>Ga0182024_10000058_pt1 | contig 203208 bp, 201 predicted proteins | sample P32metaG_FD_120480 | JGI IMG/M metagenome (GOLD analysis project Ga0182024, IMG submission 120480) | Permafrost microbial communities from Stordalen Mire, Sweden - P3-2 metaG (Illumina Assembly) | ecosystem: Environmental > Terrestrial > Soil > Wetlands > Permafrost | place: Sweden: Stordalen...
GAGAAGATCCGCAAGGGGGTGACGCCGCCAGAGGAGAAGTAGTCTCAGCGACAACCCACCCCGGCGATCAACTGGGGAGTTTCAGTGATCGAGAGTGGGGAGTTTCCGAGATCGGCGGCAGCGCCTTGTAGGCGTGCACTAGGTGCAGCAGGGCTCCGTGCCCTCGGGCCAAGTCGGCGGCCAATTCGACGGCCAGCGGTGCCGACAACGATGTTTGAGAACACTTCCCACCCCCAAGTCCCTGGGCCCCAGACGACCCTGCCGGTCGACTCGATCCGCGCCGAAACATTATCAGTCTGGCCATTATCTGTGACGCGCACAAAGGTCCGATCCCCTGGGACGCCCGGGGCGGACGCGGCGGACGCGGCGGTACTTCCACTGCCTCAACCGTCTCCGTCACACGAACTGGGCTGCTTGGTCGCCGATTACGTGGCATGGGTCGAAGTCACAGAGCTCGCAATACCGACCTGTCCATGTATCGAACTGGACCGGGCGGGAAGTGCCGTTCCTCTGGTCTGTCGACGAGATTCTCAGGGCCTCACCGGATCCGGCAATCTCGCGCAGTCTGGATCAGGACATGACGCACTGAAAGTACGGTGACCGATCGGGCTGGCGCCCCATCGTTTGCCTGTCAGGCGTCTAATCGTCGGAGTGCTGCCGCAGCCCGACGTTCGACGTTCCCGTAGCCGTGGGCCGCTGCGGCGGCCTGCGCCTTAGTGAGAAGGTCCCGAGCCTTCTCGGTGTCACCCTCGGCCCTGCGTTCGGCGAGCATGCTCCCCCAAAGGAGATCCGTCTTGGCAACAAAGTACTTGGCATTCATTCGGGCACTTATGGCGGCAGATTGATCGAAGTAGGCATCCGCCTCGTCGTAGCGGCGGAGGACAGTTGCGAGTCCAGCGAGGGAGTGGCTAACCAGGCCTGACGCCGTGACGCTGCCGGAAGCCGCCGACTGCTCGGCCCAAGGAACGAGCCGGTCGAAGAGCGGTCCGGCGTACTGCGGGTCCCCGCAATAGATTGCGGCTTCGGCGTAGGAGTGCATCGCGGTTATCCACGCCTGGTCCGCGGGGAGATCGAAGTCTGTGGCGGCGAACTCCTCCAACAAATGCCGGACGTCCTCGGTGTGGTCGGCTTCTGCGTGGGCCTGCGCCAGGACGGCAGTAAGCACCCCTGTGAGCGTGGATGTCTCGTCCACCATCTGCTCAATAAGGGGGATCAGCTCACCCATCGTTCCTCGTTGGGCGCTCACGACCGAGAGCTGTCCTCCAAAGAAGAGGGCGGCGTCGGGCTGGCCACAATCAGTGCCGATTTGTAGGGCCTCGGTTGCCAACTGTTCTGCGAGGTCGGTATCTCCGGCGATCTGCGCTCGCTTGGCACGGTGAAATGTATTCGTCCAGCTCAGAGTCGGCTGATCGAGCTGCTCGGCCAGGGCACACATGATCTCGATACAACGATCCATCTCGTCGATGTCCCCAGCCAAGAAAACGGCCGTTGCTCGTGAGTGCGCCATAAGAAATAGCAGTACCGGATCACCGACGCGCTCGGCCCGCACCAAGGCGTCCGCCGTCCAGGTCAATTGCTGCTCGAGCATGGACGGCACCAGCAGTGGAAACAAGACCTGATTGAGCACCCTCGCGATGGTGGCGTCGTCACCTGATGATGCGGCGATCACCAGCGCCTCATCGGCCAAAGCCTTCCGCCGTTCGAGAGTACTCCCGTAGGAGAGTTCTGAACACAATGTGGCGAGCACCAGCGCCCGGTCAGGGTGATCGAATGGGAGGCGATCAACAGCCATTTCCAACACCTCGACCTTGTCGGTGTCGGTGGCATTGTTATTGCTGGTATAACCCCGGTCGTTGGCCAGGGCGGCGGCAACGAGTCGGTTCGTATCGCCGAGGTCAACAGCCTGTCGAGCCGCAGTGAGGAGCGTCTCTCGGGAGGCGGGGTCCCCGGTCTGGCGTTGGGCGGTGCCGAGCCCAATCGCCAAATCGAGTCCCAGCACCGGATCGGCGTCGGCGACCTGGGGGTAGAGGTCAAGGGCCTGGGCGTAGTAGCGCAGTGCGTCGCCTGGGGCCAACGCACCGAGCGCGGCATCGCCCGCCTGTTTCGAGTATCCGATGGCCTTGGCCAGGTCGATGGGCTGAGTGGCACATGTCCAGTGCCGGGCCAGCTCGCCCACCCGCGCACCCGGTCGATCCCCGCAGAGGTTCTCCAGGGCTTCGGCCACCTGCCGGTGGGACCGTGCTCTTCGGTTGTGACCGAGGTCCTCATACAAGGTGTGCTGAATGAGGGCGTGGGCGAAGCTGTAGCGGCCGGTGTCGGCCACCTCACGTACTAAGGCAACGGAAGCGGCGGCGTCGAGGATGTCGAGCAGGTCGTCCTCGCTGGTCTTCGTGGCCCGGGCCAACAGGTCGAGATCGAAGTCACGCCCGATGACCGACGCCACCGAAAGTACCCGCCCGGCGTCCTTCCCCAATCGCCCGACCCTCGCCCCGATCACCACGCGCACACTGTCGGGCAGGGCCAGTTGCTCCAGTGCGCTCTCGGCCACCCACCGACCGGTGGTGTCCTGGTAGATCGCTCCGGTCTCCGACAGGTGGCGCAGCATCTCGCTCACGAAGAACGGGTTGCCGTCGGTCTCCCGGTACACAGCACGAGCCAGGCCGACCCCGGCGGCATCGAGGCTCTGACCAGCCGCCGCCTCCAGGAGTGCCACCACTCCGCTGTCGTCGAGTCCCGCCAGTTCGATGCGGGAGACGCCGCGCTGGCGATGCAGGGCGGCCAGGGTGTCGGTGAGGGGGTGGGCCTGTGACAACTCGCTGTCACGGTACGTCCCGAGGATGAGCACTCGCATGGATCGTTCGGCCGCCGCCAGGTGGCGGAGCAGAAGCAGGCTGCCCTTGTCGGCCCACTGGAGATCGTCGAGGACGAGAACGACGGGCTGTTCCCTGGACATGGAGCCAAGCAGCCCGACAACGGCCGCAAAGAGCAGGAACCGCTCGGTGTCGGAGTCGGTGGCCTTCGACGGTGGCAGGTCGCGAATGCGACTGGCCAGCGTGGGAGCCAGCCGGGACAGCTCCGACCCGTGGGCCTCAACGTGGGCCAGGAGTTGCTCCTCGGGAGCGTGGGTGACGTAATGCCCTAGGGCCTCGGCGAAAAGCTGGTAAGGAGTGGCGAGATCCTCCTCGCAGTGACCGAACAGCACGCAGGCTCCTGTGTCGAAGGCTGCATGGGCCGTCTCGGCCACGAGTGTCGTCTTGCCCAGACCGGCTTCCCCCGAGACGAGGAGCACCTCACGCCCTTCGCCACCGGCCACACGCTTGACGGCGTCGGTCATGGTCTGGATCTCGGCGGCGCGTCCGACCACACCCACTGGGGGCCGCACGGCCAGACGACCGGACAGGGGCATCGAGGTTCCGTTATCGGTTCCTCTAAGCGGTTCCCAAGGCACTTCGACCGTTTCGACGGGATCGGTCAAACCTTTCAGGGTCAGCTCTCCGAGGGGCCGGTATTCATGACGACCGCGCCGTCCGGCAGTCAGTCGCACCCACTCCGTCGCCAGGACTTGTCCGCCCTCGCATATGGCACACAGGCGTGCTGCTTCAACGACTGGGTCCCCGAAGCAATCGTCGTCCTCTCGGGTTACTTCCCCACCACTGAGGCCTACCCGCAGGCCCACGGAATGTTCTCGGTCCCGGTTGTCCCGTTCCACGCTCTGCTGCATGGCCACGCCGCAGGCCAGGCCAGCCGAGGCCGAGGCAAAGACCACCATGAGCCCGTCGCCCAGGTTCTTGACCTCTGTTCCTCCAGCCTCGGCGATGGCCTGACGCAGGACGGAGAAGTGTCCTCGGCGGATCTCCTCTGCAGCGTCGGGCGACAGCCGTTGCGACAGCTCCGTCGAACCCACCACGTCGGTGAACAGGATCGTTGCGCTCTCGATGGCCAAGAAACACCCTCCCGCCTGGGACACCAGCGTAGGCGACGGCCTGAATCGCCTGCCGAGGGGGCCAGGGTGCCCCGGGGGCTACGACATACGCCCGACCTTCGGGACCTCGGCGCTCGACCACCCACACGGAAATGTGAGTCGCCTGGCGTCCCTGTCTATCCATCTGGCCCGGTGCACAAAGTGCCGGTGACCGATAAGGGTCGCCGAGCGTCCACTGTTACAGAAGACCGCCCGAAATTCGCGGCGCAAGGGATCGTACGGCTCAGGAGTTGATGGACAACCCTCTGGCAACGGCCAATGCTCGCACCACGTCGGTCATCCCTACTCCATCCCTACTACTGGGCACCACGGGCGGGACAGTGTCACGGCAGACAGAAAAGATCGAGGTCAGCGGACTGGACAGTACCGGGCGGACGTACTTGCGAGAACACCCAGATCTACGAGGGCACCAACCAGATCCAGCGGGTCGTGATGGCGAAGGGGCTGCTCGGCTAGGCGTTGAGCCCGCTTTTCTTCTCTGAGCGATGTCGTGTAACGGGGCGGGCAGCCGCGCCTCGGCTCGTCAGGTGTCGACGTCGGCCACGCGCATGACCAGCTTGCCGACTGACTCGGCCCGGTCGACGGCGTCGAGCGCGTCGGGCAACGCGCCGAAAGGGACCACCCGCGTAGCGCCGGCGAGACGGCCATCGGCAGCGAGAGCGAGCAACGACTCGTGATCGGCTTCGGCCTCCGCCCGAGTCTGACCGCCGGCGTACACACCAACGATGGACGCGTTGCGCCGGACGAACTCCCATATGTCGGCATCTACCCATGTCCCGCTCGCGAACCCGACGGCGAGGAGTCGGCCGCCAGTCGCCAGGCATTTGACCGTCGCCCCGGCCAAGGCACCGCCGACTGGGTCGAACACGACGTCGGCACCTTGGCCCCCTGTTGCCTCCAACACTGCGTCGGGCACCGAACTCGTCGTGCGATCGATGACCACGTCCGCGCCCGACCGGGCGCACAGCTCCCGCTTCACCTCACCAGCGACGACCGCTATGACTCGAGCGCCGAGCGCCGCTGCGAGCTGCATCGCGGCGAGACCTGAGCCGCCTGCAGCTCCTAGCACGAGCAACCACTCGCCCGGCTGCAAGGCGCCGCGCCGCACGAGTCCGATCCAGGCGGTCGAGTAGCCGATCCGAAATGCAGCAGCATCTTCGTCGCGCATGGCGTCGGGCACGCGGAACGCGGTGTCCGACCTCGCGATCGCCGCCTCGGCGAACCCACCGTGCCCGTCGAAGAAGCTCGTCACTGCCATGAGCCGCGTGCCGACGGGCAGGTCGACTCCCGCTCCGACCGCGTCGACCGTGCCGCAAACCTCCTGACCGGGGACGAACGGGAGCGTCGGGGAGAACGCGTATGAGCCGCGGCACATGAGCGCGTCCGGCCGCCCGATCGCCGCAGAGCGCACGCGCAGTCGCAGCTCGCCCGGACCCGGCGTCGGCTCGTCGACGACAACCAGCCGGAGCGCGTCGCGGGGTGGGCCGTGCCGTTGGACCTGCCAGGCGTGCACGCCACACCCTACGTGCTTCCATCTCGGTTAGATGTCGTAGGTCTGCCCGGCGGTGCGGTGGATGGTCATGACGGCCACCAGCGCGCCAACGAGGAGCAACACCCCGGAGATCTCGAGGGCCAGGTGGAGGCCCGAGCCGAACGCCTCGTAGGCCGCATTCACGATTTTGGTGGCGATCTTGGCGATGACCGCGTTCTTGGAGTGTTCCGCTTGGTTGGCGGCGCCACCGCTGCCGATCCCGCCACCGGTCACGGCGTGGAGGACGAGGCTCTGGAAGCTCGGTGGGATACCGATGGCCTTCAGCCGTGCCCCCAGCTGGCCGGTGAGCTTGGCGTTCACGATGGCTCCGAGAATGGCCACTCCGAAGACCGCACCCATCTCCCGGCTCGTGTTGGTGGCCGAGGCGGCCATGCCCGAACGTTCCGGAGGCGCCACCGTGAGAGGGGTGGATGTCACCGGGACGAGGGCCATGCCGAAACCGACGCCGGCGATGGGCAGGACCCAGCCGAGGGTGGCGAAGTCGGTGTGGGGCCCGAGGACGTGGTTCGTGAGCAGGATGCCCACCCCGGCCAGCACGCAGCCGACGGTCATCGGGATCCTCGGGCCGATGCGGGCCACCCACGGCCCGGTGAGTGCCGAGGCGACGATGAGAGCGACGGCCATGGGTATGAAGTCCAGGGCGGTCTCGTAGGCCGAAGCGTTGCCCACCTCCTGCACGTAGAGAGCGGTGAAGAAGAAGATCGAGAAGGTGCCGAAGTAGGCGGCGAAAGCGACGAAGTTGGACCCGGCGAAGGGCGGTCGGCGAAAGAGCGAGAGATCGAGGGTCGGATCGTGCACTTTGCGTTCGACGATGACGAAGATCACCGCAGCCAGGGCCGACAGGGCGAACAGCCCGATGATCCACCAGGTGCGGTAGCCCGACTGCTCTCCTTGGATCACGGCGAAGGAGGCGCTCGCCAGCGACAGGGCGCCGAGTACGATCCCGGCAACGTCGATCCGGCGACCCCCTCGGTCAGACGTTTCGGGCACAAAGGCGAGCGCCATGGCGAAGGCCACCGCCCCGACGGCCAGGTTGAACCAGAAGATGGCCCTCCAGTCCGAGATGCCCACCAGGACGCCCCCGATGACGGGGCCGAGGGCGAGGGCGAGGCCCGACACCGCCGCCCATATCCCGAGGGCGTCGGCCCGAGTGCTCTTGTCGGGGTAGACGTGGCGAATGATCGACAGGGTGCCCGGCTCCGACGCCGCCGCACCCAGGCCCATCACGACGCGGCCGGCGATGAGCCAATCGACGTTGGAGGCCAGAGCGGCCACTACCGATCCGGCGCAAAAGATTGCGACACCGGCCAGCATGATCTTCTTGCGCCCCAGAAGATCGCCCAAGGTGCCACCAGCCAGCATGAAGGCGGCGAAAGTGAGGGCGTAGCCGTTCACCACCCACTGCAGTGAGGCGACGCCGGCGTGGAGGTTGCTCTGGACGTTGGCCAGGCCGACACTGACGATCGTGTTGTCGAGGAAGGTGAGGAAGAGGACGGCGCAGAGGGTGGCCAGGGCGACTGCCTGCTCCCGAGAGCCGAGGCCGCCCTGCTTGACTTCCATCCCGGGGACAGCGCCGGTGCCGACCGGCTCACCGCTGTTCATGCCCATGGTGGCGCCATCATTGACCTTGAGCTTGGCAGATGATGTCTCGGCTCTCTGACGTTGGTTCCCACGATGCCAGTTTGCACCTTCGCAAGAATCACGAGTCTTCTGTCCGGAGGCTTCTCTTGGGAATCTTGGGAATCAAATGCCTGAGACGGCCAAGACCGGCAGCCACGGGGTGGATAAGACATGCCCGTTCCCTCTGTGTCGGCAATCCACACCAACTGTCGGGTGACCGTCCAAATGGCGGCCACGCCACGACGATGTCGCCGCGCCCAAACCCCCGCACCTCTGGTGCAACGCCGGGCGGTGCCCGGATAATCCTTGAGCGCCGGGTGGGCCGCTACCGTGGGGCCGGTGGCCGACACCGACGCCATTGTCGAGCGCATCCTCACCAGGTACGACACCATCACCGTGGTCGGCGCCAGTAGCGCCCCGGCCAAGGCGGCGCACTCCGTCCCGGCCCACATGCAACGACACGGCTGGCGCATCGTCCCGGTCAATCCGCATGCCGAGAAGATCCTGGGTGAGCAGGCTTATCGGATGCTCGCCGACGTCCCCGAGCACGTCGGCCTCGTGGATGTGTTCCGGCCGTCCCCGGCGACACCGGATATCGCCAGGCAAGCTGTCGCCGCCGGGGCCACCGCCCTGTGGTTGCAGCTGGGCATCGTTTCAGAGGAGGCACGAGCCATTGCCTTCACCGCCGGCCTGCTCTACGTCGAGGATCGCTGCCTTGTTATCGAGCAACGCCGCCTTGGGCTCGAGGCACCGAGCTCGGTGATCCGTCCGTCGTCAGCCAGGCGGTCACAGCCTGTACGTCGCTCCGACGAGTGACTTGCTACCACCCGCTCACGATCGTTCTTTCGAGGGTCTCCCTGTCCCTACCGTCTGCTTGTGCCACGTAGTTCGTAAGCGGACCGTCACCGAGGACTATCCAGAACGTGGTGGATCGGCAGTGATGTTGCCATAGGTGACCTTCACCGTGTCGCTCTGCGCCGTCCCGCTCGTCGGCTTGGGGGAGAAGACGACGACGCCAGATCCTCCGCAGGGAAGCGACAAGGTGTCAGGAATCGGTTGAGATCCGTATTTCGTGAACGTGATTGTCGAAGTCCCAGCCGTGCTGGGGACCACGAAGGAAGCGATAACCGAATTACCACGGGTACCCGTGTATCCCGTTGAACGAGCGGTAGTGGGCGGAGGTTCCACGGCGATCGTCTGCCCCTCGAGAGGGTGCCCTGTTTCTCCGGGGTCCAGGGGAGAAGTACATACCATCGTGATGATCGCATTCGCCGCGTGCCCGTTCACCAAGCCGATGAAATGTTGCCGAGGACCGATCGAATGGGTCGCTGCCGTTCGGGCATCGGCTGGTCCACCCGTGGCGACGCCGGCGAACGCCCCGCCGACGACACCGGCCATGACCACAATCAGCGCTGTCCTTTTCCGTCCCATCACAGACCCTCGCTCACAAATGGTTCTTCTCAAACCAGACACCATCTCAACGACATCCAGCGTAGAACCGTTTCAGTCGAGCGGGGGCGAGATCGCCCCCGCCCAGGGGTGGTTGGCGTACCTGGCGCCTCCACGGCCTGGGGTCAAAGGCGGTCCGCCCAGGGTACAGGTCCGACGTAGCCGTCAGCCGTAGGTGAACTGGTCGGAAGAGCTCGTCGGACTCGTCCCTCCCAGGGTCACCGCGGTTATGGCGACCGTGCCGGTACCGGGCGGCCATACAACAGAGATCTTTTTTGCCGATATCACCGTGAACGTCGCCGTCGAATTGGAGCCGAAATCGACCGTGGTCACTCCGGCGAAGTTGGTGCCGATGACCGTCACGGTCGTCTCCCGGCCGCCTTGCCATGCCCGGGCCGGACGGCCGTCACTGTGGCTGCATAGTTGAAGTGGTCGGTCGGAACCTTCGGACTGGCACCCACCTTTGACTGGACGGTCACGTCCACCAGCCCCGTTCCCGCCGGTGCAAAGGCGATGATCCTTCGTGATGACTTCACCGTGAAGCTATCGGCCGGTGTGGTCCCGAAGTCGACGGCGGTGACGGCCTTGAAGTCCAGGCCGTGGATGGTGACCTTGGTCCCACCGGAACCGACGCCCACGTCGGGCTTTATGACGGCTACGACCGGTCCGTAGCTGAAGACGGCATTCGGACCGCCGAGGCTCGTGCCCCCCGGCGTGCTCACCGTGACCGTGACACTAGGTACATTGCCGGGCGGCGAATTGGCAATGATCTCGGTATCGGAGATGAACGTGAAATGACCTGATGTCGCAGGATTCGCCGCGGTTGACGTCAGCCCGCTTGTGCCGAAGTCCATAGCCGATGCTCCGGTGAAGCCGGTGCCCGCGATCGTCACGACCGTCCCGCCGGTGGCCGGGCCCGTGTCAGGGTTGATGGAGGTCACGATCGGCCCATAGCTGAACGTGTCGGTCGCACTTGTGGAACTGGCACCGCCGCCCGTCGTGACGACCACATTGACGACGCCGGTCCCCGGTGGCGAGGTGGCGATGATCTGGGTGTCCGAGATGAAGGTGAAGTTGCCTGAAGGAGGGGGGTTGGTGGCCGCCGGGGTGAGGGCGGTTGTACCGAAGCTGACAGCCGTCGCCCCGGTGAAGTTGGTGCCGGTGATCGTGACGAGCGTGCCGCCCGCAGGAGGACCATGTGAAGGGGTCCACCGGGCACCCTGGAGTCGGTGGATTCGGACAGGCCACGGTCGGGCCGTAGTTGAATTTGTCGTTGTTGTTGCTCTTGCTGGTACCCCCACCCGTCGTGACCGCCGCATTGGCGATGCCGGTCCCCGGTGGCGCATTGGCAACGATCTGGGTGTCAGAGATAAACGTAAAGTCGCATGATGGAGGAGGGTCCGTGGCGGTGGGATTGAGCGCTGTTGCGCCGAAAGCGACGCTTGTGACCCCGGTGAAATTCGTGCCTTCGATTGTTACCAGCGTCCCGCCGGCCGGGGGACCAAAAGAAGCACCAATCGATGTCACGCTTGGTCCGAAGTTGAATTTGTCGTTGCCGTTGGTTTTGCTGGTGCCCGACGGGGTCGTGACCACCACGTCCACAAGTGCCGTGCCCGCCGGGGACTCGACCGTGATCGTGGTGGCACTGACTGAGACGATCCGGGCGGCGTTGAGCCCGAAAGCGACAGTGGTGGCACCGGTGAAGTTCTTGCCGGTGACGGTCACGCCTGTGCCGCCGAGGTATGAGCCTTAGGGTGGGCTCACGCCACTGACAGAGGGTTGCGTCGAGGCGTCGGCGGCGGTGCTTGCGGCGACAACCGTCACGCTCACGGACGCACCAATGACCAGGGCCGCAATCGACGTGACCGGAGGCCGATCCGGGCTCGGGACAACATTCCCGCCATCAGCCCCTCCTTCCACCTCCGCAGCCGCCCAAAGCCCATGGAAGCGACCCGCTTGGCTGCGTCGCCCACGAGACTACTTCGCTGGATCGGTGCCGTCAGCTGCTATTTCCGCTCGCGACGGGTCATTTCTGCGACCTGGGCTGAACCGTCTTAGCCGCTGTCCACGAGTTGTTTGAAGCGCACCATCTCGTCGACTGTGTCTGTTTCCAACCAGCCTCGAAGCATCGGCTCGACGAGCCATCGCCACGGTCGTTTGAGGTTGAACACCTCCCTATGGGTGACGACAGTTCCCTCCGCCGTCACCTTGCAGTCGAAGGTGCCCTCGAAGTCGAGGAACCAGCGGGCGGGACCAGCAATCGCCGATCCGATGACCAAGCGCGAGGCGGTGATCGTGAACGGGTACGTTCCCGCCGGGCCCGGGAGTCCCTTGATGCGGCCCGAGAAGCTGACAGTTCCACGATCGCCGGTTCTGGTCATCGCCCCGACCTTGCCGATCTTTCGATCAGCGTGACGGTAGCGGTTCAGGTCGAGAACGAACTCGAAGACGTCGCTCGGGGGAACAGCGACGGTTGTGCTGGCCTCGCCGACGATCATCGGTGCAATTTATACCCGATAGCTCAGCTCACCCCTGGACGCACGGTCGGTCAATCGTCTTCGTCCTCCCACTCGGCCAGTAGGTCATTCTTCACGAGCTCCAGGTGGATGGTGAGTGTCCCCATGAGCTCCTCGAAGTTGATGCCTTCGCTGACCCGCAGAGCCCCTTTCGGTCTTCCGTCTTCATTGAGGCATTTCACCGTGCATGCCGCCTCCAATGGGGTCCAGGACTCAGGCAGAGCACCGATGGCGTTTAAGACTTCGCCGATGGGAAGGTTCTGATCATCCATAGAGGTGAATCCTATGTAGTCGGCTGAGCGCGGTACGGAAGTTGCTCAGATAGGGTTCGCTCGGGCTGCTAGCCGGCGCAGGCCGCCCGTGGCACGAGCGTCGAGAGGTGAAAGTGGATCCCGTAGGCGAGGACTGGGAACGTGCTGTGGCGATCGTCGCCCATCCCGACGACTTGGAATATGGCGCGGCAAGTGCCGTGGCCCGGTGGACATCTCAAGGCAAGACCGTCTCCTACGTCCTGGCCACCAGCGGAGAAGCCGGCATCGCCGGCCTGGCGCCCGATGAGTCCAAGCCTTTACGGGAGGCGGAGCAGCGACGCAGCGCTGCCGTCGTGGGAGTTGATGACGTCGAATTCCTCGGATATCCGGACGGTGCCGTCGAGTACTGCTTGCAACTGCGTCGGGACCTGGCTGGGGCCCTGCGTCGTGTCCGCCCCCACATCGTCATCGGAATGAACTTCGATCTGACCTGGGGCGAAGGAGGCAGTGTGAACCACTCAGATCATCGGGCGGTCGGTTTGGCTGCCCTCGATGCATGTCGAGATGCAGCCAACGAATGGGTCTTCTCGGAACTGGGTGATCCATGGGATGGCATCAATGTCGTCTACATCAGTGGTACCGAGAAGGCGACCCACTATGTCGATGTCACCGACACGATCGAAGCGGGAGTGGCGTCGTTGCGCGAGCACGGTGCCTATATCGCAGCACTCGGTACTGATTTCGATCCGGACATATTCCTGAGAAATATCACAGGCTATGGAGGAATGGCCGCTGGTTGCGAGTACGCCGTTCTGTTCCAAGCCTTCAACGCCTCATAGCCCACCGGACAGTGACTGCTTGACCAGCTCGCGTAAAGCTCAGGCCCGCGCTGCCTGATCGGGCTATGAGTCGAATCACGCAGGTTGATTCTGGCCGAGACGATCTCATCGCCGCCCCCTGCGTCCTGAGCGACGATCGTGCCGGCGGAATCAATGATCAGACGCCCCGGGCCCTGGCTGTTCAATATCTTGCTCGGTGGCGCGGTGGCCGCTCCGCCTTGTCTGAGGGTTCTTCATCGGGGGAAGTTCTCACGCTCAGGACGTGGGCGCTGCCTGACCGGGATCGACCGGTCCGTTGGCCGCCGCCTCTGCAGCGGCCGCCGCATCCAGGGCAGCCACCTCGGCCGGTGTGGCACCGAGCCGGCGCTCGACGTCGGCCAGGCGGTCACTGATCACCGACAGCTGCTGTCCCAGATCGGCGTGGCCCTTCTTGAACTCTTCCTTGGTGGCGTCGGTGTGCTCCTTTATGAACACCGAAGCGACCGTGGCCGTGAGCACGCCGATGAGGCCGATTCCCACCAGCATCAGGATCACGGCCACCGCCCGGCCACCTCCGGTGACCGGGAACCGGTCCCCGTAGCCTACTGTCGTCACGGTGACGATGGCCCACCACAGGGCGTCGGGATAGGAGTGGATGTTGCTGCCCTTGGCGTTCTCCTCGAAGAGCAGCACCAGCCAGGCTCCGACAACGAGGGTTCCGGCGGCGGCGATGAGCACCCGGAAGAGACTGTGGTGCTTGAGGATGGCCTCGACCCGCAGGCCCCCCTCGTGAAAGAGGAGGGACATCTTCTCGATTCCGACGAGATGCCAGCCCTGGCAGAGGGGGACCGCCACGGTGACCGGCTCCACCCACCGCCGCTTGAGATAGCCGCGACGGTCGGGCGTGACCACCAGGCGTACGAGATACTCCGCCAGCAGGATGGCCCATAGCCCGAAGAAGGCGCCTACGAGGGGTATCGAGGCCGAGCCTTTGAGGTTGGTGGTGAGGACGACGATGGCGATGACGAGCCAGGCGATACCCACGAATGTCATCGGGTATCTCGTGACCGCCTCGATGCGGTCGACGAGATCGTGGCGCCCGCCCGAAGGCTTGGCTCCAGCGAGCCTCTGGCGGCGTTCTTCGTCCTTGCGATCCTTCTCCTCGAGGCGCTCCCGCTCCAGCTTCTCCAGGCGCTGGATGCGCTCGATGGAGGACGGCGTCTTCTCTTCGGTGTCGCTGCCCGGAACAGTCTTCACGTCCGTGGAGTCCCCCACAATGAGACGAAGTTAGTAGGTGCATGTGCAGCCCGTGTGGGCATCTTCTCGGCGAGACCTGCCTCAGCAGGTGACTCGGAGCCGACGGTTCATGGGAAAGGTTCTTTGGCACACACCGATGGCAGTGGACGGATTCTTGGCCGGTCCCGGTGACGCCTTGAGCCGGGTCTTCAAGAGACGACTCCGGCAGCCGGCCGATGGCAAGCACGTGACGGTGATCGGTGCGAATATCGCCGAGCAGTGGGTCGGCGAAGGACTGCGACGAAATCCCGGTCCGCCGCGCGCCTTCGCCTGGGAGACGGCGTCGGCTTCTTCGAAAGCACGGGTAGCGGACGTGGGTACCCGGACAAGGTCAGCGTCAGGCAGTGGGGACAACTGACGGATCTGCGTTTCCGGGTCGTGAGGAAGCTCCGGCCAGGAGACGGCCCGGGCGGATCCTTGACACGTAAGATTCTCCTTACATATAATCTCTCCATGGCCACCGCCGGGGCGCCCGCTGTCGATGATGCGTTCGGAGTGATCTCCCACCCCCTACGGCGAGCCCTTCTCGAACACCTGGCCACCGGAGACTCTCGGGTCACGGAATTAGCAGCGCGTCTGCCGGTGAGCCGGCCCGCCGTGTCCCAGCACCTCCGCTTGATGCTCGACATCGGCATGGTGGAGGAGCGGCGTGACGGACGCGATCGCTACTACTCATTGCGTCGCGACCGTTTGGAAGAAGTCGACCGGTGGTTGGCCCGACTCGACGGATTCTGGGCGAGCAGGCTCCGCCGCCTGGGCGAGCATCTGGACGCGCAGTCATGATCAAGGGCGACCGCGTCATCCACAAAGCTCGTTACTCGCATCCGGTGTCTGCCGTCTGGCATGCGCTCACCGATCCGGCGGCGCTGTCCACCTGGCTCATGCCGAACGACTTCGCGCCAACCGTCGGCCAACGTTTCAGCTCGACTCGCGCCCAGACTTTGGCATCATCGAAGGTGAAGTTCTCGATGTTGAACCACCGAGCTTGCTGCGTTGCCGATGGACGATCGAGGGCGTGCCTACCACCGTGACCATGCGACTCGAGGCCGATGGTGACGGCACGCTCCTGGAACTCGAACACAGCCGTCTTACACCCGAGGCTCGGCCCCACTTCGACGATGGATGGAGCCACAAATTGCAGGCTGACCTCGGCCTCGTGCTGACGGGCGAGCGAGATCCGGCGCTCTCACAAGTGGAGGAGGGCCTGCACCGGTATACGTCGTTGGAGAACGACCGCAGACAACGAGCTGAAGGGAGACAAGGTGGAGCAGACCCGACTTGAGGAGAGCTCGCAGTACACGAAGGAAAGAGACGAACTCCGGTGGGCTGAGATCGAGCTCATGCGTCAGCGGGAGCAGGTCGCCGCTCTTCGCCGACAACTGCCCGAAGGCACCGGCGTGGACGACTACCTCTTCGAGGAAGGACCGCGACGTCTCGAGGACGGTGACGCTCCCGTGACAACGGTTCGCCTGAGCGAGCTGTTCAGCTCACCCGAACGGTCGCTCGTCATCTACCACCTCATGTACGGCAAGGGGCAGACCTCGCCCTGCCCCATGTGCACGATGTGGATCGACGGTTTCGACGGCGTCGCCCATCATCTCGCCCCGAACGTCGACTTCGCCATCGCTGCCGCCGCCGATGTCCCAACACTGCGCGCTCACGCCCGCGCCCGCGGCTGGAGCGGGCTGCGCCTGCTCAGCTGCGCCGACAACTCCTTCAAATACGACCTCAACAGCGAAGACGGCGCCGGTGCTCAGGATTCGGCCATCTCGGTCTTCACTTTGGACTCGTCTGGATCGCCCCGTCACTTCTATACGACCCACCCGGCCATGGCTGATGACGTCAACCAACGCGGCATCGACCTGCTGACTCCGGCCTGGCACATCCTCGACCTCACACCGCAGGGCCGGGGTGACTGGTACGCGCAGCTCGACTACGGAACATGAGCGGATGACCGACCGAGACACCACGTCATTCAAGGCCCCCCTTCGGCGCCATCGGTAGCCGGTGAACGCCGCGGGGTCGCGTCGAACGGCGGTCTCGGCCTTGCTGGCCCTGGTCGTCCTGACCCCCGGTCTCGACGCTCCGGCCGGGGCGGCGGTCAAGGGAGCCTCGGCGGCCAGGGGTGGCTATGAAGGCTTCACCGACCCCCAGCCGGTGACGATTCGGGGATACTCCGGAAGCGCCATGGAGCCCTTCATCTCCGGTGACGGCCGGTATCTGCTCTTCAACACCTCGAACGTCTCGCCCAACATCCCGGCCCTCGAGTACGCCACCCGCGTCGACGCTCAGACCTTCTCCTATCAGGGACAGATTTCGGGAGCCAACGATCCCGGGGTGCTGTCGGGGACCCCCACCATGGACGAGGAAGGAAACCTCTACTTCGTCTCGACCCGCAGCTATTCGCAGACCCTCTCCACCATCTATACCGGTCAGTTCGCCTCCGGGCAGGTCACCGATGTGCGTCTCGCCCCCGGCGTCTCCGCTGCAAGCGCCGGGATCGTGGACTTCGATGTCGATGTGAGTCCCGACGGCAACTCCCTCTACGTCAGCGTGGGCCAGTTCGACGGCGGCTCCGGCCCGCAGAACTCCAGCATCGTCCTCTTCGACAAAGAGGGGAGCGGTTTCGTGGCCGATCCCGACAGCGCTCGTATCCTCCACGCCGTCAACAGCAAGAAGATGTTGGACTACGCGGCGTCGATTTCGAGCGACGGCCTCGAGCTCTTCTTCACCCGGGCGAGCCCCTCGGGAAGTGTCCCGACCATCTACCGGGCTGTCCGCACGCGCATCGGCCGGCCCTTCGGGCACGTCCAAATGGTGGCCGCCATCACCGGGTTCGCCGAGGCCCCCTCGCTCAGTGCCGACGGCAGCACCCTCTATTACCATCTCCTCGTCGGCGACCAGTTCGATATTGAGACCGTCACCCGCCCGCCGACCTCTTCCGGTGCCGTTCGACGGGGAGTCGATCGGACGACGAGACGAAGGACACCGTGTGGTCGCAAAATGGAAGTCCAAGGCAGTGGCGGAATGGGAACGCCGTGGCTCCTATCGGACGCTCCACGGGTGGGAGGCCTTCACCATGGACGTCGGTCCCACCGGACCCGAGGAACATGAGCCTCTCCTCGTCCTCCACGGATTCCCGACGTCCTCGTTCGACTTCCGCCACGTCCTGCCCGCTCTGGCGGCCAACCGGCGGGTGCTCCTCCTCGACCTGATCGGCTACGGACTCTCGGCCAAGCCTGACGTCGCCTACACGATGAACATGGAGGCCGACGTGGTGGAGGCCTTCGTGGCCGACACCAGGCTGACACGGCTGGCCATGCTCACCCACGACATGGGAGACACCGTCGGCGGTGAGCTGCTCGCCCGTCAGGTCGAGGGTGGCTGGCCCGTCGAGATCAGCCGCCGGGTCATCACCAACGGCAGCATCTACATCGAGATGGCCCACCTGAGCATCGGCCAGGAGATCCTGCTCAGCCTCCCCGACGAAAGCCTGCCCGACACGATCCCCAACGACGGATCGGCCATGAAGACGAGCCTGGCCGAGACCTTCAGCCCGCACTCCTCAGTGGCCGATCCCGAGTTGGCGGCGGCCTGGGAGCTGATCTCGCACCATGGCGGCCATCGGCTGTTGCCCCGCACGATCCGCTATATCGAGGAGCGGAGAAAGAACCAGTCCCGCTTCACCGGCGCCATCGAGTCCCATCCGTCGCCTCTGGCCATCGTCTGGGGCGCCGACGACCCCATCGCCGTGGTCGCCATGGCAACGAGGCTCAAGGAGGCGCGCCCCGACGCCCCCTTGGACATCCTTCGTGACGTCGGCCACTTCCCGATGGTCGAGTCTCCGGAGCGATTCCAGGAGGCCGTGCTCCGGGGTCTCGGCTGAGATTCCCGTCCCCGGCCTTTGGACCCCCGGGGCGCCCGGGACAGGCCACTAGAACCGGTTCTATACTGCTCCGCGACTTCTCTGGGAGGTAGCGCAATGGCACAACCGGTGATCATCGAGGCGGTCCGCACCCCGATCGGCAAGCGCAACGGCTGGCTGTCGGGATTCCACGCCGCCCAGTTACTGGGTGCTGCCCAGGTCGAACTGGTCAAGCGGGCCGGCATCGAGCCGTCCGAGGTCGAGCAGATCGTCGGCGGCTGTGTGACCCAGGCCGGCGAGCAGGCCTCCAACGTGACCCGCACGGCCTGGTTGAACGAGGGTCTGCCCTACGAAGTGGCCGCCACCACGGTCGACTGCCAGTGCGGCTCGGCCCAGCAGGCCAACCACTTCGTGGCCGGTCTCATCAGCATCGGTGCCATCGACGTCGGTATCGGTTGCGGCGTCGAGGCCATGAGCCGCGTCGGTCTCGGCGCCAACGCCTTCAACGGTCCGGGCAAATCCCGTCCCGACGGCTTCCCCTGGGACATGCCCGACCAGTTCGGCGCGGCCGAACGCATCGCCGAGAAGTACGGCGTCACCCGCGAAGACGTCGACGAGCTCGGGCTCAGGTCACAGCGCAACGCCGCCCAGGCCTGGGCCGAGGGCCGGTTCGAACGTGAGGTCTTCTCCATCGAGGCGCCCGTGGTGGGAGCCGACGGTCCCACCGGTGAGCGCCAGGTCATCAACAAGGACCAGGGTCTGCGCGAGACGACGGCCGAGGGTCTGGCCAAGCTCAAGCCCGTCCTTCCCGACGGGATGCACACGGCCGGTAACTCATCGCAGATCTCCGACGGAGCTGCCGCCGTGCTCTGGATGTCCGAGGACCGGGCCAAGGCGCAGGGCCTGCGGCCCCGGGCGCGGATCGTGGCTCAGGTTCTCGTCGGCTCCGACCCCTACTACCACCTCGACGGGCCTATCGCTTCCACCACCAAGGTTCTGGCCAAGGCCGGCATGACGATGAGTGACATCGACATCTTCGAGGTCAACGAGGCCTTCGCCTCGGTTGTCTGTTCATGGGCCAAGGTCCACGGAGCCGACCCCGACAAGGTGAACGTCAACGGCGGGGCCATCGCCATCGGTCACCCGGTGGGTTCCACCGGAAGCCGCCTGATCACGACGGCTCTGCACGAGCTCGAGCGTCGCGACGCCAACCTGGCCCTCGTGGCCATGTGCTGCGGTGGCGCTCTGGCCACGGGCACCATCATCGAGCGCCTGTAGCCTCGGGCCGGCATAGCCGACACCGGCCTGCCGACACCGGCCTGCCAACACCGGCACAGGCGACACGGCACTGCCAACGCGGGCAGCGCACTACCGGCAAGGGGAGGAAGTTCAGTTGATCGGTACCGAGAACCTGACGTTCGAACGTCAGGGGGCGACAGCGGTCGTGACGATGAATCGTCCCGAGGCGAAGAACGCCCTCAGCATGGCGATGCTCGTCGGCATGGTCGATGCCTGGACCGAGATCGACAGCAACGACGACATCCGCTGCGCCATCCTCACCGGCGCCGGCGGCACCTTCTGTTCGGGCATGGACCTGAAGTCGATGTCGAGCCCGGAGGCCGAGAAGTACCAGGACCGCCGCGAAGCCGACCCCGATCTGCACTGGAAAGCGCTGCTACGCCACTACCAGCTCCGCAAGCCACTCATCGCCGCCGTCGAGGGTTGGGCGGTCGCCGGAGGGACCGAGATCCTCCAGGCCACCGACATCCGGGTGGCCGGTGCCGGAGCGAAGTTCGGGGTCTTCGAGGCGCGCCGCGGACTCTTCCCCCTGGGCGGCTCCACCGTGCGTCTGCGCCGTCAGATCCCTTACACGGTGGCCATGGACCTTCTGCTCACCGCCCGCGAGGTGAGCGCCGACGAGGCGCTGCGCATCGGGTTGATCGGCCGCGTCGTCCCTGACGGCGAAGCCCTGACCGAAGCCTTGAAGATCGCCGAGGTCATCGCGGCCAACGGACCTCTGGCCGTCGAGGCCATCCTGCGGTCGGTGCGCGAGACCGAGGGGCTTTCCGAGATTGACGGACTGGCCGTGGAGCTCGAGATCGGCTGGCCCATCTTCGCCACCGAGGACGCGGCCGAGGGACAGAAGGCCTTCGCCCAGAAGCGAGTTCCCGAGTACAAGCGCCGATGACGCCCGAGGGCGATCCCGGGGTCTCCGATTTCGGGATCTCCTCCGGCGAGGTGGCCGCCCGCGGCCCCCATGACGCCTTGGCCCTGTCCGGCGACGACCCTCGTTTCGAACTCGCCGCCGCGGTGCGCCGGATCACCTCGGCCATGGTGGGCCTGCCCCTCACCGATGCCGACATCGCCGCCGCCGCCGCCGACCTGGCCGAAGTGGCCGGCAGGTTGGAGGCCGCCGCCGCTCCCGGTCGCCGCCCCCGGGCCCAGCCCGACCCCACCCGAGAGCCTCAGGATTTCTTTCCCACCAGTCCCGTGATCGGATTCGCCAATCCGGTGGCGCCGCCGGTGGTGGTCGAGGCCCTGGACGGCGGCCTGATCGGTTCCGCCTGGTTCGACTATCAGTACGAAGGACCGCCGACCTGTGTCCACGGTGGCGTGATCGCCATGGTCTTCGACGAGATGTTGGGTGCCGCCAACATCCTGGCCGGGAGCCCCGGCATGACCGGCACGCTGACCATCCGTTACCGCAAGCCCACCCCGCTGCTCACCCCTCTGCGCCTCGAGGCCCGGTTCGTGAGCCGGGACGGGCGCAAGATCTACACCACCGGGGCCATCTACCACGGCGAGGTCCTCACGGCCGAGGCCGAGGGCATCTTCATCGAGCTGGTACCGCAGAAGTTCATGAAGATCGTGGCCGAGAATTCCGACTCGCCCGAAGCACTGGAACAGGTCCGGGCCGATGCCCGGCGCCTCGGCCTGGACGAGGGCCCCTCCGAACCCGGCGGTTCCAGCCCCTCCTGAGCCTGGCGGCACCGACGGCCTCGGTGAGCCGGTCACGGTCGCCTCCCCTAAGGCCCGTCGCCCCTGCTAGCGGGTCCGGCCGGTGGCCCGGGGTCCTGACCAACCCCGTCCCGGCCGGGCCTCCCGGCCGTCTCCCATCACCCCCCGTGGTCGTCGGACGGACCTTCGGGTCACCCTCAAGGATTCCGTCACTTCCGGTGGTTCTCGGCTCAACACCGACCCAACAAATGCCGATACCGGGGACAGGCGCCGGGCGGGTGCGCAGGAGCGCGAGGACGATTCGGTTGGGCCACGAAGTACATGCAGGGCAGCAGTCCTCCTCCGTACCGGTGGAGTTGTCCGACGCGGACGTCGTTGCCTTCCTGAGCCTCTCCACCGAGCTGTTCGGTGAGTTCGGTCCGAGCGGCGCGCTGGTCTGGGCCAATGCCGCCACCGCCACGACCCTCGGTTACACCGAGGACGAACTCCGACAGGTGCCACTCGACCAACTCGTCCATCCCGACGACCTGGTCTCCACCGAAGCGATGTTCCGCACCGGAGCGACGGCGTCTGCGGCATCGGGCGCGGAGTCCCGGTGGCGTCGCAAGGACGGGACGTGGAGGTGGTTCGAGTGGACGGCCTGCCTTTCGCCCGACGCCGGCAGTGTCTACGGGGCGGCCCGGGACGTCACCGACCGTCACCTGGCACGGGGGGCGGTGCGCTCGGGCCGGTCCCGCCTGCAGGCCATCGTGGACCACTCGCCGTCGGGCATCTTCGTGAAGGACCTCCAGGACCGCTACGTTCTCGCCAATGAGGCCTTCCTCGAACCTCTGGGCCTTCGACGTGAGGACGTCTTGGGCCGCACGGCGTCGGAGATCTGGCCCGGATACACCGACCCGCCCGAGGACAACGACAGCGACGTCCTTCGAGGCAGCGAGCCACTGACGCGCGATGACGTGATCCAGCTGCCCGACGGGCCCCACACGATGATGACCGTCCGGTTCTCACTGCGCGACGTCGACGGTCGGATCGTGGGGATGGCCGGCATCGCCACCGACATCACCGATCGGACGAGGGTCGAGAGCGCGTCGGCCGAACGCCAGCGTCTTCTCGAGACCATCGTGCAGGCCTCGCCCGACATCGTCACCATCCTGGATCACGCCGGACAGGTCCGTGAGGTGAGCCAGGCGTCGGCCCGGATCCTCGGGTACGACATCGACGATCCGGTGCACGACGAGCTCGAGGCCCTCGTGCACCCCGACGACCTTCCCACCATCTACCGGGAATACGCCCGACTCCTCACTCTCGAGAGCACGAGCCTCGACCTGCGTTACCGGGTGCGTCACGCCAAGGGTCACTGGGTCACTGTCGATTCGCGTGGGCAGTCGATCGTGGGGGAGGACGGGCGTGCCGTCGGGGCTCTGGTGATGTCACGAGACGTCACCGAGGACCTCGTCTTCGAAGCGGAGCTGCTCACCGCGGTGGGGGTGGCCGAGCGCGCCAGCCTGGCCAAGAGCGAGTTCCTGTCGCGCATGAGCCATGAATTGCGGACGCCGCTCAACTCGGTCCTGGGTTTTGCCCAACTGCTCGACATGGACGATCTGTCGGATCAGCACGAGCAGGCGGTCGGCCACATCCTGCGAGCCGGGAAGCATCTGCTGAACCTGATCGACGAGGTTCTGGACATCGCCCGCATCGAGTCCGGTCACCTCGACCTGTCGGTCGAGCCGGTCCTCGTGCTGGACGTGCTCGGCGACGCCGTGGACCTGGCCCGTCCCCTGGCCGAACACCATGATGTCCGGCTGTCGGTCGATGCCGGTTCGTGTGTCCCGGGCACCTATGTCCTGGCCGATCGCCAACGTCTGCTCCAGGTTCTGCTCAACCTGCTTTCGAATGCCACGAAGTACAACACCCGGACGGGCCGGGTCGACGTCTCGATGTCACGCACCGATGACGGCCGGGCCAGAATCTCCGTCACCGACACCGGTCCGGGGATCCGCCCGGAGGACATCGATCGCGTGTTCGAACCCTTCGACCGACTCGGCGCCGAGTTGAGCGGTACCGAGGGCACGGGGATCGGTCTCACGTTGTCGAAACATCTCGTCGAGCGCATGGGCGGGGAGATCGCCGTGCAGTCGACCGTGGCCGTCGGGTCCACCTTCTCCGTTCTCCTGCCGCTCACCGCAGCTCCCGACGAGTTCGAGGCCCTCGTCCCCGCCCGAGCGGAGGAACCGACCCTGCGTGGCGCCCTCCGGATCCTCCATGTCGAGGACAATCTCGACAACCTGGCACTCGTCGAACAGATCCTGGCGCGTCATCAGGAGGTCGAGCTCGTCGCGGCCACGTTGGGTGGACTGGCCCTCGATCTGGCTCGTCGGCACCAGCCGGATGTGATCCTGCTCGACCTTCACCTTCCCGACATGTCGGGGATCGACGTTCTCGATCGACTGCAGGCCGATCCCCTGACCACCGAGATACCGGTGGTCGTGGTCAGCGCCGACGCCACCGCCGAGCGGATGGAGCGGCTCCATGCCGGCCGGGTGGCCGCCTTTCTGACCAAGCCCATCGACGTCCGAGAACTGCTGCGTGTGATCGAATCGGTCACTCCCGACCCGGGGGAAGGCGCGTGATGACAGCCCGGAGTCCTCAGGTGCATGGTGTAGCGAGCGCCAGGAATATGACGTCACTGGTCGAGCTCTCGACACAGATCCTATGCATGCTCGACCTCGAGGGCACGATCGTGTGGTGCAACGAGTCGATGACACGGGTGCTCTGTTACGGTGCCGGCGAACTTGTGGGTATGAACATCGGCGTCCTCGTCCATCCCGACGACATGGCCGTGGTCGAGGCGGCCCGGGTGACGTTGATGTCGGGGGCCGAGATCTCGGGGGTGGAGGCGCGCTCGCGGTGCAAGGACGGGGCCTGGCGGTCGCTCGAGTGGACGGTGCGGGCCGACACCACCCGCGGGCTCGTCTACAGCGCCGCGCGCGACGTCACCGATTACCGGGAGACCGATGAGATCCTGCGCGACGACGAGGCTCGCCTGCGGGCCATTCTCGAGTATTCGCCGTCGTCCATCTACGTGAAGGACCTCCATGGTCGATACCTGATCGTCAACCGGCAGTGGTCGCGGGTCACCGGGATCCCGGCGGAGGACGTTGTCGGCGCCACCGCCGAGGAGACCTGGCCCTCGGATGCCGCCGAGATCGCCGACCATGAACGGATACTCCTGGAGACGGGCGCTGTCCGGGTCTCCGATGACCGTATGCACACCAGAGTGGGGGCGCGTGATTTCAGAGTGGCACGGTTCCTCCTGCTCGACGAGGACGGATCGCCCTACGCCATGGGGGGTATCGCCACCGACATAACGGCAAGGACCGAGGCCGAGAGGACCTTGGCAGGCCGGGAGCGACTGCTGGCCACCGTGCTCCAGGCCAGCCCCGACATCATCACTCTCCTCGATCGGACCGGGACGGTCCGGCATGTGAGCGCGGCCGACCAGGGTGTCCTCGGACAGCACTACGGGGGTGTCGCCGAGCCCGATCTGGTGGCGCGGGTCCACCCTGACGATCTCGAGGATGTGGTCGGCGCCTTCTCCCGCATGGTGGCCGGAACGGAGTCCACCATCCAGGTGCGGTCTCGGGTCGAGCACACCGACGGCCACTGGGTGACCCTCGACTCGCGTGGTCAGGCCCTCCACGACCACACCGGCGCTTTCGCCGGGGCCGTGATCGTGTCGCGCGACATGACGGCCAGGATCACGTCCGAACAGCGCTTGCGCGATGCCCGGGAAGCAGCCGAGCGGGCCAGCCGCACCAAGAGCGAGTTCCTGTCACGTATGAGTCACGAGCTCCGGACGCCGCTCAATTCGATTCTGGGGTTCGCCCAGCTCCTGCAAATGGACGAGCTCCCCGACGAGCAGTCCGAAGCCGTCACCCACATCCTGAGAGCCGGCCGTCATCTGCTCGATCTCATCGACGAGGTCCTCGACATCGCCCGGATCGAGTCAGGCCACCTCGAACTGATGATGACGGCGGTGCCGGTCCCGGACATCGTGAACGACGCCGTGGAGCTGACCCGGCTCATGGCCGACAGCGCCGGGGTTTCGGTGCGAGTCGGCATCGACCCCCACAGCAGGGTCGCCCTCAATGCCGACCGCCAGCGCCTGCTGCAGGTTCTTCTCAACCTCTTGTCCAACGCCGTGAAGTACAACCGGCCCGGCGGTCGGGTGGACGTGGTGTGTTACGACAGCGCACCGGGAAGGGTACGGCTGGTCGTGGCCGACACCGGGCGCGGCATACGCCCCGAGGACGGCGACCGGGTCTTCACGCCCTTCGATCGCCTGGGGGCCGAACAGACCGGCGTCGAAGGGACCGGGGTGGGCCTGGCGCTCTCCCAGCACCTGGTACAGCGCATGGGGGGACGGATCGGGTTCGAGTCCGTCCCCGGTGTCGGCAGCTCGTTCTTCGTCGACCTGGCCGGCGCCACCGGGTCACCGGAGGTAATTCCCGACGCCGCCCTGGCCCTCGGGTGGACCGAGGCTGTCCCCGGTGCCGATGTCGGTGGCGTCTTCCGGGTTCTGCTCATGGACGGGGACGTGTCCAATCTCGACCTGGTCGAACGCGTGCTGTCGCGGCGACCGGGTGTCGAGCTCCTCGCCGCCTTGCAAGGTGGGCTCGGTATCGACCTGGCCCGGGAACACATGCCCGATCTGATCCTGGTGGACCTGCATCTTCCGGACATGCACGGGACCGAGGTTCTCGACCGCCTCGGTGAGGACCCGGTCACGGCGGCCATCCCCGTGGCCGTGGTGGGCAGCGACGCCGCCGCCCACGAGGTGCGCCAGCTTCTGGGCCGGGGTGTTGTCGGGTTCCTCACCAAGCCCTTCGACGTCCGCGCTCTGCTCTCGCTTGTCGACGCCGTGCGTTCGGCCCGGGTCGGCTGAGTCCCGGTCCGGCGGGGCCGCCGGTCTGCTGTTGCTCCATGCGGCCGAGCTTCGGCGCCCCGACCGGGTCAGTTTCCCGCCCCGCACCGGCTCTTTGTAGCCTGACCGGTATGGCGACGTCTGGCGGACCGGTGTGATCGATGTCGAACGCCAGGGCCCGGTGGCAGTCATACGACTGGACCACGGCAAGGTGCATGCCCTCGATGTAGCTCCTGGGGGAGTTCATCGGTGCCCTCGAGGCCGTGGAGGAATCTGACGCCCGTGCCGTCGTCCTCACTGCGACGGGCCGTGTCTTCTGCGCCGGCGTGGACCTGCAACAGGTGCTCGACGGCGGCGCCGACTACCTCGAGCGGTTCATTCCCCTGCTGATCTCGGCTTTCGCCCGCTTGTTCTCGTACCCGCTGCCGGTCGTGGCCGCCGTGAACGGCGCCGCCGTGGCCGGAGGGTGCGTCCTGGCGTGTGCCTGCGACCGACGGATCCTGGTCGACGGGGGGCGCATCGGCGCCTCCGAGCTCCTCGTCGGGGTGCCGTTCCCGGTGTCGGCGCTCGAGATCCTGCGTTGGGCCTGCGGTGACAAGACAGAAGAAGTGGTGCTCACCGGGAAGCTCTACGGATCGGACGAGGCTCCTTCTGTCGGGCTGGCCCACGAGATCGTCCTTGCCGACAGCCTGCTCGACCGGGCCCTGGAGGTGGCCGGCGGCCTGGGCGCCGTGGCCCCCGCTGCTTTTCGCCTGGCCAAGGCGCAGCTGCGCCGGCCGGTGGTCGAGCGCATCGCCACCGACGCACCGGTCGTCGATCCGGAGGTTCGTGCCCTGTGGTCCTCGGCCCAGACCAGGGCGTCGATCAGCGCTCAGGTGCAACGGATGTCAGCCCCGCGGACCTGAGACTCCCGAGAAGCTGGGCCCCGCGAGTAGACATTCGCCAACGACGGGCGACGGGGCCGACGGTGAACGACGGGGGACGGTGACGGTGGCGAACGAACAGCTGGCGATCGGGCTCGTGGGATGCGGGATGATCGGCCAGGTCCACGCCGACGGACTACGCAAGCTGGCCGAGGACGGAGAGATCGTGGCCGTGGCGGCGGCCGATCCGTCGGGCGAGGCGCGGGAAGCCGTCCAACGGAACTGCCCCTTCGGGCGCATGAGCGACGACCCGCTCGATGTGATCTCCGACCCCGCTGTCGAGGCCGTCATGATCACCTCACCCACGGCCACCCACCTGGACCTCGTGCAGTCGACGTTGGCGGCGGGAAAACCTCTGTTCTGCGAGAAGCCGCTGGCACCCACATTCGACGACGTACGGATCATGTGTGATGCCGTCACGGCGTCGGGGTTGACGGCGCAGGTCGGATTCCACTCGCGGTTCCATCCGATCATGAACCGGCTGCGACGGACGGTCGAAAGCGGGGAGCTCGGCCGGCCCATGGGCTACATGTTGCGCGACGACCAGTACTGGCCGACCGGTGACGTGGTGCCCGGCCACAGCTCCTGGCGATCGGACCGGGCGCAGGCGGGAGGCGGAGCGCTCCTCGAGCACTCGATCCACAGCGCCGACATCGTGTCCTGGCTCTTCGGGCCGGCGGTGCGGGTCTACGCTCGCAGTCGCGCCGTCTTCGGGTATGACGTCGAGGATGTCGCCGCGGTGACCGTCGAGCACGAGTCAGGTGTCGTCGGCACCATCCTCACCATCTTCAACGGGGTCCGCGGACGCGAGGAGCGCCGGTTCGAGGTCTTCTTCGAGCGGGGGGCCGTCGAGGCCACCACCGACTTCATCGTCGGGGCCGCCGAAGACGGCTATCTCGTCCAGCAGCCCGATACCGAGGCTCTCCGTCTCGATCTGTGTGTCCTGCGCGACGAGCACTTCGCCGCCGCCGGCATCAACCGACGGGACTTCGTCTTCTACACCTATCCGGCCGACCGCAACTGGGTGCGATCGGTGCGTCAAGGCGAGCCGGCGGTACCGGGCTTCGACGCCGCCCTGCGGGCCCATCGGCTGGTCGAGGCGGCCTACCGATCGGCCGCCACCAACGTGGCCGTCGACATCGGCGACGATTTCACTTGACGCCGGTGCCATCGGTGGCCTGCTCGTGAGCGAACACACGTGTGACGTCGCCGTCGTCGGTGGTGGTCTGGTGGGTGCGGCGCTGGCCTACGAGCTCGTGACCCAAGGCGTCGATGTGCTCCTCGTCGACGGACACCACCCGGGCCGGGCCACCGACGCCGGGGCCGGCATCCTCTCGCCCGAAACCACGTGGAACCCCGACGAAGGATGGTTCTCCTTCGGATGTGCGGCCGCCATTCACTACCGCACCCTTATGCGCCGGCTGGCCGACGATGGTGCCGATGAGACCGGCTTCGACGAGTGCGGCCTTCTCCTGGTGGCCGTCGACCCCGGGGAGGACGACTGGTTCGCTACCCGTGCCGACCTCGCTCTCCGTCGCTCACCGGACACCCTGGTCGAGGTGACGCCGGCGGAGGCGCAGGCGCTCTTCCCCCCTCTCGGGAACGTCCGGCGTGCTCTGCACAATCCGGCGGCGGGCCGCGTCGACGGTCGGCTGATGACTGCCGCGGTGCTCCATGGAGCCGAACAGCACGGCCTGCGCCGGCTCCAGGCCACGGCCACGGGACTACGTGTCGAAGGTGGTGGCGCCGTCGCGATCGACACCGCCGCCGGAGTGGTCTCGTGCGGGTCTGTGGCTCTCGCCGGCGGCGCATGGTCACAGACGTTCGGGCAACAGCTCGGTGTCCCGATCCCGGTCGTGCCGGTCAAGGGACAGATCGTCCACATGCAGCTCCCCGAGACCGCGCCAGGTGGCGCCGTCGACAGCGGCCACTGGCCCATCGTCTCGCCTGTGCTCAACCACTATCTCGTGGCCTGGCCCGGCGGCAGGGTGGTGTGCGGCGGTACCTACGAGCCTGACGCCAGCTTCGACACCAGATCGACGGTGGCGGGGCTTGAAGAGCTCCTCCGCTCCTGCTTGGCCATCGCACCGGGGCTGGCCGGGGCCACGGTGGTGGATCTCCGGGTCGGCCTTCGGCCGGTCTCGGGCGACGATCTACCGGTGCTCGGCCCCGTGCCGGGGTGGGACAACGTCCACCTGGCAACCGGCCACGGCACGGAGGGGCTCCTGCTCGGCCCCTACAGCGCGGCGCTGGTGGCGCGCTGCCTACTGGGAGCGCCGGTTCCAGACGAACTGGTCCCCTTCAGCGTGGCTCGTTTCATGAACTGACGTCGTCCACAGAACTACCGCCGGCGGTGCATTGTCCTCACCCGTGAGGGCGGTCCGTTCGCTCCAGGTCGTCCTGCGGGGCCATCAGAACCAGGTCGAACACCACGGGGTGATCCCCGAGCGGAACATGGCCTCGGCTCGTTCGAGCGCACCACTCGAGTGCTCGTCGATGCGGCCGGCGCCGGCCAGGGCCAGCACCGACATCCCGCCCATGTACAGCGATCCGAGGGAATCGACGGGCAAGGTCAACTGAGCCGTGGCGTCGGTGGGGGAGCAGGTGGCCCCCGTCGGACCTCCTTCGAGGGCGAAGCGACCCCCGGCGATCCCCAGGGGATCGACAACCTCGACCACCAGCCGTCCCTCGGTCGGGTAACGGCGGGCCGACAGGGCGGCGGCGACGTCGAGGACGCGGACCCAGATGAAGTCGAACCGGCCCATCTGGCGCAGCGACCGGCCGTCGCGCAGGAGCCAGACCAGAGGTTCGTGCACGGACCTGTCTCCCGCGTGCACCCGGGTGATCAGGTCGACCTCGCAGCAGTAACGCCACAGCCGGAGATAGGCGTCGGGCGTGGTGGCGACGAGCTCGTTAATGGAGAGCGTGCCCTTCGGGCGCATGTGGTCCCACTCCTGGGCCGCCGTGTAGCGCACATAGCCATCCACCTCCCCGTTCGGAGCGCGGTAGATCGCCTGGTAGCCCTTCGTCGGGGTGGCGCCAGGAACCTCCACCTGCTGGAGGGTCCCGTCCCACCACCGTCCGTTGCGTTCGATGGAGCCGGGCTGCGAGACACGGACACGCTCGTAGACGGGCGGGGCCTCGAGGCGCAGAGTGGCGAGATCGACGAGCTCGACGTTGCCGACACCGGGTCGAAGAAAGCGCGCTGTCACCGTGTCGACCCTGTAGGTGGCGGCGTCAATGGCGGCGCCGTAGCCGAACTGGCCGTAGATGGGGTACTCGGAGGCGATGAGAATGCCCAGCGGCTCGCCCCGTTCGGCCGACGCCCGCAGGTCGCCCGTGATCATCTGGGTCAGGAGCCCACGGCGCCGATGGGTGGGGGACACGGTGACGTTGGTGAGGGCGGCCGAGGGCACCTCGCTCGGGCCCGGCACGGTGAAGGAGGTCGGGAACGACCGCAGTGTCCCCACCACCGTCCTCCCGTCGAATGAGCCCCAGGTCCGGCCGAGGTCCATGTCGCCCAGGCGGTATTCACCCTCGCCGTCGGCGGGATGGGCCAAGAAGCCCGTGGCCATGCACCGGATCCATCCGTCGATCTCGGCCGATTCGATGGTGCGGACGGACAATCCCTTTTCTGCAGCCTTCGGCTCCCCGGACGGACGGTGCGACGGCGTCACGGCGCTTTGAGCCTTCCGATCGTCTGCTCGAAGGTCGCCGCGATCTTCGTTTGACCGGCGACATTGGGGTCGTCACCGAACCCCTCGGTGTCTCCCGCGTGGCAGGTGATGTCGAGCCATGAGCAGGCACGAGCCACGTCGAGGGGGACCTTTCCCCACTGGGAGCTGACCATGGTCGTGTCGTTTGTGGTCTTGAAGGCGTCCTCGACATCGGCCGTCGCTGCCGCCCCCCCGTAGAGCGATTCCAACTCGGTATTGAGCTCCGCCACCACAGCAAGAGATCCCAGGGCGAGCGTTCGGGCCGTACCTCCGGCCAGCCAGTCGCCGAGATAGGGGTCGTAGTAGTTCATCCCGATGATCCGCACCGACGGCGCCGCCGCCCTCAGTCCGGTGAGCATGGTCGTGAGATTGCCCTGCACGGTGGCCAAACCGTTCGTGACGCAGGTCGTGTCGATGCCCGCCGGTGTGGCGCAGTCCACGACATCGTTTCCCCCGATGTCGATGGTGATGAGCGCCACATGGCCGGCGTCCTTGTGGAGAAAACGCAACGCCGCCTGGTATTGACCGTCGTCGAGCATCGACGTCGTCGTCGCCTCCGACACCGCCATGTCCTTGAGGGTCAGGCCCGGAATGCCTGACACGTAGTGGTTCTCCAGAAGATGGGCGTAGGAGTGCGAGCCATCCCAGACGGGGACCGAGTCACCGAGGGCGAGGTAGTAGGACGTCGACCCTCCCCCGCCCGACGTCGATCCACTGGCGCCGTCGGCTGGTGCTGCGGCCACCGTGGCCAGGACCAACGGCGCCGTGGCCGCGCACGCCAGAGCGGCTGCCCACAGCCGGTATCTGGTTCTCCGCACCCCTGTTCCCCCCATGGATGAACAGTACCGCCGGTCGGCCGCCATGGCCGAAGGGAGCTGATGCCGCCGTCGATCAGACGGCGCGCTGGCGTCCTTCCCAGTACGGGTCGCGGAGCTTGCGCTTGTAGAGCTTGCCGTTCGGGTCCCGGGGCATGTCGTGGGTGAAGTCGATCGTCTTCGGTGTTTTGAACTTGGCCAGCCGACCCTCGCACCAGGCCAGGATCTCGGCCGCCAGTTCGGGTGAACCCTCCACGCCGTCGACCGGTTCGATGACAGCCTTCACCTGCTCACCCCAGTCGTCGTCGGGGATCCCGAAGACAGCGGCGTCGACGACCTTCGGATGCGACAGTAGGACGTTCTCGATCTCGGCCGGGTAGATGTTGGCCCCCCCGGAGATGATCATGTCGATCTTGCGGTCGCTTAGGAAGAGGAAGTCGTCGTCGTCGAGGTAACCGACGTCGCCGACGGTGAAGAACTTGCCGATCCGGTTCTTCTCGGTCTTCTCCTTGTCCTTGTGGTACTCGAAGTTGGCGCCCCCCGACATGGCCATGTAGACGGTGCCGATCTGGTTGGCCTCCAGCCGATTGCCCTCGTCGTCGAAGATGGCGATCTCCGAGATGGGCCACGGCTTGCCCACAGTCCCGGGCTTCGTCAACCACTCCTCGGTGGTGACGATGGTGCCGCCTCCTTCGGAGGCGGCGTAGTACTCATCGATCACGGGACCCCACCATTCGATCATGGCGTGCTTGGTATCGATGGGGCAGGGAGCGGCGGCGTGAATCATGTGGCGCAACGACGACAGGTCGTAGCGGTGCCGCGTCTCGTCGGGCAGGGCCAGCAGGCGGTGGAACTGGGTGGGGACCATGTGCGAATGGGTGACGCGGTAGCGCTCGATCAGCTCGAGCATGGCTTCACCCGTCCACTTGTCCATGAGGACGACGGTGTGTCCCATGTGGATGGCGGCGCCCGAGAACCGCAGGACGGCGGTGTGGTAGAGCGGTGATCCCACGATGTGGACGTTGTCGTCGCGTGACTGGATGCCGAACAGCAACAGGAGGCCGCCCAACCCAATAGCGGCGTCGTCGGGATTGACGCCCGCCAGCGCCCGGCGTACGCCCTTGGGGTTGCCCGTGGTGCCCGAGGTGTAGTTCATGGTGTCGCCCAGGCTGCGGTTGTCGGGGAGATCGGTCTTCTGGCTGTTCCGCATGTCGGTATAGGAGGCGAAGCCGGGGATGTCGCCGACGGCCAGGCAGCGAGTGGCGGGGATCTCCGCCTCCTCGGCCGCATCGATGCACATGTCGGCGAAGCGCTCGTGGCCGATGAAGACCTGGGCCTCGGCGTCGCTCACGATGTAGGCGATCTCGGGGGCCACCAGGTGGTGGTTGATGGGAACGATGTACCAGCCGGCCTGGAGGGCGGCCAGATAGATCTCGAAGACCTCGATGCTGTTGGGGAGAACGAAGGCGATGGTGTCGCCCGGTTGCAGGCCGAGGGCCCGAAGTCCGTGGACCACCTGGTTGGCTCGGCTGAGCAGTTCGGCCGCCTTGAGCTCGGTGCCGTCGGGGCCGACGAGGGCGAGGCGCCCCGGCTCCTCTTGCGCCATGGTCCAGAATCCGAAGTCGGCCATCGCCGTTCCCCCTTGCGTGGCCGGGACCCGACGACGTCGCCCGACGGTCCGGCCCAGGAGCACCGGACTGGCGCTCGACTGCCGACCGACGCTAGAACGTGTTCTCGTAGGCGTCAAGCCGTCTGCCCCGTCGTGCGCGTCGGCGTGAGCCATGTACCGGTGTCCGGGCGGACACCCAGCGAGATCACCGGAGGGATGCAAGGTGGCAGGTTTCCTCGACGGCAAGGCGGTGGTCATCACCGGCTCCGGAGCCGGCATCGGCCGGGCGTGTGCGCTGGCCTGCGCGGCCGAGGGAGCCAAGGTGGTGGTGGCCGACATCGGTGTGGGGCTCGCCGGCGAGGACCCGACCAGCACGGTGGCCGAGGCCGTGGTGAAGGAGATCGAGGCCGCCGCCGGTGAGGCCGTGGCCGTGGCCGAGGACGTGAGCAGGATGGAGGGCGGCGAGCGCATCGTGAACGCCGCCGTCGAACGGTGGGGTCGGATCGACGGGGTGGTGGCCGTGGCCGGCATCCTGCGCGAACGGATGCTCTTCAACATGTCCGAGGACGAGTGGGACGCTGTCATCGCCACCCATCTGAAGGGCCACTTCACCGTCTTCCGGCACGCCGCTGCCGTGATGCGCAAGCAGGAGTCGGGGTCCCTGATTGGGTTCACGTCGGGCGCCTATGTGGGCAGCGTGGCCCAGGCCAACTACTCGGCCGCCAAGGGCGGCATCGTGTCGCTGGTGCGGTCCGCCGCCGTGGGGCTCCACCGCTACGGCGTGCGGGCCAACGCCATCGCCCCAATCGCCCGGACACGTATGTCGGCCAACGTTCCCTCGGGGCTGTCCGAGAACGGCGACCCCGAGGACGTCGCCCCCATGGTCGTCTACCTGCTGTCGGACGAGGCCAAGGATGTGACCGGCCAGGTGTACACGGTGGTCGGATCGCGTATCGCCGTGTGGAACCAGCCGGTCGAGGTGCGCGAGATGAAGACCGAGGGAAGATGGACGCCGCAGGACATCGCCGAGCGGTTCGGCGAGATCGGCGTGGAACGTATGGGCGGGATCGACAGGCTCGAGGCGATGCGCAAAGCGGATGCCTCAGGCGACAAGCCCGGCGCGTAGCGCCGAGAGGCCCGGAGGACAGCGCGTGCGCTTCAGCTACGCCGAATCGATGACCGACCCGTCGTTCTATCTCCCTCTGGCCCTGGCGGCCGAGGAGGCGGGGTACAACTCCTTCATCGTCCCCGATTCGATCGCCTATCCGGAGCACTCCGACGCCACCTACCCGTTCAATCCCGACGGGACACGAGAGTTTCTGGAGGACAAGCCCTTCCTCGAGCCCTTCTCGCTCATCCCCGCTCTGGGCGCCGTCACGAGCAGGATCCGCTTCGTCACCTTCGTGATCAAACTGCCCATCCGTCACCCGGTGCTGGTGGCGAAGCAGGTGGCCTCGGTGGCCGTTCTCACCGGCAACCGCCTCGGCCTGGGGGTGGGGACCAGTCCATGGCCCGAGGACTACACACTGGTCGACGTGCCGTGGGAGGGACGGGGTGTGCGGATGGACGAGTCCATCGCCGTCATCCGGGGTCTGCTGGCCGGGGGCTTCGCCGAGTTCCACGGCAAGGTGTACGACGTCCCGGCCATCAAGATGGCCCCGGTCCCGTCGGTTCCGGTCCCCATCCTCATCGGCGGCCACGGCGAGGCCGCTCTGCGCCGGGCGGCGAACAGCGGTGACGGCTGGATGCACGGTGGTGGTGACCCCGAAGCGCTCCCCGGGTTGCTCGAGCGACTGGGCCAGCTGCGGTCCGAGGCCGGTCGCCAGGATGATCCCTTCGAGGTGCACGTCATCTCCCTCGACGCCTACAGCATCGACGGGGTGCGCCGGCTCGAGGAGCAGGGTGTGACCGACGTGATCGTCGGGTTCCGCTGGCCGTACGCCGTCGGTGCCGACGTGGAGCCGCTCCAGGCCAAGCTCGATAACCTACGGCGGTTCGCCGACACCGTCATCGCCGGGTCTCGCACTGCGGGTTAGAGGAAGCAGACAACGACGACCGAAAGGGGAACCAGATGGGCGCAGCACGCGATGCCGCCAAGCAGTCGATGGCTCTGACCGAGGCCAAAGACCGCGACGGGTGGCTTGCTCTCTTCGCCGATGATGCCGTGGTCGAGGATCCCGTGGGGCCGTCGGCGTTCGACCCCGACGCCAAGGGGCATCGCGGCAAGGAGGCCATCACAGCCTTCTACGACAACGTCATCGTCATGAGTGAGAAGATCGAGTTCACCATCCGGGACTCCTACGAATGCGGGTCCGAGGTGGCGAACGTGGGACAGATCCGAATCACGCTTCCCGGCAACCAGGTCGGGATCGTCCCCATCGTGAACATCTACAGGGTCAACGACGCCGGCAAACTCTTGTCGCTGCGCTCGTTCTGGGAAGCGGACAAGCTCTCGTTCAGCGAGGGGTAGCACCGGTACAATTTCGGGGGTGACGTTCCCGACACCCCCGCCACCGCCGCGTCCCCGGGACCCGGGTTGGTATCCCATTGCGGACAACCCGAACCGACAGGGGTACTGGGATGGTCAGGGTTGGACTTCGGAGAGGCACTGGGCCGGTGCGTCGTGGGACGTCGTCCCGTCAGTAGCACCGGGTTGGTGGCAGGCGTCCGACGGGCGCTGGTACCCGCCCGAGGCGCATCCTTCCGGACCCACGGGGCCGTCGCCTGGAGGTGCAGGAGAGTCGTCCGCTTCGGGGAAGGGCGCTTGGCGTCGCCACCCTGCGGTTGTGATGGCGCTGGTGGCCCTTCTCGCCGCCGGCGTGGTGTCCGTCGTTGTGGCCCTGTCAGGACCGGCGGTCACGTTGTCACTTCAGGATGTGAGTCAGGCGTACAGCGCCACATGGCCGGGATTCGCCCGAGGGTTTGCTCAGGGGAACTTCGCCACGATGCGGAAGTACGCCACCCCGGAGATGGTGCAGGCGGTCACCGGCGCCTATGGATGCGGGTGCGGACCATGGCCGGCAAGGAGTCCCTCGGTTCGTTTCAGCCTCCCGGCAGAGCACAGTTATCCGCTTTCGTTCCTGGCCGAGATCCCGGGTACGTACGACGACGGGAGCCCGCTCGGCCGGGAGGTGGTCTTCACCCAAGCAAGCAGTTCCTCGCCGTGGCGGGTGACGTACATGGTCGGGTTCGTCGGCACCCGGACCTACCTGGGCCCCACGGCGGTGCGGCAACCTCCGCCCATGCGCTATCACATCACGATCGTGGGCGGTCAGTTTGCGTCGTTCTTCCAGAGAGTGGTCAACACCGGTGTACCAGCTGCCAACAACGACTGGCCCCAGACGGGATCGGTCAAGGACGAGGTTGATCGAGACCTGCAGACGAAGGAGGCAATCGAGCAAATAGGGTTCACTCAGCAGATCGCCTTTACCCCCCTCGACCACAGCATCGCCTTCGCCTACCCGCAGGGTGACATCATGTGCGGGGTCATCCATTCGAGCGCATTGGTGACGTCACCATCGGGTAAGCCCACGGTGCAACCCGCCGATCAAAGCGAGTGGGGAACGCATCTTGCTCCTGGGAGCTACTCGACCCTGACCAAGAGCGGGACCCACGACTACTGCTTTACCGCCACACGCTCCGGGCTCACGACTCCGATCAGCTTCTTCGGGGGCGTCTACAAGATCGTTGGTCAACCCAGTTAGATCGACTGCTACTCCTCGATCGTCAGCCGGACCCGGACCTGAACGCTCACCGAGCACGTTCCACCCTCGACGGGAACGGCGGCTCCAAGAGGCGCCGCCGAGGAGCGGCTCATTCGGTGAAGAGTGCCGTGTGACACCTCGCCGGGGTCTTCTTCGATGGACACGATGGCTCCGGTTCGGATTCCGGCGGCCTCCGCCAGTTGCTTGGCCCGGGCCAGAGCGTCTGTCACCGCGGCACGCCGGGCAACTTCCAGAAGTGGTTGGGGATCGTGGATCATCAGGTGCAGACCACGAATCTGGAGCGAGTCCCCCGCCACCGGGGCCAGCTCGGCCAGCAGCGGACCCACGCTCGTGAGACTCGGTGCCTTCACCGATAAGGCGTAGGTGGCGATCCGAGCGGTGACCCGTTTCTTCTCCTGGTCATAGAAATCCTGGAGGGAGACGTTGAGGGTCTGAACGTCTGACTGCTCGACACCCTGAGCGTGGACGACACCGATGACCTCATCAGCGAGCCGGGCGACACGGTCAAGGGCGTCAGCCGATGTGTCTGCCGCCACGTTCAGCGCCAGGGAGATCACGCAGCGGTCCGGGGTGCCCGAGGCCGAGCCTTCGCCCACCACGACAAGTTCGCCAAGGTTCTCCACCAGGCCAATCTAACTGGACGCTCCGATGTCCTGGCAATGGTTCTGGGCACCGTCTCAGAGCGAACTCGTCGTCTTGGCTGTTTTCCGCCGAATGATGTTGAGAGCACTGCCGGCTTTGAACCACTCGATCTGCTCGGCGCTGAACGTGTGGAGACACTGGAACTCCACGGAGCTGTCGTCGGCCTTGGTGATGCAGCAACGCACTGGCTGGTGGGCCGTCAGGGTGGCCAGGTCGAGCACTGAGATCCGATCGTCCTCGCCTATGGCGTCGTAGGTGGATGGATCGGCGAAAGTGAGGGGCAACAGACCCTGCTTCTTGAGGTTGGTTTCGTGAATGCGGGCGAAGGAGCGGGCGAGGATCGCCACGGCGCCGCGGTAGCGGGGCTCCATGGCGGCGTGCTCGCGCGATGAGCCTTCGCCGTAGTTCTCATCACCCACCGCACACCAACGCACGCCCATGGCGCCGAAATGCTTGGCGATATCGGGGAAGGGACGAGTCTGACCGTCCAGGAAGTCCTTGCCTTCGCCGGTGGCACCAGTGAACGCGTTCGTCACGCCAAGGAAGAGATTGCCCGAGATGTTCTCGAGATGGCCCCTGTACTTGAGCCATCGTCCGGCGGCGGAGATGTGGTCTGTCGTGCATTTCCCCTTCGCCTTCATCAGAACGGGCAAGTCGATGTAGTCGTCGCGGTCCCAGGTGGGGAAAGGGGACAACAGCTGCAGCCGGTCAGATGTGGGCGCCACCGCGATCTTGATGCCGGTGGCTTCTTGAGGGGGGGCCAGAAAGCCCGACACGCCGGAATCGAAGCCGCCGGGAGGGAGATCTTGGCCGACGGGCGCGTCCAGGCGCACCTCTGTGCCCCCGTCTGCCGTGATCGAGTCGGTGACGGGGTTGAAGTCGAGGGTACCGGCCAGGGCGAAGGCGATCACCATGTCGGGCGACGTGACGAACGCCTTCGTGCTTGCGTTACCGTCGTTGCGCTTCGGGAAATTCCGGTTGTAGCTGTTCACGATGGTGTTCGGCTTCATCGGGTCGAGGTCGGCGCGGTCCCACTGGCCGATGCAGGGGCCGCACGCGTTGGCCAGCACCGTGCCGCCGATGGCCTCGAGATCGGCCAACAGTCCGTCACGTTCGATGGTGGCCCGCACCTGCTCGGATCCGGGGGTGATGAGCAGCTGCGTCTTGGCCCGCAAGCCGTGGCTCGATGCCTGGCGGGCGATCGATGCGGCCCGGGTGATGTCCTCATAGGAGGAGTTCGTGCAGGAGCCGATCAGCGCCGAGGAGATCTGGCAGGGCACATTGTTCCGCCGAGCCCACGCACCCACCTCGCTTACTTGGTGGGCGAGATCGGGGGAGTCGGGTCCGTTGATCATGGGCGCCAACAGAGAGAGATCGATTTCGATGACGTCGTCGAAGAACTGGTCCGGCGCTGCCTCTACCTCGGGATCGGCACGCAGATCGGCGGCGACCCTGCTGGCGGCGTCGGCCAGGTCGTGGCGTCTGGTGGCCTTCAGGTAGGCGGCCATGCTGGGGTCGAACGGAAACAGCGAGGTCGTGGCACCGATCTCCGCGCCCATGTTGCAGATGGTCGCCTTGCCCGTTGCCGTCATGGTGCCGGTCCCGGAGCCGAAGTACTCGACAATGGCACCGGTACCGCCGGACACCGTGAGCATCTCGGCGACCTTGAGTATCACGTCCTTGGGCGACGACCAACCGGACAGTGATCCCGTGAGGTGCACGCCGATGAGCTTCGGCCACCTTACGTTGAACGGCGAGCCGGTCATGACATCGATGGCGTCACCCCCGCCAACTCCGACGGCGACCATCGCCAAACCGCCGGCGTTGGGCGTGTGGCTGTCGGTACCGATCATCAAACCACCGGGGAATGCATAATTTTCGAGCACGACCTGGTGGATGATCCCCGAGCCTGGCTTCCAGAAACCGATGCCGAATCTGGCACAGAAAGAACGGAGAAAGGCGTATACCTCGGAGTTGTCGTCCAACGCCGACTGCAGGTCGAGGTCGGCGCCGACTCTTGCTTGGATGAGGTGATCACAGTGGACGGTGGTCGGCAGTACAGCTTCGTCCAACCCGGCGGTCATGAACTGGAGCGCCACGATCTGCGCCAGGGCGTCCTGCAGGGCCACCCTGTCGGGATCGAGGTCGACGTAGCTCCTCCCTCGTTCGAGCGTGCCACCGCCGGCGTCTCGCAGGTGGTTGATCAGGACCTTCTCGGCGTACGTGAGCGGCCGCCCGAGCCGGGCCCGCCCCAGAGCCATCCGTTCGGGGAGTCGGCCGTACACCTCTTCGGCCAGCGACACCGGGGTTGACGACGTCACCGCCATCTTGGCCTCCTCGTCCCACCCACGTGGCGCCCGACGTCGGATCGCGGGCGAACCGGCACTGGACCACTCTCTTGATATAAAGATAGTTACACAGAATGTCCTCTTGATGTCAAGATATGAGGGGGAAACGCCCGCCGCCCAGATCCGGAGGACACAGTGGAGGACGAAGTCGATCGTCTGGTGGCCGGCTGGCGCCAGGCGTTGCCCGATGTCGACGTCTCGCCTCTCGAGGTGCTGTCGCGCGTCAGCCGCCTGGCCCGGCATCTCGACCGCCAGCGCACCGTCGTCTTCGCCCGCCACGACCTCGAGACGTGGACCTTCGACGTGCTCTCAGCGCTACGCAGGTCAGACCCGCCCCATCAGCTCTCGCCCGGTCAGCTGCTGGCCCAGACTCTGGTCACCTCAGGCACCATGACCAATCGGATCGACCACCTCGAGAAGAGAAATCTCGTACGCCGTCGCCCTGATCCGACCGATGCCCGTTCTGTGCGGGTGCAACTCACAGCCGGCGGACGGCGACGTGTCGACGCTGCCCTCCGGGATCTCCTGGCACGAGAGGACGCAATCCTCGGCACGCTTGACGGCACTGAACGCGCCGCCCTCGCCGTGCTCCTGCGCAGCGTCGTGGCACCCTTCGATGCATAGCCGACCGAGCGGTCAGCAGGGTTTCGGGTCGTAGAAAGGAACAGCGGATGTGGTCGCTGCCGCCACAGTCCTGATGGTCGCTGGGCTCGAGGACGAACCCCCGCTCGATGATGACGAACCGCTCGAGGAGGACGCCTGGCTGGTCGCTGAACCCGAGCCGGCAGCGGGGATGCTGATCGGTGAGCTGTTGGCATCGAGCGGCGGGGTCACCGCCGCATTGGGCGCTTGACCGAGGAAGGCGGTGATGGTCTGTTGGGCCTGGGGTTCTTCCACGATTTGGGTACTGCCGGCGGCCGAACTGGCCGTGAAGGTGGGGACGGTGGCGGTCTGGAGGTTCGACCCCGAGAAGCCGCGGTACTTGACGGCCAGCGAGAGCAGCTGAGACGAGGACAGCCCGCCGATCTTCACGTCATTGACGACGGAACCGATGAAGGCGTTCAGGGTGAGGGGGTTGTAGGTGGATTTGGCTTTGTCCATGAGGGCTTCGATGACGATGTTCTGGCGAATGATCCGTCCCAGGTCGCCGGTGGAATCCGCCTCCCACACACCGGGTCGGATTTCGTACTGGTAGAAGCGGGACCGGGACAGATCCAAGGTCTCGGCGCCGCTCAGATTCTGGCAGCCGGCCCGGGGGATGGAGAGGCCGGAGTTGTTGTTGCCTTGGTCGTCGTCCCTCACGGGATAGGGGAAGTCGAGATTGATGCCACCGACGGTCTGGACGGCGCCGATGAGGCCGTTGAAGTTGATGAGCACCCAGGACTGGATGGGGATACCGAAGGAGTTCTGGACGGTCTGGACGAGGGAGTCGACGTTGTCGTTCAGTGCGGCGTTGATCTTCTGATCACGGGTGCCGAGCTGGCTCAGCCAGGAGGCACTCAGCCCCGACAGCGTGACGTAGGTGTCGCGGGGTATGGAGAGCAGGCTGGCGGTCCCTGTACCCGGATCGACGTGGGCGATCTTGATGGTGTCGCTGTGGGCACCGGAGGTGGTGGCCACCGACCCGAAGGCCTTGTTTTCGGCCGGGGTGTTGTCGGCCCGGGAGTCGTCGCCGATGATGAGGATGTTGAAGGGCTGACCGGAGATGGCCGTCGCGCAGCTGGGGCAGGGGGCCGTCTTTATCTGGCCCAGTCGGTAGCGGAGATAGCCGTAGGTGCCACCGGCCAGGACGAGGATGACGGCGACGAGGATGACGCCGGTGCGCAGGAGCCGTGCCTTGCGGTCGTGCCGGCTGCGCCGCTTGATCACAGGAGGCGGGCCGTGGCGCGACGGATCGAACGGTGTGCTGGGGGCGGTCATCTCGGAGGTCGCGGGCGTTATGCGGCGGGGCGCCGCGTGGCGGGCAGCGCCGGAGCCCTTACGACGTTTGGAGAATGGCCGGTCGGAGCCGCGGGCCATGGGAGAACGACGGTATCGCGGGAGCGGTCCTCATCGGCGTCATCCCCGTCACGCAGGGTTGTCAGCCGGCCCCGGTGGGCGACATACCGAAGTCGTCACCGTTGATGCGGGGCGCGTTCACGCTGCCCAGAAGATTGCCGGTCGAGTCGTAGGCGCTCAGGACCGGGAAGGGAGAGGTGTGCCAGATGCCGTAATGCGTTCCCTCGGGGAAGAGTTGGGGGACGAGAAAGGCGGCTACTCCTCTCATCGGCTCCTCCCAGTAGAGGGTCGATCCCCGGTAGGAGTAGGCCACGTAGGCCGCAGTGGACGGCAGGCCGCTCCAGACGTAAACGGTCTTACCGGAGACCGGCCATTGTTCGATGACGAAGACCGAGGTCGGGGTGCCGGCCAGAGACTCGGTGGCGGGGTCCATGGTGCTGTCGATGCCCGTCCCGTTCCCGAGCCCGTTGCCCTCGTAAGTGATCGCCGTCGTCTGGAGCGAAGGACACGACGTGGCCGCATCTCGGGTCATCGTCCACGAGACGAAGGTCGGGCTGCCCTCCACGTGGAAAGCCTGGACGCTGCCGACGCCGACCCAGCAGTTGGCGCTCGACGATTGCGCCTGGTTGAAAAACGCCGGCACGGTCAGCGCCTGGATCGTCTCTTCGTTGCCGGACACCGCCACCGGGGCCTGATCAGCCGGGCGCGGGTCGTGAGCCCGGCCGAGCGCGGGGGGCCGGGAGCGGGGTCCGACGGCCACGAGGGTGACGATGCCGGCGAGGGCGGCGAGGACGACAACGGTCGAGAGCAACACGCGCAGGGTGCCCGGACGACGGGGCGGTCGTTGTGTCGGCCACCCGTGGCGCGGGTGGGGTCCGATAGGCGACTGGTGGAGGTCTCCCCATTCGAGTTGGGGAAGAGGGGGAGCCTGGGGCGTCGATTCGATCAACTCGGTGACCAGTGCTCGGATACGGGAGTCGAGGATGTCAGGAGTCGGCATCGAGAACCTCCTTCAGACGGGATCTGCCCCGTGCTAGGTGACGGCGGTCGGCGCCGTCGCTGATGTCGAGAAGACTGGCGATGGCTCCGGGGTCGAAAATCGTCCCAGTAGGTCAGGACGATCACGGCCCGTTGGCGGAGACTCAGCCGGGCGACGGCGGAAAGAACTTCAGGGCGAATGTCTGGTTGCTCGACGGACTCGGGCAGCGCTACCTGCTGCTCGCGGGCGCGGCGCCGACCGGTGGAGCGGTGGAGGCGGGCGGCTTCGTTGTAGACGGACCGGAACAGATACGCGCGCTTCTCGACGACCCCTGCCCATGGCTCGGAGCTCATGCAGCGCAGGACGGCCTCGGAGACCACGTCGGCCGCGTGGGTGGGACCGACCAGGCCGGTGGCGAAGCGGGTCAGTTCGTCGGCGTGCTTTCGGTAGAGCTCGCCGTCGGCCGGATCCACACCCCTACGATCCCGCGATCGGGTCCTCCGGGTGACAGGGGGCCCGATTTGATTCCATCGGGATCGACCCGGAGAGAAAATGTTCGAACTCGTTCTCAGCGAACTGGTCCACGGACCTGTGTCCCCAACCTCGCCAGGGCAGACCCTTCGTTTTACTTAGAAGAGCTCCGAGGCGTCAGGAATTACCACAGGGGCCAGGCGAGATCAGCCGAAATCCGGTCGGAGAGTGCGACCGATGGATCTCGGGGCACGCCACATGAGCCACATAGAGGGACCGGAGGGCGCCAGCACCAGTTCCTTCGTGACTTCGAATCCGTGGCGGGCGTAGAGAGGGACGTTGCGCTCGTTGGAGGATTCGAGGTAGGCGGGAATCCCTTCGGCGTCGCAGCGGGCCAGTTGGGTCTCGAGCATGGCCGAGCCGATCCCGTGGCCTTGGCGTGCCGGCTCGGTGCCGAGGAGAGCCAGGTAGTAGTGGGGCTCCTTGGGATGATGGGCATCGAGGAGGCGCAGCATGCCGGGGGCGCGGATGAGGGCGCGCCCGACGAGGGGAAGCAGGAGCAGCACGCGCGAGGCAAGGCGAAGAACGTCGGAGGTGGCGGGCGCGGCGTTGCCGGGTGGGAGCCACAGCGCAGCGGCGTCGAGGTTGCCGGTGGTGTACACCTCGTCGGTGGGCAGGTAGAGGTGACGGATCATGGCGGCGAAGAACCGGGGCAGCACCCGTCGGCGTGTTTCGGGACGGGGGATGACCCAGCAGATCACGGGGTCATCCTCCATGGCCCGGGCGAGGACCGCTGCCAGTTGGTGGACGTCACTGCGGGCCGCCTTGTGCACGCTTGCCTGCGAGTCACAGTCTCCTGAATGGTCCGCGTCGTCCACGAGGTCATCATTGTCGGGGACGGCTTGTAACGCAACATCTGTCGCATTAGTGTCAGGCCGTGGCGGCCAGGGCCAAAGGCAGCTCATCAACCAGAGACGGGTCACCAACCAGAGACAGCCGACCGAGCAGAGGCGAGAAAGATGCGCCGTTGCAGCGTCGGCCGGGGGGCAGGACGGAGCTGGTCCGCCTCGCCGTCGCCCGGGCCGTTCTCGAGCTGTACCGGGAGGGCCACGTGGCGTTCGGGGTGGCCGAGGTGGCCGAGCGCTCGGGGGTTCACCGGGCGACGGTCTACCGGCGATGGCCGACGCGCGCGCAGCTGTTGCGTGAAGCGCTCACGCTCTATACGAGCAAGGTAGTGCTGGCCGACAGCGGGAGTCTGCGACACGATCTGCGGCTCTTGGCCGAGCAGCTGGCGGTGATCTTCTCCGATCCATTGGTGGTGGCGATGAACGGGGCCATCGCGTCAGGGTCAGACCCGGAGCTCGCCGAGGCCGCCGTCGAACACTGGACGCCGCTATTCGATGAGATCTCCCGGGCCCTCGTGCGGGCCGCCGAACGAGGAGAGGCCCCGGCGGCCGTCGATCCGGGGCTCCTCGGCTATCTGCTGGTGGGCCCTTTGCTCATCCAGACTGTGTTCATCCATGTCACACCGAGTCCTCGGTTCGTGGCGCAGCTCGCCGACGTCGTGGCCGCGGCGGCATCGGCGGTGAGTAAAACCACGCCCGCAGGTCGGTGATCGATGTCATCGCCGACGGCATGTGATCTACGACGTCGCCGCCGCGGTGAGGAGCTGGGGACCGTCGTGGCGGGGGCTGTTCACCTCGGTGGACACGGGGTGGCGCAGCAGGGTGCCGGCGGGAGCGGGGCGCAGGAGGCGGCGCAGGCTGTCGGTGTCGCCGCTGTCGGGGTCGAGCCAGTTCTCGAAGACGTCGCTTTCGAGGATGACGGGCATGCGGTCGTGGACCTCGACCATGTCGGGGCCGGCCTCGGTGGTGATGATGGTGCAGGTCCGCAGGAGGGTCTCGGGGTCGGGGTCGGGTGAGCGGGACTTGTCCCACCAGGTTTCGTAGAGGCCGGCGAAGGTGATGGGCCGGCCGTCGGCGCGGTGGAAGTAGTAGGGCACCTTCTTCTTGGGCTCGGTGGGATCGGGGACCTGCCACTCGTAGAAGCCGTCGACGACGATCAGGCAGCGATGGGTGGCGAAGGCGGAGCGGTAGGCCGGGGTCTTGGCCACGGTCTCGGCCCGGGCGTTGATCATCTTGTTGCCCATGCGGACGTTTTTGGCCCAGTGGGGGACGAGACCCCAGCGGAACTGGTCGAGGAGCCTGGTGGTGTCCTCGCTGCGGGTGCCGTCGTCGGTGAGGGGATGCACCTCGGTAACGCCGTAGAGACGACTGGTCGGGGGCACGTTCCAGCTCGGGGCACCGTCGGGATCCACGCCCTGGGCCAGTGCCACCTCGAGAAGGCGGGCCAGCTGTGACGGGGGGGTATGGAGGTCGACGCGTCCGCACATGCGGGCAAGAGCCTATGGGCGCCGTCCCAGCTGATCGCCCACGGGCGCCCCCCGGCGCAGGGCGGCCCGGAGTTCGTCGCTCAGACGCCGGGCCTCGGTGAGATCAGCGTCGGTGCAGGGGTCGGGCGCGTAGCTGGCGCGCGCCGCCAGCTCGGCCAGAGCCCGGTAGGCACCGAGCGCCCGGGCGGCCTCGGAGTCGGGGGCCGGGGACAGCCCGGGGTGGGGGACGAAGGCCGAGGCCACGGTGGGTCGGCCCGACTGGGTGACGAGCCGGGTGGCGTGTTCTTCGAGAGTCTCGGATTGACGGCGGCCGAGGCCGGTGCGGGCGAGCACCGAGGCGGCCTGTTCCCAGCGGGCCAGGATCTCGGTGCGCGGTCCACTCGTGTGGGCGAAGCGGCGCCGTCGAAGGCGCGGCCGCCGCCGGCGCCACAGCCAGGGCCCGGCCACGGCCGCGGCCACGATCAGGGCCACGGCAGCGAAGGCGACGAGAATGATGGTGCCCCAGGGCGCCTGTCCCCGTGTCGCGGTGGTCGAGGCCGGCCGGGCGGTCGATCCGAGGCCCTTGGATCCGGCTGCCGGCTGGACACCTTGCAGGCGCTTGTCGGACGCCGGGGTGGTGGTGGGGGTGGCCGGCTTCGACGAGGGGATCGTGGTCGGCGCGCCGTTGAACACACCGGCTCCGAGGGCCTCGTCGGTCGAGGCGGGGGTGGGTTCGAACGACACCCAGCCGGCGGCCGGGCCCAGATAGACCTCGGGCCATGAATGGGCATCGGCCCCGGTGACGCTGTAGCCGTCGTGGGGCTCGGACGAGCCGGTGGTGAACCCGACGGCGAGCCGGGTGGGGAGTCCGTCGATACGGGCCAGAACGGCGTAGGCGCCGGCGAACTGCTGGCAGAAGCCGGCCCTCGTGGTGAAGAGGAAGGAGGACAGCGCATCGGTGCCGCTGACCGCCGGCGGGGTGAGGGTGTAGCGGAAGCGCTTGTCCTGGGTGAAGTAGCGCACAAGGGCAGTGGCCTCGGCCTCCGGTGTCTTGGCGTGGGCGACGAGCTGATGGGCCAAGGCCACGACGTCAGCCGGTATCGATGAGGGCAGAGCCAGGTAGGGCTCCAGATCAGCAGGCAAGGCGGAGGCGTCGAGAGCGGCGATCGACGTCGAGGCGGTGGGTCCGGGCGCGGTGGGGACACGGGCGATGGCCTCGTAGGTCAGCTCGGCCGGGTTGGCGAAGGGTTGGATGACGCCGACGCCGGGTTCCACTTGGACGGCGGCGGCGTCAGCGACGGCCACGGTCGACGGTGGCACCGGTAGGAGATTGCTGCGGAGATCGGCGATGGAGATGTGGACGCTGAAGGTGTGGGTGGCCACCGGCTCGTCCAGGACGGGAAGGGGTATCGGGGACAGCTGCGGGTCGCCGAGGGCGGCCGACTTCGTCGTCGGATCGGGGAGCCAGGCGTTCCCGTCGAACTGGGTCAGGGTGGCCAGCTGCCAGTAGGTGGGCGTGTGCGAGGTGGCGGTGAACATGACTTGGTTGCTCTGTGAGGCGAGGACGGCGCGCATGTTGTCGATGAGATCGAGGGCCCCGACGGACTCGACCGTTCCGCTACCGATTCCGCCGGCCGAGCTCGGCCCGGTCTTTCCGCCGCCGTGGGAGAACGGGATGGCGTCAAGGCGGAGGCCGGTGAGCCCGGGGCTGGCGGCGATGGGGACGACGACGGCGACGGCCGCCATGGCGAGAGCGGTGGAGGTTCCCGACCGCCACGACGGCCTGCGCCGGACTGTGACCGGACGGTCGGCGACGGCCAGGAAGACGAGGGCCGTCGCCAGGTAAAGGGCGGTGCCGGTCACGCGGTCGACGTCGGAGCTGAGCAAGGCCGTGTAACAGAAGAGCCCGAAGGTGGGGAAGAGGGCAACGAGGGGGCGGCGGGCGCCGGCCTGGCGCATCTCCTGCCAGCTCCACAGGGTGCGGGCGAAGACGGCCGCCAGGCCGGCGCCAGCGGCCAGGCAGAGCACCACTCCGGAGGTCGCCGGTATCGGTGTGGGATTGGCGCGGATCACGGTCCCGGCGGCGGAGAAGGTGTGGAGCAGAACCCGGACGGTGGTGCCGGTCGGGATTCCGTCGCGCGTCGCTCTCGGGATCAGGGTCCAGATGGCGACCAGGGCCACGGACAGAACACCGACCACCGAGGGCAGAGGATCGGGCCACCGCAGGTGTCGGATGAGGGACAGCACGACGTGGCCGGTGATCACGCAGGCGGCGATGGGCAGCAGGACGTGGGGGGTGCCCGGTGCCTGGGTCAGTCGGGCGGCGCCGAGACCGGAGGCCAGGGCCACGGCCAGGAGCGCGACGTCGGCCAAGAGGTCGGCTCCCAAGCGCCGCCTCGGCGCCAGAGCCATCACCGGGATCACCGGACGACCTCGACCGAAGCGCGGCGTTGGAGCGCCTCGGGCAGAGCGCTCGAGGCGCCGGCGTCGGTGGTGACGAGGACCATGTCCTCCTCGCCCACGCCGGCGGCGGCCCAGACGGCGCTGCCGGAGGTGCGGCCCGTCCAGCGCAGGGCCGAGGAGGTTGGCGGGTTGGTGGGCCCGAGCAGGGCCAGGGCGCGTACCAAAGCCTGGCGTCCGGTCAGGCCGGCGGGTATCTCGAGACGTTCGCCGGCGCTCGTGCAGAGCTCGAGGGCGACGCCGTCGGCCAGCGCCCGGGAGCCGAGGGCGGCCACCCGGCTGATGGCGGCTTCGAACGAGGACGCACCGTGGGCCGAGGGGCGCAGGTCGACGAGGAGGGCCAGGCGGCCCGATTCGGGAGCGGTGAAGTCGCGCACGATGAGCTCGCCGGTGCGGGCCAGGGCAGGCCAGTGCAGCCGGTTGAGATGGTCGCCGGGGACGTAGGGCCGCAGCGACGACAGATCGTCGCCGGCCACCGATACAGAGGGAGTGGCGCCCGGCCGGGCGTCCGACGGCCGCCCGGACAGGACGGTCTGAATCTGCAGGCGGGCCGCCTGGGTCATATCGGGAACGGGACAGACGATCATGTGAGCCGACGGCCCCACGGCGGCGCGCAGTGCGAAGAGGCGGAAGGGGTCCTCGCACCAGACGCCGACGGGGTGAAGGGTGACGACGCCGCGGACGGATGTGGGCACGGGGATCCGTACGGTGGTGTCGGAGCCGCGACGGAGGTCGGCGATGGGTACCGACCAGGACAGGGTGTGAGCCAGGGCGACGACGGGGTTGGACTCGGCCGCGGTCCCTGCCGGAGGTGAGACGGCGTGGCGTGCTCCGAGCCCGGGATAGGTCACCGTCCAGTGACGCGCCGGAGCCTCGATCCGGACCGAAGGGATGGTGTGGCGACCGCCATTGGTGACGTGGAGTTCCATTGTCGCCGCTTGGCCGACGTTCACCTCCATGGCCGGCACCCGGAGATCGAGGCGAAGTGAACGCCGAGCCGAGCGGACACGCCACGACACGGAAGCGCCTCCCAGAACAAGGAGCACGCCCAGGGCGATGGCGAGCATGACGAACTCTTCGACACCGAAGCCGAGGCCGACGACGGCGAGAACGCCGGCGCCGGTGGAAAGGAGGAGTCCTCGGAACGAGACCACCGGAGGCGACGGGGCCGAGCCGGACGGATCCGGTTAGCGGCCGGCGCCGACGGGGACGGGCAGCCGGGACAGGATGTCGGTGACGGTGGCCGAGGCGGTGGCCCCGGCCAGCTCGGCGGCCGGGTGGGCCTGCAGGCGATGGGCCAGGGTGGGCTCGGCCACCATCTTGATGTCGTCGGGGGTCACGTAGGTGCGGCCCCGGGTCACGGCCACGGCCGCCGCGGCGCGGACCACCGACAGAGCGGCTCGGGGTGAGGCGCCGACGGTCAGATCAGGATGGTTGCGGGTGGTGTGGACGAGATCGAGGACATAGCCCCGCACCTCGGGGGCCACAAAGGTGGCGTCGATGGCGGCGGCGAAGGCGGCCAGGAACTCGGCACTCCCGACGGGGGCGAGTTGCTCGGGGGTCGGGCGGGTCCCGGTCGAGGACAGCAGGAGGTCCTCTGTCTCGCGGTCGGGGTAGCCGAGGTCGAGTCGCATGAGGAAGCGGTCGCGCTGGCTGTGGGGTAGGGGGAAGGTGCCGGCGGCGTCGAAGGGGTTCTGGGTGGCTATCACCATAAAGGGCCGGGGAAGAAGATGGCTGGTGCCGTCGGCCGACACCTGGTGCTCTTCCATTGCTTCCAAGAGGGCCGACTGGGCCTTGGGTGAGGCGCGGTTGAGCTCGTCGGCCAGGAGGATGTTGGTGAAGACCGGTCCGGGTCGAAAGGCCAGGAGGCCGGTGTCGCGGTCGAAGACGACGGCGCCGGTGACATCGGCGGGGAGCAAGTCGGCCGTCAGCTGGATGCGGCCGAAGCCGAGGCCGAGGGAGCGGGCCAGGGCCTTGGCCAGGGTGGTCTTCCCGACGCCGGGGTGGTCCTCGACGAGGAGATGGCCCTCGGCCATGAGGCAGCAGAGCGACAGGCGGACGGTGAGGTCCTTCCCGAGGTAGGAGGAGCGGACGTTGGCCACGACCGCTTCGAAGGTCTGCGCCAAATCAGCTGTCGCCACCTTGGTGGTTCCGGAGGCGTTGGCCGAAGCGCCGCCATGGGTCTGCGTGTCGTGCACACCTGTCTCTACGTCAACGGCCGTCAATTGGTTCACTTGCGGCCCCCCCTCCCCACCCATATCTGGGTCCATCTGTGGAGCCTATGCGCGTCCCTCGGCCTTGAGCAGGCGAGACGCATCGTGCGTCGAAGGAGCTCTTGTTCCTCTGACGAGGACTTCCCAGGCGGCAAGGGGTCCTGCGAAGTTCCCGGTGAGGTTTCCGGCGAACTCGGTGCCGCACTGTTCCGGTGTGGTCCGTCCCCTCATAGCATCCGACAGCCACAACCCGATCGGATCGCGACACGGCGCGCGTCGGAAGGAGGGATCTGCGCCGAGTCTCGACCGATGGGGTGTAACTGATAAGTGGAACAAAGCTTCCATTGAGCGCGCATTGAGGCTTCCTTATGGTCAGCCTCGGTGCGGCCGGATCCGTGGAGATGGCGGTGGGAGAACCGGTCAATCTTTGGTGCAGTTCTCATTGCAACAACCGTCGTAGTCGCGTCGTGCGGCAGCAACGTGCAGACGAACGCAAGGGGAGTCATGCCGAAAGCATTCGGTTCCGATACTCGAGACGGCGCCATCACCACTGGATGGCGAGCGGCTTTTGATGCTCTCGACACGGCGGCGCGCAACATGGATTGGGAGAACCCTGCATTGGCCGCGACCTTTGCTCCGCCGGAGCTGGGAATCGCCACCCACAATCTCTGGCTCGAATATGGGGCCGGCTACATCGCCGTCGGTCAAGACTCCGTCTTGAGGGTGAACGTGGTGAGGAGTTCCACCGAGAAGGCGACCGTCGTTGCCTGCATTGACGGAAATGAAATTGTTGTCTATAGCTCGACGCACGAGCCTGTGCCCGGTGAGTTGGGGGAAGCCGGTCTTGAAGGATTCACCTCGGACATGATCAACACCCCGAGCGGATGGAAGATCGACCACAGTGACATGTTGCAGGGCTCGTGTCCGCCAGCGTAAAGGTCAGTGGTGTCCTTCTGGTGGCGCTCGGTCTAGCCGTGTGGCCGTCGACGGCGTTTGCCGGTGCAGGGGCTTCAGGTTCTGAGGGAGGAGACACGATCTCGGTGGGTGTCTCCACCTCGTCGTCTTCGCCCGGTTCTTCGGGAACTCCCGCTGCCGACAGTGGCGGGAACGGATCCGGGCCTTCGTGCACGTATACCCCGATCATGCTGGCTGCTGCTGCCGGTTTTGATCTGGCCCCGGGGGGTCCGACGCCAGGCAATTGGTATCTCGTGCAGTGTCCCGGAACGCAGGCGGATGAGGACGGCCATCCTGTATGGATCGCCACAGGGCCGAGCGCACCGCCGGTAGGCACCGGCGTCGGAATCAGCGCCAGGGCGGTTGCGTTGCAAGCGGCGGCCTCGATCGTCCTGCCCTCGCCATCGATCCAGGTCAACCCAGCGGAGTTCAGCGTGGTGAATCTCCCCACGTGGCTCGCTGTTGATCCCGCGGCATGGCACGCGTACCAAGCGACGGCGACCGTTGGAGGAGTCACGGCCAACGCTTCGGCCACCCCGGAGACGGTGACATGGACGATGGGTGATGGCGGGGAGGTCGATTGCGATGGACCGGGCGCCCAATACAATTTGGATCTCGCTGCGAATCTGCAGTCCACGTCGTGTGCGTATACGTACGCCCGCTCCTCCGACGGAGAGCCCAGTAGCGACGGGGATCCGAACGACGGCGCCTTCGCAGTAACGGCCACGGTGGTGTGGGAAGTGACGTGGACCGCCATCGGCGCACCCGGTGGTGGAACGCTTCCATCGCTGCACACGGCATCAACGGTGCCGGTCCGTGTCGAGCAGGTCGAGTCGATCGGGGTTGTCCAATGACTGCATCGGGATACTGAGGTGTCAACCACCCTGACTCCTCCCAAGGTCGACTCGGGAAGACGGATCTCCGGACTTCGGCTTGACCCCATTGCTCATCGCCGGCGTCCGGCCCTTGCCGCCGGTTCGCTCGCCCTCGTTGTCGCGTGCGTCGCTGTCTTCACAAGCGTGTACCTGAAGGCCGGTCGAGAAATATCGGTGCTTGCTGTCGGAAGAACCGTCCCGCAGGGTCAGATTCTGACGGCGAGCGACCTCATCGTCGTCCGAATCTCGTCGAATTCAGGTATCACTACGGTGCCTGTCGCCGAAAGCTCTGCCGTGGTGGGCCGGCGAGCAGCCGAAGCTCTCGAGCCAGGAACTCTGGTGACGACGAACGAGTTGGTCACCAGCTTTTCACCCCCGGCCGGTAAATCGATCGTGGGCGTTGCTCTGAAGGAGGGCCAATTCCCGGAATCAGGCGTGGCACCGGGGGAGTCGGTGGCGGTCATCCTTACGGTGCCCGCAGGGGTACAAGATTCGGCGTCGGTCGGCGCCAACGCCACGGGCGACCTGGGCGCGGGCGGGGCACCAACTGCAGGTACGCAACCCAATGGTGCTGGCAGCGTCCTCGTGCCCGACGCCACCGTGCTTGAGGCCGTTCCCTCTCCGGCGTCCGGCTCTGACGCGGTCGATGTGTCTTTGCTCACGGCCTCCACGCTGGCTCCTCTTGTCGCCAGCGCCTCAGCGGCTGGTCAGGTCGCCCTCGTTGTCGTGGCTCCGGGCTCATGACTCGGGTCACGCTCTGCTCTGCAAAGGGATCGCCGGGCGTGACGACTCTTTCGTGCGTCCTCGGGGCCGTATGGCCCGCCGATCGAGCAGTCGTGGTGGCCGAATGCGACCCCTCGGGCGGAGATCTCGCCGGGCGGTTTGGTTTGTCGACTCGGCTCGGCATGACCAGCCTGGTCCTGACAGAGCGTCAAGCGGTGATGCGAACACCGGACTACAGGGCCCACGCGCAGCAGCTTCCGGGCGGTCTTGATGTCCTCGTCGCTCCTGCCGGATCGGATTCCGCCATGGCTCTCGATCGCGAACTGGGCATGTCGACCTCGGACATCGTCCCCCCCGACTGCGACCTGCTTGCCGACTGCGGCCGACTGATGCCAGGAGCAGTCGGGCAGGAGAAAATGATTCGAGCTGCCGACGGCGTGGTTCTTCTCGTGCGTCCCGACGTGGCGGGGGTTGCTCATGCCCGATGGGCAACGTCCAGGATCAACGAATTGTCTTCGTCAATTCCTTATGCAGTCGTCGTGGGAACCGGTACCTACGAGACAGCTGAGGTGGCCGAAGAACTCGACGTCATTGTGTTGGGAGCTGTCCCGTTTGATCCCAGCGCCGCCCTGATGGCGTGTGGATCGCCTGGGACCGCCAGACGATTCATCAGGTCTGGTCTTGTGGCATTCGCGAGGGAGATGGTGACCGCGCTCATTGGAGACTGGCCCAACGACCCTCCTCGGGATCGAGGGCTGGGGAAACGAGTACAGATGAGTCGAGCCCTCGAAGGCCGCGATCTGCTCAACGAGCGACTCAGCTCCGTACCTCGAGTATCAAGACAGCGGCAAGTTCGAGGAGACGAACGAACCCCGGCGGCATCCCCGTGATCAATTGTGGACCTTGACCTTCGATCACTGCTCGCTCGTCTGCGCTCTGACGTGGCCGACGATCTGGCGGCGTCCGGTTCTCGAGAGTTGGCACTCGCAGATCGACGCGAACTCGCCCGCCAACTCGCGCTCACAAGGCTTCGCGACATGGCGGCTGAGCGTGTCGCATTGGGCCAGACTCCCATCGAACCGATCGAGGAACAGCGACTCGCGCACGCAGTCCTCGATGCCCTCTTTGGTCTCGGCCGGCTGCAAGAGCTCGTGGACGATGTCGAGATAGAGAACATCGACGTCAATGGATGCGATCGAGTATGGGTCACCTACGCGAACGGCCGGAAGGCCCTCGTGGAGCCCATTGCAGACTCGGACGCCGAGCTGGTGGAAACCCTTCGCTCTGCCGCCGCCCGGTTCGGACTCTCCGAGCGACGCTTTGACACGGCGCATCCGGAACTTGATCTGCGTCTCCAGGACGGCAGCAGGCTGTCGGCCCTGATGTCGGTTGTCTCACGGCCGGCCGTATCGATAAGGAGACACCGGTATGTCGATCTATCACTAGGTGACCTCGAGAAGCTGGGGACTGTGGATGAGTTCCTGCACAGTCTTCTGGCTGCGGCTGTCCGGTCGAGAAAGAACATCGTGGTCGGCGGAGCAATGAACGCGGGGAAGACGACGCTCATTCGTGCCCTTTCGGCTGAGATCCCTGCCCGAGAGCGAGTCGTCACGATCGAGCAGGCTTTCGAGCTGGGGCTCGATGCAATGCCGAACCGGCACCCGGATCTTGTGGCCCTCGAGGCTCGCAACGCCAATGCAGAAGGGGAAGGAGGGATCACGATGGCCCGCCTAGTGCGTCGGGCGCTGCGTATGAATGCAGACCGGGTCATCGTTGGCGAGGTCCTTGGGGATGAAGTCCTGCCCATGCTCAATGCAATGAGTCAGGGCCGGTCGGGATCGATGTGCACGATCCACGCCGATTCCTCATCTGGTGTATTCCGACGCCTGGCGTCGTATGCGGTTCAGGCGTCAGAACGACTGCCGCTTGAGTCCACAAACATACTCATTGCTGGTTCTGTTCATTTTGTCGTATTCGTCGATGTCGTCGACGAACCCGCCGACAAGCGTTCAGCAGATATGCACTATCTCTCATGGCGTCACCCTGACCCCGAAGCGTCCGAAGGACAGCCCTGCACATTCGAGGCGCTTCACCGTCAACGATACGTGTCATCGGTCAGGGAAGTTGTCGATGCCGAGGGCCTGCAGGTCATCTCGAATGAGGTTTACCACTCGGATCGAGCCGCTGGCACTGTGTCGGGAGCACCGTTGCGATCTGCGACCTTGGAAGAGCTTGTCGAACACGGATTTGAGCCATCGTCTCTGCGAGCGGATATGGCGGCCTGGAGATGATCCTCATCGTCGTTGCCTGCTCATTCGGAGTCGGCATTGGGGTAGTGGGGATCGTGGCGGCGCTCCAGCGGCCAACGGTGGGTGTGTCGAGCGAAACGACGCCAACGACCCGACTGTTCAGAGTTGAGAAGCGTTTGAACGGACGTGAGTCCACTTGGAATACACACAGCTGGATCACGAAGATCGGCTTACCCCTGGTTAGCGCCCTGATTGTCGGCACGGTCACTCGCTGGCCGGTAGCGGCTCTCCTCGCTGCCGTGGCGACGTACTCCCTTCCTGCAGCGCTCAGATCGACGGCATCACAAGACCTGACTCGTCGTACGGAGGCGGTGGCGGTGTGGACTGAGCTCCTCCGAGACACGTTGACGGCATCAGCCGGTCTGGCTCAGTCGATTGTGGCGACCGCGGGAGTCGCTCCGGATGAGATCCGGATGCCCGTGGCGCATCTCGCTGACCGGATCATGAGCGGCGTGGCCATGGACGACTCGTTGCGGTTGTTTGCCGCCGAAGTCAACGACTCAAGTGCTGAAGACGTTGTCTGCGCCCTCCGATTGGCAGCGACGTCCCGAGCTCAGCGGTTAGTTGAGCTCTTGGGCGCCTTGGCAGATTCAACCCGCGATGAAGTAACGATGCGCCTTCGGGTGGAGGCAAGTCGGGCTTCGGCGCGCAGTGGCGTTCGCACGGTGATCTGTTTCTCCATCGGGTTTGTCGCCCTTCTCATGTTGGTTGCTCGGTCATATCTGGCACCCTACGGCTCCGTGACAGGCCAACTTGTGCTCATACTCGTTGGAGCCTGCTATGTCGCAGGACTGACTCTGATGGTGCGTCTTGTGCGCCCCAAGTCGTGGCGAGGACCGTTGCCAGAAGGGCGTCGGGTATGACGACCGTCGTTGTGACCGCCCTCGGCTCAGCGCTGGGAGTGATCGGTGTCATCGCGGCACTGCGCCCCGCCTCGCCGTCACTGCACTCCGCCTTGCTTGAACTGGAGCGGCATCCCGACAGCGCGTGGAGACGCTCCGAGGTCCCTAAACGACCGTCTGGCGTGCGACTTGATCGGTATTTCGCCGCCCGCCTTGCCGTCGTCGCTTCTGAACGCGATTACGTGCGCTCGCGACTGTGGCCACTTCTCACGATTACGGGGATCTCAGTTCAGGAATTCTGTGGCGAGGTCCTCTTGGGTGCGACCGCTGGCTTTGTTCTCCCTGGTGTGTGGTGGATAGTGGTGACCGCCGGAGGCGCGCATATCCCATTTTCGGTCCCGATTTGGACGGGTCTCACTCTGGGGTGTGCTGGAGGGGCCCTGCCCGTCCTTGTTCTGCACTCGCGAGCGGGGCGGGCGAGACGTTCGGCACGCAGGGTCGTCGGATCCTTCCTCAACCTGGTCGTCTTGTGTCTCGCTGGAGGCATGGGGATCGAAGGAGCGCTGCATGCGTCCGCCCGCATCGGGGAGGACGATGTATCAGAGCAGATGCTGAATGCCCTTGTCTTGGCTCAGGACGCCGGGGAGCCGCCCTGGGATGCTTTGGACCGACTGGGCCGCGATCTCGGGCTGACTGAGTTGACGGAGCTTGCGGCCGCTGTGGGATTGGCCGGTGCCGAAGGTGCCCGGATCCGTCTGACCCTCGCAGCCAAGGCCAGTTCGATCAGGCGTCACGAACTCGCTGAAGCGGAGTCGGAAGCGAACAGCGTGACAGAGAGGTTGTTTCTCCCGGGAATATTCCTCTTGGTCGGCTTCCTTGTGTTCATTGCCTATCCAGCGGTCGCCCGGATCTCCGCTGGATTGTGACGATATGAGCAACACACACGTGAGCATCATACGGATGGCTGTACAAAAAGGGAGGCAAAGGCAATGTTCCTACAAACGCAGGTGCTATGGATGTACCTCCGCTCTCGATACATCGACACTGTGCTACCAGATGAGCGAGGGAGCGTCGTCGAAACGGTCATCATCACGGCGGTATTCGCCGCTCTGGCGATCGCGATCGGGGCGATCATCGTGGCGAAGATTACGACAAAGGCCAACACGATCGATCTCAATTGATCACGACGGCGTCGAGTCCATCGGCGGTCATCGGCGGCGGCCGGTGGGAGGTCCCCAAGAAGCGGGATCGGTGGTTGTCGAATCAGTTGTAATCGTCCCGGTCGCGATGATGGTCGTCTTGTTGGTCGTTCAGGTATGCCTGTGGGCTCATGCAGCAACCCTCGTGCAGGGAGCTGCAACGACTGGCGAACAAGCTGCCACTGCTAGCGGCGGTTCGCCGACAGCGGGCCAGATCGAGGCCCGGGCGGAGTTGACGGCTACCGCAAGCCAGGTCGTGGTGGATCCATCTGTCCAGGCTCGGGTCATCACCGGAGGCGTGGTCGAGGTCAAGGTTTCGGGGACCACTGAGTCGATCATTCCCTGGCTACGGCTTCCGGTATCGGCAACTCGCACCGGGCTCAGCCAGGAGTTCCGGGAGTCAGGGTGAGAAGCGATCGAACGTCGAGCAGCCATGGGCAGAGGGGGAGTCTTACGGTCGAACTCGTTGTCCTGACACCTGTCATCGTCTTGTTTGTCCTGTTGGCCCTAGGTTTCGGACGCTTCGAGTTGGCTCGCGAGCAGGTGGTGGCTGCTGCCCGAGCGGCAGCCGAGGCCGCCTCGGTCGTCCCTTCAGCGGGGGACGCCCAATCAGCTGCACTCACAGCAGCGACGCCGATTGTGGCCAATCAGGCTCACTCCTGCACCCAATTGAACGTGTCGGCGGAGACCGGAGATTTCGTCCCCGGTGGATCCGTGCGTGTCATCGTGTCGTGTCAGATCGAGTTCGCCGATCTCCTCATCCCTGGAATGCCGGGTCACGCGGAGGTGCAGGCGGCGGTAAGCGCACCGATCGACCCCTTTCGTTCCGTCCAATGAGTACCGATCTGTTTGCGAATCCGGACCGTCTGTCCACCCGAACCGCAGCGTGTGATTCGCCGCTCACGAAAAGACGCGGCGAAGCAGGGTCGCTGACGGCCTTCATGGCTGTCTTCTGTGTGACTCTCTTCATCTTGATCGGTCTCGTCGTAGACGCAGGTCGGGCGATAGCGGTTCGATCGGCAGCTCTGGCCGAAGCACAGCAAGCAGCGCGCGCCGGGGCCGGTCAACTGTCGGTGGATGCTCTGCGGTCAGGGCAGGTCGAGATCGACCCAGCCGGCGCAATTCGTGCATCCGATGCTTACCTGGCTTCAGTTGGTCAGCCCGGAACCACATCCGTCGTTGGCCAGATCGTCACTGTTCATATCGCCACCGACGAGCCGACTGTGATTCTCGGAATTGTGGGCATCAATCGAATCGTCATATCGGTCACGGCCAGCGCAATCAACGTCCACGGTGTCAGCCAGGAGGATTGAATGCCGTCGGTCACCGCACTTGGCGTTGGGAATGAGCCGAAGACTATTTCTCGCTGGATCGGATCACTCCTCGGATTGGCCGGACTTGTATTCGGTATTCCCGCGGTGCTCCTCGTCTTTCGCGTGCCACCACCCCTGGCACTACTTGAGCATATTGGTGCGCATCCGAGCACCGTCACCCACTACTTGAACGAGTCCTTGAGCGATGCTGCGATCACAAAAGCTATGACCTGTGCGGCCTGGAGCGTCTGGCTCTGGCTCGTTGTCTGCGTTGCCGTAGAGAGTGCCGCCGCCGTCCGTGGGCGCCCAACATTGCGCCTGCCCGCGAGTCGTCACATCCAGTCGTTCGCGGCCACTCTGGTCGGAGCGTCTCTTGCCATTGTCCCTATCGGGAGAGATGGTCTTCCCATGCGCTTTCAGGCAGCACCGACAGCCATCCACAGAATGGCTGAAGATGATCATGCTGCCCTTCGAACGGATCGTTCAACAGGCATCGTGGGCTATTCCAACACCGGTTCGTCAGGGATATCGCAGCATGATGTTCTTGCGGCGGCCGATGACCAACTGTCGGCCGAGATGACGTATGCCTCGTATGTGGTCCAGCCGGGCGACACTCTGTGGTCGATCGCCGAACATCAGTTGGGGTCGCCCCTGCGATGGCCGGAGATCGCAAGCTTGAACTACGGCCGCATACAGCCCGACGGTGGGCATTTGACCGATGCCCATTGGATATTCCCCGGATGGGAATTGGCGCTTCCGTCGTCAGCGATCGTGAACGGCCCAGCGCCATTGGTCGAACGGTCGAGCGGATCGGTCGCCGACATGGTGCAGTCCAAAGCAGTTGCTCCTGGTGAGCAGACATTTCTCAGTCCTGGCCTCTTTGCATCCGGTCATAGCGAGGAAGGTGGGCACGACGGAGCGATCGGTGGGGAGAGGCTCAATCCCCCAGGATTAGAAACGACCGGATCGGAGGCAAGCGTGCACTCACGCGCACCTCTGCCTCTCGGTGTAATCGAGTACGGAGTTCTCGGGGCAGGAGTGGTCGCATTGCTTGAGAAGTTGCGCCGTGTTCAGCGTCGCCACCGTCCGGGTGGAATGCGGATCGCCCTGCCGGAGAGTGATCTGGCGGCCCTGGAACGGCGACTGCGGATCGAAGCAGACCCAGAGGGAGTGGACATAATCGATCTTGGGCTTCGAGCCCTGGTAACCCTTTCACTTCGGTGCGGGGTGATGCCACCACTAGCGACAGTTGTCCGGCTCGGCGACCACGCCTTGGAGATCGTGCTTGACCCGATCTCGGCCAGTCGACTGCCCCCTCAACCATTCACCTCCGATCCGCAGGCGAACAGTTGGTTGCTCTCCAGGGACCACACGACCATCCAGTCACTCCGAGAAGATTCTGAAGTCGTTCGCACGGATGCTCCCTTCCCGGCACTGGTTACGCTCGGTCGTGATGAGTTCGGCCTAGTCCTGATCGATCTGGAACAGGCCGCATCCATCGATGTCACGGGGATGAGCACAGAAGGGATCCTGGGAGCGGTTGCCGTCGAAATGGCGACGGCCAAGTGGGCGGACCAGCTCGATCTCATTCTGGTCGGATTTGATCAGGAGCTCGAGGCCCTGGAACGGGTCAGCCATGTTCCGACTATCTCTGAAGTCGTGCCGAAGGTCCACCGGAGAGTTCGAGAGCGAAGTGCACTCCTGGCGAGTGTGGGCCGGAAGGCAAATTGGGAGATCCGGTGGGCGGAAGGTGGTGATGCCTGGGATCTGTGTGTGGTCCTGTGCACTGCCCGTTGCGTCGAGGCCGATAGGGACGGTGCCGCAGCGCTGGCCAGGCTGGCCGGAGACGGCGGCCTCGGACTGGTCGTTGTCCTCGGTGCGCCTACCGGTACGGCGCGCTGGCATCTAGACACACACGGCGGACGGATCGAGGTGAGAACGAACGGAGATACAGCTTCCGCCTTCCGGTCTCAGACCGTCGACACGGAGCTCTCGACAGGTGTCGGATCCCTGGTGAGGGTTGCCGGCAAATTGGATGGTGTTCTACCTACCGAACCTCCGTACGACAAACTCGTGGACGATGTGACAGATCACGAGCTTCAAGGCGTCGAGCGACCAGGCGAAATGCGAGACGACTGGTTCTCGGTCTCTGATGTCGATGAACTTCGCGAGGAGTCAGAGCGAGGAGCCGAGGTTGTCGTGCGGGTGCTGGGGCCGGTCGAGATTGTGGGCGCCGCTCGGCCCTTTACAAGGGCATGGGCCGTCGAGTTGATCGTCTATCTCGCCATGCATCGAAATGGTGCTTCCAGCGAGCAGTGGGCGACTGCTCTTTGGCCGGACCGAGTCATGGCTTCCGCCAGCCTGCATTCGACGGCGTCTGCGGCTCGTCGATCCTTGGGAGTGTCGATCTCCGGCGAAGACCATTTGCCCCGTGCTCATGGCCGCCTGTCGCTGGGTCCAAGTGTGCGAAGTGACTGGAATCGGTTCGCCGAATTGGCAGCGCGGGTGGAACCTGAGAGCTGGCGCCAGGCACTCGAGTTGATTCGAGGACGCCCCTTCGAAGGACTTCGGGCACCAGACTGGGTGCTGCTGGAGGGAATCGCTGCGAATGTAGAAGCGGTGGTCGTTGATCTTGCGAGCCGCTATTCCGAGCACCGTCTCTCGGTTGACGATCCCGGCGGAGCTGAATGGTCGGCCCGCAAAGGGCTCCAGGTCAGCGCGTACGACGAACGCCTGTATCGCATCCTCCTACGGGCCGCCGACGCGGCCGGAAACCCGGCAGGGGTGGAGTCGGTCATGACCGAGCTCGTACGTCTCGTCGCTGACGACGTTGAACCATTTGACGCCGTTCACCCCGAGACCCTGGACCTCTATCGAGTCCTGTCGCGACGCCCTGCTCCGTTTGTACATCGTTAGCCGTTGGTGACTATCAATCGGGAGCGAGGTTGTCTGCCAGGTTGCTGGCGAGTCGTCGAGAGAGGTTGAGCTCTGAGAATCGTCTTGCCGCCTAATCGGTGCGCAACACGAAGGAGAGCGAACCACTCATGAGTAACTCGTCCACGCTGTCCGGGAACCTGACCCGCGACCCAGAGATTCGCTACACGAAAGAAGGACAGGCGAACGCCACGTTCGGCTTGGCGGTGAATCGGCGATGGCAGACAAGAGGGAGCGACACCTGGGAGGAGGCGACTTCGTTCTTTGACGTCATCTGTTGGAGAGAGCTCGCCGAGAACGTGGCACTGAGTCTCGTCAAAGGGACACGGGTCATCGTGACGGGTCGTCTCGAGCAGCACGCCTGGGAGACCGACAACGGCGACCGTCGTAGCCGGGTCGAGCTGACTGCCGACGAAGTCGGCCCGTCGTTGCGATTCGCGACGGCGGAGGTCTCCCGCACTGAGCGCCGTGTCCCCGACCATGCTGAACCCACAGGTGGCTCCGACCTGTCCGGAGATGTAGAGGTTGCCAGGGCAGACGCCTGACCGAATGTCGCCCGGGTCCGCGAATCGTTTTGTTATCGCGGACCCGGGCTCGTCGGTCAGGCGTCTGGGCACCTTTCATTAGAGGGAGCGGGGATGTCCGTTCTAATCATGTTCACCGTGATCGGTATGTCGTTGGGGCATTCCGCCCTACGGGGGCTCATGGTATTGCCGACATGGCCCTTGACCGGATTGTTGGGATGGCCCGCGGTGGGGATGGCGGGCGGCGCAGGGCTTCTCGCTTTCTATACAGTGATCGTTCGTCGGAGTCACTCGGTTTATCAGAATGATTTAGGCGCGAATCCTGAGCGTTCCTTCCGCCGGGCCCGACGTGCGAGGAAACAGTGACTGTCCCGCGCCGGGACTGTCAAGACAAAGTGAGATTCGCGCCTGCCGTCATATTGACTAAACGCGAAGCGTTTGAAGTATGCGAAGTGTGTGCCGACGTCGAGCGCGCACTGTTACGTGCAGGACGAGCAGTGGAAGCAGGGCGAGCAGCAGCACTGTTCGAACTCTTTGAAAGTCGCCTGGTTATCGAATGAAGCCCGAACACGGTCCTTCATCGTCCGATCAGAGGCCTTCCCAGTCGGGTGGCGCCTGCCACGTCCAGTCCCCCGCTTGTCCCTCGAGCTTCCAGCCTTCGTAGGTGATGAGGTCGTGATGCCAACTGCAGATCCGGACCAGGTTGGACAACGAAGTGGGACCATTGCGTTCGACCGGGATGATGTGGTGGGTCTCGAGGCGGTAGTCGTTGTCGCAGAGTGGCACCGCACACTTGCGGTCGCGCTCCTCGATGGCCGTCTGCAGATGGGCAGGGATAGTTCGACCTGGGTGGCAGACGGTTCGGACATCGCAGCCGTCAGTGATGACGATCTTCACGAAGGAGTCGCCGAGCGCTCGGCTAGCGGTGGCCAGGGACACGGGTCCCACCCGGGGATCTCACAGACCTCATCCCCTTCGACCTCACCGCGAGTGAGGGCAGCAAGATCGACCCGCAGAACAACGGTGGGTTTGGCGATCCCCGTCCCACTCCCGCACACGGCATCGTCGGCCAGGGAGACGAGCCCGTCGGCTAGGTAGCTGCTCATCGACTCGAAGAGGCCTGTGGACCGGGCCTCGTCGTAGAAGACGCCGGCCTTGGCCTTGATGGCCTCCATGATCCGGGCCCCGTCGGCTGGGGTGAGCCGGGCTTCGATGCGCACGGCCCCATCGGGATCGAGCCTGCGACGCAAGAACCGACTCTTTCTGATGGCGTTCTCCCTTCCCACCTCGTCGTTCTCCCACGAAGCGAGAGCCTTCGTCCTCTGGCACCGGGTCTTCAGACCTTTCAAGCCTGATCGTGCCGCCGCTTCGATCAACTCACCTTCGGCTCCGGGGTGCACTGTGGCCGCCGAGGCAATCTCTTTCACCTGCTCGTGGGAAAAGTGGCCCCATTTGAGACAGGCCGCTGTATCGGGCAGTTCGGCCAATTGCCGGGCCGTCTCAAGGACACCGCCGGCTTCACTGTCCGTCGTTCCCGTCTTCTCGGCCAGAAAGCTGGCCGGAGTCTTGTGACCTCCTGGCGCCATACCAAGGAGTCGTCAACCCTCAGAGCCGCCAGCATGATCCCGGCCGTGCCCAGCCTTTGGAGCTTGGCGAAAAACTCGAGTACCTCGCTACTTTGACAACCGGACATCGCCTCGAAGTTGAGACCGGTCAACCACTGCCGCTGGGCGTCCATGTGCTCATACATGTCGTTGAGCATCTCCGGTTCCGGCGGCTCCCACATGAAAGTCAGCGTGCCATGATGGTGTATCGGTCCAGTCGGGAGGACATGAAGGGGAAGGCGTCGGAGAGCTTGCGGCGGCAGGCCCGCCCCCACCCCGGGGGGAGGTGGGGGCGGGCGGTCGCCGTCTTCACGGTGTCTTCAGGGAGATGAGCACAGTTCGATCGGGTGTCAGCCGATCGAACTGGCTCCGACCGGGGCGTTGGTGTTGACCAGCGTGCGTGCGGAACGGTTCGAGTTGCTGGCCTGAACCGGGGCGTTGGTGTTCACCAAGGACCCGGACCCCGAGCTGTTGTTCGAGCCGCTGGAGCCGTTACCGCCGGCGTTGACCGGCGCGTCGGTGTTGACCAACGACCCGTTTCCCGAGCTCTCACTCGCGCTGCCCGTGCCGTTGCCGGCGTCGACCGGAGCGTTGGTGTTGATCAGTGATCCGTGACCCGATCCCGAGGACGCCGTGGCGCCGGTTCCGGTACCCCCGGCGTCGACCGGAGTGTCGGTGTTGATCAGGGTCCCACCCGGAGCTGTTCGTGTCGAGACCGTTCCGGTCGGCGCTGTTCCGCTTCCCACCGGGGTGGAGGAACCCGTTGTGCCGGTGGGCAGACCGGTACTACCTGTGCTGCCGGGTGCAGCGGTGGTCGAGCCGGAGGTACCACTGGTGCCGGTTCCCGAGCTCGTCGAGCCCGTGGGGTTCGGAGCACCGGTACACCACATGACGTGGTATCACCTGGTCTCCAGAATTGTCTATGTCGTCCTGACCAGGGGAGTCGTAGGGTTCGTGTTATGGACAGTACCCAAGAGACGACCACCCCTCCGGCACCGAACGCGGTGTTCTCCCCCCGGGACGACCTGGCCACCTTGTGGTTCAAGGCTTACCAGGGTGAGGTCGCGGGCGAGACCCTCTTCGGGCGGGTGGCCGCCCTCACTGAGGACCCCGATCAGCGGCAGAAGATGGAGGTCCTGTGCCTGCTCGAAGCCAGGACCAGAGAGGCCTGCGTGCCGGCCATGGTCAGAAACGGACTGTCGACCGACCCCGACCCGAAGACCGTGAGCGACGCCGAAGCCCTGGCCGAGGCGGCGGCCACCCTGGCCTGGGGCGACTTCCTGGCCGCCTTCGGGCCGATCACGACGCAGTTCATCGCCCTCTACGAGCGGATCGGCGAGGTGGCCGCAGCCGACAAGGCCGAAGCGGAGCTGTTGGTGGCCCACGAGCAGGCGCTGCGGGAGTTCGCCCGTAGGGAGATGGCCGGACGGACCGACGACTCGTTGGAGCTCATCGAGGCGCTCCCCCACATGGCCTGAGCCGGAACGCCGACACCGATACCTCACCGGGACAGCTCAACTGCCGGTGCGGCGGATCTCCTCGTGGTCGCAGGACCGCTGAGGCTCGGCCCAGGTGGCGTGCTTCATGAGGACCAGGCAGTGCTGGCACAGTGACCGCTTCTTGAGCTTCTCGACCCTGTCCTCGATGGCGATCTTCGACCCCTCGGCACAGCCCAAGAAGACATGGAAGACCGGTTGCTCCTCTTCCACCTTGCTGTAGTACACGGGCATCGGTCGCCCCCTCTCGTTTCGGGGTGTTCGAACGCTACCGCCGACGCCGGGGCGAATCGGGGACCGCAGACCTCCCGGTGGCGGACGCCCATCCGGGAATTGTCCCTACGACGGGCCGCACGGCGACGCGGGCAGGCAGCGACGACGCAGGGCGACGCGTGGCCGGGCTGTCAACGGCGATGGGCGAGAACGCCCTCGACCGAGTCGAGCAACGCTGCGGCGGTGACGGGCGTCCGCAGGACGGAGTTCCCCTCGAACAGAGGCGCCCAGCGTGCGAACTCCCTTCGGGAAGCCCCAACGATCACCGGTATCTCCGGATGGAGGTCCCTCAAGGCCCCGAGGACGTTCCGAGACGGCGCGTTGTCGATCCCGAGCGACGACACCACCACGTCGGCCCGCTCGACGAGCTCGCAGTGTCCGCACGACACCAGTGGACACCGGCCTCCGAGAGGGCTCTTCGGACCCGGGCACCACTCCACCACGTAGCCGTTGTCCCTCAGGAGGTGCCAATAGGCGAAGGCCTCAGCCCCGTCGGGCTCCTCGATGAGCACCCGTGTCCCTTGAGGCTCTCCTCCGGCGTTCCCCACCGAGGGTGCCCAGCGGCGAGCGAAATCCTGGCCCAGCAGCTTTCGGCGCAACCGCATCGAACACCTCCTTGGCGACCCGTCCGGGCCGATTACCACTCAGCATGGGCTCTCGACCGCAGCGAGGGTAGGGGCTTTAGTCCCATCGCCCACCCGGTCTATAGCCGCCATGGGCCGGGGGATCCCGCCCGCACAGCGCCGGGAGCGCTCGGCGCATGGGGGGCATCCACGTTGACGCGACCGATCAGCTCTCGGCTGAATCCTTCTCCGGTTCGAACTCGAGGGAGAGGGAGTTCATGCAGTAACGCTGACCGGTGGGCCCGGGTCCGTCGGGGAAGACGTGGCCGAGGTGGCCACCGCATTTGGCGCAGGTGACCTCGGTGCGGCGCATGCCGAAGGTCCGGTCCTCGTGCTCGTTCACGACCCCGTCGGTCAAGGCCCGGGTGAAGCTCGGCCAACCGGATCCGGACTCGAACTTGTCGTCGGTCCGGAAGAGCTCGGCCCCGCAGCCGGCACAGCGGAAGAGGCCCGGGTCATGCACGTCGAGGAGGGTTCCCGACCAGGCCGGCTCGGTGCCCTTCTCACGGAGCACGTGGTAACGCTCGGTGCCCAACTGGTCCTTCCATTCGTCCTCTGTCTTTACTACTTCCGGCTTTACTACTTCCGGCTTTACGGCCTCGGGGGTCACGGCAGCCTCCTGGGTGCGGTGGTTGGTTCTGGAAATGGACTTGGGTAGCAATCTCATGTCATAGAAAACCCCAGGTCCCGCGCGGCTGTTCCCTGCTTAGGGAGAATTCGGGCCCTTTGATAGCTTGACCCGCGATGGACCTCCGCGACAGTCCCGAGGATGCGGCCTTCCGTGGTGAGGCCCGGTCCTGGCTGGAGCGGAACCTGGTCGGGGCCTTCGGCGAGGCCCGGGGACTGGGCCGGGCCGGCAACGAGCACGAGGGCCGGGAGATCCGGATCGCCTGGGAGCGCAGGCTGGGGGAAGACGGCTGGATAGGGATCGGCTGGCCGTCTGAGTGGGGCGGCCGGGGGGCGACGATGTCCCAGCAGGTGATCTGGAACGAGGAGTACTCCCGGGCGAACGCCCCGGCCCGGGTCGGGGTCATGGGGGAGGGCCTCATCGGTCCCACCCTCGTCGCCTACGGGACCGAAGCCCAGAAGCGCCGGTTCCTCGAGCCCATCCGGCTCGGTACCGAGCTGTGGTGCCAGGGCTACTCGGAACCGGACGCCGGCTCGGACCTGGCCAACGTCCAGACAAAAGCGGTCCGGGACGGCGACGAGTGGGTGCTCAGCGGCCAGAAGGTCTGGACCTCCTACGCCCAGTGGTCCGACTGGTGCTTCGTGGTGGCCCGGACCGACCCCGAACAACCGCGGCACAAGGGTCTCTCCTATCTCTTGGTGCCAATGGACCAACCCGGGGTCGAGGTGCGGCCGATCAGGCAGATCACGGGGACGGCCGAGTTCAACGAGGTCTTCTTCGACGGGGCCCGGACGGCGGTCGATCTGGTCGTGGGCGAGGTGAACGACGGCTGGCGGGTGGCTCTGGCCACCCTGGCCTTCGAACGCGGGGTCGGGCTCCTCGGTGATATCGTCCACTTCCACAAGCAGCTCGACCGGGTACTCGAGCAGGCCAAGAAGAACGGACGGTCGGCCGATCCGGTGCTCCGGCAACGGCTGGCCGAGTCCTTCATCCGGCTCTCCATCCTCCGGTTGAACACACTGCGCTCGTTGACCGGGGTCGAAGGGCCGGTGGCCCCGCCGGAGGCCTCGATTTCGAAGTTGTTCTGGGCCAGCTGGCACCGGGACCTGGGCGAGTTGGCCATGGACGTCCTCGGCACCGAGGCCATGGTGGCCGACTGCCTTCCTTATGAATTGTCGGAGACCCAGCGGATCTTTCTCTTCTCCCGGGCCGACACCATCTACGGCGGCTCCAACGAGATCCAGCACAATGTCATCGGCGAACGGGTCCTCGGCCTCCCCCCCGAGCCCAAGGCGGCCGCGGTGGCGATGACGGCCCCGACCGCGAAGGCAGAGACCTCGAAGGCGGTCCCGGTATGACGGCGCCGGCTCCGATCGAACCGCCGGCCGGCCACGGGCTGCTCGAGGGCAAGGTGGTCGTGGTCACCGCCGCGGCCGGCACCGGGATCGGTTTCGCCACGGCCAAGCGCTGCGCCGAGGAGGGGGCGACGGTCGTCATCTCCGACGCCCATCACCGGCGCCTGGAGGAGGCGGCCGACCAGCTGGCCGAGCTGACCGGGACCCGTCCGCTGGCCGTTCCCTGCAACGTGACCGACGAGACCGATGTCCAGGGTCTCTACGACAGGGCCGTGGTCGAGCACGGCCGGATCGATGTGGCCGTGAACAACGCCGGGCTCGGCGGATCGGCCCGGATCACCGAGATGACCGACGAGCAGTGGTCGACGGTTCTCGACGTGACCTTGACCGGGACCTTCCGCTGTGTCCGGGCGGCCATGCGGCACATGCTGGCCCGGCAGTCGGGGGTCATCGTCAACAACGCCTCGGTCCTCGGCTGGCGGGCCCAGGCCGAGCAGGCCCACTACGCGGCGGCCAAGGCCGGGGCCATGGCCCTCACCCGGTCCGCCGCCGTCGAGGGGGCGGAGGCCGGGGTGCGGGTGAACGCGGTCTCGCCCAGCCTGGCTCTCCACCCGTTTCTCAACCGGGTCATGTCCGACGACGCCCTCGATGAGTTGCGGCACCACGAGCTCTTCGGCCGGGGGGCCGAGACCTGGGAGGTGGCCAATGTCATCGTCTTTTTGGCCTCGGACTACTCCTCTTATATGTCGGGCGAGGTCGTCTCGGTCTCGAGCCAGCACCCATGAGCGCCGACGCTGGCTCATCGGAGGCGGGCTCATCGGAGGCGGGCTCATCGGAGCCGGGGACGGGGGAGGATCCCCGGGCCGACCTCCTCTACGAATCGGTCCCGGGCCTCGTGGCCTCGGCCGCCGAACGCTTCGGTGACGCCGAGGCTCTGGTCGACGGGGAGCTCCGTCTGTCGTTCTCCGGGCTCGAACGCCAGGCGCTGCGGGTCAGCGGGGCGGCCATGGCGGCGGGCATCGGACCCGGTGACCGGGTGGCCATCTGGGCCCCGAACATGGCCGAGTGGGTCCTCGCTGCGCTCGGTCTGCTCGGTGTCGGGGCCGTCCTCGTCCCCCTGAACACCCGCTTCAAGGGCCCGGAGGCGGCCTATGTCCTGAAGCGATCGGGGGCCAAGGCCCTCTTCAGCGTCCGGGGATTCCTCGGCAACGACTACCCGGCCATGCTCCAAGAGCAGGACCTCCCCGACCTCGAACGCATCGTCTTACTGCGCGACGACGGACCCGGCGACGGACCGGGTGGCACCGACGTGGGCACCTTCTCGGAGCCGACCCGCACCGACGAGGTCCCCATATTCGGCTGGCACGAATTCCTGGCCGGGTCCGAAGGTGTCGTCGAGGCCGAGGGTGTGGTGGTGGGCCACCGCACCGACACCGCAGAGGTGATGGCGGCCTGGCGGGCCGTGAAGGCAGGCGACCTGTCCGACATCATCTTCACCTCGGGGACCACCGGCCGGCCCAAAGGGGCGGTGACGACCCACGCCCAGACCATCCGGACCTTCGCCACCTGGGCTTCGATCGTCGGCCTGGCCGAGGGCGACCGTTACCTGATCGTCAATCCCTTCTTCCACACCTTCGGCTACAAGGCCGGCATCATCGCCTGCCTCATCGCCGGGGCCACCATCGTCCCCGAGCCCGTCTTCGACGTCGACCGGGTCCTCGAGCGGGTGGCGGCCGAGAGGATCACCATGCTCCCGGGGCCGCCGACTCTCTACCAGTCGATCCTCGACCATCCCCGGCGGGCCGACTACGACCTGTCGTCACTCCGGCTGGCCGTGACCGGGGCGGCCGCCGTCCCCGTCGAGCTCATCCTGCGGATGCGCTCCGAGCTCACCTTCGCCACCGTCCTCACCGCCTACGGACTGACCGAGTCGACCGGTGTCGTCACCATGTGCCGACAGGGCGACGATCCCGACGTCATCTCCCACACGTCGGGTCGGGCCATCCCCGACACCGAGGTCCGGATCGTCGACGAGGCCGGGACCGAACGGGCCCGGGGCGAGCCCGGGGAGATCGTCGTCCGCGGCTACACCGTCGTCTCCGGCTACTTCGAGGATCCGCTGGCCACGGCCGAGGCCATCGACGACGACCGCTGGCTCCACACCGGCGACATCGGTGTCATGGACGGCGCCGGCAACGTCACCATCACCGACCGGCTGAAGGACATGTTCATCGTCGGCGGCTTCAACGCCTACCCTGCCGAGATCGAGGGGACCCTTCTCCGGCACCCGGCTGTGAGCCAGGTGGCCGTCGTCGGTGTCCCCGATCCCCGGCTCGGCGAGGTCGGCTGCGCCTTCGTCGTCCCCCGCCCCGACGCCGACCCCGATGCCCTGGCCGCCGAGCTCTCCGCCTGGGCCCGCGACCAGATGGCCAATTACAAGGTGCCTCGGACCGTCCGCATCGTCGACGCCCTTCCCCTGAACGCGTCGGGCAAGGTCTTGAAGACCGAGCTCCGGGCCCGCCTGGTTGACGGTGATGGGGTCGCCGGCGACGGGCCCGACGGTGGCCGGGCCGACGGTGACCGGTCATGAGCGACCCAGATGTCTTCAGTGCCGACGAGGGCGGGACCGGCGGGCACCATGCCTACGGGCCCGACGGTCCCGGGCTCGGGATGCCCGACGGTTTCTCCCGCTCCATCGGCATGCACATGGAAGAGGTCTCCGGCAGCCGGGTGACGGGCTGGGTCGACGTCGGGCCAGAGCATCTCCAACCCGGTTCAATCGTCCACGGCGGGGTCTACGCCGCCGTCGTCGAAGAAGCCGCCTCCTACGGAGCCTCCTACGCGGTGCGTGACCGCGGCCAGAGGGTGGTGGGCGTGGCCAACACCACGAACTTCATCCGTTCGGTCACCGGCGGCCGCATCCTCGTCGAAGCCACACCCATCCAGCAGGGCCGGACCCAGCAGTTCTGGGAGGTCCGCATGACCAGGGCCAGCGACGGCGCATTGGTGGCCCTCGGCCACCTGCGGCTGCAGAATCTCGAACCGCGCTCCTGACACCGTGGGCCTCAGGAGCCGAGCAGCTCCGCCATGTTGTCCACGTAGAACTTCTCTCGGGTGGCGTCGTCGAATCGTTCGAGGTGGTCGCGGAACCGCCCGATCGGGTCGCGGGTCCCTTCGGGGTGCGGGAAATCAGTGGAGAACAACAAGAGGTCGGGCCCGACGTTGTCGAGGACCCAGCCGACGTCGTCCTTGGCAAAGGGCGTGAACTTGACCTGTCGGCGGATGTACTCGCTGGCCTTCATCGGCAGGGCGGCGAGGTCGGGTTCGGTACGGGCGAACTGCATGGCACCGTCGAGCTTCTTGAGCATGCCCGGCACCCACTCGGCGCCCTGTTCGATCGACGCGCCCCGCAGCCGCGGAAAGCGCTCGAAGACGCCGTCGAGAGCCAGACAGGACAGGAAGTTCTCCGGCCAGTAGCCGATGTTGATGAAGTCCTTGGACCTGACGTTCTCGCCGCCGCCGAGGAAGTCCGGAGGAAGTGGCTTACCGTTCTCCCGGTAGCCGGCGGGAACGAGCCGTCCGCCGGTGCCGACGTGGGTGACGAAAGGCACATCGGCGTCCTGGAGCCGGGCCCAGATGGGATCGAGCGCCGGGTGACCGGGGCCCATCGTCTTCGACGGCGCCGTGCTCTGCACCAGGATCGCTCCGGGCCCCTGCGCCAGCGCGGCGTCGAGTTCGTCGACGGCCCGGTCGATGTCGGCGAAGGGAATCAGCGGCACGGCCAGCAGTCTCGGGTCGGCCGAGCAGAAGTCGGCCAGCGCCCGGGTGTGGGCCCGGATCCCGCCGTAGAGCAGCTCCAGGTCGGTGGAGAGGAACTGGCCGGGCGCGAACGTCGAGAACACGAGCTGCGCGTCGATGCCGAACGTGTCCAAGATGGCCGATCGTTCTGATGGATCCCAGGCGCCGTAGGCGTCATAGCCCCGGCCCCACAGCCGCTCGTCGGTGAGAGCATCGGTGTCCGGTGCAGCGGCCCGGGCGGCGACGATGCCGGCCGCCGAGGCGTTGTCCGGTGCGAACGTGTGCGGCAACGTCCGCATCCGGGGGCGGATGTCAGGATCGGCGTAAGGGGTCAGCCAATCGGTGGGTTCGAGCACATGGCTGTCGGCATCGAGATAGCGCCGAGCCGTCGCCGTCGTCATCGTCGGTCCCCCTGACTCATGGACTGTGTCGGTCCACTGTTCGATCGTACCCCCCGGAGAGTCGCCGGACCCGGGGGCGAGATACGGTCGGACGCGGCGACGAAGGCCGGGAGGAGCCATGGAGCACAACTGGGCCACCGTCTGGGAACACATCGCCGACGCCGTGCCCGACGCCCCCGCCGTGGTCAACGGAGCCCGACGACGATCGTGGTCGCAGTTGGACGAGCGGGGGGCACGCTTTGCCGGCCTCCTGCGCGATGCCGGGGTCGGTCCGGGCGCCCGGGTGGCCCAGTACCTCTACAACGCCACTGAGTACGTCGAATCCTATGTCGGCACCCTGAAGGCGCGGGCGGTGCCCGTGAACGTGAACTACCGCTACATCGACGACGAGCTCGCCTATCTGCTCGACAACTCAGGGGCTGAGGTTCTCGTCTACCATTCGAGCCTCGGTGACCGGGTGGCCCGTGCCATCGGTCGGGCCCACTCGGTGAAGATGCTCATCGAAGTGGCCGACGATGGCAATGCGACCGGCGCCGTCACCGGTGCGGTCTCCTACGAGCAGGCGCTCGCGAGCTCGGAGCCGGCCCGCCGCCAGCGCCGCAGCGCCGACGACACCACCATGCTCTACACCGGCGGCACCACCGGTATGCCCAAGGGCGTCGTGTCCAGGATCGGCCCCCATGTGGCCGGCATCATGGCCGCCGTGGCGCCCTTGCTCGGTGTCGACCCGTCGGTCGACATCGACGAGGTCCCGGCCATCGCCGCCCGCACCATCGCCGCCGGGGCCCAGATCGTCTCGCTGCCCGCCTGTCCCTTGATGCACGGCACCGGCATGGGCATCGGCGTGATACCGCCCATGGCCTACGGAGGTTGCGTGGTCCTGCTCAGCGGGCGCCGCTTCGATCCTGACGAGCTGTGGTCCACCGTCGGGCGCGAGCGGGTGACTTGGACGGTGATCGTCGGGGACCCGTTCGCCCGACCGATGCTGCAGAAACTCCGGGAGTCGGTCGGGAGCCAAGGCCTCTACGACACCTCGTCGTTGCGGATCATCGGATCGTCGGGGGCGACCTTCTCCTCCGAGGTCCGTACCGCGCTCGTCGAACTTCTCCCCCAGGTGATCATCCTCGACTACATCTCGTCGAGCGAGGGACAGATGGGTGTGGCCGTGTCCCACTCCGGCCATGTGCCACGAACGGCACAGTTCACCCCGTCCGAGGGAGTCAAGGTGTTCTCGGAGGACGACCGGGAGCTCGAACCGGGCAGCGGCGAGCGCGGCCTCGTGGCCCTGTCGGTCGGGGTGCCCGAGGGCTATTTCAGAGACAAGGAGAAGTCGGCCGACACCTTCCGGATGGTCGACGGCGTGCGCTACTCCTTTCCCGGCGACTGGGCCACAGTCGAGTCCGACGGCAGTATCACCCTCCTCGGTCGAGGATCGCAGTGCATCAACACCGGCGGCGAGAAGGTGTTTCCCCAGGAAGTCGAAGAGGCCGTCAAATGCCACCCGGCGGTCGAGGACTGTGTGGTGTTCGGCCTGCCCGACGAGCGCTTCGGCCAGCGGGTGGCGGCCGTCGTGTCACTGGCGCCCGGGGCCGAGGCCACGGTGACCGACATCATGGCCGACGCCGGTCGTCGTCTCAGCTCGTTCAAGTTGCCCAAGACACTGCAGGTCGTGCCGGTCGTTCCCCGGGCCGCCAACGGCAAGGCCGACTACCCGGCGGCCCGAGCACTGATGGAACCGGAGCACTGATGGAACCGGAATACTGACCCGGCGCCGACGCTCGGGCCGGCGAACCTCCCGTCTGGACGAGCCCAGATGGCGACCGATTACCCTTGGTCCGGCCGAGACGACATTCGACGGCCCACCACACGAGGACAGGGAGCGCGGCACCGATGAGAGGCATCGTCTACACCGGCGGGGACGCCATGGTCACCGACAAGCTCGAGATCGCCGACCCCGGTCCGAAGGAAGTAAAGGTCAAGATCGTGGCCGCCGGTGTCTGTCATTCCGACCTCTCGGTCCTGAACGGCACTATCCCCTGGAAGGAACCCTCGGTCCTCGGCCACGAAGGGGCCGGCATCGTCGAGGCCGTCGGTTCGGCCGTCACCTCGGTGAAGCCCGGTGACCATGTCGTGGTGGCCACCCTCGCCTCCTGCGGCATGTGCCGGGCCTGCAACACCGGTCATCCGACCATGTGCATCAAGACCCTCGGCAACGTCTCCACCCCCTTCACCTACGACGGCGAACCGGCGTCGAATTTCGCCGCCGCCTCGGTCTTCGCCGAGTACACGATCATCTCCGAGGTCCAGGCGGTCAAGATCTCGAAGGACGTGCCCTTCACCTCGGCCTCGCTCATCGGCTGCGGTGTCCTCACCGGCATCGGCTCCGTCTTCAACCGGGCGTCGGTGAACCCCGGCGAGACGGCGGCTGTCTTCGGTGTGGGGGGGATCGGGCTCAACGTCATCCAGGCCCTGCGGGTCCAGGCCGCCTCGCGGATCATCGCCGTCGACACCATGGACTCGAAGGAGTCCCTGGCCCGTCAGTTCGGGGCCACCCACTTCGTCGACGCCTCCAAGGCCGACGCCGTCGAGGAGATCCGCAAGATCGTCCCCCACCACCCGGCGTCCATGGCCGGAGCCCTCGGGCCCGGCGGGGTAACATGGTCCTTCGAATGCGTCGGCCATCCGGCCGTTCTCCGTAACGCCGTCGACTGCCTCGACTGGGGCGGTAACGCCATCGCCATCGGCGTCCCCCCGCGCGGCTCCGAGGTCTCCATCGACATCAACAACCTGGCCTATGTCGACCGCGGCCTCCTCGGCTGCCGCTACGGGTCCTCGCGTCCGCACCACGACATCCCCCTGATGGTGGAGATGTACCTCGACGGCCGGATCATGCTCGACGAGCTCGTGACCGAGACCCGTCCCCTCGAAGGGTTCCGGGAGATCATCGAGGACATGGAGGCCGGCAAGCTGGCCCGGGGCGTCCTCACTTTGTAGCGGACCCAACCGGTGGCCAGGGCCGAGGTGCCGACGGTGTGGTCAGACCGGGCGGACCTTTCCAAGTGCGAAGTCCACGGCCTCCTCGAAACTGAGCGCCCGACCCTCGGCATAGGCGCGCTGAAACTCGTCCTCGCCGAGCTGGGCCCGTCCCTCGTCGATGCTGGTGCGGCGGTACCTCTCCTCGGGCTCCTGCCACGTTTCACCCACCTGGTCGAGAAATGCCTGCGCCGTGCCGTGCAGGACGGCTCCCCGGGACCGGTCACCCCGGTCGGCAACCAGGCAGGCCAGACCGAGACTGGCGTAGGCGCTCCCCGACCGGTCCCCGATGCGACGACTCATGCGCAGCCCCTCTTCGAACATAGAGCCGGCGCCGTCCGGGTCGCCCTCCTCGCGCAGCACCCAGCCCAGGTTGATCGGCACGTTGAAGATCTCCGCTCCGATCGCCCGTCTGGCCTGTGCCGCCTGCTCCAGATGTGACCGGGCGGCACCAGTGTTCCCCGCCTGCAGGGCATGAACCCCGGCGTTGTTCTGAAGGACGGCGGCACAGAACTGATCGCCGGACCGGTCGGTGCAGGCAATGGCCTCGGTGAACAGCTCTTCAGTGCTGTCGGGGTCGATGAGTTGGCTGCACAAGAGATACAGCGCCAGGCTGCTACCCAGTACGACGTCGTCACCGAGCCGCCGGGCACGCTCGACCGACTCTCGGCCCAGAGCAAACCCCCGCTCGGGCTGTCCGGCGAAGTAGCACTCGGCGCAAAGAACGCCGAGGGACTCGGTGAGCAGTCGCTCGTGATCGAGTTGGCGGGCGACCTCGACAGCCTGTTCGCCGATGCGGCGTGCCAGGGCGACGTCAATGGAGCGGGCGATGATGGCGACGGTGATCAAGGCTCCGCCCCACAGCTCCGGATCGGCGGCGGCGTCGGCCCGCTCGAGCACCGGCATGACGAGTCCGACCGCCTCCTCGCGTCGCGAACGCACCCACCAGTAGCGCCGGAGCGCCACGGCGAACCGGAAAACCAACGCCGTGCCGTCCCGGTCGCCGGCCGCGTGCTCGATGGCGCGCCGCAGGTTGGCCTGATCGGCGGCGAGCCGTGCCAACCATCGGCCCTGCTCGGGCCCGGTGAGGTGCGGTTCGGCCAGCTCGGCGACAGAGAGGAAGTGGGCGCAGTGGGCCGCTCCCACGGCGGCCGCCTCGATCTCATCGGATTCGACGAGGTGTTCGGCGCTGAACTGACGAATGGTCTCGAGCAAGCGGTAGCGGACGGCGCCCCCGATGGGCTCGGCCACGACGAGGCTCTTGTCCACGAGCGAACCCAGGAGGTCGGTGACATCGAACACGTCGATGTCACCGAGACCGCAGACCGCCTCGGCCGCCTCCAGGTCGAACCCCTCGGCGAACACCGACAGGCGTCGCAGCACAGACTGCTCGGGACCGTTCAGAAGTGAATAGGACCAGTCCACCGTGGCCCGCAGTGTCTGCTGGCGCGGCAGCGCACCACGGCTGCCCCCGGTCAGTAAGCGGAACCGCTGGTCGAGGCGGTCGTGCAGGCTGGTGAGAGAGAGCGAACGTAATCGGGCGGCCGCCAGTTCGATGGCCAGCGGCATCCCGTCCAGCCGCCTGCAGATCGAGACCACCAGCGGGCCCGTCTCCTCGTCGAGCTCGAAGTCCACGGCCTGCGCCGTGGCCCTGTTCATGAAGAGGGCCACGGCATCCGACCGTTCGGGCGCGGCGGTATCACCATCGTCGGACCCGGGAAGCGAGAGCGACGGCACCCGGTAGATCGTCTCCCCGCCGATGCCCAGCGGCTCACGGCTCGTCGTCATCAGATGGACCTGAGGGCACCTGCGCAAGATGGCGTCGGCGATCTTGGCGCAGGCCCCGATCAGATGCTCGCAGTTGTCGAGCACGATCAGGATGTCCTGGGGCTCGAGGGCGTCGAGCAGCGTTTCGAGCGCGGGACGAGAGGACTGGCCGGTGATCCCGAGGGCATCGCCGATGGTCGTGGCCACGGCATCTTCGTCGGAGACCGGAGCCAGCTCGACCAGCCAGACGCCGTCCCCGGACCCGTCGAGCAGTTCGGCCGCCACCTGAAGGCCGAGTCGGGTCTTGCCCGACCCCCCGGCCCCGGTGAGGGTGACGAGCCGGGCCGACTCGACGAGACGCCGAACCTCGGCCACCTCGAGGCCGCGTCCGACGAAGCTGGCCGATTGGGCCGGCAGGTTGTTGGCCAACGCCGGGTTGTCGAGCGAGCGCAGCGGGGGGAAGTCGACGTCGAGCCCCTCGCCTTGGAGTTGGTAGATCTGCTCGGGCCGACCGAGGTCCTTCAGCCGATGAGGACCCATATCGCGCACGGTGGCGCCGGCCGGCAGCGAATCCCGCACGAGAGCACCCGCCGTGGCCGAGAGAACGATCTGGCCCCCGTGGGCCACAGCCGCCACCCGGGCGGCGCGATGAACCTCGAAGCCGACCAGTCCGGTGGTTCTCGTCTCCGACGCCTCGCCGCTGTGGATGCCCATCCGGACGCGCACCTGCTCGTCGGCCGGCCACGGCTGTGCCGAGATGGCCCGCTGCATCTCGATCGCCGCCGCCACACAGGCGCTCGGAGAGGAGAACACGGCGAAGAAGCCGTCGCCCTGGGTGCTGATCTCCTTCCCGCCATGAGCGGCGAGGCCGGCCCGGATGAGACGGTGATGATCGGCCAGAGCCTCGGCGTAGGCGTCCTCTCCCATGCGCCTGAGCAGCGCCGTCGAGCCCTCGATGTCGGTGAAGAGGAAGGTGAGTGTCTCCGTGGGTCAAGCGTAAGAGATCGGCCGCACCACTGCAGGGGTGTCTTCCCCGAAGGCGTGTGCGGAGCGTCCCGGATTCGGGCCAGGTCACTGAGTAGCGTCGTGTTCCGTGGCTCTCCGAGCTCGTTCGCCCGTGGTGGCCACGAGCGTGGTCCTGCTGGCCCTCGTTCTCCAGGGTTGCGCCGGTTCCGTCAGTGCTTCCGCCACCATTGCCGGGTACCTCTCGGCCTGGTCGCACGGCGACTACGGCGCCATGGCGGCACTGGTCCGCCGCCCCCCGGCGGACTTCGCCTCGTTCAACCGACAAGTGGCCGACGATCTCGATCTCGAGCGCGCTTCCTATGGCGCCGGACCGGCGACGGTGTCGGGATCCGACGCCACCGTGGCGGTGACCGGTCACCTCGTCCTCACCCCCTTCGGTTCCTGGACCGTCCACACCACGCTGCACCTGACCGACGCCGGACCCGCCGGCTCGTGGCGCGTGCTGTGGTCGCCGGCGTCGATCATCTCGGCGCTGGGCCCCGGCGAGTCCGTCTCGACCACCGTGACGTGGCCGGCGCGCGCCGCCATCGACGGACTCGGAGGCGCCCCTCTCACCACCGAGGCCCCCACCGTCACCATCGGGATCGAGGGGAGCCGGATCACGTCGGCGCCCACAGTGACCGCGGCGCTGGAGCAGGCCGGGGCCACGGCGGCCGAGGTGACCGGCGCGCTGGCCACGGCCACCGCCCATCCGACGTGGTTCGTCCCCGTCTTCGCCGTCACCCAGGCCCGCTACGACCAACTGAAGCCGACCATCTACCCGGTGCCGGGCACCGTCTTCGAGACCCAGGCGGCCCGCACGGCCGTCACCGCCGGGCTGGCCGTCCACGTCGTCGGGTCGGTCGGGCCCGTCACCGCCCAGGAGCTCCAGAGCCTCGGTGCTCCCTACCAGTCGGGTGACGCCGTCGGGCAGACGGGCATCGAACAGGCCTACGAGAAGCAACTGGCCGGGCGACCGGGCGGCCGGATCGTGATCACGAACGCGGCCGGTGACGCGGTGGCGCGTGTCGCCACCTTTGCGTCGCATCCCGGATCACCGGTGCGCACGACCATCGATCCCACCATCCAACAGGCGGCCGAGTCGGCCCTCGCCGGCGAGACCTTGCCGGCCGCCCTGGTAGCCATGGACCCGTCGACCGGCGACGTGCTGGCCTCGGTCAGCCTGCCCGAGTCCGATGACTTCGACAACGCACTGACCGGCGCCTTCCCCCCGGGCTCGACCTTCAAGGTGGTGACCTCGGCCGATCTCATCGAACACGGCTCGTCGCCCTCGAGCCCGGCCAGCTGCCCGCCCACCATCACGGTGGGGGGCGAGACGTTCCACAATTTCGAAGGTGAGACGGCGTCGTCGTTGAGTTTGGAAACGGCCTTCGCCGAATCGTGCAACGCCGCCTTCATCGGGTTGGCGCGCAGCCTGCCCTATGGGAGCTTCACTACCACCGCCGCCCAGTTCGGGATCGGAGCCACTCTCCATCTCGGCGTGTCGGCCTTCGGGGGCAAGGTACCCACCCCCGACACCGACGCCGGGAGGGCGGCGACGTCCATCGGCCAGGCCGACGTCCTCGTGTCTCCGCTCGACATGGCCACCGCCGCCGCCGCCGTTGATTCCGGGAGCCTGCACCTGCCCCGCCTGGTCGTCGGCACCGGTGACGACACCCCCGTGCACGCGCTCGATCCGACGGTCGTGTCCGACCTGCGCACGATGATGGCGGCCGTGGTCGACAGCCCCACGGGCACCGCCGCCGGAGCCGGACTGCCGGCCGGTACCTACGGCAAGACGGGCACGGCCGAATTCGGGACGGCCAACCCGCCGCAGACCCATGCCTGGTTCATCGGCTACCGGGACAATCTGGCCTTTGCCGTTCTCGTCGTCGGCGGCGGGGTCGGTGGGAAGGTGGCGGCCCCGATCGCGGCGAAGTTCCTCGCCGCCGTCGGGTCGTCTCCGTGACAGCACCGGTCTACCCGTCGACGTGGGGGTCACTCCCCGACCAGGGGGGCCGCGGGCTCCATCTCCCGGCCCGCCGTCGCCGGCCCCGGGGGGTGCGGCGTTTGTGGGTGTTCTGGCAGTCCCCCGACGACCAGCCCCGGTGGGCGCGTCCCGCCCTCCTGGCCGTGGCCGCGCTGGCCGCGCTGGCTTATGCCTGGGGCCTCGACCACGCCGCCCTCGAACCCTTCTACGGCGCCGCCGCCCGCAGCATGTCGATGAGCTGGCACAACTTCTTCTTCGGAGCCTTCGACCCCGACGGTACCGTCACCGTGGACAAGCTCCCGGGGGCACTGTGGTTGCAGGCGCTGTCGTTGCGCGCTTTCGGGATCAACACCTGGGCCTTCGTCCTGCCCCAGGTGGTCGAAGGCATCCTCACCGTTCTCGTTCTCTACCGGGCCGTGCGTCGTCTGGCCGGTCCCGGCGCCGGCATCGTCGCCGCCTTCGTCATGGCCGCCAGCCCGGTCACCGTGCTGCTCAACCGCGGGAACATCTCGGACTCCCTGTTGATCCTGCTCCTCGTCCTGGCGGCCGACGCCACCTCGCGGGCCCTCACCACGGGCCGGCTGCGGTCTCTGCTCCTGGCCGGGTTGTGGGTGGGCCTCGCCTTCCAGGCCAAGATGACGCAAGCCTGGCTGGTCCTGCCGGCGTTGTGGCTCGCTTACCTCATCGCCTCCCCGGCGCGCGGGCGTCGACTGGGCCACGTCGTGCTCGCCACTTTGGTGACGGCGCTGGTGTCACTGAGCTGGATGCTGGCGGTGACGGCGGTGCCGTCGCACGACCGCCCCTATGTCGACGGCAGCGACGACGACTCGGTCTTCACCCAGGTCTTCGACTACAACGGCATCTTCCGCTTCGAACACGCGAGCGCCTTCGAGACGAGCGTGGGCCCCTTGGCGCCGTTTCTGGTCGTCGATCTCGAGAAGCGCACGTTCCTGAACGCCTCGACAGCCTTTATCGGGCGCAGCTGGCACCGGCTGCTGTCGGGACCCCTCGGTCGTGACACGGCCTGGTTGCTGCCCGCCTCGATCCTCGCCGCCGTCGGTGTCGTTGTGTCGCGGCGACGAAGACGGCGCTACGACCCGGTGCGCGCCTGCTGCGTGCTGTGGGGGACATGGCTCGTCGTGACCGTCGTCGCCTTCAGCGACGGGTCCTACCTCAACTCGTACTACACGGCCGCTCTCACCCCGGCCATCGCTGCGTTGTGCGGCGTCGGGCTGTCGGCCGCCTGGCGGGCCGCGCGTGCCGGACTCGGCGCTTCCGCCTCCTCGGTCGGGCGTCTTCTCGTGGGTGTGGCCGTCACCGCCACGGCCGGCTACGCCGTCTACCTGATCCCTACCGGCACCGGCGTCCGTCCCTGGCTCGTCCCCGCCGTGATCATCACCGCCGTCGCCGCCGACGTCTTGCTGGTGGCGTCGTGGTGGTGGCGGCGGGACTCCACCCGTCTGGGATCGGTGGCCCTGGTGACCGCGGCGCTGTCCAGGGTCCTCGTCCCCTCGGTGGCCTCGGCCACCGTCGTCAGCGACGGTCTCGGGTCCTTCGACACGCCGTTCCAGCCGGCGTCGGTCACCCTGGTGACGCAGACCGACGCGCTGCGATCCCAGCAGGCGGTGGCCCGGTCGGTGCGGACGCTGGAGCTGTTGGCGGCGGCGTCGAAGACCCGAATCCTCTTCGTCACCGACACCTCCATCGTGGCCTCCGCCTACATTCTCGCCAGCGGCCGGGAGGTCCTGCCCATCGGGGGATATACCGGGGCCATCCCGTCACCCACGCTGGCACAGATTCGCATCGACATCGCCTTCGGGCAGGTGCGCCTGGCCGTCGTCCCTGTGGACCCGCCCGGCAACGACCCGCGCATCGTCTGGATCCGGACCCATTGCCAACTGGCGCGTCTCGACCGGCCGGCGACGGTGCGGTTCGGCGTCTACGACTGCCACAACACGGCCCGGACCTGATCGACCGGGGTTGGCGGCGGTGCGGCAGGTGGAGTGTCGTGTGCGTCGTTATGCGTCGGGGGACGCCGGGGCCGTGGCCGACGTGTTCTTCCGATCGGTCCGGGAGGCCGCCCTGGCCGACTACAGCGCCGAGCAGGTACACGCCTGGGCTCCCGAGCGACGGGATCCCGACTGGTTCGACCGAAGAGCGCGAGACGGCAGGGTCTTCCTCGTCGCCGTGAACCTCGCCGACGAGATCGTCGGTTACGCCGACCTCGAGTCCAACGGTCATATCGATCACATGTTCTGCCGTCCCGATGTCGTGGGCCACGGCGTGGCCTCCCGCCTCTACGACACCCTCGAGCGTCACGCCCGGTCGGCCGGCATCAACCGCCTGTTCGTGGAGGCGAGCGAATCGGCGCGCCGTCTCTTCGCCCGCAAGGGCTTCGCCCTCCTTCGTCGCCAAGACCTCGTCGTGCAGGGGGTCGACATCCACAATTACGTGATGGAGAAACTGATCGGTGCCGCGCCAGGCCCTTGACTCCGGACCACGGTACGGGCCCTACCCTCCGGGTAACGACAAAGGAGACCGATGTGCCCAGTGCTGTTCTCACCCTCACCGAGATGACCTTCGACGAAGAGGTCAGAGTGTCGCCTGTCCCCGTGATCGTCGAGTTCTGGGCGCAGTGGTGTCCACCGTGCAAAGTGATGGCTCCCATGCTCGACTCGTTGGCCACCGACCTCGAGGGTCGGTTGCGGGTGGGCAAGATCAACGTCGACGAGCACCCGGACCTGGCCGCCCGCTACGACGTCGTCAGCGTTCCCACATTCCTCGTCTTCACCGAGGGCGAACTCCGTCGAACGATGATCGGAGCCCGGAGCCGGGCCCAGCTGCTCGACGACGTCGGAGTGCCGATCAGCCGGTGACCCGGAGGGACCGGCAATCCTCGCTGTCGGGGTCTTCGCAGATGTCGACGAGCCGCACCAGTCGGGCACGGGTGTCGGCCAGCTGCTGCTGATGCTCGTCCAGCGCGCCGATCTTGGCCCGCGCCATGAGCAGGACGCTGTCGGCCGAGCTGTTGCTGTCCGGTCCCACCAGGGTGGCGATCTCCGAGAGGGTGAACCCGAGCTGCTTGGCCCGTGCGATGAACTGCAGCCGCCACAGGTCGGTGGCCGAGTACTGGCGGTATCCGGATCTGGTCCGGGGAGGTTCCCGAAGAAGACGGCGCCGCTCGTAGTAGCGGATCGTCTCGATGTTCACGCCCACCTCGTGGGCCAGTTGGCCGATGGTGAGGACGTCCACCCCCAAAGACTACGGCCCGTACCGCAGTACGGGGTCAAGGGCGGCCATCAGCGAGCGGTCTGGGCCAGTTCGGGAACAAATGATTTGGCGTCGACGGTGCCCACTCCCGACGCCAGGTCGTACCCGGGCCGGGCGCTGAAGCCGGTCACCGTCTGCAGAGTGTGGGCCTGGGTGAACGACACCGAGTTGTCGCCCGAGGTCACGTCCACGATTCCCGGGGCACCACTGGCCGACAACGAGTAGAGGGCGGGGTTGATCACCCCGAGCGGGTGGCCGGCCACCTGGTCGGCCAGGGCCACCACGCCGGCGAAGAGGGGGGTGGCCTCACTGGTGCCGCACACCGGGTACCAGCCGGCCGCCTGGCCCTGGAAGCTCTGATAGGCGTCCACGCCGCCGTTGCACGCCGCGCTCATGGAGATGTCGGGCACGCCCCTCTGGTGGCCGACCACCGCCTTGACCCCGTCCTGGAACGAGGGACGGGGGAAGATGATGGACAGGCCGCCCCCGCCGGCCAGAGGGTTCGGACCGGCGTCACCGAAGATGAATTTGTTGGTGGGAACGCTGAAGGTGTCGTTCCACACGCTGTCGGGGGCGGTGTGGTGACCGGCGGCGTCGAGTTGGAGCTGGGTGCCACCGACCCCGGTCACCAGTGGATCGCTGTCCGGCCACGACGTCACGGCGAAGGGGTAGTACCTCCCGCCCGCTCCCACATCGGCCGCCCCGCTGTCACCGGAGGCGGCCAGGACGGTCACGTCATGCTTGGCCGCGTCGATATAGGCACTGCGCAGCGCCAGGAGAGACTGCGTCGAGGGGAAGGTCTGCTCGGTGGCGCTGAAGCTCTGGCTGATGACGTCGCCCAGACCGTGGTCGATGACGTACTCCTCGGCCGTGACGATCTGAGGGAAACCGGTCGTGCCCTCGTTCTCCGACGTCGGCGTCTCGACCAGGAGGATGTTGGCCCCCGGAGCCATGGTGTGGGCGTACTCCACGTCGAGGGTGGTCTCCCCGGCCCAGCCCACCCGGGCCGAGTCGGGCCGGTAGGGCGGCACCGGACCGGCCGGTTGGATCACGGCGAACGACGGAGGGGCGGGGAGACCGAAGGTCCGGTCGAACACCTTCAGGTCGTGGCCGATGGTGGGCGAACCGAAGGAGTCGACGATGACGATCGTCTCCCCCTTACCCGTGACCCCGTCCGAGAACAGCGCCGGCAGGTCGTACGCCTCCTGGATCTGGGCCGGCTGGTAGCACGCCACGTCGAAGGCGGCCTCGCATTGGGCGGTGGTGGGCGGCCCGGTGCTGACGCTCCCGGCGTAGACCACATCGGGATGGATGAGGACGGCTGTCGGGGAGATGCTTGACGGCGCCGAGACCGATCCGCGGGCCGTGGCGCCGGGCACGGCGGCGAGCAGTGCGGCCCCGGTGGCGGCAACGACAAAGCGTGAGACTCGCATTCTTTCCCCAGTCACCCTGACCGCCGGCCGAGACGCGGGGCGGCCGATCGGTATTCTGTCATGAACGGGACCCGGCAACCAGGGTCACGGGTACCGGTCCCGGGCGGTGGCGGCGGCTTCGAACTCCCGGTGCTCCGCCAGGTAACGCGAATCCGGCCTCGGCCGTTGTTACGGCGAGGGACGGCAGCGGTGGCATGGTGGGGCGATGATCACCAGCTCGCACGCCATCATCTATGCCGAGGACGCCGAGAAGGCCCGGGCCTTCTTCCGTGATGTCCTCGAGTTTCCCTACGTCGACGTCCACGACGGCTGGCTCATCTTCAAGCTCCCGCCGGCGGAGCTCGGCATCCATCCCGCCGGAGCGGCGGGCGATCCGACGAGCGGCGCGCCGAGCGGCCACCACGAGCTGTACCTCATGTGCGACAACGTCGAAGAGACGGTGGCCGACCTCACGGCCAAGGGCGTCGAGTTCACCTCCCCGGTCGAGGACCAGGGTTTCGGGCGCCTCGCCCGCCTACGGGTCCCCGGCGCCGGAGAGATCGGTCTCTACCAGCCGAGGCACACCGTCGCCTACGACCTCGAGGGCTGACCTGCGGCCCGATGGCGAAGGACCGGGGCGCCGACCGGTCGGTAGCATTGGGTCCTCTCCGCACGAGGTCAGGAGTGTCACGTGCCCGCAGGACCGATGTTGCGATACGAGGGGATCAGCCCCAAGGCATACGAACACCCGGCCGACAAGGCGGCCACTGCCGCGCTGCGCTCCATCCCCCTCATGGACCAGCTGATCAAGCGGCTCTGCGACTTCGGTCACGAGAGACGTCTGCGGCAGGTGCTCCTCGGTAACGCCGTCCGTATCGGCGACGACCAGCTGGCCGACCTGTGGGCGAGCTACCGGCACTGTGCCGACGTTCTCGATCTGGAGTTCACGCCCGACCTCTACGTGACCCAGACGCCCCTGGTGAACGCCATGACGGTGGGCGCCCGCAATCCCATGATCATCGTCTACTCGTCACTCGTCGGCTCCTACGAGTCCACCGAGACCCAGGCCGTCCTGGCCCACGAGCTGGGCCACGTCCTGTCCGAGCACTACACCTACACGACAGCCCTGATCATCATCTCCCAGGTCATCCAGGGGGCCATTCCCCGCTCGCTGCTGGCCGGACTACCCATGCGGGCCTTGTACCTGGCCTTGCTCGAGTGGTCGAGGATGGCCGAGCTGTCGAGCGACCGGGCCAGTGCTCTCGTCCTCGGAGATCCGCTGCCCGTCTGCACCATGCTGATGCGCATGGCGGGGGGAGCGTTGCCCGGCATGAACCTCGATGCCTTCATCCGTCAGGCCACCGAGTACGAGGAGGAGGACGACCTCTACGCCCGCCATGCCCGCTTCTGGGAGGAGCTCGGTCGCACCCATCCGTTCGCTGTCCGCCGGGTGCGCCAACTGGTGGCGTGGGTGAGCGAAGGCGACTTCGACCGCATCCGGTCCGGCCAGTACATCCACCGTGGCCAGGAACCCCCGCCCTCCGAGGAGTTCGATGCCGCCGTCACCCATTACGGCGACCGCTTCGTGGCCATGGTCGACCGGATGGGTGGCGGGGTGCAGCGCGTCGCCGATCAGATCGGCGATTGGCTCCGGGCCCGCCAGGGCGCCGACGGCGGAGCCGGTGAGCCCGAGGACGGGTGGGGCGACGAAGACGACGACTGACCCGTCCACCACCTTTCATCCTCACCATTTCCGGGAGCAGTCATACTGGGCCGGTGAAGGCCACCGCCTGTCTGGTTGCCGGACTTCTGGCCGCCGGGCTCAGTGGTTGCGCCGGGGGCCGATCGACGGCGAACACCGGGCACACCGCTGGCCCCGGGCACACCGTGAGCGACGTGAGCACGCGTATCGGGAAGATCCCGGGCACCATGACCTCCAGTCTTTGTACAGACAACATTTACGCGGGAGCGAATGGTGCCGCCATTTTCCGTACGCCCCAGGACATCGTGGTGGGGCCCTTACGCTTCGGGGCACTTCGGGAGGCAACCGGCGCCGCCCTCTACGCCGTGCATACGTCCCACGGCATCATCTACGGCATCAAGAGTCCGCTGTCGATTACCGGGACATCCAGCCCGTGGATTGCCCTGCGTGTCGTCGGCGACGCCAACGACGTGAAAGTGGATTACAGCGGTGTCTTTGCGTCAGGACCCACTGATCTCAGTCGGGAACACGTGGTTGCGGCGCTGCAAACGGCGGTTGACTGTGGGAATGGATCGGCAGGGTTCGTGCAGTACGGTGGCGGCTTCGCTTGGAAGCGACCGACGTGTGCGATCCTGCAAGTCTTCGACCGGTCCGGCCGTCTACTGGCAGCGAAGCTGGTTCCTTTCGGCCGGACGTCATGTCCCTGACACCTCCGGGAAGAAGCGGAGACTCTGTGAGCTTCAGCCCCTACGACCGTCCGGTGCGCGCCGCATTCGTCGGACTCGGTCGTATCTACGACCTGAACGTGCGCGCCTACCTCGGCAATCCCGACGTGGAGGTCGTCGCCCTCGTCGACCCGAGCGAGGAACGCCGGGCCCAACGTCAAGCGGACTGGCCTCAGGCCCGCACTTTCGGGTCGGCCGCCGAACTGGCGGCCAGCGGCCTCGAGGTCGACGCCGTGGAGGCCCTCCTACCTATTCCGTTGCACGTCGAGGGCGTGATCGAGCTCCTCGGTCACGGGTGGCACGTCAACCTTCAGAAACCGATGTGCAACGACCTCGCCAGCGCGCAGCTCATGCTGGACGCGGCACGCGCCAACGGTCGGATACTGCGGGTGATGGAGAACTACATCTTCTACGAGCCGTTGCGGAGGCTGAAGGAGACGGTCGATTCGGGCGAGCTGGGCGAGGTGCGCGGGTACCACATGAAGATGGTGGGCAGCGGCCGAGGCGGCTGGGACGTGCCGGCGAGCAGCTGGAAATGGCAGGTCCAGCAGATGCAGAACGGACGCGGGATCCTCGTCTTCGATGACGGATGGCACAAGCTGGCCACCGCCCTCTGGCTCTTCGGCCCCATCAGGGAAGTCCGGGCCTGGGTGGGCCATACCGAGGTCTTTCCCACCATCGAGATCGACGCTCCCACCACCATCGTGTGGGAGCACGAGAGCGGCATCAGGGGGGTGTGGGACATCACCCTTGCTCCCGACATGTACCTGCGGTCCGATTACTACACAAATGATGAACGTTGGGAGATCACCGGGAACCGCGGCTACGGCCGTGTCAACCGGTGCACCGGCCGGGGCATCCAACAACCGAGCCTCGAGATCTACGCCGAGGGTGAGATGCGCTCCTACCACGCTCTCGACGACGATTGGGCCAGCAGCTTCCGCGATTCGGGTCGCCACTGGTTGCGCTGGCTCCATCATGGCGAGGGCCCCCTTCTGTGGAGTGGTGACGAGGCCGTCGACGTGCTCCGCTTCGCGCTGGCCGCCTACGCCAGCAGCGAATCCGGTGGCGTCGGCATCGATCCCTCATCGCTGCACTAGCGGTTCTCGCCATGGTCATTCGTGAGCGGACCGATGCCGATCTCGACCCGTGTGTCGAGATGGCGCACGCCGTCCACGAGCTCGACGGGTATCCGCCGTACCTGCCCACCGATCTCCGTACCTTCCTCGTCTCACCCGACGCCTACGGAGCCTGGGTGGCAGAACACTCCGGCGAGATCGTCGGCCACGTCGCTCTCCACCGGCGCAGCACCGCCGCGGTCATGGCCATGGCCAGCGACGCTGTGCGACAGCCGGCCGAGCGGCTCGGGGTCGTGGCCCGCCTGCTGGTGGCGCCCGCCGGTCGGCGACGCGGTGTCGGCCAGGCGCTCCTCGACGTCGCCCGGCGCCACGCCATCGGCCGGGGGCTGTGGCCGGTCCTCGATGTCGCCACCCAACTCCACGGGGCGATCCGTCTGTACGAGAACTGTGGCTGGACCCTGGCCGGAGAGGTGACCGTGAGTTTCGGAAACGGGGTCTCGATCGACGAGCTCGTCTACGTCGCACCGCGCCCGGCGCCGATCTAACCGGCGACGAGGAGGCGATACCCGTAGTCGACACAGTCGAGCTCTAGGAGATCCTGATGTCGAGCGGCCCATGCGCCGGACGAGAGATCAGCCCGCAGACGCTCCATGGCGGGCTCCACGACGTCATCGGAAAGCTGGGCGAAGGTCGAACTGGCTGCTCTCACCCGGGGGTCCAGGTACGCCTCCGGCCGACGCCAGAAGGCAGGCTGGTAGCCGTCGGAGAAATCAAACGGGATCTCGAACGGCACGACGGTGTGAGCCCCCAGCACTTCGACCAGGCGGTCGATGGGGGGAAAGCGGGACCGTTCGATTCGGCGGAGCACGGGAAGGTACTCCGTCACTATCCACAGTTCCCGGTCGTGGTCAGGATCCCAGGTGAACACGATCTGCCGTCGCCCCACGCGACGCATCTCACGCAGCCCCAGAGCCAGGTCCGACCAGTGGTGCACGGTCATGACGGCCATGGCGGCATCGAAGCTGTGATTGCCGAAAGGGAGCGCCTCCGCCTTCGCCTGGACGCGGTTGCTGTCCGGATGCTGATGAAGCATCACCGATGACGGCTCGACGGCGACAACGATGCCATCAGGAGGCTCGTACGAACCGGCGCCGGCGCCGATGTTGAGCACCATCCGGGCGTCACCGATGGCTTCAGCGATCAGGAGGGCAAGTCGAGGATCCGGTCGCCGTATTTGGCTGTAGCCGATGCCGATGCGATCGTAATTGGAGCCCACGGTTGTCCTTTCTATCGCCGTTGGCGATGATCTCGAGTTCCACCCGGATCGGACCCTGCCCGACGAGGGCTGGCGATCGACGTCAAGATGACGACGGTGCCGTCGAACAGATCCCCACGTCGGATGACTGAGGCCCTTCCTCCCCGGAACCCGGCTCTTCACGACGACCGGATGCTTATGAGTTTCGATATCGATTGCGGACCGCTGGCCAAGGGTCATCGGTTCGTGGCCAGGGGCGTGTCGGACAGGGGCGAGATGCTCGATCCCACGGTTGAGCATCCGCAGCCGGAGAGTTCCTGTCGCGCCGTCGATCTCGAATATGAACTCGTTCCCGGGGTTCCACCACCGGCGAAGCAGCAGTGCCGACGGCGGTGCCATGGCCCCCTTCGAGGGTGGCCCGAGCACACACGGTGTGCGGGGACCGTACGCCCTGCCGCCGGCGGCGAAGGTAGTTCGTTTCATCATGACCGGAACTGATCCGACGACCGGGGCGCCTGCTTCGGATGCCAGTGGGATCCTGGTCGTGGACCACGACGCCCGAAGCGCTCGCTGGCAGCCTCGGTCCGGCGCCTCTACGGGGTGAAGGCGTAGCGCAGCTGCTCGGCCACGGCCCGGTAACCGATTCGCCGGTAGATGGCGTTCGACTGGGGATTCGTCAGTTGAGTGAAGAGAACGCAGTGGTCGGCCCCCCCTTGCAAGGCGACCTCGGTGGTGGCTGCGGTACAGGCGGCGGCGAATCCCCTCCGACGCTGCGATGGTGGCGTGTAGACGAGGCCGATCCGGGAGACGCCCGCCACAGGTGGTGTGAACGACGCCATGGAGACAGGTCCGTCGTGATCCCAGATGGACACGAATCGGTCGGCGATTCGACGACGGATCACGTCCGGCAGTGGGGGGTGACCACCTGTGTCGTGGCGGAATCCCTCGATCCAGGACACGACGAGGTCCTCGTCACCTTCACCTGCCATCCGGAGCTGCCCCGGCACACCGTGCGGGAGACTGAGAGATCCGAGTCGATACAGTCGCTGACCTTCGACCGGCGAGGTGGGCACTTTGAGTACCTCGGCCCATTGCCCGGCGAATCTCGAGGATGTGTCCGCCTCCCCGAAGACACCCGGAAGGTCCGGCGCCGCCTCGACCATGTGGTCGACGAGGGCGGGGATGGCCGCCGCCGGCATGGAGGTGATGGCGGCGTGAAAGGACAGCGGCGACTGAAAGGCGACGCCGACAACCGCGTCCGCACCGAGCACCGTCCAGTAACGTCCCGGCTCGGGGTGGGCCGACCGCTCTTCGAGGAGCGTGAGGACGAGATTGTGCTGAACAGGTGCCGAGCGCAGGAACGCAGCCGCTCGTGCCAGGGTCTGCCTGGCATCGTTGCTCGTCTCGATCCGGAAGCCCCTCACCTTGTGCTCAGTTCCCGAAGACGAATTCCTCGATGAGGGCGGCCAGCTCGAGAGGGGTGTCGCCCTGCAGGCTGTGCCCGGCCTCCTCGAAGTGGACGACACGGGCCGAAGGCAAGCGCCGCCGAAGTTCGTCCTCGTCTTCGTCGCCGAGAACGGAGTCGGGGCGCATGCCCCGGGCGAGCAGCAGCGGCACCGTGATCGACGACACCGCGTCCCACAGGCCGTCATAGAGGGAGATGCCTGGCTCGCCGCCGCCTGACTCGGTGGTCGGGACCTGGAACCGGTGGCGCGCCCAACGCCAGACCCACGTACCGTCCTCCTGTTGCTCGGCGTTGTGCAGGATGCCCCGCCGAAGCGACGAGATGGACCGGGTCGGATTGAACTGCACGGTCAGGTCCAAGAGCTCATCGAGGCTGGCGAAGCTCGGGGGGCCGTTCACGAAGTCGGTGATGTGCTTGGCCCGTTCACCTTTGATACCCGGGACGACGTCGACCAAGACGACCTTGCGGACAAGCTCGGGCGCTTCCTTGCTCAAGGCGATGGTCGTAAGCCCGCCCAGCGACATTCCGACCACTGCTTTGGCTCCGGGGGCAAGCTGGCGAACAGCGGTGGCCACGTCGATGGCGTTGCCGGCCGCGTTCAACTGCCCTTCGGGACTCGCTCCAGGCCCGTCGGAGTGGCCATGTCCGGGCAGGTCGACGGCGACGAGCGGGCGGTCCAGCGCCATGGCGACGGTGTCCCAGGTGTGGGCGTTCTGAGCTCCCCCGTGCAACAACACCAGCTCTGGTTCAACCTCCTTCCAGACGAGGGCACTCAGCCTGCGGCCATCATCCATGTCGACCCCGACACGCCGCACCACCGGAGGGCCGTCAAAGGGGAGTCCGTACTCCTCGGCGTTCTCGTGGAACAGCCCGAACTCGTTGTAGTCGATGCGGTCCACCACCAGTCACACCTCTCTCTGCCCGCCGGTCGGCCTGAGCTCGGTCCACCGGGCGAAGGGCCCGTCGCCCTGGCAGCGCAATCAGCCTCCCACGAGATTGTTCCATGCACGTCCTGCGCCGGCCGCGCGACGATCTACCGGGTGAGCTATTCCCTGCGACGGGTGTCGGCCGCTGTGGTTGCCATAGCGCTCGTGGCCCTGGTCGCCTGCGATCTGTGGGTCACTGGCGTCCGGAACTGGTGGGACCACCACTCGCTCACTGGGTCCGTCGTCTCCAACCTCCTGGTGCTGGCCGTGACGGCCCTGATCGTCGACGAAGTGATCGCCCGTCGCCAGCGTCGGGAGCGAGGGGTGTCCGTCACCGTCCAGGCATTGATCGTGTACGGGCAGGCTCGTCGGGCCTATGACGCGGTCACCTCCAGTGATGCGGCGGACATGGCTTCGGATCGCGCTTCCGAGGAGTTGCGCACCCTGGCGGGGATGTTGCTCACGGCCTCGCCCAATTTGTTCGACGATCCGACCGCGCGTCGGTTCTTGGAGCAGGTCGAGCGGTTCTCGGTATCGATGTTCCGTATCGTGACGACATCGTCCGGAGGCGGCCCGGGTGTGGATCGTGGTGAGGGGCTGGCGTCCGAGTTGTCGGTGTTGCAAACGACGGTCGAACCGCTCCTGGCGCGGATTCCGGCGCAAGACCGGCAGTTGCTCGAGGGGTTCAGCTGAGATGGGATTGGACATCGGCTCGCGGAAGGGGGCCCTTGTCCCTGAACGCGACCTGACATCTACCCCCTGTGGGGACTGAGCGGAGACTTGTCGCCGACGAGCCATACGTGCCCGAAGGGATCCTGGAAGCCGCCCTGTCGGTGCTTTCCCCACGGCGTGTCATGGTCCTGTATCTCGTCGCGGGATCCGTCGGCGCCGGCCTGTGTGGCGCGCTGGACGAAGGCATCGGGATCATCGACGAAGACCTCGACCCTGACCGTCGTGGTGCGAATCGAGGACGGACTCGTGAAATCGCCGCTCACCGGTTCGTGCAAGAAGAAGGGCGCTCCCCCGATCTCCAAACCGGCCACGCCGCCGAGATTCCACAACTCGGTGGCACCGAGAGCGGCTTTGTACCATTCGACGGCTGCCGGGGCGTCGGGCACGGCCAGCATGAGGGAGATCACTGTGTGGTGGTTTTCTGCCGTCATGACCTCTTCCGTCTCCTTCGCCGGTCGTGCCCTTCGGGCTGTGAGCGTCGAGCGCCAAAGCGCTCACGACTCTGACTGCGGGCTGACGTGAACGCTATCGGGGATGGGCAAGACTGTCGCCATGGGAGACGACACAGAGGTCCCGCTGGTCGGAGGTCGGACTTCGACCGCCCTCGTTCGTAAGGGCGACACCGTGCGCAAGCCCTCGGGTCCGTGGACACCGGCGGTCCATCGTCTGCTCGAGCACCTGAGGCCAAGGGCTACGCCGGGGCGCCACGCCCGCTCGCCGCCGACGAACACGGCCGGGAGATCCTGAGCTACATCGGTCGCCGCCGCTGTTCTGTTGCGTGGTCTGCACGATGCGGCGGCCGACTTCAGAACCGACAACGATTGTTGGCGTCATCACGACCAGAGGCCGGCACCGGGAGAGATCGTCTCGCACGGCGATGTCGCCCCGTGGAACACGGTCTATCGGGGTGGGGTGCCGGTGGCGTTCATCGACTGGGACCCGGCCCGTCCCGTCGAACCTCTTCTGGAGCTGGCCGACGCGGCCTGGTGCTTCGTTCCCCTCGACGAGACGCGTGGTGCCGGAAGGCAGGATTCTCGACCCCGGTACGGCGAGGGCGCCGTCTCCGGCTGTTCGTCGACGCCTATGGGGTAGAGGAACGGATCGCCGTCGTCCGAGCAATCGAGCGGTCCGTCCGACGACGCGCCGACCTGCTCCGGTTCTGGGACCTCGATGAAAAAGGTGAAGCCGATTTCCTCGAATCGATCAACCGTGACTCTCGTGGTTGGGGTCGATCACGCAGGAGCTCGAGCGAGCTCTGGCGTGAAGCGGTTGGTCGGCCACCTGGACCGGCACACGATCGAGATGATGGCGGCGAGCCGGTAGGGCGAAGCCCCAGGTCAGAGGCCTTCTCATGGCGATGGTCAACCGTGGACTCGGTCCTGTCGATTCTCCCTGGTGAAGGCGACGCCTTCGCCGAAGGAGCCGATGATGAGTGACGTGTCGCAGGGACCGGGTTGGTGGATCGCCTCGGACGGTAAGTGGTATCCACCGGAGCTCCATCCCTCTGTGCGGACAGCGGCGGCGGCCCGAGCGACGTTCGGCCCTCCGGCCACCGTGCCCGCGGGAGCGACGGAGACGACGGGGCTCTTCCAGCCCGCTGCCATGGCTACGGCAACGGGCACAGTCCCATGGCCGAGCACCGTGGCGCCCTACGACGACCTGATCACGAGGGGGATTCAGGGCTCAGGGCGACGCCGGTGGCCCCACTGGGCGATACCGGTCGGCGCTGTCATCGCCGTGGCCGTTCTCGCACTGGGCGTCGTCGTCGTCACCTCGGGGGGAACAGGCGGGTGGACCGACGACTCCCTGCACGTGGTCGGAAGCCCGATTGCGGCCGACAACACGGTGCTCGTCATGGATGTGACTCGAGGCCACCGGCTCGAGCTCTCCGGGGTGGACCCGGCCGACGGGTCGATCGTGTGGAGGCATCCATTTTCGGCCTCCGATATCACCCCGGGGGTGGCGTTTGGGCCGACGGTGCTCGGCAATACAGTGCTGGCGCTCACTCCCGCCGGGGGACCGGGCGACCCCGCCGTCACTGCCCAAGGCCTGAATGTCCTCACCGGCAAGGTGCTCTGGTCGGTGCCTCAACCAATCGTGCTGTCGGACGCGGCCGCCGTATGCACGGGCGGTCAGTATTTCTGCCTCGACGCCTTCCTTTCGAGCACCACCACGGGTCTGGTGGTCGTCAACCCGGACACCGGATCTGTCCGGGGGGTCATCTCCGGTCCTGAGCGCAACATGGCGGTGGCTCAGCCCGGGAGCACCACAGAAGGCGATCTCTGGCAGACCAGCTCCTCGACACCCACCCTCGTGCAGACCTCGGCCACCGGGCAGTCCCTTTGGACGCACACCGTGGCCAGCCTCTTCGGTGGGAGCCAGTACAACCCCGACGACGGATGGGACTTCCTCGTCCAAGGTTCTTTGGACGTCGGCAGCATCGGCACCGCATCGACCGGTCACACCTTGTCGCTGAGCGACTCGAAGACCCTGGGGATCTTCGGCTCGGACGGGACGGTGAAGTGGAGCGTGCCCGGATATTTCTTCTGTGGTGGAGGACTGCAGTTCTTGACGGCGGACGTCGTCTGCCAGTACTCCGGAACGGCCCACCAGACGGCGACATCGGTGAACATGTCAGGGGTCAGTCTGACGCTCGTCGGCCTCGATCCGAGCTCGGGGACCACACCGTGGTCCGAGCCGGTGCTCGGTGCTCAGTCACTTTCGTTGGGGACGAACGTGGCCTTCGCCGATGGAACGCACCTCGTGGTGCAGCTCCGGTCACGCCAGCGGGTGGTGCTCGACGTCGAGAGCGGAAAGACGAGCGCCGTCACCGGCAACGAGGTGTTCTGGTGTGAGCAGGACCCGTTGTACAAGGTCGACGCGGCCAAAGGGGCCGTGGCCGGTGGGAAGCGGGTGAGCGCACCTGTGTTTCGGCCCTGCTCGGCCACAGGCAAGCCCGAGGGCGGTCTCCCGGCCACGGGTCCGAGTACGGTCGGCGTACGGGCCGGTGGACTGTTCGTGTGGCCCACTCCCACCGGGCTCCGAGGGGCCCGACTGCCCGGTTGAGATCGGACAGTCCCGCTGCGGTCAGGTGAACGCGGGCGGCCGGGGAGCATTGGCCCGCGCCCGCGTGATCTCGAAGAACCCGGGCTGCTGGGCCAGGACCACAATGGCGTCCCACAGTCGCACCGCAGCATCGCCCGTCGGCGCCGGCGCCATGACCGGTCCCTTGAAGCCGTAGCGCGGGTCGGCGTCGACCACGATCGTCGGGGTCTGGGTCTTCGGGCCCCCGAAGGCGTAGGCGACCTCCATGGCGTCAACGATGGGGGTGTCCCATTTGTCGTCGTCGACGGCAAGGACGAGATCGGGATCGAGGTCACACTCAGCCAGACAAGTCGACAGGAGGGTGTCGTCATGCGCCGTGCCGGGCGCGAAGAACCGGCGGCCCCACTGGGTGTAGAGCGCATCGACGGCCTCTTCACCGGACTCGGCCCGGGCCGCCTCGAAGACCCGGAGCATCCGGTGCGACAAGACGTGGGCGGCGATGACGACGTCGCGCAGCTTCTCCGGCACGGTGGGGGCGACGCCGTAATCGTCGCGGATCTCGAGGCAGTAGGACCGCCAGGTGAGGACCAGGTCCCGTTCCGGTGCCACCTCCTTCAGCCACCGGGACGTGATCCACGCCCACGGGCGGCTGGGATCCACGAAGAACTCGACGCCGGTCATGTCATCAGGTTACCGAGGGACCTCTCACTCATCGTGCCCTCCCGTCGATCCAGACGGCGTGCCTGGGCCCGAGAAGATGAGCGGCCCCGGGCGTCCCTCCGGAGCCGCCGATGGGCCGGGACCAGGGTCGATGGCAAGGGGTTGCGCGGGGACGGTTACGAACGTATGTTCGACATCCATGGACCGCTTCTACGAGCTGGAGAACTGGCGTCGCTCCCTCGTCATGTTGCCCCCGGGCTCCCTGGCGCTGGACCGGGAGGACGCCGTGGCCCTGATCGCCGAACTGCAGGAGGCCGAAGGGCGGCTCCGGGGGCTGCGCGACGCACTCAAGTTGCTTCTACCGGTGGAGGGAGATTGACGCCCGGACGCGCCGAGGGGCGCCCCGGAAGGCGCCCCTCGGCGGTTAGATGTTGCTGGAAAAAAGGCACTGAACTCTCCGTACAACGCCGAGTGGGACTACTTCCCGGACTAGATCGTTCAGCGGGTAACTGGCTGGGATTCGCCAGGTGGTCCAGCGAGCCGCCTCAGCGGCCAGCCACCTCCAGGGTCCCGGGTTTATGACTGCTCAGTTGGACCACCTCCTTTCTCTGGTCCGACCATCGTATCCATACGCGGGGTTCTTCCAGGCACCATTTCGGGAGTCGGCCCCGGACCTGGGAAGACGGCCCCGAGGAGCCCCCCACCCACGGCGCGAACGCCCTCGGAGCCCGTTCGCCCCGATTCTCGACTGGCCTTTCGGGCATCGGAGAGGAGCCGAAGGGCCAGGATCCGGCCAAGCAAGTCCTCGCAGGGGCTTCGAAGGGCCGCCCGGTGACTGCGGGCGGGGGGTCGGGACCGGGTCGAGATGCCAAGACGCCCGCGCGCAGGCTCCGCCGCCACGGTGGCGAGGTCGCGTTCGGGCCGCTCGATTCATTAGATAGCCTAATAGTGTGACCTCCGAACGACATATCCTCTCGAACTCCGCGCCCGGAACCCTGGCGGAGGCGGCTCCGGCGGCCATCGGCCGGACGGCGGCGTGGCTGGCCAAGCAGGTCGAGCTGGCCCTCGTCTCGGCGGACCTTTCGCTGCCTCAGTACCGGATCCTCGGGCTTTTGACCGAAGGGTCGGCGGTGTCGTCGGCACTGGCCGAGAGACTGGCCGTGCGCCCTCCGAGCATCACGGCGGTGGTCGACGGACTGGTGAGCCGGGGGCTGGTCGAGCGTCGGCACGCCGAGGACGACCGCCGGCGGGTGGCGCACGTGCTCACGACCAAGGGTGAGAAACTGCTCGACACGGCCAACGAGGCGGTCGCCTCTCGACTGGCCGGTATCGCCGGGAGCCTCGAGAGCGACGAGCTCACGGCGCGCGCCCTCGAGGGCCTCGCCCTCTGGCGCGATGCCATGGCCGCCTATCACCACACGACTCCGAGCAGCACGACCGGGAACGGCACGACGAAGGACGCCACCACGAAGAACGCCACGACGAAGAACGACACGGCGGTACCGAAATGAAGACTCTCCCCGGCCTGACGGGCCGCCGACAGCACAGCCCGGACACCGACGACACCGACCAGCGCTTCGTCCCCGGACCCGAGCCGGCGCTCTACGACGCGCCGCAGGCGACGATCGACCCCGACCGCAGCAAGAAATGGCTGGCCCGGGCCATGCCCATTCTGCGGTCGCACCAGAAGATCTTCATCTGGTCGTTGGCGCTGTCATTCGTGGGACTGGTCCTGCAGGTGCAGATCCCCAAGCTCCTGATGGAGGCCATCGACAACTCGATCGCCGTCTATCCGAAGGTCCGCAACCCGGTGACCCACCAGCTGATCGTGCACCACCACGTGGCGCTGTCGCTCTACGTGTGGTGGATCGTGGGGTTGGCCGTGGCCGGCGTGGTGGCCGGCTACTTCTCGCGGCTGTACCTGTTCAAGACGGCCTACAACATCGAATTCGATCTGCGGAACATCATCTACGAGCACCTGACCAAGATGTCGTTCCCGTTCTACGACCGGGTGCAATCGGGACAGCTCATCAGCCGGGCCAACTCCGACATCCGGTCGGTGCAGATGTATATGACCTTCGCTCCGATGATCCTGGTGCAGTGCAGCATCGCGCTGGTGGCCTTCGGCTTCATGCTGTGGATCAACGTGCCGCTGGCTTTCGTGTCCATGCTCACGATGCCGTTCGTGTACCTCACGGGGGCGCGCATGCGGAAGTCCATGTTCCCGGTGTCCTGGATCATCCAGGCCCGGTTGGCCGAAGTGGCCACGATCGTCGACGAAAACATCAACGGGGTCAGGGTGGTGAAGTCCTTCGCCGCCGAGCAGCATCAGCTGAGGTCCCTGTCGAAAGCGGCCACCAAGGTCCAGTGGGGGTACGTGAAGGACGCTGACCTGCGGGCCCGGTGGACTCCCACCATCCAGAACCTGCCCCAGGTGGGTTTGGCCCTGGTGCTGCTGGTGAGCGGGTACATGGTGATCCACGGGCAGCTCCAGCTCGGTTCCATCGTGGCCTTCTACTCGTACCTGTTGATGATGCAGGCGCCCTTCATGATGCTCGGGATGATCATCATGATGGGGCAACGGGCGGCGGCGTCGGCCGACCGGATCTACGAGATCCTGGACGAGAAGCCGACCATCGTGGACAGGCCGGGAGCCGTCGACCTCGTCCACTGCGAGGGCGACGTGAATTTCGCCTCGGTCGACTTCGCCTACGGCGGTGACGACGCACCGCTCGTCCTGTCGGACTTCAATCTCCACCTCAGTCCGGGGGAGACGGTGGCCCTGGTGGGCCGGACCGGGGTGGGGAAGTCCACCGTGGCCCGACTGCTCACCCGTTTCTACGACGTGACCGACGGCGCGGTGGAAGTCGACGGCCACGACGTGCGGTCCCTGACCCTGGCCAGCCTGCGCTCGCACATCGGGATCGTGCTCGATGAGCCGTTCCTGTTCTCGATCTCCATCCGGGACAACATCTCCTACGGACGCCCGACGGCCAGCCTGGAGGAGATCGAAGCAGCGGCGCGTGCGGCGGGGGCGGACGAGTTCATCGGCGATCTGCCCGAGGGCTACGAGACGGTGGTGGGCGAGAGGGGCTACACGCTCTCGGGTGGGCAGCGCCAGCGGATCGCCATCGCCCGGACGCTTCTCGTCAATCCGCCCATCCTCGTGCTCGACGACGCCACCAGCGCCATCGACGTCCAGGTCGAACAGCAGATCCACGGGGCGCTGCGGGTGCTCATGGAAGGACGGACGACCCTGATCATCGCCCACCGGCTGTCCACGATCAGCCTGGCCGACCGGGTCGTGCTCCTCGACGGGGGGGCCATCGTGGCCGACGGGACGCACGCCGAGCTGCTGGCCGGCACGCCGCTGTACGCGGAGGTGCTGGCCCAGGGCGACGAGCTCGACGCCGGCCGCCCGGTCAGCGACGAGACGGAGGTGCACTGATGGCTTTCGGCGGCGGATGGGGCGGCGGCGGGGTGGGGATGGGCCCCCCCGGCGCGCCGGTGGCCGGGTTGCCCTTCGGAGGCATCCCATCGGAGCTGCAGGCCGGGGTGGACCATCTGTTGGCCGACGAACCCGAACACGGGGAGCCGGACGACGTCTTCAGCCAGCAGCCGAGCGACGACGAGGGTCGTCAACTGACGCTGTGGCGTCTCATGATCCGCTACCCGCGCATGCTGATCAGTGCCGCCGGACTCATCGTGGTGATGAGCGTGACCCTCCAGGCCGGACCCCTGCTGACCCAGATCACGATCGACCACGGGTTGACACCGCCCCATCAGCACTTCTGGGTCGTGGTGGCGGCCGCCCTGGCCTATCTGGGAGCCACGGTCCTCGGCGCCCTGGCGCAGCGACGGCAGGTACAGGTGACGGGCCGGCTGGCGGCCGGGGTCATGAACGACCTGCGGGTCAAGATCTTCACCCACCTGCAGCGGCTGTCACTGGACTTCTTCACGGAGGAGAAGGCCGGGGTGATCATGACCCGCATGACGAGCGATATCGAGAACCTCCAGCAGCTTCTGCAGGACGGCCTGGCCCAGTTCGCCATTCAGGGACTGACGATGGTCGTCATCACGGTGATCCTTCTCGTGCTGAACGTCCGGCTGGCCTTGATCACGCTGGTTCTCGTCATCCCCATCCTGACGGCGATGTCGGTGTGGTTCCACAGCCGCTCGGAGGTGGGATACGACAAGGTGCGGGACGGCATCGCCAACGTCATGGCCGATCTGGCCGAGAGTCTGCACGGCGTTCGGATCGTCACGGCCCACAACCGCCAACGCCGCAACGTCGTCCATCACCGCAATGTCGTGGGGGCCTACCGTGACGCCAACAACTACACGGCCCATATCAACGCCATGTACGGCCCGGGGACGCAGCTGGTGGGTGTTCTCGGCCAGGCCGCCCTTCTGGCCATCGGCGGCGTCATGGTGGCGCACCACTCGCTGACCATCGGCGATCTTTTCGCTTTCTTCTTGTACCTGAACCGGTTCTTCGCCCCCATCCAACTGCTGGTGCAGCAGTACAACACCTACCAGCAGGGCCAGGCGTCGGTGCTGAAGCTGCGGACGCTGCTCGAGACGGAGCCGGACGTGAAGGAGGCCGTCGACGCCACGGAGCTTCCGCCGGTCACGGGCCAGATCGTCTTCGACAAGGTGGCCTTCGGCTACGACCCGGCCATCCCGGTCATCCACGACGTCAGCCTGACGATCGCGCCGGGGGAGACGGTGGCCTTCGTCGGCCCGACGGGGGCGGGGAAGTCGACCCTGGCCAAACTGATCGTGCGTTTCTACGACCCGACCGAAGGGCGGGTCCTCATCGACGGGCACGACCTCAAGTCGGTCACCCTGGAATCACTGCGGCGCCAGCTGGGGGTGGTACCCCAGGAGCCCTTCCTCTTCGCCGGGACCATCCGCGACAACATCTCCTTCGCCCGTCCGGACGCCTCGGACGAGGAGGTGGACGAGGCCGTGCGCACGGTGGGGCTCAGCGATCTCATCGAACGCATGCCGAACGGGGTCGACACGATCGTGCACGAACGGGGTCAGTCCCTGTCGTCGGGGGAGCGCCAGCTCATCGCCCTGGCCCGGGCTTTCCTGGCCCATCCCCGGGTGCTCGTTCTCGACGAGGCCACCTCCAACCTGGACCTCCAGTCGGAGACGAAGATCGAGGCGGCCCTCGACATCCTCCTCGAGGCCCGGACGGCCGTGCTCATCGCCCACCGGCTGTCGACGGCCATGAAGGCCGACCGGATCGTGGTGGTGGACGAGGGCCGGATCATTGAAATAGGCACGCACGACCAGCTGGTGGCCAGAGGCGGCCGCTACGCCGAGATGTATGCCACCTGGTCCAGCCAGACCCACGGCGCCGACAGCCCGGCTCTGCGAAATCATTGAGCGTCCCTCGGCTGACCATGGCAAGGTTGGTGAGGGGAGAACACGTCGGGGAAGGAAAAGAGATGGGTAAGTGGGACCGGGCCGAGCTCCAGGAGGCACACGACCGTTTCATCGCGGTGGCCGACGAGTCGGCGGCCAACGGCGACTGGCGGCCGTGGGCGGAGATGTTCACGCCGGACGCCGAGTACATCGAGCACCACTACGGCAAGTTCCACGGCCGGGCCGAGATCCTCACCTGGATCTCGGCCACCATGGCCGAGTGGCCCAACAACGAGATGACGATGTTCCCGCACGACTGGTGCGTGTGCGACGGGGACAGCGGCCGGTGGATCTGCCAGATCGAGAACCGGTTCAACGACCCCGGTGACGGCGGGGTCTACCAGGCCTCCAACATCACCATCCTCACCTACGCCGGCGCCATGCAGTTCTCGAGCGAGGAAGACGTCTACAACCCGGCCACCTTCGGGCCTGTGGTGAAGGCGTGGATGGACGCGTCAAAGGCCCACCAGGCCGGGTGAGCCCGGGCGCCGTCACTCGGCGTTGAGGGAACCTTCCGGATCGGCCTGCCATCCCGAGAGCAGGAGGCGGCCGAGTCGGTCGCATGACGTACGCAGCGGTCCCCCGTCGTCCAGGATGGCCTCGAGAACGGCCGCCGCCGCGGTGGCCGGCGGGGTGATGAATTCGTCGACGCTCCGGCGGCCCTCCTCGATGGCCCCGGCCATGGCCTCGTAGCCGGGGCAGCCGGCCGCTTCGGGGCGACGGGCGGATTTGGCCAACATGTCGGTGTCGACCGGTCCGGGCATGACTTCGACGACCCGGATGCCGAACTGGCCCACCTCGGCGCGCAGGCTCTCACCCATGGTCTGGACGGCCGCCTTCGAGGCCCGGTAGACGCTGTAGAAGGGGACGGACATGGCCAGGGAGGCCGAGGTTATGTTGCAGATGACACCTCCGCCGGCGGCCCGCATGAGCGGGACGGCCCGGCGGGTGACCTCGATGACGCCGAAGACGTTCGTCTCGAAGACGTCGCGCCACTCCTGCATGGGCACGGCCTCGACGGGCAGGTACTGACCCTCGGTGGCGGCATTGTTGACGAGGACGCGCAGTCCCTCGGGCAGGGTGATGGTCTCGGGTCGGGTGACGTCGAGGCGCATCACGGTCATGGTCCCGGGCCCACGGGCCACCTCGCCGGCCAGTCCGGCGCCGGCGGCGGGGTCCCGCATGGTGGCGACGACGTCGAACCCGGCCCGAGCGAGCGTGACGGCGATGGCTCGTCCGAATCCCCGACTGGCGCCGGTGACCACGGCGATCCCTTGAGCATCCATAGTGTCTCCTCCCCCGAGCCGGCTGTCTCGGAGAGAGTAGGCCGTCAATCTCTCAGGCCGTCCATGTGTCGGCTCGAAGGGCCCAACGCTCATGGTCACGCCAGTCCTCGTCCACCATCAGATAGCGCGGGGAAAAGCCCTCCTGCTCGAAGCACGCGCTTCACCAGGTCGATCGAGCTCGGGCAACTCTGGTCAGCCGCGGTCGAGCAGGACGCCCCGACACCACCGGAGAACGGTCGGATCGTCGACGGCGAACGACCAGAAGGCGGCCAGCCAACGCCGGGCCGGATCGAACCACTGGTGCAGATCGGCGGCGCGCAGCCAGCTCATGGCCACGTCGATGTCGGCCGGTGTTGTCACCGGGGTGATCTCGGGTGCGGCCAGGTAGACGGCGGCGGAGATCGGGTCCAGGCGCCGATCGCCGGCCACGCTGGTCGAGCCGAAGTCGATGACGGCCGTGATGGATGTTCCGTCGGTGAGCATGTTGCCGGCGAAGGCGTCGAGATGGACGAAGGCGGGACCGGTCGGTTCGGGAAGTTCGCCGGCCAGTTCGCCGGCGTCGATCGACCAGAACTCACTGGTGGACCGGGCCAGATTGGCCGCGGCCCGCTCCACCAGGTAGGTGTGCCAGGTCGACGTCGTGATCGGATCGTCGCTCATGAGGTCACCGAAAGTGTCTCGGGGGTCAAGATGGAGATCGCCCAGCGCCGCTGCCGTGTCGAGGTAGCGCTCGACGAGATGCCGTCGTTGGCTCCCGGTGGAGAAGTGCAGGACCTCCAGGACGGACCGACCCGGAAGGCGACGTTCGATGGCGAACACCCGGCCCCCCGCCTCGCCCACCTCGAGGACCTCAGGGAGTTCGAACGGAGGCCCGGATCGGCTCAACCCGTCGACCAGGTGTTGGCGCCGCCTGATATCTCCAGCGCGGCCGCCGCTATGCAGGACTCGAAGGACCCGGTCGTCCCCCAGCGCGTACACCCAGGCCTCGCCGCCGTGGCCCAGCAGGTCGTCGGCGGTGACCCCGAACTCGGTCAGGACGACCCGAAGGCCGTGATCCTTGGGCACTCCCACACCGACAGTCTGAACGATTCCCGACTGTCAGCGGCCCACGCCGTCATCACCAGGTCGTCCCAAGAGCTGCGAAACAGCTCTCCCAGGGCTGCCGACGGATCATTGTCGCTGTCTGACAACGACACCAACGCCTCCTGCCCCATATCTATAAGGACGCACAGGTTCCCTCGAATCGTTGCAAAGAAACGGTGGGAATGGAGGTTCCCGACCTCCAGGTGAGCCCTCGTCACGTCAGGTCGAGCGGGTCAGGCCGATCGCGGGCATTCCCTGCGCCTGGAGCGTAGCGATCGTCGGTGGCGTGACGTCGAAGGCTGACGGGGCATGATGGCCCGATGGCGAACGGTGGCTCCGGGTGGTACTCGGTCCGATGTGTGTTCCGGGCCCAAACAAGCAAGCCGTGGGGTCCCCCCGACCTCGCCGTCGGTGAGTCGGCCTACGAGGAGCGGATCACTCTGTGGCGCGCCGAGTCAGCCGACGTGGCCATCGAAAGGGCCGAGGAGGAGGCACATCTCTACGAGTCTCGTCTCGAGGTCGAGTACCTTGGCATCGCTCAGTCGTACCGACTGGAGGACGAACCCGGAGAGGGGGCCGAGGTCTTCTCGCTCATCCGGCGAAGCACGCTGGCCGGAGACCCCTATCTCGACACGTTCTTCGACACCGGCGCCGAGTACCAGCAGAACGACGAGTCGTAGCGGACGGCGACCGGCCTTTGACAGGGATGTACTAGTGTATTAGTACAGCTGTCCATGGAACCCGAAGCGCCGCTGATCAGCTTCCGACTGGATCCCCGCACGGGCGTGGCGCCCTATCGGCAGCTCGTCGACCAGGTCCGCCAGGCGGTGAGCCTCGGGATGTTGCGGGCGGGCGACCGATTGCCCTCGGTCCGTGAAGTCGTGACCCAGATAACCATCAACCCGAACACCGTCCATCGTGCCTATCGGGACCTCGAGCACGAAGGTGTGGTCGAAGGTCGTCCTGGTCTCGGTACGTTCGTCATCGCCTCGTCGCCATCACCGATGACGTCCGAAGAGCGGCAGGTCCTGCTCGACGAGCTCCGCCATTGGGTGATCAGAGCCCGCCACTCCGGTCTCGATGCCGAGGGCGTCGCTGCCCTGATGGCCGCCGCTGTCCGGACCGAAGATCCCGCCCCCCGATGAGCGAGCCCCTGGCCGCGCTCGAGGCCGTGGGTCTCGGCAAACGCTATGGGCGCCGGTGGGGGCTCGAAGACTGTTCGCTCCGGCTCCCCACGGGGAGAGTGGCGGCCCTCGTCGGGCCGAACGGTGCCGGGAAGTCGACCCTCCTTCGCATGGCCGCCGGAATCACGAGACCGAGCGCGGGCGAGGTCCGGGTGTTCGGTCAATCACCTCAGGACCAGACGATCGAGGTGCTCCGTCAGATCGGCTACCTCGACCAGGAGCGTCCCCTCTACTCGTCGTTCCGCGTCGGGGAGATGCTGCGCTTCGGCCGGCGGCTCAATCCCGGCTGGGATGACTCCGTCGCCCGTGCCTATCTCAGCGAACTCGGTATTCCCACCGATGCGAAGGTGGGAAAGCTCTCCATCGGCCAACAGGCACAGGTGGCGCTCACGATGTGCCTGGCCAAGCGTCCCGCTCTCCTTCTGTTGGACGAGCCGGTGGCCGCGCTCGACCCGGTGGCGCGCGAAGGCCTTATGCACGTTCTGCTTCGGTCGGTCGTCGATGACAACACGACCGTCCTGCTCTCCTCCCACGCCCTTTCCGATCTGGCGACGGTGTGTGACTACGTCATCATCCTCTCGGAGTCTCGAGTGCATGTGGCCGATGACCTCGACTACGTGCTCGCCAGTCACCGGCTCCTCGTGGCATCAAGCCAGGAGGCCCCGGAGATTCCACCAGGTGTGGTTCACATCTCGACGACGCGGAGCCAACGGCAGACCGACGTCATCGTCCGCGTTGAGCAGCCGGTGACGGATCCCGCCTGGCGGGTCCTCGAGCCGACTCTGGAGGAGATCGTGCTCGCGTACCTGCGTGAGCAGGGCCCGCGGACACCGACGATGTCCCCGGGGGCCCACGGCGAGGCTGGGGGAACAGCCCGATGATCTGGGCCACATGGCGGATGCACCGCCTCATTTTCCTCGTCTCGTTGGCCGGCGCAGCCGCGTTGGCCATCTGGCTCGCGGTCAGCGGCACGCATGAGCTCCATGCCTGGACCGTCTTCACGAGTCACCACTGCTCGATGAACGAACCCGGGAGCTCGCAAATCTGCATGAACAGCTCCCAGGGTTCGGACTGGTTCAGCACGGTCGATGCCGCACTTTGTACCGCCCTCCCCGGGGTACTCGGATTGGTCCTCGGTACGCCGCTCGTGGCGGGAGAGATCCAACTGCGCACGAATCGCCTGGCGTGGACCCAGTCCATCACGAGGACACGGTGGCTCCTCACCAAGATTGGAGTCGGTGTTCTCTTCACGGCGGTCGTGGCCGGTGCACTGACCCCCCTCATCTGGTGGTGGACCGATGCGGCGCGGCGCGGCAATCACATTCAGCCGACGAACTTCGATTTCTCGGGATTTGTCCTCGTCTCGTATGCCGTCTTCGCCTTCATGCTCGGTGCCGCGCTCGGTGCGCTGATTCGTAGAATCGGCTGGGCGTTCGCCGCCGGGGTCCCGCTGTTCGTCCTCGCCCGCCTCGGCGTCCGGGACGACATTCGGGCCGGGCTCATCGCGCCCACATCGGCGACGGTGAGCGCCTACCTTCCCGTTTACAACACCGACTGGTATCTGAATGCGGGATTCCTGCCCCTCGGTCGTTCGACCCCGCCTCCCGGGCAGACCTGGACGAGCAATGACGCCGTCATCACGAGATGTCAGGGCCCCGGTTTTTCCGGTGCACAAAAGCCGGCTCACAGTGCCACGTATTGCGAGAATCTCCATCGTCTTCACTACGTGATGCAGTTTCAACCGCCCAGCCACTTCTGGGCGCTGCAGGCGGCAGAAAGTGCCGTCTTTCTCGGGGCGGCCGGCGCATTGCTCGGTCTGACCGTGATTGCCGTCAGGAGATGGCGCACCTGACCTTTCTGCCCACGGCGGAGATTGTCGGGTGAACTAGTGCCGCGACCGGAAACGTTTGCGCTGTTTGACGGTCACCCATCGAGCAGCCAAAAAGGGGTGCAGATCGCCGACCCGGCGCTCTTCGCCCTCGTCTGGTCGAGCGTCGTTCTGTGCTTGCCCGCGACCCGGCGATAGGTGACAGTCCTCGGTCAGCCGCCCGCGGCCGCGCTAGTTTGAAGCTCTGGGCTCCAGATGAAAACTTCAAGTCTGTGAACGATCAGTATTGTTCTTGCTTCTTGGGGGGAATTGGAATGACCAAGTCTTCGTGGGTATCCGCCGTCCTTCGAGTCGAAAAACCGTGGGGACACGAAGAACATTTCGCGCTCGTCGACGGTCGCTACTGCGGAAAGGCGTTGTACGTCAATGGGGGTCACGCGCTCTCGCTTCAGTATCACGAGCAGAAGGAGGAGACGGTCGCGGTTCAGTCGGGCCGACTTCTCTTCGAGGTGGGTGATCCCGACACCCCGCTGGAGTCATTCGAGCTGCTCCCCGGCGAGGCAGTCCATCTCCGCCCTGGTACTCGGCACCGCATGACAGCCCTAGAGGACACGATCATCCTTGAGGCAAGCACCACTGAGCTCGATGACGTTGTGCGTCTCGAAGATCGTTACGGCCGCGTTTAGGGGGGCAGTCCTCTACGGTGCGCCCGTAGACGGCATGTGGCCCAGAGGGGCCTGAAGCCCAATGTCCGCCGGGATCTCCATCGATGGATTCACGAGACCGGGGACTTGACCAGCCTGCAGCGCACTCGATCTCTAGGCGTAATGGAACTGCCCACCAAGTGCCGTTACACGGGTGCAGTCGCGAACACAGATTGCGCGCCCAAATGACAGTCAGCTCGCACGGGACGGCAGCGCAGATCGACGGCTCGGTAGCGGTTCGGACTCCACCGCGATCGGGCGAACGTTGCCGATCGCGGCACTACTCCGTCTGCGGATCGCGTCGCATGAACCAGGTCGGAACGCCGAGGATGGTCGTGGTCTCGACAACCTCGAAGCCGAGAGGGGCATAGAAGCGGACGTTGCGCTCCTTGTCGGTTTCGAGCCATCCGACGCGTCGCCGGCGGTCCAACGTCGAGCACAGGTCTCGCATGAGGAGCCCGCCGATGCCATGGCCCTGGAACCCCGGCTCCACGGCGACGGGGCCCACGTGCCAGTGCTCGTCGACGGTGTCGCTCGTGGCCCATTGCGCCCAGAAGACCTCCACCCGTGACGGATCACCCAGTCCGGGCGTCGGGCGGTCGAGAATTTCGGCCGCGGCAGAACGGAGAAAGGAGCCGATGCATCCGCCCGGCGGCGATATCCCGGCCACGCCGATCAGGCATTCTCCGCAGAAGGCCCCCACCTGGGGGGACGGGAGGACTTTGAAGAAGGTCGAGTAGTCGGCGTAGGGAAGAGCCAGCCGGTCGAGGGGATCGTCGCCGTAGGCGGCGAGGGTTGTGGGTGCGTCGACGAATGCACGCCCGGCGACGGCCCCTGCCGCCCGATATTCGTCGTGTTCGAGAGAACGGAGCACGATGTCGGTCACGCCATCATCATGACCGGCCCGAGGCGTCGATGCCTGCCCTCACACATCCGTCCCGAGCCTGGAACCGGAGCCACAGCCCCGGTGAGACCGCCGGGAAGACGTCGGGCCCGTGTGGCAGGCTCCGTTCGGGCGCCGGTAGGCGCGGCGCTCCCGGGCCACGTCGAAAGGACAGAACATGTCGACCGACCACGAAGCCACCATCCGCTCCTTTTTCGACGCGTGGGTGGATCGAGATCCGGTGCGTCTCACCGAATTCTTTGCCGATGACGGCTCGTGGAGCGAAGCCAACCGTCCAGGCGCTGTCGGCCACGAGGCGATACGAGCGGTCTTCGAAATGCAGACATCGTTCGGCAGCAACTTCTCCTTCGAGTTCCGCAATCTCGCCGTCGTCGGCGACATGGTGTTCACCGAACGGGTCGATCGGTTCTCCCTGAACGACACCCCCATGACCGTCCCGGTGCTCGGCGTGTTCGATTTCGGGACCGACGGGAAAATCAAGGCCTGGCGCGACTACTACGACTGGGCCGATCTCGAACGCCAGCTCCTGGCGGCCGGGGTGGACATGAGCGGCGCGTAGCGGCCACGACTCTGGCACCCCGGGCGGCGGCCCCGCGAGTGCTCCTGTTACCATCGACCCTCTTATGACGGTGCGTCAGATCGGCGGGGGACCGGCCACCGTGGTCGACGTCCTGCGCGCCGCCGCCGAGGTGAATTCCCAGCTCGAGGCCTATGTCGAGATGGCGGATCCCGGGTCACCGGGCGTGGTGTCCGCCGGCGGGGACGGTCGCCGCCGCCTGACATTCGCCCAATGGGACACGGCCGCCGACGGAGTGGCCGGGTTGCTGGCGGCCCATGGCGTCACCAAAGGCGACGTGGTCTGTCTGCTCCTCCCATCCTCGATCGACTACGCCGTCTGCTACCAGGCCGCCGCCCGCCTCGGCGCCATCACGACGGGAGTGAACCTGCGCTTGGCCCCCGCCGAGCAGGCGTCGATCACGGCCCGCACCCGGCCGAGGGTGACCGTGGTCGATACCACCCTCGTCCCCGATTCCGCCCTTCCTCCCGACGCGGGGCGGATCGTGGCCCGCTCGGCCCTGGCCGACACCGCCACCGACCCGGCGCCGCGTCTACCTACTCTCGATCCCGGCGATCCGGTCACCGTGGTGTGGACGAGCGGTTCGACGGGCGTTCCCAAAGGAGCGGTCTTCGACCACCGCAACCTGGCCGCCGTGGCCGCCGGAACCGATGTCCTGTCGCACCCCGGCGATCGACGGCTGTCCCCGCTGCCCTTCGCCCACGTCGGGTACATGACCCGCCCGTGGGACGAGATCGCCCACGGCGTCACCACCGTGATCGCCCCCCAACCGTGGTCGGCCGCCACCGCCATCGCCCTTCTCGTCGGGGAACGGGTCACCGTCGGACAGGGTGTCCCCACACAGTGGGCGCTGATGCTCGCCCATCCGGACTTGAAGGACGCCGACGTCTCCCACCTCCGAATCGCCGGTACCGGCGCATCTCGGGTCCCGCCCGAGCTGGTGCGGGCCATGCGCCAACGACTGGGCTGTCCCGTCGTCGTCCGGTACACCTCCACCGAGACGTCGCTCGGGACCGGCACCCGACCCGGGGATCCCGACGATGTCGTCGCCTCCACGGTGGGACGGCCCGTACCCGGGGTCGAAATCGAAATCGTCGACGACGACGGACGGATCGTCGTCCCCGGCGAGGTCGGACGGGTGCGGCTGCGTTCGGGGGCTGTGATGCGCGGCTATATCGGGAACCTGACGGCCGGCGAGGTCATCGACGCCCGGGCCACCGCCGAGGTGCTCGACGGCGGCGGCTGGATCACCACCGGGGACCTCGGCTGGGTGGGCGCCGACGGCAACCTGCGCCTGGTGGGCCGGGTGGCCGAGATGTACATCCGAGGTGGCTACAACGTGTACCCGGCCGAGGTCGAGGCCGTCCTGGGCGGGCACCCGGGGGTGGGCGAGGTGGCTGTGGTCGGTGTGGCCGACCCCGTGTTGGGGGAGATCGGGGCCGCTGTCGTCGTCCCCGTCCCCGGTGTGCCCACCCCCGACATCGGCGAATTGCGGGCCCTGTCGATCTCCCGATTGGCCGACTACAAGGCCCCCGATCGACTTGTGGTCGTCGACCAATTGCCATTGACGGCTATGGCCAAGGTAGACAAGCGGGCACTGTCGGCCCGGCTGACGGCGGCGGAATCGACGCATGACGCGGCGACGGCGCCGACCAAGAGGACAAAGACGACACCGAACAAGAAGGTGGTCTCATGACACAGAAGACCGACGACACAGGCTCCGAGGCACAGAAGGCGGACAAACCGCCGAGGCAGCACTGCATCGTGGCCGGCGCCGAGCCCATCAAGCTCGGGTCGATCCTTTTCACCCTGGTGGAACCGCACCGGGGCCGCGAGGTGGCCTACAACCGGTGGTACGAACGGGATCACTTCTATGCCGGCTGCATGATCGGCCCGTACCAATTCGCGGGGAAGCGGTTCGTGGCCACGGCGGCCATGAAGAACCTGCGCGATCCGGACTCCTCGGAGGTCACGGGCGAGCCCGACCGGGGGACCTACCTGGGCATGTACTGGGTCCTCGACGGCTACCACGACGTCTGGAACCGCTGGGCCGTCGACCAGGTGATGGCCCTGCACAAAGCGGGGCGGATGTTCACCGAACGCGATCACATCCACACCCTGCTGTACCGCTATGCCTGGGAGCAGCAGCGCGACGCCGACGGGCTCCCGGCCGAACTCGCCCTCGACCATCCTTCCGCTGGTTTGGTGGCCGTGTTCACCGAGCGGGCCGATGACCTCTCCGCCCCCGACTTCGAGACCTGGCAGCGCAACGAGCATCTCCCTTCGTTGTTGCCGGGGACGGCCGCCCGTCTGGTGATCGCCGCCGATCCGTTGCCGTTGCTCATGGACGCGCCCGGGGATGTCCCACGCACAGAAGCCGACGATCGCCGTCAGATGACCCTGTGGTTCCTGGACACCGATCCGGCCGACGCGTGGGACGCCGTCATCGCCGCCCACCGGACGGCGATCGAGTCCTCGGGCCGAGGTCGCATCGTGGCCGCCCTCCCGTTCATCCCCACCATTCCCGGCACCGACACCTACACCGACACGCTGTGGACCGACACAAGGAGATCGTCGTGAGCACCCAATTCAATCGGCCATCGGAGGGGCGGTTCGATGGCCGGACAGTCATCGTCACCGGCGCCAGCTCGGGCATCGGGCGGGCCACCGCCGTCCGCATAGCAGCGGAGGGCGGAGCGGTCGCCTGCCTCGACGTGATGGAAGACGGGCTGAAGGAGACCGTCGAGTCGATCGTCTCCTCGGGCGGAAAAGCCGAGGCCTACCGGTGCGACGTGTCCGACGAGTCGGCGGTGATTGACACCGTCGGCCAGGCGGCGGGGGCGCTCGGACGGGTCAGCGTGTTGTGCAACGTGGCCGGCATCGGGGCGTTCTCCCATACCGTCGACATGCCGCTCGATCTCTGGCAGAAGATTCTGGCCGTGAACCTGACGGGAACATTCCTCATGGCCAAGGCCGTACTACCCCAAATGCTCGAGGCCAAGGACGGGAGCATCGTCAACGTGGCATCGAACGCCGGCCTGATGGGCTCGCCGTGGTCGGCGGCCTACTGCGCGTCGAAGGGTGGTGTCGTGCTGTTCACCAAGGCCCTGGCCGTCGAGTACGCCGACCGGGGCGTGCGCGCCAACGCCGTTGCTCCCGGTGGTGTGGACACACCGCTGGTGGCCAACTTCGCCGTGCCCGAGGGTGGCGACGCCAAGCTCCTGCACCGCATCATGAGCCGCATGGGTTTCTCCACGCCCGAGCAGATCGCCGCCGCCATCGCCTTCATAGGATCCGACGAGTCTGCCTATACGACCGGCGCCGTTCTGTCGGTGGACGGTGGACTCACGGCGTAAGGCTCCCCGGGGCGCTCGGCTACGGCGACGGCTTCACCTCGAGCTCCACCAGCAGGCTTGCCAACCGGGCCGCTGTCGTCCCCGAGAGGGTGCCGCCCGAGAAGCGATCGTCGTCGGTGACGTCGGCGACCACCAAAGGCGGGTTCGGCAGCCTCGATACACCCGGCTGCAGCTCGACCTCGGCCATGAGGAGTCCGGCCAGGGGACCTCGGAACTCGTCGACCGCCAACGATCGCTCTCCGGGACTCCATCGCCAGCGTGTCTTGATGATCTCGGCACCATCCAAGACGGCCAAGACGGAGTACTCCCGCTCCGATAGGTACATGTTCGTGAGCTTCACAACCTCAGGTTTGTCCGGCTCCGACCGGACCTTCTGGCCGAGCTTGTAGACGACCTCGGTGTTGCTCTCCATCCGGCGCAGCCGAAGACGCGTGCCACTGATGTACAGATCCATGATCGACACCGGACCAACCAGTCCGTCAGGCAGAGAGCGCAGAACCCAGCGTTGTTCCCGTTCGATCTGGGCGTAACACCCCTCGCCGGGAACCCGGTTGCTCATCAGATCATTATGCTCATGCCGGAATGGTTGATGATGACTCCGGGGCCGAGATCGTCATGTCGGTCGTCCCCCTCGACCATCCCCGGGCGCGCCATCTGGAGGACAAGCTCGTGGCCGAGATGATCCGTCGCTACGGTGGAGCAGGACCCGGCCCGGTGCCGATCGAGCACTTTGCGCTCCCTCAGGGATCCTTCGTCGTGGCCGTCCTCGACAGCGTCCCCGTCGCCTGCGGTGGCTTCCGCTTTCTGCGTCCCCAGGTGGCGGAGATCAAACGCATGTATGTCGACCCCGCCGCCCGCGGTCGTGGTTTGGGCCGCCGCCTCCTGGGCTTTCTGGAGCAACGGGCCGCAGAGGCCGGCTACACACAGGTGTGGCTCGAGACGGGCACCGAACAGCCGGAGGCCATATCGCTCTACACGGCAGCCGGTTACCGGTCCATCGAACCCTACGGAGAGTTCAAGTACGACGCCCGGAGCCGTTGTTTCTCCCGGACGCTCGGAGGTCCGGTCACGCCAACTGACGGGCCCGGTCGGCGTGGGCCAGGAGAAACGGGATCGTCTGCGCCCAGCATGTGACGGCTTCAGCGATGGGCCGCCTGTTCATGATGGACCGCTCGGCCACGACGGCGGCCAGCAGCGCTGGGCCGATCCACGCGTACCGGGCACCCAGGGTGGCGCACATGCCGAGCTCGACCAGCTCGGCCGGGCCTTCCCACCCGGCCCGACGAAGACCGTCGAGGTAGCCGCGCCGGACCACCTCGAACAGTTCGCCGAAGAGCTCGGGTTCGACATGGAAGTCGAGAACGGAATCGGCGACGAGGACGGCGGCGTCCTCGGCCAGGGCGCCGACACCCACGAAGGCCCAGTCGATCAGCACCGTCTGGCCTTCGACGGCGAAGAGATTGGCCGGATGAAGGTCGAAGTGACAGACCGTCCGGGGCAGGCGGTCCAGGGCTCCCAAGAACAGGCCCTGGTCGTGGCGCAGCCGCCGGAGCGACTCGGCGTGTCCCCGGCTCAGGTTGTCCCTGACGAGTGGCCACGACCAGGCCGTCGCATCGGTCAGGAGCCCCATATCCCGGTCGCGTTCGGTCAGGTACGCCCGCAACCACTCCCGAGAGAACCACGGCTCGGCCCGAAGTGGTTGTTCGAGAGCCAGGGCACCCTGGGCCTGGCCGATATGGCGGGCGGCGTCCTCATAGGGTTCGAGCCCCCACGACGTGGCCGGGGATCCGTGGCCCGCATCCTCGAGCCACAACGCCACACTGCCGTCGCCCCGCTCGAAGATGCCGAGGCACCTCGGACCTCGCAGCCCTCCTACGAATGACGTGAGCAGACCCGACTGGTAGGCGAGGACCTCGCGCCTCCAGTAGTACCAGTGGTCAGGGTCCTCGCTCGACAGCCAATTGGGATGGCCGCCCTCGCCGTGACGGACGAGCTTCAGCACCACCGACCATCGGTCCCCGGAGATCCGCCAGATGCCGGCCGTGGCCGAGGCGATCGGGTCGTACAGCTTCTTCGAACGCCACCGTCCCGGCTTCGTCGCCCCCGTCAACCGCTCGACCACCTCTGTCAGCTCGGCCAGCTCCACGGTCATCGTGGGACCCTACGAGGAAAGTGATGGTCGGTTTCTAGACCTGGCGGGGAGACGGTGCCCGTGTCACGAGCCCGTCGAGGAGCGCTTGCGTGGCGCGGGCGACCTCGCTGACGGCTCGTTCGAAGGTGGCCCGGTTGGCCTCCGACGGCGCTCTGTAGCCGCTGATCTTGCGCACGTACTGCAAGGCGGCGGCGTTCACCTGTTCGTCGGACGTCGGCTCGGGCCCCCGGAGGGTCTGGATGCTTCGGCACATGCCGACAAGCTTACGAATTGAGCAGGGCCAGCGCCGCCTCGGCCAGTTCCGCGCGCGTGGTCCGGGCCAGCCGGGAGCCCCGGTCCATGAGACCGTCGAGGTAGACGGCCAAAGTGAGAACTGAGGTCCGCCGGTCACCGCCGACCAGAGGCACGGGCTCGCTGCGCAGATCGAGGCCCGACACGCTCAGGAACGCGCCCCGCAGTTCCAGCATGGCATCGCAGGCCTGAGCCAGATCGACGTCGCTGCGGACGATCCAGGCACTCACTCCGAGAGGGATAGTGAGGTTGCCCGGGTCGAGGTCCTCCGGGATGATGCCGGCCACACCGAGGGCCGCCTCGCGCAGGAACGAACCAGGGACCGACCGGGGATGGGTTCTCGCCTGTGCACCTCTCACCATTTCAGTGTCGCAAGGGGGTGTATCACCGTGGTGGATGCGTGGAAAGTCCCTGGTCAGAGGCGTACCGGGTGAGCTCAGGGGATGAAAGGTCTGGTTCGCGGGTATGAGGGCTGATTGACTAGTGAGTCCCGGTTGACTCATGGGTCCCGGCCGAAAGGAGCATCCCGTGGCGAGGGCAATCTGGACAGGATCGTTGAGCTTTGGCCTGGTCAGCATCCCTGTGGGCCTGTATTCGGCCACCGAGGACAAGGCCATCCGCTTCCATCAGTTCCAGGAAGGCACTACCGACCGGATCCGCAACAAGCGCGTCAACGAGCGCACCGGCGACGAAGTGGAGTACGCCGAGATCGTAAAGGGCTATGACATCGGCGGCGGCGAGTACGTCATCGTCAAGCCCGAAGAGCTCGAGGCGGTCGAACCAGGCCCGACCCGCACCATTGAGATCGTCGACTTCGTCGACCTCGAATCCATCGATCCGATCTACTACAAGTCGACTTACTACCTCGCCCCTCAAGGTAACGACGCCCAGCGCGCCTACGAGCTGCTGCGCCAGGCCATGGGCGCCAGCAAGAAGATCGGCATCGCCACCCTCGTCATGCGCTCCAAGCAGCACCTCGTGGCCGTCCGACCCGAGGAGAAGGTCCTCGCTCTCGAGACCATGTTCTTCAGCGACGAGGTCCGTGACCCGACGCGCGAGATCGGCTCGCTGCCCGGCGATCTGACCTTCAAGCCACGGGAGATCGACACCGCCAAACTTCTCATCGACTCGATGTCGGCCGAATGGAATGCCGAGAACTACTCCGACACCTACCGCGAGCGCGTCGAAGAGCTCATCGATCGCAAGCGCCAGGGCGAGACGATCGTCACTGACGGCGAGACACGGGCGGCTGCCCCCGTTGTCGACCTCATGGACGCACTCCAGGCCAGCGTCGAGGCGGCCCGCAACCACCGTCCCGGCAATGCCAAAGTCTCACCGCTCGTCCCGGCGTCAGCCAGTAAAACCAAGACGACCGCCAAGTCTTCGGGGCAAAAGGCCAGCGGTCAAAGTGTTCCAGCCGGTCGGAAATCGGCCGGAGATCTCTCCGAGCTCAGCAAGACCGAGCTGGCCAAGCGGGCCACTACCCTCGGCATCGAGGGTCGGTCGAAGATGACCCGCGACGAGCTCGAGTCGGCCGTGGCCGCCGCCTCATCGGCGCCCTCGCGGCGGAGGAAGGCCTCCTAACGCCGCCCACGGCCCCGAAGCGGGCGGTCCGACCGCCCCTCGGCGCTCCAGCGGTGCGATTCAGAGTGTGCCGGTGTCTATGAAGACCGGTGGATAGACGACCCGACCGGCGTAGCTGTTGTCGTACGCCGAAAGGCAAACGATCATGAAGGCTCGGGGCGGAACTCCCATGGGTGGTTCGATTCCGTGCTGGCTGGCCAGGCGAAAGCCGAGTCTGCCGTAGAACCCTGGATCTCCGAGCACCACCACAATTGCGGCACCGGCCTCTTCGGCCACTTGGAGCGCATCTTTTGTCAACTGCCCTCCAACCCCTCTTCCCTGGCACCGCGCCGCCACCGAGACAGGAGCCAAGCCCAGCAGGCGAGCCTCCGACCCTTCCAGTCGAAGACGGCTCAACATGGCGTGACCCACGACTTGGCCGTCTTGGACGGCGACTCTCGATATCACCGGCTCACGAGTAGCTCGTAGACCCCGGACGAGCCCCACTTCGTTCGGACGTCCGCCGAACGCTTCACCCACCAACTCGTCGACGACGTCGGCTTCGTCCGCCTGTTCATCTCGGATGGTCACCTCGGTGTCCATCCACCCAGAATGCCCCATAGAAGGCAGACACCATGTTTCGGTGAGAGAGGTTGACTCTCCTGTAGGAGGAGATCGCAAGCTCTGGTGTATCGACGAGGTGATCGTGGCTCATCTGCGGAGAATGGAGTCTCAGCTCGAGCAGACGCGGTATCTCCCTCCGGGCGTGGCCCGGCGGTCCCAATAACGAAGGAGATGCATGACATGGCTTTCCATTATCAAAGAGGTTTTCATCGACGCTCGCCCTGATGACGTCTGGGCGGCGGTCCGAGACTTCGGCGCCCTGCACGAGCGCCTGTCCCCGGCTTGGTCGTGGATTGCCGGCTCGATGGACCCGATGTCCGGATCGTCACGTTCTTCAATGGTGCCGAGGCCCGCGAGATTCTCGTCGGCATCGATGACACGGCACGACGACTGGCCTACTCGGTCACCGATAGTCCTATGGGGTTCGCCCCAGCAGCGCGTCGGCCCAGGTCTTCGACGAGGGCGAGCGCCACACCCGCTTCGTTCGGATCACGGATCTACTCCCTGACGAGCTCGCCACCGACACCGCTCAACTCATGGAACGCGGCATTGGCGTCATCAAAACCACAATGGAGACGAGGATAGCGAGCACATAAAGTCGCTGTCGTTGTGCCGCGGGCCATTCTGCGCTCTCTGGTGTGCTCCACCGTGTCCGGTTCCGGTGCGCCATCGAAGCAACGATTGTCCCCGACCCGGTCACGTCGGTCGGCGCGTCGGACGGCGAGCCTGCCCGAGAAGCGCGACCTGGATATGCGGGCGGCCCCAGTGCCCGGGAATGGGTGACAGAAACCCCATTCCTTGGACTTTCTGGGGCGCTGGCTCCCACGTGCCCTTACGAGGCCCTCGGGGTTTCTGGCATATTCCCACCCAGGGGAGACCCTGGCGGAACAGGTCGACGTCCCTGAGCGATGCCGGCACGGTCGGGGCAACTGCTAGACAGGAACACTGTGGTCGTGGACCACGCTGCGGCGCAGGACGGCGAGGTACACAACCACGGTTTGACCGACAGAGATCGGGGCCCTTCGGAGCAGGATTGACAATGGCCGAATACAAGATCCTCATTCCCCCACCCAAGACCCATCGAATGGCGTGGACCGTGACCGTCCTCGCTGTCGTTGTTGTCGGCGTCGCCGCTGGGGTCTTCGTAGCGGGACGGCACAACAAGGGCCCTCGTCAGTCGGCCCAAGGTCGGAACACACCTGTCACCCAGGCGCTCCAGGTCGTCTCCACCACTCCGGCGACCGGTGCTAGCAACGTGTCGTCGAATCAGGTGGTCAGAGTGCACCTGTCGTTGCCGGTGACGGGCACGACCGGAATGCCGACCTTCAATCCTTCGGTGACCGGGACATGGAAGAAGGTCGGATCCACGTCCCTTACGTTCGCGGCTACAACACCGTTCATACCGACGAGCACCGAGACGCTCACAATTCCTGCCGGGGCCGCCGGCCTCCACAGCACCGGTGGTCAGGTGCTCGCCGCGCCTGTCACCGTCACCTTCACCGTGGCCCAGGCCAGTACCGAGCGCCTGCAACAGCTGTTGGCGCAACTGAACTATCTCCCTCTTTCTTTTACCCCGGCCGGTCCCCTCAGTTCTCCGACCATGGCGGTGACCGCCCAAGCCGGGACCTTCGCATGGCGTTGGCCGAACACTCCGTCGTCGCTGACGTCGCTATGGACCGAGGGCGAAGAGAACGTCGTCACCAAAGGGGCCCTGGAGGACTTTGAGAATCAGAACGGATTGACAGTGGACGGGATAGCCGGCACCGCGGTGTGGTCGGCGCTGCTCGCTGACATGGGCACGGGAAAGGTCGATGCCAACCCGTACGTGTATGTCTTCGTGTCCAAACAACTGCCTGAAGCCCTGACCCTTTTCGCCAACGGAGACCCCCTGTTGGCCAACATCCCGGTCAATACGGGGGCTCCGGGGGCCGACACCACCGATGGCACGTACCCGGTGTTCGAACATGTCCTCAGCTCGCGGATGAAGGGAACCAATCCCGACGGCAGCACCTACGACGACCCGAACGTCCCGTGGGCCAGTTTCTTCCTCGGAGGGGACGCCCTGCACGGTTTCGTGCGGGCGACCTACGGTTCCCCGCAGAGCAACGGATGCGTCGAGATGACGATCGCCAACGCGGCGAAGGTCTGGCCCCTGACCCCGATCGGCACCTTGGTGACGGTGGTCGGACCCGCGTCCTAGCGGTACGAACCGAGCTCTGATGTTGTGCTCGGGCGAGGGCCAGACTGGCGCCGAGCCGGCCGAACCGATGCCAAGAGCGCGACCGCTGGTTGACAGGTGAGGAACTCGGACAGAGGCTCGGATGTCGCTCGTGACTCGGTTCGGCCGGCCCCTGGGATTGTCCCCACGAAGTGTGGGAGCGGGATTTCCGGTCTGGATACGGCGCAACTTTGGCGTTGCGGCACAATGGGTCATGCCAATCCCGGCGCAACCTATCGGCCGTTCCAATACTGCCTCGACGATGCTCAGAATGTTCGAGCAACTGCACAGTCAGGTCCGGGAGGAGATTCGGAGTCTCGATGACGCCGGTCTCAACTGGTCTCCGGGTCCCGGATCGAACTCAATCGCCACGATTGTCATTCATGTGGTCGGCTCTGAAGCTGAGACTCTTTGGTGCCTGGCGGGTACGCACGGTGTTCGCGACCGCCAAGGCGAGTTCTCACGTGGACAGCAAACAGTGACGGAGGTCTTCGATGAGCTGCGGGCTGCTGACGAACTGATCGCAGAGTTGCAATCTGAGATCGGGACGCACCGCCTTCGGACACTGATGTCGCTTCCTACTCTCCCCGCCGAAGAGCGGCGTTCCGGCTTCGCATGGTTAGCCGGCAACTTTGGTCATGCCTGCGAGCATGTTGGTCATATTCAGTTGACGAAGCAGCTCTATGTGGGCGGGTTGACCGCTCCATAGGGCCAGTAATTTCGATCACCGAACTGTTTTGTACGGCCGGCGGGTCGACGGTCTGCTGACGTCGGAATCGAGGGCGCTTGGCAACCATGGTGCGGAGCCAGTTGCCGTTTCCGGTAGTCCATCGCCTCCCGATACGCACGGCCCACTGTCTCGATGCTGACGTGTTCAGCGTCGGGATGATGACCGACGAGAACCGAGCTCACGAGCCAAGTGTGTCCGCTCAAGTACCAGGCTCACGGCCGCCTCCCGGCGCACGATCCGTTCATCCCCGGGGCCCGCAAAGACGGGCACATCGTCAACTGTGACGAGGTGCAGGAGCCTTCCCCGGCGACTTCTCGGTCCGGTTCATCAACGGTGACGATGTTCACGCACCCGGCGGCAGGCGACGATGGAGTTGGGTCCTCGATCATCGGCCCGGCTCGCGAGATGCCACAGAGGATCACGATGAATTTTCTGGCCATTCCCAAGGACTCGGCGACCTCGGCTGTCGTGAGGTGTGTCGCGCGGAATGAACTATGAGCGACGTATCGCAGGGGCCGGGTTGGTGGATGGCGTCTGATGGAAAGTGGTACATGCCCGAGCAGCACCCCGACTACGTCCCGCCACCCACACTGGACGACGTGTGGCATGGGCGGAGGTGGTGGATGGCAACCGACGGGAAGTGGTACCCCCCGGAGAAGCACCCCGACTACGTCCCGCCCACTAACGGAGCGACACGTCCGGCAACAGTTTCAGATCCATCCACCATGTCGGTCCCCATAGCCGGACGAGTAGCGGCGGCGGTTGCTCCGGTCGGTGGAAACCCGGCGGCGACGGTCGGCGCGTCCGTCGTCTTTCCGAGCGCCCTCGACGTTGCCATGGAGAAAGTTCGTCGCCTCGGTGGAATGCTTGACGCCGGGCGGCTGAGCGATTACGAGTTCCAGCAGATGCGCAAGGAAATTCTGGGCCTGTAGAAGCGCTGTCCAGGTTCTTCTGACGATGTCAGGCGCATGGGGCCGGGGAGACCCGTCCATACGCCGGGCGGGTGCGGGCAAACCGACGGCGTTCGAATGTCAGTTGGGGAAGGGCCTGGTGGCGTACTCCTCGCGCAGCTTGTACTTGAGGATCTTGTTGAGGGTCTCGTTGCGGGGGAGGGCGTCGACGATCTCGAGCTGTTCGGGGGTCTTCTGGGCCATGAGCCCGGCCGCCGACAGATGCGCCACCATCTCCTCGAACGTGAGGGGTTCCGAGCCCGGTGCCAGTTGGACGACGGCGCACACCCGCTCGCCGCGCTGGCGGTCGGGCAATCCGATCACGGCCACGTCGCCCACCTTCGGATGCTCGTACAGGAGGTCCTCGATCTCCTTGGCCGAGATGTTCTCGCCCTTGCGGATGATGATGTCCTTCAACCGACCGGTCAGAACGACATGGCCGTCGGTTCGTATGTGGCCGACGTCTCCGGTGCGGAAGTAACCGTCACCGTCGAAGGCCTCGGCTGTCATGTCGGCATCGGTGTATCCCTTGCAGACCATGGGCCCCTTGACCCGCACCTCACCGTCGACCCCGGACGTGGCCACGTCACCCTCGAGGGTCACGATGCGGATGTCGGCACCGTAGACAGGCTTGCCGACGGTGTTGGCCAGTTGCTCGTCGGTGTCGGTCAGTGACCCCATGGCGATCATCGGGATCTCGGTCATTCCGTATCCGTGAGCCACGGTGACGCCGATCTCACGCCCCACCTCGTAGAAGATTTCGGGCGGCATGGGGGCACCCCCTCCGGACAGGCGCTGCAGGGTGGGGATGATCTTGTCGCCCGGCTGCTTGCGTTGCTCGTTCAGATACGCCTGGTAGAAGGCGGTCGACCCTCCGGCCATGGTGACCCCGTGGCGGCTGAAGACGCTGACGGCCAGGGCAGGAATGAACGACTCGAGCAGCACGGCGGGAAAGCCGAGGGCGAGGACCATGACCAGGTAGTCGGGGCCGGCGATGTGGGCGAAGGGGAAGGCGATCGACCCGACGTCGTCCTCGGACATGTCGCAGGCCACGGCCAGGCCGCGGCCGCCGGTGACCAGAGTCATGTCGGTGTGGCGCACTCCCTTCGGATCGGAGGTGGTGCCCGACGTGTAGTAGATCCAGCGTTCGTCGTCACCGGACCCGGTGCCCGGCGCCGGGGGGAGGACGGCGGGGTCACCCTCGGGAAGGGAGTCGTAGGCGACGACGACAGTGGGGGGTCTTTGCAGCTCCTGTCCGATCTTCTCGGCCATGGCCACGTAGTCGACGTCCTTCCAGACCCCGGGCACGAAGAAGAAAGTCGCCTCGGTCTGGCGCAGAGCGAAGGCCACCTCGCGCTGGCGGTAGATGTGGATGATGGGGTTCTGCACCGCCCCCAGCCGGGCCAGGGCCATGGACAGCACGACGGTCTCGATGCGGCTGGGCAGCTGCCATGACACGACGGATCCGGGGCCGATCCCCATGTCGAAGAGGCCGGCGGCCACCGCTTCGCAGCGCGCCGCGAACTGGCCGAAGGTCATCCGGCGGTCGTTCTCGTCGATGAGCATGGGACGGTCGGGCGACGCCGCCGCCCGGCGGGCGACGAGCTCCCACATCGACCCGACGTCGTAGATCGCCTCGTTCACCGGCCCCTTCCCCGCGTCGAGAGATGGACTACGACAGGCGCTCGACGATCATGGCCATGCCTTGGCCACCGCCGACGCACATCGATTCGAGGCCCCAGGTCTTGCCCTCGTCCTCCAGGGCGTTCAGCAGCGTCGTCATGATGCGGGCGCCGGTCATGCCGAAGGGGTGGCCGAGGGCGATGGAACCACCCTTCACGTTGAGCTTCCCCCAGTCGATGCCGAGATGCTTGGCCGACGGGATCACCTGGGCGGCGAAAGCCTCGTTGATCTCGACCAGGTCGATGTCGTCGATCGTCTTGCCGGCCCGGGCCAGTGTCTGGCGGCAGGCCTCGATGGGTCCCAGGCCCATGATCTCGGGGTCGAGGGCCGAGACGCCGCTGGCCACAATGCGGGCTAGCGGGGTGATGCCGAGCTGCTGGGCCCGGGTGTCGGACATGACGACGACGGCCGCCGCCCCGTCGTTCAGGGGACAGGCGTTGCCGGCCGTGATGGTCCCGCCCTCGCGGAAGACGGGCTTCAGCTGCGACAGGCCTTCTACGGTGGTGCCGGCCCGGGGACCGTCGTCCTTGGAGACGACGGTGCCGTCCTCCAAGGTGACGGGGATGATCTCGCGCTCGAAGAAACCGTTGCCCTGGGACTCGACGGCGCGTTGCTGGCTGAGGGCGGCGAACTCGTCCATCTCCTCGCGGGTGACCTTCTCGTACTCGGCCACGTTCTCGGCCGTCTGGCCCATGGCGATGTAGATGTCGGGCAGCCCCTTCGGTGACGTCCAGGGGTCGGTGACCTTGGCGCCCCGGGACTGGGTGCGGCTCTCGGCGTCGGCGAAGGCGGGGTTGTGGGGGCCGGTGTCGGACGCTCCGTACTGGAAGCGGCTCACGGTCTCCACCCCGGCGGCCACGAACACGTCGCCCTCACCGGCCTTGATGGCATGGGCGGCCATGCGGATGGTCTGCAGGGAGGAGGAGCAGTAGCGGTTCACGGTGACGCCGGGCACGTCGAAGCCGGCCAGGAGGGCGGCCACCCGGGCCACGTTGTAACCGGCCTCGCCGGCCGGTTGGCCGCACCCCACGATGAGGTCCTCGATCTGGGCGGGGTCGAGCTGGGGGACCTTGGCCAGGACCTCGGTGACGACGTGGGCGGTGAGGTCGTCGGGCCGGCAGGTCACCAGAGAGCCCTTGTTGGCACGACCGATCGGTGTACGTCCGGTGGCGACGATGACGGCTTCGGGCATGGGAGGACTCCTTCTTCCTGGGCGGCGCCGGTCTCCGGCGCCTGACACTGGCTCACGCTATGGCGGCTACGGCCGCACAGACTACGGGGATGCGGGTTGGTCCGGCACCCGGGGCGTTGCTGCAGGGGGCTACAGGGGCGCCACCGTTCGCCACATGACCTGGTGCGGTCCGATCTCGGGGAGCTCGAAGACGTCACCGCGGGGGACGAACCCGGCCCGCTCGTAGAGGTGCAGAGCCGGGGTGCGGGCGTTGCACCACACGAGACCGCCCCCGTCGGCGGCGACGTGAGCGACGAAGAGGTCGAGTAGCCGGCCGCCGAGGCCCTGACCCCGGGCATCGGCCCTGGTGGCCATGCCCCGCAGCCGCCATCCGTCGTCGCCGTCGGGCTCCCAGGGCGGCGGCTCGGGCATGACGACCCCGACGGCCAGGACGGTGAATTCGGCTCGGGAAGTGGCTTCGGCTCGGGAGGGGAGCGTCCTGTCCAGGGCGGCCGCATGGGCAGAACGGGGTGCGTCCTCGCCGGGGTAGATGCAGTCGCGCACGGCGCGGCCGGGACGCAGGACCTCCTGGCGCAGCGGCCAGGTCGTCCAGGGCGGCACGAACTCCACCGTGATCCGGTCGTCCACGGAACCGGAGCGTAACGGGGGGAGAAATCACTGGCACTGCTGGTCGCGGTGACCGGGGGCGACGATGTGGCCGCCCCGGAAGGCGAAATGTAACCTGTTCCAGCGGTGATCCCGGGCTGTCGGCGCGGGGAGAGGGGACGGTAATGGAGATCGGTTATACGGAGGAACAGCAGGAGCTGCGCCGGGAGCTGCGCGACTACTACGCCAATCTCCTCACCCCCGAGGTCGAGGAGGAGCTGTCCCACAGCCACGGCATCGGCCCGGCGCCGCGGCGGATCACCAAGCAGATGGCGAGCGACGGGTGGCTCGGTATCGGCTGGCCCAAGCAGTGGGGCGGCCAGGGCCGTTCGGCCATCGAGCAGTTCATCTTCTTCGACGAGTCCATGCGCAGCGGGGCGCCGGTGCCGATGCTCACGATCAACACGGTCGGCCCGACGATCATGAACTACGGCAGCGACGAGCAGAAGCAGTTCTTCCTGCCCAAGATCCTCGCCGGTGAGATCCACTTCTGCATTGGCTACTCGGAGCCGAATGCCGGGACCGACCTCGCCGCCCTGCAGACCAAGGCCGTGGTCGACGGCGACGAGCTCGTCATCAACGGGGCCAAGATCTTCACCAGCCTGGCGGGCGACGCCGACTACTGCTGGTTGGCGGTGCGGACGGATCCGGAGGCCTCCAAGCACAAGGGCATCTCCATGGTGATCGTTCCTATGGACACGCCGGGGGTGCGGGTGGTGCCCATGCACCTGCTCGGTGAGCACAACATCAACTACACGTTCTGGGAGGACGTGCGGGTGCCGGTCACCAACATCGTGGGCGGGATCAACAACGGCTGGTCGCTCATCACCAACCAGTTGAACCACGAACGGGTGACGCTGTGCTCGCCGGGCATCATCGAACGGGCCCTCGGCGATGTCCGGGCCTGGGCGCAGCAGACGAAGCTGGCCGACGGTCGCCGGGTCATCGACCAGGAGTGGGTGCAGCTGCACCTGGCCCGGGTGTACGCCAAGCTCGAATTCCTGAAGCTCATCAACTGGAAGGTGGCGTGGCAGGGGACCCAGGGTCGCCTCGACGTCGCCGACGCCTCGAGCATCAAGGTCTTCGGCACGGAGTTCTACATGGAGGCGCTACGGACCCTGTCGGAGGTCGTCGGCCAGGCCGGCTACCTGAAGCGGGGCTCGCCCGGTGCGGTGCTGAAAGGCCGGCTCGAGGCGTACTCGCGCAGCCTCATCATCCTGACCTTCGGGGGCGGGACGAACGAGATCCAGCGCGACCTGATCGCCATCTTCGGCCTGGGTATGCCCCGGTCACTGCGCTAGTCACACCGCCCTCGTCACACGGCGTAAGTCACACGGCGCTCGTCGCACGACTCATCGCTCTCCCGCTCGAGACAAAGGACACTGACCCATGGATTTCTCCTTCACCGAAGAGCAGGACGCCCTCCGGGAACTTGCCACGCGCATCCTGAGCGACCTCTCCACAGGGGAGCGCCTGAAGGAGGTGGAGGGGACCGACGACAGGATCGACCGCAAGCTCTGGAGCGAGCTCGGCTCGGCCGGCCTGCTCGGGGTGGCCCTGCCCGAATCATGCGGGGGGGCCGGCGTCGGGTTCCTGGCCGCCGCCATCGTGGCCGAAGAGGTGGGACGGGCCGCCGGAGCGGTTCCCTTCACGGCCTCTGTCGTTCTCGGGGCCGGGCCCATCGCCGAGTTCGGCAGTGAGGAGCAGCAACAGAGGTGGTTGCCGGCGGCCATCGCCGGCGACACCATCCTCACGGCGGCTCTCGTCGAACCGGGCGGGGATCCCTGGAAGCCGACACTGCGGGCCACCCGGGAGGGCGGGAGCTGGCGGCTCGACGGGGTGAAGGCCGAGGTCCCGGTGGGCATGATCGCCGACGGTGTGGTCGTGTCGGCCCGGACCGAGGACGGAGCGGTCGCACTGTTCATCGTCGATCCGTCGACGGCGGGGATAACACGGAGCCCCCAGGAGGCGACGAGTTGGCAGATCGAGGCCGAGATGGAGTTCGCCGGAGTCACGGTCGGCCTCGAGGCGCTGCTCGTCAACGGCGATGACGGGACGGCCGCCCTCGAGTGGCTCCTCGAGCGTGCCGCCACGGCCTATTGCTTGGAGGTATCGGGCGCCTGCCAGGCGGCGGTGAAGCTGACGGCCGCTTACACGATCGAGCGGGAGCAGTTCGGCAAGCCCATCGCCACGTTCCAGGCCGTGGGCCAGCGGGCCGCCGAGGCCTACATCGACACCGAAGGCGTCCATCTCACCGCCTGGCAGGCGGCGTGGCGCCTGGCCGAGGGCCTACCGGCGGCGGCCGAGGTGGCGGTGGCCAAGTACTGGGCCGACGAGGGCGCCCAACGCGCCGTCCACAGCGCCCAGCATCTCCATGGTGGCGTGGGGGTGGACCGGGACTACCCGTTGCACCGTCACTTCCTGCGCACCAAGCACCTGGCGCTGACGCTCGGAGGCACGACGCCCAGCCTGCTGCGGTTGGGTCAGTTCCTGGCCACCGAGCCGGCCTGATCGGCAGCACCTCCAGGGGCACGGCGGGCCCTCTATGGGCGCGACACAATGACTCGGTGTCCCGGCGACCCATCTCCCCCCTGGTCCTCATCATCGCCGTCGTCGGCGCGGGAACGTTGGTGGCGAGGCTTCTCGGTTACAAGGTGGGCGGCAACGTCGTCGTGCGGTGCCGCCAGGGTCACCTCTTCACGACGATCTGGATTCCCGGGGTGAAGTTCAAGGCACTGGATCTCGGCGTGGCCCGGGTCCAGCGATGTCCGGTCGGAAAACACTGGAGCCTCGTGACCCCCGTCCGGGACTCGGACTTGACCGATGACGAAAGGCGATTCGCCCGGGAACACCACGACGCCTGGGTTCCCTGACCGACGCATCTCTCATGGCGGTCAGCCGATGGCGTGCACCTGGGAGCCGTCGAGCTCGCGCACGAAGTCGGGACCGAAAGCCTGTGAGGGAGTGAGCGCACCGGGCTCGACCTTCCCGGCCGTGAGCGACTGGGCGATGCGCACGACGGCATCGGCGGTGAGGTCGTAGCCGTTCAGTGTCGTGATGGTGCCCTGGACACGGGTGCCGTTGCGATCCGACACCTGGCCCCACAGCTGACCGGGGCCCTCCGAGCGGGCTTTGGCCGAGGGACCGGGGAGCCGGCTCACCAGTCGCTTCAGTGTCCCTTGGACGATGGCACTGCGTGCGGCGGGGCCGGCCATCTGGGCCACGCCGGTGATGGCGCCGACCGCTGCCGGCAGTGCCGCGTAGACGACGATGTCGCCGATCCCGGTGGAGTGGTAGGCGGTGCTGACGTCGCCCCAGGCGATGGCGAAGACGGTGGACTTCCCGTCGGCGAAGGTGACCTGACGGCGCCGGCGGTCCGAGGGCACGGGTCCGATGACCCCTCCGATGCGGGCCCGGCCGGCGCTGCCGAGGGATTCCATGGCCGTTTTGGCCGTGCCCGGTGAGACGCCGCCGCCCATCTTGATGGCGAGCTCGAGGCGGGTGGCCTCAGGGAGGGCCCGACCGAGCAGGGCGGCCAGACAGTCCGAGGGCACGACGTCGAAGCCCGATACGGGCAGGAGGGAAATCCCGGCCTCCCGGGCCTCGTCCCCCCGGGCAAGCACGGCCTCGAAAACGTCGATCTCGCCGGTGATGTCGAGGTAGTGGGTGCCGGTGGCCAGGCAGCCGTCCACCATGGGGGCGGCGGTGGACGAGAAGGGCCCGGCGCAGTGGGCCACGGCGTCGATCCCCTCTAGACCCTGGCGCACAGCGTCAGCGTTTGCGAGGTCGAAGGCGCGGTGCTCCAACTCGAAGAGTTCGCCCAGGTCACGCAGCCGGCGTTCGTCGCGTCCGGCCAGGATGGGGAGCTCGCCCCGCTCGGTGGCCAGGGCGGCCACCAGCCGGCCGGTGTAGCCGTACGCGCCGTAGATCATCCACGTCATGTCGTCACCTCGAGGATCGGGACGCCAGTGGCAACCCTAAACCCTCAGAGGAGGAGCTCGGCCATCATCTGCAGGGTGGCGGCGTTGCCGGCCACGAGCAGGGAGGTAGCGAAGGACTCCTGCCAGGCGGCGAGGTCGTCGACGATCTTGGCCCGGGGACCGATGAGGGCGATCTTCTCCACCATGGCCGTGGGCACCGCCGCCGCGGCGTCCTCCTTGTGACCTTCGAGGTAGAGATCCTGGATCTTCTGCGCCTCGCTCTCGAAACCCATGCGGACGAAGACGTCGAAGTGGAAATTCATGTCGCGCGCCCCCATCCCTCCTATGTAGAGGGCGAGCATGGGCCGGTAGAGATCGGCGGCCTGCTCGACGTCGTCGTTCACGACCACCGGGCAGAAGGCGATGACCTCGAAGTCCTTCGCACTGCGCCGCGCCGTGGGCCGGGCGTAGCCCTCGTCGAGGGCGTCTTTGAACTCACCCATGTGGTGGGGGGAGAAGAAGATGGGGAACCAGCCGTCGGCGATCTCGGCCGCCAGGGCCACGTTCTTCGGCCCTTCGGCCCCGAGGACGATGGGGATGTCGGCCCGTAGCGGATGCACGATGGGCTTCAAGGGCTTACCGAGGCCGAGGCCACCGGGGTAGGGCAACGGGTAGTGGGGCCCGGCGTTTCTGACGGGCGCTTGGCGGGCGAGCACCTGGCGCACGATCGACACGTACTCGCGGGTGCGGGCCAGAGGCTTCGAGAAGTCCTGGCCGTACCAACCTTCGACCACCTGCGGTCCCGACACTCCGAGACCGAGGGTGAAGCGACCCTCCGACAGGTGGTCGAGGGTGAGGGCGGCCATGGCCATGGCCGTGGGCGTGCGGGCCGACAGCTGGCACAGAGCGGTGCCGAGGCGGACCTTGGTGGTGGCCGCCCCCCACCAGGCCAGCGGGGTGAGAGCGTCGGACCCGTAGGCCTCGGCCGTCCACACCGAGTCGTAGCCGAGGCGCTCGGCTTCGAGCACCAGGGCGGCGGCGTCGGGTGGGGGCCCTGAACCCCAGTAGCCCATCTGCAGGCCGAGCTTCAGCTTTCCCATGACTCCTCCTTGGCCGTGGCGCTCGTCATTGCATCTTCTGCATGACCTCTTCGGCGTAGCGGGCCGAAGCGTCGATGCGCGTCTGCAACTGGGCGTCGGGGGAGTCCGAGGGGTCGACCTCGGCCACCATGGCCGGCGCGCTCAGCATGTCGGTGACGCCGTAGTCCTCTTCGAATCTCCGGTAGGTGTCGACATCGGGGTTGGTCCACAGCGACAGGAAGATGTCGAAGGGTTCGCTCTCGCGTCCGGCCCGGTGGCGGGCCTCGTGCAGCAGTCCGAGGTACTGGCGCGCTTCGTCGGGGGTGTAGGCCCCGGCCGCCACCCAGCCGTCGCACAATTCAGAGGCCCGACGCAGAGCCGGTGCCGAGTGGCCCCCGCCGATGATGGGGATGGGGGCGGTCGGTGATGGTTCCATCTTGAGAGGGGCCAAGTCGTACTGGGGTCCGTGGTACTCGACCCAGCCGCCGCTCCACAGCGCCCGCAGGGCCGGGATCATGTCGTCGAGCCTCTTGCCCCGGGTGGAGAAGTCCTGACCGGTGGCGTCGAACTCCTCCTTGCACCACCCGACGCCGACCCCGAGTGTCACACGGTTGGACGAGAGCACAGCGGCGGTGCCGACCTGTTTGGCCACCGTGATGAGGTCGCGGGCGGGGGCCACGTAGACGCCGGTGGTGAAGCGAACCCTCTTCGTCGTCGCCGCCATGGCCGAGATGACGCACCAGACGTCGGGCCATTCGGTGTCGGCCTCCCAGCCGGGAGCGCCGTCCTCAGCCTTCGAGTAGGTGTAGCGCGACTGACGGTCGCGCGGCGAGAACATGTGATCGGAGAGGTAGATCCCGTCGTAGCCCTGGTCGTCGGCTGCTCGGGCCAACGCCACCTGATGGTGGGTGGGCAGAAAGGTCACCGCCTGGTGGAAGCGCACGCCGGACTCCGATGCCCGCCCTCGTCGTCCGTGACCCGTCGCGGCGCGTCAGCGCCGGACGGGCTGGCCGGGCGAGAAGGCGATGGGTAGGTGCTTGACGCCGTTGATGAACGACGATTGGAGGCGCTGAAGATCCCCGTCCTGGCGCATGTCGGGGAGCCGGTCGAGCAGGTGCTGGAACATCACCCGGATCTCCATACGGGCCAGGTTGGCCCCGAGGCAGAAGTGGGGGCCGCCGCCGCCGAAGGCCATGTGCGGGTTGGGGGAGCGGGCGATGTCGAAGACTTGCGGGTTCTCGAAGATGTCCTCGTCGCGGTTGCCCGAGATGTGGAAGAAGACGACCTTCTGGTCGGCGTCGATCTTCTGGCCCCGCAGCTCCGTCGGCTTGGTCGTCTGGCGCCGGAAGTTCATGACCGGGGTGACGTAGCGGAGCATCTCCTCCACGGCCTTGGCCATGAGGGACCGGTCGTTGCGGAGCTTCTCCCATTGGTCGGGGTTCTGGAAGAAGGTGTACATGGCCCCCGAGATGAGGTTCCGCGTCGTCTCGTTGCCGGCCACGGTGAGGAGCAGGAAGAACAGCTCGAGCTCGAGTTCGGAGAGTTTGTCGCCCTCCAACTCGACCTGGGTGAGGACACTCATGAGGTCCTCGTGCGGATCCAGCCGCTTCTTCGAGTACAGATCGGCGGCGTAGGCGTAGAGCTCCATGGCCGCCTGGGTCACGTACTCGGGATCGTCGAGATCGCCGGCGCCGTCCTCGGCGTACTCCGAGTCGAGCCGGCCGATCATCCGGTTGGACCAGTCGAACGTGTTGTGGCGGTCCTCCTGGGGCACGCCCAGGAGATCGGCGATGACGACGAGGGGCAGTTCGGCGGCGATGTCGGTGACAAAGTCGGCCTCGCCCTTCTCGATGACGGCGTCGATGATGTCGTCGGCCGTCTCGTGGATCTTCTCCTCGAGCTGCGAGATGGTCCGGGGGGTGAAGCCCTTGTTCACGAGCCGCCGGTAGCGGGTGTGCAGCGGCGGGTCCATGTTCAGCATCATCAGCTTCTGCTGTTCGATGGCGTCGTCGGGCAGCTCCCAGATGAAGGTGGCCTTCTTCGCCGAGGAGAAGGTGTCGTACTCGCGGTTGACGGCCACGCAGTCGTCGTACTTGGTCACGCACCAGAAGCCGGGGCCGTCGGTCTCCTCGTGCCACCAGACGGGGGCGTTCTGGCGCAGGAAGGTGAACTGCTCGTGGGGGACGGCGGCGACATAGGCCTCCGCATCGGTGAGATCGATGTCGCTGAGCTCCATGCCTGGTCCTCCTAGAACGTGTTCCACTTGGGATGATACGCCCGGCCCTCTCCGGGCACCAGCATGGCCCGGTGGCGCGCGGCAGGGCCCGTCTGCGATTGTCGGACGGCTGGGCCCTACTGGTAGCGTCAAAAAGTAGAACAAGTTATAGCGAGGCCGGGACCGGGTAGCCCCGGCCCGGACCGAACGGACGGGCGACCATGTTCTTAGAGGAGACCCCCGAGCAGCAGGCCCTACGGCAGGAGTTGCGCGCCTACTTCGCCGCGCTCATGACCGACGAGGTCCGGGCCGGCATCGGCGAAGTGGGCGAAGGCGGCGAGCGCTGGCGTGACACCGTGCGCAAGATCGGCGCCGACGGCTGGCTCGGCGTCGGTTGGCCGAAGGAGTACGGCGGCCAGGGCCGACCGGCCACCGACCAGTTCATCTTCTTCGTCGAGACCCGCAAGGCCGACGCGCCGTTCCCCTTCGTCACCGTCAACACCGTGGGACCGACCATCATGCGCTACGGCACCGAGGAGCAGAAGTCCTACTTCCTGCCCGGCATCCTGGCCGGGGACATCAACTTCGCCATCGGCTACACCGAACCCGAAGCCGGCACCGACCTGGCCTCGCTGCGGACGCGGGCCGTGCGCGACGGCGACGAGTACGTGGTGAACGGGGCCAAGATCTTCACCTCCGGGGCCGACATGGCCGACTACGTCTGGTTGGCCTGCCGCACGAACCCGGACGTCCCCAAGCACAAGGGCATCTCCATCCTCTGCGTCCGTACCGATTCCCCCGGTTTCTCCTGGAGCCCGATCGTCACCGTGGCCGGGGCCAAGACGACGGCCACCTACTACGCCGATGTCCGCGTCCCGGTCTCGGCCCGGGTGGGTGAGGAGAACGAGGGCTGGCGGATGATCACCACCCAGCTCAACCACGAGCGCGTGGGCCTCGCCGCCTGGAGCGGGTTCGCATCGTCGCTGTGCGACGACGTCATCGCCTGGGCGGCCGAGACGACCACCGACGACGGCTCGGTCGTGCTCGACAAAGCCTGGGTACAAACCGACCTGGCCCGTTGCCGGGCCGAGCTCGACGCCATGTATCTCCTCAACTGGCGGATGGCCACCGCCGTGGCGGCCGAGAAGCTGAACCCGGCCGACTCCTCGGCCGTGAAGATCTTCGGCGTCGAGCGCTCCATCGACATCTACCGCCGTCTCCTCGGCATCGTCGGCGCCGCCGGCTATCTGGCCCCCCTCTCCCCGGGGACGGCCCTGGCCGCACGCCTCGAGCGCACGGCCCGGCACGCGCAGATCAACACCTTTGGCGGCGGCGTCAACGAGATCCAGCGCGAGATCGTGGCCACGGCCGGCTTGGGGATGACGCGAGCGCCCCGGTGAGCGCTACCGAGGCGGCCGTCGACGACGCCCCGGCCGAGGATTATCTGGCCCGCCTGAAGGCCTTCGAGGGTCGCACCGTCGGGGCGCCGACGGAGGGACCCGACGCCGTCAACCAGGCCATGATCCGCCACTGGGTCGAGGCCATGGGCGACGAGAACCCGGTCTACGTCGACGAGGCCGCGGCCCGGGCCAACGGCTTCCCCGGGGTCATCGCCCCGCCGACCATGCTCCAGGCCTGGATCATGCGCGGCTACAAGGCCACGGCCGAGCTCGCCGAGGCCCGCGCCGCCGGTCGTCAAACCGACGGCGGCAGCCCGGCCGACGAGCTCATGGCTGTCCTCGACGAGGGCGGCTTCACCTCGGTGGTGGCCACCAACTGCGAGCAGGAGTACCGTCGTCCGGTCGTCCTCGGAGACCACCTGCGTGTGTCCTCCTCGATCGAGTCGGTCTCGCCCGAGAAGCAGACAGGTCTCGGCATCGGTCATTTCATCACCACCCTTCTGACCTACACCGACCAGAACGGCGAGACGGTGGCCGACATGCGCTTCCGGATCCTCAAGTTCCGTCCCGGCACGGGCAAGAAAGCCGATGCTCCGACAGGGGGGGCGTCATGACCGACACCGCCTCCCGCGCTTTCCGACCCCGGCCCGCTCTCACCGAGGACAACACCTTCTTCTTCGAGGGGGCCCGGCAGGGCCAGCTCCTCATCCAGCGCTGCGCGTCCTGCGGTGTCCTGCGCCATCCGCCGCGCCCGGCCTGCGCCGTCTGCCAGTCCTTCGACTGGGACACCGTCGTCTCCTCGGGCCGCGGCACCGTCTACAGCTACGTGGTCGTCCACCACCCCCAGGTCCCCCCCTTCGACTATCCGCTGCCCATCGCCGTGGTCGAGCTCGAAGAGGGCACCCGGCTGGTGGCCGATCTCCTCGGTGTGGCCCCCGACGCCGTGCGCGTGGGCATGGCTGTCGCCGTCGAGTTCGTGGCCGTCGACGACGAGCTCACCCTTCCCATGTTCCGACCGACCTGACGAGGCCCCCATGGATTTCAACTTCACCGAGGAGCAGGAGGCCGTGGCCCAGGCGGCGGCCAGCGTCTTTCTCGGTATGGTCACCCCCGCCCGGGTGGCCGAGATCGAGCGGACCGACGACCGGTTCGACGGCGTCCTGTGGGCGGCCCTGGCCCGCTCGAACCTCCTCGGTCTGGCCGTGGCCGAGGAGCAGGGTGGTTCGGGGCTCGGCCTCACCGAGGTCTGCCTCGTCCTCGAGCAGCAGGGCCGGGCCGTGGCCCCCATCCCGTTGTGGGCCACCGCCGTCCTCGGCGCCATGCCGCTCAGTCGCTTCGGGAGCCCCGAGCAGAAAAGCCGCTGGCTCCCCGGCGTCGTGGCCGGCGATGTCCGTCTGAGCGCGGCCCTGACCGAGGCCGCCGCCAGCACCAGCGAACGCCCGGCCGTCAGCGCCACCCGCCAGGCCGGGGGCTTCACCCTGTCCGGGACCACCCGCAACGTCCCCCAGGCCCACCTGGCCGACCGGGTGCTCGTCCCCGCCCACACAGACGACGGCGTCGTGGTGGCCCTGGTCGATCCGACCGGTCCCGGGGCCACACTCGAGCGGGTGACGACGACCGACCGCCAGATCCACCCCCATCTCCACCTGGACGGTGCCGTCGTCGACGAGGCCGATGTCCTGGCCGGACCGTCGAACGGTGCCGGCGTCGTCACCTGGATGCTCGACCGGGCCCGCACCGGTCTGTGCGCTCTGCAGCTGGGCGTGACCGAGGAAGCCATACGACGAGCGGCGGCCTACCTGAACGAGCGTCAGCAGTTCGGACGGCCCCTCTCCTCGTTCCAGGGGACGATGCTACGCGCCGCCGACGCCTACATCGACTCCGAGGCCATCCGGGTCACCCTGTGGCAGGCGGCCTGGCGTCTGGACACCGGCCGTCCGGCCACCGACGCCGTGGCCGTGGCCAAATGGTGGGCCTCGGAAGCGGGTCAGCGCGTCGTCCACGCCACCCAGCACCTCCACGGTGGCATGGGCGCCGACGTCGAGTACCCGATCCACCGCTACTTCCTCTGGGGCAAGCAGATCGAGCTCATGCTCGAGGGCCCGAGCGCCCAGTTGGCCCGCATGGGAACGGCCCTGGCCGCCCGCTACCGTCAGCCGGGCCCGGCCCCGGCGGCCTCGGGAGGAGGTCGGTGAGCCCGGTGACCCAGACGACGCGGCGCATGGACGACGTGACGGTGGGCGACGTCCTGCCCGAGCTGGCCATCCCCCTCACCCGCACCGTCATCGTCACCACCGCCATCGCCAGCCGCGACTACCAGGACGTCCACCACGATCCCGCTCTGGCCGTCGAGCGCGGGTCGGACGACATCTTCATGAACATCCTCTCCTCCAATGGTTTCGTGGGCCGCTACATCACCGACTGGACCGGGCCCGGGGCGGTCATCGAGAACGTCTCCATCCGCCTGGGCGCTCCCAATTACCCGGGCGACACCATGGTGTTCACCGGCCGGGTCACCTCGGCCCAAGTGCCCGAGGGTCGCGGCGACGGGCGCGGTGTGGTCGAGATCGCCGTCCGCGGCGCCAACAGTCGCGGCGACCACGTCACCGGCACCGTCCGCGTCGCCCTCCCCGTCTCCTGCGATGTGGGCACCCTCACCGGGCCGACGTCGTGAGGGCCAGGTCACCGAGACACCACGCCTTCGCCGGCACCACCGCCGTGAGCGGTATCGGGGCCACGGAATTCTCCAAGGCCTCGGGTCGTAGCGAACTGCGTCTGGCCACCGAGGCCGTGGCCGCCGCCCTCGACGACGCCGGCCTGACCTCGGCCGACGTCGACGGGATGGTCACCTTCTCGGCCGACACCAATCCCGAGATCGAGGTGGCCCGCACCCTCGGTATCGGCGACCTCACCTTCTTCAGCCGCATCCACTACGGCGGCGGGGCGGCCTGCGCCACCGTGCACCAGGCGGCCATGGCCGTCTCGTCCGGTGTGGCCGACGTCGTCGTCTGCTACCGGGCTTTCAACGAGCGCTCCGGTCACCGCTTCGGCACCGGTGTCCAGGGTCGCCCGCCCGCCGCCAACGCCGAGAACGCCCACTTCGCCTGGTACGCGCCCGAGGGTCTTCTCACCCCCGCCTCCTGGGTGGCCATGTTCGCCCAGCGCTATCTCCACGTCACCGGGGCCACCACCGAGGATTTCGGCCGGGTGGCCGTGGCCGACCGCACCCACGCCGCCACCAACCCCAAGGCCTGGTTCTACGAGAAGCCCATCACCCTGGAAGACCACCAGGCCTCGCGCTGGATCGTCGAGCCCATGCGCCTCCTCGACTGCTGCCAGGAGTCCGACGGCGGTCAGGCCCTCGTCATCACCTCGTTGGAGAGGGCTCGCGATCTGCGCCAGACACCGGCCGTCATCAACGCCGCCGCCCAGGGGGCGGGCGCCCAGCAGGACATGATGACCTCGTACTACCGCGACGACATGACCCATCTCCCCGAGATGGGGGTGGTGGCCCGGCAGTTGTGGGAGACCTCCGGACTCGGTCCCGCCGACATCCAGGGTGCCGTCCTCTACGACCACTTCACCCCCTTCGTCCTCTACCAACTGGAGGAGCTCGGCTTCTGTCAGTGGGGCGAGGCCAAGGAGTTCGTCCGCGACGGGAACCTGCTCATGGGCGGCCGCCTGCCCACCAATACCCACGGCGGCCAGTTGGGCGAGGCCTACATCCACGGCACCAACGGCATCGCCGAAGGGGTGCGCCAGGTCCGCGCCACGGCCGTGAACCAGATCGAGGGCCTCGAGCACATCGTGGTGACGGCGGGAACCGGCGTTCCCACGAGCGGTCTCATCCTCGGTGTCGACCGCTGACGATCCGCCACCGCCGTCGGCCGCCGTCCCCCCCACGAGCGGGGCGCCGCTCACCGCCGCCGCCTTCCACCAGCTGATCGACGAGCTGGCCCATCTCGAGGCCCGGCTGCAGCTGCCCGAGGTACCCCTCGACGAGCCGAGTCTCCTGGAGGGCTACCAGTGGATCTTCTCCATCCTGGCCGTCGGCCTCGACGCCCAGGTGTGGGCCGACTCCGACCGGCCCCGCTTCGTCGACATCGTCGGGCCCTACCGGAAGTGGGGCGGTGACAACGCCGACGCCTTCTACCAGTACGCCCCCATCGACCCCACCCGCACCTACCGCGTCCGGGGTCGCCGCGGCGACGCCGTCTACCTGTCGCTCACCGTCTACGGCGGACCGAACGACGGTCGCTACTCCGAGCGCATCGTGGGCACCGTCAACGACAGACACCTCGCCATGGCTGACGACGGCTCCTTCGACATCGTCCTCAGTCCCGAACCCCACGACGGGGCCTGGATCAAGCTCGAGCCCGACGCCGTCTGTGCCATCACCCGTGACTATCTGGTCGACCCCGTCGACGGACGCCGCGTCGAGTGGCGCATCGACACCGACGACCCGCCCCCCACCCGGCGCCAGACCGACGCCGATCTGGCTCGGCGCTTCCGGGCGGCGGTGACGTGGCTGCGCGACCAGGCCGCCATCGTCCCCATCCCCCTGGGAGAACCCAACACCGTCGACGAGCCCTACCCGGTGCCGACGACGACCTTCGGCTGGGCCGCCGGCGATGCCGCCTACGCCATGGGCTCCTACGAGCTCGACGACGACCAGGTCCTCGTCCTCGAAGGCCGGTCGCCGAACTGCGCCTTCTGGAACGTCTGTCTCTGGAACCAGTTCCTCCACACCTACGACTACGCCTACGAGCGCGTCACCCTGAACGGGGGCCAGGTCGTCTACGAACCCGACGGCTCCTGGCGTATCGTCATCGCCCCCCGCGACCCCGGCCATCGGAACTGGATCTCCACCGCCGGCCACCACCGCGGCCGCATCTGGTTCCGCTGGTTCCTGCCCGACGAGACCCCGGCCCGGCCCACGGCCCGGGTCACGAGCGCCGGCGATCTGGACCGGTCGTGAGCCGTCCGGCCCCCGTCGTCCTCGACGATCTGGCCGCCCCCCGCTTCACGCCCGAGATCGAACAGCTCCGGGCCGCCATGGCCGAGATGGCGCCGTCGTGTCCCCTCGACGCCGGGGAGATCTGCGGCGCCGCCCGTGAGCAGACCGGACTCGACGACGCCGGCGACACCGGTTTCCTCGACCGCCTCGAGGTCCTCTGTGCCGCGCTACGGACCGAAGCCGGCCTCAGTGCCCCCGGGGTCGTCAGCTGGTACAGCCAGCTGGTCCAGATGATCAAGAACCGCCTGCTGATCGGGGATCTGTTGCACCGGCATCCCGAGATCCACGACCTCGAGATCGTCCGCCCCATCATCATCGCCGGCCTGCCTCGCACGGGGACGACCCACCTGCACAACCTGATCAGCGCCGATCCCGCCCTGCGTTCGCTGCCCTACTGGGAGAGCCTCGAGGCCCGTCCTGGCCGAGTCCGAACGTCCCCCACCGGGCCAGCCCGATCCCCGACTGGCCCGCACCGCCTTCGGTCTCGACATGGCCGACCGGGCCATGCCCTACTTCAAGCGCATGCACGAGACGACCGTCGACCACGTCCACGAGGAGATCCAGCTCCTCGCCATCGATGTCTCCACCATGCTCTTCGAGACCCTCTCGCTCATGCCGTCGTGGCGCGACTCCTACCGGGCGAGCGACCAGACCCCCTCCTACGAGTACCTCCGCACCATCTTGAAGGTCCTCCAGTTCCAGCGCGGCGGGACCCGCTGGGTCCTCAAGTCGCCTCAGCACCTCGAGCAGTTCGCCCCCCTCGTGGCCACCTTCCCCGACGCCACCTTCGTGGTCACCCACCGCGATCCGGTGGCTGTGACCGTGTCCATGGCCACGATGATCGCCTACAGCGCCCGCATGCACACCGAGACCATCGATCCCCCCGCCATCGGCCGCTACTGGTCGGCCCGGGGCGAGGATCTCTTCCGGGCCTGCGCCCGAGACCGCCCCCTTCTCCCCGCCGACCAGACCATCGACGTCCGCTTCGACGACTTCATGGCCGACGACTTCGGGATGGTCGAGCGCATCTACGACCTGGCCCACCAACCCTTCACCGTCGACGCCCGCCAGGCCATGACCGGCTTCGTGGCCACCCACCGACGCGGCCGTCACGGTACCGTCGTCTACCAACCCGATGTCCTCGGCATCGATACCGCCGAGCGCCGACGCGCCCTGGCGTTCTACGGCGACCGGTTCGGGGTAAGGACCGAGGACTGACAAGGAGGACGCCATGAACACCATCCCCGAGTCGCACCGCGACCTGCTCGACGGCGAGTTCGCCACCCTGGCCACCGTGGGCGCCGACGGTCGCCCCCAGCTCACCGAGGTCTGGTTCCTCTCCGATGACGGCTCCGTGCGGGTCTGATCAACACCTCGCGCCAGAAGCTCAAGAACCTGTCGGCCAATCCGGTCTGCACCCTATTCCTCCTCGACTTGGCCAACCCCTACTGCTACCTCGAGATCCGCGGTGACGCCGCCCTCGAGCCCGACGACGACTACGCCTTCGCCGATCGCGTGGGGGCCAAATACAAGTCCGACCTCCGTGTCCACGACGGCCCCGACGACAGCCGCGTCATCGTCACCCTCCGGCCCACCCACGTGAACGCCGTCAACATGGAGGGATGATCAGCCCGGTTCCGCCCCGGTTCCGCCGGGAACGGTGGCGCCGACGCCGCACCAGCGAGGTGCTCTTCAACAACAAGACGGTCGACGCCTACCACTACGACGCCACCCTCGAGTACCCCTACACCGTGGGCTGTTACCACGGCACCCCGGCCGCCTCGCCCCCCATGCCCTGAGCGCCGCCGATCGCAGCGTCACGGCCCTGAGCAGGGGTGTTCCATGTACCGAGGGATGCGAGAGGGTGCCCCTGTCGTCGATTGATTCGGGCTGGCGAGGCCGTTGGCGCCGCCCACCGATGTAGCGTTGAGGGGTGACAGGGGCTGAGGGGGACGGGTGTCGACGACCATGACCACAACCACGGAGGAACCGGTGAGCGGCTCGCGCCGTCGGCTCCGGCCCATCTTGGGCTGGGTCATCACCATCATCGTGGCCCTGCTCATCAGCACCGGCACCCGGGCCTACGCCGTGCAGTCGTACTTCGTGCCCACCCCGTCGATGACGCCCACTCTGCAGCCCGGAGACCGCATCCTGGTCGACAAGCTGAGCTCCACCATCCATCGCGGTGACATCGTCGTGTTCAGGAACCCGCCGGCCGACCGCGGCGGCCCCCCCACTCTGGTCAAGCGTGTCATCGGCCTCCCCGGTGAGAGGATCTCGTCGACCGGCAGCACAGTCCTCATCAACGGCAAGCCCATCCCCGAACCCTGGCTGCCGACGCTGGCGGGCGACTGTGCCGAAGTGAGCGAGCACATTCCTCCGACGACGATTGCGCCCGGCCACTACTTCGTCATGGGCGACTGCCGCGGCGACTCCGACGACAGCCGCTACTGGGGGACCGTGCCCGCCGCCAACATCGTGGGCAAGGTCGACGTCATCATCTGGCGCCACGGGCATCCCTGGATCCACTGGTTCTAGACGGGGACCCCGCCGCCATCGCGGTGATTAGCGGAGCTCGTAGATCTCGTAGGTCAGCGTGTTCTCCACCAACGTTCCCTTGGCTGCAGCCTGAATCTTGTTCAGCCACGCGTAACGCTCGTCGCCCGTCTCGAACTTCGGCGCCGTGTAGAGCGGCGCGTCCATGCCCGGCGAGAAGTCCCGGCGCCCCTGGTAGTAGACGTAGATCACGGCACCGTCGTCGGTTTCCATGGTGGCCCGCACGTCGAGAGTCCCCGTCCCGTCGGCGCCGATGGTCAACCAGTCGGCGGCGGCGGTTCCCTTGTTCCTGCCCCGCAGTCGCTCACCCTCGACGGTGAAGCTCTTCACCTCGACGATCACCCGCGTCCCGGCCGGCGTATTGGGCAGCACCAGAGGTTCAGCCAGCTCTACCACCATCGTGGCCAGCGGAACGAGCTCGAGGCTCATGGTCGACTCCTTTCCAGTGACAGTTCCATGGCAAGCGATTCCCATGGCTTCATGATGCTATGGCCTCTTCCAACAGTGACCGATGGTGAAGCATCCACGAGGCGGCGCGGGTCCGCCAGGTGACGGCCCACAGAACGGGGTATCCGGCGTCGTCGGTGGCGCCCGACTCCGGTGTCACCCGGCCGATGACGGCCTCGTGGCGCGCCGAGTGGACGGCGAACTCGATCATTCTGTCGACGAAGCCGCCTCGCCCGCCCACCGGCAATCCGTAGCCGTCCAAGAAGAGCCGGAGCTGACGGGCGCGATCGACGGCGCCCGGAAGCCCGTTGCGCTCGGCCACGTCGTCGTCGTGCAGCTGGGCGTTCAACCAGGCCGTATGGGCCAGGTCCCACATCGCTCCCACCGGCCCGGCATACTCCCAGTCGACGAAGGACACCGGCAGGCCCCCTCGGGCGATGATGTTCCAGGGGCCGAGGTCGCAATGACCGATCACCTGATCAGAGCCGGGGAGGTCCCGGCCGAACCGGGGCTGCCAGACGGCCCCCGCCGGTGGCGCGAAGGCCGACGTCGCCTGGTGGAGCAGGCGCAGAAGACGACCCACCTCGGCCACCGCCTCATCGCTTTCGCAGTTCACCGGTTCAGACGCAGACGACGCCGGCCGCCTCAGCAGTACCCCTGCTTGGCCAGGAACGTCTTGAGCGCCTGCACATAGGCGGCGCCGCTCGGCCACTGCGGGGGCCCGGTCAGCTTCCCCTGCGCCTCGAACTGATTGACCATGGCCCAGGCGCTGGCGCTCTGGCCGAGCGAGCATTCATCGGCCACCCACGGTGCCAGCTCGCCGAGCCCGTTGCCCGAGCCGGCATTGGTCGTGAACAACTTCAACCACATCGAGGCGTCTGCCGTCAGCAGGTCGGGACGTTGCGAGGTGATGTCGACGAAACGGCCCCCGCTGAACTGAAGCAGCTTGAGCGGTAGCCCGGAGAAGGCGAACGAGGAGAATTGGTAGGCGAAGGCGTTGTCGGCGGTCACGATCATGGCGTCGTCGCTGTCGGGCTCGAGGCCGGCGCCGGGGTTGCCGGCGTTGTCGTCCACCGCGGCGGCCAGTCCGGCCGATGACAGTGCGATGGCGCGGACGACGGTGCAGCAATGGGCGTTACCGGTGTCGAGACCGAGCACGACGGTGGGCTCGCTTTCGCCGGGAAACAGAGCCAGGCACAGGGCATCGGAGTTGGGCGACGCCGGGCTGGACGGGATCAGTGTCAACCCCCACGGGATCACCGCGCCGGCTTGAGCAGGAGGTGTGACCGCCTCGGAGAAATGGCTACTCCCCAGATCGACCGACAGCTCCGGACCGGTCAGCTCGGGGTCGCTGGAGACCGATGTCGCCGTTGTCCCGGTGAGGGTGACGGCCACGTCTCCCAAGGTGGCTGTGGTGGTGATGACGGTCCCCGTCGGCGTGGTCCACAGATCGAGGTTGTTGCACGAGAAGGGAGGAAGGGCCACCGACGTGGTCGGTGTCGTGGTCGGCGTCGCCGTCGGCATCGTGGGTGTCGTGATCCCCGGAGACGTCGTCGATGGCGCCGCCGGTGTGACCCCGTGACCGACGGGCGTGGAACGCAAGGCGGACAGGGGTATGGCGACGGCGGCGACGACGGCCACGGCGGCACCGACGGCCAGGATCCGGCGCTGGCGTTGGCGGTGGCGCACGAGGGCCGAGACCCTGCCCGGGAGAGACTCCTGCAGGTCGAATTGGGGGGCTTGGCGGAGAAACTCCCGCTTGAGCCGGTCACCGCCGTCGTCGTGCTCAGGCATTGTCGCTCCCTTGCAGCTCGGTCCGCAGAGTGGCGAGAGCCCGGGCCAACCGGGACTTGACCGTCCCCGGCGCCACCCCGAGCAGCCCGGCGATCTCCGCTTCCGGCATGTCCTCGAGGTAGCGCAGCACCACGGCGACCCGTTGAGGAGTGGGGAGGGCGGTGAGAGCTCGACCCAGATCGAGCTGGAACCAGAGACCCTCGTCGGCCCCAGGTGCCGACGGCGGTGGCGCCGCTCGTTCGTCGTGACGAAAGACGACCAACCAGTGGCGTCGCTCTTTGGCCGCCAGGTTGACCAAAGCCCGTCGGAGGTAGGGCAGCAGGCTGTCGATCCGCCCGGCCGACCATTTGGGCCACGCCGCTGCGAACGCCTCGGCCACGAGGTCTTCGGCCCGGGTCCGGTCTCCGCACAGGTAGAAGGCGAGGCGAGCGAGCCGGGGCCCGTGCTCGATCATGGCGGCCCCGAAGGCGTGGTCCCGGTCTAGGGCCGTACTGGCTCTCGGTCCTGTCGAATCCGCTCGCACCCCTTCCATCCTCCCCGCCGGGTAGGTGACAGCCCTCACATCCGAACTAGACCCCTCAGCCCGCCTATCGGTTCCCATGCGCCATCGGGAAGTCGCCGGATAACCATCATGGACGGTCGCCCGTGTCGGGGCGCCTCTGCCGGCGGCGTTATCGTGCCCGCCATGGATCACGGGGCCATGGACGGGGTCCGCCAGGCAGACCCCGGTGACAGGGGGGCGGTGACCGCCTCGGTGTCCGCCGCTTTCGCCGACGATCCGGCATGGTCCTTTCTCCATGGTGACGATTACCACCGACTGGCCCCCCACTTCGCCGGCGCCCTGTTCGACCTCCGGGTCGACGCCGGAGACGTGTGGGTCACCGGTGACAGGGCGACGGCGGCGCTGTGGGAACCGCCCGTCGGCCAACGGGTGTCATCGTCGCCGTCCGAGCGGGTGTGGGGCGCGTACCGTGCCCTAGCCGGCGAGCCGGCGTGGGAGCGGCTGACCGAATACGAGCGTGCCGTCGACGCCGCCCGACCGAGCACGCCGTACTGGTACCTGGGGGTGCTGGCCACCCGCCCCGACCGTCAAGGAACCGGTCTGGCCACCTCTGTGATCGCCCCCATCCTCGAGAAAGCCGACGGCGACGGCATCGCCTGCTGCCTGGAGACGTCGACCCTCGCCAACAAGGCCTTCTACGAGCGCCGAGGTTTCACCGAGGCGACGGAGGTGCACATCGCATCGGGACCGCCGACCTGGTGGTTGCGTCGAGCTCCCCGCTGACACACCGGGCGGACGTCACCGGCCCCCACGACTCGGGGTCTGCGGGCCCGGGGGGTGCTGAACGGGGCCGGCAAACGTCAGCGTGATGGCGGCACCGTCGAAAAGGTCGCGCCACTGTTGTCCGAGATCATGCAGACGCTGCCGAATCGAGGCGATCTCCTGCGCCGACCGCTGGGCGAGGGGCTCGCATCCGAGGTCGGATCCGAGCAGGTTCTCCGGTGGCGTGCCGCTCGATGCCGAGTCCAGACGGGCCACCGTGATGGCGCCGACCTGTTCGGTCCGCATACCCGTGGGGCCGAGCAGGGCCACCGCCTCTTCTGCCTGCATGAGGTCGGAGAAGTCGACACCGGGCTGTTCGACGAGGGGTCGTCCGTGGCGTACGAGCGTCGCCTGATTGTCGATGAGCGTGACGTCGGCGCCGGCGTCGACCATCCCCCAGAAGCTGTTCACGATGCCGAGACCGTCTTCCACCACGAGGTGAATCAGGTCGTGGGGAAGTCGGTCGCCGTAGCTCGGGAAATCCCAGAAGATCGATGTCCCGTCCTGGCGCGTCACATAGATGCGATCACGTCGTTCCCGGTGGCGCACGAACGCCACGGTCAGGGCCATCGCCGGTCAGGCCTCGACCACGATCTCGACCTCGTCGCCGTCAACCACCCCGAGGGCGTCCCTCAGCTTCACCGGGGCGGCTATTTCCAGGATCTCACGACCGTGGTGCCCGGTTCCGGCCTCGTTCTGGTCGGTCCTGACGATGAAGACGCGGTGGCCACCGATGATGCTCGGCACCAGGTTCATGCCCACCCTTCCGCCGTAGTCGCCCGGCTCCAGCCGTAGCCGACGGGCCGGGAGCCGGTACTCGTGGCGCAAGACCACGTTGAGGCTTCCGGGGAAGAGTCGCACGCCGGTCACGCGCTGGTAGAGGTCGGCGTACCGCACCATCCAGCCGGCGAGGTCTCCACGCCCAGTGGCCACCCTGCCCCGAAGGCGTTGCACGGATCCAGACTACGAGTGGTGTAGCCACGCCACCACGTCAGGCGGAGCCATGTGCCCGACACGGGCCTCGTAGTGGGCCAGTTCGTCGGGTGTGAGCACCTCGCGGCCGGCACCCGATGAACCCCGACGAAAGAACTGCGAGCGATCCTTCAAGATGTCGGCCGGATCGGGCGCTGTCAACACGGCGTTGACGCGCATCTCCTCAAACCCGGCGGCCCGCACCATCACCAGCCACAGGGAGTCCGGGACCGTGATACCGAGCGCCGCCGCCAGCCGGCGCATTTCGCCTTCGAGGTCGCCGGAGAGGCTGTCGTAGTGCACGAGCACGATGTTCGGCTGGCGGCGCCGAGTCCAGGCGTCAGACGCATGCCACAGCACCCCGGGCAGGGAGTCAAGCTGCTCGTGGCGGCTTCCGTCCCAGTCGATCCACGAGAGCAGCCACTCATGCAGGGCCGGGCGAGGGGGTGGAGGCTCACGGGGCTCGGGTTGGCCGGTGAGCTGTCGGAGACGCGTACGGTCGATGTTGTCACCCTGGTGGTAGAGCGACACAGCCATGTCGAGCGGGTGCCGGACGACGACGATGTAGGTGGCGCGTCGGTCCAGGGGTATCCCGTCGAGCGGGGTGTGTGTCTTGATGAACCGTCGATGGTCCTGGGCCTCCAGCCGGGCCACCACGTTTTGGCGTGGGGTACCCAACCAGTCCAACCACGGCGAGAGCCGCCCGAGCGGTTCCGGCAGCTCGGTGGTCTGGAGCACGAGGAGGGCGCAGATCATCTGCATCCAGGTCGTCCCGCTCTTCGACCGTGTGCTGATGACGATGTCACCCTGACGGAAGGGGAAGTCGAGCCAACGGGCGCTGTCCTCGTCCACCGAGCGGTACCGGACCAGGGGCACCTGCGACACCCGACGATCGTAGCGTCCGCTCCCGTCGAGTCGGGAGGTGACCGGGCACCGAACGCCGGCGCCGGAGTAGGGCGCCACTATTCTCGCGTCATGGCCGACGGATCCTTCCGCTCCGAGTTGTTCGCCTTTGCCGACGCCTTCATCGAGCGCAGTGCCGCGCTCGATCCCATCGCCGCCACCGACTACGGCATCGACCGTTATGACGACCAGCTCACCGACTTCTCGCTGGAGCACGAGAGCGAGAGATCGGACTTCCTGCGTTCGTCTCTGGCGTCGCTGACCACTCTCACCCCGGGCGACGACATCGATCGCATCGGCAAGGAGGTGATGGTCGAGCGCCTGACCGCCACCCTCGGATTGGCGGAGTCGGGCGAGCACAGGCGTACCTTCTCGGTCCTGTCGTCCCCGGCATCGCAGATCCGACAGGTGTTCGCCATCCAGCCGGCCGCCAGCCCCGAGCACGCCGAGAAGATCCGGTCGCGACTGGCGTCGGTGCGCGCTGCGCTCGAGAGCTGGCGCGGCGCCCTGGACGAGGACTCCGAAAGAGGGCTGGCGCCGGCCCGCCGTCAGCCGCTCGGTGTGGCCGACCAGCTCGACACGTACGCCCAGGGTTCGTTCCGGGGTGAGGCACAGCGGGTGGCCGCGTCTTGTCAGGTGGACGTCGAATCCTCGGGTCTCCTCGCCGCCGCCGACGACGCCGATCAGGCCTGCGGGGAGCTCGCCGGCTGGCTGCGGGCCGTCTACATCTCTCGGGCGACGGCCGGTGACGCCGTCGGCGCCGAACGGTACGGGCCGTGGGCGAAGTACTTCACCGGAGCCGAGCTCGATCTCGTCGAGATCCATCAGTGGGGATGGGCAGACCTGCAGCGCATCAACGCCCGCATGTGGGAGATCGCCGCCGACGTGGCCCCGGGAGCAGACACCCTGGCCGAGGCGGCTGCCCGGCTCGACGCCGACGAGAGTCGGGCCGTCCACGGGGCCGACGTCCTCCTGGAGCGACTGCGCGGCCTCACCGACGGCGCCGTCGACATGCTCGACGGATCGCATTTCGATATCGACGAGCGCGTGCGTTTCTGCGACGCCCGGTTGGCGCCCGAAGGGTCGGCGGCGGCGCCCTATTACATCTCGCCCAGCGAGGACCTGAGCCGACCGGGGACGACCTGGTTTCCCACGCTCGGCCACGACCGGTTCTCCCTGTGGCGTCTCGTCTCCACCTGGTATCACGAGTCGGTTCCTGGTCATCATCTTCAGATCTCCACCTCCATCCTGGAGCGCGAGCGGCAGACCCGGTTCCAGCGGCTCGAGGGTTTCATCTCCGGATACGGCGAAGGGTGGGCCCTCTACGCCGAACGGCTGATGGACGAGCTCGGTGCCTACGGCGACCCGGCCGACGAGATGGGCTTTCTGTCATGCCAGGCTCTGCGTGCGGCACGGATCGTCGTCGACATCGGCATGCACCTGGCTCTCCCGGCCCCGGTCGACATAGGAGTCCTCGGCGCCCTGGGTGATGTGGCCGGGCGCACATGGGACGCTCAGATGGCCGTCGCCCTGCTCGAGGAGCGGGCCATCGAGCCGAGCGACATGGCCGTGTCGGAGGTGGACCGCTATCTCGGACTACCCGGACAGGCGATTTCGTACAAGGTGGGGGAGCGGGTGTGGCTCGAAGCACGCGAAGACGCCCGTCGTCGGCTCGGCCCCGCCTTCGACTTGAAGGCATGGCACGCCCACGCCCTGGCCCTCGGGCCCATGGGACTCGACCCCTTCACGCAGGAGATGGCGGCCTTCGGGATCTGAAGACACGGCCCGAGCATCTGGGCGCCTGGTTTCCGACGACCATCGAAGGGGAGTGGAAGGCGGGCGCCGCTCTGCACTTCGGGTTCCCGGAGATGGAAGCACCGCCCTTCGATGGCGGAATGTTGGCCTTCGAGCCGCCGACATTGATGGAGCTGCAGTGGGGGACGAGACCCTCCGTCTCGAACTGTGGGCGGTCGGCGACGGCACCATGCTTGTCTTCACAGCCACTTTTGACGAGATCGGCAAGGCGCCCCGGGACGGGGCCGGTTGGCACTCGAGCCTTGATCTCCTCGGCTGCGACGTCAGCGGGCGTAAGGCCCCTGGTCAGCGGCGGATCGATGGAAAGAGGTGCGGGACGTCTACATCGAGCGCTTCGGACCCGATGCGTCGACCATCGATCCGCCCGAGGACTGGGAACGCGTCCATAGCTCGGAGACGGAGCCCTCGAGCTGAGGGACAGGGGCTCCGCGCAGTCGAGACCGACGGCTCCCCCGACTCCGCCGCCGCCGGTCGTCAGCTCAGGCCCATGGCCCTGGCCGCCGCCGTGACAGCCGGCTGACCGCACCACGTCGACGAGGCGACCGGCTCGAGGACCGAGCAGATGGCCGCCGTCAGATAGTTTGCCGTTCCGACGATGTCCTGTGTCACCGGGTCGTTGGGATTCGTCAACTTGGCGGCGATATCCTGTTGGTCGAAACCGGCGAGGATCCCGGCGTCATAGCTCGGGCTCATGACGAAGACCGAGTTCCCGATGTCCAAGAAGGGGAAGCCCTCGGGGTTGTCATATTTCTGCCACAGGCTCGATTCGACAGGAGTGAGCGGCTGGAGAGTGGTCCTCGTCCCGAGACCCGAGGTGTCGTTGCCCTCGTGTTCCGACGAGTCGAAGGTGATGACCGGACTCGAGTACGACGCCCCGTAGAACGAGAAGGTGGCCGTGGACGGGTCAGTGTCCCACGGCGACGATGACGTCTCTGTCAGACCGCTGAAGGAGCCGAATCGGCTGAAGGCCATGATGATGGCCCAGCGCTCGGCCGCGCAGTACGGGCAGAATTCCCCCCCGATGAACACCGCCCCCGGACCGCCCCCGATCGTCAGTGGCGGTTGACCGCTTTGCACGGTCGGAGGACTGACCGACGAGGTCGGGGGGAGGCCGACGGCATTGGCCACGGCGGGCGTGACTCCGGTGACTTCGGCCAGGACGGTGCTCGAGGCCGGGAACGTGGTTGGACCCGCGACGCCGGCGAGCGGCCGGTACGGGCCGGTCCCCACATGGGCGGGCCCGTTCGAGGTCACGGCCACGAGTGCGATCACGATCACGATCACCACGCCGACGGTACCGAAGGCCATCGTCAACGGCGTGAAACGACGCGGTGGCGGCGGCGTTCCCAGGTTGCTCGAGAACACCGCCGCCGTTCTATGGCGGCGAACGCCGACCGCTCCGAAAAGGAGCGACATCTGGCGTCGTCGCAGTTGGGCGCTGCGCTGCTTGGCCCGGTCCAGAAGCACTGCCGCCGTTGCCGGATCGATGGGTTCAAAGGCCGAGGGTTCCAAGATCTTCCTCCTTCAAGTCGCGTCCCATGAGGACGCGAAGCGCGGCCAGGCCGCGATGCAGATGGGTCTTCACCGTCCCCTGACGAATACCGAGAGCGAGGCCGACGTCGGCTTCGGACATATCGGCGAGGTATCGCAAGACGACGGCTTCGCGTTGGCGTGTCGGAAGTCGACGAAGGGCGGCGACCAGGGCCTGGCGAAGGGCCACCGACTCCGCCTCGTCACTTGCCGCCGGCATGGCCGTCAAAGTCCGCTGCTTGGGAAGATGCCTGAGAGCCTGGCGGGCGGCCACACGCAGAACCCAAGCCTCGCGCCACGGGAGCACGCCTATACGCTGCCAATGCAGGTGGGCGCGAGCCAGAGCTTCGATGGCGGCGTCCTCGGCCGAGGCGCGCTCACCGGTCACCCGCATGGCGACACCCACGGCGCGGGGCAGGACCTGCCGGAAGAAATCGTCGTAGTCACCGGACACCATCGCCTAGTAAAGGGTCCCAGGGAGCCGATCGGTTGACATCGATCGAGAAAAACTCGCAACCAGGAACCGGCGGGACGCTCAATGGGGGAATCGAGGCCGGTGTGGCACCGGGGGGCGGAGATGGACGGGGTCTGTCGCTCGCCTGCAATGCTGGAGGGCATGATCTCGGTCGAGGACTATCTGTTCTTCGTCGACGAGGCGCTCGAAGGGATGATCGCCATCGTCGAGGACCTGGGCGACGATCGGGCGAACCTCCGGCCCGACATCGAGGGTGCCAACACTCCGTATGTCATCCTGACGCACTGTCTCGGAGTGATGGAGTACTGGGCCGGTCATGCGGTCGCCGGACGAAGCATCGACCGCGACCGCGACGCCGAGTTCAGAGCGTCCGGGTCGGTCGACGATCTCGCGGAGCGGGCACGACGGTCCCGGGCGCAACTCGTCGATGACCTGGCTCATGTCGAACCGTTGGCGGCGCCGCCTCTGACGGTGAGCACCGACGCGGCGCACATGGTCCATGCCCGTACCCAGGGCGGGGCTCTCCTCCATCTCTACGAGGAGCTGGCCCAGCATCGGGGCCAGATGGAGGGCTGCCGGGACGTCATCCTGGCTCCGTGGGCGAGGCTCGTACCTCAGGGGTGAACGCCGCTACCTGGCGACGTGTGCGGTCCAGACCCTGGTTTCGTAGTTCACCTCTATGGCCCGTCGACAAAGCGCGTGCGCAGGGCGGCGCCAAGGGCGCTCATGAGCTGTTGGCGGTCGGCGTCCTCGAGCGCGGTCATGCCTGTTCCGGCGCCCCCTTCCAGGACGACGGTGCCGGCGATCGGACCGAGGGCGTCGTAGATCCCGCCGGGATGATCGGGTCGGCCGCAGTCGTTATCGTCGGCCACCTCGTCGAACGACGGCATCAACCCAGTCTCACCCGCGGTCTCGTGAGCCCTCCAGTTTCTGCACTGGCTGCCATGTGGTGGGAGGCGACGTTCGCCGACGGTGCTGTCGACATGCGTGCCTTCTCCGGAGATGGCACGCTGATGCGGCACCACCGCCAGCCCGAGGACGGGCGTGCCGTCAACGTTCGAAGGGGATCTCATGCCAGCACGTCGTAGGCCCACTCAGAGTTCGAGGGTCTGAGCGTGGGACGTCTGGACGGAAAGGCGGCCATCGTCACGGGCGGTGCCGGGGGAATCGGTGAAGCGACGGCACGTACCTTGGCCCGGGAAGGCGCATCGGTCGCTGTCGTGGATATCAACGGCGCCGGAGCGCAACGGGTGGCCGAGGCCATCGAAGCATCGGGAGGCGCTGCTGTCGGGGTGCAGGCCGATCTGTCGGAGGAGGCCGATGTGGTCTCGGCCGTCGGCTCCGTCGTCGCCCACTATGGCCGGCTCGATGTTCTCCACAACAATGCCGCCCTGACCGACTCCGAGTTCCTGTCACGCGACACCAAGGTGACCGACCTGTCGCTGGAGGTCTGGGAGAGGACCTTGGCGGTCAACCTGCGTAGTCAGATGCTGACCTGCAAGCACGCCATCCCCGAGATGGTACGCAACGGCGGTGGCTCCATCATCAACATGTCCTCGGGAGCGTCGCTCAAAGGCGACCGAACCCGCACCGCCTACGGCGTCTCCAAAGCGGGTGTGAACACGCTGACCATGTACGTGGCCGCCGGACACGGAAAGAAGGGGGTGCGGGTCAACACGATCGTTCCCGGGTTGATCATCACCGACGCCGTCCGCGCCCATCTCACGGAGCCCATTCTGGCCAGCCTCGGGAAATCGACCCTCACGCCCTATCTGGGTGAGCCGAATGACATCGCCGACCTCGTTCTCTTCTTGGCCTCAGAGGAATCCCGCTACATCACGGGTCAGATGATCGCCATCGACGGCGGGATGTCCGCCCATTCAGCTATGCCGGACAGGACGACGAATGACTTCGCCGTCAGGACCGCCGACGCCCGGTCCGGTTCAGGACGGCCCGAGTATGTAGGAGCCGTTCCGGGGGTGGTGGTACCAACCGCTCGAGGCCTGGGTCCCGCCGTCGACATGGATCGTCTGTCCCGTCACATAACTCGACAGCTCACTGGCGAGGAAAACGGCGGCCCCGGCCATCTCATCGACGTGGCCGGGGCGGCCCATGGGAACGGTCAGGCGGAAACCCTCCTCGGCTCCCGGCGGCGCCACCGACGCCATTCCCTCGGTCAGGGTGATGTCCGGCGCCAGGGCATTCACCCGGATGCCGTGGGGAGCGAGCTCCAGGGCCGCCGTCTTGGTGAAATTGATCACAGCGGCCTTGGCCGCCGCGTAGGCCGCGTATCCCGGTGCCGCCCGCACCCCCTCGATGGAGGTGACACTCATGATGCTTCCGCCCGTTCCCCTCTCGACCATCGTCCGGGCCACGCGCTGCGTGCACAGGATGACGTGCTTCAAGTTGGCCCGGTAGAGCGCATCGAAGCCGTTCTCGGACGTCTCGAGGAGCGGCGACCGAAACACGCCGCCGGCGTTGTTGACTAGGATGCTGACCGGTCCGAGCTCGGAGATCGTGCGGGCCAGTGCCGCGTCCACCTCGGCCGCTTGGCGCACGTCGGTGGTGATGCCGAGCCCACCGACCTCGGCGGCGGCGGCGGCGGCGGTGTCGGCATCGCGTTCCCAGATGGCCACGTTGGCTCCGAAGGCGGTGAGGCCACGGGCGATGCCCCGGCCGATTCCTGCTCCACCGCCGGTCACGACGGCGACCCGGTCGGTGAGCAGCACTGATGAGGGGTCCATGGACATAAGGGCGCCAGCATAGATAGGTTCGGTAGCGCAGCGATAACTGATGATCGCCCCGGCCGAGAGCAGGTATGCAATGCCAAGGATTGAACCGATCCCGTTGGAAGAGCTGGCCGAGGAGCCACGACGGATCATCGAAGAGGGTGTGGCCGACGGGACGTACGCCACTCCCGTTCCGCTTCAGATCTTCGCCTACAGGACCATGCAGATCCTCATGACCAGTGCGGCACGGGGGATGATGGGCAAGCAGAGCCTCCTCGGGGCCCGGATCGTGGAGCTCATCCGGATCCGCAGCGCCCAGCTGGGCGAGTGTCAGCCCTGTATGCAGTCGCGCAAGCACGATTCGATCACCGATGAGGATGTCGCCTGTCTGATTGCTCCCGGCGATTCACAGCTGACGGAGCAGGAGCGCTTGGCCGTACAGTTCCTGGATCTCCTGTCGGCCGACCACCACGCCATCGACGACGAGGTCTACCGCGAGCTCGGCCAGGTCTTCACGGCGGCCCAGATCATCGAGCTCGGATTCACCTGCGCCAACACCATGGGCGTCCATCGCTTCATCCACACCCTCGACGTGTTCGGGACCAGCCCGCCGGTGATCGCTTATGACGCCGATCAGGTGGACACCGCCTACAGCGACGTTCCGGAGCAGGCGCCCGCATGAGTGAGACGGTCTTCGTCACCGGTGCCACCGGGCTGGCCGGTGCCAACGTCTGCAAGCAGCTGATCGAACGGGGCGATAACGTGCGGGCGCTGGCCCGGGCCGGGGCCGACATCGATCCGCTCGTCGCCCTGGGGGTCGACGTCGTCACCGGCGACGTCACCGATGCCGAGGATGTCCGTCGAGCGGCCACCGGGGCCGTCGCCGCCATCCACTGCGCCGCCCTGCTGGGCGGGGCCAGCCAGAATCTGCCCGACTTCGAAGCCGTGAACGTCCAGGGCACGAAGCACGTGCTGGACACGGCCGAAGCTCTTAGCATGCGCCGGGTCGTGGCCGTCAGCACGGGCACGTTCTTCGATACGGCCGGGGGTCTCGAACGCGAGGATGCCCCGGTCATGAAGGAGCCGAGCTCGGATCCGTACACGATCACGAAGATGGCGGCGTTCCAAGACGCCATGGCTCGTGCCGCCGCCGGTCAGGACGTCGTGACCACCCACCCAGGCGCCATCTTCGGCCCCTCTCCGGTGGCGAGCAATGCCCTCGGCCGAACGAGCTTCAACAGGGTGCTGCTGTCGGCTCTCCGCCAGCGCATCGAGAGATACCTGACCTTCCCGGTGAGTTGGGTCTTCGCCGAAGACATCGCCCGCGGATGCATTTTGGCTCTCGATCGGGGCGTGTCGGGAGAGCGTTACATGCTCGACGGTCGCCCCGAGGACATCGTGAGCACCGCCGAAGCGTGCAACCGGATCTGTGCCCTGGCCGGCCTCGACCACCGGGTGCAGGACATCCCGCCATCCGATGATCCCGAGCTGGCCAAGGTCTTCGGCCCCACCTTGGTGGCGATCGCCTTCAAGCTGGCGTCGTCCCGCCCCTCTCGTCTCAAGCTGACCGATTCGAAGACCTACAAGAGGTTGGGCTATGACCCGATCAGCCTCGATGAAGGTCTGCAGACCACGACCAGATGGCTGCGCCAGATCGGCAAGGTCGACTGAGGCCTTCGTTATGTGGGAGCGCGGGTGACGGCCAGCAGATGAGCGCTGAGTCCGAGGAGCGTCGGTTCGCTCTCGATGGCCCGTGAGGCGTAGAGGATGACGTCTCTACCCGCACTGGTGTCCCACGTATCGGCGAGGTGCTCCAGCCATCCCGCCAGACCTTCGACTCCGACGAGATCGAGAACCGCCAGTCCCACCCCTTCTAACTCGGTTCTGAGCTCTTCGGGATGGTGGAAGTAGGCGGTGGTGAACCAATGGGGTCGATCATCGGGATTGCGGTGTTGGCCGTCGGCCAGATCCTGATCAACGATTCCTCTGAACTCCGGGTCGAACAGAAAACCACGGGCGAGACCGTCGAACAGAGAGGCGAACCGGTTGACGGCGGCCACCGCCACGAGGCCTCCGGGACGCACGACACGTCGAGCCTCTCGCAATGCCTGGAGGCGATCGGCGCCATCGGTGAGGTGATAGAGAGGACCGAGGAGGAGAACGGCGTCGTAGGAGTTGTCGGGGAGATCCAGATGCCGGGCATCGCCGACATCGGCGGTGCCCAGCGAAGCCAGGTCTTCCCGCACCTTTTCGATGTGGCGTGGCGTCAGATCGACGACATGGACGCGGTAGCCGTCCTCGGTCATCCACGACGCATGGACACCGGTTCCACCGCCCACGTCCAGCACCAGCGCCGGAGGGGGCGGCATGTGTCGGCGCAGTATCTCTCTGGTCCGCACCAACTCCAGCCGGCCCAGTCCGGCGGTGATGCGTGTCTCCTCCTCGATGGACCCGTAGTGCCGCAGCACGTCGTCGGCTTCGTCCATACCAGACCATACGGCAGCCGCCCGAGGCGGCTCACCACTATGAGGGCTGCGCACCCACTCCGGATGGGCCACGGTTCAGACGGAGGGTCTGCGCGACGCCGTCGGCTTCGGACCGGAACTTCCCCGGTTGCGCGCCTCGGTAGCAGAACGTGACACCGAAGATTCCTTGCGTCTTTCCGTCGACGACGGCGTACGACACGGACGCGGTGGCGCCGGTACCCAGGCAACCCCGACCGTTGCCGGACACTCGATGAGCAGCACGGCCACCGATGGGCGTCGCCCGTCCCGGTCCGAGAAGCGCTCGCCCGGATTCGATTCCTGGCCCGTAGCCGACGGTGCCGAACGTCATGAGGACACCGTTTGCCGGGAACTGGGCCGCCTGCGCCCAGATGCAGTCGTAGCTCGTGGCATAGGAGTGACAGAACGGCTGGAGGGTGAAGTTGGAGAGGAAGCCGAAGATGTCGGAATAGTGAAAGCTGAGGGGCTTCAGCTCGGATCGCCACGATCCGGGATGGTCGAACGAGACGGTCAGGCTGTCGCCGTGAAAGGTGCTGTTGGTCCACGAGGCGGGGATCTGGGAGTCTGCGTGCGCACGGGCAGGTGGGCCACCGAGCCCGGTCCCGGGATGCCCTGGGGGCGGGCCGTTGGCTGTGCCACCACTGGCCCACCAGGCAAGCGCCCCCATGCCGAGCACGATCACGAGAGCTCCCGAAGCGAGACGGCGCCGGCGCCGGCGTCGACGGGCTTCTTCGAAGAGGTCCCGGGGGTCGGGTACGTCGGTGACGAGCGGCGGGTGGTCGACGATTGTCACGCCGCCCCTCCTCGGGCCCGGGCCGGCGGTGGTGACAGGCCCTCGATCATCTCGATGACCTCATCGGGCCGGTAGCCGTGGTGGCGGGCGAAGGCCACGGTCTCCCGGACCTTTCCCAGGACGACACTGAGCTCGGGGGTACCCGCCACCGTGATGCCGCGGCCGCGGCGAAACTCGAGCAGGCCCTTGTCGCGCAGGATGTGCATGGCGCGCAGGACCGTGTTCTTGTTCACCCCGAGGACGGCGGCGATGTCCTTCACCAGGGGCAGGCGTTCCCCCGGTCCGGCCTCTCCCTCGGCGATGGCCCGGCGGATCTCGGCGGCCACCTGGTCGTGGAGAGCGACAGGTTCCGAGGGGTCGATGTTGACAGAGAACATGGTCCTAGCCATAGTAGTCCCAGTGCCGGGCGTGAACGAGGCCACATGAGGGTCGCTGAGCACATCGCAGACCAGGCGTCAGACGGCACCTCCGGCGCCGACGCCCAGGCTCTGTTCGAGCAGGCGCGTCGCCGGCGCCGGCGACGCTATGTCTGGGGCGCGGTGATGATTGTCGTGCTCGTCTCCGGCCTGGTCCTGGGCCTTCTCCTCTCGTTCGGCTCCGGCAGCAGGGCGGCGCCGGCGAACACGGCCACGGTTGGGGGCGCGGGGGCACGCCACTCCGTCCGGACGGTGACGTTCGGTTCGGCGTTCGTCCCCCAGCAGGTCGTCTCCGCCGCCGGGAGGATCTGGGTGGTCGGATCGACGGTGCCGGACAACCTGTGCGCCATCGAGGAGGTCGACCCGATCAGCCTGCGCACGCGGACGTTCTCTCTGCCGGCCTGCGGCACATATCTCGCCGTGGGCGGGGGCCGGATCTTCCTGGCCGACGGTGTCTTCACCGCCGCAACCGACAGCGATGCGTTCCACGTGGAGAGCTTCGACACGACCACGCATCGGGCTGTCGTGATGGCCCCGGTCGACATCACCACGACGGGAACCGGGTACGCCCACATGGCCATGGCCTACGGCGGGGGATCGCTGTGGCTGACTCCCTGGAGCGACGAAGCGCTCGAGGTTTCGCCTTCGACGGGGGCGGTGGTGGCCACGTTCACCGGTGTTCCCATCTCGGGTGGTGGCCATCCGGTCGTGGCTGCCGGTCAGAGCGGCCTTTGGTTGGCTGCAGGGGTCGGTGGCCCGGAGGTCATCGACCGGCTGGCACCAGGATCAATGACTCCGGTGAAGGTCTTCACAGGAGCGGAACCGGGCGCCATCTGGTTGCTGGCGTTGGTCGGCGACAGGGTGTGGGCGGAGGTCGCCAATTCTCGGGACGAGGGTCGCACCTTCGTGACCCGGCTTGTCGCCTTCAACGGGTCCGGCCAGAAGGAGCTCGAGGTGCCCTTCGGGCAACTCGGGCAGTCGGGGGCGGTCACCGCCTCGGGTGACGAGTTGTGGTCGCTGACCGCCGGCGCCGATTGCTCCGGGCCGCAGCGTCTGTGGAAGATCGACGGTCGGACGGGCAAGTCGACAGTGACGCTCACCTTTCGAACGCCCGTGGTCCCGTGCCCGCCTGAGTTCGACGGCTCCGAGTTCGCCGCTGTCGGGAGCAACGTGTTCGTGCTCAATCCCTCCGACTCCCCCGGTCCGTCCGGGGTGTTGTTCCGTATCACGTCATAGTGGTGGCAGCACCAACGGTCGGACACCGACAGAGATCGTCACCGGCGCGTCCGGCGCCACGGGCCGAAGGCGCCCGGTATCGTGCGGCCGGTGAGTACCTCCCGCCTGGAGACGTTCGGCGACGGCGTGTTCGCCATCGCTGCCACACTGCTCATTCTGAACGTCTGGAACCCGCCGCTCTCGTCTACGGCTTCACGCTGACCGTCGCGGCGGTCTTCTACAGCCTGCTGTGGTTCTACGCCATGGGCAGGAGACGCCTGCTGCGCGACGATGCCGATCCCAAGGTGGTGTCGGGTATCACCCGGAGCTTCCTCCCGGGACCGTGGATCTACCTGGCCTCCACTCTCGTTGCGTTCTGGAAACCGACCGTGAGCATCGTCCTGTACGCGGCGATCGCCGTTTTCTACATGCTCGAGAGTGCGGTGTTCGGACGCCGCAAAACGGCGGCCGAGTGAGCGGATCGGGAAGCGCGGAACCGGTCGCCTTCCCTTACGACGCCGTCAGCCAGGCGTGACGATCGACGAGGTCGACATCGGGGTCTCCCATGTGGCCCAGCTCGTTGAGCTTCACCATGGCACCCGGCACCGTCTGGGCAATCCACTTTCCGTGGCCGGGAGGGACAAGGACGTCTGAGGTCCCGTAACGGACCTGGGTGGGAACGGTGATGGTGGCCGGGTCGAATCCCCAGGGCCGGGTGAAGGCGATGTCGTCGTCGACCCACCCCCAGACGCCGTTGCGGGTCTGCTCGACGATCGTCTCCCGCAGGACCTGTCCGAAGTCCTCCCGGGCGAGAACCGCCCTGTCCGATTCGGGAAGGTCGAATTGGTCGAGGATCTTGGACGGGTCGACCGACACCATGTGACGAATCTGCTTGTCCTCACGCTCGAGTTCGGTGCGGAGCCGATCCTCGCCCTCGAGTGCCCACCCGAACTCCTTCACGTTCTCCGGGTCCATGCCGGCGTACCACTCCTCGCCCAACGCCTCATAGGGCGCCACGCCGACATCGCAGATGGCCCGGGTCACCCGATCGTCGAGCAGGGCGGCGACGGCGAGAGCATGGGGGCCGCCGCCCGAGCCGCCCCAGACGGCGAAACGGCCGATACCGAGAGCGTCGGCGATGGCGGTCACGTCCCCGACACAGTCGGCCACGATGCGGCCGCCATGGCGATCCGAGCCCCCGTAGCCGGCGCGGTCATAGGTGACGACCCTGACGCCGGTCGACCGGACGAGCTCGTCGTTCGGATGGCGGTTGAGCCGGCACCCCGGGGTGCCGTGAAGAGCGAAGACCGGCTTGCCGTCGAGATCGCCCCACTCGGCGAACATGATCGTGCGACCATCGGGTGCCGTTGTCGTCTGTGTCGTGCGGTCCACCGCCGGCCAAGCTACCGGATCGGACGACGGTCGTCTTCCCCCGGCGGGAGCTAACCCAGACGCCCCGAGACCAGACCACCATGGTGTGGTGACAGACGGACCCGACGAGCGGACCGACAACGACTGCGACGGAGCGCTCGTCGGACGGGCCCGGACCGGTGACCGCCGGGCCTTTGCCGTTCTCGTCGATCGACACGGGTCGTTGATCAGACGGCTCTGTCGCCGGATGGTGGCGGACCCCTCGGCCGTGGAGGACGTCATCCAAGAAGCCACCCTGGCCGCGTGGCTGAACCTCGACTATCTCCGGAATCCCGAGCGCTTCGGGTCCTGGTGGTGCGGGATCGTGCTCAACCACGCCCGCCGGTACCTGACGGCGCGGCGCGCTCAAGACCGGGCCCTGCTCACGGGGCTCGAACCCGAGCCGTCCGACGACGGTGGGTCGGGGCCCGAGCACCAGGTCGAGCAGGCGGAGCTCTCGGAACGGGTGCGGGCGGCGGTGGCGGCGTTGCCCCAGAGCCAACGGAGCGCCGCCTACCGCTTCTATCTCCAGGGGCTCAGCTACCGGGAGGCGGCCGAAGAGCTCGGCATCTCGGTCAACACTTTGAAAGCCCGGTTGCACCAGGGCCGGAAGGCTCTGCGCCGATCACTCGATGACCTTGGTCCGAAGGAGGCAGTCATGTCCGGCACCGAAGAGTTCGTCCCGGTCGAGATCGTCGATGTCCGCCAGGGTGCCGGTTCCGCCGCCCTCGGTGTCGTCGGGCCTCATATCGTGATCCTGAAGGCGAATGAGTCCGATCGCTATGTGGCCGTCTTCATCAGTGCGGCCGAGGGGACCCCCCTCGCCCTGAGCCTGGAGGAGATGGAGATGCCCCGGCCTCTCACCCACCAGCTCGCCGCCCGGTTGGTCGCCGGCTGTGGCGGCGAGATCGTCGGTGTCTCGATCACTCGACTGGTCGAGGCGGTCTACTACGCCACGATCATCCTGGAGACCCGGCAGGGCACCCAGGAGGTGGACGCCCGGCCGAGCGACGCGCTCAACCTGGCCGCCCTGACCGGTGCCCCGATCACGGTGGAGGCGTCTCTGCTGTTCGAATCCGAAGAAGACGACGCGGCCTGGAAAGACCTGCCCGGACGGGAGCAGATCGCCCGGGAGGCCAGGGAACGCCACGATGAGATCTTGCGCGTCGCTCGCGGCCGGCACACAGCACAGCACGAGTCGTAAGACCCCGTTAGCAGCCGACGTTCCCGTCGACGAGCTCCCGGATGATGTCGGCGTGGCCGTTGTGTCTCGAGTATTCCTCGATCATGTGGACGTAGATCCACCGTAGCGAGCAGAGTTCTCCGTGACGGAGCCCGGTGTCATCGAGCTCGTGGGCGGCGGCCGCTCGGCGGCTGGCGTCGCACTCGGCTTCCCACAGAGCGACGTCGGTCTCCCAGTCGGCGTCATCGAGGGGGACGAGTTCGCTGTCGTCGATGGCGGGGTCGTACCAGATGGAGGGCGTCTCGGGTTGGCGCCGAAGCACACGGTGGAACCAATTGCGCTCGACCTCGGCCATGTGCCGCACGAGGCCGTGGAGCGACAAGAGGGAGCTCTCCACGGGCCGGCTTTTGCGTCCGGCGTCGTCGAGACCCTCGCATTTCATGAGCAGGGTGGTGCGGTGGAACTCCAGCCAGGCCTCGAGCATGGGCCGGTCATCAAGGGTATACGGCGGCTCCTGTCGTCGGGGATCTTCGAGGTCGTCGACCATCCGGGTTCCTCCTGTCTCGTCAGACGGTCCTCACTATCACGATGTCGCCACCCCGGACCGCCCGGCCACGGCCTCGTCCAGGACGGTCATGTCCGCCTGCTCGAGCATCGTGTAGCCGACGCCGGGTCCGTCGGGTGACCACCAGACGGGATCGGAGCAGCGCCAACGCTGGGCCCGGAGGGTGCGGGTGAGGACTTTGGATGTCGCCGTCGTCGGAAGGGCATCGGCGACGCGGAGGAATCGCGGTGCCCACTTCGTCCCCATGTCAGGTTGGGCCGACAGAAAGGTGGCGAAGGCAGCGGGGTCGAAATCGGCGCCTGGGCGCAGCTGCAGAGCGGCCATCACCTGGTCGCCGGTCACGGGGTCGGGCACGGCGTAGACGACGGCGAGCACGACGTCGGGGTGGCGCTGAAGGATGCGGCTCACAGGGGCGGCGGCGAAGTTCTCACCGTCGACGCGCAACCAGTCGTCGGAACGACCGGCGAAGTAGAAGAAGCCGTTGTCGTCGCGGTAGGCGAGGTCACCGGTCCAGTACCAGCCGTTGCGGAGGCGGGCCCGTTCGGCGTCGTTGTTGTCCCAGTACCCCTCGAAGCCGGCGCCTCCGGACTTGGAGACGAGTTCTCCTGTGGCGTCCTCGGCGTTGGTGAGCCGGCCTTCGGTGTCGAAGAGCGCGATGGCACACTCCTCACCGGTGGCGGGATCCATGACGACGGTGTCTTCAGGGGCGCGCCCGAGAGCACCGTGGGGCGTGTCGGGGGTGCGCTGGACGGTGGCACCCCCTTCGGTCGAACCGTAGGAATCCACCACCCGGCAGCCGAAGCGTTCGGCAAAGCGGGCGAGATCGTCCTCGGCCCCTTCGTTGCCGAACACGCGCGTCAAGGTGTTGTCGGCGTCGTCGGGACGTTCGGGGGTGGCCAGGATGTAGGAGAGGGGCTTGCCCACGTAGTTGAAGTAGGTGACGCCGTGGCGACGGACGTCGGGGAGAAAACCGGAGGCTGAGAACCGTCCGGTGGTGGGAAACGCCAGCGTCGCCCCGGCGGCCAGGGTCGGGCTCCATCCGGCCATGAGCGCGTTGGAGTGGAACAGAGGCATGGCCACGTAGCAGACGTCGTCCGGGGTGATCTGGTAGAGCTGGGCCACGGCGCCGCCGATGCGGGCCATGCGCCCCTGAGTGCACCGACACGCTTTGGGGGCGCCGGAGGTGCCCGACGTGAAGATCAGATAGCCGAGTGCCTCGTCGCCGGCGTCCACCGAAGCCGGATCGAACAGGCCACCGGTGCCGTCGAGCGGCTCGTGCTGGTCGGGGCCGTCGACGATCAGGACGCGGGCGTTCGTGGCCGAGGCCGCGCCGAGGGCCGTCCCCAGATCGAGGCCGTCGACGAGGGGCAGATGGGCGCGATCGGTCACGAGTAGCTGGCACCGGGTATGGGCCAGGTCGCGGGCCAGATCGGAGCCGCGGTGGGTGGGATTGGCGCCCACGGTGACGGCACCGACCAGCGAGGCGGCTCCCAGCCAGAAGGCGAACTCGGGCACGTTGTCGAGGAGGACGGCCACGTGGAACGGTCCGGGCGCCCGGTGAGTGACCAGCCATGCCGCCCGGGCGCGCGACGCCTCGACCACCTCGTTCCATGTCCAGGTCTCGTCGCCCGCCACGAGGCCTGGATTGGCATCGCCGGCGCGGGCGAGGAGGTTGTCAGCGATGGTGTCCATGGGCCCTTCCGGCGTCGTCATCCCTGGTCAGAGCCCACGTCATGGTCCCGTCGCAGGCAACCTTTCGGCTCTCCGGCAATAGTGGAACACGTTGCACTTTTTCCTCCGGAATGGTACCGTCCCCGGCAACCGAGAGGAGCAGCCCCATGGAGTTCGGGATCTTCAACGCCGTGTGTCTGACGCCGAAATTCCGTGCCCAGCACGGCACCAACGCGGAGCACCGGCGCATCATGGACGAGCTCGCTTACATCAGGGCCGCCGACAAGGCCGGGTTCAAGTACTCGTGGGCGTCGGAGCACCACTTCCTCGAGGAATACTCCCACCTCTCGGCCAACGAATCCTTCCTGGCTTTCGCGGCCGCCCAGACGACGAACATCCACCTGGGCTCGGGCATCATCAACCTCACCCCGCCGGTCAACCACCCGGCCCGGATCGCCGAACGGGTGGCCATGCTCGACCACCTGTCCGAAGGTCGCTTCGAGTTCGGGACCGGACGCGGCTCCTCCAGCACCGAGCAGAAGGGCTTCGGCATCGAGGATCAGGAGCTCACACGCGAGATGGTGGCGGAGACGCTTCCCCAGATCGTGCGGATGTGGAAGGAGAAGGACTACTCCTACGACGGGCGCTTCTTCTCCATGCCCGAGCGCAACGTCCTGCCCAAGCCCTACACGAATCCGCACCCGCCTCTGTGGGTGGCGGCCGGCAGCCCGGGAACGTTCGAGATTGCCGCCCGGCAGGGCCTCGGGGTGCTGTGCTTCGCCTTCGGTCGGCCCGAGCAGTTCATCCCCCTCATCGAGAAATACAAGAAGGAGATCAAGAACGCCGAGCCCGTGGGGGGCTACGTCAACGACAACATCATGATCACCACCCAGATGCTCTGTCTGGAGGACGGTGGTAAGGCTCGGCAGGCCTTCGCCGACATGGACTCCGGTTACTACCTCAGCCTCGTCTTTCGGTACTTGGACACTTTCCCCCGTCCCGACGGTATTCCCGAGTGGCCGCAGACGATCCCCGATCAGACGCCCGACCAGATCGACAAGGCCATCGAGAGCGGGTCCATCGCCGTCGGTGACCCCGACGAAGTCGAGCGCGCCATCAAGCGATTCGAAGAGACCGGAGCCGACCAGCTGAGCTTCGGCATGCTCTCGTCGGCCATGCCCATCGAAACCTGCGAAGAGGCGGTCGCCACCTTCGGTAAGCACGTCCTACCCAAGTTCGACAAGGACCCCGTGCACAGCACGACCCGCCAACGGATTGCCCAGATCGGAAGCTGACGAGGCGCCCGGCTTGCCGCCGGCCCCGCCAGTCACTGCAGATGGCAATGTGTGCTGCATCCAAGCATTGGGGTGTGACCGCCGTGAGCAGGGCGAAGCCGCGCCGTGGGCGAGCTGCTGACATGGCCTGCGGTGGTCATGACCGTTGGCTCCCGGACGTGAGCTGACGCTCTCCATCGAACGCTGTCGGTCCCGGCATCTGACGCCCGCGTCACGTACCCTTTCTGAGAGTCACACGCGCGACTTCGCGTGGTGGGCTCCGGCGTCGTAGCCACGGGCGGGTCCTCGCCAGTGCCGGCGTTCGGTCGGGTCGCCGCCCCTGTGCCACCCTCGGCCCCCCCGGGGTCGGCGCAGAGGGCGGTGGCTCGCGTTCAGGCTCAGAATGCGCCGATGATCTCGTCCACCGTGGCCAGGCTGGCGACCAGACCGAGCGTGTGGCGCAGGACGTCGGCGGCGTAGTCCGAGGGGATGCCGGCCACGGCGTCGGTGGCCAGAACAACGTGGTAACCGAGATTGACGGCCTCGACCGTCAATCCGATGATCCCGAGGTTGAGCGAGACACCGCACACCACGACAGTCGACACCCCGAGGGCGCGCAGCGTCGGATCGAGAGTCGTACCGATGAAGGGCGACACCCCGTGACGCCGGTGCGAGACGAGGTCGATCGGTTCGGCCCCGAGCTCGGGGATGAGCTCGACGGCGCTCGTCTCTTCGAGGAGATGTTCGGGCCGCCGCAACACGGCCGTGATGAGCGGGGCATTGGAGGGCGAGCCGAGCCGGTCCGCCCGGAAACCGGCCGTGCAATGGACGACGGGAAGGCCGCCGCCGCGGGCCGCGGCCAAGAGCCGGGCCGTATGGGCCACGACGCCGACGCGGTTCACCTCGTCGGCCAGAGCGGGGAAGCTCGACAGGTCCCCGACCACGCCCCGTTGGAGCTCCATGGTCACGACGGCGGCCCGTCCGGCGCCGATCAGGTCGGAGAGCGCAATGGGCATGGCGTCAGGTGGCGCCGGACTCCGTGGTGACGATGGTGTTCGCCCATCGATAGTCGGGCTTCCCACTCGGAGAACGCTCGATCTTGTCCACGACGTGGAGCTGGCGAGGCACCTTGTATCCGGCCACGTGACCACGGCAGTGCTCCTGGACGACTTCGAGCGACGGGGCGGTGTGTCCCGGGCGCGGCTCGACGATGGCGGCGACGCGCTGGCCGAAGCGCTCGTCGGGAGCACCGACGACGATGGCGTCCATGATGTCGGGGTGATTGCGAACGACGGCCTCGACTTCCTCGGGGAAGATCTTCTCGCCTCCGGAGTTGATGCAGATCGAGCCCCGGCCGAGCAGCGTCACCGATCCGTCGGCCTCGATGGTGGCGAAGTCACCGGGCATGACGAAGCGCTTGCCGTCGACGGTGATGAAGACCTCGGCCGTCTTCTTGGGATCGTTGTAGTAGCCGATGGGGATGTTGCCGGCCCGGGCGATCTTCCCGATCACACCGGACCCGGGCTTGACCAGATTGAGGGCTTCGTCGAACACCACCGACTCGCCCACCGCCGTCACCGTGGGACCGCCCTTCATGGCCGTCGCTCCCGGCAACACCCGGGTGATCCCGTTGTTGCCCGATTCCGACGACCCGATGGCGTCGGTCATGATCAGATTCGGGAAGTGGCGGAAGAACTCGTCCTTTACCGCCGGCGAGAAGAGTGCGGCGGTCGACGTGAATCCGATGAGCGAGGACAGGTCGTAGGAGACGCCCGGTTCGTCGAGAGTCTCGATCAAAGGCTTGCCCATGGCGTCGCCGGTGATCATCACCATGTTGACCTTCTCGCGCTCGACCAGCGACCACACCTCCCGGGGATCGAATTTGGCCACCAGCACGACCCGGTTGCCGGTGAAGCTCTGGCCCATGACACCCCACTGCGTGGCCCCGTGCATCAGAGGGGCGACCGGTAGGAAGGTGAGCGGTCCGCCCGCCGCCAGACCCTTCTCCACCATCTGCTCCGGGCGTTCCATGCGGGTACCGGTCATGGCGTCGATGCCACCGCCCAGGGCGAAAAAGACATCTTCGTGACGCCACACCACGCCCTTGGGCATGCCGGTGGTCCCGCCGGTGTACAGGATGTAGATGTCGTCGCCCGATCGGGAGGCGAAATCGCGCTCGGGGGAGGCCCCCTCGAGCGCCTCCTCGAAACCGACGGCGTCGGGACTGGGATCGGGTTCCTGGCTGTCGTCGTCGATGACCACGACATGGCGCAGCGCCGGCAGCTCGGGCAGAAGGGCGGCCACCCGGGGCGAGAACTGCCGTTGGTGGACCAGGGCGACGAGATCGGCGTTGGTGAACAGGTAGCGCAGCTCGTCGTGGACGTAGCGGTAGTTGATGTTCACCCAGACGGCCCGCAGCTTGAAGACGGCCCAGGCTGTGGTCACCCACTCGGTGCTGTTCAGGGCGTAGATGCCGACGTGCTCACCTTTGCGCACCCCCTGCGCGGCCAGGTGGTGGGCCAGGCGGTTGGCCCTGGCCTCGAGCTGGGCGTAGGTGAGGCGCCGGCCCTCGGCCACCAGGTACTCACGATCGGGGAAGGCGTCGACGGCAGCCTCGAAGAGGTCTGCGAGGTTGAATTCCATCCCCGACAAACTAGAACAAGTTTCTATCCCAGGGACAAAAGGGGGCCGGCGGCCGGGTGGCGGCGCGGTCGTCAGGCCTCGTGGAGACGCTCACGCTCGTCGGCCAGCGCCGCCATCACGGTCGAGGCGATGCCGGGACCGTCGAGTCCGAGGTCGGACAAGATGAAGTCGGGCTTTCCGTGGGCGATGTAGGAGCGCGGGACACCGAGGATGCGGACGGGGGGAAGGAGGCGGTCGAGGCCCGGAACCGTCCGCATGGCATCGAAGAGGAACGTCCCGGCGCCCCCGACGCGGATTCCGTCCTCGACCGTGACGACCAGTCCGTGACCGGCCGCGTCGGCCAGCATTTTCGGATCGGGCGGTGCCACCACTCGCACGTCCCAGACCGTGGCGTCGATGCCGTCGGCCTCCAGCTTGGCCGCCGCTTCCTCGGCCGCTTCGACCATCTTGCCGACGGCCAGGAGACACACGGTGTCGTCGCCCCGGTGCACGAGGCGCGCCGACAGGCCGTGACCGGCGGTGCCCGGCTCGACGTGGCGGGCCGGTGTCTTCGGGAAGCGGATGACGGACGGGCCGTCGAGGGTTAATGCCGTGTCGAGCATGGGTCCGACCTCGTCAGCCGAGGACGGGGCGAAAACCGTCATGTCCGGTATGGCCAGAGCGAGCGACATGTCGAGGATGCCGTGGTGGCTGGGACCGTCGTCGCCCGTGATGCCGGCCCGGTCGAGGACGAAGACGACGGGAAGCCGGTGCAGCCCGACATCGAGGTTGGCCTGGTCGAAGGCCCGGCTGAAAAAAGTGGAGTAGACGGCGACCACCGGGCGTAACCCGGTCATGGCCATGCCGGCGGCGGCGGTCACCGCATGCTGCTCGGCGATTCCCACATCGAGGAAGCGATCCGGGTACTTCGCCTCGAAGGGCAACAGGCCCGTCGGCCCCGGCATGGCGGCCGTGATGGCGACAACGTCGTCGTCGCGGTCGGCAGCCGACAGCACGGCCCGGGTGAAGGCGTCGGTGTAGGACGTGGACGTGCCCGACCCTTTGGCCACCGACGGCTGGACCTTGAAGTCGTGGAGGCGTTGGATCTCGTCCTCCTCCGCCGGGCCGTAGCCGCAGCCCTTCTGCGTGAGAACGTGCACGACGATGGGCCCGTCCCACTCGGCCGCGTGAGCCAGAGCCTGCTCCATGCCGGCGATGTCATGCCCGTCGATGGGACCGGCGTAGCGGACGCCGAGAGCCTCGAAGAAGCGGTGTGGGGTGACGACCTCGCGCACGGCGATGGCGAGGCCGTGGACGCCGGAGTAGGCGAGGCCACCGAGTCCCGGGATGCGACGCAGGAGGTGGCGGACGCGCTCACGGGCGTGGACGTACTGGGGGTTCAGGCGCAGATGCGTCAGTCCCGACGAAAGCTTCGACACCGTCGGTGCGTACGACCGGCCGTTGTCGTTCAGAACGATGACGACACGGCTGCCGGCGTGGCCCAGGTTGTTGAGCGCCTCGTAGGCCATGCCGCCGGTGAGAGCACCGTCACCGAGGACGGCCACGACCCGTCGTTCGTCCTCACCACGGAGATGGAGGCCGGTGGCGATGCCGTGGGCGTAGCTGAGGGCCGTCGACGCATGGCTGTTCTCCACCCAGTCGTGCTCGGACTCCTGGCGCGACGGGTAGCCCGACAGACCACCCGCCTGCTTCAACGAGGGGAAGTCACCACGTCGCCCGGTGACCAGCTTGTGGATGTAAGCCTGGTGGCCCGTGTCCCACAAGATGACGTCGCGGGGGGAATCGAAGACCCGGTGCAGGGCCAGGGTGAGCTCGACGACCCCGAGGTTCGATCCCAGGTGCCCGCCGGTGGTGGTGACGGATTCGACAATGAACGAGCGGATCTCGGCCGACAGCTGGTCGAGTTGCGCGTGCGACAAACTGCGCAGGTCGGCGGGGCTCTGGATGTCGTCGAGGAGCATGGGCATTGGTGGAGTCGGGGGCCGCGGAACGGGCGGTCGCTGGTTGTCACGCTACCGCGGACCGGCCGGCGGGGATCAGCGCCAGGACGACGGCGGCCGCCGCGGCCAGGCCCGAGAGCAGGAACAGACCGGTGCTCAGACCGGCCGTGTCGGCCACCCAGCCCACCACGGCCGGGCCGGCCACCCATCCGACATAGCCGGTGGCCGTGAGGGCGCCCACCAGGGCAGCGGGGGAGATGCTGTCGCCCCGAACGGCGGCACCCGGACCGGGGGAACGCGCCGGATCCGAGGCCAGGGCCACCCTGGAGGCGACGGCCATGACGAGGGGCCAGCACAGCGAGATGCCCCCGGCGGCCAGAGCGAGTCCGAGGGCGGCCGTCGCCGCGTGGTGCGACCCCGCTTCCAGGGCCAGGCCACCGGCGGCCACGGTGGCGCCGATCACGAGACCCCAGCGCTGCCCGATACGACCGATCCGACCCCCCGCCCCACCTCTCGTCGTCACGGCGATGGCCTGGCCTATGCAGTAGGCACCGGCACCGAGCAGGACACCGGCGGCGAGATGGGTGCGCAGGTACAGCACGCCCCACGTATCGATGCCGCCCTCGACCATGGCCGTGATGGCGAATACCGCGGCCAGCACCACCAGGTGCTGCGACCGGATGGCGGCCAGCGAACGTAGCCAACCGGCGCGCTCCTTGGGCGCTGGGTCACGCAAGACACCCTCGCTCCTGACGACGCCATCGGCGCCGGCGCGGTGGTCGATGGCGCCAGGAAGCAACGCCGTCCGGGTCACGGCGGCGAGGGCGAGGCCCGCCACCGCCACCGCCGCCCACGCCCAACGCCACGACACTCCTGCGCGTAGCAAACCGCCGGTCGTCGCCGCTCCGACCAGGGCGCCCGCGTTGAAGAAGGCATGAAAGCGCATCATCCGTCCGGCGTCGCCGGCCACGCCCTCGGCGGCGGCCGCGTTCATGGCCATGTCGACCAACCCGGCCGTCATCATGCTCAGAACGTAGGTGATGACGAAGGGGGCGCCACCACCGACGCCGGCCGAAGCGAGCAGGACGACGCCCCATCCCACCAGCGTCCGACTCATGAACCGGGCCGTGCCCCAGCGCTCGGCCAACCCGCCGCTGACGGCGGCGGCCACACCACCGGCGCCGATCGACACCGACAGCAGAAGGCCGAGGCGGCCCGTGGAGAGGTGCAGGTTGTGCTCGATGTTGGTGGCGGCGACGGCCCAGGTGCCCCAGAAGATCCCGAAGGCGACGAACGTGGCGCGCACCGGTCGCAACGTCTCGCCCATCGCTTCAGCTTCGCACGACGCCTCGGGTCCAGCCCGGTCCCCGGGTCGGATCCCGAGCGAGGAGACATGGACGCGGGGATCGAGCGCCGGGGGCGGCGGACGGGGCAGAATGCGATCGTCCAGACGGCCGCCGGCGTGGGCCGGCCATCGCGGGGGAGATCCTGATGCAGGCGAACGTCAACGGCACCACCATGCCGGTCCTGGAGATGCTGCTCGACCCGGGCGAAGCGCTCGTGTCCACCCACGGGGACCTGTCGTGGATGACCGCCAACATGCAGATGTCGCAGAAGGTCAACACCGGCGGCGGCGGGGGATTGATGGCCGGACTCAAACGCGCCGTCGGCGGCGGCGGGATCTTCTTGACCCGCTATGAGGCCGTCGGGGGTCAAGGCATGGTGACGTTCGCCAGCAAGCTGCCGGGCCGGATACTCCCGATCGAGATCGCCCAAGGCCAGGGCTACCTCGTCCACCGTCACGGTTGGATGTGCGGGACACCTGGCATCACGCCCACTATCGGCCTGCAGCAGACCTTCAAGGGTGGCCTGTGGGGCGGCGAGGGATTTATCCTGCAGAAGCTCGAAGGCGAGGGCCAGGCCTGGGTGGAGCTGTCCGGCGAGATCGTGACCTACGAGCTGGTGGCCGGGCAGACACTGCTCGTCCACCCCGGGCATGTCGGCATGTTCCAGGACAGCGTGAGTTTCCAGGTCATCAGGCTCCAGGGCATCGCCAATCGCTTCATGGGGGCCGACGGCCACCATCTGGTCTCTCTCACGGGTCCCGGCAGCATCTGGTTGCAGAGCATGCCCCTGCCCGTCCTCGCCCAAGCCCTGTCGGAGTACCTGGGTGGTGACGAGCACCGCGGCGATGCCGTGGGCGGCGGCGTGGTCGGGGGCGTTCTGGGCAACGTCCTCGGACGCGGGGTCTGAGTCGACCCCGGGCTCAGCGGGCCTTGGCCAGGAAGCCCTCGATGTCGACGACCACCCTGGCCACACGGCCGGCACCGACCAGGCCGGCGGCGTCGGTGGCCGTGACGGTGAAGATGAGGCGCCGGCCCTCGATCTTCTCGAGGACGGCTTCGGCCGTCACCTCCGAACCCACCCGCACGGGGGCCAGGTGGTCGAATTTCACGCGGACCCCGACACTCGTCAGTCCCGGCCCGAGCGCTCCGGCCACGGCCTGGACCGTCGCTTCCTCGCACAGCGAGATCAGCCGGGGCGTGGCCAGGACCTCGACGTCGCCCGAGCCCAGGGCGACGGCGGTGTCCTGAGCGCCGACCACGAGGGAGGCGCGGCCGCGGCGGCCGGGGTCGAGGGTCACGGAGGTACGATACGAAAGACGGGCGCCGTCGGCCAGAACGGGCGATGGCACCCGCGAGCCGGATTGCCGTCGCCAGGGACGGGCCGCGTGGACCGATGGGCACGCGAGTCCTCCGACGATGGCAACCGGCCCCGAGACCTGGTGCCGGACATGACCGGCTCCGAGAAAGGAAGCAGCCGGTGAGCGACGCAGCGTCAGGGACAGCTCTGCTCGTCGACACCGCGGTCGTCGAGCGAGTGCTCGACTCCGCCCTCCGCCGGGGGGGTGAATTCGCCGAGGTCTTTGTCGAGGACCGACGCGGCACTTCCGCCACGCTCGACGACGGAAGGGTGGAGGAGCTGTCGTCGGGGCGTGATCGCGGCGCCGGTGTGCGGGTCGTCGTCGGTGAGACCACCGGCTATGCCCACACGGCCGACCTGAGCGAGGCCGGCTTGCTCCTCGCCGCCGAGGCGGCCGCAGCGGTGGCCCGAGACGCCCACGGGACGCGGAACGTGGCGTTGTCGCATTCCGATGCGCCGCGTCCCTACGACGTCACCATCTTCCCCGAGGACGTGGAGAAGGCACGCAAGATCGAACTGCTGGCCCGGGCCGACGACGCCGCCCGATCGGCGGGATCGGCCGTGACCCAGGTCTCCGCCTCCTACGGCGACAGTCGGCGCCGCATACTGGTGGCCAACAGCGACGGGGTGCTGGTGGCCGACGACCAGGTCCGCTCGCGTTTTTCGGTGTCGTGTGTGGCCGTCGGTGACACGGGCATGCAGACAGGGTTCGAGTCCGCCGCCTTCACCGTCGGTTTCGAGCTATTCGACACGGTGGACGTCGATGAGGTGGCGGGCGAAGCAGCACGGCGGGCGTTGGCCAAGTTGTCGGCGCGTCCGGCACCGAGCGGAGAGGTGCCCATCGTCCTGGCCTCGGGCAGTGGCGGAATCCTGTTCCACGAGGCGTGCGGCCACGGGCTCGAAGCCGATCACATCGCCAAGGACGCATCGGTCTATGTCGGGCAGGTGGGCTCCCAGGTGGCGAGCCCCCTGGTCACGTTGGTGGACGACGGGACGATCGGTCGGGAGTGGGGCACCTTCGCCGTCGACGACGAGGGTCGCCCGGCGCAGCGCAACGTCCTCATCGAGAACGGTGTGCTCACCGACTACATGTGGGACTACCTGCGGGCCCGGCACGAAGGACGCCAGTCGTCGGGCAACGGCCGACGCCAGAGCTATCGCGACCTGCCCATGGTGCGGATGACGAACACCTTCCTGATCGACGGTGAGTCGGACCCCGACGAGCTCCTGGCCCAGACGCCGACCGGTGTCTATGTGGCCAAGCTCGGGGGGGGACAGGTCAACACGACGACCGGGGACTTCGTGTTCGGAACCGTCGAGGCCTACCTGATCGAGAACGGCCGCCTCACGGAGCCGCTGCGCGACGCCAACCTGATCGGCAACGGTCCCGAGACACTGCGTCGCATCGACGCCGTGGCCAACGACTTCGCCACCTCGCCGGGGACGTGCGGCAAGGACGGACAGAGCGTGCCGGTGGGGACGGGGCAGCCGACGCTGCGCATCACCGGCGTCACGATCGGAGGAACGGCCGGTGACTGACACCAGGACACGCAACGGTGCGGCCTCGGTGGACGATCTGCTGACCTTGGTCAGTCGCGTCGCCGACCAGGCCCGCCCGGGCGAGGAGCTCGAGGTGTACGCCTCGCGCGGGGTTGAGACAGACGTACGCGCCTATGACGGCGAGATCGAGCAGCTGTCGTCGGCGGCCTCCGCCGGCGTGGGCATCCGGGTTGTCTCGGCGCAGCGCCAGGGATTCGCCTACGCCGGCACCCTGGACGAGGAGGCGATCGCCGAGACGCTGGCCGAGGCGCGTGACAACGCCACTTTCGCCACTCCCGACGAGCACCTCGGACTGGCCCGTCCCGATACCGTGGTCCCGGCGTCACTCGACCTGTGGGACGACTCCCTCAGCTCCCTGTCGACCAGCGCCAAGGTGGACATGGCTCTCGAACTCGAGCGCCGGGTCCGTGGCGGGGACCCCCGTGTCCGTCAGGTGGACGCCGCTGACTACGGCGACATGGCGGCCGAGGCCGCTATCGCCAGTTCGACAGGCATCACGGCCACGGCCCGGCGCACGATCTGTAGCCTGTCGGTGTCGGCCATCGCCGGGGACGGCCTCGATAGCCAGACCGGCGTCGGGTTCAGCGCCGGACGTGGGCCTGGCGATGTCGACTCTGAACACGCGGCCAACGATGCCATCGAGCGCGCCACGCGCATGATCGGCGCCACCAAAGTGAAGTCGGGCCGATGTGTCGTGGTGCTCGACTCCCGAGTCACCTCGACACTCTTGTCGATCATCTCCTCGGCCCTGTCGGGTGAGGCCGTGACCAAGGGCCGGTCGTTTTTCGCCGATCGGATCGGCGAGGTGGTGGCCTGTCCTCTCGTGACCCTCGTCGACGACCCCACGGACGCCCGGGCATTCGGCGCCTCCACCCATGACGCCGAGGGCCTCGCCTGCAGGCGCAACGTGCTCATCGACACCGGCATCCTGAAGGGATTCGTCTTTGACACCACCGCGGCGCGTCGGGCCGGGACGGTGTCCACCGCCTCAGCCGTGCGCGGTGGCTATGCCACCACCCCCGGCGCCGGGTGTCGGGCGCTGCTGTTGTCCCCCGGATCACTCGATGCTCAGGAGATCCTCGCCCAAGTGGGTGAAGGGTTCTTCGTGCAATCGGTGACCGGGGTGCACTCCGGAGTCAATCCCGTGAGCGGGGACTTCTCCGTGGGGGCAGAGGGCCTCATGATCCGCGGCGGTGTGTTGGCCGAACCGGTGCGAGAGGGCACGATTGCGTCGACCCTGCAACGGATGCTGCAAGAGATCGTCCATGTCGGCGGCGACGTCGAATGGCTCCCGGGACTGGCCGCCGGTCAGACCCTGGCTGTCGACGGAATGGTTCTGAGCGGCGCTTAGCGTGCCGAGTGGTGTCGTCGCCTGGTGACGACAGTCACTATGACGCGGCGGCCGACGAGTCGGACTTCCCCGAAGGTGTGTTGGACTTCTCCGGTGACGAGTTGCCCTTTGAGGCCGTCGCCTTGTCACCCGACGAGTTCTCGGAGGACGCCGTTTTCTCCTTCGGCGATGCCGACGCCTCTTTGGTCGAGCCGGCGCCGGAAGACTCCGACGAGGTCGCCGGTGAGCCGTCCTTCGACGACTTGGACTCCTTGGCGGCGGGACGGCTGTCGTTCTTGTAGAAGCCGCTTCCCTTGAACACCACCCCGATGGACCCGAATACCTTGCGCAAAGGGCCACCGCAGGCCGGACAGGAGGTCAGGGGATCGTCGCGAAACGACTGGACCACCTCCGCGTGCTCGCCGCAGGACGTGCATGCGTATTCGTACGTCGGCATCCGTCCCGACCCTTTCCGTGATTGGCACTCTCACCCTCTGAGTGCCAAGTCTACCGTTCGAGCGGTGCCTCGGTCGCGCCAACCGTCTCCATAATGAATCCCTGGTCACGTACAATGCGAAAGTGCACGATCGCGGATTGACCCACCTCGACCCTCTCGGGGGGGCACGGATGGTGGACGTCACACCCAAGGAACAGACCCACCGCCGAGCCCTGGCGCGGTGCCGGGTGATGATGCTCCCCGAGACCACGGCCAAGGTTGCCAGCAACGCCATCACCAAAGGTGACGTGCTCGGCACGGCGCGTATTGCCGGTATCCAGGCGGCCAAGAAGACCCCGGACCTGATCCCGATGTGTCACCCCTTGTTGGTGGGGTCCGTGCACGTGAATTTCACCATCGGCGACGACTTCGTCGAAGTGGAGGCTCAGGTCGAAACGGTCGATCGGACCGGGGTGGAGATGGAGGCGTTGACCGCCTGCGCTACCGCCGCCCTGACGATCTACGACATGTGCAAGTCCGCCGACCGGTCCATGAGTATCGGTGAGCTCGCCTTGTGGGAAAAGACGGGCGGCAGCACCGGCACTTGGCGACGCCCCGCTCTCTGAGACGGCCTGCCGGCCGGACCGGGCCGACGCTCGGCTCCCTGGGTTGGACGGGAGACTATGACTGGCTGACTCGATCGGTCAGCGCAGACGAAATCGCCGGCGCCGTCCCTTGGCCATGATCGTGACGTCCTCGGCCAGCGTCGTCGGTGTGGTCTCCGTCGATTCGACGACCGGCGTGCTCGGGGCAGCGGAAAGAATCTCCGTCGCCATGGACGCAGCCGAGTCCCCGCGCTTCGTCGGCTGAGGCATCACGTCAGCGAGCGCCTGCGAGCCCGAAAACGGGGGGGGTTCGGGTGATGGCCCTGCGCCTGTGGGCGAGGCTGTCGGGGACACGAAGGGAGCGGGGTCCGCTGTCACCGGCCCGAGCGGTGCGCGTCGAGTCTCGGGCGATGTCGGGGGAACGACAGAAGGCCTTGGTCCACTCGGAGGGTTGGATCCGACAGTGGACTTTGGCTCCACAGAAGGGTTGGGCTCGGCAGGCGGGGCAGGAGGAGTCGGCGCCGGCGTCGTAACCGGGGACGCAACCGGAGGCGGGAGAAGAGGCGCACCGGCCACGGGAGAGGGGCGGGGCGCGACGGTCGGCGGGGCCGGTACGCCGGCGGCGGGCGCCGGTGGACGGACCGAACGACGAGGATCGACCGTCGGGGACCACGACGTGTTCGGCGCCGCGGGGGTCGGTGACCGTGAGGGGACGGCCGCGGGGGAAGGCATGGTCTGAGGTGGGCGTGGCGCTGTCGGGACCGAAGGAGAATGCGTCGAAGCCGGTGGCGGTGTCGGCGAGATCGTCCTGGCGGACGGCGGAGCGACCGGTGGTCCGGACCGCGTCGGGCTTGGCGGAGCGGTAGGCGGTGCCGGAGTTGAAACGGCGGTGTCGAACTCGGTGCCGAGCAGCGTGGTCAGCAGTGCCCCTCCCTCGGCCGCGTGGACGACCCGACGGGACGGTCCGGCGGCGGCGGGAGTATCACCGAACTCGGCGGCCAGGAGCGCATCGACGGCGGCCGGGGTCAGGTTGGGAACAACAGCTGGTGTTGTCATCATGGGCGCTTCGCGGGCCAGACCTCGGGCCACGCGCCGACCTCGGGGCCATGAGCCGCTCGAAACGGGTTCGCGTGCGACCTTGCGGTCTTCTGGGGCGACGGGTGCGACGGGTGCGACGTAGAAACGAGGAGATGTGACCGACCCCGCCCCGGACGCCACTGCCGGTACGTCGGGAGGCCGCTCAACGTCAGGAGCCGGCGTTGCCGGAACGAAGACGTCAGTCCCGAGAAGAGCGTCGATCGTGTTCTGGGATGCAGCCGGATCGCGCCCGTCGGCTGGTTCAACGCCCGGTTGCGCTGAGGGTCCCGCGGCCAGAGGGACGCGTTGCGGGCTGCGAGGAAGCGATGTTGCCTCGCCGCCACCCAGCGCGGCCTGAGGATTGACCGAAAGCGCTTCGCACACGATCATGCCGAGACTCTCGATGGCCTGGGCGAGTTTGAGCTGCCCCTCCTGAACCTCGTTGAGGCGTTCGAGGATCTCTTGCCAGAGGTCGGCCGAGGACAGGGCCGCGGAGCGAACGAGATCGGAATTGGATCCCGTTGCCTCCGGTGGGCGACTATCCATCGTCATGGCCGGCCTCTCCATTCCGCCCCTGCGACCGGTTACGGGCTGATCGCCGGAGCATGCACGCGATCGTCAACCGGGACCGGCTGCGAAGCGTAGCCGGACGAGTACTACATCGGAACGTCGGTGCCAAGTATTGAGAGAATCTGCCCGATCAATTCTATTTTTTGGTGCCCCACCTGGATGAAAGCTCAGGCGCGGGCAGCGCTCCTTAGCTCATCGAGCGAAAGTTCGCCCGTCGCCTCTCCTCCACACTGCGTGCAGTGCTCGACGTGGCGCCAGGACCGAAGGAGCCTGGTGCCCTCCGGGTTCAGAAGGACCACGAAGGACTCCGATACGGGATCGATGTCCAGGCCGAAATAGGGCCGCCACCCCGTCGACGCCGGGTGGTTGTCCAGGTGCAGGCCCTTCAGGACACGGCGGAATCGCATCCGATCGGTGTCGAAGAGCCAGGTGCTGTGGCAGGACTCCAGAACAAGGGGTTCCATAGGTTGGATCATTGCCCTCAAAACTGACGAAATAGACACAGGAGTGTTGCGGTTTGATGACGATCAAGGCCCTCGTGACATTATCGCCACGGGGCGTCCTCTTCCCCGACCCCCGGGTGTGGTGCGAGTGGTTTTACCAGCACAATCCGTGTTTTGGGGGCTGACCGCCGGAGCCGCTGCTGCTGCTCCCATAACCCTCGTGGAAGAGGTGATCACCGGCGCCGGCGTGAGCGTCGGCGGGAGTCGGTGACCGGTACCCCGGTAATGATAGCGATGGCGGATTCGAAGGTGGTGGCATCGCCGGTCGGGACGGCGAAGCGGTGGGTACTCGTCGGGCTCGAAGCCTCCAGCAAGACAGCACCCTCGCCGCCCGGTGCGGTCGTCCGTCCGGTCGTCCTGAGGACCGTGAGCTCGGCCCATGCCAGTGAAGCGGCCACCGTCCCGTTGGGAGAGAACACGGTGAGTCCCCCGTGGTCGACCACCAGGGCCAAACCGCCCACGGCCAGCTGTCCATCGCTTTCGGCGGTGAGGAGATAGACGTCACCCAATGAGAGAGGCAGCGGGTCGACCGCAGCTGCTTCGGTGGAGCGACCGCGTCGGTGTTTCGCCCTCACTCAGATAATTCCGGTTTGTAGTTCACGCATTGTCACTGTGGCTCCGTCACACTCCCGCACTGTCATATTGCCTATGCATTCAGTCACGAAAACGGTCGTTTAACTTTCCCGGTGTCGTACACTAGGACGCTATGGACCTGGAAGAGTTCAACCGATTGCTGCAGGTTCTCTGCGATCTCGACGGTTCCGATCTTCACGTGAAGGCGGGCTCCGCCCCCCGGGTACGCGTGGACGGTCATCTGCGCATGCTCGACGACGAACCGCGTATCAGTCCCGAAGAGTCGCGGTCGTTGGCCGAAGAGATCATGCTCCCTAACATCCGCGAGATCTTCACGGAAAAACATGAAGCGGACTTCGCCTACAGCGTGTCGGGGGTCGGCCGCTTTCGTATCAACGCCTTCTATCAGCGTGGTTCGGTGGCGTTGGCCGTGCGACGCGTGCGCACCAGTGCATCGAGCGTCGAGGACCTGGGACTCCCCGATGTCGTTCGTCGCCTGGCGGACGAACAGCGTGGCCTGGTGCTGGTGACGGGTCCAACCGGTTCGGGTAAGACCACGACTCTGGCCGCCATGATCAACCACATCAACGAGACACGGGCCTGCCACATCATCACGGTGGAGGACCCCATCGAGTATCTCCACACCGACGCCTGCGCCACCATTGACCAGCGTGAGGTTGGATTCGATACCGAGACGTTCACGAGTGCCATGCGCGTCATACTTCGCCAGGACCCCGATGTCATCCTGGTCGGCGAGATGCGGGACCCCGAGACTGTGTTCACGGCGTTGACGGCGGCCGAAACCGGGCACCTTGTGTTTTCGACGCTGCACACCACCACGGCCACAGAGACCATAAACCGTATTGTCGACTTCTTCCCTCCCCACCAGCACCGTCAGATTCGTTTGAGCCTGGCCAGTGCCTTGACCGGAACCATCTGTCAGAGACTGATCCCCCGAGCCGACGGAAAGGGCAGGGTTCCCGCACTCGAGGTGATGGTCGTGAACGGCCGTATCCAACAGGCGATCGCCGACCCGCTATTGACCTCGGAGATCGATCAGATCATCGCCGACGGCGAGTACTACGGCATGCAGACGTTCGACCAGGCTCTGGTACAGCTCTTGGCCAACGGTGAGATCGATCTCCGTGAAGCGATGAATGCCGCCTCGAACCCTCACGACCTGAAGGTCATGCTCGAACGCCTGGGCATCGTTCCCACCGGCCGTGGATTCGTGACCGCCTTCGCTCCCTGAGCGGGTCCCCCTTCAGGTCCCGACGCCGGCACCCAGGGCCACGGCGACCACCGTCGCCACCACCACCCCGGCGGCGAGAGCGAGGCAAAGTACGCCCCGATCAGCGTCAGGCGAAAGCGCCTTTCGCCCGTGGCGGAGGCCGCCGACCACGAGCATCGCGACGGCGGCGGTAGCCAGACCCTCTCCGACGTATGCCGGTCCCAGCCACCCGAGTGCGGAACCCACCGGGAGCAGAACCGGTGCGGCTGCGATCCACGGAGATGTCTCGACCTCGTGGGTCGAACGGCCGGTCCGGGTGGCGACGATCAGGACACCGGCCACGGCAATCCCGATCACCGTGCCGGCGACATGAGTCCACCGGCGGTCGGCCACTCCGGCAGCGAGGAGGAGAGCTCCAGCGATGGCGGTGCCGACCAGGCCCACCGACAAAGGGGGTGCGAACCCGTCGCGCTCGATGGCCACGAGAGCGATGAGGGTGCCGGCGAGCGCGCAGAATCCCGCCACCGCCCAATGGGGGCCGAGTCCCCAGCCGACAAGGGCGAACACAAGGCCCGTGGCCATCTCGACCAGGGGGTAGCGAACCGAGATCGGGCCCCGGCACCTCCGGCACCGTCCGCTGAGCACCACCCAGGACACCAGCGGGATGTTGTCCGTGGCGAGCAGCGGGGCGTCGCAGTGGGGACAGAACGAGCGGGGCTCGACCACGGAGAGTCCCCGAGGCACTCGGTAGATCACCACGTTCAGGAACGATCCGATGAGGAGACCAACCACGGCGGCGAGAGCGATAACGGGCCCACGGCCGATGCTGATCGCCACCAACGCCGTGGCGCCGGTGCTCGCCACCTTCGCCGTACCGGCCGTGACCAGGGAAGATGTCATTCCGTGCGCACGAGGGCCATTCGGGCGGCCACGGTACCACCACGATCCTTCGAGCCGGTTCCTGTGCCTGGACAGCGGTTGGAAGATCGCTGTTCAATCTGCACTCGGTTCGTGCCGATGGTGCATGCATGGGCGACGCGGCAGCCGGTCGGCTCCTCGCGAGCGATCACAACTTGGAGTTCGTCGATCTCGATCGATACAACATTGACACCAGCGCGGCGCGCCTGCTGCCCGTGGCCGTTGCCCGTCGCCATCACGTCGTTCCCATCGGTCGCAAATTCGGTGCTCCGGTGGTGGCCATAGCGGACCCGACCGACATCATCGCCCTCGATACCCTGCGGGCCACCATGGGCCGGGAGTTCGTCGCCGTGGTGGCCCCCGATGACCAGATCGAGGCGTGTCTGGAGCGTGTGTACCGGACGGAGCCACAGTTCGAAACCTCGGGGTCGTCGGCCGGGACCGTCAGCGCCGCCAACGGCAGCCCCGCCAACGGCAGCCCCGCCAACGGCAGCCCCGCCAACGGTGCTTCTGCTTCCGGGCGCCCTTTGGCCGACGACATCTCCGAATTGAGCTCGGCTCCGGTCGGGGCCCCCCCGGCCGACGAGCTCGAGCACGTGCCGGCACCGGCCGTGTGGGAGGCGCCGTTCGACAGCGTGTTCGATCTCCCTCCAGTTCCCGCGTATCCGGGTACAAGCGACACAACGACTCCCGCAGGCCCCTTCGGGTCAGAATCAATCCAAGCCCCGAGCGTGGATCAGGTAGAACCCGTGCCACCAGGCGACTGGTTTGTGGCGCCGCCCGAACCGACCGGCCACGAGGCTGGTACTTCGGATGAAATGATGCACTTCCCCCCCCTGGCGCGGGTCCTGGTGGAAGGCGGGCGCGTGGACCTGGCGACGATGCGCGAGGTTCTCACCGAGCGCGACCGTACCGGCCAGGCTGTGGCGCGCATCCTCACCGTCAGAGGGTTGGTCAACGAATCCGACCTGATGTGGGGCATGGCCCAGGAGATGGGCCTCGAGTTCGTCGATCTCGACCTCCAGAGCACGGACTTCGCCGCCGCCTATCACCTTCCGGAAGCGACGGCCCGCCACCACAACGTCCTCGTCTTCGGCAACCGCGACGGTGTACCGCTGGTGGCCGCCTCGAACCCGACCGACGTCTTCGCCATGGACGACCTGCGGACCATCATCGGTCGTAATTTCATCACCGTCGTCGCCACCAGATCGCAGATCAATACGTACATCGATCGTGCGTACCACCAGGGCGGCGATGCCAACGAGGTGGCCCAATCGGCCGCCTCCGACTTCGACGACACCTTCGACGAGGATCTCGGCAACCTTCAGGCGGTGGTGGACGACGCCCCCATCGTCCGGTATGTGAACCTTCTGGTCCTGCAGGCCCTCAACGAGCGGGCCTCGGACATCCATGTCGAGCCCACCGGTGAGAACCTGCGCATCCGCTACCGGATCGACGGTGTCCTGCACGACATCTCGACCGCACCACGGGCCATCGCCGCCGCCGTCACCACCCGCCTCAAGGTGATGTCGGACATGAACATCGCCGAGCACCGGCTCCCCCAAGACGGCCGGATCTCGTTGACGGTCGGCAGTCGCTCGATCGACCTCCGCATCGCCACCCTCCCCACCATCTACGGGGAAAAGGTGGTCATGCGGGTCCTCGACAAATCGAACATCGTGCTCGGTTTCGAGGACCTCGGCTTCGACGACGACCTGCTCGAGATCTATCGGGGCATCTACACCAAGCCCTACGGCACCATCCTCGTCACCGGGCCGACTGGTTCAGGCAAGACGACGACCCTCTATGCCACCCTGTCGGCGCTCAACGCACCGGAGAAGAACATCATCACCGTGGAAGACCCCGTCGAACTGCGCCTGAAGGGGATCAACCAGGTGCAGCTCAACATCCGTGCCGGCCTGAACTTCGCTTTGGCCCTGAAGTCGATCCTGCGCTCGGACCCCGACATCGTGCTCGTGGGCGAGATCCGTGACAAAGAGACGGCGACGATGACGATCGAGGCCGCACTCACGGGTCACCTCGTCCTCGCCACGTTGCACACGAACGACTCGGCCAGCACGCCGATGCGTCTGGTCGAGATGGGCATGGAGCCGTACCTGGTCACCTCGGCGTTGTCAGCAGCCCTGGCCCAGCGCCTGGCCCGTCGGCTCTGCGTGCACTGCCGGGAAGCCTATGAGCCGACGGAGGCCGAGATCGTGACTGCGGGATGGACGCCCGAAGAGCTCTTCGCCGACACGCCCAACCCGGTGCTCTACCGGGCGGTCGGGTGCTCGGCCTGTTCCACCACCGGGTATCTGGGCCGGAAGGCCCTGCTCGAGCTGCTCGTCGTCTCTGAAGGGATCGAGCACCTGATCATCGAAGGAGGAACGGCGGATGACATTCACAGGCTCGCTGTCGAACAGGGCATGGTGACGCTACGCCAGAGCGGATTGCGCAAGGCGCTCGAGGGAGAGACCACCCTCGAAGAAGTATTGAGGGTGGTGGCATGAGTCCGTCCGCCGCCACACGGGTCGAGTGGGCCCGGAAACTCACTCAGGCGCTGGTCGCCGGCGGCTATGTCCGCGAGGCCGACGTCACGCCGCTCTTCGATGAAGCGAGCGCCGGCGGCCCGTCGTTTACCGCTCTCGTGATCGGGCGTGCCGTGGCCACACCTGAGGTCACCTTAGGGGTGCTTTCCCAGATCTCACAGATGCCGGTGGCCGATCTCATGAACGATCCACCCGAGCCGGGCGCTGTCCAAGCCATGCTGAGCGCCGTCGGCCGCGATTACGGAGCCATCGGCTACCGCATCGATGGACAACGGCTCATGGTGGCGTTCGCCGATCCGCCCGACGCCGAGGACGTCCAAGCGTTGTCGGGAATTCTCGGCTATGAGATCGTGCCCGTTCTCGGTGATCCCATGGCCATCGAGAGGATCCTGCGCGCCGCCACCACCCAATCCGATGGTTCGAGCAATGGAGCTGGGCCTGCGGATTCGCCTTCCCCGGGTACCAACGGATCGGAGCAGGGGGCTGTTTCGGTCACGTCGGAACCGACGATGCCCATGCATCTCGACGATCTCCTGCGCTATGCGTCGAACGTGGGGGCATCGGACTTGCACCTCACGGCGGGCATGCCCGGATGTATCAGGCTGCACGGCGCCGTCCGACCCATCGAAGGGTGCCCGCAGCTGGACAACGAGACGATCCGCGAGATGATCTTCGGCGTCCTGACTCAGGCGTTGCGCGAGAAATTCGAGGCGGAGAAAGAACTTGACACCTCGCACTCGATCCCCGGGGTGGGACGGTTCCGGTTGAACGTGTTCCAGCAGCGCAACACCGTGGCCGGTGTCCTGCGTGCCATCCCGCACGAGATCCCTGCCTTCGAGACCCTCGGCATCCCTGACTCGGTCCGCGTGTTCACAGAACTCCGGCAGGGCCTGGTGCTCGTCACCGGACCGACCGGATCGGGTAAGTCGACCACCTTGGCCTCGTTGATCGACATCATCAACCGGACCAAGCCGCTGCATATCGTGACTGTTGAGGACCCCATCGAGTTCCTGCACAACCACAAAAGGTCGATCGTCAACCAACGAGAGCTCGGTCAGGACACCATGTCTTTCGCCGAGGCACTGCGCCGGGTGCTTCGTGAAGACCCGGACGTGATCCTCGTCGGTGAAATGCGTGACCTCGAGACGATCTCCATGGCCTTGACGGCGGCCGAGACGGGTCACCTCGTCTTCGGCACCCTGCACACCCAGGACGCGCCACAGACGATCGACCGCATCATCGACGTGTTCCCGACCACGCAGCAGGAACAGGTGAGGACGATGCTGGCCGGAGCGCTCGAAGGCGTGGTAACCCAGCAGCTGGTGCCCGATGCCGAAGGCACCGGACGTGCCGCCTGTTGCGAGGTGATGGTGTGCACCTCGGCCATCCGCAATCTGATCCGAAGCGCCAAGACCCACCAGATCTATTCGCTGATGCAGACGGGTAGCCAGTACGGCATGTCCACGATGGACCAGGGCCTAGCCAAGCTGGTGAAGGAGGGACGCATCACCGAAGGCGTCGCTCTCGACCGATGCCGCAACGAAGAAGACCTCCGCAGTCACCTCAATTCGTAGGAGCCGGCCATGGCATTGACATTCGACTACAAGGTCCGGGACCGTTCCGGCAATCTGGTGCAGGGACAGCTCGAGGGCGACAGCCTCGCCCTCGTGGTGGGGAAGCTGCGCGAGATGGGCTACATGCCGGTTGCCGTCACCCCCAAGTCGGGCGTCAACGTGCGCAAGGAGATCAACATCCCCGGTTTTTCCAACCGGGTCAAGCTGGCCGAGACCGCCGTCGCCACCCGGCAACTGGCCACCATGGTGGACTCGGGTCTGTCGGTGGTTCGTGCTCTCGGACTGCTCTCCACACAAACGCAGAACAAGGAGCTGGCTCGGGTTCTGGGCGAGGTGCTCCAAGAGGTCGAGCGGGGCTCGTCGCTGTCGACCGCGGTGGCCAAGTTCCCCAAGATCTTCAACCCATTGTTCGTCACCATGGTGCAGGCGGGCGAGGCGGGCGGAAATCTGGACTCGGTCCTGCTCGACCTCTCCTCCACCATGGAGAAGCAAGCAGCGCTGAACCGCAAGATCCGATCGGCCATGACGTACCCGGCGGTGGTGCTGTCGGTGATGGTGATCATCTTCCTGGCGCTCCTGATCTTCATCGTGCCGGTCTTCTCGAAGCTCTTCAAATCGTTGGGAGCCAAGCTGCCGCTACCGACCCAGATCATGATCAATATCTCCCACATTGTTCTCAGCCCATTCGCCGTCGTCATCGTGGCTGTGCTCATCGTGGGAGTCGTCTTGTTCCGCAAATGGATCCAGACCGAAGGTGGCCGCCACAAGTGGGACGCCTTCAAGCTCAAGCCGCCCATATTCGGAAAACTGATCCACAACGTCTCCATCGCCCGCTTCTCGCACACCCTGGCGTCGCTCACCCAGTCCGGTGTGCCCATCATGCAGTCACTCGACATTGTGTCCGGAACCGCGGGCAACCGGATCGTCGGAGACGCGCTGTTGGAAGCGAAGGCGGGAGTGCGCGAGGGGCGCAACTTGGCCGACACGCTGCGTGAACACGAAGACGTCATTCCTCCGCTGGTGACGCAAATGATCGAGGTCGGCGAGCAGACCGGTGCCCTCGACAACATGCTCCGCAAGGTAGGCGAATTTTATGACGCCGAGGTGGAGGCAACCGTCAACAATCTCACCTCCCTGCTCGAGCCCATCCTGACGGTGGCCATGGGATCCATGGTCGGCCTCATGGTCGTGAGCATGTACCTGCCGATGTTCGACTACATCAAACACGTCCCGACGAGCTGAACAGGAGTCCGTCGCATCATGGAGACCGTCATGGACACTAGTTCGCTGGCGATTCGCAGCGTCTCGCGCCTACGGCGCCGGGCGTGGCCTTTGGCCGTGACCGTCGCGTTCGTGATGATCGGTATGGCGTTCTCGCTCCTGTGGGGGCCGGTCGTTCGGCATCACCCGTACTGGGTCACTCCCGGCGATTTGTGGGCGACGTACCGTGCTGCGCACTTCGTCGGGTGGGGAGACCTAGGTGGTGTCTACGGTGCGGGTACCGCGCTCGTGACCTTTCCCGGCATCCTCGTCGTGCTGGCACCCGTGGCCATGCTTACGGGTGCTCTGGGATTTTCCGAATCGTTCCCCAAGTTCGTTCTTCACCCAACGGCCTGGTTGATCTTGGGGCCGGCGTCGTTGCTTCTGAGCGGAATCGCACTGTTCGCCTCAGACGCCCTAGCCGAGCGTCTCGGGGTCAGTCGGGGGCGACGTGCTGTGCTGTGCGTGGCCGAAGCGGCCGCACTGTGGAACGTGTCGGTGATTTGGGGACACCCCGAGGACGCTGTCGCCGTTGGGCTTGCCCTATACGCACTGGTCTTCGCACTCGACGGACGCTGGATAGGCGTCGGCTGGCTGTTCGGAGCAGCCCTGGCCACACAGCCCCTTGTGGTACTCATGTTCCCGGTACTGCTGGCCCTGGGCGGTCGTCAGCGGGCAGCCGGCCTGGCAGTCCGCGGGGCTGCTCCTGCGTTTTTCCTCATATTGACACCCCTGGTTTCGGAGTTTCACGCCACCACTCACGCTCTGCTCGACCAGCCGAACTACCCGAATCTCGATCACGCAACGCCGTGGACGGCGTTGGCGCCGGTCCTCGGCGGCACTGGCCGGGACCTGGCTGTGGCCGCTGGTCCGGGACGAGTTCTCGCCGTGATCCTGGCGTGTTGCCTCGGTTGGTTGGCACGGCGCTGGCGCCAACGGCCTGAGTTAATCGTCGCCGCAGCGGCGATGGCGTTGGCACTTCGTTGCTTTACCGAATCGGTCATGGTGGCTTTCTACATCTGGCCAGCGCTGGCCATCGGCATGGTGGTGGCGGCCCGTCTCGGCCGGGTCCGACTGGCTCTGGCCGTTTTGGTCGCCGTGGGAACCACCATCATTGCGCAATGGCACCTCGGAGAGTTCCCGTGGTGGTCCATTATGACGGTCGGAACTCTTGTGGTGCTTGCCACCGGGCTGCGTTCAAGCCGTGCGCCAGTCTTTTCAGAGTCGAACGGTCTGTCCATCGTGACGCGGGAACGCGAGTCACCGCGGCTCATCGTGGAGTCGGTGTCCGCATGACTGCAGATCCAACACCAAAGATCAGCCATGGCGAGAATACGAAGCACATTTTGCCGCGGCTAACCGCTGGAGAATGCAGTCACGCACGAAAAGGGAGTGTCGGATGCAACAAGTCGTAGGACTTGACATAGGGACCAGCGCAGTGCGCGCGGCGGAGCTAGAGTTCGGCTCGGGTCGCCCCAAGCTGGTGGCCTTCGGTCAGGTTGGGCTCCCCCCTGGGGCTATCGTCGATGGTGAGGTCCAGGACGTCCGGGCGGTGGCCGACGCCATTCGTCGCCTCTGGCACAATGGGCGCTTCGTCTCGCAGTCCGTGGTCGTCGGCATAGCTGGTTTGCGCGTCATCACACGTGAGCTCGACCTCCCCTGGGTCCCGGACAACGAAGTCGAAAGTGCCGTGCGATTTCAGTCGGAGGAGGTCATTCCTTTTCCGGTCGACAAGACCATTCTTTCGACACAGCTATTGGGTGACCAGACGGCAGACGACGGCAGTGTTACCCGACGAGTTCTCGTCGCCGCGGCACACCGGGAGCTGGTCGACGGCGTCGTCGCGGCGGTGGAGCAGGCTGGCCTGAATGTCCAAGGAGTGGATCTCGTCTCGTCCGCCTTGGTGCGTGCACTCGCCGATAGCGAACATCCGTCCGATGAACCAGAAGCAATCGTGTCTGTCGGTGCCGGATTGACCGTCGTTGTCGTCCACCAAGAAGGGCGTCCCCAGTTCGTCCGAACTATCGGCACCGGTGGCAGTGAGGCGACAGCGGCCATTGCGGCGGCTCTCGATCTTCCCCACGCCGACGCCGAAGCAATCAAGCTCCGCCTGGGAGAGGGGTCCGCGCAGGCCCAGGCGGCAGAGTACGCGGTCCAGGCCAGCATCCAAGGACTGGTCGGAGAGATCCGGAGCTCCATCCAGTACTTCGCCTCGCTCCAAGGGCGCGCACCGATCGTCCGGATCCTTGTCACCGGCGGGGGATCGCTGCTGCGGGGATTGATTCCCCAGCTACAGGCACAAGTACGCATCCCCGTCCAGGCAGTGTCACCACTCGCACGTCTCGATGTGTCAGGCCTCGATCTTCAACCCGAGCAGGCGGCATCGATCGACCCCGTCTTGGCTTCTCCGATTGGTTTGGCGCTCCCTGAATCGAATGCCGCGGTACGCAACTTCAATTTGGTCCCACCAGAGGTTCTTCAACGTCTGTTCCTTCGCAAGGTCCAGCGCTACGCATTCGTAGCCGCTGCCGTAGTCGCTCTGGCGCTCATCGCCTTTGGCGCATTGGCCTTTCTCCGGGTGCACAGCGCTCAGAGTGGTGTCAACACCCTGAGTACCAGTGTGGCCTCACTGAATGCCCAGATCCCAACGTACGACAAGGTCGTCGCGGCTACCGACGAACTTCAGACCTCCAAAACTCAGGTGAGTCAGATCACGGTTGCGGCCGTCGATTGGTCTGCGGTGGTGGCGGAACTCAGCAAGGCCACGCCGACAGGTTTAAACCTGACCGCATTCTCGGGCACCTCTGGGTCCTCGACGGCGGCTGGCGGATCAGCATCTAGCGCCACGACTCCCTCGACTGCAATCGGAACCACTCCATCCGCGTCCGTCGGAACGGTCACTCTCACCGTGGGCGGTACGTTCCCAGAGGCTGACCACTTCACGCCAGTGGCGAGCTGGATCGACAACATCACCAGTTCGACGATGTTCTATCCGCCTCAAGTAAGCCCGGTCACCGATGCACCGTCCGGTGCCGATACCGCCATTAATTTCTCGTCCACGCTGTCACTTACGAGTGGCGCCACCCTCTCGAAGAACGGAAAGTACTGATGGAACAGCTGAAGCGCTTCCGCGTCCCCGTGATCACAGGCGTGGGCGCTCTGGTTCTCGCTCTCATCGTCTATGCCGCTTGGATCTCTCCCGAGGGTAGCCATTTGGCGAAGCTCCAGGCCATGCAGACGCAGCTACAAAGCCAGGAGAGCGGTCTTCAGGTCAGGATTGCCACTCTCCGTCGGGAGAAAACGCAACTTGGGGCCAATTGTCAGCAGCTCACGACGAACCTCACGGAGATCCCCGGCACACCAAGTGTTGACAGCTTCTTCAATCAGGTCAGCGCATTGGCAGTGGCGAGCGGCGACCCCAATACCCCGAACATCAGTGTCACGGCGGCATCAGGAGGGGCCAAGGGCGGGGTGACGCCGGTGACCGTCGCCCTGACTCTGGAGGGTACCTACGGGCAGATGATCTCATTCCTTCAAGGACTGAACACGTTCCCTCGGATCTTCACCGTGACGACGATTTCGGTCACCGGCGGTGCCGTTGCCAGTGGCGGCCAGGCAGTGTCGCCGGCGACGGCGGGGTACACGCTTGACATGAGTGGGAACATCTTCTACAGCTCGGGCGAAAAGAACGTCTGTGCCTCCTCGGACGCCACAACGACCTGAGGACGCGGGTCTTCCATCTATGGGTTCACATCCGCTGCCAGGAGAAGCTGTGAGGGATGTGGCGGACATCGTCGGCGGGGTGCCAGATACATGTCTGAACTCTCGTCCGAAGGGAATGTCAAGAGTGTTGTCCATCCTCTGCTAAAGGCGACCCGGCATCGTGCCGATGGCTAAGTCGATAGCTATTGCCTATGTAGGAGGATCCAATGTTTCAACACGTGCTGCGCCGTCTCCGCGACGCGCAGGCCGCCGAGCTTGAAGGTGAGGCGGCTGCTGAAGCCGGGTTCACCCTAATCGAGCTCATGGTGGTCTTGCTCATCATTGCCATCTTGCTTGCCATCGCCATTCCGACCTTCCTCGGGGTGACGGGCTCGGCCAACGACCGGGCGTCGCAATCGAACCTCACCAATGCACTCACCGAGGCCTCGGCGGTATACCAGGGTAACAATCAGACCTACTCTGCGATCGCCACCACCCTCTCATCCTCGGCGCCGGAGTTCACGTGGATTACGGCGGCTACCACCCAGGCGGAGGGTACGAATCAGATCAGTGTCAACCCTCTTGACGCGACTTCCATCGGGGACTGGCAAGGCGTGGAGTTGGCCAACTACAGCAAGACGGGGACCTGTTGGTACGTCGTCCAGTTGAGTTCGGCTCCCATTGCATTGGGAGTGACGGACACCGCTAACGGGTTCGCCAGAGCGCTCACAGGGACGGCCGTCGGCGACGAGACCGGTGTTAGCAGCGCCGGCACGTACTACGCACAGCTCACGGCGGCGGCGGGCGTTCAGGCTAAGTGCTATGCGGGCTACCCGCAGGTCGACACGGTTGGCTTCAAGTGGGGGACGAGCTACTCCAACGCCGGCGCCAACATAGCCTAAGGATAACCACATCGACTGGTGTCATCGGTCGAGCTAAGTGCACGCCTCGCGGTCCCCTGCTTCGGCGGGGACCGCGAGGTATGTACGGGGTTCTGCGGGAGCGGAGCGCCTTCGTACTTCGCCGCCAGACACCGCACCATATTCAGTCGTCATTTCACGAGCGTTGTGCACGTTCTTCTGCGTGTACCTTCCGCCGGCTAGGAGGATGTCATGCTTCAGGCCATGCCATACCCTTGGCGCGAGTTGGGGTCCACAGATTTCGAGGCTGCGCAAACCCACGAGGCCGGTTTCACTCTCATCGAACTCATGGTGGTCCTTCTTATCATCGCCATCTTGCTCGCTATCGCCGTCCCGACGTTCCTGGGGGTGACGGGCTCGGCCAACGACCGTTCCGCTCAGTCGAATCTTACGAACGCCCTCACCGAGGCGTCGGCGTCGTATCAAAGCAACAACCAGACGTACGCCGGGATCTCGGCCGCCTTGGTGACGGCGGCACCAGAGTTTGCATGGAGCGCGTCAAACGCCTCTGTGGCGGCGGGGACGAACCAAGTCAGCGTCAACCCTGTCGATGTCGCCTCTACAAGTGACGCCAAGGGCGTGATCCTGGCGGCCCTGAGCAAGAGCAGCAGCACGTGCTGGTGGGTTGTACAGCTGAACACGACCCCGAACGCCACCGGTATTGCGTCGACGGGATTCAACACGGCGGCTTCGGGCGCCGGGTTTCAATCTGGTGCCAGCAATCCCGGCACCTTCTATGCCAAAAAGGTGAACGGAGGAACGAACTGCAAGGCGAACTTCCCGGAGAACGCCGGCGCCGCCTTTAACTGGGGGACGAGCTACGCCAACGCCGGTGTGAACTGAGCCGAGAGTGGACGACGGCGCGCCGTTCTATAGGGGTCCGGCGTCGTGCTTGCGACCGGGCAGGTGCTCGGTCCGGGTGGCCAGCAGCGTGAGGGCTCGATGCACACCCACCCGCGTGTCGGCGGGGTCGATCACCTCGTCGACGAATCCCCGTTCGGCGGCCACCCACGGCGTGAGGAACTCCTCGGCGTAGGTGGCCTCCAGGCGGCGGATCTCGTCGGCGTCGGCGCCGCGGTGCAGGATCTGAACGGCGCCGCGCTCGCCCATGACGGCGATCTGGGCCGAGGGCCAGGCCAGGCAGATGTCGTTGCCGATGCCCTTGGAGTCCATGACGATGTAGGCGCCGCCGTAGGCCTTGCGCAGGACGAGGCACACCCGGGGCACGGTGGCCTCGGCATAGGCGAAGGCGAGCTCGGCCCCGTGGCGGATCATGCCCCGCCACTCGAGATCCTTTCCGGGCAGGAAGCCCGGCGTGTCCACCATGGTCAGGATGGGGATGTTGAAGGCGTCGCAGAAGCGCACGAAACGGGCGCCCTTCTGTGATGCCGGGATGTCGAGCGTCCCGGCCATGGCCCGAGGTTGATTGGCGACGACACCGACCGGCATGCCCCCCACGCTCGTCAGCGCCGTCACCAGCTGAGGTGCCCACATGGGGCGGACCTCGAGGAACTCGGCGTCGTCGGCCACGGCGGCGATGATGTGGCGCACGTCGTAGGAGGCCGTGCTCGAAGCCGGGATCATCTCGCGTAGCTCCGGCACCGACCGCTCGGGCGGGTCGTCGCTCCACCGCAGTGGAGGTTCGGCGTCGGTGTGGTCGGGAAGATAGGACAGCACAGCACCGACCAGATCGAGCACGTCCGATTCGTCGGGGGCCATCAACGCGCACAGGCCACTGGCGGTGGCATGCATGGCCGAGCCCCCGAGATCGTGCAAGGACACACGGACCCCGGTGAATCCCTCCACGGCATCGGGCCCCGACAAAAAGGCGAATGCGTCGAGTGTCATGACCGACATGTCGGCCAGCCCGAGGAGCAGCGCCGGGCCCGAGATGGCCGGTCCGGTGACGGCGGCGAGCACCGGGACCCGGCCGGAGCAGGCCACGACGGCGGCGGCCGACTCCCCCCAGCCGTGCAGGGCGGCGATGCCGTCGTTCACGTCGGATCCGGAGGATGACATGACGACAACGAGCGGGAGGCGCATGTCGAGGGCCATCCGGGCGGCCCCGGCGATGGTGGCGCCGTCGGCGCCCGTGAGCGCCCCGCGGTGGTGTCCCGAGACCGATTGAGCGAACACCACCGTTCGTCCGCCCAGGTCGCGCACTCCGCTTCTGACCGTGCCCGGGACGTGGGCCCGCAGCGGCACGGTGGACAGGGCCTCCGACGCCGGAACCGGGATCTGAACCCGGCGGCCGTCGGCGGGTCCCGGGGCCGGGGCACCGACGTCGGCACCGATGACGGGGGGGCGAGCCACTGGACGCCATGGTAGGGAATGGAGGCGGCCGGTGTGCCACCATCTGTCGCGACGAGGGAGGGGATCATGAGAGCGTGCGTCATGCGGGACCACCAGCTGGTGATCGACGACGTTCCCGACCCCCGTCCCGAGCTCGGCCAGGTCCTCGTCCGGAACCTGGCCTGCGGGATCTGCGGGTCCGATCTCCATTTCCTACGTCACGCCGACCAGATGGCGTCCATGACCGACGAGTTGCTGCCGTCGATGGGCGAACTCGGTGGCATCGCCGCCATGCAGGTCGACCCTTCGCGCGACATCATCATGGGCCACGAGTTCTGCGGCGAGGTGCTCGAGATGGGTCCCGACACCACGGGACCGCCCCCCGGCGCCCTCGTCGTCTCGGTTCCCATCCTGCTGTCGGCCGCCGGTGTGCACCAGCTGGCCTACAGCAACGACTACCCCGGGGGCTTCGCCCAGTACATGCTCCTCGCCGCACCCCTCATGCTCGAGGTCCCGAATGGTCTCGACGCCCGACAGGCGGCCCTGACCGAGCCCTTGGCCGTGGGCATGCACGCCGTGGCCAAGTCGGGGGCGGCTCCGAGCGACGGTGCTGTGGTGGTGGGATGCGGGCCCGTCGGATTGGCGGTGATCGCCGGTCTGCGCTTGGCCGGTGTGGAGATGATCGTGGCCGCCGACCTCTCCCCCATGCGCCGGGAGCTCGCTCTCACGATGGGGGCGACCGAGGCGGTCGACCCCCGCCGCGAACCGGCGGTAGAGGCCTGGCGACGACTCGACGGTCGCCGTCCTCTCGTCGCCTTCGAGGCGGTGGGCGTGCCCGGCATGCTCCAGGGGCTCATACGTGACGTGCCCCCGGGCACCCGGATCACGGTCGTGGGCGTCTGTATGGAGGCCGACCAGGTGGTGCCCTTCTTCGCCATCGCCAAGGAGCTATCCATCCAGTTCGCACTGGCCTACTCGACTGACGAGTTTGCCGGGGCTCTCCGATCCATCGCCGAAGGCGACGTCGATGTGGCCCCCATGGTCACCGGGGCGGTGGCCCTCGACGGGGTGGCCGGCGCCTTCGACGCGTTGGCCCGACCCGATGAACAGGTGAAGATCCTCGTGGAGCCGGCTTCGGCGTGACGGCGCGCCCCGGCCGTCGCCGCCCGTTCGGGCGCGCCTGGCCGTGGATCAAATTCATCGCCGGCATCGCCCTGGCCGCGCTGGTGCTGTGGGTGGTGGCCGGCCGGCGCGGCGAGTTGTCGGGTGCGTCGCACTACCTCGCCCATCTCCGTTGGCAGTGGCTCCTGGTGGCGGCGGTGGTCGAGCTCGGCTCCTACGTCGCTTTCGCCCTCGTCCAACGTCGTCTTCTGGGGGCCGGCGGCGTGGACATGTCCCTCGGACGTCTCACCGCCGTGACCCTCGCCTCCACCGCCATCGCCAACTCGATGCCCGCCGGTCCGCTCGTCTCGGCGGTGTACACCTTCCGCCAGTACCGCCGACGCGGTGCCGACGGAGCCTTGGCCGGTTGGACGCTCGGGGCTGTGTTCGTGTGCGCCTCGGTGACCCTGGCTGTCGTCGCCGCCGTCGGCGTGGCCATCGCCGGTGCCGAAGGGGCCGGACTCGACCTGATCGGTGTCACGGTCGGGGTCCTGATCGCCGCCCTGGCCTTGGGGGTCCTGTTCGTTCAGCGCCGCGCCATCGTGTGGCTGGTGACCGGCGCCGTCCAGACGAGCAGGCGCTGGCTGCACTGGCCGGGGGACGATCTCGATGAGCAGATCGAGAGCATCATCCTCCGCGTGACCACCGTCACGCTGACCGGATCGGGGCTGGCGGCGGTGGCCGGCTTGGGTTTGGCCAACTGGGTCTTGGACTGTGGCTGCCTGGCCGTGTCCTATGTGGCCCTCGGTGTGGGGGTGCCATGGAAAGGACTCCTCCTCGCCTACGGCGCCGGGCAGCTGGCGGCCAATCTGCCCATCACACCGGGCGGGCTGGGCGTGGTGGAGGGCAGTCTCACCATCGCCCTGGTGGCTTTCGGGGGCGTGGAGACCTCGACGGTGGCGGCCGTGCTCCTTTACCGGATCCTGAGCTTCTGGATCGGACTACCCATCGGCTGGGCCACCGTTGGCGCCATGGCCTGGTCCGATCGACGCGCCGGGTCCCTGCCGCAGGTCATGATGGACGACAGGGCGGAGGTGACACCGTGACATCGCTCCATCGGCCCCGGAGCCGGTGGGTCACGTCCCTGCGGCGTGGCCTGGCGGCGCTGGCGCTGTGCTCATTTCTGCTGTCGTTGTCGGGATGCACATCGGCGCGCGACACATTGGGGACCAACGCCAGCCCCTGTTTCGAGGCCCTGGCCATCGCCGCCGATGCGGTGCACGATCGCGGCACCTTCGCCGGGGTCCGACCGGTGTCGTTCTCCTTGATCGGTGCTGATCTGCGCTTACGCGCCGAGTTGTCGGCCGTCGCCGGCAAGACGGTGCACAACGTCTGCGCCGTGTCGTACCGAGGGGTCTACAAGGTCGGTCAGGTCGAACGTCCACTCGGTCCACCACCCGTCGGCAGTGTCGGTCGCTATGCCATCGTCATCGTCTCCGAGCCGCAGAATCGACTACTCGGCACCGTCGTGCGCCTGACCCAGCCCTTGCGCTTCGGTCATCCTCTGTAGCGCGGCGTCCGGCGGACTACGGACCCGGTGCGTCCCCGGGCCGCTCGGAGGGCGGCGGTCCGAGGGCCGTGGCCGTCCCGTCGGTCTCCGAGCCGAAATTCAGGCGCGGGATGGGGGAGACGCGCCGGGGATGGCGCCGCGGTGGGCGTTTCTCCAGTCTTTCGGCCCGTTCGAGCTGGCGCTCGACCTCGGCCCAGGTGAGGACAGCGGTGTCGGTGCCCGCCGCGTCCGCCTTCGCCCCGCGGGTGAGGGCCACCCAGGCCACGGTCCACAGCACGGGCAACGTCGCCACCTTGGCCACCACCCCGGCCAACTGCTGGTCGCCGACGGCGGACAAGCCGATGGCGGCGTGGGCGTGGGCGAAGGCGGGATACAGCGGATGGTGGGCGAAGACATAGATGACCGACGGGAAGCCGGGGACGACCGACTGCACGAACAGGTAGGCGGCCAGTCCCACGGGCGAGGGTCGGCTGGCCCCCGGGATATTGCGCAGCACGGGACCCCAGAGCACGGCCCCGCCGAAAAGGAGCAGGGCGTCCACGGCCAGGCGGACGATCCCCGACGAGGCCTGGGCGGCCACGGCGGGGGGCAGGAGGGTGCCCACGGCGATGACGGTGAAGGCGACGACGGCGACCACGGGACGGGTCAGGACCTCGAGAGCGCGGTCGACGGGGGCCGGTCGTGTGAGAGCGGCGATGAACGGTGACGGGAGGGCCATGACGAGCAGGGGAGCGGCCCCGAGGGTCAACAGCAGTCGTTGGACGAGAAGGGCGGTGAGCGACCAGTGGGCGGCCAGGTCGGCCACCGGCCAGGTGAGGGCCACGACGAGGGCCAGCAGGCCACCGGCGAGATACCACCGCTGGCGGCGCGTCGGCGATGTCCCGGCTCGTGACGACCGGGTCACCCGGTGGACGGCCACGCCGTAACCGACGCCGACGGCGGCGACACAGAGCCAGGCGAGGAGGTGGAGGTGGAAGGAGTACGGGCCCGTCACCAGGCCGTCGCCTCCCGCCGGGGCGCAGGGCCGGGCCGCCTACGCTGGCGCCGATGGTGGACCGGCTCGAGCGTCTCACAGATCTGGTGCTCGTTCTCCTGCGCGACGAACGACCGAAGCCGCTGCGCGAGATCGCCGCCGAGGTTCCCGGTTACCCGGCCGAAGGCGAGGCCCGCCGGCAGGCCTTCGAGCGCGACAAGCGGACATTGCGCGACGGTGGGGTCGAGGTGACGGCGGTGCCCATCGACGGGCGGGAGCAGGCCGGGTACATCATCCGTCCCGACGACTTCTATCTTCCCGCCCTGGATCTGGCACCGGACGAACAAGCGGCTCTGAACCTTGCCGTCGCCGGGGTTCACCTGGGCGATCCTAGCGGCCGCGATGCGCTGTGGCGCCTGGGACTGCCGGCCTCGGCCGGTGTCCGCCCCTTCGCCGATCTGGCCGCTCTGCCCGCTCTGCCCGTGCTCTACGACGCCGTGCGCCGACGGGCCGCAGTGACCTTTCACTACCGCGGCGACGAGCGTCACGTGGCCCCCGCCCTGCTGCGGTTCCGCGGCGGCTGGTGGTACCTGGTCGGCTTCGACCTCGACAAAGAGGCGTCGCGGACATTCCGGGTCGACCGCATGGAGGGCTCTGCGACCGTCGGAGAACCGGGCTCGGCCGAGATGCCCGATTCCTTCGACCCCGCCGCCGCCCTCCCCGAGGAGCCCTGGCGGATGGGGGAGGAGGAGGTCGTCGGCGTCGACGTACTCGTCGACGCCGGTCTGGCCCCGTTGGTGGTGGCCGAGGTTGGTGAAGCCAAGGTCTGTGACCGGCGCGCCGACGGGGCCGTGGTGGTGCGTCTCGAGGTCACGAACATCGCCGCGCTGCGTTCGTGGGTCCTCGAGCTGGGTGAGCACGCCGAAGTGCTGGCGCCCGACAGCGTCCGCCGGGCCATGGTGTCGTGGCTCGAAGCCACCGCCGCCGGCGCCCGGGTGGTCGACTAGATGCCGGCGCGGGCCGACGCCGGCCACCGGCTGCACCGGCTGCTCGCCGTCCTCACCTGTTTGGCCCGCCAGGGACGGGCGCCGGTGGCCGAGCTGGCCGAGCGCTTCGGCCTCAGCCCCGACGAGCTCATCGCCGACCTGGAGCTCGCCGCCTGCTGTGGCCTGCCCCCCTACACACCGGACCAACTCATGGAGATCATGGTCGACGAGCAAGAGGTGGTGGCCAACCTGGGCCCCGAGTTGGCCCGTCCCCGACGGCTCACCGCCGCCGAGGGTTTCGCGCTGGCCACGGCTGCCCGCGCCATCGAAGCGGTGCCCGGAGCCGATCCCGAAGGTTCGTTGGCCCGCGGGCTCGACAAGCTCGAGGCCGTCCTCGGCGACCGGGACCGGCTGCGGATCGATCTGGGGGAGCCCCCGTACCTGGCCGAGCTGCGCCACGCGGTGGCGACCGGCGCCCAGATCGAGCTCGGCTACTACTCGGTGTCGAGCGACGAGGAATCGTTGCGGGTCGTCGACCCTCTGAGCGTCGTGGTCATCGACGGTCGCTGGTACATGGACGGCTACTGCCATCGCGCCGGCGACATGCGCCGCTTCCGCGTCGACCGGGTCCTCTCGGTCCGACTCACCGGAGAGCAGGTGACACAGGGCGGGCCCGATGCCGGCTCGGGGACGCCGGACGAGCGCAGTGGTGGCGTGAGCGAGGCGGCGTTCGTCCCCGGGCCCGACGCCGTCGTGGCCCGGGTGGCCGTCGACGACGGGGGGTTGTGGCTGACCGACGCGCTGCCCAATCTGGGGGTGGACGAGCTTGCCGACGGGCGCACCGTCATCCGCCTGGCTGTGGCCAGCACGGTGTGGTTCGACCGACTCCTGCTCCGTCTCGGTCCGCACGCCGAAGTCCTCGGACCCCCGGAGCTGGTGGCGTCCGGCCGCCTGGCCGCCGCCCGGCTCCTCGACCGCTACCGGGGGTCGGGCACCGGGAGGTCCTGAGGAGCGACCTCGGGACCGGGAGAGGTTTCGGGCAACGTCGGCGGCAGGTCGCACCCCCATGGTGGCGGCCGTGCTGCGGGTGTCGAAGGTCAGGTCCGGGGGTGGCGCCTACTACCTCGAGGTGGCCGACGGATCGGGTACCGGCATCGAGGCGTCGGGACGGTGGATGGGCTCGGGCCCACCGGCGTGGCGGCTGTCGGGCACCGTCGAGGCGGCCGATTTCGAAGCCGTGCTCTCGGGGGCGGATCCCCGCACCGGCCACGTCCTCGGGACGAGCCGGCACCGGGTGACGGTGGCCGGCTTCGACATGACCTTCTCGGCGCCCAAGTCGGTGAGCCTGCTCCACGCGCTCGGAGACCCCGACGTGTCCCACGCCGTCGCCGCCGGCCATGCCGGCGCCGTGGGGGCGGTCATGTCCTATGTCGAGCGTCACGCGCTGGCCGTCCGCCGCCGCGGCGAAGCCCCGCGGCCCGTGCCCACGGAGGTCGACGGAGTGGCCGCCGTCGGTTTCCTCCACCGCATGAGCCGAGCTCTCGATCCCCATCTCCACACCCACGTCGTGGTGGCCAACCTCGGTCGCGGTCCCGAAGGCACCTGGAGCGCGCTCGACGGCCGTGGCGTCTACGCCCATGCCTCGGCTGCCGACGCCCTCTACCACTCCCATCTGCGCCACGAGCTCACCCGTTCGCTCGGCTTGGTCTGGGATCCACCCGACCGCGGACGCGCTGACATCGTCGGTATCTCGCCCGAGGCGCGCCGGGAGTTCTCCCGCCGGGCGGCCGAGATCGCCACCCACCTGGCCGAGCGCCAGGTGAAGAGCGGAAGGGCCCACACGGTGGCGGCCCATGTCACCCGGGCCGACAAGGATCTGCATCTCGGGGCCGACGACCTGCGACCCGAGTGGAAGGACCGTGCCCTCACCGTCGGCCTCGGTCCCCGACGGTTGGAGGCGGTGCTCGACCGGGCGCCGCGTCTGTCGGTGTCTCGAGCGTCGGCCCTCGAGCAACCGGAGCTCCCCGCCGCCGCCATCCATGCGCTCGGCGGGCTGCGCCGAACGGTGACCCGTCGCGACGTGGTGGCCGCCTGGGGACGGGCCCTTCCGGGCGGCGCGCCGGTTCCGGCTGTCGAGGAGGCGGCCGACCGGCTGCTCGAATACCTGGCCCCCGAACAGCGACAGCGGGGCGAGCACCAGGGGCCGGGAGTGGCCGAACGCCGCCACCAGGTGCCCTCGAGAGAGCTCGGGCGAGGCGCTCATAGGGGGCAGCGCCGTGGCGACGCCGGCAGCGCCGAGTTGTCCCGCCTGTTGGCCGGCCGCGGCATCGGTCTCGACCGCCCCGACGGTCGTCGCCCGGACATGGGCATCGGCTTCGGGTAGAGCTCGGCGGCGTTGACGCCGCCGCGGGGGGCCTCAGAGCGTCGGCGTGGCGATGGGGCCGGCGTCCCCGTATCCCTGACGCACACCTTGTCCGGCGCGGCGGGTGAGCTGGTCGGGCTCGTAGAGCATCCAGTAGGCGTTGCGAGCGTGCTTGCGGGCCCGGTCGACGCAGACGGCGGCGAGCAGGGCGGGATCGTCCTCTTCGATCTCGTGGACGAAGACCTCGAGGACATGGGTGTTGGTGAGGAGCTGGGCCAGCATGATGCCCTGGGAGGCCTCGTGCGCGCAGACCTGGTCGATGGCGGCGCGCCCGGGCATCCCGAGAGCCACTACGATGGCGCAGCCCTCCTCCTCGATGAGCTTCTTGCAGGCCACCCCCAGGTCTTTGACACCCGGCACCGTCCGGCGTCGTATCTCGAAGCGGTCACCGTAGAGCTCGCACTGCTTCAACTCGTCGACAGCCTCGGCGCCCATGTCGTACCGGGCGAACATCGTGTCGGCCACCCCGATACGGTCCACGCCATGATTGTGGCATGACCGGGGTGACCCTGCGCGCCGCCACCGGTCATGACGCCCCCGCCGTCACCGGCGTCTTTTTGGCCGCTCGGCGGGCGATGACCTATCTCCCCCATCTCCACACCGACGACGAGACGGCGCGCTTCATCTTCGATCTGGTATTGACGGCCCGGGTCGAGGTCGCTCTCGGAGACGGGGCGATCGTCGGCTTCGCCGCCGTGCGCCGGTCGTGGCTCGAGCACCTGAACGTCCATCCGCGGGCCCAGAACGCCGGCATCGGTACCCGGCTCATCGAGTGGGCCAAAGAGACATCACCGTCGGGGCTCGATCTGTGGGTGTTCCAGCGCAACACGCGGGCCCGTGCCCTTTACGCCTCCCACGGATGGCGCGACGTCACCCTGACCGACGGCGACAACGAGGAGGGGCAGCCCGACGCCCGCATGCGTTGGGAGCCGACTACGACACGGTGATCCGGCCGTGATGGCGACAGGTGGCCCGGAAGCCGCCCGGGGTCACGGCCACGGTCATGCGCCGTCCGCAGGTCGGGCAGAACCGCGGTGGGTCGAGCGGGCGCCCGCATCCCGCGCACTCCGAAACCGGGTGTCCACAGCCGAGGCAGAAGGTTGGTGCCGGCACCTCAGAGGGCGCCGGTGAGTGCACCCACCGGCATGCGCAGGTCGGCCAGCATGGCCATGTCCTCGTCGGTCGACCGGCCGAGGGTGGTGAGATAGTTGCCGACGATCAGGGCGTTGATGCCCGATGTCATCCCCATGGCCTGCAGGTCGCGCAGCGTCACCTCGCGGCCGCCGGCGTAGCGGAGGATCACCCCGGGCAGGGCCAGCCGGAACATGGCGATCCAGCGGATGGCCTCCCAGGCCCCGACCATGGGCCGGTCGGCGAAGGGGGTCCCCGGGCGGGGGTTCAAGAAGTTGACCGGGACCTCGGTGGGACCGAGCTCCTGCAGCTGCAGGAGCAGCTCGACCCGCTGGGCGTCGCTCTCACCCATACCGACGAGAGCGCCGCAGCACAGCTCCATCCCCTTGGTCTTCACCAGCCGACAGGTAGCGGCCCGCTCCTGCCAGGTGTGGGTGGTGACCACCTGGCCGAAGAACGACCGGGCTGTCTCCAGATTGTGGTTGTAACGGTGGACGCCCCCGGCGGCCAGGCGGCCGGCCTGGTCCCCGGTCAAGATGCCGGCCGAGACGGCCACGTTGAGACCGGTCGCCCGCACGAGCGGTACCAGCTCGAGGATCCGCTCCAGGGTGCGTTCGTCGGGGCCCCGGACGGCCAGCACGATGCAGAACTCCGTGGCCCCCACCGCCTTCACCTCGGCCGCCGCGGCCAGCACCTCGGCCGTGTCGAGGAAAGGAGTGGCCTTCACCGGGGTCTCGAACCGCGAGGACTGGGCGCAGAAGTGGCAGTCCTCGGGGCATCCCCCGGTCTTGGCCGACAGGATCCCCTCGACTTCGACCTCGGGCCCGCACCAGGCCAGGCGTACCTCGTGGGCCAGCGACGCCAGGGCCGTCACCGATTCGTCCGGTATGACGGCCAAGGCCGCCAATTCCTCGGCCCCGAGGAGCCGGCGCTCATCGAGCAGGGCGCCGGCGGCGCCGGCGATGAGTGTGCGGGCCGCCGCCTGAGTGGGCCGCTCGGGGAGCACGACCGGGCAGTCCTCGACGGGCGCCCGCAGGGAGACGGTGCTACGCGTGGGGGTCACAGACGCGTCGCCGGGCATCGGGACACGGTAGCGGGCGTCGGCTACGAGGAGGCAATCGCCATGGGCTGGGACTTCGAGACCGAGCCGGAGTATGCGGCCAAGCTGGCCTGGGCACGGGCCTTCGTCGACGAGGAGGTCCTCCCGCTGGAGACCCTCGACCTGAACTTCGGCGATCTGGCCTGGGTCATGCGCCCGCTGCAGGAGGAGGTGAAACGCCAGGGGATGTGGGCGGCCCACCTCTCGCCGGCCCTCGGGGGCATGGGTTTCGGCCAGGTGAAGCTGGGACTGCTCCACGAGATCCTCGGTCGTTCCCCGCTCGGGCCTCTGGTCTTCGGCAACAACGCGCCGGACTCCGGCAACGCCGAGCTGCTGGCCATCGGCATCGAGCAGTCCGGCCGGGAGGACCACCGCGAACGTTGGCTGCAGCCGCTGCTCGACGGGACGCTGCGCTCGGCCTTCTCCATGACCGAACCCGGCGCCGGCGCCGATCCGACCCTCATCCGCACATCGGCCGTGCGCGACGGCGACCAGTGGGTCATCAACGGCCACAAGTGGTTCACCTCCAACGGATCGGTGGCCGACTTCCTCATCGTCATGTGTGTGACCAACCCCGACGTCCATCCCTACCAGGGCTGCTCGATGATCGTGGTGCCCACCGGCACGCCGGGGGTCGACATCGTGCGCGACGTCCCCACCATGGAGGATCCGGTCCCCCATTTCGCCAAGATCGGCGCTCACTCGGAGATCATCTACCGCGACGTGCGGGTGCCGGTCGACAATCTGGTGGGGAACGAAGGCGAAGGGTTCCGGCTGGCCCAGATGCGCCTGGGTCCGGGCCGGATCCACCACTGCATGCGCTGGCTGGGTCAGTCGAGCCGGGCCTTCGACATGCTCTGCGAGCGAGCCGTCTCCCGCTTCGTCCACGGCTCTCTCCTGGCCGAGAAGCAGACCGTCCAGAACTGGGTGGCCGACTCCATGGCCGAGATGGCCGCCGCCCGGCTCATGACCCTGCAGGCGGCCTGGAAGATGGACCGCGACGGCCCCGCCGCCGCGCGGGTCGAGATCGCCATGATCAAGTACTACGGGGCCGGCGTCCTCTACAACGTGATCGACCGGGCCATCCAGGCCCACGGATCGCTCGGCTTCTCCACCGACCTCCCCTTGGAGCACATGTATCGCGCCGCGCGCGCGGCCCGCATCTACGACGGGCCCGACGAGGTCCACAAGGTCACCGTGGCCCGCCAGGTCCTGAAGCGCTATGCTCCGGCCGACGTCCCCACCGAGCATGTCCCCACCCGCCGGGAGGCGGCCCGCAAGAAGTTCGCCGATCTCCTCGTCGAGGTCTCGGCCAACGACTGAGCCTTTGTAAGCACTGAGTCTCGCTAAGGGTCTATCGCAAGTTAGATAGCGCGATTACGCCACTGCTGCGTGAGGAGCCGACCCGGCCCCGAACTGCACTTCTCCCCTGTCACCGAGCTGGTCGGGAACTGATTGGGCGGGTTTGCGCCGCCTGCTCTTGGCCACCGGTCGGGTAAGCAGCGGGCTCCCCGCCTCCTTCCAGCGTGTATCGGCCGCCTGTCCGCGGGCGGCGAGCACCTGAGCCGCGTTCACATCGGCGTGTTCGCCATGGCCGCACCGGCGACAGGTGAAGCAGCTGCGGTGACGGTTGGCGGCCTCCGTATGTCCGCAGGCTGCACATTGGCGCGATGAGTTCTTCGGGTCCACCTTCCAGACCCTGCGTCCGGCTTCCTCCGCCTTGACACAGATCCAGTAAGCGAGCCGTCCGAGGGCGGCATCCTGCAGGCTGCGGTTGAGGCCCTTCTTCTGGGCGACTCCTTTCCCGGGCGAAGCCACGGTCCCTGTGGCTGATTTCGTCATGTTGGGAAGGTTGAGGTCCTCCAGGCAGATCACGCCGTAGCAGGCGACGATCGAGATAGCGCAGTGACGAGCCCAGTTCTCCGACCGGTGATGGGCGGTCCGATAGGCCTTGGCCATGGCTTTGTTGGCCCGCTTCCATGCGGGGGAGAACTTGGGGTGCTGCTCGCGTTCTTGGCTCAGCGCCGCGATCTCTTTGCGGGCCTGGCGCAGAAACGCAGGACACCTGAGCAGGGTCCCGTCGGGCAAGGCGGCGGTGACCCAGATGCCCCGGTCGACCCCGCCCACCTGGTCGTTTCCCGCCAGGGGCTCGGCCCGTACCGCGCGAAAGGCGACGGTCGCCCGCCAGGCGCCCGAGGCGGTCTTGGTGATGCTCAAGGTGCGGGCCTCGCCCCCCCGATCGATCAGACGCACCAGCTGGCCGACGGACTTCTTCGACAGGGCGATCTCGCCCACGCCCTTTAGGTAGAGGGTCGGCCGGGTGCGGTTGGTGGAATGTGTGATTCCTATGCCTTTGAGCGCCCAGTTAACCGGCTCGTCGTACAGAACGGTGCGGAACCTCCGGCCGGACTTGAAACGCGGATAGCCCGGGGTCTGGCCCTCTGTGGTGCGGCGGTAGAACCCGGCGAAGGCCTCGTCGACGCGTGAGATGGCTCCGCGCACCGGTTGA
>Ga0182024_10000059_pt1 | contig 202675 bp, 199 predicted proteins | sample P32metaG_FD_120480 | JGI IMG/M metagenome (GOLD analysis project Ga0182024, IMG submission 120480) | Permafrost microbial communities from Stordalen Mire, Sweden - P3-2 metaG (Illumina Assembly) | ecosystem: Environmental > Terrestrial > Soil > Wetlands > Permafrost | place: Sweden: Stordalen...
CTGCGGCGGAAGCGTGGATTGAGAATCCGGCAGAGCCCATGCCGAAGCTCTACCCGGGGACGCTCTCGGCACAAGACGTTGCCGATGTTGCCGGCTACATTGAAACGCTTCGCTAGAAGCACCTATTCCAACCTGAGATTGCGTCTTCGCCGGTCGCTGCTCGACCTCTGTCGCCTGATAGCAGAAGCGGATCACAGAACCGTCGAATATCTTTTAAAACAAGTCCAAGGTCTAAGCGAGTCTGCCCACGCCAAGCGGCGAGAGTTGTTTCAACAGATTGACAAAGAACTCACTGTGCATTCAAAAATCGAAGAAACGATCTTTTATCCCGCGCTTAAACAAAAGGCTAAGTCTGAGGACGACGACGATGCGACGCAGGAGGTCCTCGAGGCGTACGAAGAGCATGCCAATGTGAAAGGCATGTTGAAAAAGTTGGAAGGCACGGACGCCGCGGACGAGACGTACGATGCGAAGCTGCAAGTGCTGAGCGAGTTGGTGAAACACCACGTGCGCGAGGAAGAGAACAAGATGTTCAAAGAGGCAAAAGACCTCATGGACGAATCAGAGCTGGAGCAGCTCGGAGCCAGATTAGCGCAGGCCAAGGAACAACTCCTCAGCGGCGTCCCTGCATAACGCGCGCAATCGTACGAAGGGATCGGTGCTCTATCGATCCCTCTCGTACGTCTTTTTACAAACCCTCTGGCTGGGCTTGGAAAACGTTGGAGAGCCCTCGGGTCGAACGGAGGGAGCCTCGTCGACGGTCCCGCGCAGACGACACGGCCGGAGTGTATGCCGCGGGCTACGTCACGGGTCGGAGCATATACGTCTATATGGCGGCGCCTTTCGTGATTAGAAAGAAGCCGTAGCGCATGCGTGCGAAGCTTTCCGTGCGAATGCCGTACCGCCTCGATCTAACAGTCGCCGCCCTGCGCCGAGTGCCAACGAACGCGGTCGATGTCGTAGCCCCGGACGGTCGGTATCTGCGTGCATTATCGAATGGACGTGGCATCAACGTGATCGAGGTACGACAAGCAAGTATCTCTGAAATCGACGTGCGCATCACAGGCCGGGATGGCGGGCGCCATCTTCAGACCATCGCCAGGATGCTCGGTACTGATGTCGATTTAGCCCCGTGGTATCGACGCACGAAGGCGTTCCCATGGCTCGATAACCTCGCCCACCGTTTTCGCGGAGTCAAGCCGCCTCGGTATCCCGGGCTCTGGGAGACACTCTGCCACGGGATCGTTTTTCAGCAGTTGAGCATTCTCGCGGGTGCGGCGATCATGCGCCGCCTGGTCGAGTGCTTATCGGGGCCCGTCGAGCACGAGGACCTCGTTCTCTACCCGTTTCCAAACCCCGAGGCGGTCCTCAGTGCATCGAAGCTCGAATTACAATCGATCGGACTGAGTCGCATGAAAGCATCCTATCTCAAGAATGCTGCGGAAGCCGTGACGGCGCGCATCCTGAGCGAAAAACAAATCGAGCACGTGTCAACCGACGATGCGGCTCGTGAACTCTCCAAGCTGCGCGGGATCGGACCGTGGAGCTCGGCCGTCATACTGCTACGCGGCTTTGGCCGCCTGGGCGCATTCCCCTTGGGCGACTCCGGGGTCGCGCGCGGCATCAAGGCTCTCTCGGATGGTCGACCGATCGAAATAGATAAAGTGCTTGCGGAGCTCGGTGACATGCGCGGCATGCTTTATTTTCATTTGCTCCTCGCACGACGCCCGACGGCGATGAACCATCCCTCGGGTGCTGAGCGGTAAGGATACATTGATTCACACATGATCATTTTTGACGAAGCGCATCGAAAACTTCACGTGCCTGACGATCGTCGCATGGTCGTCATCCTACGGCGGCGCTACATCGTCTGGATCGTCGTCATCGTCGCCGTACCGATCCTGCTCGCCTGGTTGCAAGTGCTGGCGTTCGGCATTCACTCCGCGTCGGCGCCGGTCGACGGCATCACCGCCAGCGCGCCGAACGGTGAGCCGCGCGGCTTTCCGGTATGGATCCGCTGGACCCACTTCGCGAATCTGTTCTTCCTCTTTCTCCTGATACGCAGTGGCTTATCGATCCTCATGGACCATCCTCGACTCTACTGGAACGACGATTGCACCCCGGGAACAGAATGGATGCGCTTTACGCCGATCGACGTTCCAAAGGACCGCATTTGGACTGCGAAGGACGATGCGCGTTATATCTCACCGCTCATCGCGCTGCCCGGTTACAAGCACACTCCCGGGATGGGCCGGTCCTGGCATTTCATCACTGACTATGGATTTATTGTAGTCGGCGTTATCTATGTCGGGATGCTCTTCGTTAGCGGGCAATGGCCGCGCCTTATTCCCACATCGTGGGCGATCGTTCCGTACGCATGGTCGGCGCTCGTGCACTATGCGACCTTCCACTTTCCGGCCGAGCCGGACGGCTACTACGCGTACAACGCGCTTCAACAGCTCGCGTACTTCGGCGTCGTCTTCATTATGGCGCCGCTCTCCATCTTGACGGGAATTGCGATGTCGCCGGCTGTCGATAGCGCCTTCCCCTGGTATCCCCGGATATTCGGTGGCCGACAGGGCGGCCGCTCAATCCACTTTCTGCTGCTCTGCGGATTCGTCGTCTTCACGATCGTGCACGTCGGCCTCGTCCTTTTGACCGGATCGCGGCGCAACTTCAACCACATCGTTTTGGGCACCGACGACACGCGCTCACTTGGGTTGATCCTCGGCTGCGTCGGACTTACCGTCGTGGTTGCCTCGTGGATCGTCGCGCACGCGGTCGCGTGGAGGTATCCACGGCTGATTCAACGCTTGCATAAGGCGCTGATCTTTCCGCTCGAGCTTCGCGCGAGCGCATCCTCCCGCTTTAATCCGACCGAGCGCTACACGCGAGAGGACGTCTCGCCATACTTTTGGGCGAACGGCAAGATGCCGGATTCCGATGAATGGAAGCATCTCGCAGCGGACGACTTCCGCGGCTACCATTTGCGCGTCAGCGGCCTCGTCGAGAATCCCATCGACTTGAGCCTCGACGAGATTCGGGCGCTCGAACACGACGAAAACGTTTCATTACATCACTGCATACAGGGGTGGAGCGGAATCGCGCAGTGGGGCGGCATCTCGATGGTGCGCCTTATCGGGCTCGTCAAGCCGCTGCCAAGGGCGCGCGTCGTCGAGTTCATTTCATTCGGCGAAGCAACTTTCGGCGGCGTCTATTACGACACGCAACGGATCGAAGACGTCGTCAAACCCGAATGCCTTCTCGCCTACGAGATGAACGACGGCCCTCTTTCGCAGGTGCATGGCGCACCACTACGCTTGCGCGTCGAAAATCAGCTCGGCTTCAAGATGGTAAAATGGATTCGTGAGATTCGCTTCGTCGAGACGGAGAAGTCCATCGGTGAAGGTCACGGCGGGGCAAACGAAGATCAAGAATATTTCGACCTATTGCCGTATATCTAGTTGAACGCGGTGTGATCCGCGGCGACCACGCGAACGAGCCAATGCCACAACGCTAGATCGTCAAGACGAACAGCGCCGAGACGATGGATCGGAGGGGCGCGATAAGATGACAAAACGAAAGTTCAGCAAGGGCGATCATGTGAGTTGGAATTCGGAAGCCGGCCGCGTCAGCGGCAAGATCATCAGAGTGGTCACATCCAGGGTCCAATTCAAGGGGTACGCTGTTCATGCCAGCGAGGATGAACCGCAATACGAGATCAAAAGTGATAAGACCGATCACATTGCTATGCACAAGGGCTCGGCGTTGACAAGACTCGCTGGCTGAACGTGTCCGAATTGGGCTCGACCGCGCAGGAGTTGCTCACGCTCGGACACGGAACTGCGACTGCGGACGAGCTCGCCGCACTCATCAGCGAAGCCGGGATCGAGTCGATCGTCGACGTGCGCACGGTTCCCAAGAGCCGCCGGCATCCGCAATTCTGGCGCGAAGAGATGCAGCGTTGGATTCCCGAGCTAAGCGGAAGCACGTATCTCTGGGAGCCGGCCTTGGGCGGTTTTCGTAAGGTCGATCGCAATAGCAGCAACGTCGCCTTACGCCACCCCGCTTTCCGAGCGTACGCGGACTACATGGAAACCGATGCTTTCCGATGCGCTCTGGCTGCATTGCTTTCGCGGTTGGCGACGGCGCGCGTCGCGATTCTGTGTTCGGAAACGGTCTGGTGGCGCTGTCATCGTCGGCTGATATCCGACGCCGCGTTCCTTCTGCACGGCGTTCATGTTCAGCACCTCATGCACGACGGAAAACTTCGTCCACACATTCCGACAGCGGGCGTGCGCATTACCGGGACGAGCGAACTGCGCTATGACGTGCTCTTCGAAGCTTAAGACCCCTCCATCGATGTCTCCAACGTCGTCCTCACGCATTTCCGATTGGACAAGACGTTCGAGGCCTCGATTCCTTTGCACGATGGGAAAGTGCCGCTGAGTGGTGCCGGCGCGTTTGGAACAGCGACCGCTCAAGCCGAAGAGTATGGACCGGCTGAGCGAGGTCATCCGGCTGATGAACGAGTTCCTTCAGCGCGAACATCAAGGAAGGAAACCAAATCGCGATGGTAGTCGCTCCAAGCGCACCGCCCGCAACGCCGCGCCGACCGGGGGGCCTCGTCTTGAAGCGCTCTGTCTCCTGGTATGATGGGGCTGCACGGTAGAACGTTATCTATTTGGTCGGGATCGTTGAGCATGGACTGGGCTATTTCCAAACGGCGAACCATCCCGCCCGAATAGTGCCGTACGAGGCGATCTTTCGCGTCCGCCAAGTCCATCAGTTCGAGTGCCTCGACAATGCGCGCGCGCCGCTGCTCGATGATTCCGTACAGGCGCGCGAAGACCAACAGGTTTTCAAAGCCGGTCAGGTCCGGATCGGCGGATTGCTGCTGGGGAACATAGCCAATCCGCCGTCGTACCTGCACCGCCTCGGTCGAAACGTCATATCCCGCCACGCGGGCGGAGCCAGAAGTCGGCGCCGCCAGCGTCGTCAACATCTTGATCGTCGTACTCTTCCCGGCGCCGTTCGGACCTAAAAGTCCAAAGACGCAGCCGTGCGGAATGCAAAGCGAAAGGCGATCGACGGCAACGAAGTTGCCGAAGCGCTTGCACAAGTCGTGCGCCTCAATCGCACACCGGCTCATATGCTTAGGGCGGTAGTTCGACGCGGATAGTGATCGTGCCGTCCGCAAACCGCTCCTTGGTCGGCAATCCTGCGTCGCGCACGAGTTGCAGAAGCGCCCTGTTTTCCGGAAGTGTCTCGAGATAGACGGCCTTGACGCCTTCGGACCTCAATTGATCGAAGAGGGCGGAGCGGAGCGCGGTGCCGACGCCATGATGCTGCCAAGCATCGGAGACCACGAACGCCGCTTCGGCCTCGGTCGGATTCAGGTAGGCCGCGTATGCCTCGCCGACAATCGTCCCGCCGTCGTCTTCGGCGACGAAGGCCTCGCCCTCGGCGTGGCCGGCGACGATCTCGTGGCGGAGCGCCTCGATCGCGAACTCGCGCGAGACGCTGCCCATGAATCGCGAGCGAACCGACTGTGGGGAGAGCGAGCGAGCCATCGCTCCGACGCCGCCGACGTCCTCGGGGCGGGCCGGACGAACGCGAATATGGCGATCGATCATCATCGGCTCTAGCATGCCTATGCTCCGCGTCTCGTGGGCGCTCCCAAGGGCGTCGTTTGGACGACGTTCGGCCTTCTGAACGTCGGCCTCGCCTTACGTCTAATCGACGAGCCGCTCGTCGATTTGGGCTTCCGCAACACTGCGACTCAGACGCTGCTGGTAGCCGCCGGTGTGATGCAGCTTACCGCAATTGCGTTGTTTGTATCTATCGCCGGTGGCGCGTCCGCAGCGTTAGCTGAAGTCTGATTCACCTGCAAATGGTCTCTGCGCCAAGCTGCATGACGTGTCTCCAGCGATATCGCGAGGCGCTTGCCGAGATCGCGGAGCGTCGCGTGCGCGATGTGACGACCGATGAGGCGGTCGAAGACGACCCCGAGAAGGCCGAGCGGCGGCCAATAGCGCCCGGCGAGGATCAGGCGCGTCCCGGGCACCGCAATCCGGGTCCGGATGACGCCGGAGAAATCCGGCAGCAGCCGCGAACCGCTTTTCCACATGATGACCGATTCGAGGTGAGGTCGGCCTGGCTCACTGTCATCGCGTTTTTGCTCGAACGAAAGTTCGACGAGCCTGCTCAACGAGACGAAGCCGGCACCGAGCAGCGGGAGGTGCAAGACGCCTTCCGGGCCGCCGGCAGCCGCGCGCTGCAAGTAGTCGGCGATTCCTTGCTCGGCGACGGAGAACGGACAATCGACATAGCGTTCCGTCTGAACCTTGGTCACAGCCGCAGTTTACCTTGGCCCCGCGAAAATGGTTGGAACGCCGTTCTCACCGACGTCACCGGCGCTTCACACGGGGCGGCTAGCCTTGAGACATGTCGTATACGCTTGAAAAGCGCGAAGCACAAGAGCTGCTTCGCCGCTATGAGATTCGAGTTGCCGAGAAGCCCGCCGAGCCGGGGCCGGACCTCGTCCTGGAGGGGTACGAGGACGAGCATCACGGCCACGTGCTCGCGTTGCGCGGCGGGTCCCATGCGGCGCACCGACCGCTTCCGCTCACCGAACCGGACGCGGAGTCGATGCTCGACGCTTTTTCGTCGGGACGGTCGGTGGCACACGATCATAAATCGCGCACAATGTTGACGCACCTCTTGCTCAAGGCGGCGCGAATGTACGAAGAGACGGGCATCGAGCGCTTCAACCTGATCGTGCGCGTTCGCGACAACGGTTATCTTGTCCGAGATATAACGATTTGGACGAACGGCGAACCGCACGTCACGCACCGGCTGGCTCCGCACGCGCACGACTATCCGCCGCGAAGTTACGGTTACCGCCCCGATCGGATGAAAAAGCGGGGCTCCTCCTAGCGGTGACGGCGCCCCACTCCGGCGGTTTGGCCGCGCTGATCTCGACGACGCGCCAGCTTCCGCCACTCATGACCGCGGTCGTCTATCCGTGTGGCGGCGTTGCCATCGCCGCGGCGCTCGAGGCAGCCGCCGAAGGTGTGATCGAACCGATACTGATCGGCCCTCGCGCTGAGATCACGCGAGCGGCGGCCGAAGCCGGACCGGCTCGATTTCTCATGCCGTTCACGGGCTCTTCGCAAGGATGGCCGGTCGCGCCGCTATACTGAGCCCGTGGATCTTGCGGTCGTACCATCCTATGCAGACGCGCCGAGAATCGTCATTTGGGAAATGACGCGAGCCTGCGCCCTGGCGTGCCGTCATTGCCGTGCCGAGGCTATTCCTCATCGTGATCCGCGCGAATTGTCGACGAGCGATGCGTTCGCCTTGGTTGACGCCGTCGTCGATTGCGGCAAACCGATCCTCATCTTAACCGGCGGCGATCCGTTCATGCGCGACGACCTTTTTGCGATCGTTGAATATGCGGTCGCCCGCGGTTTGCGGACCGCAGTCGCGCCGAGCGCGACGGGACGGCTGACGACGAATTCGCTGCGCGCCCTCGCAGACGCCGGGTGCCACCGGATTTCGCTGAGCATCGACGCGGCGGACGCGCAAGGGCACGATGACTTTCGCGGGGTTCGAGGTTCATTTTCACGCACGCTCGATTCGATCAAGAAAGCACAAGACTGCGGAATCGAAGTTCAGATCAACACGACGATCTCTCGGTTCAATCATACGCGCATCGAGGAGATCGCCGACTTGCTGGCCGGCCTGAGCCCGGTGCTCTGGAGTGTTTTCTTTCTCGTGCCGGTCGGACGAGCCAAGAGCGACGACGTCCTTACCGCGCGCGAGACCGAGGACGCTTTCGCGGTGTTGCATCGCGTCGCGCAAAGATTGCCCTTCGACGTCAAGACGACCGAAGCTCCGCATTATCGCCGCTACCTGCTGCAGCACACGAGCGAAGGCGCCCACGGGGCGCTCCGTCTCTCGGCGATCGGCGACGGCAAGGGCTTCGTCTTCGTTTCCCACTACGGGGACATCTATCCGAGCGGCTTCTTGCCGCACGCTGTCGGGAACGTTCTAACCGATCGACTGCTCGACGTCTACCGCGAGGACCCGTTCTTGCGGCGTCTACGCGATCCCGATTCGTTCGCCGGAAAATGCAGCGTCTGCGAATTCCGCAGGTTGTGCGGAGGCTCGCGCGCGCGAGTGTTCACGATGACCGGCGACGCGTTTGCGAGCGAACCAACCTGCGCCTACGTTTCGCCCAATTGGAATGCGGTGGTCAATGCTTAACGTCACCAAACTCCTGTGCGGCGTGGAGCAGCCGATGGACGCGTTGCGTTACGGTCATGGGGCCGGAGCCCCGCGAAGCGCACGCGATCGAAGGCCTGTCGTGGTTTGGAACGTCTCGCGAACCTGCAATCTGCACTGCATCCATTGCTACAGCGACTCGGAGGCGCGCAAGTACCCCGGCGAGCTCACCCACGAGCAAGGTCGCGCGCTCTTAGACGATCTTGCCGCCTTCGGCGTTCCGGCGGTGCTGCTCTCGGGCGGTGAACCGCTCGCGCGCCCTGACACGCTCGAACTTGCGCGCTACGGCCGTTCCCTGGGGCTGAAATTCACGCTCTCAACAAATGGGACGCTTATCGATCTCAAGATGGCGCGGCGCATCCGCGAGATCGGATTCTCCTATGTCGGCATCTCCATCGATGGCATCGGCTCGACCAACGACCGGTTTCGCGGCGTCGATGGTGCGTTCGCTCGGGCCGTGCGCGGCATCCGCAACTGCAAGACGGTCGGCCAAAGAGTCGGGCTCCGGCTTACGCTGACGCCGGCGACGGTTGAGGACCTCGACATTATCTTCGACTTCATCGAGGCCGAAGACATCGATCGCGCTTGTTTCTACCATCTCGTTCCGAGCGGCCGCGGACGCTCAACCGGCGGTTTGAGCCATGCGGAAACGCGCGCTGCCGTCGACACCATTTTCCGCCGCACGCAGGCCTTTGCTCAAAGCGGCCGGCCCCGTGAGATCCTCACCGTCGACAATCATGCAGATGGGCCATATCTCTATCTCACGCTCTTACGCGACAACCCCGAACGCGCCACCGAAGCTTTGAGCGCACTTTCCTGGAACGGCGGAGGCGCGAACTCGAGCGGCATCGGCATCGGCGACGTCGACCCACAAGGCTACGTCCATCCCGATCAATTTCTGCAGAGCGTCACCCTAGGGAACGTCAAAGAGCGCCCGTTCAGCGAAATTTGGACAGACGAGAGCAACGAGACGCTGGCGGCGATTCGCAATCGCGCCGGACGGCTGCACGGCAGATGTGCCGGTTGTCGCTTCCTATCGGTTTGCGGCGGCAACTTTCGTGCTCGTGCCTTTAATCTTACCGGCGACCTCTTTGCTTCAGATCCCGGCTGTTACTTGAGCGACGAAGAAATCGCCTTAACGGCGTAAGTGGGCGACGCAGTTCCGACGATGGTCCTAGCGCAACTTAGGCTTGCCTAACATCATAGGGGATACGCCCTCTAGGAGCATTTCGCCATCCGCGATTCCACGCTACCCCCTGCGCTTACGCTGAGGGCAAGCCGTCGGCCGGTTTGGTCGTATCTACTGGTGTTCGGGCCGGGGCTCGTGGTCATGTTCGCCGACACCGAAGCGGGCAGCATCACAACCGCCGCCGCGTCGGGCGCGCAGTTCGGGATGAAGCTTGTCCTGTTGCAGTTGCTACTGATCGTCCCGCTTTTCGTCGTTCAAGAAATGACGGTTCGTCTCGGGGCCGTGACCGGAAAGGGACACGCTCAACTGATCCGCGAGAACTATGGCCTCTTCTGGACATGGGTCTCGCTCGGCACGATGCTCGTCACCAATCTCGCCGCGCTGGTGACGGAGTTCATCGGAATCGCAGGCGTCGCGCTCATCTTCCACGTTCCGCCGACGCCGCTCGTGATAGGCGCCGCGGTTCTCCTACTCGCCGTCATTCTCAGCGGGACCTACAAACGCGTCGAGTACATTGCGCTCGCGCTCTGCCTTCTTGAATTTCTGTTCGTTCCCGCAGCGATCGCCGCTCATCCGACACTAGCGGCCCTACGCGACGGAGTCATCGGCTCCCAACCCTTGACCGACCGGTCGTATCTCCTACTCGTCGCGGGCAACATCGGCGCAGTCATCATGCCCTGGATGATCTTCTACCAGCAGAGCGCGACGGTCGATAAGCGCCTCGACCTTGGGAATCTGCGGACGGCGCGGTTCGACACGGCGCTAGGAGCCGTTCTCACCCAACTCGTCATGATTGCCATCGTCGTTACGACCGGCGCAACGCTCTTCGTGCGGCACATCTCCGTTAACGACGCCGCTCATGCCGCCCTTGCGCTGATGCCGCTCGCCGGCAAGTACGCCGGCGTCGCCTTCGGCGCCGGGCTACTCGGCGCATCCATGCGCTGATGCCGCTCGCCGGCAAGTACGCCGGCGTCGCCTTCGGCGCCGGGCTACTCGGCGCATCCATGCTCGGCGCGCTCGTCGTCTCGCTTGCGACCGCATGGGCCTTCGGCGAGGCGTTTGGCTGGTCGTGCTCCCTCAACCACGCCCCCCGAAACGCCAAGAAATTCTACGGACTCTACGCGGCGATGCTCGTGGTGGCGGCGGCAGTCGTTCTCATCCCCGGTCTTCCGCTGATCAAGGTCACGCTCCACGTCGAAGCTTTCAACGCCTTCGTGCTACCGATCGTCCTCGGCTTTTTGTTGGTCTTGGCGAACGACAAACGAATTCTAGGCGACCGGCGCAATTCGCTCGTCGGCAACGTGATCGCGATCGGGCTGTCGGTCGTCATCGTCGCGCTCGGCGTTTGGATGGCATTCGTGACGATCGCTGCCCCCGCGTAACGGAGCCATGAGTCGCGCAGATCCGCGCACGGCGATGTGCTGTCGAAGGGAGCGAGCGGCTCCAATGCGCCGTGAATCAACTCGCAGAGACATGAAACGGCCACCTGCACCGGCGCGCGCGACGATAACGCCAATGTCGTCGGCTTGACGTGCTCCCCCATGTGCCCAGGCGGCGTCGAGCATAGCGCGCGCCGGATCGTCGCCCTCTCGCAACGAGCGTTCGACCACGAGCGCGGCCCGTGCCGCGCCGAAAAAATCGCTCGAACCAGCGGGCCGGCTGTCGGCGATGCCATCCGTCGCTACGACGAGCGTTTCGAACGTGCCGAGGGCGATCGCAGCATTGCGGGCGCGAAACGCGAGCGGGATGCCGAGCATCGGCGCGGTCGGTGCTAGGTGATGGATGCAGCCATCGTCGCGGAGCGCGAATGCCAAATCGTGGCCGGCGGATGCGTAAACGACGGTTCGCGAGGCATTGATGACCGTCGCGAAGACCACCGCGTACGGCGACTCGTCCGCGAACGTCCGCAACCGGTCGTCTGCGCAGACAAGCGCTGCAGCCGGTGACGCGCCTCCCAGTAGTGCACCGGCGATCGCATCAGAGATCGCCGACGAAAGCGGGGCTCGCGCCCGACCGTGGCCGGCGGCATCGACAACAACGATCGCGGCATTCTCCGAGTCGAGCGGAAAGGACAAGACCACGTCGCCGCAAGGCCCATGCTGAGCATTCGCCGCGCGCGTAACCTGCCAGGTCCGTATGATCGAGTTTGCGGGAAAAGACGATAAGAACGCACCGCGGAGACCAGCATCCACGCTCACATCTCGAACGCTACCGAGCGCCGATGAACTTCGCGTGAAAGCGGGCCGGAGCGGATCTTCACAGAGCATTCCCGGCTTCGTAATGCTCCCCACAAAAGTAGCAGGAGTCCTACTCCCGGCGGACCTTCACACAATCTTCTCCTACCCGAGATAGGCTCCGAGCCATGAAGATTCGGTTGATCGAGCCAAGGCCCCCGAACCTCACAGTGTACGATCAGGCGCTTCTTCCGCGCCTAGGTTTACCTCTGATCGGGCGCATCCTGAGCGAGGCGGGGCACGATGTCCGCATCTACGTAGAAACCCTCGCTGCGGTCGATTGGAGCGACGTTGGTCAAGCCGACCTCGTCGGGTTTTCCGCGACGACTGCAACGGCCCCGGCCGCCTACCGCATGGCCGACGAGTGTCGCGCGATTCCAACTCTTCGCACGGTGATCGGCGGCTCTCATGTGACATTTCTGGCCGACGAGGGGCTGGACTACTGCGACTATGTGATCCGCGGCGAAGGACAAGCCGCGATTTTAGAACTCGTTTCGGTGCTTCGGGGAGAGCAGGATCGAGAAACCGTCGCCGGCCTATCGTACCGCGATGCTTTCGGACACAAGCGGCACAACGCGGCGCGTCCGTTCTGCCCAGAGGAGGAGCTTGCGGCGCTCCCCGCCCCGGATCTTTCCCTGATCGTTGGCTACGAGCGGATGACCAACGTTCCGATCATGACGCAGTGGGGATGTCCTTTCGACTGCGACTTCTGCAGCGTCATCAAAATGTTCGGACGGCGGGTGCGGGCACGTAATGTCGAGGCCGTGCTCCAGGAGATGGAGCAGTATCGCGATCGAGACTCCGTCTTTTTTTACGACGACAACTTCGTCGTTAATAAGCAGCGGACGGGCAGATTTCTCAAGGGCATGATCGAGCGCGGATTGGGATTGCGCTGGTCGGCGCAGATGCGCGCCGACATGGTCTATCGAGACAAGCGGACGAGGGAAATCGACCACGAGTTCCTCGGCCTGATGCAGCGTTCCGGCGCGCAGATGGTCTACTGTGGGTTCGAATCCGTGAATCCGGCGACGCTCGAAGCGTACAATAAGCATCAAGACGTCGAGACGATCCAAGACGCGGTCCGCGTCTTCCATGACTACGGCATTGCGGTTCACGGCATGTTTGTGCTGGGTTCCGATGCCGACGATGTTACAACCTTGGAAGAAACGACAACATTCGCGTTACAAAACAGGATCGACACGGTCCAATTCATGATGCTCACCCCATGTCCCGGTACGCCGTTCTTCGACCGCGTCAGCGCCGAAGGCAGGCTGCTCTCGCGTGACTGGGCGCTGTTCGACGGCCATCACTGCCTCATTCAACCGGCAAAAATGAGCCCATACCAATTGCAGGTTGGGACTCAAAATGCAATGGCGCGCTTCTATCTAGCGCGCTATTCGATCCGATTGCTGCTTGCGAACGTGATTGGGAATCTGCCATTCCTAATGGGGTTGCCGATACGCTATCCCCATCTGCTCTGGACTCTGCTGCTGTGCCGCCGACAGGACGACATCGCCGCAGTTTTCAGACGCCTCTTGAGCCGAAGCAATTGGCAACGCGTGGTCGACGTCTTATTCGTTCCCGTCCTCCGGCTATATGCTCGCTGGCACATTCGCAGGTGGGTGCGCCAGCCGAACTTGCTCGCGCATCTCGAGTTTCTGCGCTCGCTCCAATACCAACTCGTTCCGTAATCCACCGCCAAAGAGTACGATGAGACGGAACCGCGAACGTCCCGCGCATGTTAACGCGCTCACTCCGCGTCGTTCTCGTCGCCGCACTGTCGGGATGTCTTGCCTCAGCGGTGCTCCCATCCCGGACTCGGGAAGCGGTCTCGGGCCGCCCGGGAGTTAGGCTCCGGGCTATGCGGGCATAAGCGTGCGCATGAACGCGTTTGAAATCCTCCGGGAGAAACCCTTTGGTCTCGGCGGCGTGCCGTTCGGCAACGAGTTCGCGTACGTCACCGATGAGGTCGCGTACGCTACAATCGAAGCCGCGTGGAACGCCGGGGTGCGCTACTACGACACTTCTCCATGGTACGGTTTGGGGCTTGCAGAGCGGCGTCTGGGCACCTTTTTGCACAAACAAACGCGCGGCGAGTACGTCCTATCCTCGAAGGTCGGTAAATTGCTTACGGCTTCGCGCGACAACAATGCGAAAGAGTACTTTCCGTTCACCCCTTCGCCGAACAATCTCCGTTACGATTACACCGCCGATGGCGTCAAACGCTCGATCGAAGACAGCCTGCAGCGGTTAGGTGTCGACGCGCTCGACGTCGCGTTCGTTCACGATCTCTCACCGGATAATCCGTGGCTGCCGGGGCCGTGGGAAGAGCAATTTGAGATCGCACGCAACGGCGCGTTCCCGGCGCTGAGTAGGATGCGCGACGAAGGCGTGATCAAAGGCTGGGGGCTTGGCGTCAACTCACCCGAACCGATTCTCAAGCTGATGGACGTCGCAGATGCGGACATCTGTCTCCTGGCGCGTCAATATTCGTTGATCGATCATGAGAATGCGCTGCACCAGGTCTTTCCGAAGGCACGCGAGCGCGGAATGGCCTTTGTCGTCGGCTCGTCGCTCAACGCCGGCTTCATCAGCGGCAGCGCGCGCTTCAATTATGGCAAGGAGAATTATAAGATTTCGGCTGAGGCCATCGAGAAGCGCGCCCGGCTGCGTGCGGTTGCGGCGCGGTACGGTGTCGACCTTCGCACGGCCGCACTGCAGTTTTCGATCGCGCCGGACGTTGCGGTCGCATTGGTTGTCGGCTGCGCGAATCCGCAGCAGGTGCTCGCGGACTACACGTCGCTCAAGACGAGAATTCCGCATGCGTTCTGGTCGGATCTTCGATCTGAAGGGTTGATCGAAAACGACGCCGCCGTGCCGCACGAAAATCACCTGTCCCCGGCTTCTGTACCGATCTGAAAGACCTCGCCCGAACGCATGCGTTTCCCGCGCCGTTGGCAAGCTCGGTCGGGAACGCTCTTTCGAAGGCGTTCCTCGCGGCCCCACGAAGGCTCGGGGCACCATGAACGTTTCGAGCAACGGACAGACGAGAACCAAATGCGCCCGCCTGAAGGCGCTGATCAACGATCCGAAAATCTTGGTCGCGCCGGGCGTTTACGACGGCTTCAGTTGTCGGGTCGCGCAGGCCGCCGGTTTCGAACACGCGTCGATTTCCGGCGCGGGGACGTCGGAATCGCGCCTCGGGTTGCCCGATGTCGGAATCATGGGACTCGAGGACAATCTCGCGGGCGCGCGCGCAATGGCGGCCTGTGTCGACATCCCCCTCCTCGCAGACGGCGATACGGGTTACGGCAATGCGATCAACGTGCATTACACCGTGCAGGCATTCGAGCGCGCCGGCGTGGCGGGCATCATGCTCGAGGATCAAGTTTGGCCGAAGCGGTGTGGGCACATGGCCGGAAAAGAAGTGATCGCGGCCGAGGAAATGGTGCAGAAAGTCCGCGCCGCCGTCGAAGCGCGGCATGATCCGGATTTCGTGATCAAGGCGCGTACCGACTCTGCGGGGCCGCTCGGCATCGACGAAGCGATCCGGCGTGCAAACCTCTATGCCGAGGCCGGCGCCGATCTGCTCTTTGCAGATGCGCTATTGAGTGCGGCCGACATCGAGAAGTTCGTCAAGAACGTGCCCAAACCGGTAGCCGTGAACATGGGCTTCGGCATTCGCAAGCGCAAGACGACGCCGCTGCTCTCGGCCAAACAACTCGAATCGCTCGGCGTCGCCGCCGTCATCCTGCCGCGGATGCTAACGGCAGCAGCGATTCGCGGTATGATGAACGCGATCGCGGCCTACAAGGAATCGATGGAGAGCGGTGCGATCGTCGAGCGCCCCGAGCTACTCGTGTCCTTTGAAGAACTCAACGACCTGATGGGGTTCCAGGAGATCATGACGATGGAGCGGCGTTACTTGACCACGGAACAACTCGCCGCGAAGTATGGCGGTTAGGGGCGTCACGATGCAAGTCGCAAAGAAACCGCTCGACGTGCGCGCCGCCTTCCCAGAAGTAGACCTGATCGGCGATCGTGAGTTGCGCGAAAAAGTCGTCGCCGTGTGGCAAGAACTGTGGGCACAGTCGGAATGGGACGAACTCGAAAAGGTGCCGACGTCGTACGACATCCCCTATCCGCATGTTCCGCACAACCGTTCCGTGGTCGCGATGGCGCTGGCCGTCGCCGACGCGTTCGAGCGGTTCCACGGCGTGAAGGTCGACCGAGACGTGCTGGTCGCCGCCGGACTTTTGCAAGACGCGAGTAAGCTCGTCGAGTCGCGCCCGAAACGCGACGGTTCGGGGCAGTCGGAACCCACCGAGATTGGAAAATCGTATCCGCACGCCTACTACGGAGCGCACGTTGCGATCAAACACGGGATTCCGGCGGCGATCTGCCATATCATCGTGACGCACTCGCCGACGGCTGTGAAGTTCCCGAATTCGCTCGAGGGAAAGATCCTCTATTACGTCGACCAAATCGACGTGATCGGCATCTACAAAGACCGCTGGCGCAAGGACCTCTTCATCACGAAGTAGCGACCGGCTTCTGCCGGCCCGCGCACGCTAAGCCAGCTTGCCGGCGTATTTTTCGAGCGCGGCCCAGGCCTCGTCGCCGAATTCCTTTTTCCACCGCGGGTAGTAGTCTGCTGCGTTGAGCTTCGCTTTGAAGCTGGCGACGTCGACCACGTTGAACGTGACGCCTTGGCGTTTCAGCTTGTCCATCGTCGCGCTCGTCAGGAGCTGGATGTCGCGCCTTTCATTTAACGCGGAGAGGTTCAGGTTTCTGTGCAAGCTCTCTTGGAATTTCGCCGGCAGTGCGTTCCACTTGTCCATGTTGACGAGATTCCAATAGCCGCTCCACATGTGGTTGGAGAGGCTGCAATAGCGCTGCACTTCGTAGAGACGCTGTGTTTCGATCAGGAGAAGTCCCGTCTCTTGGCCGTCGACGATATGCGTCTGGAGGGCCGTGTAGAGCTCGTTTGGAGGAATCGGCGTCACCGACGCGCCCATCGATTTAAAACTGTCGACCCGCAATTTGCCGGGTGAGACGCGCAACCTGAGACCTTGAAGGTCGGCGGCGTTGCGGATCGGGTGCGGAGACGTCGTGAACTCCCGATAGCCGTTCTCGAAGATCTTATCCAGCACCATGATGCCTTTGTCGACGATCGCTTTGCGGACGACGGCGCCGAGTTCCCCATCCATCGCGGCGAGCGCCTTCTCGCGCGTCGAGAAGGCGAAGGCGACGTTCTCGATCGAGGAGAGCGCGACCACGGTATCGAGGATGCCGCCGGCGTACCCCAGCATCTCGAGAGCGCCGCTACGCAACTGGGTGAGCATGTTGGGATCGCTGCCGAGCGTGCTACTGGGATACGAAGTGATGTCGAGCTGGCCGTTCGTTTCGGCGCGGATCCGATTAAAGGCCTCAATCGCGCGCGTGTTGATCGGATGCTCGATCGGCGTATCGACTCCGAACTTCCAACTGAATTGTGCGGCCCGGGCCGGCCGTCGCACGATCGCTATGCCGGCAAGCGCGGCTGCGCTACCGGCCGCAAACGCCTTCCGAGAGAGTTTCTTCATATGCCGTCCTTTCGCGAGACAAAGCCGCGCATTCCGCTCAGAGCGCGCGGTTCGCGCGTCGTTCGATCGACGCGCGCCAAGGTCGGCGGATGTTCGGCCACTTCGTCGAGAAACGCGTCGACGGCCGCCGGTTGACCCTCGACGTCGATCTCGAGGCTTCCGTCGGCGCGGTTCCGGACGGTTCCGGCGACGGCGTGCCGCGCGGCGATTTCGAGCACCGTCTGACGGAAGAAGACGCCCTGCACCCGTCCGTGCAGCCCAACGAGCTCGCGTTTCACCAGCGCACCTTCAACGCTCGAAGCCATTAGACGTGCGGCGTTTCTCCCGTCCTGATCTTCGTAGGATATCTGGATATGAGGATGAATTATATATATGAATAATGCAATATACCTTCAGGGCGCAGTTTTTTAAGGTCCTGGCCCACCCCCTGCGCATTCAGATACTCGACGCGCTGCGGGCAGGTTCGATCAGTGTCGGCGAACTGCGCGACCGCCTGGGCGTCGAGCAGTCGACGCTGTCACAGCAGCTCGCCATTTTGCGCGCGCGAGATTTCGTGCGCGCACAGCGGCAAGGAACGACCGTGCGTTACGAGATTCAGGACCCTGGGATCTGGCGATTGCTCGATTCCGCCCGGGAAATCTTCGACAACCAACTCATCAACGTGAAGACGGTTCTCGAAGACTTGCGCCGAGAAGCGTAATGCTTCGCCTCACCGGCGTCGTCGCGATGTGTCTCGTCGCCGTGCTCGCTGCCGCCGTAGCCGTCGTAGGCTTTCGGACGCACGGTGGCGAGATTTCCGCAGGCACGCTGCAAGGCGTCGTTCCGGCCCTCGCTCTGACCTGGGCCGTAACCCCACTCAGCACGCCATTCTGCGCGCTCTTGGCGATTCTCGCGACGGCCGTGGCGATATGGTGTGTGCGCAGGGGCGCGCCCGGCGACGCATTGCTGATTGCCGCGTTCAGCGCGGCGATGCTCTTGGTTTTGGTGGCCCGCAGCGTCGCGCTGTTCTTTCTCGCATGGGAAGCGATGTCGCTGATCTCGGCATTCTTGGTCGTCACCAACCACGAGCGCCGCGGCGTCCGTCGGGCGACCTTCGTCTATCTCGTCGTTGCCCAGACGGGCGCGTTCTGCGTGCTCGTCGCCCTGGCACTGCTGGCATTTGCGGCGGGCGATACGTCGTTTGCTGCAATCGGCGCGCACGCGGCACGCCTTTCATCGGGCTTGCGAGATACCGTTTTCGTTCTTGCGCTCGTCGGCTTCGGCTCCAAAGCGGGGTTGATGCCGTTGCACTTCTGGTTGCCGCGCGCGCATCCGGTCGCCCCCGCGAGCGCCTCGGCGATGCTCTCGGGCGTGATGCTCAAAGTTGCTTTGTTCGGGTTGCTCGTCGTCACGTTCGAACTCGCGGCGCCGGGGCCGTCATGGTGGGGCATTGCGCTCGTTGCGATCGGCGCCGTCAGCGCAGTCGGTGGCGTTTTGTACGCCCTCGTCGACCACGATCTCAAGCGTCTGCTCGCATACCACTCGGTGGAGAACGTCGGGATCATCGCGATCGGCATCGGCGTCGCGCTCCTTGCGCGATCTGCGGGAATCCCGAGCCTTGCGGGTTTGGCGCTCATTGCGGCCCTGTTCCACACGGTCAACCATGGAATTTTCAAAGCGCTGCTGTTTTTGGGAGCCGGGACCGTCGCAGAAGTCGATGGGACCGTCGATCTCGAGCGTCTGGGCGGCCTATGGGGAGAACTCGTCTGGACCGCGCCGTTCTTCCTCATCGGTTGCGCCGCAATTACCGGTCTGCCGCCCTTCAACGGGTTCGCGTCCGAGTGGCTGACGTTCCAGAGCCTCATCGGCGGACTCTCCGGCGGCGGCCTAGCGGCGACGTTCGTGTTCATAGCGGCGATCGCGGGCCTCGCGCTCACCGGAGGCCTCGCCGCCGCCTGTTTCGTCAAAGTTTTCGGCGTCGTTTTCTTGGGCCGTTCCCGGCGTCCGAGTCCACGCCTCGTGATGCGCGAGCGGTTCGACGCGTCCGCGCTCGGGGTCGGACTCCTCGCCGGGCTCTGTATCGCGCTCGGGGTCTTCCCGATGTTCGCAGTCGTTCCGCTCGCGCGTGTGGTAATGGAAACGCTTGTCGTGACGGCGCTTGTGCCGCCGTCGCTGCCGATGCTGCCCGCGACGTTAGCGGCGTTGCCGCTTGCCGGCGCGCTCGTTTGCGTCGTCATGGCCGCGCGGCGCGGCGTGCGCCACGTGCCGACCTGGACGTGCGGCTCGCCGGTCACCGCGGCCGCGCAATACACGGCGACCGCGTTTTCCAAGCCGCTCCGAACGATCTTCGCATTCGTCCTGATGCCCGAGCAGCGGCGCCGTTACGAGATGGGCTCGTCGCACTGGTTTCCTAAGCGGATCCTGTATCGGACGGAGAGCCGATATCTTGTTGACGAGGTGGCGCGCCGCTTGGCGTCGGCCGTCCTGCGATTCGCACGCCGCTCTCGCCTGGTACAGAGCGGAAGCTTGCGGCTCTACGTCGCCTATTCCGTCGGCACGCTGATCGTCGCGATTGCGCTAGCGCGATGATTGTAGCTTTACAGGTATTGGTGATCGCCGCGCTCGCACCGCTCGTGCAAGGCACGATGAAGCGACTACGCGCGAACCTGCAAGGCCGTCCCGGCCCATCGCCGTTTCAACCGTATCGCGACCTGGCGAAACTCTTGAACAAGGAGGCGCTGCTTCCACAGGGCGTCTCGCCGATTCCGCTGGTCGCACCCGGGATCGCACTCGGCGTCGCCCTCACCTTCGCTGCGCTGCTGCCGATCGTCACGCCGAACCTCGCCGGCAGGGTCGTCGACGTCGTGGCGCTGGCGTTTCTCTTGGGGCTCGGGCGCTTCGTGCTCGCGTTGGCCGCGCTCGATACGCGAAGCGCGTTCGCCGGGATGGCCGCCAGCCGCGAGATGACGTTCAGCAGCCTTGTCGAGCCCGCTCTGCTCCTCGCGCTTCTCGGAGGCGCCGTGCTCGGCAAGGGAACGCAGCTTTCGTCGTTACTTGACGCGCCTTTCGGGCTCGCGGGGATGCTGGCGTTCGCAGCGTTCTTCTTGGTGATCCTGGCCGAGACCGCGCGCGTTCCGGTCGAGGACCAAGAGACGCACTACGAGCTCACCATGATCCATGAGGGACTAACGCTCGAGTACTCGGGATGGCAGTTGGCGATGCTTCAGTCTGCCGCCGACATCCGCCAACTGTGCTTCTTCGTAGTGGCAGCGATGCTGCTTCCCGGCGGGACCGCGATTTGGCCCCACCTGGCGTGGATACTCGGCCTCATGGGCGCGGTCACGCTCGTCGAAACGCTGTTCGCGAAGTTGCGGCTCTTCGAGGTCCCGCAACTTCTCACGATCGCGTTCGTCCTGGCTACGACGAGCATCGTCTTGCGCGTGTTAGGCGTCCTCGCATGACGCTCACGCTCGTCATCCTGGTCGTCGGTGCGGTCTTGCTCATGAACGGACGCACCGTCGGAGTCTTGGTCGCATACGTCGTCCTCGCAATGACGCTCAGTGCGTTCGACCTCACCGCAGCGCTCGCGTCGCCGGCGACGTTCGCGCTCTTCGCCCTGGCGACAGTGCTCAAGGTCGTGCTGGCACCGCTTGGAATTCTGCTGTTCGTTCGCGTGAATCCGGCCGCCGCAGATTTGCGGCCGTCGCTGCCGATGGCGGCGCGTCTCTTGCTCGTGATCGCGTTCGCGCTGCTCGCCGAGGCCGCGACGCAGCTCCCGGCCCTAGCCTCGGTGGTCGCGCACGCCGACCTCGCCGCTTTCGTCATCCTGTGCGGCGTCGGCATGCTCATGATCTTCCGGAACCTGCTGGCGCAGATGATCGGCTTGCTCGTGCTTGGGATCGGGATCGGGTTCGCGGGGTCGATGCTGGCCCCGGGCCTGCCGGAATCGATCGAGCTCGGCGCAACCTTCGACGCCCTCGTCGCGACCTTCATCGGTCTCGCACTCGTGCGCGCCATGGTCGTACACGATCCGCTGCTCGACGTCGAAACCTTGCGGAGACTCCGCGGATGATGGCCTGGGTCGTCGCCGCGCCGCTCCTTTCGGCGATCTTGACGGTTGCATTTCGTAACCTTGAAGCGCGTCGCCGTGCGCGCGTTATTTTCGCCGGGATCGCCGCCCTGATGCCGCTCTCGCTCGTCGGAAACGTCGATGGGCTTTCGTTCACGTTTGCCGTCGTCGTCTCCGCATTGAGTTTTCTCGCTACCGTGTTCTCGACTCGGACGTTTTCGAGCGATTGGGGCGGCGAGGGTGCGATCTGGTCCCGGAAATGGGTGTATTTCGTCTTGCTCGGCGCTTTCTGGAGCGCGATGCTGCTCGTCGTGCTCACGAATAATTTTGCAACGTTGTGGCTGGGAATCTCTGCCACCACGCTCGCCACCGCATTTCTCGTCGGATTCAGCGGCGAGGCTAGCGCGTTGGAAGCGGCCTGGAAGTATCTCATGCTCTGCAGCGTCGGGATCGGTTTCGCGCTGCTCGGCATCGTCGCTCTGGCCCACGTCGCAATCGCGGCGGGAATAGATCCGCGTTTCGCGACGTCGTGGACTGCGATAGCGGCTCACGCTCCGTCCGACCCTCCGGGCCTGGCGCGTCTCGCGACGGTCCTCATGCTCGTCGGCTTCGCCACCAAAGCGGGCCTGGTTCCGATGCATACATGGCTCCCGGACGCGCATTCCAAGGCGCCTGCGCCGATCAGCGCCCTGCTATCAGGGGTCCTCGTCTCGTGCGCCCTCTACGCCATCATGCGCACGCTCGAGGTCGGGTCGGCGCTCGGCGTCTCCTCGTTGCTCCACGCCCTGTTACTATGGCTGGGCGCAGCCTCGATCATCGTTGCCGGCGGCCTCATGCTGGCGCAACGAGATCTTAAGCGATTGCTTGCGTATTCGACCGTCGAGCACGCGGGGATCGTCGCGCTGGCGCTCGGTTTCGGTGGGCCGCTCGGAGCGCTCGCCGCACTCCTGCACGTCGTCGGGCATGCTTTCGCGAAGTCCGCCGCATTCTTCGCTGCCGGAATGATCCAGCGCGACTGCGAGACGACGACGTTAGGGCGATTACGCGGCCTATGGCAGCTCGGCAGTCCCGGCCGATTGCTGCTCGCAGCTCTCATCGCGCTCGCCGGAATGCCGCCGTTCGGATTGTTCGTCAGCGAGCTGCTCGTCGTTTTCGCCGGGATCGCCGCCCATCAATGGCTGCCTTTGGGGATCGGTCTCGTCGGGATCGCGCTGGCGTTCACCGCAATATCGCGCAACGCCATCGAGATCGAGTCGGGGATGCCTGGGGCAAACGAGGCGCGGCTCGCGACGCGCCGGTCGTTTGTTGCGATCGGCGCAATGGCTGCGGCTTTGGTCGCAGCGTTGAGCATCGGGGTCGTTCCCTGGACCGCGCTCGGCGGATCGCTGCAGAAAACTGCCGCGACGATCGATTCCTCGCGATGAGCGGACAGTTCCATCGGCTCGATGCTGACGAATTCGAGCGGCGCATGGTTGCCGAGTGCGAAAGCGGGGTTCCGCTCGGCGCGTATGCATCTTTGGAGGGGCTGCACTATCTTTTTCTTGGCTCGTACGGCGCGTTTTCGCTCGAGCGCTCGCATCTTGAGGGTCGAGCGGCGCGAGCGTTCTCCGCGCGGTTCCCGCTCCTTTCATGGGATGAGCGCGAGATGCACGATGAGTGGGACGTGCGGTTTACCGATCTGCCGGATTCGCGCCCGTTGCGAGCGCGCGACGGCGAGATGCCCGCCGCGCTGCTGGCGACCGGGAGCGGGCTCATGCACATGGTCGTCGGCCCGGTTCACGCGGGGATCATCGAGCCTGGACGTTTCACGTTTAGTTCGGGCGGAGAGACCGTCGTTCACCTCGACGCGCAGCTTTCGTATTCGCATCGCGGCGTGGAGCAACGCCTCGTCGGAGCCGGTGCGCTCGAAGCCGCGCCGTACGTCGCACGCATCTGCGGCGGCTGCAGCGCTTCGCGATCGCTCGCGTATGCACAAGCACTCGAGAAACTTGCGGGAATCGAGCTCGACCGGGCGGTAGAGTTCGCGCGCCTCGTCGTGGTCGAACTCGAGCGCGTCTACAATCATCTCGCCGATTTGGCCGCGAGCGCGTCCGGCGCCGGCTGGGGGCCGGGTTTTGCGCGAGGGATGGCACTCAAGGAACGCGCGATGCGAGCCTGTCAACTTGCGACCGGACACCGCCTGCTTTTCGATGCGATCGTCCCCGGCGGCATCGGGCCGAATACTTTGCTCGATCGCTCACCGCTTCGGAACGAGCTTCGTGAACTCGGACGTGCGGCCGAAGGCTACATGCAGTCGCTGTTCGGCAACGCGTCGGTCGTGGCGCGCTGGAAGCGGGCCGGAAGCGTCTCACGCCAAATGGCGCACGCTTTCGGCGCGGTCGGGCCGGCCGAGCGGGCAGCCGGCGGAAAAGTCGACGTTCGCGCGTTCGCGCCGTATGGCGCATATCGCGAGCTTGGGGTGGACGCGGCTTCCGCCGTGAACGGAGATGCGTTCGCGCGCTGTGCCGTCAAGCGCGACGAGATTCGAGAATCGTTGCGCCTCATCGACGAGGTGCTCTCGCGTTTGGGCGATGCGCGCTTGGAAGCGCCCGAGGTGGTGCGAGCGACCTTCGGCAGCGCGATCGGCGTCGTCGAAGGAGCGCGAGGTGCGGAAACGGTCGCCGTTCACGTCGACGAACGAGGACGGCTGACGCGCTTGCACGTCATCTCGGCTTCCTATCGGAACTGGCCGATCGTGGCGCGGGCGATGGACGGCAACATCGTTCCCGACTTTCCGCTCGTGAACAAGAGTTTCAACCTCTGCTATGCGTGTGCCGATCGATGACGAACCCGGCATTTCGTACGTCGCTCGGCATTCGTCACTTGGTGTGCGGCAGTTGCAACGGCTGCGAGCACGAGATGAACGCGCTGAGCAATGCATATTACGACATCACCCGAGACGGCTGGTCGCTCGTCGCTTCGCCGCGACATGCCGACGTCGTCACCGTCACGGGGCCGATGACCGCGGCGATGCGTTCCGCCGCCGCGGAAACGGTCGAGGCGGTCCCCGCCCCGCGGGTTATCGTGGCGATCGGCGACTGCGCCGCCGGCGCCGGTCCGTGGGCCGAGGCGCCCGCGGCAGGCGAAGGCGCCGGAGTCGACTTGGGCGCGGCGATCTTCGTCTACGGCTGCCCCCCAACGCCGGATGCGATCCGCGCCGGGCTCGAGGCGGCGGGCGACGTATTGTCGCGCGGGGACGAGCCCGCGCGCTCCGTGCAGATTGGGACCCCGGCGTGGCCTGCTGCCGCCGCCGACCCCGAAGCGACAAGTTCCATCTAAGAACGTTCTGCCTCTAGGGACTCCCTCCCCAAGTCTGGCAACACCGTCAGGCTCGAGGCGAGGAACCGATTCCCGCGCGGTCATTGCCGCCCGCGTCGCCGCTTTCGTCTTTTTATAAGGAGGACACAGTGTCCAACCCGCTCATCGATCGCCGCACGTTCGTCAAAGGCGCCGGTCTCGGCGCAGCCGCCATCGTTGCCGGGGTTCCGGCGTTCATTCCGCGTCTCGGCGAAGCCGCCGACGCGATCAAGATCGGCGTCCTCGAACCCTACACGGGAACCTACGCATACCCGGGCGAGAACGAGACGATCGGCATTCAAATGGCGATCGATGCTTGGAACAAGCGTGGCGGCGTGCTCGGCCGCCCGATCGAGATCATCAAAGAAGACGAGGAGAGCAAACCCGACGTCGCCGCCCAGAAAGCGCGTAAGCTGGTCAACCAGGACAAATGCGTCGCGCTCATCGGAACGGTCTCGAGCGGCAGTTCGCTGTCCGTGCAAAAGGCTTCGGCCGACATGGGCGTCCTGTTCTTCGCCTCCGGCGGGCATACCGACGACGTCACCGGGAAGAACTGCACGTGGAACACGTTCCGCACGTGCCACAGCACTTGGATGGAAGCGCACGCAACCGCCTACACGTTGGCCAAGAAGTTCGGGAAGAGGTTTTACTTCATCACACCCGACTACGCATTCGGTCATGCGTTGCAGACCGCGTTCGACGACGTGATCAAGCAGATCGGCGGAACGACCGTCGGCTACGATCTGACGCCGCTCGGCACGACCGACTTCTCGTCGTACTTAACGAAGGTGCCGGCCGCGAAACCCGACGTCGTCGTCGTTTTGGTCCAAGGCGACGACTACACGAACTGCATGAAACAAGCCGACTCGTTCGGTCTGCTCAAGAAGTTCCCGTTCGGCGGCCCGCAGGTCGAGCTCGAGCCCCTCTATGGGCTTCCGGCTGCAGCACGCACCGGTTACTGGGGGATCGAGTGGTCGTACAGCAGCGACCTAGCCTTGGGCAAAGGTAACAAGGCGGCGCACCAGTTCGTCGCAGACTACTTCGCGCACTATCTCAACTCGCAAAAGAAGCCGCCGACGGCGCGTGAATGCTTCGGTTACGTCAGCATCGATCGCATGCTGGCCGGGATGGCTGCGGCGAAGTCGACCGATTCGGTCAAGGTCGCGCGCGCGATCGAGGGCGAGAAGTTCCAATCGATCTTCGCCGACGGCGGTTACTACCGCCGCGAGGACCATCAGTTGATGTGGCCGATGTGGGTCGCGGAGATTCGACCCAACGGGACGCCGCAGGATCCAAACGATCTCTTGGACGTGATCGCCAAGCACGATCCCGACACGATCGAGCAGAGCGTCGCCGAGAAGGCGAAGATCTGCAAGATGGCCTATCCGTCGTAGCCTTCTGGTAGCGCCGGCGTGGAGCACGTAGCGCCCGAGCTGTTCAACGGCCTCGTGCTCGGCGCGTTCTACGCGATCGTCGCGATCGGTCTCTCCTTGATCATGAATCTGACCGGGACCATCAATATGGCCCACGGCAGCTTCATGACGCTCGCGGGTTACTTTGCGTTCGCGCTGATTGCACGCGGCACGAACTTCTGGTTCGCCCTCTTGGTCGCTCCGCTGCTCGCAGTGCTCGTCGCCATCATCGTGGAGCGGACGATGATTCGTCCGCTCTACGGGCGCGATCCGGTCTACAGCCTGCTGCTCACCTTCGGCCTCTCACTGATCGCCGAAGAGGTCTTTCACATCGTCTGGGGAGCCAACACGTTGCCGTTCGCGCCACCGGCGGCGCTCGGCGGAACGGTCGCCCTAGGCTTCATGAATTTCCCAACGTACCGCTTGTTCATCGTCGCCGTGCTGCTCCTGGTCTTCGGGCTGCTCGCGCTGTTCTTATATCGGACGCGCTTCGGACTGCGGCTGCGCGCCGCCGTGCAGGATTCCGAGATGATCGCAGCCCTCGGCACCAACACGCAGGTGCTCTACACGATCAACTTCGGGCTCGGCATCCTCCTCGCCGGAATCGCCGGCGTGCTTGCCGTCGGCTTGCTCGGATTGAACCCGACGACGGGCAACACGTTGCTCATGCCGGCCTTCGTCACGGTCATCATCGGCGGGATGGGAAGCCTCTACGGCTGCCTCGTCGGCGGCGTCTTGATCGGCCTCGCCACGTCGCTGATGACGCTTTACGTCCCGGCCGCGAGCGAAGTCGTTATGTACATTCTGATGGCGATCGTCCTCACGATCCGCCCGCGCGGGCTCTTCGGCGAGGAAGGCCTGTTCGGGTGAACGGGACTTGCCGCGCGTGACCCCGGGCCGGATCGCGACGCTTGCCGCCGTCGCGTTGCTGGCGCTCGAACCGCTCCTTGCGCCGTATATCAAGGTCGACGTGACGATCGTCAGCGCCGCGCTGCTTTTTGCGATCGCGGCGATGAGCGCGAATCTCTTGCTCGGCTATACCGGTTTGCCGCCGTTCGGCAACGCAGCCTTCTTCGGGCTCGGCTCGTACGGGTGCGCGCTTTCGATCAAGTACCTGCACGTCCACTTCGTCGGCGCCATATTGTTCGGTTTGCTCGGCGCGTTGCTCGGCGCGTTGCTCATCGGGCCGTTCCTGGTGCGCCGGCGCGGGATCTATTTCGGCCTGCTGTCGATCGCGTTCGGCCAAGTGTTCTATTTCATCGCCTATCGTCTCACCGACGTGACGGGCGGCGAGGATGGGATGTCAGTCTCGCGGCCCTATCTCGTTTTCCCGAGCTTCACGATGAAAGAGACGGCGTTCTACTACCTGTCTCTCGCCGTCTTCGTCCTCTCGATTCTGGCATTCAAACTGATCGTGCAATCGCCGTTCGGACGAACGCTGGTCGCGATTCGCCAGAACGAGTTGCGCGTTCGGTATCTCGGCCTCGACTCAAATCGGTTCGTCTTCGCGGCGATCCTCATCTCGGCGTTGTTCGGAGGTCTCTCCGGGGCGATGAGTGCCATGCTCTACGGTTTCATCGCCCCGATAACGTCGCTGAATTGGACGCAATCGGGCGACTTCGTGCTCGCGACGATTCTGGGCGGCGCCGGCACGATCTGGGGTCCGTTGATCGGCTCGATCATCTACGTGATCGGTCGCGACATCATCTCGACGATCACGCCGTATTGGCAGATATTCCTCGGCGCGCTGTTCGTGGCGTGCGTCCTCGGCTTCCCGCGCGGCATCTTGGGGACGATCTTGGCGCGGTTCGGCAGCGCGCCGGTCGCGAACGATCCCGAGGACCCCGCCCGGACGCAATCCCCGGCGATCGCGGTCGAGCACCATGGCTGAGCAGTATCTGCTCGAGGCGCGCGACGTCTCGAAACACTTCGGGGGCGTGCAGGCTTGCGAGGGCGTCTCGATCGGCGTGCACGAGGGCGCGATCCATGCAGTGATCGGACCGAACGGCGCGGGCAAGACCACGTTCTTCAACGCCCTCTCCGGGTATTATCTCCCGGATCGCGGAAGCGTTTTCTTTCGCGGCGAGGAGATCACGCGCATGCCGAACTGGCGGCGCGTCGAACTCGGGATGAGCCGGACGTTCCAGACGCCGAGCATTTTCCCGGAATTGAGCGTCCATGAGAACGTGCTGGTCGGGGTACGCAGCCGCCTCGGCCTCGCCTTTCGAGCGCGGCCGCCGTCGGGCGAGCAGGCGGCGTCGCTCGAGCGGCGCGTCGAGGAACTGCTCGGCTTCGTCAATCTGACGAGCGCCAAGGAGCGCCCAGTCGCCGAACTTTCGCACGGCGCGCAGCGTCTTTGCGAGATCGCGATGAGCCTCTCCACGGAACCGGCGCTCGTGTTGCTGGACGAGCCGATGGCGGGGCTCGCCGAGAGCGAAACGGCGCGGGTCATCGGCGTCATTCGGGATCTTCGCGACCGGCTCGGTTTGACGGTGCTCTTCGTCGAGCACAACATGCGCGTCGTCCTCGGTCTCGCGCAGCGCATTACCGTGCTCGACCGCGGCCGCGTTCTCGCGGAGGGGACGCCGAGCGAGATCGCGGCCAACGAAGCGGTGCGCGACGCGTACCTCGGCAAGGAAGTCCTCGAGCATGTCTGAGCACGCCGGACGCCCGTTGCTTGCCGTTGAGAACCTCAATACGAACTACGGAAAGATTTCGATTTTGCGCGATGTCTCGCTGAGCGTCGGCGCCGGCGAAGTCGTCGCACTGCTCGGCCTCAACGGCGCCGGTAAGACGACGACCTTGCGCAGCATCCTCGGGCTCACGCCGGCGCGATCGGGTTCGATCCGCTTCGATGGCGTCGAAATTTCGAAGGAGCCGCCGTACCGGATCGCGCGGCTCGGCGTCGGCTACGTCCCCGAAGGCCGCCGGATGTTCAAAGACCTGACGATGCTCGAGAACCTGCAGCTCGCCGAAAACGGACGCACCGGCGACTGGACGATCGCGCGGGTCCTCAAGCAGTTGCCGAAGCTCGCCGAACTGCGTACGCGCAAGGCGGGCCGGCTTTCCGGCGGCGAGCAGGAGATGTTGGCGATCGGCCGCGCGCTCGTTTCGAATCCTCGTTTGCTGCTGGTCGACGAACCGTCGCAGGGCCTCGCGCCGCTGGTCGTCGAGGAGGTCTATCGCATCCTCGGTGAGCTGAAATCGCACGGCGTTGCGATCCTGCTCGTCGAGCAGAACGCGCTGCTGGCGCTCAAGATCGCCGATCGCGCATACGTTCTCGACAGCGGCAAGCTCGTCTACTCGGGGAGCGGCGCCGATCTCTCCGGCGATCGGGAACGCATCCGCACGCTGATGGGCCTCACAGAAGTCACAGTGTAGCTGCGGCGGTGGAGTATCGCGCCGCGTGAACAGCTTCGTTGCTCGTCCCTGCGACCAGCATCTCGGCTGCGCCGCAGCGTCGCGCGGGACGCGCGTTTCGGCCACGGCAGCGCTGATCGCCGCGATCCTCGCTTCGGGGATGAGCATGATCGACGGAACGGCGGTCAACGTAGCGTTGCCGATCGTGCAGCGCGAGTTGCATGCGAGCAGCGCCGACATCCAATGGGTCGTCGAAGGCTATGCCTTGTTCGTCTCCGCGCTCTTGCTCGTCGGCGGAGCGCTCGGCGATCGCTACGGCCGGCGCCGGATGTTCGTCCTAGGCACGGCGATCTTCGCGGTAGCGTCGATCGCTTGCGCTCTCGCCGCCTCGTCGCAGATGCTCGTCGCCGCGCGCTGCATCCAAGGGGTCGGCGGTGCGCTGATGATCCCCGAAAGTCTGGCGTTGATCACGTCCGCATATGATGAAAAAGCGCGCGGGCGAGCGATCGGGACGTGGTCGGCGGCATCGGCCGTTACGACCATTCTCGGACCGGTCTTGGGCGGTTGGCTCACGCAAGACGTCACCTGGCGAGCGATCTTTCTCATCAACGTTCCGCTCGCGATCGCGGTCGTCGTCATCGCGCTGCTGTACGTTCGCGAAAGCCACGATGAATCGGAGACCGGCGGTCGGCCGGACGTGCTCGGCGGTATGCTGGCGACGATCGCGCTTGGAGCGCTCGTCTTCGGCTTGATTCGATATCAAGACTTCGGCGCCGACGTCGTCGCACTCGCGTCGATGCTCGGCGGCGCGATCCTCTTGGCGCTCTTCCTCGCCGTCGAGCGAACGGCGGGGAATCCGATGCTTCGCCTCAGCCTCTTCAAGTCGCGGACGTTCGCCCTGGCGAACCTCTATACGCTCGTGATGTATGCCGCGCTCGGCGGAGCGCTCTTCTTCGTGCCGTTCTACCTGATCAACGTCGAGCACTATTCGCCGACGGCTGCGGGTGCGGCGCTCCTTCCGATGATCCTCATCTTGGCGCTGTTCTCGCGAAGTGCCGGCGCGGTCGCCGATCGCATCGGTCCGCGCGTCCCGCTGATCGTCGGCGCGTTGATCGCCGCCGTCGGATTCGCACTCTTCGGAATAATCGGGACGCGCCCCGACTACTGGACGACCGTTTTTCCGGCGGCGCTCACGCTCGGTATCGGCGCGACGATTTTCGTTGCGCCGCTGACGACGAGCGTCATGAATTCCGCACCACGCTCGGAGAGCGGGTCGGCTGCGGGGATCAACAACGCGGTCTCACGCGTCGCAGGGATGTTGGCGGTCGCAATCTTCGGGATCATCGTCGTCTCGGTCACCCGGTCGCACTTGGGAGACGGGGCGGCGCTGCCGGGCCGCGACGCGTTGTTGAGCGGGATCGTGCCGCCGGGTCTCGGGCCGGTCGCCGCCGCCGCATTCGGCAGCGCGTACGCGGCCGGATTCGAGAGCGCGATGCTGGCCGGCGCCGCGCTCGCGGTCTTGGCTGCGGCGAGCGCCGCGTTCCTAGGTGTGACCGCCGTCACTGCCGGCGGCGGGCGGCAGAGCTGACGCCGGCGCGGGCCTAACGCTGCGTCGCTTTGGCCTGGAGCGTCCCCGAACTGCGACCGAAGGACTGAGTAGGATGGCTGTCCGGAGTTTGCCCCCGAGCGATGCCGAGGTCGTCGTCGCGCTGCGCGGCGTGACGAAGTCGTTTCCCGGCGACAATTGGGTCGCGTCGTGGCTCACGCGCTTCAAGCGGGTGGCCCAGCCGCGGGGGCGTCAAACCGTCTTGCACGACATCGACTTGTCGGTCCGTCGCGGCGAGGTCTTCGGTCTGCTCGGCCCCAACGGCGCGGGAAAGACGACCCTCTTGAAGATGCTCGCGACGTTGCTGATTCCCGACCGCGGCGAGATTTTCGTCTCGGGGGTCGACGCGCTTGCCGACCCGATGGGAGCGAAGCGCCATATCGGGCTCTGCACGAGCGAAGAGCGCAGCTTTTACTACCGCTTGAGCGCGCGCGAAAATCTCGAGTTCTTCGGGATCCTCGCCGACGTTCCGGAGCGCGCCGTGCGCGAGCGCGTCGTGGAGGTCGCCGCGGCCGTCGATATCGATTACGCGCTCGACGAACCGTTCAGCACCTTCTCGACGGGGATGCGTCAACGTCTCGCGGTCGCGCGCGCGATGCTCTCCGACCCCGATGTCTTGATCTTCGACGAACCGACCCGCGCCGTCGATCCGGTCCATGCGGACGAAATCCGGCGCTTGGTGCGTGACAAACTCGCGCGCGAGTTGAAGAAAACGATCCTGGTCAGCACGAACGTACTCGAGGAGGCGTGGTCGATGTGCGATCGCGTTGCGATCCTTTCGGGCGGCCAGATCGTCGCCGAGGGCGCGCCCGAAGAACTCTCGACCCGCTTCACCCAACGCCACCGTTTTGCGATCGCGCTCGATCGCTTCGAACCAAACTTCGCCGAAAAACTGCGCGACCTGGAGGGCGTCGCCACGGTCGACGTCGACGCGAGCGGCGCCGACGTGAACCTGATCGTCGAAATCGAATTGCGCGGCCGGAACCTGACCTCGCTGCTCGGGACGCTCGCCGGCAACGGCGTCGCCATCAAACGCTTCCGCCAGCTCGACGACGAGCCGTTCGAGGTATTCTCGGCCGCGACGTCGTTAAAAACGGGGTGAGCCACGCACAACGCTTGACGCAATCACTCAACGCGATCGCCAAGAGCCCGCAGTTCTCATATATGAAAGCGCGGGCCGCCGCCCGGGCGGATGAGAACGTCGATTGGCCCGCGACCAAGGCCCTCAACGCCGATTTCAATGCCGACGTCGACGGCTGTGAGGCGTTCGTAATGCGCGACGGTAGCCGATCCGAGTGGCAGCCGGCCCGCAGGGCCTACGCGGCGCGAGCCCCCGATGCCCCAGGAGGGGGCCATCCCAAGCAATTTTGAGGTCGGTCGCGTATATTAGGTAGACTGATGCGCCTCTTGTTGGTTCTTGCGTTGCTGGTAGCCGCCCTGAATCCGGTTCCTGCGGCCAGTGTCACCGCGAAGCCCCCGGATGGGTCGCCCCGCGCACTGGTCGCTCAGGCGCAACCGACGCCGCTGCCCGAAGTGTCGCTCTCGCCGACCCAGATCCTCGGCTTGATCCGCTACACGTTCCGGACGCACCGGCCGCCGCCGCCGTTCATTACCTACAAGCTGAGCCGCTATCAAAGGGACGATCACGGATTTCCGGATTATCCAGAGATCTACACCTACCATATCTACTGTCGCAACCTCGATCGCGCGGCGATGGGGCGCAAAATCTTTCGCGACCACTACGACGGCGATCCCGAGTTCATGCGTCCCGCATTCAATGAGGATCGCGATCCGGGGCCGCCGACGGCCGATCTGTTCGAGCCGGCGCCGGTCAAGCCGCATCCGATCGAGTTCGTTCCGACCCCCGAGGCGTCGCAGGCGCCGCTCCAGGTGATCGGCCACGTCTTCACCGCGGGCGAGTTCGACTACCGGGTCGTCTCGGTCAAGACCGAGGGAAGCGAGCTGCACCTGTTCCTCGAGCCGACGCGCGATCCGGATCGGAATCGTCTGCGCGAGCTCTTCGCCGACAAGGACACCTACGAACTGCACAAACTCGTTGCAACCGACAAGTTGTTCCTCGAGGGGGACGGGCCGACCATCATCTATGCCGCGACGTTCACCGTGAAGCTCGGGAATCTCGATGGCTATCCGGTCGTCACCAGCATCCACGGCACCGTCGGCGCGAATCTAAGCAATCCGAGCGACATGTACAGCGGTGACGGCGCAACGGTCGACTATAAGTTCTTCGACATCGCGTTCCCGAAGACGCTGCCCGATTGGTACTTTAACAAGCGCAATTACGGGCAGCACCGCGGCGAGTGGCCGCCGGAAACGGGCCCAGTGCCGTCCCCCGGGCCTGTGTCCAACTGACCCGCGCAGCGTCCTAGCGGGCGAACTCGGCGCGCAGCCGTGTCGTTTCTGGGCTCGCGGGATAGCGATCGATCAACCACGACGCGACTTCGCTCGCGTGCTGCCGGCTGCGGTCGCTCTCGATCTTCGCGTACAGCCGTTCGAGGGCGAGGAGCGTGCGCGGCAACCACGTGTCCCCGGGATACTTCGCCGCCCAGTCGCGGACGGATGCCTCGACGAGCGTAACGTGTTGGAAGGCCGAGTCCGGATCGCCGGCGCTCGAGGCGTCGAGGCGCGCAGACTCATCGCGCAGCGAGTTCTGAACGCCGAGCACGCTCATTTTGAGCGGGCCGAAGTATTCGTCGGCCGGCGCGAGTCCCTTGATCGTTTGCGCGACCGAAGGAGCTGTGCCGATTGCGAAAAGCGTGATCAAGAGCAATAGAAACGGCTTCAGAGAGTAAGTCCTCATGACGTTCCATCGAATCCTTATGCGGCAAGTCTTAGGCGTTTTGCTCACGTTTGCGGAGCATGTGACGGCGCGCGCGTGCGGAAGACCCGACGCATGCGGGTCGGGATCATCGGGATGGGCGCGATCGGCTCGGCATTTGCCGAGGGCCTTCGGCATATCACGACCGTTCGGACCGCGACGCGTGCCGACGTGCCGCCACTCGGGCTCGCCGATGCAGACGTCGTTCTGGTCGCCGTCAAGACGTACGACACGGTCTCCGCGCTGCAACCGCTGCGTGGGATACTGCGTCCGAACGTGCCGATCGTTTCGCTGCAGAACGGGATCGATCAGGTCACTCAGATCACCGCGGCTCTGGGCTCGACGCGCCCCATCATGCTCGCGCCGACCACGGAAGCTGCGGCCCGGGACGCATCGGGCGTGATCCGCCGCACGGGTCGCGGGGTGACCACGGTCGGTTGGGTTGCCGACCGAGGCGGCGATTTCGATTTGCTCGCGTTCATCGCGCTCTTGCGCAAAGCCGGCTTCGAGACGCAGGGCGCTTCGCCGATCGAGCCGCACGTTTGGGCGAAGCTCGTCGCAACCGCGGCGATCAGTCCGATCACCGCGCTGGCCGGGAAGCCGAACTGTTACGTCGCAGAGCATCGTGCCGCAAGCGCGCTTGCTGTCGCGCTCGCGCGCGAGGCGGCCGCCGTCGCCGCAGCCGAAGGGATGACGTTGCCCTTCGAAGAGGCGGGTGCGCACGCGCTGGAAGTCGCCCGTGTGACCGGCGCGAACCGCTCATCGATGCTGCAGGACCTCGAACGAAAGCGTCCGCTCGAGATCGACGCGATCAACGGCGCGATCCTGCGGCGTGGTCGAGCCCGCGGGATTCCAACGCCCGAGAATGCGCGCATCATCGACGAGGTCCGGCGCTTCGGCGCAGCTGCCGTCCGGGCCGCTAGATGAAGCGCCAAGTCATCGCGCTCGGCGGCCTGCTTGCGCCCGACACCGCCAACTTCAAACTCGAACGTTATATCGTCGAAGCCACGGGCGTACGGCGGCCGCGCATCTGCTACGTCCCGACGGCGAGCGGCGACGAGGCCGATCATCGAGCGCGCTTCTTTGAGTCCTATGGCCGATTTGAGACGCCGTTAGCCGTTCTGCCGTTCTTTCGGCGGACGCCGGCGGACTTGCGCGCGTTCGTCGCAGATTCCGACGTCCTGCTTGTCGGCGGCGGCAACACGCGCAGCATGCTCGCGGTCTGGCGCGAATGGAGTTTCGTTGACGTCCTACGGGAGGCGTACGAGCGGGGGACGGTTCTATGCGGATCGAGCGCCGGTGCAATCTGCTGGTTCGAAGCCGGCGTCACCGATTCGATCGCCGGTGACTTGACGCCGCTTACGTGCCTCGGCTTCCTTGCCGGCAGCAACTGTCCGCATTACGACGGCGAGAAGGATCGCCGGCCCGTCTATCACCGGCTGGTGCGCGAGGGACGCATCGGCGACGGAATCGCCTGCGACGACGGCGCCGGCTTGCATTTCGTCGACGAAAAGCTGGAGCGCGTCGTCAGCGCACGCCCGAACGCGCGAGCCTACCGCGTCGAACGTATCGGCGACGGCGTTCGCGAAACGCCGCTCGAGCCGACGGCGTTGTAGGGAACGAAGTCAAAACAGGATCGAAGCGAATTCCCCGACACGCTGAAAGCCGACGCGCTCATAGAGGGCGATTGCGCGGTGATTGAAGCCGTTGACGTAGAGCGAGAGCGTGCGGTGCTCCTCGAAGAGGTGCGCGCAGATCGTGGCGAGCGCGCGCGTCGCGTGCCCCTTGCCGCGCTCTTCGGGCGGCGTCCAGATTCCCTGCAGTTGCAACGTCGCCGCCGTCGCGGGCCCGAGATGGCACTGAAACACGAGCCGGCCGTCGACGCGGCAGCGCCAAAGCGCAGCGGCTCGAATCGCCGCTTCACCGCGCTCTCGAAAGATCGGATCGATGCGGTTCGGATCGCCGCCGAGCTCGCCGGCAGTCATACGCGCGGAATGCGCGATCAGCTCGTCGGCTTCGACGAGCGTCGCAGGCCCGACGCCTTCGATCGGTTCGGCGCTTCGCAGCCAGCCCGGCTCGAGGGCGTAGACCGGCTGGCTCGTGCGGATCGCCGAGGGGCGCAGAAAATGCCGTCGTGCGCGCCGCCAAAAACGCTCGACGAGCGGGCGCCGTGCCACGATCATCCGGCGCATCGCATGGTCGTGCGCGAACGCGCGCGCAAACGCATCGACCGCCGGCTCGTCGCCGGCGAAGACGATCTGCGGGCCGTCGTAAGCGACCCCGGCGACGCGGCCGCTCCCATCGATTGCGACGACGACGTGTCCGCCCGGCCCTCGTCGCCCCGACTCGATCAACCACTGAAGGAAGACGTTCTCATACGGCGCCTGCTCGAGCAACGCGATGGCATCGTCGGCGTTGGGAGGGCCGAGCGGTTCGAGTCGCGGACGGGAGTTTTCTAGGAGAGCGATCGGACGAAGAGCGGCTTTGACGTCGGTGCTTTGCTGCCGCCGATAGGTTCGACGCTGACGGCGATCGTCGTGATGCCGGCGGCCGACCCCGGGAGTTCGATCAAGGCGAGTCCGCTCGGATCCGGCGAGAAGGTGATGCTCGGCGTCATCGCTTTCGCCCCGCGATGTAAGATCCAGGCCTGATACGTCTTTCCGCTCGGCGGCGGCGGGAGGCGGCGCAATGCGACGACGATTCGTCCGTCGCCGCGGACGACGACGCCGCTCGAGATCGGGAAGCGCGCGGCATCCGGCGCGACGAGGTCGGCGAGATGCGACTGCTCGAGCGCGAGTTGCGCGCGCGCTTCGTTTGCGGAGCTCTCTTGGGTGTTGACCTGCGCTTGCAGCAACGCGACCTGGTGGCCGAGGTCATCGGTTCGCGTTCGGAGGACGGCGGCGTTCCAGGTCGACACCGCCGCGATCACGACGGCGGCTGCCGCGATGGCCGGTATCCACCAAGGCGTTCGCGCGCGGCGAGCTTCGAGGGAAACGACGTTCGCCTCTCCGGCCGGGTTCGCGCGCGCTGCATCGGTGCGTACGACGTTCATCACGCGTTCCTTGAGGAGGTCGCAGCGCGCGCCGCCGAATTCTTCCGGGGTCGCTTCGGCGGAAAGCGCAAGCGCATCGACCGCCTCGCGGAATTCGGCGTATTCGGCTTGGCAGATCGAGCAGCTCGCGATGTGCGCTTCGAGTTCGCGCGCTTCGGCGGCCGGCAGGGCGCCGATCGCAAGGACGGCGATCGAATCGAGACGGCTCTCGTCGTGTCCGTTCATACCGTGCTTGCCTCGAGCGACGTACGCAGTCGTTTCAGTCCGGCGCGGATGCGCGTCTTGACCGTTCCGAGCGGCAGCGCACTTTGCCGCGCGATCTCATCGTGGGTCAAGCCGCCGAAAAAGCCAAGTTCGATCGGCTGCCGCTGTTCGGGTGGAAGGCTTTCGAGCGCCGAGCGAACGCGCAGTCCGTCGAGCCGAGCGAAGACGGCTTCGTCGAGCGCACCTTCGACGGGGACGTCGATCGCCATCGCACCTTCGGGATGACTCGCTCGGCTGCGCAGGACGTCGAGCGCGCGGTTCCGCGTCACGCGCGCGATCCACGCGGCGCAATTTCCGCCCGAGAACGCCTGCGGTGCGCTCCAGACTTTCAGAAAGACGGCTTGCGTCAGGTCTTCGGCGGAGTTTGCATCGCCGAGCATTTTGAAGGCGATGCCGTAGACCAAACGCCAATAGCGGTCGTAGATCACCTCGAACGCCGCCGCATCACGTTGCCGGACCCGTTCCATGAGCCGGTCTGCATCGTCCACTCCACCTGCCTTCGGTCTTTCGAAAGACTCGCCTCCGATGAAACGGACGTGGCGGGCCGGCGGATGTATGATGAGAATCGATGGAGGAGCAGGAGCGCCAGATTTTGGCCGTGCGCGAACGGCTCGCCGGGGCGCACTCCGTCAGCGCGCTGACGGGTTCGGGGATATCGGCCGAAAGCGGGCTGCCGACCTTTCGCGGCGTCGGCGGCTTGTGGCACGCGCACCGGGTCGAGGAGCTGGCCTCGCCCGAGGGCTTCGCGCGCGATCCGCACCTGGTCTGGACGTGGTACAACGAACGGCGCGCCGCCCACGCGCACCTCGAACCGAATGCGGGCCATCGCGCGCTCGCGCACCTCGAGACGCTCTTCGCTGATTTCACGCTGATCACGCAGAACGTCGATTCGCTTCATCATTTGGCCGGGTCGCGCAACGTTTGCGAACTGCACGGCAACTTGCGCGAAGCATGGTGCAACGGGTGCCGCGAGCGGCGTTCGCTCAAGAGCGGCGTGCCGTTCGAGCGGTTCGAGCACGAGTGTGGCGGAAGATTCCGGCCCGCGGTCGTGTGGTTCGGTGAAGCGTTGCCGCCCGAACCGTGGGAGCGAGCGGCCGCGGCGGTCGCGCGCGCCGAGGTGCTGCTGGTCGTCGGGACCTCCGGAATCGTTCAGCCGGCGGCTTCGCTCGCCTCGCACTTCGTCGGGCCCGATACGTTCGTCGTCGAAGTGAATCCCGAAGCGACGCCGATCTCCGAGCACGCCGACGTCGTGCTGCGCGGAAGCGCAGCCGAGATTCTGCCGCAGCTGATTCCTAGGAAGAGCTAATCGGCGCGCGCGTGCGATAGACGTTGTAGGCAATGATCGCGCCGCAGATCGCAGCGATGCTCAGGTATGTGATCCCCTCGCCGAGCGCGCCGAAGATGACTTTTCCGATGCCGAACAGCGCGCCGTAGACCAGGCCGCAGCCGGCGAACCAATCGAGGATGTTCACGCCGAGCGATTCGCCTTGTGTCGCGGGCGTTGCCGCGCGCGCGATGCGTCGCCAGCCGGTCGTGCTCGGCCGGACGCGCTCGAAGAAGCGAATCAGGGTTGCGTCGGATTCGGGCTTGGTCAGGAACGTCACGAGCAGCCACACGAGCGTCGTGATCGGCACCGTTACCAATAGCGTGTCCGCAGTCGCATTCGGATTGCGATCTTTATCGAAGACGTTGGAAACGATGAGCAAATTCGAAACGAGCGCGGAGGCGGCGAGGGCGGCGATCTCGCTCCATGCGTTGACGCGCCACCAGTACCAGCGCAGGATCATCACGAGCCCAACGCCGGCGGTGAGGTTGAAAAGATAGATCCAAGCATCGCCGACGGAGGTCATCAAGTACGCGCCCAAGACGGCGAGCGCCATCACCGCGACGGTGGCGATGCGCGAAGCGACGACGTAGTGCGCGTCCGACTCCGAAGGCCGCATGAACCGGCGATAGATGTCGTTGGTCAGGTACGAAGCCCCAAGATTGAGGTGCGTCCCGATCGTCGACATGTACGCGGCGAGGAAGCCGGAGATCATCAGGCCGCGCAGCCAGGCCGGCAGATAATCGATCATCGTTTGAACGTAGCCGAGCTCGGGATCGACCTTGCCGTCGATGCCCTTGACGCCGTGCGGATAGAGCACGATCGCCGCAAGGGCGACGAGGATCCAGGGCCACGGACGAAGCGCATAGTGCGCGACGTTGAAGAACAAGGTCGCGACCAGCGAGTCCGTTTCGCTGCGCGCGCTGAACATGCGCTGCGCGATGTATCCGCCGCCGCCGGGTTCGGCTCCGGGATACGACGAGGCCCACCATTGGACCGCGATGTAGGTGACGAACGTCATCAGCGGCAGCCACGCCGAATCCGTCGTCGGGAAGAACGCGAGCACGGACGAACCCGCGCCGGCGTGGCGCGCCGCATCGATCGCGCCGAGTTTGGTTTCCAGGGCACCGATGCCGCCGACGGCGGCGACGGCCGCGACGGCGAGGACGATTGCCATCGACATCTTCACGGCGAACTGCAAGACGTCGGTGACGAGCACGCCCCAGAGGCCGCTGAGCATCACGTAGAGCGTCGTGAAGACGAGGCACGCGCCGAGCGCTTCGAGCTTAGGAACGTGCAAGGTCAACTGGAGAATCTTCGCCATCGCCAGGTTGACCCAACCCATGACGATCGTGTTGACGAGCACGCCTTGGAAGATCGCGCGCACGAAGCGCAGCGCGGCTGCGGGCTTCCCCCCGTAGCGCAGCTCGATGAACTCGACGTCGGTCAGCACGCCCGAGCGGCGCCATAATTTCGCGAAGAAGAAGACGGTCAGGATCCCCGACATGACCGAGCTCCACCAGATCCAGTTCCCGGCGATCCCGTGCTTGGTAACATAACCTGACACCGCAAGGGGCGTGTCGACGGCGAAGGTCGTCGCGACCATCGAGATGCCGGCGAGCCACCACGGGACGCTTCTCCCGGAAAGGAAGAATTCGCCGAGGCTCTTTCCGCCGCGGCGCGAGTAGTAGAGACCGATCCCAAAGTTGAGCGCAAAAAACGCGGCAACGACGGTCCAGTCGATGGCGGTCAGCGTCACCGCGCTCGTCGTTCCGCCGCGGGCGCGCCAATCCCGCCCGGTCGCGAACGGGGGCGCTCGCGCATTACGCGAAGCGGCCTTCGTGCGCCCACTGCTCCTGTTGATCGCCGCATTGCTCGCCGTGACGTCGCCTGGCGTTGCGGCTGTCCCGGGGGGCGCAGACCTCGGGCTGCTCCCGCGCCCGACGCGCGTCGAACTCGTCGCGCATTGCGTCGGCCCGGAGGCTGCAAACGTCGCGCGCGCGCTCGGCGGCGCCGCCGACGCCGGTGGGCGCGAACTCATCCTGGAACGCTGGAGCGCGCTCGGCATCCGTCCGTCGCGCGACGCGGGACGCGTTCGGATCTCGACGCCGGCGTTTCGCACGGGCGGCGACGCGCAGTCGTACAACCTGAACGTTTCCGCAACCGAGGTTTCGATCGCGTCGCATGCCGCCGCAGGCCGCTTCTACGGGTTCGTCACCTTGGCGCAACTTGCGCGCAGGGTCGATCGCGTTTGGCGCCTCCCTTGCGTTCGGATCGCGGACGCGCCGGCGCTCCCCTGGCGAATCCTTTCCGACGACGTCTCGCGCGGCCCGTTGCCGACGCTACGGTATTTCAAGGAGCGGATTCGAACGATCGCCGCCTTCAAGATGAACGGCTACTCGCCGTACATGGAGCACGTCTTCGTCGATCCGCGCCATCCGCTGGCGGCGCCCCTCGACGGCATCGCGCCTTCCGAACTGCGCCAACTCGCGGTCTACGCGGAGCGCTTTCACGTCGCGCTGATCCCCGAACAGCAAACCTTCGCGCATATGCACGGGGTCTTGCGCTGGGAGGGCAATGCGCCTCTGGCGGAGCTGCCGCACGGGTACTTGATCTCGCCGGCAAATCCCGCCGGTGAAGCGTACGTTCGCGATCTCATCGACGACGAGTTGAGCGCGCTTCCGGCTTCGCCTCCGTTTTTCCACATCGGTTCGGACGAGCCGTCGGATCTCGGACGAGGGCGTTCGAAGCCGTTGGTCGACGCTGCGGGCGAAGGTCCGGTCTACACCAAGCACGTCGTCGAGACCGCGGCGCACGTGATCGCGCGGTCGCCGCATACGCGGCCGATGATCTGGGACGACGCGATCGTGCGTCATCCCGAACTGTTCGCGAAGTTGCCGAAGCGGCTCGTGTTCGTCAACTGGCACTACGGCAGCGAGCCGAGCTATCTGCCCTATATCCGGCGCATCTCAAAGGGCGGCTTCGAACAGATGGTCGCACCCGGCGCGCTCAACTGGAACGAGATCTATCCCGACCTTGACGCGGCGCTGCCGAACATCGGCCGCTTCGTCGGGGAAGGGAAGGCGGCGCACGTGCTGGGTTTGTTCCAAACGGTGTGGCACGACGATGGCGAGACGCTCTTCGAGGCGACGTGGTATCCGGTGCTCTATGCGGCGGCGAGCGCGTGGGAGAGCGGGAGCGTCGGTGAGGGAAGGTTCGCACGCGATTTTTCCTTCGCGTTCTTCGGCGCCGACGACCAAGGTTACGCTCGCGACCTCGCGGCGCTCGGGCGCGCGCGCACGTTGCTGCGCAAGAGCCCTCGCGAGTTCGGCGACTATCTCTTTTGGACCGATCCGTTCGATCCGGGCTGGTCGGGTCTCGCGAAGACGTTCGATGCGAGCTCGGTGCGGCTCGCGGTCGAGCCGGCGATCGTGCATTTGAGAATGGCGCCTCCGCCGCCGTTGCACGCTAATGCCGCCGAGGTGATGGCGCTCGCGGCGCGGCGCTACGATGCGCTTGCCCGCAACTTCCAGATTGCGGACGAAGCGCGTTTCTACTACGCCGACGCGCAAGCGAACGCCGACGGCGAGCACGACGACCTCGTCTATCGTGGCTTGTTCGTCACGAAGTATCTCTTTTGGGAAGAGCGCGATACGATGCTCGAACTCGAGCCGCTCGTACGCCGCGCGTGGGAGTACGAGAACCGGTCGAGCCACGAATTGAGCGTCCTCGAGCGGTATCACCTCGCGGCGCAGCGCGCGATCGAACGCGCCGACCGTATCGACGCCGTCACCTATCAGGGTTACACCCTGCACAAGGCCTTGCCGCGCTTCGACGAAGCGCTCGGGCTCGCGCCCAAGCTGCCATGATCGGTCTCGCGATGCTCGCGATCTTCGTCGCCTGCGCGGTGCTCATGTACGCGCGCGTCCTGCCGGCGCTCTTGGCCGTCCCCCTGATGGCGCTGGGACTCGCGGCGGTCGCAGGAGCCGGTTTCTTCGGCCTCGAGCACGTGATCGTCGACGGTTCGGTTCGCCTCGCGCCCTTCTACGTCACGGTCATCTTCGGCGCGCTGCTCTCGCGCGTGACGATCTCGACCGGGATCGCCGAAACGATCGTCAAGTACGCTGCGGAGTTCGGCGGCGACCGGCCGGCGGTCCTGGCGTTGACGCTGTGCGGCGCGGTCGCGCTCTTGTTCATCTCGCTGACCGGCCTCGGCGCGATCATCATGGTCGGCTCGATCGTGCTGCCGATCATGATGACGATCGGAATCCCGCGCCGCACCGCGGCGACGCTCTTCATGCTCGCCTTCGCGCTCGGTTTCATCTTCAATGTCTCACAGTGGACGTTCTACACGACGACGTTCCACGTCGAACGTGCGCAGCTCCAGCCGTATGCCTACGTGCTGGCGGCGATCGACCTCGTCGTGCTGCTCGTCTATGCGTTCGTCCAGTTTCGGACGACGCGCGGATACGCGACCTGGGCGCTCGAGAGCGACGAGCCGGTACGCAGGCGCGTTCCGCTCGTCGCGTTGTTGACGCCGGTCCTTCCGATCGTGCTCTATTTCGCCTTCGGAATGAATCCGATCGTCGCGTTTTCGATCGCGGCGTTGTACGGAACGCTGACGACGCGCCCGAGCGCGACGATCGAAACGCTCGTCGCCTCAGCGATCCGCGGCCTCGAGGACGTCGCTCCGGCGGTCCTCCTGTTCATCGCGATCGGCATGCTGCTCGCGACGACAGATCTGCCGCAGACGAAGGCCGCGCTCGAGCCGATCGTCGGCGTGCTGGCCCCGCGCAGTCCGCTCGCGTATGTGATCCTCTTCGGGCTCTTGAGCCCGCTCGCGCTCTATCGGGGACCGCTCAATCCCTTCGGCGTCGGGATCGCGGTCTATCTGGTTCTCGCCGGGCTCGGCGTTTTTCCACCGGTTATTCTCGTCGCCGCGATCATGGCCGTCATCCAAGTGCAGAACGTCTGCGATCCGACGAACACGCAGAACGTCTGGGTTGCGAACTTCACCGGCGTTCGCGTCGATGAGATCACGAAGCTGACGCTTCCCTATCAGGTCGCGGTCGCGACGCTCGCGACGATCGCCGTCGTGACCTTGAGCTCGACCTTGTTCGGAACGGCGCCGTTCGCCGCCGGATCGCTTCCTGCGGCGGCGGCGACGCTGCCGTCCGGCGGACCGCCGGGTTTGTATTCGCCGCCGGAGGCCGCCCGAACGCTCGCCGTCGCCGCAGCCGATGACGCAACGTCGATGACCGGCGCCGACGCAATCTATCGCGAGATCGCAGGGGGTTGGAACGACGTCAAGGCGCTGCGGCTCGACGCGATCCCCCCGGCTGCGGATTGCACGTCTGCGCGCTACGCGGCGCTCCTGATCGTCCGAACGAGCGCGTTCAAAGATGCCGTCACGGCGACGTTCGACACCGGGCTCGAGCTCAACGACTGCGCGGATTGGCCCGTCGACCAATGGCACGTCGAGCGAGACGGCATGCCCCAAACGAGGGGCGCCGTCGGCGAAGCGGCGCTTGCGACACTCTTTCGTTTCCGCACCTGGATCCTCGAGAATCCCGCGCTCGCGGGCGAGCTGTTCGATCGCGGCATCGCCTATCTGCCGGGATCGACTCCGACCTACTTCTATACGCTTTTTAAGACCAACGACGGGCAAATGCGCGCCTTCGTCCGTCCGGGGGGCCCGGCGTACGCTTCCGGATTGCGGACCGACGACGTCGTCGTGAAGCTCGACGGCAAGTTTTGGTGGGAATACGGAACGTTCCAGACGCAGCGCCGCGCGTACGACGGGTTGCCGCACGTCTTCGAGGTCACGCGCGGAAAGCAAACGCTGACGATCGCGCTCGGCGTGCCGTTTAGTGAGTAATTCCGTGCCTGTCGGTATCGACGTTGCTGGGCCCCGTGTGGCTTTGCCGCACGGGGATGCGGAGCCGCAGGCGAAGCATTTTTCAACCGTCTGGGGTCCCCGATGGCGATGACGACGCTTCGCGTCGGCATCGACGTTGGGGGAACGTTCACCGATGTCGTCGCCGTCGATGCCGCGAACGGCGAGATCGTGGCGCGTCTGAAGGTCCCGACGACGCATCGGGCCTCCGAGGGCGTCGCCGCCGGAATCGTCGACGGCTTGGCGCGACTGCTGAGCGATGGAAGCATCGACGCCGGCCGGGTCGCGTTCATCGCGCACTCGACGACGCAGGCGACGAACGCGTTGCTCGAAGGCGACGTCGCGCGCGTCGGTATCGTCGGCGTGCACGGAAGGATCGATCCCCTGTCGCGCGCGCAAATGCGCGTCCCCGCAATTCGCCTGGGACCCGAAGCGTTGCTGGCGCCGGAGGTCCGATACGCGGCTCGAACCGACGACGGAGCGCTCGAGCGCGCGCTCGACCAACTGAAATCCCTCGGTGTCGAAGCGCTCGCGGTGAGCGAGGCCTTCGGCGTCGATCGTCCCGCGCGCGAGCGCGCCGCGGTCGAACGCGCGCGCATTCGCGGCTTTCACGCGACGTCAGGTCACGAGGTTTCGTCGATGTACGGGCTGCGCGCGCGCACGCGCACCGCCGTCCTCAACGCCGCGATCCTGCCGACGATGCAGCGCACCGCAGCGATGACGGCGGCAGCGGTCGAACGGTCCGGGATCGGCGCGCCGTTGATGATCATGCGCAGCGACGGCGGCGTGATGGACGTGCGTGAGGTCGCGCGGCGGCCGATTCTCACGATGCTCTCCGGTCCGGCGGCGGGGATTGCCGGCGCCCTGTTGCACGAGAACGTAACCGATGGAATCTTCATCGAGGTCGGCGGGACGAGCACCGATTGCTCGGTGATCCGGCGCGGTCTTCCGCAGATGCGTCCCGCGCGCATCGGCGGCCATCGGACGATGCTGCGCACGCTCGACGTGCGCACGCTCGGCGTCGCGGGCGGGAGCCTGCTTCGACTCGAGCGGAGCGGCCGCGGCCCGAGCGCGATCCGCGATGTCGGCCCGCGTTCGGCGCACATCGCCGGGCTGCGCTACGCCGCCTTCACGCCCGCCGAGACGCTCAAGGGTGCGCGCGTCGTCTTCCTCCGCCCGCAGCCGGGCGATCCCGACGACTACGTCGCGCTCGAATTACCCGACGGGACGCGCTGCGCGCCGACGCCGACTTGCGCCGCCAATCTCTTGGGCTTCGTCCCGGCGAGCGCGTTCGCGCGCGGAGACGCGGAGAGCGCGCGGCTCGCGTTCGCCGCGATCGGCAAGACGATCGGATGCGCGGCGGAAGAGCTTGCGCGCGCGCTCCTCGACCGCGCGGCGGCCAAGGTTCAGGCGGCGGTGGAGGAGTTGATCGACGATTACGAACTCGATCGTCGAACAGTCGAGCTCGTCGGCGGCGGCGGAGGAGCTGCGGCGATCGTCCCGTTCGTCGCGACCGCTCGGCGCTTCGAATACCGTCTGGCGCGAGACGCGGAGGTCATCTCCCCGCTCGGCGTCGCGCTCGCCCTCGTCCGTGACGTCGTCGAGCGGACGATTCCCAATCCACGGCCGGACGACGTCCTGCGCGTTCGCCGCGAGGCGATCGAGCGTGTCGTCGCCGCCGGCGCGGCGCCCGAGCTCGTCGAAACGACCGTCGAGATCGAACCGCGCACGAACCTCGTTCGGGCGACGGCGTTCGGTGCAACCGCCGCGGTCGCCCGAGCGGCGCGCCCGCGCGAGGCCGATGCCGGCGAACGATTGGCTTGCGCGGCGCGCGCGTTGCGCTGCTCGCCCGAAACGCTCGAGCGGATCGCGGGGACGGAGTCGCTCGAGATCTACGCCGGCGCGTCGAAGCGAGGCTTCGTGGACGGGTGCGTCGTCGATGGAGGCGGGGTCGTTCGGTTGATCGTGCGCGGCGCGCTCGTACGCTCGACGACCGTCGGCCGCCTGAATGCAGCCCTGCGGCTCGCGCTCGAGGACGCGACCGCCTTCGGCGACGTCGGTCGCGCGTTGCCCGAGAGCCACCTCGTCTACGGGCGCCGTACGGTCGACCTCGGCGCGCTTGCGGAGGCCGACCAGGTTGTCGCGCTCGCTGAAGAAGAGCTCGGCGGCCTTGCGCCCGCCACGCCCGTCCACGTGATCTTGCGGAGAGTGTGATGGCGATCGAGCCCGTCAACGTCCGGCTCGCAACCGAGGCCGATCTTCCGGCGATTCGCCGCATCTATAATGAAGGGATCGTCGACCGCGTTGCGACCCTCGACTTGGACGAAAAGGACGACGCCGACATCCGTGCTTGGTGGACCAACCACGACGATCGCTTCGCCGTGCTCGTCGCCGAGCGGGGCCGCGCGGTCACCGGATGGGCTTCGATCAATCGCTATTCCCAAAGGTGCGCCTATGAGGGCGTCGCGGATCTTTTGATCTACATCGCGCGTGAGGCGCGAGGCGGCGGCGTTGGGCGACTCTTGATGGAAGCGCTCGAGGCGGCTGCGGTCGAGCGTGGCTTCCACAAGATGGTCCTCTTCACGTTCGCTTTCAATGCGGCGGCGCAACGCCTGTATAAGGGGCGCGGCTTCCGCGAGGTCGGTACCTTCCGCAATCAGGGAAAACTCGACGGCCGCGACGTCGACGTGATGGCGATGGAGAAGCTCTTCTAGTTAAGGGGGCGCCGGCTGACGGCGATTACGCCGATGACGAGCCGGAAGCCGTCGCCCGGCCCGGACCGAACGAGGGAAGGCTCAACAGCATCCGCGCGATTGTCGGAAGAACGCGCGGCCGCAGCAGCCGCGGGTCGAACGCCGACAGATAACGGTCGTTCTCGTCGACACACGACTGCAAGAACGAACGCCACGTCACGTCGGAAAAGATCTTGAAGACGCCCTCGGCGCCGAAGCCGACGCCCTTGACCTTCGGGCCGCGCCCCTTCGGGGCGAAGGTCGTGACGATCCGGCGAACGGCGCGCGCGTACCCGTATGCGGTCGCGATCGCCTGTAAGACCATCGCGCTGCGATGCCGCAGGCCTCGATCGTACGCGATCCAGTTGACGAAGAAGGTCACGTGCCGCGCTTCCTCGCGCAGCACGATGTCGAAGATGTCGGTCAACTCCGGAATAAAGAACTTGATGCGACGGGCGAGGCCGAAGATCCCGAAGCCGAAGAATGAGTCGATGCACTCTTCGTATCCGAAGTCGATCCAGGAGCGTTTGGAAATCTTGACGTTGCCGGGAGGCGCCGGCGCGAGCGCTATCCCATACCGGGTGAGCATCTCATCGAGAATGCGCGCATGGCGCGTCTCCTCGATGCCTTGGAGCGCGATCGCCTCCCGAATCACCGGATCGGAGATCGTCTCGGCGAAGCTGCTGACCATCACGCCGGCGTTGCGCTCGGCCTGCAAAGCCACGTCCCAAAAGGGGATCGCGCGCAGGCGGTCGATGGATTCGCTATCGAGACTCGGCCAAGGAAGTGCCGCCGGCTCAAAGGCCACGTGCGTCTCGACAAACGTCCGACAAAAGAGAACTCTATGAGCTTCGAAGGTGCCGCCCATGCCGGACAATCCCGGAGAGCGAGCGCCAAATCCTTCACTCGCGATCCGTCACTGGTGCTGGTCACAAGCGTCGGACTTGCGACTTTTGTCCTGCACCTGGTGACGAGCGGCAGATACGGGTACCAGCGCGACGAGCTCTACTTCATCTCGTGCGCGCAGCATCTGGCGTGGGGCTACGTCGATCAACCCCCGCTGATCGCCCTCGTCGCGAAGGTTGCGCTCTTCCTGTTCGGCGACTCGCTCGTGGGATTGCGCTTCCTGCCGGCGCTCGCCGCCGGCGCGACGGTCGTCGTCACCGGCCGGATCGCGCGCCGCCTCGGGGGCGGGCTGGTTGCGCAGGGCTTGGCGATGGTGGCGATCGGGCTCGCGCCGTTTTACTTGGCGATCGGCAACCTCTTGACGATGAACGCCTTCGAGCCGCTGCTCTGGACGTCTGCGGCGTACGTGTTCTTCAAGGCGGATGAAGACGATCGGATCGGCCCGTGGCTCTTTCTCGGCCTCGTCTTAGGGCTCGGCGTCCTCAACAAGTATTCGATGTTTTTCTTCGCCGGCAGCGCAGCGATCGCGATCGCATTGACGCCGCAGCGGCGCGTCTTCAAACGACCGGGTCTCTGGATCGCCCTCGCGATTGCAAGCGCGCTCGTGACGCCGAATCTCATCTGGCAAGCCGCGCAGGGCTGGCCGCAGCTCGAAGTGTTGCGCAACGCGGCCGCCGGCAAGAACGTAGCACTCGGTCCGTTGAGGTTCTTCGGCGAGCAGATTCTCATGATGAACCCGTTGAGCGCGCTGCTCTGGATCGCAGGGCTCGGATTTCTCTTGTTCTCGACGGACGCGCGCCGCATGCGCTGGTTCGGGTACACGTATCTTATTCTCGCAACGGTCTATATCGGCTTGCAAGCAAAGGTTTACTACCTGGCGCCGATCTATCCGATTTTAATGGCCGCGGGCGGCGTCGCGATGGAACGCTTCCTGAAGCCGCATCGCGCGTGGACGATCGCGTACGCGACGGCGCTCGTCGGCGCCGGACTGGCGATCGCGCCCGAGGCCTTCCCGCTCTTGCCGCTCCCCGCGTTCCTGAGTTACGAGCGGCTCGTCGACGTGCGCGGTATCAAGATGGAGAAACACCCGCAAGGCATCGTGCCGCAGCACTTCGCGGACATGCTCGGCTGGAGGACGCTCGCCGAAACGATGTCGCGCGCCTATGAATCGCTCACGCCGGCGCAACAAGAAGAAGCGGTGATTCTGACGCGCGACTACGGCCAAGCTGCGGCGCTCGAATTCTTCGGCCCCGAGTACGCTCTCCCGGCAGCGCTCAGCGGCCACAACAACTATTTTCTTTATGGGACGCGAGGAAGTTCGGGCGACGTCGTCCTGGCGCTTGGTCTCGATCCGGCGTTCTTGCGCACCGAGTGGCGCAGCGTGAAACGCATCGCCACGTTCCACGACGAATACCTCTTGCCCGATCAGAACGATCTGCCGGTCTATCTGTGCACCAGCCGCATCGAAAGCTTCGCGATGTGGTGGCCGCGAACGAAGCGCTACATATAGAAGTTAGAAGGCGCCGGAAGCCGAAATCGAAGGAGCATGGACGGCGGGTGCTCGCGCTCGGAGGATGTTGAGCGAGACTCTCGTAGCGGTCCAGCAGGGTTAGAGGAGGGATGATGCTGCTTCGTTTCGGTTTGACGTCGGCGGCGGCGCTTTCGTTCGTGTTGTTCGCAGGGTGCGGTGCGGATCCGACCACCGGAACCGCGTTCGCGCCGCCCGCCGGTTGGACGCAAACGCCGGGTATCCTCGGCTTCAAGATGTGGATCGACCCGACCAAAGGGTCCAATCAGGTCGTGATGCTCGTCAAGCTCCCGAACAAGAGCAAGATCGACATTCAGAAGGACGTCGATCTCTCGAGCAACCCGGCTTTTCACGGCGGCAGCGTCACGAAGCAATCCAAGATCATGATTTGCGGTAATCATCCGGCCGACTATCTGCTGGCGCACGACGACGGCAAGAACGGCAAAGACGCCGGAGATGCCGAGATCATCCTCACTAACTGGGGGCAGGACGCCTACATGGCGATGTATGCGCGTTCGAACGGCGGCAAGCTCAACCCTGAGGCCGAGGCTGCGATTCGCACGATCTGCGTGAAAACGTAACGAGACCTTGACGCGCGACGTTCTCGTCGTCGGCGGCGGAAACGCCGGCTGCGCCGCAGCGATCGCGGCGGCACGGAACGGTGCGCGCACGTTGCTCGTCGAGCGCTACGGGTTTCTCGGGGGGACGGCGACGGCGTCGATGGTCGGACCGTGGATGACGTTCCACGCGGGCGATGACCGGATCGTCGGCGGGATCGCCGAGGAAATCGTCGAGCGGCTCGCCGCCAGAGGCGGTTCGCCCGGGCACGTTCGCGACGCGTCCGATTACGTTGCGACGATCACGCCGTTCGATCCGGAAATTCATAAGGGGCTCCTGTTCGAGATGATGGCAGAGGCCGGCGTCGACCTATTGCTGCACGCCTACTTTCTCGAAGCGGTGCGTGACGAGCACGGAATCGTGCTGGGAGCGCGCTTCGCGACCGTCGCGGGGCCGCGCGAAGAGCGAGCGATGGTGACGATCGATGCGACCGCCGACGCCTACGTCGCCGCCTCCGCCGGCGTCGCGGTTCAACAGGGCGATGCGCGCGGCCGGGTCCAGCCGGCGAGTCTGATGTTTCGCCTCTCGCACGTCGATCTCGCCGAGACGGCGCGTTATCTGCGCGAGCATCCCGACCAACTCCGCTCGAGCCTGAACATCGACGAGCGCACACCGCAGCGTCTGACCGCCGTCGCCGGCCTCTATGAATTGTGGGAGCGAGCGCGCCGGCGCGGCGACGTCAAGGTGCCGCGCGAATTGGTTTCGTTTTTTGCGACGCCCTATCCCGATGAAGTCACCGTCAACATGACGCGCGTGGTCGACATCGATCCGCTCGACGCCGACGACCTCACCCGAGCCGAAATCGAAGCGCGCGGGCAGGTGATGGAGCTGTTCGCGTTCTTCAAGCGCGACGTCCCCGGTTTTGCACGATGCCGCATCGCCGCGACGGCGACGCAGATCGGAATTCGCGAATCGCGCCGCATCGTCGGCCTCTACACTTTGACCCGCGACGACGTCTTGACCGGGCGCGCCTTCGACGACGGGATCGCGCGCAGCGCGTATCCGATCGACATTCACAATCCGTCGGGAAGCGGGACGACGACGCAGCGTCTACCGGCGGGCGCGGCCTACGAAATACCCTATCGCTGCCTCGTCCCGGCGACGGTCGACGGTTTGTTGGTCGCCGGCCGTTGCATCTCGACGACGCACGAGGCGCTGGCTTCGACGCGCCTCACGCCGACCGTCATGACCTTGGGACAAGCCGCCGGCACGGCGGCGGCGCTGGCTGCGGCGTCGCGCGTGCAGCCTCGAGCCGTCGACCCCGCCGCATTGCGGGCGCGGCTCGTCCAGGCCGGCGTCGATCTCCGCCGGACCGCGCCGGTCGCATGAGCCTCGGCGAAGCATTGCGCGATGCGCGCGGCGCGGGTCTGTGCGTGCGAATCGCCGATCTCGGCGCGTGGCCGCTCCGGCCGATCCTCGCCGAGTACGATCCGGCCGATCGTTCGATCGCGGTCAACGCACGGATCGTTGCGGCGTTGCGGCGGGAACACGGCGTCGCGTTCGCACGCCGTTTCGTGACCTTTGCGATCCTGCACGAACTGCATCACCACCAAAACGGTTCGCGCGACGAAAAAGCGGCGCATAGCTCGGCGCGACGGCATTGCGGCGACCGGGCGATGTCGTTCGAGACCGCGGTTCGCGCTCTCGCGATGCGATGAGATACTGCGCCGGGATCGATGGCGGCCAATCGTCGACGGTTTGTGCGATCGGCGACGAGCGCGGGGTCGTCATTGCGCGTGCCGGCGGCCCGCCGGCCGACCTCGTGGGTGAGCCGCGCGATTCCGAGCGGCGCGCCGCCGTCATCGACGCCGTGCTCGCGGATGCGCTGGCGAGCGCCGGCTTAGCGCCGCCGACCGCGTTCGCCGCCATCGTCGTCGGGATCAGTGGCTACGACGAGGGTCACGCGATCGCGCCGCTGTTACGCGCGGAGGGCAGTTGCCGGGTCGTACACGACGCCGAGATCGCGCACGCCGGTGCGTTCGACGGCGCTGCCGGGATCGCGGTGATCGCCGGGACGGGGAGCGTTGCGCTCGGTATCGACGAGAGCGGACGCCGCGTGCGCGGCGGTGGTTGGGGCTATCTTTTCGGCGACGAGGGCAGCGCTTTTTGGATCGCGCGCGAAGCGATCGGGCGCGCGATGCACGATGAAGACAGCGCCGCGCCCGGAGGTTTAGGAGAGCGCACGCGGGAGTTCTTCGGCGTCGACTCGCTGCGCTCGCTGCAACACATGGTCGCGCACGGCGAGATCGAGCGGCCGCGGGTCGCCGCTTTCGCGCGCCGCGTGCTGGAGGCAGCGCTCGCCGGCGATCGCAACGCCGTCGACGTCCGTCGCGAGGCGATCGAAGCGCTCGCCGAACTCGTGCATGTCGTCCATCGACGGCTCGGCAGTTCCCTCAGGCTGCCGATCGCGCCGCTCGGCGGCGTCTTCGCGGACGAAGATTTTCGCGGGCGATGGAAGTGGGCAGTGCGCGCGCTCGAACCGGCGGCACAGATCGTGAAACCAAAACACGATGGCGCGACCGGCGCGTTGCGACTCGCCTTCCGCGACGCCGCGATCGACGTCGGGCCGCTTGCCGCGAGCGACGTGTGAGCGTCCTCGAACGCTTGCGCGGACGCTTGATCGTCTCGGTCCAGCCCGAAGACGCGTCGGTGCTCGCCGCGCCTGAAACGATCGCGCTCTTGGCGCGCTGCGCCGTGCAAAACGGCGCCGGCGGCATGCGCGTCGAGGGCGTCGAGCGGATTCGTGCGGTGCGGGCGGCCGTCGACGTCCCGATCGTCGGTTTGATCAAACGGTCGCCGTCAGGATTTCGCCCCTATATCACGACCTCGCTCGATGACGTGGAAGCGATTTGTGGGGCGGGTGCCGAGATCGTCGCATTCGATGCGACGCTTCGGCCGCGCGCCGGCGGCGCGACGGTCGCCGAAATCGTCGACCGCGCGCAGCGTCTCGGCCGGTTGGCATTCGCAGACTGCGCGACGATCGAGGACTGTCACGCGGCGGTCGCCGTCGGGGCCGACCTCGTCGCGACCACGCTGGCCGGGTATACGACCGAGACGACCGGGCGGAGCCTCCCCGATATCAACCTCGTCGGCGCGCTGGCGCAGCTCCATCCGTTCGCCGTCTGCGAGGGTGGGATCACCGAACCTGACCAAGTACGCGCCGCCTTTATGGCCGGCGCAAGCGCCGTCGTCGTCGGCACGGCGATCACCAACGTCGATGCGTTGACTCGCCGTTTCGCCGGGGTCTGTCCGGCGATATAGCGGGTCCGCGCGCAAGGTACGGCGACTTTTAAACGGTATAGACTGCCCGATGAGCACGAAGCCGCAGATGATCGAGCCGAAGGGGATGGGCCCCGGATTCTGGCCGGTCATGATCGGGCTGACGATTCTGAACGTCGCGATCGCTGCCGTTATCCTCTACACGCCGCTCGACTGGATCCTTCCGGAGGAATGGAATCCGGTCGCCGACCGCGCCGCCGACATCGACATGCTTTTCAAATTCATGGGCGTATTCGGTTCGGCGATCATGGTGTACGTCGCGGGTTTCGTGCTCTACGCCGCGGTTGCATTTCGCCGCCGTGCCGGCGAACCGTCAGACTCGGTCGGCGTGCAGCTCCACGACGCGCCGAAGTTGGAGTTCTGGTGGACCGTGATCCCGACGGCCCTCCTGATCGTCTTGGTGGTGCTGACGGTCCAGGTCTGGCATCGCATTCAGTTCGGGACGGTAGCGCCGGCCCTGACGACCGAAGTCGTCGCGCATCAGTTCAATTTTGAAATCCGCTATCCGGATTGGCAAGGCTCGGTCTTCTCTCCGCCCGGCGAGATGCATCTCCCGGTCGGTAAGCCGGTGCGCATCTTAGTCACCTCGGCCGACGTCATCCACCAATTTTGGGTTCCGGAGTTCCGCCTGAAGGCCGCCGCGGTCCCGGGGCTCGTGCAAAACCTCAATCTCACGCCGATCCGCACCGGGACGTTCGACATCGCCTGCTCGGAGTATTGCGGCGTCAACCACAGCAAGATGCAAGGGAAGGTCGTGGTCGAATCGCCTGAGGCGTTCGAACGCTGGCTCGCCGGAGAACGGGCGCACGCCACGACGGCTGCCTCGGTCTCGCTCGGCGGCGGGGACGCCGCCGCCGGCAAGACGCTCTTCGCACAGAAGTGCGCGGTTTGCCACGCCGTCGCGCCGTTCGAGCAGAAGATCGTCGGCCCGGGGCTGCTCCACTTGACCGACGATCCGAAGCATCCAAAGCTCGTCGACGGAAAGCCGCCGACGGCGGCCAACATCGCGGAGATCCTGCAAAACGGCTACACGGGCGACATCGGCGCGATGCCGAATCGCCAGGCGAACGGTCTCTCCGACAAAGACATCGCCAATCTCGTAGCCTACCTCGCGAGCCTTAAGTAGAGAGAGCATGCACGCAGCGACCACCGTCCACGCGGATCACGTCCACGATCACATCCATCCGGCGCCCGAAGGGTTCATCCGGAAGTACGTCTTTTCGACGGACCACAAGGTCATCGCGTTTCAGTACTTCTTCGTAGGGCTCTTCTTCTTGTTCATCTCCGGCTCGTTCGCGCTGCTGATCCGTTTGCAGCTCTTCGATCCCGCCGGGAAGTTCTTGAGCTTCGACACGTACGACAGCATGTTCACCATGCACGGAACGGTCGGCGTGTGGCTCGTCGTCATACCGCTCGTCACGGGGGCGTTGGGAAACTTCATCATGCCGCTCCAAATCGGAGCGCGCGACGTCGCCTTCCCGTGGCTCAACATGTTGAGCTTCTGGCTGTTTCCGGTGGCAGGCCTGATCCTCTTCAGCTCGTTCTTCTTCATGACGCCGCACGCCGGTTGGACCGAATACCCGCCGATCTCGTTGTCGTACGGCGTGGGGACGGCGCTGTGGTGCGCTGCCATCATCTGCATCGGCATCAGCTCGACGTTGACGGGCCTGAACTTTACGATGACGGTCGTCAAGCTGCGCGCGCCGGGGATGACCTGGACGCGGATGCCGCTCTTCACCTGGGCGACCTTCGCGACCGCGCTCGTGAATATGATCGCAACGGTCGCGCTGTCGGCGGCCCTGCTCGCGCTCTTCCTCGCGGTCGTCTTCAACGTCCCCTTCTTCGATCCGGCCCGCGGCGGAGCGCCGGTCCTCTACCAGCACATGTTCTGGTTCTACTCGCACCCGGCGGTCTACATCTTCATCCTGCCGGCGTTCGGCGTCATTTCCGAGGTGTTACCGACGTTCACGCGCCGTCCCATCTTCGGCTACAAAGTGATCGCGTTCTCGTCGCTCGCGATCGCAATCTTGGGCTTCGCGGTCTGGGCGCATCACATGTTTCCCAGCGGCATCTCGCCGTGGTTGCAGTTGCCGTTCATGATCATCACCTACGCGATCGGCGTCCCCACGGGGCTCAAGGTGTTTTCTTGGCTCGCGACCCTGTGGGGTGGCCGTATCCGCTTCACGACGTCGATGCTCTACGCGCTCGGTTTCCTGATCGCGTTCACGTTCGGCGGAATCACCGGGATCTTTCTCGCTGCGGTGCCGGCAGATCTCCACGAGCACGGCAGCTATTTTGTCGTGGGACACTTCCACTACGTGGTAGCCGGCGGCGCCGTGCTCGGTTTCCTCGCGGCGGTGACGTACTGGTTCCCGAAGGCAACCGGCCGGATGTTGAACGAGAGACTCGGCAAGCTCGGGTTCTGGCTGTTCATGATCGGCTTGACCGGAACGTTCTTGCCGATGCACTGGCTCGGGTTGGAAGGGATGCCGCGCCGTTACGCGTCGTATACCTATTTTGCGGCGACCCATCCCGACGCGGTCTTTTGGAATCGCGTCGAGACGTTCAGCGCGTTTTTCATGGCGGCGTCGATTGCGCTGTTGACGATCAATGTCGTCTGGAGCCTGTGGCGCGGCCGCGTCGCGGGGCGGAATCCGTGGGGCGCGCGGACTTTGGAGTGGACGATCGACTCGCCGCCGCCCTATTACAACTTCAAGAAGATTCCGATCGTTTTCGGGCGACCCTATGACTACACGGAGCCGTTGCCGTACCAGAACCTCGACCACGATGTGGACCCGTATCCGGCGCCGACGGCGGCATCGTTCCCGCTGCCCGCTCCGGCAGGAGCGGGTTGATGGCCGTCTCCGCGCTGAATGCGACCCACGAGGCGGTCGATGCGCGCTACAACGACGTCGATCCGGTCTACGCGCAAACGCGCGACATCAGGCTCACCGGTTTCGTCTTGGCGCTCGGCGCCGACTGCGTGCTCTTCTCGTCGTTCATCTTCGCGTATCTGTACTTGCGCACGTCGGCTCCGGCGTGGCCGCCGTTCGTCGACGGGCACCAACTGCCGCGGCTCGACACGTCGTTCGCCGCTCTCAACTCGATCGTGCTGTTCGGCTCGGGCGTCACGATGCATTATGCGCTCGAGAATTGGAAGCACCTCAAGAAGGCGGCGTTCAACGGTTGGCTGATTGCGACGATCGTGCTTGGAGCGCTCTTCCTCTTGGGTCAAGCGCACGAGTACCTGAGCGCCGCGATGACCTGGCAGGGGAGTTCCTTTGGCGCCTCGTTCTTCACGTTGACCGGGATGCACGGCTTTCACGTCTTCATCGGCGTGATCTACCTCATCACCCTGTTCATTCAAGCCAACCGCGGCGTGTACACCGGCTCCAAATATTTCGGGCTGACCGCGGGGACGCTCTACTGGCACTTCGTGGACGTGATCTGGGTGTTTCTGTTCTTCCTGTTCTACCTATGGTGAGGCGTACATGACGGCTGCATTGGTCGAACGCACCCTGGCCCTGCTTGGGGCAGTCCTCGTCGGCGGGACGGCTGCCGTTCAGCTGAAGAACGAGCTGCCGGTGCACGGCCTCGACGCACATGTGGCCAAGGTTCTGCTCGGCTTGATGATCCTCGGTTGCGTCTTGGCCATTCTAGCAGCGCTCCACGTATTGGGAGGATAGACAAGGACACCGATGAGTGAATCGCACGTCCACGAACACCCGCTTCACGACGCGCCCGTGCCCCGATCGTCCGGGATGCCGTTAAGCGTGCGCGTCTTGATCTTCGGATCGCTGTTCCTGGTCCTGATGCAAGGCATCTTCACCGTCGTTTCGTCCGACTTCGGACGAATCTGGCCGTCGGGCGATTCGGCGAAAATCCCGCTCAAGTAAAGGGCTTACCCGCCGTTTAGACCTGCGCCGATTCCGAGCGGCGGGATCGTTTCGGGGAGGACGCCCGTCGAACGGCCATCGATCCGGTGGATGCCGCCGTACGGGCTGAACTCGACGAGCGCCGGCCAGAGATCGCGCCGTTCGAACGCGGGCGGAACGTGACCGAGCGGCCACTCTCCCAGCGGAGATCGATGTGCGTCGAGGACCGCGACGAAGTACGCGGGAGGCTCGCCGGCACGCAATTCGCGGCGATAGCGGACGTAGCCGTCGACGGTGTAGATCCGCCCGAAACTCTCGATCAGCGCTCGCGACGACGGCACCATCAGTACGACGGCGTAGATAAAGAAGAGGATTGCCGCGCTGCCAAAGATCGGTGCGAGCACGAAGGCCGCGTCGTGCTTGCGCAGGATGAGGCTGAGCGGCAATGCCGAGAAGAACGCGGCGATGACGAGCGGCTCGATCGCAATGAGGAAACGGCCCATGAAGCCACGCGCCACGACCCGGCGCTCGGCTCTCGTCCATCGCCGCGAAGCGATCGTTTGCTTCAACCGTGCGTGCGGTTCTCGCATGGTCCCTGCTAACGAGCCGCCCTGGGAAAGGGTCGAGCGTAGGCCGTCAGCAGCAGCGCGACGACGAAAGCGGAGAACGTCGCGCCGGCGTTGGCTGCATGCGTTTCGCGCAACGCGATCGGCAGCGACCAGAGGACGTTTGCGGTCCCGAGTGCGATCTGAAGGACGACGAGCGCGAGAGCGATCGACGTCGCGATTTTCGCACGCGCCGGCGCCCGAGGCAACGTGAATGCGGCCGGCAAAGCGCACAGAAAGGTCGCCGCGGCGAGCAAACGGTGCGTCATTTGCAGATACTGTGCGTGCGTTGCGCCTAAGACGCTGCCGTCGCAGGCCGGGAAGCCGGAGCAGGCGAGGCCCGCGCCGCTTGCGCTGACGAGTGCGCCTAGGCAACTCGTCAAGAACGCTAAGACCGTCGCTGCGACGAGCAAACCGGTCGCGCGTCCGAACGCGAAGACGGCGGTTCCGTCGTTTGCGGGCGCGAGGATCGCGAGCAGCGCGAGCGTCACGAGGACCGCCAACAGCAACATCGCGGTGCCCCAGTGCAGCATGACGGAGATGGGGCTGTTTCCGAGCAGCACCGTCGCTCCACCGAGGCCTACCTGCAGGGCGAAGACGGCGACGAGCGCGAGGAGGGTCGGCCACAGGCCGGCGACCCGGCGCCGCAGCCGGAAGCCGGCGACGAGGGTCGCGAGCAGGACGAGCGATTCCGTCAGTGCGACGGCCCGATGCGACCATTCCAGAATCACGCCGCCTTGCAGCGCCGGGACGAGCGAGCCGTGGCAGAGCGGCCAGTCCGGACAGGCGAGCCCCGCCCCGTTGATCCGCGTCCAGCTTCCGAGGACGGCTAAGAGCCACGCTAAGAGGGCGCTCGCTTGGGCGAGCATGCGAAATATTCTCATGACGCGAAGGGGCGCCGTTCGATGCGCATGCTGACGGTCCTCGGATTGGGACTCGCTCTCGTTGCGGTGACGCCTCACGCGGCGTCGGCGCATGAAATATCGGTGCGAGGGCTCATCCTTGGTGTCGACCGCGCTTCCGGTCGAATCATCGTTCGTTTCCAGCCGACTGCAGGCGGCCAGTCGGTGACGCGCTCGTTTGCGCTGAGGCCCGCGCCGTTGAAAAGACTTGGGCCCGGGGAGTCGGTAGCAGCGACGGTCGACGAGGACGCGAAGCCTTGGGCGATACGCGACGTACGGGTCGTCGGCCGGCAAGCGATCGTCGCTGCGCCGATCGTCTCGTCGCCGGTCTTGCGCGACGTGCGCCCCGTCGAGATCGGACAACACGTGCCGGCCGGTTCGTTCGTCGATCAAGACGGCAAGCCGTTTTCGTTCTCCGGGTTGCGCGGGACGCCGTACGTCATGGCGTTCATTTACACGCGTTGTCGCGACGCGCGCGAGTGTCCGCTCGTCAGCGCCAAGTTCGGGTTGCTCCAGCAACGCACGACGCCGAACGCGTTGCATCTCGTCGAGTTGACCTTGGACCCCGCTTTCGACAAGCCCGCCGTTCTCCGCGCGTACGGAAGGCGCTTCGGCGCCGATCCGGCACGCTGGACGTTCTTGACCGGCAATCCGAACAAGGTCCTCGATTTCGCCGCACAGTTCGACGTGACGGCGTTCTCCAATCGAGAGGCCGGCTTGATTCACTCCGAGCGGACCGTCATCGTCGACGGCGACGGCGTCGTCCGCCAACTCATCGACGAGGTTGCCTGGGATCCCGACGAGATCATCGCGCAAGTGCGCGCGAACGAACGGCTCGCGTCGAACCCGATCGCGCGCTTGAACCTCTGGCTCTCGTCGGCAGCCGTCGCGATGTGCGGCAACTCCGTCGCCGCTTTCTCCGGCTTCGAGGACTTGCTGATCGTCCTCGCGATCTTCGGGGTCTCCGGCTGGGTGCTCTATCGGATCGGCCGCGCGATCCACGGCAGCGCGGCCTAGAGTCCTTCGATCGCGCGTTCCCGCGCTTTGGATGCGAGGGCGCGCGTGCCGAACGCGGCGAGCAGCGCGAGCGCCGCGAATGCGAGATACGTCGTGCGGTATGCGGTCGCGTCGGCTATGTCGGCGCCTATGAGGCCGCCGGCGAGAGAACCGCCGGCGATCATCCCGAAGATCAAGAAGATCGAAAGCAGCCCGACCGCGGTCGCCCGCCGATGCTGTCCGACCTCATTCGACACGATATAGCGCGTCGGCGCACCGAGCAACGCGCCGAACCCGACCCCGGCGATCGCGATCGTCACGAGCGAAAGGGGCAGCGAACTCATCGTCACGGCAAACGAACCGAGGCCGATCGCGGTGATCGTTGCGCCGGTCGTCAAGACCGCGCGGCTGCCGAAGGCATCGAGCGCTCGTCCTGCGAGCGGAATCGTCCCGACGAAGACGAGCGCGCCGATCGCGGCGACGAACCCGGCGAACGCGGCATTGAGATGCTGCGCCGCGGCGAGCGCCGAGGGGATGAAGAAGAGCGCCGCCTCGAGCATCCCGATCGCTATCTCGAGCCCGTAGGTGAGGGCGAGCTGTCGCGTCGCGAACAGATCCGGCGCGATGATGGGGTCGGCGGCGTGGCGTTCGATCGCTGCGAGCGCGAGGAATGCGATCACCGCGACCGCGAGCGCGCCCACGATCGTGCCGTTGCCGAGCGTCGATCGGCCGGCATCGAGCCGCGTCAATCCAACCATGATCCCCAAGAGCCCGACCGAGAGTGCGGCGATGCCGAAGAGATCGAGAGGTCCGCGCTGCCGCGCCGCGCTTGCGGGGACCGTTCGCCGCGCGAGCACCGCGACGATCGCCGCAAACGGGATGTTCACCGCGAAGATCCAGCGCCACGACAAGAGGTGCGTCACGAGGCCGCCGACGTTGGGCCCGATGATTGCGGCGAGTCCCCACACCGCACCGAGCAGCCCGAGCGCCGCCCCGCGGCGTTCGAGCGGGACGCGATCGGCGATCGCCGCAGTCGCGACCGGAAAAATCCCGCCGGCGCCGACCGCCTGGATCGCGCGCGCAATCAGAAACGCGACAAACGTCGGCGCGACGATCGCAAAGGCGCTTCCGAGCGCGAAGACGGCCAGGCATGCGATGTAGACCGGCCGTCTCCCGTAAACGTCGGAGAGTTTCGAGGTGATCGGGATGGCGACGACGTTCGCGACGAGGTAGAGCGTAAAGACCCAGGCGCTGTCTCGCGGCGCAATTCCGAACGCTCGGGTCAACGCGGGAAGCGCCGGCGACAAGACCCCCGCGTCGAGCGCACCCGCGAAGACGCCGAGCGCTAGCGTCAAGATCAGCGCAAGGTCGCCGCGTTCGAAGCGGTGGCCGGCTACGTTGGCGGTCTGCGACGGGTTAGCCGAGGATACGATCGAGGACCATCGCGGCGCACATCAGCGCCAAATAGAGCAGCGAGTAGTTGAAGAGCACGCGTGCCGGCGGCGTCGGTCGCACCGTGTTGGCATCCATGCCCGGTGCGACACTAGCCGCATCCGGCGGCGCCGTCGGCTCCCCGAATATCCTCCAGGCGTCGATGATGAAGATCGCTCCGAGGATCGCGGCGGGTACGAAATACCAGAGCCCCATCACGCCGAGCGGCGTCAGCGCGAGCGAGACGGCGACGAGGACGAGGGTGTAGATGAAGATCTGAACCTTCGTGTGCTCGACGCCACGAACGTTCGGCAGCATCGGAATGTTGGCGCGCGCGTAGTCCGTCTCGGTCATTAATGCCAACGCCCAGAAATGGGGTGGCGTCCACAGGAAGATCAGTGCAAAGAGCCCGAGCGCCGGCGCGCCGATCGTGTGCGTGACCGCGGCCCATCCGACGAGCGGCGGGACGGCGCCGGCGGCGCCGCCGATGACGATGTTCAGCGGCGTCGTGCGCTTGAGCCACAGGGTATAGACGAGGACGTAATAGACGTTGCCGGCGAGCGAGAGCCAGGCGGCGAGCGGATTGGCCCAACGGTAGAGGATGGCGAAGCCGAGTATCCCGAGCGTCGCCGCGAAGACGAGCGCCGGCGCCGGAGCGATCCGGCCGACGGCGAGCGGGCGCGATGCGGTGCGCCGCATCAGCCGATCGATGTCGCGATCGATCACGCAGTTGAGCGCGCCGGCCGAGCCTGCGGCAAACGCTCCGCCGATCAACGTCACGAGCACGAGGCCCAGCGGCGGGATCCCGCGCGTCGCCATGATCATCGCGGCGAGCGTCGTTATCAGAAGCAATACGATGATCCGCGGCTTCGTCAATTCGAAATAGTCGAGCAATACGCCGTAAGCAACCCGCGTGTTCACGAGCATCCTGAAACGGCGGCTTCGCTGTGGATCGCGGCCGTCGATTCGTCGGCGCGAATCTCGCGGCCGCGTGCCTCGAAATCGCTTGCGGCGGAGATGGCCATGTGGTTCGGCGATCCCTGGCCGTACGTCGAGAACGGCGGCGGTGATTTCAGATTCGTACCCCTGGGAGCGTTGTCTGAGAACGGGTCGGAGCCGGCGCGTTCGAAGGGTCGCGGCGAAACGTCGGTCATTTCGGTGTGGTAGTCGACGTAGGCTAACAAGTTGCCGAGGTCCGACGCGATCCGACGTTGGCGGTCGAGCGCGCCGGCGAGCGCATCGCCGAAGACGCGCAAATCAGGGCTGAGCGAACCGCTCGCCTGCGTCGCGTCGTCGCGTAAGCGCTTGATCTCCGCATCGCCGTGCGCCGACTCAGCGAAGAGACCGCCGGCGATGCGCATCAACTCTTGCACGCCGTTGCGTTTGGCGAGCGTGTCGCTCTCGAGGTCGATGTTGCGAAGCCGCGCGACCGCCCGCGCGATGAGCGCATCGCTCTGCAGCGCGGAATCGATCGCGCTATTGGCGTGGACGACCAGATTTCCGCAGATCGAACGTCCGGGGCCGGCATGCCCGATCTGCTGGAGCGGGACGGGGGTCGGCGTCGGCCGCGCGTCGGCCTCGGCCAGGGCCAGCAGTAAGACAAGCGTGGGGATCAGAACCGGCCTCCGAACGTGCGCCGCCGAGCGCGAGATCTAAGGAATCTCGGGTTCGCTAGGCCGCTGCCGCCCTTCCTCGAACTCGTCGGATAATGTCGACGAGCAGGAGGTCCTGCGCGGGCGTCGTGTGGGGCTTCGCGGCAGGCGCCGCCTTGGTGCTGGCCCTGGCAGGCTGCCGCGAGGTCCGAATCAATCGGTACCAGACCGGCACGACGGTCGTAGCAGGCGGGAACCAAATCGCGGTGGTGCGTAACCGGCACGATCTGGAAGCCTTGGAAATTCGCGCACCCGTCCGGTTCAACCATGAGTTCGGCGTCGTGCTGATCATGGGGCCGCACTCGCAGACGGGCTGGCGACAAGTGATCGATTCGATTCGCGCCAACGAGCAGCGCGTCCGCATCGTTGCCTTTGAACGTGCACCGGCCGACGGAGGCGAGCCGGCCCCGGAATACCACACCTATACAATGTGGATCGTCCCGAATGCCGTCTATCGCGCGGGTTCGGTCATCGACGTCGTCACGCCCGACGGGCTTCAGATCGCCTCGACCGTCTTACGATGATCATCTCGATCGATGCTTCCGTCACGCGCCTCGGGGTGGTGCTGGCTCCCGATGGGAGCGAAGAAGAACGCGAAGGCGTCTTGAATCCGGCGGCCATACGCGCGCGCGACGGAACGTTGCTGCTCTACCCTCGGATGGTCGCGCCGGGCAACCGTTCGCGCATCGGAATCGCCGTCGCCGAGGGAAGCGGCGATGCGCCGGTCTTCAAGCGCATCGGGATCGCGCTCGAGCCGAAGGAGCCCTACGAACTGCGCACGGCGCCGGGCGGATACGGTTGCGAGGACGCTCGCGTGAGCTTCGTTCCGATCCTCGACGCCTTCGTCATGACCTACACGGCCTACGGTCCGGATGGCCCCCGCATCGCGATCGCGCTCTCGTCGGACGGATACGAGTGGGAGCGCCTGGGGCTCGTCGATTTCTCGGCGCCCGGGCTGCCGTGCGGCGACGACAAAGATGCCGCATTCTTCCCCGAGCCCGTAGTCTCGCCCAAAGGCGTCCCGAGCCTCGCCTTCTACCATCGCCCGATGCTGCACATCTCGGCGCTGAACGGGTGCGCCGCGCTTCCGGTGATCCTCGATCTCCCGCCGCGCGATCGCGAGAGCACACGCGTCGCCTACGTTCCGCTCGACCCGGTCCTGCGCGACCGCCGCAACCTCTTGAAGGTCAGCGAGAGCGTTTTGGTTCTGGAACCGGCGCAAGGCTGGGGCGCGGTCAAGAACGGCGGCGGGACGCCGCCGGTCCGCATCGAGGAAGGCTGGTTCTCACTCTTCCACGGCGTCGACGGTCGCTACGATCAGAGCGGTGCGTGTATCGGGATGCGCTACTGTGCCGGGATCGTCGTCCACGACTACGAGCGTCCCGATGTCGTTCGCTTCCGCTCGCCGTCGCCGATCCTCGCCCCCGAGACGCACGAAGAGTCGGTCGGAATCGTCAACGACGTCGTCTTTCCGACGGGGATCGACGTGCGACCCGGCGCCCCGCCGCGGAGTTTCGACGTGTATTACGGGATGGCCGACGCGCGGATCGGGCGGTTGGGATTGCGCGTCGGCGTATCCGAGATGGACGGCGAGGAGAGCGCGGCATAACCGACCCTGAGCCCGCACCGCCGATGGTGCGTTATTTTGCGCTCGCTACGATCATCGTCGTCGGTGCACTCGTCGTCCTTGCAAACCTCGCGCCGGCGCGGAAGCCGCTCGGCGTTGCGAACGTGCGGGCGACGGGGACGCCGAGCGCTCCGCGGATCGAGCCGACCTCGACCGCCCGCGGCGGGGCCGCTGTCGTCGGAACGGCGCCGTGGGCGCTCTCGGCACTTCCCGAGTGTTTCGTGCAAGACTTCGAAGCGCACGGAACGTACGCTTTCGCGCGCTCCCAATTGCCGTCGGGGATGCAACCGATCCGGCCGGGTTCCCGGTTGGAAAGCGTCGATTGCGTCCTGCACGTCGCCGCCCATTCGGGACTCGTCGAGCGTGGCGCCGAACGCCTCTCCATCCCTCCGGACGCGCAGTTTCTCTGGAATCCGAAACAACTCGCACTGCTCCGAAAGACAGGACCCCTCGCCGAGCTTCGTCTCTACCATATGACCGGACGCGCCTCCGTTTCGATTGCTCCCGACTACCTGAATCCGCCGCGGTGAATTCCGAGCGCTCGCTTTCCGACGCGGTCGCAACGCGCCGGACGTTTGCGATCATCTCGCATCCCGACGCCGGGAAGACGACGCTGACCGAAAAACTGTTGCTCTACGGCGGCGCTATCGTCACTGCGGGCCAGGTTGCGGCGCGCCGCCGCGCACGCCAAGCGACCTCGGATTGGATGGAGCTGGAGCGCGAACGCGGGATATCGATCACTTCGACGGTGCTGCAGTTTCCGTACCGCGGCCACATCCTGAACTTGCTCGACACGCCGGGTCATCAAGATTTCGGCGAGGATACCTATCGCACGCTGCTCGCCGCCGACAGCGCGATCATGTTGATCGACGCGGCCAAGGGCGTCGAGCCGCAAACGAAAAAACTCTTTGCGATTTGCCGCGCGCGGCGCATACCGCTCTTCACCTTCATCAATAAGATGGATCGTCCGAGTCGCGATCCGATCGAGCTGCTCGACGAGTTGGAGAGCGTCCTTGGGATCGCTGTTCAACCGCTCTTCTGGCCGATCGGCAACGGACCGTCGTTTCGCGGCGTCTACGATCGCCGCTCGCGCGAGGTTCATCTGTTCGAACGCACGCAGCACGGCGCGAAACGCGCGCCCGTTCGCGTGACCGACCTCGACGATCCGGCGCTGGCGGCGCTGACCGATTCCGCGACGTATCGCGAGTTTCGCGACGGCCTCGATCTCGTCGAAGGTGCCGGCCATCGATTCGACCGCGACGCGATGCTGCGCGGCGACGCGACGCCGGTATTCTTCGGAAGCGCGGTGACGAATTTCGGCGTCGAGCTCTTCCTCGACGCCTTCGTCGAGATGGCGCCGCATCCGGTGCCGCGGCTCGCGCTCTACGCCGGCGCCGAACAGGCCGTTCGGCTCGAACCCGACGCGCCGCAGTTCGCCGGCTTCGTCTTCAAGATTCAAGCCAACATGGACCCGCGCCACCGCGACCGAATCGCGTTCGTGCGCATCTGCAGCGGTCGCTTCGAGCGAGACATGACCGTTCGAAACGTTCGCTCGGGGAAGGACGTGCGCTTGACGCGCGCGGTGAAACTCTTCGCGAGCGAGCGCGAGGTCGTCGACGAAGCCTACGCCGGCGACGTCCTTGGGCTCGCGAACCCAGGGAGCTTCGCGATCGGCGACACGCTTTGCGCCGGCGCGCCGCTCGCCTTCGAGCCGATCCCCGCCTTCGAGCCGGAGCACTTCGCGACGGTTCGCAACGTCAACACCGCGAGCTACAAGTCATTTCAGAAGGGGATCGCGCAACTCTCCGAAGAGGGCGCGATCCAAGTCTTCTTTCCGCCGGGCGCGGTCCGCAGCGAGCCGGTCTTCGCAGCGGTCGGCGAGCTGCAATTCGAGGTCGCGAAGTATCGCCTAGAATCCGAATACAACGTGGCGGTCGAACTCCACCGGCTTCCGTACACGCTGGCGCGGCGCGTGCACGGCAAGCCCGGCGCCGGCGAGACGTCGTGGCCGTCGAGCGCGAAACTCGTCGACGACGCCCTGGGTAGACCGGTTGCGCTCTTCGAGAGCGAATGGAGCCTGCGCTTGGCGGAGGAATGGAACCCGGCGGTGCGGTTCGCTCCTTTCTCCGAGAGCGCCGCCGTGGAGGTCGCCTGATGTCGAACGATCCGAATCTGCCTGCGGTCCCGCCGGATCCGGCGCGACCGGTCCCCGCGCCGGCGCCGCCACCGTGGCGACCTCCTGGAATGCGCCAGCGCCTTCTGCCGATCGTATTCGTCCTGTTCGCCATGCTCGTCTGGTCGTTGTTTCAGCCGCGGCCGAATGTGAACGAGCAGGTTGCGATGCAAGTGACTGACGCCGTGATCGCCAACAACATGCAGCCGGTCGAAAGCAAGTTCAACGCCATAACGCGTCAATACGTCGAAGATCGGGGCCGCGTCGGCCGGCTCTCGCAGCAGCTCAACGATCTCGGTAAACTGCGGAGCCTCAAAGAAGATACGCCGCAGGGCGCCAAACCACGCTATCACCACTTTGTGGTCCGTTTCGACAACGCGACGTGGGTTGAGGACATTACCTACGATTTGGACGGCAAGATCGAATCGTTTCATATCCGCCCCCCGAACCCCAGCATTCAGTGACGGTCGCTTCTCGCGAGCCGACCTTTAGCGACGTCGAGTCGGCCGCCGAACGTCTGCGCGGCGTCGCTCACCGAACGCCCGTCGTCACCTCTCGGACCCTCGACGCGCAGACCGGATCGAGCGTGTTCTTGAAATGCGAGAACCTGCAACGGATGGGCGCGTTCAAATTCCGCGGCGCGTACAACCGGATCGCGCAGTTGGGACCCGATGAGCGGGCGGGCGGCGTCGTTGCCTTCTCGAGCGGCAATCACGCGCAGGGCGTCGCCTTGGCCGCGAAGCTGCTCGGCATCGCCGCGACGATCGTCATGCCGGACGATGCGCCGGCGTCCAAGGTTGCCGCGACGCGCGGCTACGGCGCCGAGATCGTCTTGTACGAGCGGGCGACGATGAACCGCGCCGAGATCGCCGCGGCGATCTCGCGCGAACGCGGTGCGACGCTCGTTCCGCCGTTCGACGACCCCGACGTCATCGCGGGGCAGGGTACGGCCGCTCTCGAGCTCCTGCAAGAGACGGGCGAACTCGACGCGTTGCTCGTCCCGGTCGGCGGAGGCGGGCTGCTCTCCGGCTGCGCGCTGGCTGCGAGCTCGCTTCGACCCGGCATCGGGATCTACGGCGTCGAGCCCTCGGCGGGCGATGACTTCGCGCGCTCGTTTGAAGCTGGACACCGCATCGAGATACCCGTCCCCGCGACGATCGCCGACGGCCAGCAGACGACATCGCCCGGCGAGCTGACGTTTCCGATCGTCAAGCGGCTGTGCGCGGGTTTTTTCACCGTTACCGACGACGAGATCTGCGTTGCGATGCGCTTCGCGTTCGAGCGGCTCAAGCTTGTGATCGAACCGAGCGGCGCCTCGGCGCTCGCCGCTCTGCTAAGCGGTAAGGGCACCTTTGCCGGGCGTCGCGTCGGCGTAATCGTCAGCGGCGGGAACGTCGACCCCGACCGCTACGGCGAGTTTATCTCGCGCTAAACCTTCGCTCCGCGCCCGGTCAGCAAGTTGAAGACGAGCAAAATGACGGCGACGACGATCAATATGTGGACGAGGCCGCCCCCGATATGGGCGAGGAGACCGACGAGCCACAGCACGACCAGAATGACGATGAGCGCCCAAAGTAGTTGCATGGTTAGATTCTTCTCCTTTTGTCTGGTTTCTTAAACGTAGGTTGCACCGGCCGACGCCGCCGAGAAGCGTCCAACCGGATGCCGAGTGCTGGGCGGGCAACCGGGTTTCCGCCGGTGTTTGTTGCGGCACAAATGACGGTACAATGAAAAGAATCGTAGCCGCCTTGATCGCCTTCATGGCGACGACCACCCTTTCGGCACAGGCTTTGACCAACGACACCGACCAACGCTTCGTCATCGAGGCCTACCGTGCAAATTTATTGCAGATCCGCGAGGCGCGCGAAGTCGAACGCACGTCGTCGTACCCTGGTCTTCGCGACTACGCTCAGACGGCGATCGACGACGCTTCGGTAGCGAACGTGAAGCTGCGTTCGGCGGCGCACGTCGCCGGCGTCGACTTTCCCGATCTCGCGAACGTGGATGAGACGATCTCGGTCATGACCTCGACGCAGCCCGACGGGAGCGTCGAGACCGTTACCGCGACCACGATGACGACCGAGAACCCGTACGGTCCGGGAACGCCGACGGCGATCGCCTGGCGGACGAGCCTCGCCGCCGACGGTTGGCAGATGCTGGGCGCCCTCTCCGGTCCGAGCCTCGCGCATCAGTACTGGCAGAATGCCGCGATCGAACGGTATCACATGCTTAACCTGCTCAATGACGAAGTTCAAAACGGCAACGACGCGACGGTACGGGCCCTTGCGAGCCACCTTGCCGATGTGACCAGACAAGAACTCGCGATCGCGCAACAGCATCTCGACGGAACGTGGGTCTCACGCTCGATGTAGGTGCGGCGATTAGGAGTAGTTGGTTCGGGCAATAACGGCACGTAAGCACCACGTGCCGTTATTGTGAGGAGACCGCGGACGTACTCGTGCTGACGCGCGCGAACGCGGACCGAGAGGCCCGCCGCGAGAAGCCGCCGGACCGCAAGAAGTCCTAGCGGTTCATCGCTGTCGGGACGGGAAGCTCGACGTAGACGGTCGTCCCTTCGCCGGGGATGTGGCTCACGTCGAGCTTCCGCGCGAGTGCGCGTACGAGGTGGAGTCCGTGACCGCTCGCTTCGAGCGGATCCCGCGGTGAGCTCGGCATGTCGAATCCCCGGCCGCGATCGCGCAACTCGAAGAAGGCGTAGCCCTCGTCCGTGCCGACGCGAACGTCGAACGGTCCGGGCGCGTGGCGCACGACGTTCGCGAGCAGTTCGCCCGCGATCAATTCCGCCGCGCCAAAATCGGAGCTATCGTCGCCGATGCGTTGCAAGTGGCGTACGATGTCTCGGCGTACCGCCGCAATGCGCAGGCCTTCGGTGTCGAGGTGGAGCTCCAGAAGATGTAAGTCCGTGAGGTGCACCGGTCGTTCAGGCCGTGGAGCAGTCGAGGATGTTTCGCTTGCCATCATTCTCGCTCCAGTACTTCTGGTACTACCCGCTTCCGCGGCAGTTGACCCAGAAATGGGTCCGGCACCGACGGGTCGCTTGGCACTCCTCCAGGTCAGAGGCTTGACGTTCTCTACGTTCGCCCCATCGCGTAGAACTCGGGATTCGGCCGCATATCCATGAGCCCGGCCATTCGGTTCGAAAGGCCGAAAAACGCTGCAATCGCCGCGATGTCCCAAATGTCGTCGTCGCCGAAACCCGCTGCGTGCAGCGCTTCGAGCTCGGCTTCGCTTGCCGCGAACCCCGGTTCGTTTGCGCGTGAAGCGAAGCCGAGCATCGCCCGCCAGCGCGGCGTCAAATCGGCGGTCCGCCAGTTTGTTGCGATTTGATCGGCGACGATCGGGTCCTTTCCGATCACTCGTAGCGCCGCGCCGTGCGCGACGACGCAGTAGAGGCAGCGGTTCTCCGACGAAACCGCGACGACGATCGCTTCCCGCTCGGCGCGCGACAAACCGCCGGGGCCGCGCATGAGGACGTCGTGATAGTGCATGAACGCGCGAAAATGTTCGGGTCGTTTCGCGTATGCGCGAAAGACGTTTGGAACGAACCCGATCTTTTCGCGGGTTTTCGCGTAGATTTCGGCGATGTCCGCCGGGAGTGCGCTTTCCGCCGGCTCACCGAAGCGTGACGGGCGATACGTGTCGGTCTGGCTTGGCATCAACCTCTCCTTCGTCGTCAGCGACTCGCAGCCCAGACGGACGACCGTTCGATCGCGGCTCGGGCCGCGCGTAATCCCGGGATCCCGCTCACGCAACCGCCGGGCGATGCGCCCGAGCCGCAGAGATAGAGGCCGCCGATCCCCGTCACGGTCGGAAAGCGTTGGCCGAGAATCTGGCCTGGGAGCAATTCGCCATGAAAGATGTGGCCGCCGCAGAGCCCGAAGCGCGCTTCGAGATCGGGCGGCGCGAGTACCTGACGCGCTTCTATCGCGGCGGGGAGGTTTGGCGCATATTGCGCGAGCGTCGCCACGATCGAGTCGGCCGCGGCCGCGCGCGTCGTGTCATTCCAGGCCGCATCGCGCCGTGCATAGGGGTAGTATTGCGCGAAGATCGAGAGCAGATGTTTTCCCGGCGGCGCGAGGCTCGGATCGGTTGGCGTCTGCATGAAACACTCCAGCATCGGCGCGCGCGACACGCCGCCGCGTCGCGCGTCGTCGTGGGCGGCTTGCAGGTAGTCGACCGAGGGCGCGACGTGGATCGTCGCGCGGTGGTGCGGCTGCGGCATCGCGCCGGGCCGCGCGGTGAAGTTCGGCAACTCGCCGAGCGCGAGGTTCAACTTGAGCGAAACGCCCTCGCTGCGCCACGTGCGCAGCCGATTTGCGATCGCGGGCGGGAGGTCGCCCGGCTCGAGCAACGCTCCGAACGTGGTGAACGGATGCGCGTTGGAAAGGATCGCGTCGGCCTCGTACTCGGTGCCGTCGTCGAGGCTGACGCCGCGCGCCCGGCCGTCACGCGTGACGATCCGCGCTACCTGCGCCTCGGTGCGAATCTCGGCTCCCGCGGCCCGTGCGGCACCGGCGATCGCCTGGGAAACCGCGCCCATCCCGCCGCGCACGAAGCCCCACACCCCCTGCTCGCCGAGCGCGCGCCCGGCGTAATGATGCGCGAGGACGTAGCCGGTTCCGCGATCCCGTGGTCCCGCGTAGGTGCCGATCAGGCCATCGGTCGCGAGCGTCGCGGCGAGGGCCGGCGTCCGCACGAAGCGTTCGACGAAATCGGCGGCGGGTGCATCGAACACGGCCCGGGCCGCGCCGTCGATGAGATCGTCAGGCTTCTCAGCGTCGAACGCGCCGGCGAGAACCGCGCCGAGTCGCGTCGCTGCGCGCTCGAAGTTCGCGTGGCCGCCGACGTCGGCAGGATCGAACGCCGCGATCTCGCGTGCGTTCGTCGCGGCGTCGCCGCCGATCAGCAACGAACGTCCGTCGAGGAGGGGCGTGAAGGATGACGGCTCCTTGCGATATGCATGGTATCCGTGCGCGGCCAAGTCGAGCTCGGCAACGATGCGCGGATCGAGCAGGCTGCAGACGTACGCCGCCGTGGAGACCGTCCAGCCCGGCCAGACTGCTTCGCTGACCGCCGTTCCGCCGACGACGTCGCGACGTTCGAGGACGAGCGTCCGAAGGCCGGCGCGTGAGAGATACGCGGCGGCGACGAGCCCGTTGTGTCCGCCGCCGACGACGATCGCGTCGTATGCCCTCACGCGCCCTAAGGCTCCCTACCGGCGGCGGCGCTTTGTCGGAAGCGTCGGCCGGCGCTTCGGCCCGAACGGGGAGCCCGGAGCGAACTTGCGATCGTGCCGCAGATCGGTGTCGACGTCGTCGCAATCGATCGGCGTGAATGCGCGGCAATCGTGGGGCCGCCCTTCGTAGATTCCGCAGTAGAACTTCCCCGAACCGCTGCCCTTCAGGAAGATGCACTGATCCCGCGTCTCCTCGCCGACCTTGCGGAGGTAGCCGACGACGAAGCCGTCGGGGGACTCCCGCTTGACGACGTACTGATCGTACGCGTCGTCGTAGGACATACCGAAGAAATCTGCGATGCGCTGAACGTCTGAACGGCTGACGAACGGTTCGTACCCGCTGCAGCACTCGGCACATCCCGGCGGACAGGCGAGGACGTCGGGGAGGTCGCGCAGATGCCGGCGCGAGAGGTCGATGACCTTCGCGACCGCTTTGACGAACTCGGGATCTTCGTTGTACTTGTACGACCACTGCCGGTGGTTGATCTCGTTCGCATTATAGCGGTGCGTGATCTCTTCGTTGTAGGTGATGGTGATGTGCTCTTCGTCGATCTCGATCTCGGAGACGTGCTCCATGGGATCGAGGTCCATCAGCCCGATCTCGGTCGGCTGCTTGGTCCGTTTGGTGAACGAACGCAAGTCGCGGAGTGCGGCGTGGGTGATCAGGTCGATGGGTTCGTTCATGCCGAGTCTCTTCGCGGCGACGGTCGATACGGCCCGCGAAACGGGGTACATGAGACCGAAAAGGAAGGAAACCGGAATGCTCACCCACGCGCGCAGCCTCGCTGCGACCTTGGCGGTCCTCATCGCGTTTCCGGTCTACGCGTTCGGCGCGACGGGCGACCCGGTGCTCCGCGCCAAGCTGCTCGGCGCCTATCAGAACGTCCGGTCCTATAAGATCACGGTCCTCGGGACGATAAAGTCGAGCGGCGTCCACGTCGCTCCGAACCGCTACGAGATGACGACCCAAATCGAAGGGAAGACCGTCAAGACGATCTTCATCGGCGGAACGTACTGGATATACGGCGACGGCAAGTGGCAGAAGCAGACCTCGGGCAACAGCCTCGACTACGACATCGTGGGGATTCTGCGCAACCTCAACGCCTATCCCAAGAGCCCGCTCGTGCGCCTTCCGCCGACCGTCCGCAACGGGAAGAAACTCGGGACCTTCTCGTACACGTTTCCCAAGAGCGGCGACCAAGAGACCTGCAACTACGACCTAGCGACATATTTGGTCGTGCGTTGCAAGACCGACGAGTTGACGATCCTCTACTCCGGTTACAACGACCCATCGAACACGGTCGGATCCCCGAAGTAAACTGGAAACCCCAAGTCGAGGACCTTCCGCACGTGCGAGTGGTCGAGGCTCTTCCGCATGTGCGAGTGGGATTTCTGATGACTCCCCAAGTCGAGGCTCTTCCGCACGTGCGAGCGGGATTTCTGATAACTCCCCAAGTCGAGGACCTTCCGCATGTGCGAGTGGGATTTCTGATAGCTCCCCCTAAGTCGAGGCTCTTCCGCACTTGCGAGCGGGATTTCTGATGAGGCGCCGGGCGCCGGATGCGCTGGAGGCGCCGAGCAGTAAAGCGACGATTTTTCCACGAGGGAAAAATCGTCAGCGCTCCCGCGAGCAGATGCGGGGAGCCTCGACCGCGAGCAGATGCGGAGAGCCTCGACCCACGGAAGCGCTCCCGCGAGCAGATGCGGAGAGCCTCGATACTACTACGGCGCGTTGAGGGGCGCGTCGAGCGCGAGCGCGGTCATCATCCGGACGCCGGTTTCGAGCGCCGCTTCGTCGATGTCGAATTTTCCGTGATGATGGGGAAAGCCGGTGCTCGCGCCGTTGCGGCAGCCGAGGACGAAGTACGAGGCCGGAACTTTTTCGGCGAAGAAGGAGAAATCTTCAGCCCCCATGTGTTTTTCGGACCTCACGACGCGCTCGCTGCCGACCGTTCGTTCCGCGAGTGAGCGAACGTACTCGGTCTGTGCTGCGTCGTTGGTCGTCACCGGATAGCGCCATTGGTATTCGAAGTCGTAGGTCGCACCGGACTCGTCGCAGACGCCGCGCAGGACGCGCTCGATCCGTTCGGCCATCTTCTCGCGAACGCCGTGATCGAAGGCGCGCACCGTCCCGAGGAGCCGGACGCTGCTCGGGATCACGTTATGCGTCGTTCCGCCGTGAATCGAACCGATCGTGACGACGGCGGGCTCGAGCGGATCGATCTGACGGCTGACGACCTTTTGCACGGCGGCGACAAATTCTGCAGCGACGAGGATCGGATCGATCGAGAGGTGCGGCGCCGCGCCGTGCCCGCCGTGACCGTGGATCGTGATCTCGATCGAGTCGCTCGACGCGTAGAACGGGCCTTCGCGGAACCCGAGCACGCCCGTCGACAGTTGCGAATAGAGATGTAAGCCGAACGCGCGCTCGACGCCGAATCGCCCGAGCATACCCTCCTCGACCATCGCGCGGGCTCCGCCCTTCCCTTCCTCAGCCGGTTGGAAGCAGAGAACGAGCGTGCCGGCGAGTTCGCGCCGCCGCGCAGCGATCAATTCGGCGGCGCCGAGCAGCATCGCGACGTGTCCGTCGTGGCCGCAGGCGTGCATCTTTCCCGCGATCGTCGAGCGATACGCCGAGTCGAGCTCTTCGGGCATCGGCAATGCGTCCATGTCGGCGCGCAGCATGACCGTCTTTCCGGGGCGCTCGCCGCGCATCAGCCCGACGACTCCGGTCACCGCGATCCCCTCGTGGACCTCGTAACCCAAGGCGCGCAAACGGTCGGCGACGATCTTGGCGGTCCGAACCTCTTCGAAGCCGAGTTCGGGATGCGAGTGTAGATCGCGCCGCACTGCGACGACGTCGTCGAGGAGGCGCTGGGGAATCTCGATGGTCGCAACCGGCATGGCGAGGGCCTTCTTCAAAGGCGAGCGACCGGTGGCCTGGAAGGGAAGCGCTAGTGTCTAGCATGCGCGCGATAGGTGTCGATCTGGGCGGGTCTCACGTCATGGCGGCCGTAGTCGAGGACGGTGAGATAACCTATCGCTCAGAAAGCGATATCGTCGATCACTCGTTCGACGCGGTCGTCAAGATCGTGGTGGCGACGATTCGCGACGTCGTCGGCGCGTCGAAAAAAGAGATGCCGCCGATCGGCATTGGTTCGCCTGGAAACGTCGATCTCGCGCGCGGCGCGATCCGCTACTCGCCGAACTTCGGCTGGCACGACGTTCCACTCGGCGAACGGCTGCGCGACCAACTCGGCGTTGCGGTCTTCGTCGCCAACGACGCTCGTTGCGCGACGCTCGGCGAGCACACGTTCGGCAGCGGACGCGGCATCGCGAACTTCGTGTTGTTGACTTTGGGAACCGGAATCGGCGGCGGGATCGTCGCCGAAGGAGCGCTCCTCATCGGCATTGCAGCAGGCGCCGGTGAAATCGGGCACCATCAGATCCGCGCGACGGACGGTTTCTATTGCAATTGCGGCAAGATCGGCTGTTTCGAGGCACAAGCTTCGGGGACGGGGCTCCTGCGCCACGCGATCGCGATTGCGCCGTCGTTTCCGCGCAGCGAGCTCGTCAGCGGGAAACCGGAGAAGCTCGGTTCGAAAGCAATTCGCCGCGCCGCAGAAGCGGGCGATCCGCACGGACTCGCGGCCTGGAACCGGTTCATCGACGACCTCGCTCGCGGCGTCGCGAACATCATCGCGTTTCTCAATCCGGAGCTGATCGCGCTCGGCGGCGGCGTCTCGAGCGCCGGCGATTTCATGTTGCGCGCGCTACGGCCGAAGGTCGACGAGTTGACGACGATGGCCCCGCGCGGCCAAACCCGCATCGTCGTCGCAACGCTCGGGAACGACGCCGGCGCGATCGGCGCGGCGGTGATGGCGCATCGCGGCGGCCTGACGGCGAAGGGAGATCCTAAGAGTCCCGACCCAGAGGGATCGGGACGCTAGTGTCCCAGACGGCGTTGATCACCGGCGCATCGAGCGGGATCGGGCGCGGCTTCGCCGAGCTGTTCGCACGCGACGGTTGGCGGCCGATTCTCGTGGCGCGAAGCGCCGACGGGCTGAATTCCTTGGCGGAAGACTTGAAAGCGCGCTTCGCGGTCGACGCCGTCGCGATTCCGGTCGACTTGGCGCAAACGGGTTCCGCCGAAAGACTCTTCGAGGAAATCGAGCGGCGCGGGATCGCCGTCGATGCGTTGGTCAACAACGCTGGCTTCGGCACGTTTGGAAACTTCGCGGAACTGCCGCTCGAGGACGAACGGCAGGAGCTGCAACTCAACGTCGTGACGCTGACCGAGCTGACCAAACTGTTCTTGAAGCCGATGCTGCTGCGCAAACGCGGGCGCATCCTCAACGTCGCATCGACGGCCGCGTTTCAGCCCGGCCCTTTGATGACGGTCTACTATGCATCCAAGGCCTACGTCCTTTCGTTTTCGGAGGCGCTGCACGAGGAGCTCCGCGGGAGCGGCGTGACGATGACGTGTTTGTGTCCGGGCGCGACGCAGAGCGGATTCCAAGACCGCGCGAAGATGAGCGACTCCACCATCGTCAAAGGGCGCCGGCTCCCCGACGCGATGAGCGTCGCCCAGGCCGGCTACCGCGCGATGCTCGCCGGAAAACGGCTCGTGATCCCGGGCGCGCTCAACGTCCTCACCGCGTTCCTGCCGCGTGTGAGTCCGCGCGGGGCGGTCGTGCGCATCGCGCGCTTGGTCAACGCGCCTAGGTAGTTCCCTAAAGGGCGGTCGCGGTGATCCGGCGCGGCGGCGGCGGCGCGGCGACGCGGCGGCCGATCGCCATCGACGCGATCAGTTCGCCGATGCGGCGTGCGCTTCCGCGCGGTGCGACCGAACTCTGGTGGTTGCGCATCGATTGCAGGCGCCCTTGGCTGGACACGATCCGGCGCACCGAGCGGACGACATCGGAGGTCGTCAGTGCGACGACGCCGATTCCGTTCGTTCGCACGTACTCGAGGTTACCGCGCTCTTGACCGGGGATGAAATCGTAGACGACGACCGGGACTTCGGCGACGCTCGCCTCGGCGATCGCGCCCGGACCGGCCTTCGTTACCAGCAGGTCGGCCGCGCGCATCAACTGCGGGACGTTGTTGCAGTATCCCAGGACCGTCATCGGCGCCGACAGCGACGGCGCGAGTTCGGTCAGCTTCTGACGCAACGCTTTATTGCGGCCCGTGATCACGACCAAGTGCAGCGGCAGGTCCGACTTTGCTAGGGCGAGCGTCGTGGGAAGCAGCTTCCCGCCGCCTTCGCCGCCGGCCATCAAGAGCGCGATGATCTTTTCGAGCGGAAGGCCCAACTGCTTGCGCAACTCGGCCTTCGTCTCGGAGACATCCTCGAATTTCGGATGGACCGGGTGCCCGAGCTGGTGGATGCGCTCCTTCGGAATGCCGCGGCTGATCGCGCGCTGATAGACTTCGCTCGCGGGGACGACGACGGCGTCGACCTCGGGCGCGAGCCAACTCTCGTGCACTTTACCGAGGTCGGTGATGACGGTGATGATCGGAATATGCGTGATGCCGGCATCGTCCCGTGCGCGCAACGCCGCGAAGTTGAGCAGCGGGTGCACCGAAACGATGACGTCGGGCTTGTATTCGAGGAAAAGGTGTTTCAAGCGCTCGCGGTAGAGCGGCTCCAGGCATCGGACCATCCCGCGAAAGCGCCGGCGCCCGTTCGACGCATGGTAGAGCGCCCCGTAGATCGGCGGAGCGAAGCGCAACGCGGCGCTGTAGGCCGGACCGAGTTGCGAAAGCGGGAACGTGCAGTGTGCGGCGACATCTTCGATGCGATGTTCGAGGTGCAGCTCCGCACCATCGGCCGTGACCTCGACTTCATCGAGGGCGGCGGTGATGGCGTTGGCGGCGCTGCGGTGCCCGCCGCCGGTGTCGGAGATCAACAGCAGGACGCGTTTGGTCATCGCCTCTCGATTTCCCGACGCTCGCTGCTTACGACGACGTCCGTAGAATTCTCAAGGCCCGAATTCGCTGCAACCGCCGCATCGCTGCGCGACGCCGACGTTGAAGCGAGCGACCGGCGTTGAGACAAGCACGAGCCGGCGCATCGTAAAAGCGAAAGATGTCGCCGAACTCGATGTCGGGGTTTCGGTGGTGGCCGTCGTGGTCCTCGGGTAAGACGATCGAGCAGGCGCGGGCCAGTCGGGCCATCCAGAGCGGGGTCCGCCAGCCGAGGTCGGTCGTGTGGCGCCACCAGACGTGAAGCTGGCCGAGCACGAGGCCGAGGACGGCGCCGGCGGCCGACGAGGGCGAAAGCGGCCACAGGACCGCCGCGATGACGATGTACGGGAGCGCCCCGAGGAGGCCGTCGAGCAAGATCTCGGGGTCCTTCGAGAGGACGGCATGGTCCCAGTATGACCGGCTGCGGTCGTGGTGCGTCCGCAAATGGAGTCTGCCCCAAAGATGCTGCGGAACGTGGTACAGGAACGTTGAGCTGGCATCGCCGACGACCATCACGATGACCAGCGCCGCGAAGAACATCAACATCCCTTTCGGTCTTGGGCCGATTCGCAGGCGTCCCCTGCCCCTTTGGTGGGGATGCCTGGCGCCCGTGCTCGCCGGATGCGCCGTTCTCGGGCCACCCAAGACGTTGTACCCGATTCCGGCCGAAAAGGTCGCGCAAATGGTCCAAATCGACGTCCTTCGCAACGCGGCGCTGACGTGGGGCGGACCGCCGATCGGGGTGCAAGCTCTGCGCGGCATACGCCTGCTGTACGACACGCGCGTCCCGGCGAAGCCGGCGCTCGCGGTCACGCGCTCGGTTCTGCGAAGCAATCCGCGACTCGATCGGTTCGAAGCCCTCGTCCTCGCGACGGAGGCGATCGGCGATGCGCGCGCCCAGGGCCTCGACTACGGATTTTTCTGCGCGGTCCTGTTGCAAGAGTCCGCGTTCGACCCGCGAGCGCTCTCGAGCGCCGGCGCGATCGGCATCGCCCAGTTCACGATCGATACGGCCGATGCGTACGGCGTCGATCCATTCGACTGGCGCGATGCGATGCGCGGGTCGGCCGCGCTGCTCGGCGCGTATCTTCGCGACTACGACGGCGTCTATTCCGACCCGTACGCGGCGACCTTGGCGGCCTACAATGCGGGACCGATGGCGGTACGGCGGTACCACGGCGTTCCGCCCTATCGTGAGACGCGAGACTACATCGGCTTGGTCTACGACCGTTGGTCGCGGATCGTCCGCGACGTGAGCGGCGTCGTCATCCCGCGCTCGTGAATTGTTTCTTCAGGAAACTCTGCACGCGCGACCAGGCGTCGGCGACGTCGGCTTGATTGAGCGCCGCGGAACTTTCACGGAAGAACGCATGGCCGACGTTTGGATAGACCACGATCTCGTGCGGTTTTCCCAACTCGGTCAGCGTGCGGTCGATTCGCTCGGCCGCTTCTTTCGGAATGTAGTCGTCCTTGCCGCCGAAGAAGAGCAGCAGCGGGACGCGGATGTCCTTCGCGTCGGCGAGGGCTTCGGGTTCGCCGTCGGGCATCGGCGCCGCGATCGAGCCGCCATAGAATGGGATCGCCCCCTTGAGGCCCGGCAGAGTCGCCGTCACGAACGCGACGGTCCCACCGAAGCAGAAGCCGCAGGTGGCGATCTTTCCTTTGGCGACAAAGTTCTGACGCTCGAGCCAGGCGATTGCGGCACCGGCATCCTTGCGCAGGTTCGCTTTGGTCACCTGACCTGCGGCGGCGAATCCGTGTTGCAGCCCTTCCTCGTTATAAGGCTCGATGAGGTTTGGATGGGTCCGGTAATAATAGTTGGGAGCAAGCGCGACATGTCCGGCGGACGCGAAGAGTTCGGCGATACGCTTGACCTCGCGGTTGACGCCGAATATCTCCTGGAAAACGATGACTGCGGGTCCCGGCTCGTCGCCGTCGGGACGGGCCAAGTAACACGGCATGCCTAAGCCGTCGACATCGATCTTCATGTCTTGGGTGATCACGATTCGCTCCTTTAGCAGCCTGTGGGCCGCACGCTGATGATGCTCTCGCAACGCGACGGTTTGACGCCGGTCGGGGAGCGACTCCTGCTTTACCGGCCTCCGGAGCCGGTGCAGACGGCGTCGTTCGCCGACGACGTGCGCGCGGGCTTGAGCGGCCCGCGCAAACGCCTCTCACCGAAATACTTCTACGACGAACTGGGCTCGGCACTCTTTGAGGCGATCTGCTATCTCCCCGAATATTATCTGACGCGTGCCGAGGCGGAGATCCTCGCCACCTCGGCCGGCGCGATCGTCGACGCCGTCGGCGGTCCGGTCGAACTCGTCGAGTTCGGCAGCGGAAGCGCGCGGAAAACGCGCGTCTTGATCGCCGAGTTACTGGTGCGGCAGCCCCGCGTCGATTATTGCCCGGTTGACATCTCAGCGAGCGCGCTGCTCGACTCCGCGATGGCCTTGGTCGCCGAATATCCAGGCTTGCACGTGAGGGCGTACGCCGATGACTACTTCAACGTGCTCTCGTCGGCGCGATTAAGTACCTCCGATCGCGTCCTCGCGCTCTTCCTCGGATCGAACGTCGGAAACTACGAACCCGAGCAAGCCGACGCGCTGCTCTCGGCGATGGCCGCGGCGTTCAAGCCCGGCGACGGGCTGCTGCTCGGAGCCGATTTGAAGAAACCGGCGGCCGTGCTCGAACTCGCGTACAACGATCCGACCGGCGTGACCGCGGCCTTCAATAAGAATTTGCTCGGCCGAATCAATCGTGAACTCGGCGGCGGCTTCGATCTCGAAGCCTTCGAACACTCGGTGCGCTATGACGCGGAGCGCGGCGTCGTCGAGTCATTTCTGCTTGCGCGCCGCGGCCAGACGGTGCCGATCGAAGCGCTCGAAGCCAACGTCCATTTCTTGGCCGGCGAAACGATTCACACCGAATCCTCGTACAAGTTCGATCGAAATGACATCGAGGCGCTGGCGGTTCGCAACGGGCTTCGCGTCGCGCATCAGTGGACCGATTCGCTCGGCCGCTTCGCAGTCTCGCTGCTCGTCATCAGGTGACTCGGGGGGCTCCCTGCGTGCGGCCGCGGATCGGTATCACCTACTCGTACCGGCCCGAAGAGTCCGGTTGCGTCAACGACAACGTCGCAGAGTACGTTCGAGCTGTCGATCTTGCCGGCGGTGAAGCGGTGTTGCTACGCAACGACGCTTCGCGCGTCGATGCCTATGTGGCCGAGTTGGACGGCGTCGTGCTGAGCGGTGGAACGGACGTCGATCCGAAGCGCTACGGCGCAACGCGTCATCGTGCTACGCAGGCTCCGAACGAGGAGCGCGACGAGTTCGAGCTTGTGCTCGCGAAGGCGGTGCGCGAGCGGTGCGTGCCGACGCTCTGCGTGTGCCGTGGCCTGCAGGTTGTCAACGTCGCGTTCGGCGGGACGCTCATCCAGGATCTCCCGTCGGGGCTAGGCGAGCGCTACACGCTCAAACATCACCAGGTCAAGGAAGACGGGCTCGAGCGGGCAGACTACTTGCCCGGTCACGACGTGCGCGTCGACGTCGACAGCGCGCTCGCGCACCTGCTCGGGACGACGAATTTTCCGTCCAACTCGATGCATCACCAAGCGGTGCACGAGGTCGCTCCCGGGCTCCGCGCCGTCGCCTGGTCGCCGGACGACGTGATCGAAGGGCTCGACGCCACGTTTGAACACCCGTTTTTCTACGCGGTGCAATGGCACCCCGAAGAGTTGCGCGACGACCCGATCAGCGCCGTCCTTTTCGGCGGCTTGATCGAAGCTAGTCGGGAAGCAGCAGGCGCACGCGCGCGTACTTGAGACCGTCGAAGACGTCGCCCATCAAGATCGTGTCCCAAAAGGCAAGACGGAGGCCGCTTGCATCGGAGGGAACGTGATATTCGAGCGCCACGATCGAGCGATCGCCGGCGCCTATATTGGTCGGCGGCGAAGAGCGTCGCTGATCGGCAGCGTAGCGGCGCCCGCGTTCGTCGACGAGATACGCAATCGACGGATCCCAGGCGTAGCCCACGCGGAGCGCGTCGTTCTCGACCTTCAGGTGAACGACGATAATCTTCGACGCTTCGGCTGGAGCGATCGTCCTGACGTCCGCGACGGCGAACGTGAAGTCGTCGTGACGTATTTGGGTCGAGAGCGGGACTTCGATCGTGCTGCGGGCCAGCGAGTAAGCGGCGATCGCAACGACTGCAATCGACGTGATCGCGACCGCGGCGATCTGCGAACGTGCGGGAAGCATAACTTTGTATTGCAAAGTTATGCGCCGGGCCTTGAAACCCTTTCGCCGCGTGGGGGGGCGGTTAGCTGCGGACGAGGCGTTCGAGGCGGCGAAAACCGAAGTCGGCGCCGATCGCGAGGAGCGCGGCTATCGCGCTCCCGACGAGGGCGCGCGACGGGTCGTCGTGTTGCAGTCCGTAGAGGACGAGCGTTCCGAGGCCGCCGGCGTTGATCCAACTCGCCAGGGTCGCTAGGGCGATCAAGGTGATCGTCGCGAGGCGAGCCCCGCCGAGCATGACCGGAAGCGCTTGCGGAAACTGGACCCGCCAAAACGACTGCCAGGGCGACATGCCGAGCCCGCGGGCGGCGTCGATCAGCGCGAACGGAACGCCGCGCAGGCCTGCGGCGACGTTGCGCACGAGGATCATCAAGGCGTAGACGACGAGTGCGATCAGCGCGGTCGCCGTGCCGATGCCGAAGAGGGGGACGAGCAGCGCGAGCAGCGCGAGGCTCGGAATCGTGTACAGCACGTTGAGTACGCCCAGGATCGCCGGGCCGGCGCGGCGCGAGCGGGCGACGACGATCCCGAGCGGCAGCGCGATCGCGCAGGCGACGAGAAGAGCGATCAAGACCAACTCGACATGTTCGAGCGTGTGCCGGGCGACCTCACCCGGATGATGTTGCAAGAACGTCATCGCTCGCTCGCGATCAGTGAGGCGCGCACCTCGGCGAACGAGACGGCGCCTACGACCTGCCCGGCATCAACGACCGCAAGCGAGTCCGCGCCCTCGAGGAGCATCGAGAGCACGTCGCGCAAGCTAGCGCCGCCGTCGATTCGCGCGATCGCTTCGCGTCCGTCGAGCGCAACCATCGCCTCGCGCGCTCGCATCAACCCGAGCCGGCGAACGGCGTCGTGTGCGTCGAGCAGTTCCGCAACGTAGGGCGTCGCAGGTTTGGCGAGCGTCCGAAGCGGCGTGTCGTCCTGCTCGATGCGGCCGTCTTTCATGACGACGATCCGGTCGGCGAGCCGGAGGGCCTCGTCGACGTCGTGGGTGACGAACACGATCGTGGTGCCGAGGGCGGCGTGGATGCGGCGCGTCTCTTCTTGCAGCGCCGCGCGGACGATCGCATCGACGGCGCCGAAGGGTTCGTCCATCAGGAGGACGCGCGGCCGAGCGGCGAGCGCTCGCGCGACGCCGACGCGCTGCTGCTCGCCGCCGGAGAGTTCGCGCGGCAAGCGATCGCGATAGCGTGCGGGCTCGAGCCGCACGAGGGCCAGCAACTCGTCGACGCGGGCTGCGATTTCGTTCGGGGGCCAACCTAAGAGCTGCGGGACGATGGCGACGTTCTGGGCGATCGTCAGGTGCGGAAAGAGCCCGACCGCCTGAATCACGTAGCCGATGCCGCGTCGCAACGTCTGCGGATCGGTCGAGGTCACGTCCGTGCCGTCGAACTCGATGCGACCGCGGCTCGGCTCGACCAGGCGATTGATCGTGCGCAGAAGCGTGCTCTTCCCGCAACCTGACGGTCCGAGCAGCACGACGAACGCGCCCGGCGGGACGTCGAGATCGACGCCGGCGACGGCTTCACGGTCCGCGCCGGGATAGCGAACCGCAACGTCGCGCAAACGAATGCTCGCACCGGCGCTCTGCGTGCCGGCGCTCACACGAGGCCGTGTGCCTTCAAGAACGCGCTCGCTACATCGGCCGGCTCCTGTTTTGCACCGTCGACTTGCTCGTTCAAGCCGCGCATCGCGTCGTCGGTCAGGAAGGGTGCAAGTCTGTCGAGGTAGACTGCGATCTCGGGATGGCGCTCGAGCGTTGCTCGGCGCACGACCGGCGCAACCTGATATGCCGGCCAGAAGCGTTTGTCGTCTTGCAACACGACGAGGTGATCTGCCGCAATCTGCCCGTCGGTTCCGAAGGCAACCACGACGTCGACGTTTCCGCTCTCGAGCGCCTTGTACTTGAGGCCGATATCGAAGAGCTTGATTTCCTTGAAACGGAAGCCGCCGTAGGCGCGCTGCAAGCCGGGCAATGCGTCTGCACGGGTCGTGAACTCGGGGATCGCGCCGAGCCGGAGTTGCGGCGCCGCGACGGCGAGTTGGCTGAGCGTTCGCACGCCGAACTTCGCCGATGCGGCTTGCGTCATCGCGAGCGCTTGGGTGTCGTTCATCGGCGCCGGTTGCAGCCACACAAGTCCATAGCGGCGCGCGTATTCGTTCTTCACGGTCGTGTAGATCGCTCGCGCATCGCCGCTGGGCTTGAGCTTGAGGATCGTTATGAGCGCGGTCCCCGTATATTCGGGGTACATGTCGATGTCGCCGCGCAGCAAGGCCTCCATCGCGACCTGAGTGCCCCCGAGATTGAATTTGCGCGCGACCGGGAGCCCGTGTTTTTCGAACAGTTGCGCGTACATCTCGCCGAGTATCAACTCTTCGGTGAAATCTTTCGAGCCGATCGCAACCGCGTTCGAATTCGCGCGCGCGCAGCCGCTCGCCAGCAGGCCCGTGCCAAGAAGCGCGAGGGCCTCGGCTCGTTTCACGAGAGCGCCGCCGCCGTAGCGGCGGCGACGCGTCCACTGAGTCGCCGTTCGATCAGGGCCAGTGCCCCGTCCGCGATCAGCGCGAGCAGCGCGACGCCGCCCGCGCCTTCGAGCAGTTGCGGGATGTCATTAGAGGCGAGGGCGTTGATGACGTACTCGCCGAGGCCGCCGCCGCCGATGAAGCCCGCGAGCGTCGCGCTCGCGATCACCTCGACCGTCGCCGTGCGGATCCCGGCGAACGCGACCGGCATCGCTAACGGCCAATCGACGCGAGCGCGAATTTGCCGATCCGACATCCCGAGGCCCCGCGCCGCCTCGCGAATCGCCGGCGGCACCGACCGCAGGCCCGCATCGACGTTGATCGCGATCGGTGGAATGGCAAGCAACGTCAACGCGACGAACGCCGGTGCGAAACCGACTCCGATGAGCGGGAGCATCAACGCGAGGACCGCCAGGCTCGGGATGACCCGCGCCGTGCCGATGGCCGCGAGCCAAACGTTACGCGCGCCGCGGGTCCGGGCGAACGCCGCTCCGGCCGGAATGGCAATCCCAAGCCCCGCCGCGAGCGCGGAGCCGGCGAGGACGAGGTGGTCACGAACGTGCAGCAAGAGGTCCATCGCTAGCGGGGGCCTTTTTCGCCGTCGCTTGGTCGCATTTCGCACGGATGCGGAGGTGCCGCGCAGCGCACGATGCGCGTCGGCGCGGCCTCGTCGCTTAAATGGGTTCTCACCATTCTGCGCTCCTCGCTCCTCGCTACGGCAAAAAATGCCTCCCGCTATGAGCAAATTCATAGACAGAACTCAGCCTGCAATGGATTCGCCGGTCGCTGCCGAAAACCGACCGCCCCCCGTAGGCTCTTTGAGATGATCGCAACCCCCGAACCCTCGGCAAACGCCGAATATCCGCTTCAAGTCCCGTCCTCTTCAGGGCTCGACGACCCCTCGCTGTATTACAGCCGGGAGTTATCGTGGCTCGAATTCAACGATCGCGTCCTCGAAGAAGCGTTCGACGAGAAGAATCCGCTGCTCGAGCGGTTGAAGTTCATGGCGATCTTCAGTGCCAATCTCGACGAGTATTTCATGATTCGCGTCGCTGCGATCAAGCAACAGATCGCGGCCGAAGTGCATCGCCGTTCGAACGATGGCCGGCTTCCGGAAGAACAACTCGATGTGATCTCCGAGCGTTTGCGGAGCTCGCTCGCTCGTTTCGCGCATCTCCTGCGCGACGAAATCCTGCCGGCGCTCGAACGCGCCGGAATTCGAATCGTCCGCTACGACGACCTCGACCCGGCGCATCGCAAGGAGCTGCACCGAACGTTCGTCGAGCGGGTCTTCCCGGTACTGACGCCGCTGGCGATCGACGAGGCCCATCCGTTCCCGTACATCTCGAACCTTTCGCTTTCGCTCGGCGTCGTGATGGAAGAGACGACGCCGGAGGGGCGGGTCGAGCACTTCGCGCGCGTGAAGGTTCCGCCGAGCCTCCCGCGCTTCATGGCGGTCGAGTCGAGAGACGGCGGCCGCGTGTTCGTCCTGCTCGAGGACGTGATCTCACACAACCTCGAGCAGCTCTTCCCCGGCATGGAAGTCCGCGCGTCGTATCTGTTCCGCGTCACGCGCGATGCGGATCTCGACATCCAAGAAGACGAAGCCGACGATCTGCTGCGCGCGATCGAATCGGAACTGCGCAAGCGGCGCTTCGGCGAACCGGTGCGCCTCGAGGTCGAGAAAGCGATGCCGCCGAGCCTTCGGCAGATGCTCCTCGAGGCGCTCGCGCTCGGCCACGTCGATCTTTACGAGATCGACGGGCTGCTTGCGACGTCGGACTTGTGGCAGCTCGCGAACCTCGAGGGGCCCGAATTGCACGATCCGCCCTTCACCCCGGCGATTCCGAAGCGCTTGGTCGGCCAGACCGACATCTTCGCGGCGATTCGCGAGGGCGACATCCTCTTACACCATCCGTACGATTCGTTCGATCCGGTCATTCAATTCTTGCAACAAGCGGCCGAAGATCCGCAGGTGCTTGCGATCAAGCAAACACTGTATCGCACCTCTGGAAGCTCGCCGACCGTTCAAGCCTTGATCGCCGCCGCAGAGAACGGGAAACAAGTTGCGGCGCTGATCGAGCTCAAGGCGCGCTTCGATGAAGAGAACAACATCCACTGGGCTCGCAATCTGGAACGCGTCGGCGCGCACGTCGTCTACGGCTTTCCGGGGCTGAAGGTTCACGCGAAGGTGATTTTGATCGTCCGCGACGAGCCCGAAGGAATCCGCCGCTACGTCCACTTCGGTACCGGGAACTACAACGAACGGACCGCGCGGCTCTACACCGACCTCTCGCTCTTCACGTGTCGGCCCGACCTCGGCGCCGACGCGACGCAGCTCTTCAACAGCCTTACCGGATACTCGAAGGAAACCGCGTACGAGCAGTTGCTGGTGGCGCCGACGACGATGCGCGACCGCTTCGTCGCACTGATCCGCCGGGAAGCAGAACACGCGCGCGCCGGGCGTCCCTCGGGGATCGTAGCCAAGCTGAACGCGATCAGCGACGCTCGAATCGTGCAGGAGCTCTACGCTGCCTCACAAGCCGGCGTGCCGATCGAGTTGATCGTCCGCGGGATGTGCGAGTTGCGTCCCGGGATTCCCGGTGTAAGCGAGACGATTCGCGTGCGCAGCATCGTCGGCCGGTTTCTCGAGCATTCGCGAGTTTTCGTTTTCGCCAACGGCGGGCAGCGTGAAGCGTATATGGGCAGCGCCGATTGGATGGGGCGCAACCTCGATCGGCGCGTCGAAACGATCGTTCCGGTCCTCGACCCGGTGCTGCGAGATTCCCTGTGCGACGACGCGCTCGCGATCTTGCTCGCCGACAACCGCAAGACGCGCTGGCTGAAATCCGACGGAACGTACACGCGCCGCAGGCCGCTAGGACCCGAACCAACGGTCTCCGCGCAAGAATTGCTCCTCGCGCAGCAAGCGGTGTAGGTCGAGTCTCTCCGCATATGCTCGCGGGAGCGCTGACGATTTTTTCCATCCGGGAAAAATCGTCGCTTTACCGCTCCTCGCTCTCGCGCCTCCGGCGCTCCGCTCGTCGTCAGAAATCCCGCTCCGCAAATGCAGAAGAGCCCCGACTTAAGGACTTGTCAGGAATTCCGCCGCGCACATGCAGAAGAACCTCAACTACAGGTTTGCCGGCGGAGGCACTTGGGCCATCGCGAGGATGATGTTCCATTCGCGCACGTGCACCGGTTGCACCGAGAGACGCGAGCCGCGTTTGAGCAGGGTCATCGTCGCGGCGAGCGCTGGATTCGCTCGCAACTCCGCGAGCGAAATGTAGCGCGGTAAGTCGCTCTCGCAGACGACGTCGACCATCTCCCAGATCGGATTTGCTTCGGTCGCCTTGGGATCGTAGTATGGCCCGCCGCGTTCGCGCGCTGTGAAATCGGGATAGGCTTCGCGCGCGACCTTGACGATGCCGGCGATTCCCGGCTCGGGGATGCTCGAGTGGTAGAAGAAGCCGAGGTCGCCGTGCTTCATCTCTTTCATATTGTTGCGTGCCTGAAAGTTGCGCACGCCGCTCCACTCCGTGCGGCCCTCGCGCTGGAGGCGCTCGAACGAATAGGTATCCGGTTCACTCTTGAACAGCCAGTAGTTCGGCACGCCCCAACGCTACGCGATGGGCAAAGAAAAAGCCCGCCGGATCGCTCCGGCGGGCTTTGCTTGTTTCGTTCGGATCGTTAGTCGGTGATACGCCGACTGAGGGTGAAGCGGAACGTCCGCGGATTGAGCTGTTGGATCGATTTCGGACTGCTGAAGGCGTTCACGTAGTGGAGCCCGAGCGACGGGTTGCCCGCGACGTTGGGTGCCAAGCCGACCGTGAAGCTGCCTTGGCCGAACAATGCGCGGACGATCCCGGCACCGGTGTTATAGTTGAACACGTTGTCGACCGCCACTTGGAAGGTCGTCTGCGGTAGGATGTCCCACTGCATCGTGCTGTTGAAGAGCGTGAATGCCGGACCGTACGTCGAGTTGTTCTGCCCCTCGTAGTCCATGCCGAACGTCAGCAGTTCGTGCTTTGGACCGGTCCAGCGAAGTTCGGCGTAGCCCTTCGTGAACGGAACCGAGCCTTGGCTGTTGACGCTGCCGTCGAGCTGCTTGAGGTTCACGAGCGGAGAGGACGCGGTGTAGAGGGAGATCGGCAACTCGTTGAGATACGCCCGTTCGGTCGTAGCCGTCAGATAGTATCCGAAGCCGATCGGGACGATTCTGCTGAACGTGATTTCGGCGCCGTAGTAGCGCCCGATCGGGCCGTTGAGTGTCTCCGATTGATAGCACCCGCCTTGAGCCGAGCCGCCTTTTGTCGGGTCGAAGGCAGCCGGACATGTGATGCCGATCGTTTGGCTCATGAAGATGTTGTGGACCGTGTCATTGAAGCCGTCGATCGACAGGATCGAACCGTTGGGTACTCGGAAATCGGCCCCCACGTCGTACGCGACGGTCGATTCCGGCAGAAGCCCCGTGTTGGCGAGTACCACCGTATACTGCTCGTTGTTAGCGGCGTTGGGGATCGTGACGCTACCGAGGCCGGAGATCAGCGATGCATACGGCATCGTGGCCGAGGAGCCGGCGGTGGCGCGAAGAGCGATGTCCGGGTTTGCGCGGTACACGAGACCCACGTGCGGATTGAACGCGCTAAACGAGTTTGGTACGCCGACGAGCGATACGGGTGCGGACGCCGTCGTAGTCGCACAACCCGGCGTGCCTTTGGCAACGCCGTTGGTGCAATTGTTTAGGGCGAAATCGTTCAGGATCGCGGGATTTTCGGTTTGCGCATACGAGTAATAGTGTTCGTAGTACGCACCGAGGCCGAGTTGGAGCCGCGGCGTCACCTGAAACAGCCCCGTGAGCGCGAAGTCGCCGTCGTGGATCTGGGTCGGCGGGATCGAGATGCTCGTGCGGGCTAGGGTCAAAAGCCCGGTGCACCCCGGCTGGACACCCTCTGGTCCCGCGGCCGCCAACGTGTTCGACACGGAGCCGACGACCGTCGCGCACCCCGGATAGGGCGTCGTCGTGTCGCCGGTGGTCGAGAACGTATCATCGGTGTGGTAGTCGTAGCTGAACGTGACGAGATTGTCGCCGAACGGGTGCAGATATTGGAAGGTGAAACCGCGCAGGCGATCGATCTCCGGCTGGCTGAACGGCGTGCCGTAGCCGTACGTCCCGTTGTTGGCTTGGACGCTGGAAGTCGTGTAGCACGGGCTGGCCGCGGTGCACGTCGGAGCGACGGTCGTCGTCGGGTAGACCACCGGGAACGCCGGCGCCGCTGCGCCGATGTACGCCGGCGAAGCGCCTGGTGTCATGTTGGACCCAAAACAAGGGCCCTTCCCAACGCCGCCGTTGCCGGCCGTGGGTTGCTGGAAGACCTCTTGGCAGTTGGCGACGTTCGTAACTTGGTACCAGCCGCCGTTCTCGCCGGGATACTGGTTCTCGATCGCGCCGTTGATGAACCGGTTGATGAGCGCGACGTACGGACGAACCAGGAGCGTGTCGTTGTGGAACGCCGTGCGGAATTCGGCCGTAAACTCAGGTTCGTTGTTCTGAACCTGAGAGTCCGGGAAGAAGGAATACTGCGGGACGGTTTGGCCGATGAGATTGTTAGCGTACGGCGGGTTGTAGACCGACGTGGTCGTGCAGCCAGCGCCGCTAGCCGCGACAAACCCATTGAAGCATTGCTGAATCGTCGCATTGCCCTCGAGGCTGGCATACGACCCGGCTTGCGGTGAGTATTGGCCTTGCAATCCGAGGAATTCGCCCGAGATCGAGGTGCTCGGCGAAAGCCGGTAGCGTGCCTTGAGCAGTTCGCCCTCGAGGGAATAGCGATCGCTCAGATCGCTCTCGTACTGGTCGAGCGCGGTGTACGAAGGGACCTGACCCGTTCCGAGCGGCATCGTACCGAATGTGCCGATGCGGTTCGCCGTGTAATTGTCCGAGGGCCCGTTGTAGCCGGAGTACGTTCTGCCGGCCAAGATCGAGAGACGATTGTTCAGCAGGTTGACGTTGCCGAACATCGAGTAGAAGCCGCCGTTGTAACTATCGAGGCCGCCTTTGACTTCGAAATAGTTATGCGGCGAGAAGTCGCGAGTTTGAAGGTTGACCGTGCCGAAGGCTGATTCGCCGGCCGTCGGCCCATTGAGCCCGGCGCCCTTGAGGACGTCGACCGAATCGAAAATGCCCGACGCGGCATAGTTTGCATTCCAGGTCCCGAAGGTTCCCGGCGAGAGCGGGTGGCCGTCGATGTTCACCTTCGTTTCGGCCCACGTTCCGCGAACGTTGAAGAACAGATTGGCCGTTGAGCTGCTCGTGCGCGCGAGCGTGACGCCAGGCAACTCCGAGACCGTGTCTTCGAGATTGGGGAGGTCGCGTTGCTGAATCACTGCCGAGCTGAGCACCGCAACCGACGACGGACTCGTATTGATCGTGCTGCGTCTCGAGACCGAGACTTGACCGATCGTGCGAAGCGTCGACGAACTCGCCTCGAGCATGCTGATCGTAATGTTGCTCGTCGTCCCGGCCGCGATCGGATATCCGGACGCACTGGCACCCTGGAAGCCGCCCCTATTGACGCTGAGGTCGTAGATGCCGGCCGGCAGGCTGAGCGAGAACGTGCCGTCGCCGATCGTGGTCGTGTTGAACGAACCGTTTGAGCCTTGCGCGTTCACGGTGGCGCCGCCTATCGGCTGATTGGTGTCAGAGTTCGTGACCTTGCCGGTCAGGGTGCCGTTCGTAGACGGAGTAGCCTGAGCGACGTCGGTCTTGGTCGCCGCCGATGCCGTTGCCACGCTGACGGGACCAACGGCGAGGACGACCGCGACAACCGAAGCCGCCAGTCGATGTAAGAGTGACACGAGAGCCTCCCTTGACGAGGAATTGTAGACAATAAATAGTGTACGCGAGCCCTTATCCCGGGATGCGCAAAACTAGCCGCTTCGTTGGGGTCTGAGGGGAGCAGCGGGGTATTGATTAGGCCTTCGCTTGCCCGTCCCTTGCCGGTCGCCTGGATCGCCCGTTCCAAGGAAAAGCCCGCCGGATCGCTCCGGCGGGCCCTTCTTATGGAGTGTCGCGTTAGGTTCTAGTAACCGCCGCCGAAGTTGTGGACCAAGGTGAAGTAAGCGGTTCGAGGGCCGTTGGTGTTCTGATTGGTGAGGCCGACCTGCCCGTTGTAGAGGGGGACCGCGACCCCGGCATACTCGGTTTCGAATGGATTCGCGTAGGCGTTGAACACGTTCTCGAGCGCGACTTGGACGAACGTGTTGTTGCTCCCATGGATCGGGAGGCGCAGCGCTGCGTTCCCGTACCAGAAGGCAGGGACGTTGAGCGAGTTGTTCGGCCCGTAATAGGTTAGGTCGAACAAGGCGAGCCCGCCGCGCGGCGTCCGCCAGTGAGCCTCGAGGTACGCTTGCGAGTACGGCTCGGAGTGGTTGCTGACCGAGTTGTAGCTCCCGACGCCGGCCGTTGCGCTGTTGAGGAAGTTGTCGCCGTTGAGGATCGCGAGGTTCGTGCTCGGAATGCCGGTACACGTCAACGCCGCGGCCCCGGTATAGTAGAGGTTGCAGGGCACGTTGTACGGGTACGCGCGCATGAGTGAGCCTGAGGCGACAAAGCCGAAGCCGACGGTCGGATCGCGACTGATTTTGAGCTCGAGGCCCGAGAAGAGCACCTGGTCCAAGTTCGTGTTGTACGTGCTGATGAGGGTGGGGTTGACGGTCCCGTTGGCGCCGCAGTTTCCGTTGGGAGATTGAAACGCCGGAATCGTGCCGCCGGACTGGTTGCAGACCGTGATGGTCCCGTTGGTGAACGATGAGCTGACGAACTGGTTGTGCACGTGGTTCACATAACCGTCGAGCGACAGGACCGTCAAACCATCGTTCGAGATCCTGAAGTCGCCTCCCAGGTCCTCTTCGAAGCCTGTCTCGGGCTTGATGTTCGGGTTGTTGACGGTGTTCGTCGCGTACCCCGTCGTCGTGCTGTACGATGGCTGGCTCAGGCTTTTCCCTTCCAAGAGATTCAAGTACGCCGGGGCGATCGAGGCGCCCGCGGAGGCGCGGATCGCGATGTTCGGGTTCACACGAATCTCGAGCGCGGCGCGGGGAGCGTCGTAGTTGAAGCTCGAGCTCGTGTACGTGTAGCCGCCGTCTTGCGAGAACTTCGTGTAGTAGTTATCGTAATAGTTGGCGAGGCTCAGGTTGATCTGCGGCGTCAGTTGGAAGATGCCGCGCAGGAGGTACGTCGAGTACCGCACCGCGGATCCGCCGTAGACGGTTGCGCTAACGCCCCCGCCGTTCGCAGACATGAAGGCGGCGCTGGACGTGGTCGGGATGTTCGGGTTGACCGCGCAGAAGTTCGTGAGCCCTGCGACGGTCGAGGGCACGCATGAAGTCGGCGCGCCGCTCCAGCTGAGCGAGTCGCTGGTATCGCTCATCTGGTCGAAGATTGCTGAGATGACGCTGCCGCTCGAGCCGAGGAAGTGGTCGTACTCGATCGTCCCGCCGTGGACGTGGTCTTCTTCCGGCGAGGTGAACGCCGCGTCGCCATATTGGATAGTGACCGGCTGATTGTTGAATGGGGTCAGCGTCGGAGCGATGGTCGGAGAGCCCGATTTCGCGCAGTTCGCACCACTGTTGCTGTAGCCCGCCGGACAGAGATAGGCCAAACCGTTGAGCGTATACGTCTCATAGGCGTTGTAGTTGGGGTTGGTCGTCGCTGGTCCCGTGAGCTCGTACTGGAGGCGGTTGATCGAAGCAGTGTAGTAGCGGCCGAGGAGCGTGTCGTGGCCGACAGTCGTCCGAATCTCGCCTTCCATGATCGGTTCGTTGTCGATCTCGAAGTCGTTCGGTGGGAAGACGTTCTGCCAGGTGTTGACGGCTTGTCCCGCTGTGTAGACCGAGCCATTGTACGTGACCCCGCTCGCCGTGTTTGAGCACGTCGACGGGGTGACCCCCCCCGCTCCGGTGCCGCCTGCGAGCGGGCCGGCCGCAAGGGCGCTGGCCGTTATCCCCGACGGGCAGAAGATCGTCGCGTAGTTGTAGACGTGGTTTCCATTCTGGTCGGCGTAGCTCTGCTCGCCCAAGTAGGTCAGCGTCGCGACCGTCGCGCTCGAAAAGTTGAAGCGCAGCTTCGCGAGTTCAGTGCGGTCGTAGCCGTTGGTATTGACGTTGAAACAGCAGCCGACGAGGGTCGTAGTTGCGATCGTCGGCGCGTTGATCGCGCTCACGGAGGTCCCGGCGATTCCGTGGGTTAGGCCACCGGCCGTTGCATTGATCGTTTGGCAGGTCGCGGCGTTGGCTGCGCTGCCGGTCGCCGGACAGAACAGCAGCGCGCTCGTGCTGATCAATTGGTTGCTGCCGGCATTGTAGAGCGGCCCGGGCGTCCCGTACTGCGCATAGTCGACCAGGATGCCGAGCTTCTTGAAGAAGGTGTTCGAATAACGGATGTTCCCGTTGGTGCCACCGTCCGAGTCGTAGCCGAGCTTGATCTGTCCGGTCTGCGTCGCCGTCGGGTCGAGCGTTCGTATGTTGACCGTCCCGTTGATCGAGTAGTTGATCGTACTTGGCATCGCGCCCGGGCCTTTGTCGACCTCGATGTTCTGCAGAACGTCTGACAAGAAGAACGTCGTGACGAAGTCGCCGAAGTCTTGGACGGCGACCGGGTGGCCGTCGACCAGCGTCGCGGTCTCGAAGCCGAGACCGTCTCGGATCGAAGGGAAGACGATATTGAAGGGATCCGCGTTGTTGACCGACGTTCCGGGGTGATCGTTGACGATGCCCGGCGTCTGATCGATGACGCGCTGCAGTTGCAGTTGCCCTTGATCGATGAATGTCTGTTGCGAGACCGTCGCGATCGACGCCGGCGAGGCGTTGAACTGGCTGCGGCCCCGCGTTACGCTGACGCGGCCGATCTCACGCAGCGACGAGAGCGTGACCGCCGTGAGCGTGACGTTCAGCGGATTGCTCGTTCCGGCGACGATGGCAAAATCGACCGTCGAGGCAGGCTCGTAACCGGTTTTCGCCGCGTTGAACTGGTAGATCCCGGCGAGCAGTTTCAACGAATATGATCCGTCGGGGCCGCTGACCGCCGACGTGTTCGTCGGTCCGACTGCCGTGATCGTCACGCCGGCGACGGTCGCGCCATTAGTGTCGGTGACGGTTCCGCTTACGGTCCCCGTTTGAGAAGCTTGTGCGACGGTCTGCGTGGTCGTAGCCGCCGATGCCGTTGCCGCGCTGACGGGTCCAACGGCGAGAGCGACTGCAACAAGAGAAGCCGTTACTCGAAGTAATAGTGACAAGGTACTCTCCTTGTGAGGGAGTTGCTGGGGTGGCGCAATTGCGCAGGTCTGCGATCTCTCGTCGGAACATCGCCGCGACGTGCGCGTCGCGCGAAGACCCCTGTACCGCGGGTTGCGAGAAACCTGCCCACCGACCGCTTGCCGGAAGGAGCACGGAGGGAGAATTACCGCATAGCCGGAGCGGCCCCTTGCCGCATGATATATTAAATCTGTGCAAAGGTCGTTCACAACGCGCGAGGACCGCGGCTGGGAAGGCGTCGAGCCGGAAGGATACGTCCCCGGTGAGCCCACGAAGGTCGCCCGCCATACGCTCGTCGGCCACCGGAAGGAAAATTCCGGCGACGCCGGGCCGGCGATCGAGGTCCGCTACTTCGAGGTTCCGCCCGGCGCGGTGACGCGTCTAGAGAAGCACGAACACGAGCACTTCGTGATCGTCGGCGAGGGCGTCGGCCACGCCATTGTCGACAATCTCGTCCGAGAGGTCCGCACGCACGACGTCGTCTACGTCGCCCCGCTTCAGCCCCACCAATTCGTCAACCGCGGCGATGCGACGTTCGGATTCTTCTGTATCGTGACGGCCCATCGGGACGTTGCCAGGTTCCTCGATCCCGAAGAGCTGGAGCGCCTGATGGCGACGGCCGCGGGAGCGGTCGCCGATCCGTACGGCGCGCCTCCGCCCCGCAAGGCTTCGACCGCCTAGCCGGACAGCGCGCGGCCTTCGAAGAGTTCGAGCGCTGCGCGCTGCGTCGAGGTCCACGCGATTGTTGCGTCGCCGTCGATTCGCACGAACGTGACGCGCGCGATCGCGCGCAGCGAATCGGCTGGCCCCGTGATCGCCTGTTCCATGGTCGCGCTCGAGCGCCCAAGCGCAACAAGCTTCGACCCAATCCGCAGCGGCTCGTCATAGAAGCACGGCGCGAGATAGCGAACCGAAAATTCGGCGGTCACGTGCGCGAACGCGAACGGGCTCGGTTCTGGATCGCCGGCCGCGATCAGGTGCTGCAGCCGCCCGAACTCGAGATATTCCGGATAGACCGTGTTGCTGACGTGGCCGAGTCCATCGCATTCGCAATAGCGCGGGCGGACGTCGACCGAAAAGCGGAACGAAGCGAGCCACGCCGCTTCGCCGCCGGGCTCGAAGAGCGTCAGCACCTGCTTGGCTTAGCGAAGGTTGATGACCGGCGAGGGCGCCGGTTGGTTGGGGAACGCTTCCTTTAATATCTGTGCGAGCTCGCCGCTCTCGTCCATCGGAGCGAGGATGTCGGTGTCGCCGTAAAACTTTCCGGCGATGAAAACCTTCGGCAACGTCGGCCAGTCCGTCATCTGCGCCAGCACTTCGCGCTTGGGCATGTCTTCGAGGACGTCGACCACTTCGAACGGATACCCGAAGCGTTGGAAAAATCCGATCGTTTCGAGCGTGAAGCCGCAGCGAGGCACTTCCTTGGTTCCCTTGCCGTAGACGAGGATGCGGTGCTCGGCGACTTCGGCGTCGATCTGTTTGCGAATGGCGGCGGGGTCAGACATAGCGATTACTCCAGAACTTCGGTGCGAATGGACATGGCGTGGATGCGCCCGTCGGAGCGGGCTTCTGCGACTGAGGACTCGACCATCCGGTGGCGATCCATGAGCGGTACGCCGGCGAACGCCTTCGAGCGAACGACGACGCTGAAATGGTCGTGCGTCCCGGTCAAATCGGTGATTTGAACTTGCGCGTCGGGGAGGCTCCTGCGGATCAGCGCGCGCATCGCGTCGTCATGCATCATCGGTAGGTTCAACCAAGGGAATAGGACTAAGGATTCAATTCGCGGCGATCGCCGCGAATGGTCCTCCAGAGTTCGCGCGCTTCGCGCAAGGTCTCTGGAAGTATAGGAGCGGCCTTTTCGAGCACGGTCATCGCGCCGCCGGCCGCCACGATGCAGGCAACCCCCACCAAAATCGCCGGGACCCCTTGGAAACGGACGTTCTTTCCGAAGCGGATGCGCGCGCCGCGCGCGATCGCCTCGGGATCGAGCATCGAGAAAAGGCGGCTGGGAAACTCCATCTGCGCGTAGATTCGCCGGGGAGAGGGGGCGTGCCCGCGAAGTGGAGAGGGGCATGCAGGCACCCTTTGCTTGGGATGTCCCGACCGAGTTCAACTTCTCGCGCGACGTTATCGACGCGCTCGGCTCCCAAGCGCGCCGCGGCTTGCTCTTCGTCGATGCGCAGGGCGAGCGCCACGAGGTCGGCTTCCCGGCGATCGCCGAGGCATCACGGCGTTGGGCGGGGGTTTTGCGCGACCTCGGTACCGAGAAAGGCGAACGCGTCGTCGTCGTTCTTCCGAAGATTCCGGCGTGGCTGTACTCGATGCTGGCGCTCTTGCGTATCGGCGCCGTCGCCATTCCTAGCGCCGAACAGTTGCGCGCCAAAGACCTTGCATTCCGCGCGAATCATTCCGGTGCCACGACGATCATCGCGCACGCGAGCAACGCCGCCGAAGTAGACCTGATGCGCGATCAGGCGCGCGGCGTCCATCGGTATCTCCTGGTCGGCGGTCAGGCGCCGGGCTGGACGGCGCTCGACGCGCTCGTCTCCGGTGGTCCCGAGTTTGCCGGCGTGCCGATGCGCCGCGACGACATCGCCTACATCGTCTACACGAGCGGTACGACTAGAGATCCAAAAGGCGTCGTTCACGATTACGCTTACACCTACGCGAAACGCATGCAAGCGCGCTTCTGGCTCGACGCAAAACCGAGCGATTTGGTATGGTGCACGGCGGGAACCGGTTGGGCGAAGTCGCTCTGGAACGTCCTGCTCGGCCCGTGGTCGTGTGGTTCGGCGATCGTCTTGCACGAAGGCGCGTTCGATGCGGCGGAGCGGATGGATCTCATTGCCGATCTCGAGGTAACGGTGCTATGTCAAGCACCGACCGAGTATCGAATCGAAGCGAAGCTCGACCGCCTTGGCGAGCGTTGGAACCTTCCGAAATTACGACACTGCGTTTCGGCCGGCGAACCGCTGAACCCGGAGGTGCTCTCGCGCTGGAAGGATGCGTTCGGGCTCACGATCCTCGACGGCTACGGTCAGACCGAGAACTCGCTGCTCGTCGCAAACCTGCCCGGGATGGACGTGCGGCCCGGTTCGATGGGGAAGCCGACGCCGGGCCACGACATCGGCATCGTCGATGCCGATGGAGCGCTCTGCGAGCCCGGGGTCGTCGGCGACATCGGCGTGCGCGGCGACCCGCCGACGCTCTTCCGCGGCTACTATAAGAACGAAGAAGAGACGCTCGCCGCGCGCCGCGGCGATTGGTACCTGACCGGCGATCGCGCGCAGGTCGATGACGACGGGTATTTTTGGTTCGTTGGACGCGCCGACGACGTGATCTCGTCAGGCGCTTACCGCATTGGGCCGTTCGAGGTCGAGAGCGCGCTGCTCGAACATCCCGCCGTCCTCGAATCGGCTGTCGTCGGCAGCCCGGATCCCGATCGCGGCAACGTCGTCAAGGCGTTCATCGTTCTGCGATCCGGCTACGAACCGAACGACGCGCTCGTCAAAGAGCTGCAAAATCATTGTAAGCGCGTAACCGCGCCCTACAAGTATCCTCGTGAGATCGAGTTCGTAAGCGAACTCCCGAAGACGCGTTCTGGGAAGATTCGCCGCGTCGAGCTACGCCAGCTCGAGTTGCAGCGTAAGGGCGCTACGGCGGCGAGCGGCTTCGTTTAGCAGGATGCTGAAAAACCCCACGCACCAGTCGCCGCAGGTCTTTTCCGCCGGCTCATCGTCGCCGACTCGGTCACAATGCCACGGCATTGCTTCCTCGTCGTCTCCTCGATCCGACGAAAAATCCCAAGCGGCTTTGTGGTACGGGGATTCTTCAGCAACCTGCTGAGAGAGAATAAAAGCAGCATGGAACAGACGCCCCAGCCTACGCCCGAAGGTTCGAAACCGGCCGACACGGATGGCTCCGTCCAGCCGTCGTTGCCGATGGTGATCGTCGTCGGTCCGCACGGCGACGCAAGACCCCTGCAGATCGTTGCGCCCACGGCACCCTCAGCGAGCGCGGAACCGTCAGTGATCGATCCTGCGCCGACGCCGATTGCGCCCCCGGCTGCGGCGGCAGTGACCGCCGCCGCGATCCCCTCGGCGGCGCGGCCCTACCGGCCGATCATTCTTCCCGATGACGAGCCGGAGCAGTTCGATCACGGTCACGGCCGTCCGCTGGTCCTGCTCATCCGGCGCGGTTTGGCTTTTTTCGTCGACACGGTCGGCGTGGGACTCGTCTTCGCGATCTTCGGGTACCACGCGATGCAGACGGGCCATCTGCCGCTGCCTCAAGACGAGCAGGGGATGATCGATTTGTTCGCGCTTTCGTTCGGCGCAGCGCTCGTGTTGCTCTTCCTGTTTGAAGCGATCACCGGGACGTCGATCGGCAAACTGATCTTCGGCCTGCACGTGCGGCGTGTCGGCGGCCAGCGCGCCGGCGTCCAGCGCGTCTTCTGGCGCAACATCTTTCGCATCCTCGACATCCTGCTGATCGGTTTGATCTTGATCCTCGTCTTGCGGCATCGTCAACGCGTCGGCGACAAGGTCTCGGACACGACGGTCGGCCGTTCGCCGATCGGACCGTTCTCGACGATCACGGGCCTCTTGATCGTCGGCGCGTTGTCGTGGGCGATCGTTGAGTACGGCGGCGGAGCGGCGACGTTGCAGGCGCTGCAGACGCAGGTGAAAACGTACGCTCCGGACGCCTATCAGCGCACGTTGACGTTCATCAAGGAGAAAACGACGGCATCGACGCCGGCATCGACGCAGCCGCAAGCTTCAGCCGCACCGGCGGCACAGGCCTCTGCCGCGCCGGCAGCCCAAGCATCGGCCGCGCCGGCGGCCCAAGCATCGGCCGCACCGAAACCCTCCACGGCGCCGACGGCGGTCTGACGATCGTGTCCAAAACGATGCGCGCGGTCCGTTTGAACGAACTCGGCGGTCCGGAGAAACTGCACGTCGAGGAAATCCCGCAACCGCAGCCAGGGCCTGGCGAGATTCTCGTCAAGATCGCGCGGGCGGCGTTCAATCGGCGCGATGTCTTTATCACGCAGGGCCTGTATCCGGGGATCGCGTTGCCGGTGACGCCTGGTTCGGACGGCTTCGGTCATGTCGCGGCTCTCGGTACCGGCGTCACCACCCCGCCGCTGGGAACGCCGGTCGTCATCAATCCCGAGATCGGGTGGGACGACGAACCGTTTACGCTGACCGCCAACGCGCGCATTCTCGGGATGCCGATCGACGGAACGTTCGCAGAATACGTCGTGGCGCCGGCGGAAAACGTCTTTCGTAAACCGGCGAGTCTGAGCGACGACGAAGCGGCGGCGATCCCGCTCGCCGGCTTGACGGCGTATCGCGCGACATTTACGCGCGGCCGGATCACCAAAGACGACGTCGTCTTCATCCCGGGGATCGGGAGCGGCGTCCAGACGATGGTGCTGTGCTACGCCGTCCACGTCGGCGCGAAAACGATCGTGACCTCGGGGAGCGACGAAAAACTGGCGCACGCAAAGGTCCTCGGCGCGAGTGAAGGCGTCAACTACAAGACCAATCCCGACTGGCACAAGGAAGTACGTAGGCTCTCCGGCGGCGGCCCGACGCTCGTCGTCGATTGCAACGGCGGCGAGGTTTTCGCGCGCTCGCTCGACATCGCACGCGTCGGCGCGCGCGTCGTCGCGTACGGCGGGACGAACGGCGACGCGACGATCCGGCCCTTCTCGATCTTCTGGAAGCACCTCTCGGTACTCGGGACGTCGATGGGAAGCCCCACCGATTTCGCCGGCATGTTGAAGCTCTTCGAGGGCGGGCTCAAACCTGTCGTCGATCGCGTTTTCGCGATGGACGATGTCGTCACCGCGGCCGAGCGCGTCCTGCGGGGCGAACAGATGGGGAAGGTCGTCCTCGCGATCGCCTGACGTTTAAAGGCGCTGGGACAGTAGGGGTCTCGACCACGCCTTCAGTTTGCCGTCCGTGGCAAACTTCGACTGCCTCTTGCCTCCTCTCGCGCTTCCAGCGCTCCGGAGGCAATTCACACGATCTCGACCCCTAGTGCCCCAGCGCCTTTACTTGGGTTTTAGCTCTTGGTGCACTGGTCGGACGACGCTTGCCCCTTGGTGACGTTCGCGCTGGTCGTTTTCGTGTCGCTGACCTTCGTGATGGTCGTAAGTCCGAGCGGTTGGCCGTCGGATGAGTACGTATCGGTCCAGACTATTTTGTTGCCCTTCCAACCGGGCGACGTCGACATTCCGAAGCCGCCGAAGTTGCTGATTCCGAACGTGTACCACTGCTTCTTCACGGTATCGTAACCGAGCCATCCCTGGCTGACGAGCGTCGTCGTCCGCGCCTTGTCGAAGGGCTTCGACGTGCTGTTCGTCAGCATGTAGTGACCGTCGAGCGTCATCGTGTTCACGTCGGTCTCCGTCCGCCCGGAGCCGCGTCCCATCGTGTTCTTGACGGTCTTGCAGTTCCAGGTGCCGAGCAAGAACTGCATCGACGAGAAATCGGGCTTGAGGTTGGGGACCGGTGTCGCCTGTTGCGCTGAGGCCATGCTCGTCGCGCAAAGCGCGGCAACGAACGCTGCGCCCAAAAAGCGAGAAAACATCATGAATTGCTACCCTTTCAAAGGCTTGGTTAGCGGTATGGTCGCCTGCTTTGCTATGCTTTCAGAGCGCACCTTGGAGCCGGGTTAGCGCAGCGCGTACTCTTCGATGGTCGTGACGGTGCGGTCGATGCCGAGCTCCGCGGCGGCGACGGCGCGGCTCGAAGGATCGACGATGCGCGAAAGATCGGGGTTGAGGATCGTCTGCTCGCTCGACGTCGGCGCGCGATCGAGCCGGCGCGACCGGACGCGGCCTTCTCGTTCGAGCGCGATGAAGTAGGCGAGGACCTGGCGCGCCGCCGCAGGCCACAGCGGCTGCGGGATCGCGTGGTAGACACGTTCGACGATCGCCGAAATCGTCGCCGGCCCTTCCTCTAGTACCGCGACGATCTCGCGCTCGCGGTTTTTTCGGTGCTCGATGTACTCGTCGAGTTTTGCGAGCGGATCTTCGACGCTCTCGCCGTGCCCGCCGTCGATCCGGCGCGCTTCGGGGAACTCGCGGCGCAGCCGGTCGAGCGTCGCTTGGTAATCGCGCATGTCGCCGCCGGGAGGTGCGATGACGACGGTCCCGCTGCCGAGGATGACGTCGCCCGTGAAGAGCGCGCGCTCGTCGCCGAACCAGAAGACGAGGTGATCGCGCGCGTGCCCCGGCGCGTAGATCGCCTGGAGGGCGATGTCGCCGAGGACGAGCCGCTCGCCGTCGGCGAGCTCACGATCGTGTGGGAAGCGCGCCTCGGGATGCGCGTAGACAGGAACCTTCGTTCGCTCGGAAAGGAGGCGCGCGCCGGGCGCGTGATCGGGGTGGCCGTGCGTCACCGCGATAGCGCCGATCGTCCAGCCGTCGATATCGGCTTCGGCGCAGATCGCGTCGATGTGTTCGGGCATCGCGGGGCCGGGGTCGATGACGATCGCGCGACCGTCGCCGGCATCGATCAGATAGGTGTTCGTTCCGTCGAGCGTCATCGGCGACGGGTTGGCGGCGCGAACCCGCTTGATGTGCGTGTGCTTCACCCGCGGCACCCCCGCCTCCGGCTCGCGCGGGTATACGCCGCCTCCGTGCGGCTCACCAGGTCTCTGCTCCACTGACGATCTCGCGTTCGCCGTCGCGACGGATGACCGGTGTGATCGCTGCGATCGTTCGCGTCCGCGCGTGTGCAAATAGCGCTTCGATCGTTTCGAACGACATCAACCGTTCGAGATGCTTGCGCGTCGGAAATGGAATCGCCATCTCCCCGGCTTGGGCGCGCGCGACCGCGGTGGCCGGCGCGATCCAGACGCCGTCGTGGACTTCCATCGCGTCGGCCGATGCGATCTGGCCGGCGGGCGCCCTGGCGATGAAGAAGTGGGTGTCGAAGCGTAGCGGTTCATCGACCGGCGTGATCCAGTTCGAGTAATACGCGAGTTCGCGGGCATCCAGAACGAGCGCTTCCCGCTCCAAGAGCGTCGCGAGCGATGCTCCGTGCGAGTACTCATCGCGCAAGCTCGTCAGCCGCTCGGTTGCGAGGTTTGCGGCGAATCCACCGGAGTCGCAGGCGACCAAGACGCCCGCCTCTTCGAACAATTCGCGCAAGGCTGCAAGGGTGAACTCGTCGCCGATCCCGTCGACGGATTCGAAGAGTCGCGCGCGCATCGCGTCGCTGCGGTCTCCCTCATCGACCGTGCCGCCGGGAAAGACGTATGCGTCGGGCATGAACCGCGCGTGCGAGCTGCGCCGGGTCAAATAGACGAGCAAGCCGCCGCCGTCGCGCGAGCGGACCATCATCACGGTCGCGGCCGGGCGAGGCGTCCGCGGGAGACTAAAAGCGTTTTCCAACGTTCGCCCGCGCTTCGTCGCCGTTTTGGCGCCGGCCCGCGGCTTGGCCTAAATCCGTTCCGGCCTGCGCTCCGTTAGACGGTTGTAACGCACCCCAAGAAAGGACCAGAGGCATTTTCATGAACCGTTTTCGTCCCGTTTTCGCGCTCGCAGCGTTCGTCGCGTTGATCGCGGCCACGCCGAACGGCGCACGCTTCGGCGGCTCCGTCGACGGCGGCGCCCCGAACCTGCAGAACACGCTTGCGCTCGTCATCGCCGGCGGCGGCCCCAAGGACTTCAGCACCGTCACCCTGTTCGGCGTTCTCGCCGGCGACAAAGCGACCGCCGAGGAAGGCGCCCTCACGCAGAAATACGGCAAAGAGAAATTCGGTCAGTTCATCACGACCTTCAACTTCGTGATCAACGACTCGCTCGCGATCGTCACGAAGGCCGGCGTAAAGCTTCCGGCAACGCCGAGTCCCGATCCGAAGGACGGCAAAGCCCTCTCCCTCGCGCTCTACGGCGACGGGACCGACGCGGCGACCAAGGGCTTCAACGTCGAGTACATGCTCGATCATCTGGTGACCCATCCCGTGCACGTCCAAGTGATGAAGGACATCGACGCCAAGTACGGCGAGCAAGCCGATGCCGACTACCACGTCATCTTGACGCAAGTCATGCACGACCTCGCCTCGGTCTACGCTCCGCCGAGCAAAATGTAATCTCGTTTACCGGTTAAGAGACCGCGGCATGTTTGCGCCGCGGTCTCTTAATTTTAAATCAAGCGCCGCCGCAGAGATGGTCGGAGTTTGCGCCGTTAAACGACGCCTTCAACCGCTGATCGTACGCCGAGTAGATGCGGCCGCGATTGTCCTTACTTGGATTGCAACCGTTCCCGGCGACGGGCGTTTGCGTCAAGCACAGTTTCACCACGTCACCGGCGTGTGCGCGCGATATCGGGGAACCTGCCGAGGCGAAGCGGTCGACGATCGTCGCGTGGGTGTTCTTGAAGCTCGAGACGCCGAGCGTCGAGGCGAACACGACGACATAGCCGCTTCCGGCTTGGCCCGGAAAGTAGAACTCGGTCTTCGAGATCTTCGTTTGAACGCAAGACGCCGCCGAAGCGGGCGCAGCGTAGATTGCGAAGTTCGCGGTTACGAGTGCGAACGAAGCCGCGAGGGCCGGAATAAAGCGCATGGATATTCCTCCTTAATGAGTCATGACGGGCGCAAGCCGAAGAGCAAGATGAGCAGGAGCAGCCAGTTGACGACGTGAGAGGCCCAGCAATACGGGCAAGGGCGGCGTGTCTGGAAGAGAAGGCTGTACGCCAAGTAGAGCGAGGTTCCGGCGGCCGCGAGGGCGGCGGCCAGCGCCGCGTCCCACACGACGGGCCGGTCGAGGAACCCTAGCGATGCGACCGGGCCGAGATAGTAGGCGAGCCCGACGATTGAGTTCGGGAGCCCTCCAAAGAGCTTCGCCCGCGGCGATTTGACGACGCTCGGGCCGCGAACCTCGCCCCGAGCCGCGCGCCACGACTTGTTTGCCATGAACGCGGAGGCGTAGAGTCCGGCGCCGCAAAGCAAGAGCATCGTGGCCGTTAGCCCTGTTCTCAAGTGAGCGCCTTTTGGCGCCGTGCGGAAGCCGCTTTCATTTTTTTCAGCTCGTTCGCTGTTGCCGCGGCGGTCATCCGTCACAGGGCCTCGATCGAAGCGCTGCTCGGCACGATCGGACCGCTGGCCTATCCGGTCGCGATCCTGGTGTTCGCGCTCGTCGCGTCGGCTCCGTTCTCGGTGACCGATGCACTCGCGGTCATGAACGGGGTTCTCTTCGGACCGCTGTGGGGTTCGCTCGTGAACGCGATCGGGCTCGTCTTCGCGGCGCTCATCGGTTATGCGCTCGCCCGCCGAACCTCGCAGCTCTTGGAGTTGGAGGGGAATCTCCAACGTCTGCCGCGCTGGATCACGCGCTTCAGGGTCGGCTCGCCGCAATTCTTGCTCTCCCTTCGCGTCATCCCGGGTTTGGGGGGAACGCTCGCGACCCAAGTCGCGGCTGCGTTTCGCGTTCCGATCTTCGTTCATGTCTGGACGATGTGCGCGATCGCGATTCCGATCTGCACGATCCTTGCAATCTTCGGCGATCGAGCTTCGCTGGCGGTGCAAGTCTATTACCAGGCGCATCACCCGCACGTTCCCGAAAGGTGGCGGCACCTGTTCCGCCGTCGCGGCCCTGAGGAACCGGTGATCATCGTGCCGCCGGAGCCGCACCCAAGGCCGGGTTACTTCCCGTGAGCGTCGTTCTCGTAGCTGATGCCCCAGCGCTCGCCGGCGTCTGCGCGACGGTCGCAGTGGCCGAGCGCGTCGCATTGGACACCGAGTTTCACAACGAGAAGTCGTATGCGGCGCGCCTGATGGTCGTGCAGCTCGCCGTCGGCGACGACGTGTTCATCGTCGACGCGCTGCGGTTGCGCGATCTACGCGAGCTTGCCGAGGCGCTGGCTCAGACGACGGTGGTCGGACATGCGCTGCAGAGCGATCTGAAGATTTTCGCCGATCGTTACGGCGCTTTGCCGGCAGCGGCGTTCGACACCCAGTTGGCTGCGGCGTTTTGCGGGTTCGGGTTGGCGATCTCGCTCGCCGATCTCATTCATACGATCACCGGCGTGCGCCTTCGCAAGACGCAAACGGTCAGCGATTGGAGCACGCGGCCGCTTAGCCCAGCGCAGATCGACTACCTCGTCGACGACGTGCGTCATCTTTTCACGGTAGCCGATGAGCTGCGGGCGCGCCTCGAACGGAGCGGCCGCCTGAGTTGGTTCGAGGAAGACGTGAAGCCGCTCGTCGATCCGGAGACGTACCGCACCGATCCCGAGCGGTTGTATCTTCGCGTCCCCGGTGCGATGCGCCTGAATCGGCGCGAACTCGGCGTCCTGCGCGAACTCGCGCAACTCCGCGACACGCTCGCGCGCGAACGCGACATCCCGCTCAAGTTCGTGATCCCCGACGATGTGATGGCTGGGATCGTCGCGCTCCGTCCGGCGACGCGCGACGACCTTGCGCAATTGCGCCGCCTCGATGGCGGCGCACGGAAAGCCTACGGCGATCGCATCGTCGAGGCGGTAGCGCGCGGTTTGGCGTTGCCTGACGACCAATTGCCGCGCAAACCGGCGCGCCCGTCGGGCGCGGAACGCGACGCGATCGTCGCCTGCCTCTCGGTCCTCGTTAACGCGATCGCGGGCGAAAACGAATTGCCCGCCGCGTTGCTCGCACCGCGCGCCGCGCTCGAGCGTGTTGCGCGCGAGCTGCCGGCGACTCCTGAGGCGCTCGCCGCAGCGCTGGACGCGACCCCGTGGCGTGCGGCACTCATCGCCGAGCCGCTGTACGCCCTGCTTTCCGGCGAGGTTGCATTGACGGTCGCCGGGGCTCGGCGCGGAAACCCGCGCGTTCAACGCGTATCGACGGCGCCGGTTCGACCCGGGGGCGCGTCGCCGGAATAGCGAAGGCCCCGCGCGCTATGCAGAACGGGCATCCCGACAGTTTCAAGTCACGCGGCACGCTCGCGGTCGGCGGCCGGAACTACACGATCTTCCGCCTCGACGCGCTCGCGCGCGCGGGCTTTGAGGTCGGGCGGCTCCCGTATTCGATAAAGATCTTACTCGAGAATTTGCTCCGCTTCGAAGACGGCCGAACCGTCTCGAAAAGCGACATCGACGCGCTCGCCCGCTGGTCGCCGCAGGCCCCGAGCGATCGTGAGATCGCCTTCCGGCCGGCCCGCGTCCTCTTGCAAGATCTCACGGGCGTTCCGGTCGTCGTCGATCTCGCGGCGATGCGCGACGCGATGGCGGCAATGGGCGGCAGCGCGCGCGCGATCAATCCGCTGCAGCCGGTCGAACTGGTCGTCGACCACTCGGTGCAGGTCGATCGCTTCGGGTCGAGCACTGCGTTCGCCGAGAACGCTCGGCTCGAATTCGAGCGCAATCAGGAGCGTTACTCGTTTCTCAAATGGGGCCAAGGCGCGCTCGACAACTTCCGCTGCGTTCCGCCCGACACGGGGATCGTCCATCAGATCAACATCGAGTACTTGGCGCGCGTCGTGTTCGGCGTCAACGCCTCGGACGGCCTCGCCTATCCCGACACCGTAGTCGGGACCGATTCGCACACGACGATGGTCAACGGCCTCGGCGTTCTCGCGTGGGGTGCCGGCGGTATCGAGGCCGAAGCGGCGATGCTCGGTCAACCGGTGACGATGCTGATCCCCGAGGTGATCGGCTTCAGGCTGACCGGGAAACTGCGCGAAGGCGTGACCTCGACCGATCTCGTCTTGCGCGTCACCGAGCTCTTGCGCAAGCAGGGCGTGGTCGCCAAGTTCGTCGAGTTTTTCGGTGCAGGGCTCTCCAATTTGGGGGTCGCCGACCGGGTGACGATCGGGAACATGTCGCCTGAGTACGGCTCGACGGTTGCGATCTTCCCGATCGACGATCATACGCTGAGCTACTTGAAGTTGACCGGCCGCAGTGCCGAGCAGACGGCGCTCGTCGAAGCCTATGCGAAAGCACAGGGATTGTTTCGCACCGATGCCTCGCCGGAACCGATCTTCAGCGCGAAGCTCGAACTCGACTTGTCGACGGTGGAACCGAACATCGCCGGCCCTCGCCGGCCGCAAGATCGCGTCGCGCTGGGCGACGTCAAGAGCGAATTCAACCGCGCCCTCCTCGAGTGGCAGCAAGCGCGCGCCGTCCCCGGAAACGGGAAATCGGTCGAATACGGCGCTGCGCGGATGGAAGATGAGGGTGGCGCGATCTCCGTCGCGGCGTATCCCGAGACAGGTCTCTCCGACGGAGCGGTGGTCATCGCCGCGATCACCTCGTGTACGAACACCTCAAACCCCGCGGTGATGATCGGCGCGGGACTGCTCGCGCGCAACGCGCTCAAACGCGGGCTGCAAAGCAAGCCTTGGGTCAAGACGAGCCTCGCGCCGGGTTCGAAGGTCGTCACCGAATATCTTGAAAAAGCGGGGCTCGCGACGTATCTGGACCAGTTGGGCTTCAGCCTTGTCGGGTACGGGTGCACGACCTGCATCGGCAATAGCGGCCCTCTTCCGGACGATGTCGCGCAAACCGTCGCCGATCACGATCTGATCGTTGCAGCCGTCCTTTCGGGCAACCGGAATTTTGAGGGCCGCATCCACCCGCAGGTTCGCGCGAACTACCTCGCTTCACCGCCGCTCGTCGTTGCCTATGCGCTCGCGGGACGGATGGATGTCGATCTCACGCGCGAGCCGCTCGGCGTCGGAAGCGACGGAAAGCCCGTTTACTTGAATGAGATCTGGCCGTCGAACGCCGAGATCGATCGGACGATCGCCGATTCGATCTCAGAAGCGATGTTCCGCAAGCAGTATGCCGACGTCTTCACCGGCGACGACAACTGGCGGGCGATGCCGGTTCCGCAGGGCGAGCGCTACGCTTGGGATCCGAAGAGCGAGTACGTCAAGCAGCCGCCGTACTTTGCGGGGATGCCGGCAGAGCCCGTTCCGCCGGGCGACATCGTCGGCGCGCGCGTGCTGGCCGTGCTCGGCGACAGTGTGACGACCGACCACATCTCGCCGGCGGGTTCGATCGCGAAGAACAGCGCCGCCGCGAAGTATTTGATGGAGCGAGGCATCGGGCCCGCGGAGTTCAACTCGTATGGTGCCCGTCGCGGCAACCACGAGGTGATGATGCGCGGGACGTTCGCGAACGTGCGCCTCAGGAATTTTCTCGTACCCGGCGTCGAGGGCAGCGTGACGCGGTACTTTCCCGACGGATCCCAGATGTCGATCTTCGATGCGGCGATGCGCTACAAGCAGACCGGAACGCCGCTGATCGTTCTGGCCGGCAAAGAATACGGTGCGGGGTCGTCGCGCGATTGGGCGGCGAAAGGTCCGATGCTCCTCGGCGTTCGGGCCGTGATCGCGGAGTCTCTGGAACGGATTCACCGTTCGAATCTGATCGGGATGGGGCTTCTTCCACTCGAATACCTTGCCGGCGAGACGCGCGATACGCTTGGGTTGAGCGGCGGAGAGGTCTTCGAGATTCGCGGACTCGGCGAGCGGATCGCGCCTCGCACCCGTTTGAAGGTCCGCGCGACGCGTGCCGACGGAACTTCGAAGGAGTTCGAGGCGACTGTGCGCATCGACACGCCCGATGAATCCGAATATTACCGCCATGGCGGCATATTACAGTACGTCTTGCGGCAGCTTCGTAGTCGGTGATCGCGGGGCACAAATACGCGGCGCTCCTCTCGTTCGAGGGGCCCGACCGCTATGCGTCGGTCGGCGGACTGGCGACGCGCGTAACGTCGCTCGCGAAGGCTCTCGGCGTGGCTGGGGTCGAGACGCACCTGTTCTTCGTCGGAGATCCGGCCGCGCCGGCCGTCGAACCGTTCGGGCAGAACGTCACCTTACGCCGTTGGTCTCAATGGATCTCGGCGTACCACCGGCGCAACGTCTACGACGGCGAAGAGGAGAAGGTCAACGATTTCCGAGCGACGGTTCCGCAGGTCGTCGCCGACGAGATCGTCGCGCGGGCCGACAAGGAGGGCGAACGTACCCTCGTGATCGCCGAAGAGTGGCAAGCTGCGGAGGCGACGATCGCACTCGATACACTTCTGCGAGCGCGCGGCCGGCGCGCCGCGGCGACGATCCTCTGGAACGCCAACAACACCTACGGATTCGAGCGGATCCCTTGGGTCGCGCTGCAGCAGGCGGCGGCGATCACGACCGTCAGCAAGTACATGAAGTTCGAGCTCGGACGCTGGGGCGTTCCGGCGCTCATCGTCCCCAATGGAATCGACGATGAGTTGCTCGACGGTCCGCGGCCGGCGACGATCGGCCGCCTCCGCGCCGCCTTACGTGGGAAGCCGGCGCTCTTCAAAGTCGGGCGATTCGACCCCGACAAAAACTGGATTCAAGCGATCGATGCGGTCGCCGAGTTACGCGCGACGGGACTCGAGCCGCAACTGGTGGTGCGCGGGGGAAGCGAGCCGTACGGCGACGTCGTCTTCCGGCGAGCGCGCGAATGCGGCTTATCGATCGAACGCGTCGATGCCGACGGCGACGATTTCGACGCTCTCGCCACGGCGCTCGCCTCGAGCAGCGCCGACGTTGTCGACTTGCGCGCCTTTCTCCCCGACGCGACGCTGCACGCGCTCTATGCCGCCTGCGATGCCGTCCTCGCCAACAGCGGTAAGGAACCATTCGGCCTTGTCGGCCTAGAGGTGATGGCGGCAGGCGGGATCCCGGTCTGCGGTTCGACGGGCGAAGACTACGCCGAACCGTTTGTCAACGCGCTCGTCTGCGACGGCGAGGACGGGCGCGAGCTCGCCGAATACCTGCGAGCACTCTCCGCCGACGAGCAACTGTGCGATCGGATACGCCAAGCCGGCTATGCGACGGCGACGCGTTATGTCTGGGCGAGCGTTCTGCAGTTGTTGGCGCTGAAGTTGGAGTACGTCATGCGGGTGAGGACGCGGTGAGCGTGCGTTACAAACTCGCCGATCGGATCGCGATCGTGACGATCGACCGGCCCGAGCGGCGCAATGCCGTCGACGGCGAAACCTCACAGCGACTGTACGGCGCGTTCGGACGCTTCGAAAGCGACGCCGACGCCGACGTCGCGATCTTGACCGGCGCCGGCGGAACGTTCTGTTCGGGCTTCGATCTCAAGTCTTTCGCGAGCGACGAATTGCCGGCGCTGGATGCGGCCGGCCCCGGTCCGATGGGCCCGACCCGGATGATGCTCTCGAAGCCGGTCATCGCCGCCGTCGAGGGGTACGCCATCGCCGGCGGGATGGAACTCGCGCTGTGGTGCGATCTGCGGGTCGCGGCGAGCGATGCGGTGTTCGGGCTCCTCAACCGGCGCTTCGGCGTGCCGCTCGTCGACTTGGGGACGATCCGCCTCCCGCGGCTCATCGGTCAGAGCGTCGCGATGGATCTGATTTTGACCGGGCGTCAAGTCGGGGCCATCGAGGCGAAGCAGATCGGGCTCGTGAACCGCATTGCGCCGCAGGGCGAAGCATTGAACGCGGCGCTCGCGCTCGCGCTCGAGCTTGCCGCGTTTCCGCAGATCGCGCTGCGTAACGATCGGATGTCGGCGATCGAGCAATGGTTCATGGATAGGTCCGAAGCGATCGAGAACGAGATTCGACGCGGCCTGCTGACGATCGAGAGCGGCGAGCCGCTCGCGGGTGCCAAGCGCTTCGCCGCCGGCGAAGGGCGTCACGGCGCCTGATGTGAGCGGCGTCACACCGGCCTCGGCCCGTCGTGATGACGCTCATTGAAGGCCCGCGCTGCGACGGCCGAAGAGGATAGAGACGCACTCTGGAGGCGCCGTTGGAAACATCGACCCAAGAAGACTTTCTCAAGCGTTGTGAACGCGTGAGCGAATTTGCTCATCGCGCCGGCTTGACGCTGACGAAGATGCCGCAAGCTTTTGCGGTGATCGTCTCGCTAAATGGGACGTCCGTAGAATTCCCGATCGTCACCGACGCCAGCGATTGGCGCGAAACGACGCCGGAGGAAGCGTTCTACTGCGCGGTCACCGACGCGTTCGCATGGTGTTCGGCGCGACCCGGAGAGGCGGCCTTTGCGACGCTCGATGCGATCGAACGCAGCGAGATACCGGTGATACAGCGTGACCTCGAAGAGCAGATGGCACGCGTCCGCGCTCTGACCGAGCTTCTCGGTGGTACCGATGTGCTGCGGCGGCTCTGGGAAGCAGCCGGCATCGACCCGAACGCCGCCGCTTCGATCGACGTACGCTAGGGCGGAATTGGGCTCCGTAGCGGGAGGCTGATAAGAATCGCGGCGGCGATGAAGGCGGCGATGCAAACGAGAAAGGCTGCGCTGAAGCCGGCGACGTCGATTATCCGTCCGGCAACGATGGGTCCCAGGGCCGAGGCGATCGCGACGATCGCGTTCTGGCCCGCGAAGATCGTTCCGTAATCGTGCCGCCCGAAGCGTTCGGCGACGATCGCCGCGCGAAGCGGCGCCGTGGCCCCGTAAGCGATTCCGAAGAGCGCGATGTACGCAACTGCCCCCGCGACGTCCCGAGAATAGATCAGCAGCACGACGCCGGCGCCTTCCAGGACGAAAGCCGCCGCTAGCAACGTCGCCGTTTTCACCCGCGCGCCCAGGATCGCGATCAACCAACGGCCCGGTAGATAAGCGATTCCGAGGAGTCCGACGATGGTCGCGGCGAGCGGCGGCGCGATGCCGCGTGCGATCAAGTACGCGACGTGCTCGAGAAGGATCACGGTACTTCCGAAGTATGCGAGCGAGAGCGCGCCGGTCAAGAGCCAAAACGAAGCGCTGCGCGCGGCGCGCGAGAATCCCGCTCCGCTCTCCGGAGTCCAACTCCCGGCTTCTCGCGCTCCGTCGGGATGGAGCCCGAGATCCTCGGGGTGACGCCTGACGACGAGCGCGTGGAGCGGGAACGCGATGCAGAGTTGGACGCATCCGAGGAGCACGAGCGTTTCGCGCCAACCGAATGCGGCGATCGACCAACCGGCGAGCGGATACGCGATCGGCGACGCGAGCGCGCCCAAGAACGTCAGCAGCGAAAGCGCCGCCGCGCGCCGGCGGTCGAACCAATTCGCGACGACGGTGAACGAGACGGGATAATAGGTGAGCGCCGTCCCGACCCCGAGGCCGATGGCCCACAGGAGGTCGAATGCGACGAGCGTGTGCACGCGCGACAGCGCGAGCAACGCGAGGCCGGACAGGACCGATCCGAGCGACATCAACACCCGCGCGCCGAAGCGATCGAGCGCGCGGCCGAGCGCGACTCCCGCAAGGCCCGAGACGAGTACCGTCCCCGAGTACGCCGCGCCGATCGCCGCGTTGCTCCAACCGAGCTCGTGCGAGATCGGCGCGACGAGCAAGCCGAAAAGATACTGGCTCGTTCCGTACGAGATGATCGTCGTCACGCCGAGCGCGCTGACGACCGTCCATCCGTAGTAGTGGCGCCCGCTCAGGCTTGGACCAACTGCTCGATCCGACCGCAGACGTCGCCGATCAACCGATCGGCGTCTTCGCCCGTGGCGCCTTCGGCGTAGACGTTGAGCGTCGGATCCGACGCGTCGGGTAGGACCAGGAACCAGGCATCGCCGTCGATCCGGACGCGCACGCCGTCGAAGAGCTCGATGTCGCGACCTTGATTCTCATCGACGATCGTGCGCATCACCGCGCCCTTGCGTTCCCAGGGACACCGTATCGCGCGGTGGCGGAAGAACCAATCCGGGAGCAGGTCGTTGAGCTCGTGGAGTTTGCGGCCCTCGGCGGCGAGCAACTCCATCACCTTGACGATCGCGTAGAGCGCGTCGAATGCCGGCTGGAACTCGGGGAAGACCGGCTCTTGGTTGACGCCGCTCGCGTAATCGATCGACTCGCGCTCGGCGTCGGCGAGCGCCATCATCGAGCGCCGATCGCTGCGAGCGCGCTTGACGTGCGCACCGATCGACTCAGCCAGGCGTTGAATCGCGTCGGGCGTCGTGACCGGAACGGCGATGCAGGCGCCGGGTTTCGCCCGGCCGACGAGCAGCGTGATTAGCGCGAGCAGCCGGTTCCCGGCGATCACGCGGCCTTGGTCGTCGATCAGCGCGCACGTTTCGCCGTCGTGGTCGACCAGGACGCCGAGATCGGCGCCGAGCGTCAACGTGACGTTGCGAAGCTGTTCGATGTAGCGTTCGCGATCGATCCGGAACGTGCGCGCCTTCGCTTCGTCGTAATATGCGTCGAGCGCGACGATGTCGACACCGAGGTTCGAGAGGATGCGCGGCAGCACGATCGAGGCGTTTCCGTAGCCGTAGTCGACGACGACCTTGAAGTTCGCCTTCGGCAGCGCTCGGGGCTTGAGCGCGCTCAGGAATTCCGAGGTGTAAATCTCGAGCGAACGTGCCGGGAAGGCGAGATGCCCGACTTCGTCCATCGCCGTTCGCCGGAAATCTTCTCGGAAGAAAAGGTTTTCGATCTTCCGCTCGGTCGTTTTGTCGACGTTGATCCCGCTTCCGTCGAGCAACTCGATGAGAAGCGCGTTCGGGTCATCAGGACTCACGCGCGTGTGGACGCCGCCGTCGGCGCCCATCCGGGTCGCATAGCGCGCGAGCGGGAGCGGGATCGCGCGCAGGTCCTCGACGTTGACTCCGACCGAGAGCAAACCGGAGATGACGCAGCGATTCATGATGCGAGCGGCCGGATGCTCGTCGCGGCTCGTCATCACCGAAAGCCCGTGTTTGAGATGCGAGCCGAACGCCTGGCCGAGCTTCATCGTGAACTCCGGGGTGATCTCGACGTTCGCGAGGCCCGTCACGCCGACGCCGCCGAAGAGCGAGCCCGGCCATTTGATCCCGTAGATCAGCGACATCGAAACGACCGCGCCCGAGCTGACGTTCTTGTCGGGCCACAGCCTTATGTTCGGGCGCACGACGGCGCCGCTTCCGATGACGCAGTTGCTCCCGATCACCGTCCCTTCGCCGATGGAGACGTGACTCTTGACGATGTTGCGGTCGGCGAGCGTACAGCCGGAGAGCGAGCTCGACTCGCCGCAGTAGGTGTCCGACCACATGATCGTACGCTGTAGCCGCGCGTTCTTCCCGACGATCGTCGCGTTGCCGAGCACGGTCTCCGGGCCGATGACCGCGCCATGCTCGAGGACGACGTTCTTTCCGAGTACTACGGGCGCGAGCAATTGCACGTCGGAGTCGATGCGGCAGTCCTCGCCGAGCCAGATGCCGGGCGCGGTCTGCGTCCCCGGAATCGTGACCCGCACCTTTCCATTCAAAGCGTCGTAATTCGCTTGTTGGTACTGTTGCAGGTTACCGATGTCGGTCCAGTAGTCTTGGGTCACGTAGCCTTGAACCGGCCGGCTCTCGTGTAACATCCGCGGGAAAATGTCGCGCGAGAAGTCGTAGTTCTTCCCCCGTTCCATGTAATCGAAGATACTTGGGTCGAGGACATAGATTCCCGTGTTGATCGTGTCGGAAAATATCTCGCCCCACGACGGCTTCTCCAAGAACCGGGTGATGCGCTGGCCCTCGTCGATGATGACGACGCCGAACTCGAGCGGGTTGCTGACGCGCCGCAGCGCGATCGTTGCGGCGGCGCCGGTGCGACGGTGATCCGCGACGAACGCATCCAGGTCGAGGTCGGTCAACGCATCGCCGGAAATGATCAGGAACGGCTCGTCCCGCAGGAGATGTTCTGCGAGTTTGACGGCGCCGGCCGTTCCGAGCGGCGTATCCTCGACCATGTACGTCATCGCCACGCCTAAGGCCGAGCCGTCGCCGAAGTAACTCTCGATCTCGTCGGCGAGGTAGTGCAGGGTCGCGATGATTTCGGTAATCCCGTGCTTGCGGAGGAGGTCGATGATGTGTTCCATCACTGGTTTGTTGGCGACCGGTGCTAGCGGCTTCGGACGGCGCGAGGTGAGGGGACGCAAGCGCGAACCCTCTCCACCCGCCATGACAACCGCCTTCATGCGCCGCGTCCTCCTCGAACGATCTGGTTCAGCCGAGCGGCCAGCCCTGTGAGTCGTTCGTCCTGCGTAAGCGCGTCGACGGCGAGCCCGCTCCTCCGACGCCAATTCGGATACTCGGTGAGGGTTCCCGGTACGTTGACTTGGTCGAGTTCGCCGGAAACGTCGTCGAATTGAACTTGTACGATCCGCGCCGGGGATCTCGCCAGAAAGCAATACGCGGCCGCGACCAGTGAGGCGTACGCGCCGGCGTCTGAGCGCCGCTCGTCGAGCGCATCTTGTAACCGCGTGACGCTTTCGGCGTCGAGTTCACCGGCTGCCCGCAGGGCCTCGAGCAGATGACTCGCGTCGATGCGGCGGGCCGCCGCCGCGGCCTGCGCCGCATCTTTCTCCATGAGTCCGGCGCGTAGCCGAACGTCGATGTCCCGCCCCAGCGCCCAGCCGAGCAGCGTCGGCAGGTCGTGGGTCGTCGCCGTCGCGAGTGCGTTTGACGGGTAGCGCTCGGGCGAGCAAAAGCTGCCGTCCCAGTCGCGTTCGAAAAGCAAAGGGCGATACGACAGGATCCCATCCGCTTCCATGCACTCGCGAAATCCGTCGGGGACGGTTCCGAGATCTTCGCCGACGATCGTGCAGCGCGCGCGGACGCTCTCCGCTGCGGCGACGCTGCGCATCGTCTCGAACGGATAGGCCACGTACGCTCCGTCCGTCGGCCGGCCGCCTCGCGGGATCCAAAACAAACGTTGCATCGACATGACGTGATCGATCCGCAGCGCCCCCGCATGCGCCATGTTGCTGCGCAAGAGGGCGGCGAAAATCGCGCCGCCCTCGCGTTCGAGCGATCCGGGATCGAGCGGGGCAAGATTCCAGTTCTGCCCGAGCGGCCCGATCGGGTCGGGCGGCGCGCCGACGGTGTAGTCGAAAACGTAGCGCCGTTGCTCCGACCAGACGTCGGCGCTGTTGAGATCGACGCCGACCGCCAGGTCGCGGTAGAGCCCGATGGAAAGATCGCGCGCCGCGTGGGCAGCGGCGGCCAACTGCTCGTCGGCGACGAACTGCAGATAGAGAAAGAACGAGACGCGCCGGTGGGCTTCGAGCGCGAATCGCTCGACGGCGCCGCTCTCGGGATTGCGAAACTCCTCGGGCCACGAAAGCCAGCCGCGCGCTCGCCCTTCTTCGCGTGCGAAGCTCTCGCTCAAAGCTTCGTGGCGCGCGAACCATTGAAGGCGCGACGATTCGCGCGTCAGGAAGCGCTCGTATGCGTGCTGCCGCTCGACGCTCGTCCCGCGCTGAAACGCCGCGTTGAGGGCCTCGAGCGCGCGCCGCTTGCACGTCCTGACGAGAGGATAGCGTACGCTCGGTGAAGTGCGCGCCGCCTGCAGCGCGCCCTGAAACGTCGGATTCTCGACGAGCCGTCGAACCGCGGGGTCGGCGAACTCTGGGACCGCTTCGACGTCGATGTAGAATGGATTGAGGAAGAATCGGCTGTTCGGGGCGTACGGACTCGCCGCTTCGAGGTCGATCCAATGGAGCGCGTGCAAGGGGTTGATACCGACGAGATCGGCGCCGAGCCGCACCGCCGCTTCGACGAGCGTCCGCAAGTCGGTGAAGTCGCCCATCCCCCAGTTGCGCGCCGACCGTACCGCGTACAGGTTGACGCCGAGGCCCCAAGCCCGTTCACCCCGCTCGAGTTGCGGCGGCAAATAGGCGCGCATCACGAGCGCAACAGGATGAACGATCTTCCCGGGAGCGGCAGCGCGTCGAAATCTACCTTGGTCGCGCGCGATGCCGAATCGCCCGAAGAGTCGAGGACGACTTCCCACCGCCTCTCCGGGGGCGTCGCAATCAGGTCGAAATCGTGGGCGTTCACATAGAGCAAGAACTGCGGACCGTCGCCGTCCTCCGGGGCGATCGACCAGCCGAACGCGCGCCGGCCGGTGTCGCCCCAGTCGCCGGCCGTCATCTCGTTTCCCTCGAGCGTGAACCAGCGGCCCGCGGTGAACGAGTCGGGCCGAAACGCTCGGTAGGAGCGGCGCACGGCTATCAGGGCGTGGACGAACGATAGGAGCTCGGGATCGTCGCCCCGCGACCAATCGATCCAGGTCATCGGGCCGTCATGACAATACGCGTTGTTGTTTCCGAGCTGAGTTCGGCCCCGTTCGTCACCGGCAAGCAGCATCGGGACGCCATGTGCGAGCAATAGCGTTGCGAGAAGGTTCCGCTTTTGCCGTTTCCGGAGCGCGACGACGAGCGGATCGTCGCTCGGTCCCTCGACGCCGCAATTCCAACTGAAATTTGCGTCGCTTCCGTCGCGATTGTCCTCGCCGTTGTCTTCGTTGTGCTTGCGATCGTATGAGACGAGATCGTTCAACGTGAATCCGTCGTGCGCGGTCACGAAATTGAGCGACGAGCGGGCGCGCCGTCCGCGGTGCCGGAATATCTCCGGCGAGCCGCTCAAGCGCGACGCAAAATCGGAGAGCAACGCGTCGTTGCTTTGCCAGAAGCGGCGTGCGCCTTCGCGAAACTTGTCGTTCCATTCCGACCAGCCCGGCGGGAAGTTGCCGAGCCGGTATCCGTCGGGCCCGAGATCCCATGGCTCGGCGATAAGTTTGACGCGCGAGAGGACCGGATCTTGGTCGATCGCTTGAAAGAACGGCGCGTTCTGATCGAAGCCGTGGGCGGTGCGGCCGAGCGTCGTCGCGAGATCGAAGCGAAACCCGTCGACGTGCATCTCCTCGGTCCAATAGCGCAACGAGTCCATGACCATTTGCAGGACGCGCGGATGCTCGAGTTTGAGCGCGTTGCCGCAGCCGGTGACGTTCTCGTAATAATGTCTGTCGTCGGCGAGGCGATAGTACGAGGCGTTGTCGATACCCCGGAACGAAAGCGTCGGTCCAAGGTGGTCGCCCTCGGCGGTGTGGTTGTAGACCGCGTCGAGGATAACTTCGATCCCGGCTTCGTGGAAACGGCGGACCATCGTGCGGAACTCGCTGACGTTCGGCTCGCTCATGTAGAGCGCGTGCGGAGCGAAGAAGCCGATTGGGTTGTAGCCCCAGGAGTTTCGGAGTCCGCGCTCGACCAAGCGCCGCTCGTCGACGTGGGCTTGCACCGGCATGAGTTCGACGGCGGTGATCCCGAGTCTCACCAGGTATTCGAGGACGCTTGCCGATGCGAGCGCGGCGAACGTTCCGCGCAGATGCGGCGGCAGCCCGGGAAACTGCATCGTGAAGCCGCGCACGTGCAATTCGTAGACGAGCGTGTCGCGCCACGATGTGTTGGGTCGTCGATCACCGCTCCACGTAAAGGCGGTATCGACGACGATGCATTTCGGCATCGCGGCGGCGTCGTCGCGACGATCGAAGCTCGACTCGGGATGCGCGCTCCCGACGCGATACCCGAAGCTCGCGTCGGACCAGCGGAGCGGCCCGGCGAGCGCCTTCGCGTACGGGTCGAGCAACAGCTTGTGATGGTTGAACCGGTGGCCCTCGGCCGGCTGATACGGACCGTAGACGCGATATCCGTAGCGTTGGCCGGGCCGCGCATCCCGAACGTAGCCGTGCCAGACCTCGTCGGTGTACGCCGGCAGCGCGAGGCGGTGGAGTTCGCGCCGTCCGCGCTCGTCGAACAGGCACAGCTCGACCTTCTCGGCGTGCGCCGAAAAGAGCGCGAAGTTCACCCCCTTGCCGTCCCAGGTCGCGCCCAGCGGTGCGGGTTCGCCGACGTCGATCGCCGGCTCGCGTCCCGCGATCACGAAGTCGTCTCGGGTTTCGAAGGCGATGTCGTCAAGAGGATCAGCGACTGCGGCGGAAGGTACAGCTGGATCGAGACGGGTTTGCCGTGCATCGGGATCTCGGCGGCTTCGACCAAGCCGAGATTTCCACGGTCGCGCCCACCGTATGCCGCGGCGTCGGTGTTCAGAATCTCGCGGTAGCGTCCGCTGACGGGGACACCGATGGAATAGCGCTCGTGCGCCATCCCGCTCAGATTCATCACCGCGACGACGAACGTACCGCCCTTTGGGTCGCGCCGAACGCACTCGGCGACGCTGCTTGTGCGATCGTCGCAGTCGATCCATTCGAATCCGCGCCAGTCGTCGTCGCAGGCGTAGAGCGGCGGCGTGTTCCGATAGATGCGGTTGAGATCGCGCACGTACGTCGTCAACGCGCGGCGCCGTGGATCCTCGAGTTGATGCCAGTCGAGGCTGCGCGCTTCGTTCCATTCGCCCTCCTGCGCGAACTCCGATCCCATGAAAAGCAATTTCTTCCCGGGATGGACGAGCATCCAAGCAAAGAGCAAACGTAGCGCCGCGAAGCGCGATTCGTCGTCACCCGGCATCCGGCCGATCAACGAGTGCTTGAGATGGACGACCTCGTCGTGCGAAAGGGGTAGGATGTAATTCTCGCTGAACGCGTACATCAGACTGAACGTCAACTCGTCGAAGTGTCGACCGCGGTCCGCCGGGTCTCGCGCGAACAGGCGCAGGGTGTCATTCATCCAGCCCATGTTCCATTTGTAGCCGAAGCCGAGTCCGCCGAGATAGGTCGGGGCCGAGACCATCGGCCAGGAGGTCGACTCTTCGGCGATCGTCGTCGCGCCGGGAAATTCGGCGAACACGTTTTCGTTCAAGCGGCGCAGGAAGGCCGCAGCTTCGAGGTTCTCGTTTCCGCCGGAGTCGTTCGCGACCCATTGACCGGGCTGCCGATCGTAGTCGAGATAGATCATCGACGAGACGGCGTCGACGCGTAACCCGTCGACGTGAAACTCGCCGAGCCAGTAGAGGGCGCTGGCGCACAGAAAGTTCGCGACCTCGGCTCGGCCGAGGTTGTAGACCCAGGTCCCCCATTCATAATGAAAACCTTTGCGCGGATCGGCGTGCTCGTAGAGGTGCGTACCGTCGAAGTTGCCGAGTCCGTGCGCGTCGGTCGGGAAGTGCCCCGGCACCCAATCCATCACGACGCCGATCCCCGCACGATGCGCGCGGTCGACGAAAGCACGAAAATCGTCGGGCGTTCCGTAGCGGCTTGTCGGCGCGAACATACCGGTCGGCTGGTAGCCCCACGAACCGTCGAAGGGGTGTTCGGTGATCGGCAGCAGCTCGATGTGCGTGAAGCCGAGGTCCTTGACGTAGGGGATCAGCTCGTCGGCGAGTTCGCGATAATTCAGGACCATGTCGCCACGCTCGCCTTTGCGGCGCCACGATCCGAGATGGACTTCGTAGAACGTGACCGGTCGGTCGCGCGCGATGCGCTCGCCGCGCTCCTTAAGCCAGCGCTCGTCGGTCCAGGCGTAGCGGCTCGGCGGCGCGACGATCGACGCGGTCGCCGGTCGCAGTTCGCACGCAAATGCAAGCGGATCGGTTTTCAGCGGCAGCAGCGCGCCACTCGGGCCGATCAGCTCGTACTTGTAAGCCTTTCCGACGAGGTCGCCGGGAATGAAGAGCTCCCAAACGCCGCATTCGTTGCGAAAGCGCATCGGATGAACGCGCCCGTCCCAATCGTTGAACTCTCCGACGACGCTGACGCGGCGCGCATTCGGCGCCCAGACCGCGAAGGTTACGCCCTCGACGCCTTCGACGCCGCCGGACGGGGCTAGTGTCGCACCCGGCACGGATGCCGACGAGGTGCGACCGATGGTGCGAGGGTGCGTGCCGAGGACTTCCCAGAGCTTCTGGTGCTTGCCCTCGGCGATCAGCCAGGCATCCGTCGCACCCAGGATCTCGCCGAAGCGATACGGGTCGTCGAACTCGATCGTCTCACCGTGCACGCGTTCTCGCAGCCGATAGGGAAACGGTTCGGCACGCGCGAGTTCTCCGCTGAAGAAGCCCGCCGGGTGGATGCGCTCGAGTGCGAGCGCGATCTGCCCGCTGCGCGCGTCGACCGCGTAAAGCCGTTCGGCGCGCGGACGGAACGCGCGCACGACGACGCCGTCGTCGCTGCGATGGATCCCGAGGAAAGAAAACGGATCGCCGTCGGCTCCCTGAACGATCCTTTCGATGCGCTGCTCGGTTTCGGTCACGTATGAATGAACGGCGTATTGGAGATCGGTTTCGCCTCGTACTTCCAATCGAGCGGCGACTTGCCCGTACCTTGGTACTCGGCAAGCTGCTGGATCAGTTTTGCGACGAGGCCCGTCCAACCGGTTTGATGCGAGGCGCCGAGCCCGGCGCCGTTGTCGGCGTGAAAGTATTCGTGAAAGAGCAGCAGATCCCGGAAGTGCTCGTCGCTTTGCATCTTCGCATTCGCGCCGTTGAACGGCCGCCGTCCGCCGGCGTCACGGGTGAAGATGCCGCGCAAGCGCTCCGAAAGTTCGGTCGCCACCTCCCACAAGGTCGCGAATTTCCCGGAGCCCGTCGGGAATTCGACGCGCAGATCGTCGCCATAATAGAAATGGTAGACCTGGAGCGCCTCGATGATCAGGTAATTGATCGGAAACCACACGGGCCCGCGCCAATTCGAATTTCCGCCGAAGAGAGCGCTGCGGCTTTCGGCCGGATCGTAGTCGACGCGGAAATCGAAGCCTCCGAGTTGCGCGACGTATGGGTGCGTCTCGTAGTATTTCGAGAGCGAGCGGATCCCGTAGGGGCTCAAGAACTCGTTCGGATCGAGCATCGGGCGAAGGAGCCGGCGCAAGCGTTCGGGATCGAGGATCGCGAGGAGCCGCCGCCCTTCCTCGCCCTCCGCTTCCATACCGGCGACGCTCTGGCGCAACTCCGGGCGATTCTCGATGAACCATTTGATCCGGCGCGCAAAATCTGGGAGCCGCTCGAGCAAGTGCGCTGGAATCGTCTCGACGGCAAGCAGCGGCAGGAGTCCGACGAGCGAGCGGAGCCGCACTGGCAAGATCGTTCCGTCCGCCATTTCCATCTGGTCGTAGAAGAAGCCGTCCTTCTCGTCCCAAAGCCCGGTCCGGCGACCTTCGACCTCGTTCATCGCGCGCGCGATATAGAGGAAGTGCTCGAAGAACTTGCTGGCGATGTCTTCGTACGCGCGGTCGTGGTGCGCGAGCTCGAGTGCGATCATCATCATGTCGAGCGAGTAGATCGCCATCCAGCTCGTCGCATCGGATTGGTTGAACCGAGCGCCGAGCGGTAGCTGCGCGGAGCGATCGACCGGTCCGATGTTGTCGAGTCCCAAGAAGCCGCCGGCGAAGATGTTGTTCCCTTCGGGATCCTCGCGGTTGACCCACCAGGTGAAATTCATCAGCAGCTTTTGAAAGACGCGCTCCAAAAACGCATAGTCAGCGACCCCGTACATCTTCTCTTCAATTTGAAAGACGCGATACGCAGCCCAAGCGTGGACCGGCGGGTTGACGTCGCCGAGAGCCCACTCATACGCCGGTAACTGCCCGTTTGGATGCATGTACCATTCGCGCGTGAGGACGAGGAGCTGGCGTTTGGCCAAGCCGGGCGCGATGAGCGCGAGGACGACCGTGTGGAAGGCGAGGTCCCAAGCGGCGTACCAGGGGTATTCCCAGTTGTCGGGCATCGAGAGGATGTCGTCGTTATAGAGGTGCTGCCACTTCCAGTTGCGGCCTTGCTCGCGTTCGGAAGGCGGCGGCGGCTGCAGCGGATCGCCGTTGAGCCAGTCGCGGATCACGTAGTTGTAGTATTGTTTGTTCCAGAGCATCCCGGCGCACGCCGCTCGCTGGATGCGCCGCTCGTCGTCGTCGGTAGAAAACGGATTGAGCGCGGCGTAGAAGCGGTCGGCCTCGTCGATCCGCTCCTCGAACGTCGCGTTGAACAGCTCACCGAACGGCCTCTCGCACGGCTCGTTCGTCAGGCGCAGCCGAACTTGGTGCGAGCCCCCGGCGGCGACGACGGTTGCATAGTGTATCGCTGCCTTCGTCCCGACGAGCGCCGGATTGACGGCGTCGCGCTCGCCGCGAACGAGCGCGCGATCGATCCCGTTTTTCACGTACGCATGAGCGTTGGGGGCGCCGAAGAGCAGCGCGGCGTCGGTCTCGTTCTCGGTGAAGAGCACCTCGGCATCTCCGTCGAAATAGAGCCGGTATTCACCGAGGTTCGCGTGGCCGGCGACGAGCGTTTGCGGGCTCTGAGCCGCGAGCGCTATGCTGGGACGCGGAACGCCGGGTGCCCACGACCAGTCGTTGCGAAACCAAAGTTGCGGCACGAGGTGAAGTTTCGCCGGACGTTTCCCGCGATTGATCGCGGTCAGGCGAATCGCGACGTCGGTGATCGTTCGCTTGGCGTACTCGACCACGATGTCGAAATATGCGTCGTCGTCGAAAACGCCCGTATCCTGTATCTCGTACTCGGGCTCGCTGCGGCCCCGCTCGCGGTTCACGCGCAGCAGGTCGGCGTACGGGAAGGCGGCTTGAGGATATTTGTAGAGCGCCTTCATGTAGGCGTGCGACGGGACGTTGTCGAGGTGGTAGTAGAGCTCCTTGACGTCCTCGCCGTGGTTGCCTTCGTGACCGCTCAGCCCGAAAAAGCGCTCCTTCAAGATCGGGTCGGCTTCGTTCCAAAACGCCGGCGCGAAGCAGAGGCGCTGGGTGTCGTCGCAGATGCCGAGGATGCCGTCCTCGCCCCAGCGATACGCGCGGGACCGCGCGTGGTCGAACGGCAGATAATCCCATGCATCGCCGTCGGCGCTGTAGTCCTCCCGAACGGTTCCCCATTGCCGGGCGCTCAGATAGGGACCCCATAGCCACCACGGTTCGGTCTGGCGTTCCATCGATTCGATCCGCGCGCGCTCGGGGTTCGGTTCCATCGCCGTCATATGCGAACGTCCGCTCCCGGACGCCTGCGGACCTCAAACCGTGCAAGGCCGTCCCTCCGGGGGCGGCCTCGCCGTTTTGCGCGAACGTTAGGTTCCCTAAGTGAATTCGCCGGTCATCGCTTATGGTCGCGACGTCTGCGCCGATCTCGCCGCCGCGAGCGCGCACGAGTGGCTCGTCGGCAATGGCATCGGCGGCTATGCTTCGGGGACGATCGACGGGTCGGCGACGCGACGCTATCACGGCTGGCTCGTCGCGGCGCTCGCGCCGCCGGCGGCGCGGATGCTGTTCGTTTCGAAGCTCGACGAGCGCATCGAGTATCGCGGCGTCTCGTGGGCCCTCGCCACCAATCGCTGGTCCGGCGGCGCGATCGACCCCGCGGGTTATCTGAACATCGAGCGCTTCTCGCTCGAGGGCGGCGCACTGGTTTGGCATTTCGCGCTCGGCGAGGCGCTCGTCGAACGGCGCATCGCGATGCAACCCGGCGCGAACGTCACCGTCGTCCGTTATCGCTTCCTGCGCGGCCCCGGCTCGATGCGCTTCATCCTCAAGGCGCTGGTCGACTATCGCGATTTTCACGCGACCTCGCGCGCGGGTGGCCGCGACCTGCGGGTCGAGCGCGTCGACGCGGCGGTGCGCGTGCAGCCGAGCAGCGTCGGCGCCACGCCGATTTGGCTCGAGTCCGACCGCGGCGAGGTCCGCTGCGAGAACACGTGGTACCGCGATTACGATCTGCCGGCCGAGCGGGCGCGCGGCCTCGACGACCGCGAAGACCATCTGCTCGCTGCGACGTTTACGGCGGACCTTTCGAACGGCGAGGCGCTGACCGTGCGCTTGAGCGCCGCCGCGTCGCCTCCGTTCGAGGAGCCCGAAGACGTCTTCGAGCGCGCAGCCGCACACGAGCGCACCGTGCTCGAGGCATGGGAGCGCGCGGCCGGTGAGGTCGCGCGGGCGGCGCCGCTCGCGGTTCGGCGTTTGGTGCTCGCCGCCGATCAGTTCATCGTCGCGCGCCCCCTCGCCGGATTCGCCGAAGGGCGATCGGTCATCGCCGGATATCATTGGTTCGCCGACTGGGGTCGCGACGCGATGATCGCGCTTCCGGGATTGACCTTGACGGCGGGGCGCTTCGACGTCGCGCGCGATATTCTCCGAACGTTCGACCGGTTTGCCGATCGCGGAATGCTCCCGAACGATTTCCCCGAACGCGCCGGCCCTCCCGAATACAATAGCGTCGATGCGGCACTCTGGTTCGTCGAAGCCGTTCGCGCATATCTCGAAGCGAGCGCCGACCGCGGCGCGCTCGCGGAGCTCTGGGCGACGCTCGTCGCCATCGTAGATGCCTACGAGCGCGGGACGCGCTTTGGAATCGGGGTCGATCCGGCGGACGGACTGCTACGTGCGGGCGTCCCCGGCGTGCAGCTGACGTGGATGGATGCGAAGGTCGGCGACGACGTCATCACCCCGCGGATCGGAAAGCCGGTCGAGATCAATGCGCTCTGGTACAACGCCTTGCGAACGCTAGCCGAGCTGGCCCCGCAGGCCGGCATCGGCGCCGAGCGTTACGCGGCGGCCGCCGAGCGCGTCCGCGTTTCGTTTGCGCGCTACGACGAGCCGGACTCGGGCGGCTTGTTCGACGTCATCGACGGACCCGGTGGGAACGATGCTTCGGTTCGACCGAACCAGATATTCGCCGTCAGCCTTCCTTATAGTCCGCTCGAGCGCGCGAGGCAGCAAGCCGTCGTCGATCTCTGCGCGCGGGAGTTGTTGACGCCGCACGGTCTGCGCTCGCTCTCGCCGAGGGATCCGCGCTACGCCGGAAGATACGCAGGCTCGCCTTCGGCGCGCGACCGCGTCTACCACCAGGGGACGGTTTGGCCTTGGCTGATCGGACCGTTCGCGCTCGCGCACGCGCGAGCGTACGAAGATCGCGCCGCCGCGCTCGCGTTCTTGGAGCCGCTGATCGACCACGTGCTTGAAGCCGGGGTCGGCACGTTGCCGGAGGTCGCCGACGGAGATCGACCGTTCGCGTTTGGCGGTTGCATCGCGCAAGCGTGGAGCGTCGCCGAAGTCTTACGCGTTTGGCATGCGCTCGGCGCTCGCCGTTGAGCGCAACGTGACGGCGACGCCGGCCAGGACGGCGAGTCCGCCGATCACCGTTTGGGACGAGAGCGCTTCCCCGAAGATGAAGACCGCGAGAAGTGCGGCAAGCGGCGGTTCGAGCAACGTCGTCATCGCGACGATGCTCGGCGCAAAATTGCGCAGCGACGCGTTCATCGCCGTATGGCCGATCAGCTGCGAGACGAACGCCATCGCGGCGATTCCGCCCCAGGCGCGCAGATCGCCGAGCGGTGGCGGCCCTTGGTGCGCGAGCACCGCGCCGACGAGGAGGGCGAGCGCCGCCCAGGTATAGGTGCGCGCGACGATCGCCGCGGTCGGGAGCGGAGCGTGCTCTCTCGGCGCGGCGCCGGCCGCGCTCACGATGATGAAGTAGGCCGAGATGGCGAGCGCACCGGCCAGGGCCAGCAGCGCGCCGGCGAGCGCGTGCCCGGGGATCGGCGCCGGGGTCGAGCGTTGCAGCGCGATCGACGCCATCCCCGATGCGGCGAGGGAAAACGCAATGAGCTGCGAGCGCGAGGGCGCCCGGCGCGCGATCGCAAGCTCGTAGATCGCGTTCCAGAGCGGCGCCGTCGTCACGAGCAAGACCGCGACCGCGATCGACGTGTAGAGCAGCGAGGAGAGCCACGTCGCGAAGTGCAGCGCGAGCAAGAGGCCCGCGACGCCGAATGCAAGCTCGCGCCGCCAGCCGAGAAGGGAACGCGGCCCGATGCAGGCGACGACGAACAGCATGACGATCGCCGCAATGAGCATGCGCAGCGCCGAAACGGCGAGCGGCCCGGTACCGAGCAACGCAAAGCGCGCGAAGATCGCGGCGGCGCCGATCGCCACCTGCGCGCCGAGCAGCCGAACGTAGGGCAAAGCAGGGGCGTCGTTCGCCTGCGGCATTGACAGTGCCCCGCCGGCGGGCTATCGTTGGGACATTCCTCGCGGGAGCCTGCGCGACAGGCTGAGAGGGCGATGTTTGGTCGCCGACCGTCGAACCTGATGCGGGTCATGCCGCCGTAGGGAGTTGACGGTCGGCACGGTTCTGAGGAGAACGAACGATGGCGACGACCGTGAACGGCAAACACAAAGCGCGTGGGCGTAAAGTGTATATCGAGCGCGACGATGATTCGTCGCTTCGCGTCCCCGCGCGCGAGATCGAATTGACCAACGGCGAACGGCACCGCGTTTACGATACGAGCGGACCGTACGGCGATCCGGACGTCACAACCGACGTGCGGCTCGGCATCGCGCCGTTGCGCGAAGCCTGGATCGAGCGCCGCGCCGACACCGAATTGCTCGAGCGTCCGAGTTCCATTTACCGGCGTGGGCGCGAAGCGATGCCGGAGCTCGACGCGTTGCGCTTCAATGTGACCCGTCCGGTTCGGCGCGCGAAGGCCGGCGCCAACGTAAGCCAGATGCATTATGCGCGGCGCGGCGAGATCACGCCCGAGATGGAGTTCGTCGCGCTGCGTGAGGGCGTCGCGCCGGAGTTCGTCCGTGACGAGATTGCGCGCGGCCGAGCCGTGCTCCCGGCCAACATCAATCACCCCGAGAGCGAGCCGATGATCATCGGCCGGAACTTCTTCGTCAAGATCAACGCGAACATCGGGAATTCGGCCGTCGCTTCCTCGATCGACGAAGAGGTCGAGAAGATGACTTGGGCAACGCGCTGGGGCGCCGACACCGTTATGGACCTCTCGACGGGAAAGAACATTCACGAGACGCGGGAGTGGATTTTGCGCAATTCGCCGGTTCCTATCGGAACCGTGCCGATCTACCAAGCTCTCGAGAAGGTCGACGGCAAGGCCGAGGAGCTGACCTGGGAGCTGTATCGCGACACGCTGATCGAACAGGCCGAGCAGGGCGTCGACTACTTCACGATTCACGCCGGTGTCTTGCTGCGCTACATTCCCTTGACGGCGAAGCGCATCACCGGGATCGTTTCCCGGGGCGGCTCGATCCTCGCGAAGTGGTGCCTCTCGCACCATCGGGAGAATTTTCTCTACACGCGCTTCGAAGAGATCTGTGAGATCATGAAGGCGTACGACGTTTCGTTCTCGCTCGGCGACGGGTTGCGCCCGGGATGTCTCGCCGATGCGAACGACGAGGCGCAGTTCTCCGAGCTCGAGACGCTCGGCGAGTTGACCCAGATCGCCTGGAAGCACGACGTGCAAACGATCATCGAGGGCCCGGGTCACGTTCCGATGCACTTGATCAAGGAGAACATGGACCGGCAGCTCGAGGTGTGTAAAGAGGCGCCGTTCTACACGCTCGGGCCGCTCGTCACCGACATCGCACCGGGCTACGACCACATCACGAGCGCGATCGGCGCCGCGATGATCGGCTGGTACGGAACGGCGATGCTCTGCTACGTCACACCGAAAGAACACCTGGGTCTCCCCGACAAGCAAGACGTCAAGGACGGCGTCATCGCGTACAAGATCGCGGCGCATGCCGCCGACGTCGCCAAAGGCCATCCGCTCGCGCGGCATTGGGACGACGTTTTGAGTCGCGCGCGTTTCGAGTTTCGCTGGGAGGACCAGTTCGAACTCGCGCTCGATCCGGAGACCGCCCGCGCCTTCCACGACGAGACGCTTCCGGCCGAAGGCGCGAAGGTCGCGCACTTCTGCTCGATGTGCGGTCCGCACTTCTGTTCGATGAAGATCACCCAAGAGGTGCGCGAGTACGCCGAGCGAGGCATGGCGGAGAAATCGGCGGAGTTCATCGAGGCCGGCGCCGAGATCTACGTCGAAGCCTGATCGCGTGAGCGCAGCGAAGGACTGGAAGCACGACGGCGTGCGCGTCATCCCCGGTAATGCACTCGACGGCAACACGCCGCAAACCGAAGGGATGCGCCGCGCGACGGCGATCGATCGCGCGCGTGCCGGGGCGGAGAGGCTCTGGGCGGGGACCGTCTCGATCTTGCCGCACGCGAAAACCGGCGCGCACCATCACGGCGAACTCGAGAGCGTCATCTACGTCGTCAAAGGCCGAGCGCGGATGCGCTGGGGCGAGCGGCTCGAGTACGTCGCCGAAGCGGGGCCGGGCGATTTCATCTTCATCCCGCCGTTCGTTCCGCACCAAGAGATCAACGCCGGCGGCGACGAGTCGCTCGAATGCGTGCTCGTGCGCAGCGGTCAAGAACCGGTCGTCGTGAACCTGGACATCCCGATGGTAGAGCGGCCCGAAGAAGTCCGCTGGATCGATAATATCCACAAGTAACGTGAGCAGCGGCGGAAGAGGGTCGCGTGCCCTGCCGTGGGCCGTGTATCCCTTGTATACGATCGTCTTCATCGACGTGCTCGGGTACACGTTCCTGATTCCGCTGTTGCCGGCGTTGCAAAAACACTTTGGCGCACCCGCATATATGATGGGGGCGCTGATCTCGGTGACCGCCGTTTGCGCGACGATCTCGTCGCCATTCTGGGGATACCTCAGCGACCGAATTGGGCGCAAGAACGTGCTGATTTCGTCGCAAGGCTTTACGTTGGGCGGCTATCTGCTGATCGCGCTGGCCGGAAACATTCCCGTCCTCTTCGTTTCACGGATCGTCGCCGGTTTGGGTGGTGGGAATCTCGGCGTTGCGCAATCGTACATCGTCGACGTGGTTCGTGAAGACCAGCGCGAGCGTGCCCTGGCATGGGGCACTGCGGCGTTTGGCCTGGGGTTTGTCGTCGGTCCGGTACTCAGCGGACTCTTATTGAAGTTCGGCCTGAGTGCCCCGTTCTGGGCGGCAGCGGCGCTCGAAACGATCAATGTCGTCTTTACGCTGTTCTTTCTCCCGAAGTCGCCGCTGCTCGCTCGTGACGAAACCGCGCGCGAGCGGCCCGGCTGGTTGCACGAGTTCACTCGGCAGCCGATGCTCGGTTTGATGATCCGCCAGTTTCTCTACATTTTTTCGTTCACGTATTTTTTCACGATCTTCGGGCTCTATCTCGACCGTCAACTTCACGTCGACGCGACCGGGGCCGGCTTCTTGCTCGGCGTAGCCGGCGCCGTCGGCGCGGCGATGCTGATATTCGGGGTCGACCGGTTAAGCGAGCGCTTCGGCGCCGTCGCGCTTACGCAGGCCGCGTTTCTCGTCGCGTTCGTAGCGTACGTGCTCGTCGGCTTCGTGACGTCGCTCGGGCTTTTCGCGATCGTGCTCGTCCTCTGGTCTGCGAGCGGTTCGGCGCTGCGGCCGACGCTCAGCAAATTGATCGCAGACGCGGCGCCGAAGGCGCGCCGCGGCGCGGTTCTCGGCCTCGCCGACTCGCTCAGCAACTTTTCGATGATCTTCGCGCCCGCGCTCGCGAGCACGATCGTCGGCGTCAATCCAAGGCTCTCCGGCATTCTCCCGGCGCTCTGCGTCGCGGGAGGTTTCGCGGTCGGCGCGCGAGAGCGTCTACTCCTACTTCGCCGGTAGACGCCGGATCGTCATGGTTTCGAAGACGAAATCGCCGCGCGCCGTCGAGAGGTAGCCGTCGACTTCGACTCGCGCTCCGACGAAGGCGTTGAACGCGACGCTGCTGCTTTTCTCTTGCGTCAGCGTCGCGACCATGTGGGAGCTGGTGTCCGTGAGGAAAAAGCTGCCGAGCGTCTCGCCGACGACGCCGATCATCGTCGTGCGCCGTTTCTTCGCCCCGGTCACGACTTCGGTTTGCGCGATCGTGTGTGCCTTCGGGTTGTCGTCGCTATAGTTCAACTGCGCCGAGATCTGCACGAGTCCTTCGGTTTGCGGCGTCCAGAGCGCGCTGACCGTGATCGACTTCCCCGGGGCGAGCTGAGGGACGTTCGCGGTGCCGATCGGCAACCCGCCGGCGTAAATCGTCAGGGGCGCGTTGCCTTCGGGAAAGTTTCCGAGGTCGCGAACCTGCACGAGTACGGACGTCGGCGAACCTTGGCGCGCGAGACCGGCCAGCGAGAGGTTGGTAAGTCCGAGCGCGTGGAGCGACCCGCTCACGCCCGGCTGCGCCAGCGTGAACTGCTCGATGCGTGAGAAGTTCGACCCGGTTCCGGCAAAGACGCCGCGGACGCGCCAGTAGTACGTCCCGCCGACGAGCGCGGTGTAGGGCGGTTGGTTCGACGTAAAGCCGGGGTCGTTCTGGCCGTTGAGAAAGAGCAGCGACGTCTGATCGACAACGGTGTCGTACAGGACGTGACTTGTGACGTCGGGGCGATCGGAAATTTGCAGCTCGTACGAGACCGCGATGATCGACCGTCCGCTCTTCGCCGTTCGGCTCACGCCGATGTTGAAGGTCTGCCCCGGCGCGAGCGCCGTCCACTGGAAGAGAGCCGGCGTCGACACCTGGGCGTAGTTGAGCGGATTGATCTGCGTCGGGGAGCCGACCACTGGGGTCTGGCCGGAGGCGGCGACCGGCGCGAGAATTGCGAGAAGGACCAATGGGCGGAGCAATCTGCGCATGCTGCGTCTCCCTTTCCGGCTCAACGCTAATACTGCCGTGAAAAGTTCAATCGGCCGACGGTCGTGTTCGCGGCACCGTAACTCCGGGTGACCGTCGCCTGGATCGTCGTCGGGGTGAACTTCGGCTTGAAACCGAGGCCGAGATTGAGGCCGGTCGTCGCTGGCGAGGCGAGGCCTGTGAACGGCTTGGTGAGTGACCAATTGTATCCTGAGGAGATCGAAAAGACGGAGAAGTTGTAATTGGCCGTCACTCCGAGCTGCTGACCGATGTTCGTCGCCGACGATTGGTTCCCGAGGCTGTTCGTGGACGTATAGGTTGTCGCGAGGCTGAGCGCGCTGGTGAGCGTGCGCGTGACCTGAACGGCGTCGGTGATCGTGTGCAAGGTCGTTCCGGAGTTGTCTTGACTCGTCGCGCTCCCGACCGAGAGTTGGAATCCGGTCTTACCGCGAGTCCCGGAATAGGTGACCGCGAGGTTCTGATTGAGGCTGGCGACCGGGGTGTCGCTGAGCACGTGGTTGATCGCGTTCGAGAGATCGACTTCGAGCGCGTCCTTCGAGTGGAATTGATACCCCAGGCCGAGCGTCTCGTTCAAGACGTGTCCCGTTTGCACGCTCGGGCTGCCGTTGAGCGCGGTGCGTGAGTCGTCGACTTTCACCGAGATCTTCAACGGTCCGTAGGAATGCGATCCTGTGAGCGACTCGTCTTCACGATCGGGCGAGACGCCCGACGCCGTCAGCGACGGATAGTACGGGCCTGCGCGATTGTAGTCGAGTACCCAGTCCCAGTGAACGAACCGAAACCCGGTTTGCAGGTCCATCGCGCGGTCGGTCCGCCAGACGCCGGCGATTCCGTCGAGGTAGTCGATCAAACCGTAGCGCGCCTGATACGAGAAGCCGGCGTTGTTCGCCGGGTGCCGGTAGATGAGGCCGAAGAGGTCGCCGCGCGTCAGGAAGTCGGTCACCCCCGTGGCGACGGGGCCGCTCTGATCGACGTATCCGGTCGTCAACGAAAGCGTGCCTGCGCGAATCGGCATGTTGTACTCGAGGCCGTAGATATCGTACGGATTCGGCGTGCCGTCACCGCCCGAGAGAAACCCGAGCTGCAGCGAGTGCAGCGTTCCCCACGCGCGTTTCATCTGGATGCCGGTCCCGCTCGGCCCCGAGAGCACCCCGTCGTCAAAGGCGATCGACGTCGTGCCGAATTGCGTCGTCGTGCCAAGCGTTTGGAACGTGAGCAGCGGCGGCGAAACTCCGGACGTTGTCGCACCGCCGCCTTTGGTTTCCAAGCTGTCGTTGGGTCCGAGCTTGGCATGGATGTCAAGGTCGCCTTCCTGCGACGAAGGCAACGAAAGGCTGTCGTTTCCGGTGACGGTCGCACTCAATGCGGATGGTTGCGGACTTGCACCGGGCGCCGGCGCCGCCGCACTCGTCGCCTGGGCGACGAGCGCGCCGACGACGATCGGCAACGGGTCGGAGGTGTCGACGAGATTCCCCGAGTGTTTGACCGACGCGCGCGCCTGGTACGTGCCGGCGGCGAGCGTTCCGGCGAGGTGGACCGTCACGAAGAGCGCCGTCGTCCGGTTCGGAACGATCTCATCGGCCGGCGCGACAGGGTCGGAGGTCTGGACGACCGTGCCGCCCGAGCCGATCACGTCGACGGCGACGGCGACCGTCGCGGGTTCCCAGGTCGTCGCGTCGTTCGACGTGACGCCGATCTCGAAGGTGACGGCGTCGCCCTGGTTCGCGTTTTGTATCTTCGTCGTGAAGGCCGTGATCGCGGGCTCGGCGCCGCTTGCCGCATCGAGGCCGATGACGGTTTGCGCCGGGAGGGCCAGGCAAAGAAGAGCCGCCAGGTGCTTGCAGAGGGGAGGCATCAGTACCTTACGTGCCGGGGTCGATCGCCATGCCGTACGCGTTTGCGTTCGTGACGATCGTGTGGAGGAGCGCATTGCCGTTGGTCGTGTCGTAGACCAGGATCTCGCCGGGACTCGAGTACGAGACGAACAACTTGCCGTGCGCGTCGAGGAGCAGGCCGAGGACGTGCGCACCGTTGGCCGGCGCGGCGATCGTGCCGACGAGCGCGTTGGCCGCCGAGTAGTTGAAGATGTCGACGGTGTTGCTGTTGGTGTCGGTGACGTAGACGAGCGTGTGCGTGTCGTCGACCGCGACGCCGAACGAGCGGGCAGTGCCGCTCGGCTCCGCGATCGTCGAGCTCGCGACCTTGACGTTCGAGGCGTTGTAGGCGTCGGCGAAATCTTGACCGCGCGCCGTATCCCCCGCGACGTACAGCAGGCCGGAGGTGTTATCGTAGAAGAGGCCGTCGACCAACGCGCTGTCGTTGCTGCCCGAGGCAGCTGGAGTGTCCGTCGCAATCGAGTATTCGTTGAGCGTCGTGTTGTCGGCCAGATTGACGTAGAGCGTGAAGATGCCCGAGGTCGTGGTCGCGATTCCGGTCACCCGGCTCGTGGCGAACTGCAGGTTGTCGGAAGCGATCAGGCTGTTGTTCGTCTGGGTCTGATAGGCTTGAACCAATCCGGACGGCGGCGCGGTCCCGACGAACGTGCCGATATAGCCGACCCACAACCGGCCGAAGACCTTATCGAGCGCGGCGGTGACCGGCGCGTAGAGCGACGTGGCGTTGCCGTTGGCGACGCTGAACGATCCAAGCGACGCATAGGTAATCGAGTCGTACATGTCGACCGCAATCGTCGTTTGATCGGGGACGTAAAGGATCGGATCGGCCGCATTCGTGACGTACATGGTGACGTTCAGCGTGTTGGAGTCGCTGATATGGATCGCGCAGCCGGTGCCCGACGTCGCGACGACGCCGGCCGTGACCGTAAACAACGAGCCATTGCGTCCAAAACTACTAGTGTCAAGCGAGATCGATCCATTTGGGCAGTTCGCGCTTCCGCTATTGGTTGGGCCAACGGCCGAAAAGTTGTCCGTAAAACCATTTTCGAACTCGGCGACGGTGAAAGATTCGACCTGATTCGGTGTTTGGAACGAAAGCGAAGGCGAGGCGCCGTTCACGAATGTTCCGGGCCCCGTTCCCGACATCCACACCGTGATGACGCTCGACCCCGGGGGGCTCGGCGAGACGCTGCTCGCCGTGGCGAAAAACTCTACCGAATAGCGGATCGGCACGACCGGCGTGTGGGAATACAAGACGGTCACGGTGTCGGTCGTCTTGGTCACCGTCACTTGCGTCGCCCCGGGGCCGCCGTTGAGCGATAGCAGCGTATAACCGCTTCCGTTCGTCTCGGTCTCCGAAACGGTAATCGGGGACGCGTACGTGTCGGTCTCGCCGTTCGCTCCGTTGGTTGCGGTGTTGAAGCCGGCCAAGATGATGTTGCCGTCGGCGTCCAACGCTTCTATGCCGAGGTTGAACGTAAACGACCCGTCGCCGTAGATCGTCGTGTACGGAACGAGTAAGTCGATTGTCTGGGGGACCCCGCCGAGCGCGACGTTGACCGTGTTGTTCGTCCCGCCGACGATCGTCGCGGTGACCGTCGCCGTGCCGAGTTCGTGCGCCGCCAGCCCGAAGTTCGCGTTGCCGGGCGGCACGTCGTAGGTCGTGAACGTGAAATCGTCCGTCCCCGCGGGAGCCGTGATCGAAACGGTGCAGGTGCGTCCGCCGGTCACCGCCGTGCACGCCGCCGAACCCGACGAGAGATCGACGTCGGCCGTGAAGGCGGTCACTCCCGAACCGTGGACGGAGTCACTGATGTGGATGCCCTGCGTCGACGGCGAGACGTATTTCGGGACGCGTTTGCCGCTCGAGGTCGTCGTCTCCGGGATGTGAACCGAGAGTGCTACCGCGCTTTGCGACTGCGACGATCGAAGCGCAGGCGTCGAGCCGCCGCCGGCGCAGGCACTCAGCGCGACGATACAGGCGAACGTTCCGAGCATGCGTTTCATCGTGAAGCGGCGTCCCATCTCAGCGAATGATGACGATCGTCGTCGCGCCCGGATTGGGCGTGACCGACGGGATCGGCCCAGGTGTCGGCGGCGGGAGCGCTCCTACAGCGCGAATGACTATGACGTCGTTCGTATTCGCGGTGAAGAACCCCGTGATGAAGCTCGTAGCGTTCGGCGTTCCGTCATACGTGGCGATCACGGTCTGACCCGGGGCCGCGACGAAATTCGGAAAGATGCTGATCGCCGGGTCGCTCGGCGCCAACGCGATCGGTGCGTTGTAGCTGCCCGGGCCTGTGATGAAGTTGCCGTCCTGGTCATAGGCCAGCACGTCGAGGATCTTCGAGCCGGAGACGCCCGGGGTGAATGGACCGCCTTCGAGCGAGATCGTGAAACGCCTGACAATCCCGCTCAACGTAACGTTTAGGTTGATCACGTCGGCATTCGTCGGCGCAATCGCCACGGTCGTCTCCGCGAGGGCGTTCCCTTGGCCGCCCGTTTGGTCGAAGGCCGTAATCTCGAGCGCCGTCGCGCCGCGCAAAACTTGGACCGAGACGTTGCACAGTAGCCCGCCGCTGGTCTGCGTGCATCCGGGCGACGACGGGGTCGCGTCGACGATCTCCGGGCTCCCCGGCGCCGCGTTGCCGTAGATTGCAACGACCGCGAACGATTCGGTCGACGGTGAAATATACATCGGACGGCGTTTCGCGCTCGAAGCGGCACTTTGGGGCGGGATCGTCACGGTGAATTGTGCCGTCAGGGTTTGCGCCTGAAAGGTCGACGAGGTCGGCGAAGGGGTCGTGCTGCCGCCACCGCCGCAGCCGACGAATGCCGAGAGTGCCGCGGCGGTCACCCACAGGAGACCGCCGCGAGTGCGCCGAGCGCTCGCGGCTTTGAGCGTCATCAGAATGCCATCAATCCAACCTGCGAGTTGGTCCCTTGCAGATTCGGAGTTGCGAAGGTGTTGATCGTCGGGTTCGTAGCCGGAGCGCCGATCTGCCACGTCGCGTACTGGATAAGGCCGCTCGCGTTGGCAAAGCCTTCGGCGTAGAGATGACCTGCACCGTCGACCGCAATTCCCCCGAAGCCCGGTGGGAAGCCGAATCCGGGTGCGAACCCCGATACGCCGTTGGGAGAGAAGCTGGCGATCGGAGCGAAGCTGCTTCCGCCGGCGGCGAATTCCTCGATGATCGGGGCTTGATAGTCGGCGATGAAGACGTCGCCGCTCGGATCGACTGCAACCGCTGAGGCCGCAAGCTCGACGGTGAGGAACGATCTGATCGGCGTCGGCACCGTCGTTCCGGCGGCCGGCGGCGCATACTCGGAGACAACGGTTCCACGATCGGACCTGGTGACGGTGTAGATGTCGCCCGCGCTATCGAGCGTGAGGCTGCCGTCAGCCCGGAGGGCGGTCATAGTCGAGACCGGCACCGAATTGCCCGACGCATTCGCTGCGAAGACGAGGACGTCGCCGGTCGCGAAGTCGGAGACGTAGATCCTTCCGGACGAATCGACGGCGAGGCCGTCGGGCTGGAAGAGCGACGCCGATGTGATCGTCGTAACCGGGGCGACGTTTCCGGACGAAGCCGCCGCGAACTTGAAGACCTTGCCCGCGAGAGCATCGGCGACGTAGACGTTGCCGGCGGTGTCATGGGCGACGCCGATCGGCTCTTGCAATTGCGTTAGGTTGCCCGCTATAGAGGTCGTCGTCGTACCATCGGCAAGGTTGAGCCGGATAATCGTCGGGTTGACCGGCACCGGGGTCACCGATGCGCTCGGGTTGATCGCAGCAACGTTGGATGGGGACCCGTTTGCGCCGAAGGCCGTTGCGTAGAGGACGTTGTTCGGGACCGGGACCGTAATCGAACCCGATCCGGTAACGCTGCCTGCCACTGTCAGCACGGCGTTGGCCGTCACATTGTCGGTCGCTTGGATGGAGCATGCGAGTGCATTTGCGGTGCCGGCGGAAACCGTGAAGCTGGTCCCGCTGCCCGCGAGAGACGCCGTGTTGATCGTAACGGAGTTACTCGGGCAGTTCGCCGAACCGATGTTCGTGAGTGCGGCGCCGAACGTGCCGGCGAAGTTCGGCTCGGTGAGCGTCACCGTCTCGACTTGATTCGTCGCGCTGAACGAAAGCGTCGGGTTCGCACCGCCGCTGAAGATGCCCGCGCCGCTCGCGCCGATCGACATGAAATTGATGCTCGAAGATGCCGTCGCGACCCCGGTTGCCGCTCCCGAGAGCTGCACCGCGTAAGTGTTCGCCGCCGCGCTGCCGTCATAGGCGAGCGTCACCACGTCGCTCGATTTGGTGAGCGTGACCGCATTGGTCGCAGCGCCGCCGTTGAGCGAAAGGGTCGTATGTCCCGTTCCGGCGCCGGCTCCGCTCTCGTTGAGCGAGAGGACGATCGAGTTCGCATAGGTGTCGGTTTGCTGATTCCCGCCGTTGCTGACCGTCGTCAAGCCAGCGAGGATGATGTTGTTGTCGACGTCGAGCGCGGTGACGCCGACGTTGAACGTCTTCGCCGCCGGTAAGAAGATGCTGGGTTGAGCGACGTTGAGCTTGATAGTCTTGATGATCCCGCTAAGCGCGACGTTGACGGTGTTGCTCTGGCCGACCAAGATCGTGATGCTGTTGAGCGAGGCCGTTCCGAGTTGGTGCGCGGCGGTGCCGAAATTCGCGCTGGACGGCGTCACGTCGTAGGTCGCAAACGTGAAATCGTCGTTCCCGCCTACCGCGGTCATGGTAACCGTGCAATTTCGTCCACCGCTTACCGCGGTGCAGGCGGCCGAACTCGCGGAGAGGTCGGCGTTCGCTGTGTAGACCGCCGTCGTGCCGAGGTGCTGAAAATCATTGATCGTGACGCCGAGCGTCGACGGTGAGACGAACTTCGGCGTGCGCGCGGACGACGAAGCCGTCGGGCTGTTCGGGATGAAGATAACGAACGCCGCCGGAGCCGAACCCTGCTGCACCGACGACGTCGTCGTCGTCGGGGTCGAGCCGCCGCCGCCGGCGCTGCACCCGGCGATGATTGCGAGAGACGCAATCAGCGCAAGATTCTGAGGAGTCGATCGCAAGCCCGCAGTACCTCTTGAGGAAGCGCAAAGTCGCCAGGTCGTTAGCAACGGCATGGCGCCCCTTCAATGCTTGGTTGCTGCTCCCCGCCTTGCTTGCTTGCTGTGCTCCCGCCTATGTGGCGGCAAGGGCAGCATCGGGGTGCTTGAAGAGGAGTCCGATGCAAAGTATAACGAGCCGGGCGTTCGAGATCGTCTCGGGACCCCGCCGCGCCGCGAGCCCTCGATGACGCGGCGCGATGTCCGCAGAGCGGGCAAGGCAAGCGAGCCGGCGGCGGGCGAAATGCGAGATCGCGGGTATAACGTTGGCAATCTAGGGCTCGAGAAGAGGTTTTCTTATGGTTGCCGTCTTGGCTTTTGCGGTCTTTTGCCTGGCGTTGCTTGTGCCCGCCCAGCCTGCGGCGGCCTGTGCCGGCGCCGATCCGGCGATCGTCTCGGTCGCCGTGAAAGGTGTGACGACAAATGGCGATGTCAACGTGTATCACCTGAGCGGAACCGTGGCGAACGTCGGAACGCAAAAGCAGGCTTCGAACGTTTTGCAATTCGTCGACGTCTACGAGGACGGAAGCAAGGTCGACGCGCGCGGGATTCCGCCCCTCCGGCCCGGCCAGCGGTATTCGTTCACGTACGACTTCAAGCGCGCGGTCGCCGCCGCTGCAGGCAGCACCCACTTTCGCTTCCTTCTCGACTTCCGCCAGCCGTCGCCGCCGGGTTCGCAAGATTGCAGCGCGGGCAACGATACCTTCGCGTTGCGAGTCTAGAGAAAATCGCCGCAGCCCGCGTAGGCGTGCTGCATTTGCGCGTTAGCGCGGAATTCTGATCTGCTGTCCGGGGACGACCGCCGCGCCGTCGAGCTGATTGACGGCGAGAATGGTGTCGATGGTTTCCTGAATGCTGCCGCCGGCAGGAGTGTGGCTCTCGGCGAGCGTCCAGAGCGTGTCGCCGCGGTGCACGATCACGGAAGCGAAGCGCTCCGAACCCGCGGCGTGCAGAAGCGACGACGAGAGGGCCGGGATCGCCACGATCGCACCCAAGGCGGCGAGCGCTACCACCGGCATCAGGCTGAACCGCCTTTGTCTTTGTGAATTCATGTTAGCTCCTCGGGGCCATCCTGGGCTGATGGCCCGCATGGAGTTGAAAAACCGACGCGGGGGAAAAATCCAGCACGCCCGTCAGTAGAAGCGTCTGCTGGCGGCTGCCGGCCTGGGGGGAGTCCATGATTGGGCCTTCCCTGCCGAACGGGTGGCAGGGCTCTATACTATATGAATGAGAAAACCATGACTGTACGATTTCGTACCGAAGCCCCCTACCTCGTGTGACATGATCAGGGCCACGAATGAGCGCCGTGCTAAGGTAGGCGGACACAAGCTCATAGCGAGACCGAACCGGATATGATGAAAAAGTCATAGGAGCATGCCGACGCCGGAGCTCCTCGAGAAGAACTCGCTGTTACGCGCGTTAGATGGACCGCGTGCGTCCTGGTTTTTGTCGGTCGCAGAGGACGTCGATCTCGAAAGCCGGCAGAAGATATACGATCCGGACGAGCCCATAAAGACCGTCTACTTTCCGACCACCTCGGTCCTCTCGATCGTTGCGCGAATGGAAGACGGCGGAGCGATCGAGGTGGGGACCGTCGGCAAGGAGGGCGTCTCCGCGCTTCCGCTGATTCTCGGCTCCACGACATCGGCGAACGAAAGTTATTGTCAGGTGCCGGGAAAGGCCGTGGCGATCCCGGCCGACTTCTTCATGGAACTGTGTGGCGGCGACAAAGAGTTCCGAAGGTTACTCGATCGTTACTTGCAGGCCTATATCAATTTTCTCGGACAACTCGCGGCGTGCAATCGTCTGCATAGCGTGTACGAGCGCTGCGCCCGCTGGCTACTGCTCACGCACGACCGCGTCGACGCGAACGACCTGCCGCTGACGCACGAGTTCTTGGCGATGATGCTCGGCACGCGACGCTCCGGTGTGACGATCGCCGCAGCTACCTTGCAGAAGGCAGGCTTCATTCAGTACGGTCACGGCAACATCACGATATTGGATCGACCGGGGCTCGAGGAGGCATCCTGCGAGTGCTACGTGGTCGCCAAGAACCAGTTCGACGGACTGCTTCGGTAGCGGCCTAATCTGCGCGGCGTCGTACCCGCCCTGCCGGCCTCTTACGGGGCGGGATTGTCGACAGCGGGTCCCAGGAACAGCTTCACGAGAGCGGTCCTATGCGCTCGACAGGACATGTGACCAGGATTTCGTAAGTTTCTGAGGACCTCACCGACGTCAGCGGATCCGACACTAAGGAAGATTTCTTCGGTTTGGTGCACTAAGAAATCATATGTTGGACGATCTAAATCTGGCGAGCAAGCACGAAATCGTCGTGCCGAGAGCCGCTGCCGTTCATGACGATACAGCTGCGGAAATCCTCATCAAGCATCTGTTCGCACAACCCAGCGATAAGATTCCTGGCATCGACTACGCGGTCGGCTATAAACCGGCCGATGGGCCTACGGGCGGCGATATCTTAGATGTTTTTCCATTCGATAACGGCTCGGTCGGATTCTCGATAGCCGACATTTCCGGCAAGGGTGTTCGTGCCGCGGTTCATGCAGCACTGATAAAATATGCGATACGCGCATACGTGTCGGAGGAGCAAACTGCCGAGACGGTTTTGCGATCGCTCAATCGTCTGTTTCTTGAAAACAACGCCTTCGAGAAAGCGGACGCATTCGCGAGCGTCTTTGTCGGCATCGTCGACTCAGAGCGTCGGATGATGACGTATGCCTCCGGGGGGCATGAGCCCGTGATGCTTATCTGCCCGGGCAAGCCAGTTCGGACGCTTGCACCCACGGCGCCACTCGTCGGTGTATTCCGCGACCAGGATGCTTCTTTCGGACAAGCGGTTGCGGCTTTGGAACCTGGATGCAACCTTGTTGCGACGACCGATGGCGTTACTGAGGCCCGGCGCGGCGGAGAGCTCTACGGCATGGAGCGTTTAACCGATTTCGTCGCGCGTTACGCAGCAAAGCCGGTAGAAGCACAGGTGAGATCATTGCTGAGTGATGTTTCAGCGTACTGCTACGGCAAGCCTCAAGACGACATTGCCATTCTGGTCGCGCGCATACTTTAAGGGATGAACGTTATGGGCCGGCTCGCGTCGGTGAGAAATGCCGCCCGGCCGTCGTTCCTCCGCTCTTTGGAACTCTCGTGGATCGAACAAGTGCATTATCGCGCCGCTACCTCCTGTGCAGGCGCCATGAACTCGGGACCGATCGGATCTTTGACTTCCTCCCCGATGATCCGATCGATCTCGGATTTCGTCTGCGCGTCAAGTGAAAAGTCGAGCGCTGTAGGCAATGCATCCACCTGGTCTGGACGTCGCGCACCCCACAGGGCTACACCTACGCCCGGTTGATCGAGCAGCCAGCGAAGCGCGAGATGAAGGACGCGCTTGCCGAATCGCGCGCGTGCCAGCTCATCAAGGCGTTCCACCGCGTGCAGATACTGGGTAAAACGCGGCGCCTGAAATTTCGGGTCGGTGCGGCGCAGATCGTCGCCTTCGAACGTCGTGTCCTCGCGCATACTTCCGCTGAGCAACCCGCGGCACAGCGCGCCGTACGTTAGCGACGTCAGTCTGTGTGAGAGCGCGTATGGAAGGACATCTTGTTCTGCGGCCCTTTCGAAGAGGTTGTACGGGGGCTGCAGCGTGTGCAACGCCGCAAACTTCGCGAACTCGTCCATCTGCGCAGGTGAAAAATTGCTGACGCCGATCGCGCGGATCTTACCGGCATCGTACAATGCTTGCATCGCCTCGGCCGTTTCATCCATCGGCGTGGCCGGATCGGGCCAGTGCACTTGGTAGATGTCGACGTATTCGGTTTGCAGGCGCCGCAGCGAATCTTCGATCTCCTTATGAATGCGGGCGGCGGAGGCATTGCGGTGCACGTTTCCGTGCTCGTCCCATTCAAGCGCGACCTTCGTAGCGATGATCGCGCGGTCGCGCCGGCCTTTGAGTGCACGACCCACAACCTCTTCGGAATGGCCTTGTCCATACGCGGGTGCGGTGTCGATGAGAGTCACCCCGGAATCGAGCGCACGATGGATCGTTGCGATGGCAGCGTCGTCATCCGCGCCGCCCCACATCCAGCCGCCGATGGCCCAGGTACCCAGGCCGATGCGTGAGGCGCGGACGCCGGTATTTTGGACCTGCGTAAATTCCATTTCGTACTCCCGCTCCTACTTTATCCGCGCATCCTTGGAGCCCACTGGGGCATCCCGCGCCCAACGGCGGGTGCACCGTTAGGGACGGCGCGAACGTCACCAGCCGGGATGCAATCCGTGGCAATTGGCCTCGTCCTCACACTACTTGTCGCGTGGCCGCACGCTTTAGCGGCGGCGACCGCGCTTTCGCATCCTAGCCAGGTCCTCTTTGCATCCAAGTCACCGGGCCTGCGCCTCTCGGGCGTCCTCTATCGGCCGGCGAGGTCACGCGCGCCCGCGATCGTCATCGTCTCCGGAACTTCGGGCCGCGAAGGTTTCCAGAATTGGGAGATTCCGTGGGCGCAGCGCTTGCAGCAAGCGGGCTACGTCGCGCTTATCGTTGACAGCTTCACGTCCCGCCACCTCGCGTTCGCCCAGCACTGGCGCCTTTCGCGGAATGCACGCGGCCAGGATGCGTTGGATGCGGCCGCGTTTCTTTTGCGAGAGCCATTCGTGCGGACAGGCGAGATCGGCGTGATCGGGCGGTCGGGCGGCGGGAGCGCCGTGCTCTCCGCGATCGTCGAGCGCGCCGGACAGCCGCGTCGTCTGCCCTTCAAGATGGCCTTCGCAGATTACGGATATTGTCAACTCTCGTACGGAGACTGGAAGGGTGGAACGGTCGGGACACGCGCGCTCAGCGCCGTCTACCGTACCTCGATTCCGCTGTTGATCGCGATCGGAACCTCTGACACGCATGTCCCGGTCGCATCGTGCGTCGCGCTCGCGTCGAGTGCACGAAAGGCCGGGGTTCCGGTGACGTTGCGGACGTATGCTGGCGCGGAGCACGCCTTCGACACGCTGTACGGCAACGGAACGCCCGTGCAGCAGGCCGACATCGTGAATACCATCGCCGCCTTCATCGCCGAATATCTCGCGCCGGCTCCGAGTGGGACGCCGATTCATTTGAACGCCGCCGCGTTCGAGTCGCGCCTGAATCCCGCCGGCGGATCGATCGTCTTGCGCATGCGTCCGGCCATTGGCGCGACGGGCTTCTCGGGTAGCGCGGTTATGACGCAAGGAACTGCCGGCGTCACGGTGGAGATTCGCCTATCGGAGGGCGCCAAGCGGGCGGTCGCGGCAATTCGCCAGGGTTCGTGCGCTCAGCTCTACCCTGAAATCGCCTACCGCTTGGGAGATGTGGCAAACGGTAGCGCGTCGGGCCTCGTCCCGAACGTTCAGCTCTCCTACCTCATGAACGGTCACTTCGCGGTCGTCGTCGCGCCGTCGGCGAATGCAACCTCGTACGCGTCGTGCGCCGATATTCCGCGCAACACGTAGCTTCATGGTTCAGCGTAAGCCCTCCTTACCGTCTTTTCGCGGGATTCATCCGGCGGATATAGTCTTGAACGGAATACCTCAAGTCCGCCGGCGCACCTCGCGTCATCGCGGGCGATGATCATTAAGCCGATACTCGCCGAGGAGATCAGCGAGAATCCATGCTGCTCCGGCAATCGCGAAGGTCTCGACGGTTTCGGTCCAATTCGTATGATTGTGGGGATCCGAAAGAAGCAACGGTACCCACACGAGTAGCCCAAAGATCACGAGCATCATTGTCAGTAGGCGAGTCGCGAGAAGTGCCATTCGATTCGTAAGAAGAGCCACTGCCGCGAGTGCGAACAAAACAGTCGTCGTTACCGCCCAAAACACCTGACTTGGCGGAAGCCACTTCGGAACAAGACTCGCGGTAGCGTCAAGATGAATCGCCTGTTCGAGGGTAAAGGAAGCGGCGCAGGTGCCAAAAAGGATGCGGCCGATCCGATTAAGCGTTTCCGGTGCCCATGCCGATAACAAGCGCGCATAAACGATCGCCGCTCCGGTCACGAGAGAGAACTGCTCGAAGAAGTTGCCCCAGCGATCGTAAATCTGCGGCCTGGCGACGATTCGTGGCACGCACAGTAAGGCGATGACAAGATAAACCGCACCAAGGACGACTGCGCCCGTTTTCGCGGTCCGACGGAACTGAATCGCAGCGCCGCCGAAGATCTGGGCAGCGGATGCGACGTAGGCAAAGACCCGGCCATCTTGAGCGTTCCAAATGTGCCGCAGTTGAAGCCAGTCGTAGTAGTCGGGCCAAGCCAGCGTGATGAGGCCAAAGGCCAAAGCCGCCGCTCCAAACACATGACGGCCGAGATTCGAACGCGGCGTTGATACGGTCATTTGTTTTCAATCCCGTTCACGAAATTTACGCTTCTTACATACGCCCAGAGCCGATCAATTTCATGCCCTGCTGCTACTTGCGAGCAGCGCAGGTGCGAGGCAAGGTGAGTTGTTCGCGTTGAAGTGGGGATGCGTCGATCTCGAAAAACTCAGGAAGGAAAACTTCATTCGGCGGTATTGGTATCCGCTGTTCGAAAGAGCGGAGCCCGAATCCACGACGTTCGCGGATCATTCGCAACCAATGCTTCGAGGTGTACGACCGTGCCCGGTACGTCACGGTGACCGGCGATCATATCGCGACAATGCCAAGAGCGATCGAACCTCGGCAGCGCGTCCTAGATGTGGTGGTCGCGCACATGCTCCCCTCGAATAGGATCCCGGCGCCGTCGCCGCGAGTGCCGATCGCAGCGCTAGCGGACGACGACGCGCTATACTTTCCATGGCTCGATGGTAGCGGGTGGAAGCGACCCGCGCGTCCGTAGAACTACGGAGGCAGTACTAAGCGTTGAGCGTGCCGGGGCCCGGCTCGTAACCGCGAGCAGTGTAAACGTTGCGCCCTTCAGCGTTCCAGGCCGCGACGATCACGTGTCCGCGCGGGCTGTACTCAACCGTCCCTTGAGCGAGCGCGCGTAGCGCGGGAGCTTCGGTTCGCGCATCGATCATGAACGCTCGATCGGCCAGCTGCAGAATCGGCCCTCCGATCGTTCCCGGAGCCACCTGTATTGGACCGGTCGTACGCAGGCACGTCGTGCCGGTGGCATCGGTCATGGCTCCCCGCGCCGTTAGATAGGAAATACCGATGATGAGCACGCCCGTTGCCACGCCGATGAGCGCGAATGTGCCGAAGAACGTCGCGCCTTCTCCCGGCGTCTGATCGAATATCGCGAACGCTGCGCCGACCAGCACCCAAAACACGAAGAATCCGGCCCCGAGGTAGGTCGGAATCATTATGCGGCGGCGGCTTGTCAGCTTGATCGCCGCTGCTGCCCCGGGAGACATCGGGACCTCCACGGTCCCGGCCGCTATTGCACTCGTTGTCGACTCGCCGCTTGGCGTCGCAACCGCGTCTGCCATCGTCGCGACCGCGTTCGTCGTCGTTGCCGGAGTCGCTCGGACGATTCCCCTTCCGGATCGAAGCATATTGAAGCCCGAGATCGTCAGAAAAATCGAAATGATCCACGGAAGAAGGCCGAGTTGCGCGCCCCCCGCCTGCGCTAGCGCGAAGGCGACGAGAAAGAACAGCCCGATAGCCAGCAGCACCCATCCCCAAACGCGCATGAGTTTCTCCTCGCGAAGCAGGCCTCCGCAGCCGTAGCCCGATTCGACCGCTTTCGAATCGGACCCGCCCGGCGACCGGACGTTTGACGCTTCTATTGAAGAACCGCGAATGTTTTCCAGCGTTCGGTGGGCCGTCAGGCGTTCGTTTTGGGACGTCCTGACCGCGGTGAAATACCGCGCCGCCAAGCCCGCGCACATTCCGGTGCCGGTCTGGCCTGACGGACCGGTCGAAAGCGTCCCGCTGCGCGAGGTCTTTCCCTCGATTGCGATCGCAGCGATTCCCTTCGCAAAGAGCGTGCCGGCCGACGAAGCCAGCCCGCGTAAGCGCCGAGCCTATGACGTGCAGGCATGGCTCGCGCGGGTGTTTCCGCCGCACCTTCCCGGGCTACCGGAGGTCGACCCCGACCCAGAAACGCGTCTTGCTCAGGCCTACCGCAAACCCAAGCGGGCGCTCTTCCCGGCGCCGCTGCTGCCTCCGGAGTTCTCCGAATCCGAACCAGATCTCGGTGCGCTCGCGGTCGCGGGTCCATACTACGGATACCTGACGCCGGGCGGCGACGGCCGATGGCAATGGGACTTCCGCGCGCTCGGCGATTTCGAACATCGGGCGGAGGTCTACAATCTCGGTTCGCGGGTTCTCTTCGAGCAAGTCGGCGCAAGGCTCAAACCCGTCCTGATCGAGTGCGAACTCGGATCAATCGCGCCGTCCGACCCGCGCTGGCCGACCGCGCGCGCGATCGCCTTGTGCGCGCTCGGGACCCACTGCGGGCTCGTGCGCCATTTCTGCGGCGTCCATCTGACCTTCGGCTCGGCATTGGCAATCGCCGCGCGCGACGCGCTGCCGGCCGATCATCCGCTGCTCCGCTTGTTGTGGCCGCACTTCTACGGCACCGAGTACAGCAATGAGATGGCGACGCTGAGCCAGCTCGATCCGGCCGGAGATTTCCCGCAGGTCTACAGCTTCACGCTCAAGGGGCTTTACGACGCCTTCGAGCGGACGCATCGCAATCTCCGACTGAGCGATTACGACCCCGTCGAGTATCTCGAGACGAGCGGCCTGCTTGCGGCGGGCATCGCCTCTCCGAGCGCATCCGATTTCGGCGTGCTCTATATGCTCTTCGAAACGCACGCGCGTGACTACCTCGCTCTCTACTACGCGACCGACGCCGATCTCGCCGAAGACGAGGCGGTCGCGCGGTGGCTCGATGCGTATGACACATCGATTCCGAACGGTCTCCCGGCGTGGACGAAACCGCTGACCGTCGCCGCGCTCGCGCGCCTGGTTGCAGTGCTGATCTACATCGTCATCGTGGAACACGAAATTCGCGGCAGCCTCCTTTGGAATTATCAACTCTGGACGCACGTGCAGCCGATCCGCGTCTATCGCGACGGACGGCGCGAGCCGGTCGACGTGTATCAGCGCTTGGTCAATAGCAACATGACGCTCAACACCAAGCGCGCAACGCTGCTCCAGGATTTTTCGTATCTCGCGCTGGACGAACGCGGTGCCGAGGCGTTTCGCACGTTTTTGCGCCGCCTCGAAGGGCTCGGGCTAAAGCTCGAAGAGAACCCGCGCCAACTGTGGAGACTCTATCCCGACATGCTCACCGCCAACATGAACGCTTAACGGAGTCGTAGATGTCAGACGTCATTCCAGTCGACGAGACGAGCGCCGGCTCCGCCGAGGGGATCGCTGCGCAAGCCTTAGAGTGCTACATGTGCGAGGATTATGAGGGCGCGGCGAAGGGCTTCGAAACGGCGGTGGCCGCATCGCCCGAGCGCGCCGATTGGCGCGACTTGCTCGAGAAAGCGCGCGCCAACGCCCATGCACGGATCGACGTGCCGGTCCCGCCGCGTCATTTCTTCAGCCGCGATCAGCTCTTAGCGACGCCGGTGATCCCCGACGGCACACTACCGGCTCCGCCGAGGCCGATCGCGCCCGACTCGGCGCAGCGGATCCAAAACGCGCTCGGCAACGCCGTCGGCGAGATCATCAGCTTCACCATGGAAGTGGCGACGACGGTGTGGGGGCGCGTTGCCGGTTTCCACGGACGGGTGTGGACCAATTGGTATCATCGCGGCGGTCCCGGGGCGGTATTGACGCTCGCGCACATGCGCAACCGCCTGAATGCCTTGCATTTGCCATCGGTCTATCCGAACGGCGAGCGTGTCGCGTTTCAACCGGAAAACTTGACGCCGCCGCCGGGCGTAACGCATTTTCGCACGGCCGACGGGACCTGGAACAATCTCGACAATCCGAAGGAAGGCTCTGCGGGAACCCGCTTCGTCCGCAACGTTCCACTCGAGTTCATCAAGCCCGAGACGCCGGAATCGATGCTCATGCCCAATCCGCGCGTCGTCAGCCTGAAACTCCTGTCGCGCGAAGGTCCGATCAAAGAGTTTCCCTATTTGAACATGCTCGCGGCGAGCTGGATCAATTTCCAGAACAGCGATTGGATCAGTCACGGCGAGAACAACATGGACGAGATGTGGGAAATCCCGCTCGCTGAAGATGATCCGGCGCGCAAACGCTTCGGCCAGTCCGCGATTCGCATCCCGAAGACGCGCCACGATCCGACCTACGGCGCCGGCGGCGAGGAGCACGTTCCGATCACGTTCATCAACGAAGTGAGTCAATGGTGGGACGGATCGCAGATCTACGGCAGCGATCAGGCGACGCAAGACCGGCTGCGCAGCCACGTCGACGGGAAGATGCTGCTCGCCGAAGACGGCCGGCTGCCGCTCGACGAGCGCGGCATCGAAGTGACCGGTTTCACCCGCAACTGGTGGCTCGGGCTCAGCTTGATGCATACGCTGTTCACCAAAGAGCACAACTCCATCTGCGACATGCTGAAGTTGAATTATCCCGAGTGGGACGACAACCGGCTCTTCAACGTCGCGCGCTTGATCAATACCGCGGGGATGGCGAAGATTCACACCGTGGAATGGACGCCCGCCATTCTGCCCAACCCAGTGCTCAACAATTGTCTCAATGCGAATTGGTACGGGCTCGTCACGCAGATGGCTCGCCGGGGGAAAGATAAGAAAACGCTCGCGCCGATCAAGATCCGCAATCCCGAGGGAGGCGGCGTCGTCGGCAATCCGATCAACAAACACAACGCACCCTTCGGATTGTCGGAGGAGTTCGTCGAGATCTATCGGCTACACTCGTTCTTGCCCGAGGAGCTGATTTTCCGAAAGCACGAAACCGGCGAAGAGCTCGAACGCGCGCAATTCACGTCGGTGCGTCAGGCGGGATCGGCGAAGCTGACCGAGCGGATGCCGATGGCCGACGTGCTCTACTCGTTCGGCGTCCAGCAGCCCGGGCAACTCGTCTTGAACAACTATCCGCGCTTTTTCCAAGAGCTGAGCATCCCCGGCAATCCCCTTATGGACATGGGCGCGGTCGACGTTTTTCGCGCGCGCGAACGCGGCGTGCCGCGATATAACGATTTTCGGCGCGGACTCGGTTTGCCGCCGATCCAAAAACTCGAGGATCTCACCGACGATTCGGAAGTGGTGGCGCGGATTCGCGAGGTGTACGGCGACGGCGACGACGTGGTCGAAAACCTCGACCTCATGATCGGGACGTTGGCCGAAGGGCACCGGCCGACCGGCTTCGGATTCGGCGAGACGATGTTCCAGATCTTCATCTTCGCCGCCACGCGCCGTCTGCAAGCCGACCGTTTTTACACCGACAGTTATAACGAAGAGACGTATACGGCCGAAGGCTTGGACTGGGTGGATCGCACGAGCATGAAGCTCGTGCTGCTGCGCCATCATCCCGAACTCGGAAAGACCGGCCTCGGCAACATCAAGAACGCCTTCGAGCCCTGGGACGCCGACGAGCATCTCGATTTGGTGCGTCACCCGTTGCGCGCGTACGATCCCGATCTGAAGCCCGACCCTGCGAAGGGCGACCATTATCGCGCCTGACAGAGCGCTCCCCGGTCCTTCGCGACTTCTGTTCGCCGTGGCGGCGCTCGTGTTGCTCGCGATGGTCGCGCTTCCGCTAGGCTGGCTGACCGAGGCCGCGTTCCCTTCACTCCTCGGTGACCGGCTCCAAGTTAGGCCGAATGAGCGCTCTCGGTAGAAACCACGAAAAACCCGCAAAGCCTTACGCGATGCGGGTTTGAATTGGTGGAGATGAGGAGACTCGAACTCCTGACCCCTTACATGCGAAGCAAGTGCTCTACCAGCTGAGCTACATCCCCACGGGCCGACGAATAGAATACCTTATCCCGGCAAGTCCCGCTAGTGCGGTGCCCCAAGGTAGGGGAACTGCGCTAACGTGAAGTGCTTGCCGCCGCAGCCGACGTTGTCCGTCGTCAGGTTGGGGCGGCCGGCGCGGCCGTCTTTCTCGGCGAGGTCGTCGGGAACGGCTCCGCTTTGATTCGGGACGTTCGAACGAAGCGAGATCACCGGGATCGTCGCTCCGAAGACCAAGCCGAATGTCGCGTCAACGACGTCGTCGTACAAGCCTCGGCCGCCGAAGAGGCCGGTGCCATTCCGCGTTCCGCTACACGTATCGACGATCTGCCCGTTCGTCTCTATCCCGAGGTAGCTCGCATCGCCGGATTGCGAGTAATCGAATTCGAGAACGTCGGGCGCAAGAAGATTCTGCAAGAACGCCGAGATGGCGGCGCTGCGGCCGCCGTAAGTGGTGGCGAATGTGTTGATATCGCCCTGTGTTGCGGTCTCGTCGGCGAGGACGCCCGCACGATTGCTTGCGTCGTGACGCGTGTACGGACTGAACACCTCGGTCAAGCCGCCTTTGCCGGAGCGGTCGAGTTGAACGAATACGAGGTTGCTGCCGGTCGTGTTGCTGCCGGTCAGCGTCGGATCGTTACTGCAGCTTGCGAATGCGCCGAATGAAAGACCGACGGCGGCGACTATCGTCAAAATACGCTTAATCATCATCACTTAGTTCCCCGTCGTCGTGCTGGTCGTCGCCCAATAGCCGACGAGCGTTCCGTTGCCGTTCGTCAAGACCGATTTTGGAATCTCGGCGACGATCGAGAGGACGTTGGCATTATTGAAATAGTCGGTCGCCGTTCCGATCGGATTGAAGCCGAGCGGACAGGACCCGTTGCCGATCGTCGGCAGGCAACTGGCCGACGAGCTCCCGAGGTTGCGATCGGGGACGATCTTATAGAACTGCGACAGATCGAAGAAGAACGGATCCTCGCGCACGCCGGCAAAGACGGTGATCGACCCCGCCTGAAATGTTGTGTTAATCAACCCGGTCGCGGTCGCACTTCCGGCGCCGACGAGCGTCGTCGTCGTCCCGGTTTGATTCGGGGCCGAAGGTCCGTAGACGAAGATTTGTTGCGTTCCGCCCGACGCGCCCGACATCGAATACTGAATGACGAGATTTTCGAGCGGGCGAGCGTTGATCGCTTCGGACGAAAATTGCGTATCAAATTTCATCGTGTACAAAACTTGCTGATCGAAATATGCCGTCGTCCCGCTGCCGGCGGGCAATCCGGGGTGAACGTCCATCACCGCGACCACGTCGTTTGTGTTGGTCGGACTCGGAAAGAGATAGACGTCGGAGATGTCGGCGCCGGGGCGGGCGACGACCGTCGGTGAGTCTTGGATATCGAAACCTTGAACGGGCCGTCCATAGAGGATCGCGACAGCGACCAGGGCGCACAGCGCGATGACGCTCCCGAACGTGCGGGTGAAGAGCATAGCGGTCCACCATACGCCCGACGCGCGCTCAAAGCCTCGGGCTCGCTCGACCTGGGCGCGGAGGGAACCGGCCGAACCAACGCGCATCTGAGCGGGGCGGAATTGAGAATGATTTGCAAATTCGCGCGAATGGCCACGCTGGCGGCGGCAATCGTGACCGCCGGGTGTGCCGGTTCGCGCCCCGAACCGCCCGCGGCGGCGCCTGGCGGGGCGCCGCTTCGGGTCCTGACGACGATCTCGACATTCAATTCATTCGTGAGCGGGATCGGCGGCGAGCGCGTTCGGGTCGATAGCCTCGTCCCCGTCGGTGTTTCGCCTGAAGACTATCAGCCGACGCCGGCCGACATCGCTCGCTTGAACGACGCTCAAGTGCTCGTTGAAAACGGCCTCGGCCTCGAAGCGTGGCTCGCGCGCACGATTGAAAACGCGCGCAACCCTCAACTGCGGATCGTCATCGCGAGCAGCGGCTTGCCGGTAAAAGGGAACAATCCCCACCTTTGGATGGATCCCGTCCTCGCCGAAGGTTACGTCCGGAAGATTCGCGACGGGTTGATCGCCGCCGATCCGAGTGGGCGCGACTCGTTCACCGCCGGCGCGGCGCAGTACGACCGAAGGTTGCGCGCGCTCGAGCGTGAGATCGCGGCGCGTATTGCGACGATTCCGCCGCCGTCGCGGACGATGATCGTTTTCCACAATGCCTGGCAGTACTATGACGATCGCTTCGGCTTGCGAACGCTCGGCGTCGTCGAACTCTCGCCCGGACAGGAACCAAATCCGCAATACCTCGCGCATCTCGTGACGCTCGCGCGCGCCAACCACGTTCGCGCGATTTTCGCCGAGCCCGAATACAGCCCAAAACTCGTCACGTCGCTCGCCGAGAGTGCGGGGATCGCGACGATCGAAGATCTGTACGACGACTCGATCGGGACCAATCCGCGGGTCCACGATTACGAGAGCATGTTGCGCTACGACACCGGCGTGATCGTCACGGCGCTCGGAGGGCGCCCGTAATCGACACGGACGTCGCCGTTCGCGTCCGGGGCCTCAGCATACGCTACGAGCACGTCCTCGCGCTCGACCAACTCGATCTCGTCGTGGAGCGCGGTCAAGCCGTCGGCATCGTCGGCCCGAACGGTTCGGGGAAATCGACGCTCCTCAAAGCGATCGCTGGGCTCGTCGCCCCAAGCGCCGGCTCGATCGACGTTTTCGGGAAGGCGCCGCGAGCGTTGCGGCCCGGTACGATCGCCTACGTTCCGCAAGTGGAGGCCGTCGATTGGAATTTTCCGGCGAATGTCTACGACGTCGTGGCGATGGGCCGCTTTCCGCGCATGCATCCGCTTGCGCCGTTTTCGAAACACGATCGCGACGTGGTCGTAGCCGCCCTCGGCGCGCTGCGAATGGGCGATTTGCGAGATCGTCAGATCTCGCAGCTCTCGGGTGGCCAGCAGCAACGGACGTTTGTTGCGCGCGCTATCGCGCAAGAACCCGAACTGCTGTTGCTCGACGAACCGACCACCGGCGTCGATGCCGCGACCGAAGATGCGCTGCTCGAGCTGATCCGCGACCTCGTCGCCAAGGGGCTCCCGGTGGTCATGACGACTCACGACCTCGATCGGGCGGCGGAATGGTTCGATCGGTTGATGGTCGTCGACCGGCGCGTCTTGGCATTCGGCGATCCGGCGACGGTCTTGGAATCCGGCGCGTACGCCGGAATTCGCGAGCACGTACACACGCACGGCCACGCTCGGCTCGACGCAGCCGGGTACGACGCCGCGAGGCGCGACGCATGAGCGACGTTCTCTTTGCGCCGTTTCAGTACGAGTTCATGCAGCGCGCCTTCGTTGCGGCGCTCGTCGTCGGCACGCTCTGTTCGACGATCGGGACGTACGTCGTGCTGCGAAAGCTTTCGTTCATCGGGGACGGGATCGCGCACGCCTCGTTTGCGGGGATCGTCATCGCCTATCTGCGAGGCGTCGACTTCTACCTCGGCGCGGCGGTGGTCGCGGTGTTGACGGCGATTGGAATCGGCTTCGTCAATCGGCGCGGAAACGTCTCGCTCGACACGGCGATCGGCGTTCTGTTCACCGGCGCGTTTGCGCTCGGCGTGTTCTTGATGAGCCGCTTGCCGACGTACAACGTCGATCTTCAGGGGTTTCTGTTCGGAGACATCCTCGCTGTCTCGCGCACCGACATCGTCGTGATCGTCGTGCTGTCGTGCTTCGTCTTCATCGTGCTCGCGCTACTCTACCGGCCGCTGCTCTATACGTCGTTCGACCCGGTCGTCGCGCAGGCAAGCGGCGTTCCGGCGGCCTTCGTCAGTTACGTGTTGCTCGTGCTGCTGGCGCTGACGATCGTGGTTTCACTCGAAGCGGTCGGAATCGTCTTGGTCGCCGCGTTACTGGTTACGCCGGCGGCGACTGCCTACCAGTTGACGTCGCGCTTTCGGCCGATGCTCGCGCTTTCGGTCGCGATCGGCGCGGCCTGCTCGGTTGCGGGGCTCTATCTCTCGTACTACTTGCACGCGGCGAGCGGCGCCACGATCGTGCTGCTCGTGACGGCCGTGTTTTTCATTGCGATGCTTGTGCGCCGCCGTCGGAATCGGCCGGCTTGACCACGCGGTAGCGTTCGCCCTCGAGTCGCTCCAGATATCCGGCGCCGGCGAGCGCGTCGAGAACGTCCTGCGTCAGCGCGCGTTCGTGTTTGTTCGGCATCCCGGCCCACCGGAGCGCGACGTCGCCGGTCGTAAGTTCGGTCTCCGGCACGAGAAGGTCGCGAACGAAGGTCGAGCGCAGGTTCGAGCGCTCCATCCGGCGCGCGAGCGGCTCGAGCGCCGCGTCGAACGAGGCGGGTTCGGGTGCGGAAATCGGTGCCGCTTCCGGTTGTGACTCAGGCTCAGGCTCACTCGGGATTTCGAGCGGCATTTGGGCTTCCCGTTCGGCCCGTGGCTTGGTGCCGGTAAGTTGCGGCATCCGGGCCATCACGAAATCGGTGATCGCCGGGAAGAATTCGCCAAGCGCGACGAACGCCGTTTGCCATGGCACCGCGTTGATGACGGAACGCCGCCGTTCGATCCCGTCGAAGATGCGGCGTGCCACGTCTTGCGCGGAGCTGGCGATGCCGCGCGGCGGCCCGCTGAATCCCGCGCGCGTCATAAATTCCGTTGCGACGGCGCCCGGATCGACATATGTCACCCGTACGCCCGACGAGCGGAGTTCGTTTCGCAAGACGCGCGCGAGATGACGCACCGCTGCTTTCGCCGGCGGATACGCGCCGAGCCCCCCGATCGGGATGCGCGCGACACCGCTGCCCAAGAAGACGACCTGACCGCGATTGCGCCGCAGTTCCGGAAGCGCTTCGCGCGTAAGCGCGAGCGGAACGATCGCGTGCGTCTCAAACTGCTCGCGGAGCGCGTCGTCGCTCTGCGCGCCGATCGCCCCGACGGCGACGGTTCCGGCATTGTTGACCAGGACGTCGATGCGCCCGAAGCGATCGATCGTCTCTTGAGCGATCAGCGTCGGTATGCCGGGGACACGAAGGTCGAGCGCCGCCGTGGCGACGCTTCCGGTCGCGCCGGAGACGGAGCGTTGCAGTTCGGCGAGCCGTTCGGCGCGACGTCCGACGGCAAAGACGTTCCAACCCGCGCGCGCGGCGCGCTCGGCGAGGGCGCGGCCGATCCCCGACGATGCTCCGGTGACGATGATTACGCGTGGCGTTGACAATATGTGGCGTACGCTTGAGGCAACGAAGTGGGGAGCCCTGCGAAGTATGCGGTTTCGTCGGCGATCGGCGGCGGTGGGTCGGCGAGTGGGAGACGCCGGCGCGCGAACTCGCTCAGGATGCGCGCAACCGGCCGTTCCGAGCCGTCGGCGCGAATCATCCCGAAACGCAATTCGTGCGGCGCCTCGTCGAACGGCGGCGTCGCACGTAGCGCCGGATCGTAATCGGTCCAGCACCACCAGAACGCGCCGAGAGCACCGCGCTTGTGCAGACGATCGAGAACCGCGCTCGCGTACGGCGCGGTCGCCTCGTCGTCCAAGCACGGGAATCCGCCGACGCCGTTCTCATCCGGCGGACAGATTGGCGTTCCGAACTCCGTGAAGAGTACGCGTTTCTGCGCGAACGAGTTCGCCAGTTCGTAGAGGAACGGGACCACTTCCGGATCGCCGGCCGAACGCGCAAACGAGCTGTACGCCGGATAACCGTGCATCGTCGCATACGGCCACGGTTGGGCGATCGACGACGGACGAATCGCCCGATCGTCGGTCAGATCCTCGCCGTGGAGTCCGCCGGTCGCCGGAAGGTTCGAACTTGCGAAAAGATCCTGCGTGAGCGCCGCGCTCCAATGCGCTGCATCGGCCGGCGTGCGCGGGGCGCGCAGGTTGGAAAATTCGTTGCCGAGATCCCACGCGAGGATTGCCGCGTGCTCGCGCACCCGTTCGCCGACCGTGCGCACGAAGAAGCGCTGCGCTTCGAGTAGATCTCCGGAGTAGAAGTCGCCGATCCCGTGCTCTACGGCGCGCCCGCCTGAGATCGTTCGAAACCGTCCGCTCGGGACCGCGCGGTCGAGCGCCCACGCCGGCAACCAATTCACGCCGCTCATGTGACCGCAGAACAGCGTCGGCATCGCCCGAAGACCGTGCGCTTGAAGACGGTCGAGGACGGTGACGAGACGCTTGAGCGCCCCCTCGTCGACGGTCCACGGCCCCGGCTGGAAAGCCTCCCATAAGAGGAAGAAGCGCACGACCTCGAGCCCGAGGCCGCGGATCCGCGCGAAGTCCTCATCGATCTCGCCCCGATCGAAGCGCGACCACATCGCCATCGCGCTCGAGCGAGGCCAGTAGTTCGCGCCGAGCAAGAAACGCGCCATCGGAAAGGGCGTTGTCCTTTGTCGAGGGCGCACCTTGGCGGCAAGCGAACGCCCGCGCATGGAAAGCTCACCGCGCGTCGGTCGTGCTAGAGGGTCATCCTGACCCCGCGCGACACTAGCGCCTCCGTGCGCGTCGGTCGTGCTAGAGGGTCATCCTGACCCCGCGCGACACTAGCGCCTCCGTGCGCGTCGGTCGTGCTAGAGGGTCATCCTGACCCCGCGCGACACTAGCGCCTCCGTGCGCGTCGGGATCATCATGGGCAGCATCTCCGATCTCGAGACCATGCGAGCGGCGGCGACGACCCTGCAAGAGTTGGGCATCGCGTACGAGATGCGCGTCATCTCCGCACACCGGACGCCCGACCTACTCTTCGACTACGCGTCGCGCGCGGCGTCGCGCGGGCTGAAGATCATCATCGCCGGCGCCGGGGGGGCCGCTCACCTCCCCGGGATGACCGCTGCGAAGACGCTCCTGCCCGTCATCGGCGTTCCGGTCCGCAGTTCGATGCTCGACGGGCTCGATTCGTTGCTCTCGATCGCGCAGATGCCGGCCGGCGTTCCGGTCGCAACGATGGCGATCGGCAACTCGACGAACGCGGCGCTGCTGGCGGCGCGTATCCTCGCGCTCGATGACCCCGATCTGGCTCAGCGGCTCCAGGGACGCGCCGACGCGGCGGCAGCGAGCATCGCGGCGACGCGTTTGTGATCGAGACGATCGGCATCCTCGGCGGCGGGCAACTCGGCCGAATGCTCACGCTCGAGGCGAAGCGCATGGGCTATCGCGTGGTGACGCTCGAGCCTCTGCCGAATTCGCCGTGCGGACAAGTCGCCGACGAGCAGATCGTCGCGGCCTACGACGACGGCCGCGCGATCGGAGAACTCGGCGCGCGCAGTGACGTCGTGACCTACGAATTCGAAAACATCCCGTTGACGTCGGTGAGCGAACTCGAATGCGAAGGGCGGCTCGTCCGCCCGAGCGCCGAGGTCTTGCGGATCGCGCAGGACCGCATCCTCGAAAAGACGTTCGCGCGCGAAATGGGGTGCGACGTCGCGCCCTTCGCCGCCGTCACGAACTCGGGCGAACTCGCAGCAGCGATCCGCACGATCGGTTTTCCCGCGTTCGTCAAGACGGCGCGTGGAGGCTACGACGGCAAAGGGCAGTCGGTCGTCCGCGACGAGCCGGCGGCGCGCGACGCGTTCGCCGCCGCGCGGGGCGCCGCGCTGATCTACGAACGCTTCATTCCGTTCGATTTGGAAGTTTCGGTCATCTGCGCGCGCGGCGCCGACGGGACGCTGGTCACGTTTCCGGTAACCGAAAACGTCCACGATCACGGCGTCCTCGCGATGGCGATCGTCCCCGCCCGAATCGACCCGGCGATGGCGGGGCGCGTCCGCGAGCAAGCCGCGCGGCTCGGCGAACGGCTAGGGATCGTCGGCGCCTACTGCGTCGAGTTTTTCGTCGCCGGGCGGGAGCTGTACGTCAACGAGATCGCGCCGCGCGTCCACAATAGCGGCCACTACTCGCTGGACGCCACGCAGATCTCGCAGTACGAAGCGCACGTTCGCGCGATCTGCGATCTGCCGCTCGTCGAACCACGGCTGCTCGCGCCCGCCGTCATGGTGAACATCCTCGGCGGGGGTAGCGGCGACCGGCTCGACGGCGTGCGCGAACTGCTGCGCGATCCAAACCTCAAACTTCACCTTTACGGCAAGCGCCATGCCGCGCTGCGCCGGAAGATGGGCCATTTCACGATCGTTGCAGCGGCGCTCGACGAAGCGCTGGCGAGAGCCCGCGCCGCGCAACGCATCCTCTCGTGGCACCGCCGCGCCGAACCGGTCGAGGTGTGACGGAGGTCACAGCGCCGCGCAAACGCTTGGGACCAAAGTCCTAACGGACGCGCTCACGAGTTCCCTTTGCCATTTAGCCTATGCAGGGTAGTCTTAGGTCAGGAGTAGGTTGAGCCGACGATGTATTGCGAAGCAGAACCTGTGGAATCTAACGGCCTCGAGCGCTACGCGGCGATGTTTCCCAAAGACCGCATCGTCCCATGCGGCCCCGGCGCGAAGTGGTCGGTGCTTCCGGGCGAGGGCGTGACGCTGGTCTATTGGGCGTTCGAAGCGCCACAGTGCGGTGCGCTCCCCACGCACAAGCACGCCGAGAAGCAGTCCGGCTACATCCTCGAGGGCGAGATGACGCTCCATTACGATGACGGGCCCGATCGCGTATTACGGGCCGGCGATTTCTATTCGATCCCGGGCGGCGTCGGGCACGGGGCGACGGTCAACGGCAAGGTCGTCATCCTCGACGTCTATGCGCCGCGGCGCACCGACTTCGAGGAACGCTTCAGGTTCAATCTGCGCGCCACGCGGGCGGCGAAACCGTCGTCCGTGGTCTTGGAGGCGATTCCGTAAAGGCCATCGGCCGCTCCCAGTGGTCGCGCTCGCGCCACGCCGACTGCTCGGCGCTCGGCGGCGGGGGCCTACGCAGGCGTAGCGCTTCGCGATAGGCGAGGATATAGCGGTCGATCATACGCTCGAGTGAAAACGTTTCCTCGACGCGCGCGCGGCATCGGCGTCGATCCAGTCGTGCGAGGCTCGGCACCTTAGCGACCGCCTCGTCGACGGAATCGCAGAGGTATCCGGTTTCACCGTCGGCGACGATTTCCGGGACCGAACCCATGTTGGCGCCGAGGACCGGGGTGCCACAGGCCATCGCTTCGATCAGCGTGAGGCCGAAACGTTCGGGACGCGTCGTCATGTGGACCAGTCCGAGCGCCCCGCCGAGCAGCTCGTTGCGCGCTTCGCGCTCGACGGCGCCGAGGAACTGAACGCGATCGCCGTCGACGTGCGGCTCGACCTGCGTTCGAAAATAGTCGACGTCGTGGTGGATCGCGGCGATCTTCAAACGCACGCCGGCTCGTTTGGCGATCTCGATCGCGAGATGCGTCCCTTTCTCGGGATGAAAGCGCCCCAGGAAAACCAGATAGTCGCCGGGTCGATCGACGAAGGTGAACTCGTTCGGATCGATCCCGTTGTAGGTCGTTGCCAGATACTCGAGGCCCGGATCGCGATCGGCATCGCTGATCGAGCAGTAGAAGCTTCGTCCGGCGCAGGCGTAATACGCGGCCAGTATCTGAGGTCGCGAGAAGCCGTGGATCGTCGTCACGAGCGGCGGCGCGCTCGTCGCCATCGCGTATGTCAACGGGCGCCAATCGAAGTTGTTGTGGATCAGATCGAACGTGCCGGCCTGCCGAAAGAGATTCGCCGCGTGGAGCGCGCTGTAGACCTCGCCGTCGAGCGCGGAATCTTCGTTGATGCCGACCGGGATCACACTTTCGAGGCGCGTCCCGGCGCGCGAGTTGCCGGTTGCGAACAGGGTGACGTCGAGACCGCGCTGCGCCATCCCCGCCGCGATGTTGGCGGCGATTTGTTCCCACGGTCCGTAGCCGGGCGGCGGCGCCGGCCAAGCGATCGGCGCCAGCACCGCAAGCTTGAGCCCGGTTAACGACTCAGCGTCGCTCGTGGGCAATGCGGCCGGACTGAATGACGAGCTTCGGGTCGCGCAGTGCGCGGGAGTCCTCCTCGATGTCGCGATCGAGTACTAGAAGATCTGCCGTCTCACCCGGTTTGAGTCGGCCGCGCGCGACGCCGAGGAGATCGGCGGCGCTCGCGGTGACGGTGAAGAGCGCTTCGCGCGCGCTCATGCCGAGCATCGTCTGCAAGAGTTCGGACTCGCGGGCGTAGGCCTCGTGATAATTGAACGGCGTCCCCGCGTCCGAGCCGCCGGCGAACTTCACGCCGGCCTTGCGAGCGGCGCGCAGATTCTTCTCGGCGTGCTCGGCGATCTCGCGCGCCTTGCGTAAGACGAAATCCGGCATCCCGGCATCGGGTCCGGCCTCGACGATGCACGCGATCGCGCAGAGCGTCGGCACGAGGTACGTGCCGCGCTCGAACATCAGCCGGATCCCTTCCTCATCGATCAGATGACCGTGCTCGATCGAGTCGATTCCGGCGCGCACGGCGTTCTTGATTCCACTGGTTCCGATAGCGTGCGCGGCGCAGCGCATCCCATGCACGTGCGCCTCGGCGATCCCCGCGCGAAGCTCGTCTTCGGAGAGCTGCTCGATCCCGGGGACGGCGCCCTTGGTGAGCACGCCGCCGGTCGCGATGAACTTGATGCAATCGGCGCCGCCGCGACGCTGCTCGCGCACGGCCTTGCGCACGTCCCATGGCCCGTCGGCTTCGCGGCCCGCCCACCATCCATGTCCGCCGGTCATGCAGATCGGTCGCCCCGCGGCCAGGATGGTCGGTCCGGCGAGCTTCCCCGCAGCGATCGCGTCACGCAGATCCATCGGGATGTTCTCGGTGCCGCCGATCTCGCGGATCGTCGTGACGCCGGCTTCGAGGGACTTGCGCGCATTCTCCGCGGCGGTCATCGCGCGCTGCGTCGGCGTCGTCAAGATGAAGACGCTCGTCGTCTGCGGCTCGCCGCTCATCTCGAGATGCGCATGGGCGTTGATCAGGCCGGGTACGACGCAGGCCGCGTCGATCACCTCGGCGTCGCGCGGGACCTCGCCGGCGATCGCGGCGATGCGGTCTCCATCGATCACGAGGACGCCGTTGCGGCGCGGCTCGCCGACGTTGTCGTGAAGCGTTCCGAAGCGGATCGCGCGCGCCGCGGAGCTCACGCTTTCTCTCCGAGATAGACATCGACGCGGTAAATCAGTGTGACCTCACCGTCTTGGGCGTAGCGTTCGAAGGTCCGATTGAGGTTCTCGATCAGCTGTGCGTGCGCCGGGCCATCCCGCGGCGCGTACGTCGTGCTGCGCACGCGCCCCATCAATGCTTCATAATCGAGCAACTGGCTTCCGGCGAAACGCAACCGACGGACATTCTCGAGCCCGCCGTCGACGAGCAGTTGGCTAACCAAGTTGCTCCCGTTGCGGTGGCCGGCCAGCGCCATCCGGTCGGGAAATCGGTCAACGATCTCACCAAAGGCGCGCGTGAACGGATCGTTGTCGTCGCGTTCGTTCCACACGAGTGCAATCCGTCCGCCGGGACGCAGCACGCGGTTGAACTCTGCGACCGAGGCGGCGTTCGCGAACCAGTGAAACGCTTGGAAGGACGCGACGACGTCGACGCTTGCGTCGGACAGCCCGAGGGCGTCGGCGCGCGCTTCGCGGATGTCGAGTCCCGCGTTTGCGGCGACGGCGCGCATCTCGGCGTTCGGCTCGAAGCCGATGACGTGGGCGCCGCGCTCGGCCAGCAACCGAGCGGAGATGCCCGTCCCCGCGCCGACATCGGCGACCGTCAGCGTTGCGGGGTCGCCCAGACCGTCGAGAACGGCCTCGATCGCCGCCCCCGGATATGACGGGCGATAGCGTGCGTAGTCGGTGGAGCGCTCGTTGAAGCGCGTAACGGAGTCTTTCACGTCGACACGGTTTCCGCGTCGGCGTTTTCGGGTTCGGCTTCGGGATGTTCGAGGACGCTGTCGATGACCTCGAAACACCGATCGATGTCGCCGCTCGTGTTGTAATGCGAAAAACTCAAACGCACGGCGCGCCCGCCGGCAGCGCCGGCGATCGCCCTCATCAGCCGCGGCGAATAGTAGTCGCCGACCCGAGCCTCGACGTTCGCGTGCTCGAAGTGCCGTGCCGACTCTTCGCTTGCGACCCCCTCGAGGTTGAACGTAAACACCGGCAAGCGTTCGAGCTCGGGCGGTTTGCCGTAGAGTTTGACGCGGTCGCGCCGGTCGGCAAATTTCTTGCGAGCGTGGGCCGAGAGCTCGCGCTCGTAGCGCGCGATCTCGGCCATCGCGTCGCGCGGTTTCGCCGCCAGCTCGCGCAGATAGGCGATGGTGCCGAGCCAGCCGGCCAACGCTTCGTAGCTTTGCGTCCCGGTCTCGAGCGACCAAGTTCTGGCGTCGCCGCCGGCAACGTTCGCGTCGTCGGGCTGGACGAAGCGCTCGAGCGCGCGCCGGCTAACGTACCAAAAGCCGACGTGCGGCGCGTAGATCTTATAAGCCGAGAAGAACGCGAAGTCGACCGTCGTGGGCAGCTCGAGCGGGAAGTGCGGAAAGGCTTGGACGGCGTCGACGGTCACGAGCGCGCCGACGGATTTCGCGGCGCCCGCGAGGCGCGCGACGTCGAATACGGTCCCGGTCGTGTTCGAAGCCCAGGGCAAGGCGACGAAGACCGGTTCGCGATTGAGGAAGGCGCGATATTGCGTTTCGTCGAGATCGCCGTTTGCATCGACCGGAACGATGTGGATTTGCGCTCCGAAGCGCTGCAGCCACATCCACGGCGCGATGTTCGCCTCGTGATCGGCGGCGGTGACCACGATGCGATCGCCGCGTTTGATGGTCGAAGCGATCAGGCGCGAAAACGATAAGGAAAGCGTCGTGGCGTTCGGACCGACGCCGACCTGGGCGACCGGGGCGCCGATCATCGCGGCGAATTCTTGCTTCGCTTCGTCGAGCAGGTCGGTCGTGGCGCGACTGCGCGCGAAGATCGCACCCTTTTGCGCATTGTCATACGCGAGATAGCGTTGCATTCGTTCGAGCGCGAGATCTGGGAGTTGCGTGCCGGCGGCGTTGTCGGCGAGAACGCGCCCGCGCGCCGAGGCGGCCATGACCGCGGGGAACCGATCGGCGTTCACGAGCGCGCCGCCTGCGCTTCCAAGGCTTGATAGGCGCGCGAGACCGGCGCGCGGCGAAGGACGCCGCCGATGAAGCGCGATGCGTCGCGGACCCGCGCGAGATCGACGCCGGTGTCGATCTTCATCCCGTGCAGCATGTAGAGCAAATCTTCGGTCGCGAGGTTTCCGCTCGCGCCCGGTGCATAGGGGCAGCCGCCGAGGCCGCCGCTGGCCGCGTCGAAGATTGCAACGTTCATCTGCAGCGCCGCGAGGACGTTCGCAAGCGCGGTCCCGCGCGTGTCGTGGAAGTGCATCGCGATCCGCTCGACCGGCATCTGTGCCTGCAGCGCTTCGGAGACGTCGACGACCTGATCGGGGGTCGCGACGCCGATCGTGTCGCCGACCGAAAGTTCGTCGATACCCATTTCGGCGAGCGCGGCGGCGAGGCGCACGACACGATCGACCGCGACCGGCCCTTCGTAGGGGCATCCGAACGCGGTCGAAATGTAGCCGCGAATCCACATCCCCTCGGTGCGCGCCGCGGCGACGACGTCGCGGAATGCTGCGATCGATTCCTCGATCGTCATGTTGATGTTGCGTTTGGCGAATGAGTCCGAGGCGGCGGTGAAGACGGCGATCGCTCGGACCCCGGCCGCCTGCGCGCGCGCGAAGCCGCGCATGTTCGGGACCAAACAAAGATAGGCGACGCCGCTCCGCCGTTCTATCCCGGCCATCACTGCTTCGGCGTCGGTCAGTTGCGGGATCGCGTCGGGCCGAACGAACGAGGTCGCCTCGATGACCGAGAGCCCGCTCGCCGAGAGCATGTCGACGTAGCGAATCTTGTCTTCAGTCGGGACGACGCCGGGCTCGTTCTGCAAGCCGTCGCGTGGCCCCATCTCGCAGACTTTGACGCGCTGCGGAAGGTTCGTCAACGCAACCGCGCTCAGTCGACGATTCCCATCCGTCCGTGGATTCGTCGACAGGCTCGCATCCGGCTCGCTCACGATGCGGCCGTTTTCTGCGCCGCCGCCTCGACTGCCGCGGGGACGACGTGAGCTTCGATATGGTCGGCGATCGCGGCGATCGAGCGTGGCCAGACGTCGTCGTCGAATTTAAAACGCTTAATCAAGGTCGTGCCGAGATTCCAGGCCCCGATCAGGTTAAGATGGTTGGCGCGGTCGTCGCGAACGTCGATCGAATGAATGCGTCCGTCGAGCGTCGCAGAGTCGCGCCAGACGATGCCGTCGTTGTCGTCGCCGAAGCGTGGGACGATCCCGCAGATCGAAAAGAGACACGTGTCGGGTGGAGCGACCCACGGCTCGTCGTCGAGCACCCAATTTCGATGACGCCAGCGGCCGACCCAATGACCGCGCGTCTGGTTCAACCAGTGCATGAATTTCGAACGGATGCCGAGGTCGTGCATCGCATGATCGCGCAGGCGTAGGAACGCCGTCATCATCGGCAGCATGTCGACGGTGATTCCCCAGTGCGGCGTAGCGAGCGTGATCGTGTGGGAAACGTCGGCCGCGCGCTCCGGGTACTTGCGCAGGAAGCCGCGGACGACGAGTCCGCCGAGGGAATAGCCGAGCGAGACGATCGGGAACGGAACCCCTTGGACCTTGAGCTTGTCCAAGAACTCGGCGTAGCGGTCGATGCGATCGGAGAGATCGTCGGCGATCCGCGGAAACGCGATGCACTCGTAGCCTCGTGCCTTCAGTCCCGGCTTCCCGCGGCGTCCGTCCGACAAGGTCGACATGTCGTCGTCGGGTTCGTTGTAGCCGGGGACGATGACGATCGTCGGCTTCAGTCGACGATTTCGAGCCATCCCTGGATTCGTCGACAGGCTCGCATCCGGCTCGCTCACGTGATCTCCACGAGAGCCGCGCCGGCGGAGACGAGCTCGCCGGGCGAGACCGCGACCGATTTGACGACGCCGCCGCGCGTCGCTTCAATGCGGTGTTCCATCTTCATCGCTTCGAGGACGACGAGCAAGTCGCGTTCGGCGACGGCATCGCCCGGTTTCACGGCCACCTTGACGATCTTCCCCGGCATCGGCGAGGTCACCGCCCCAGCGCCGCCGGCGCCGGCGGCGGCGCTCGCGAGGTCGAGAGAGGGCGGTTGCAGCAGGCTGAAGCGGATCGGGAAGCCGTCATGGACGACGGTGACGCCGCCCGCGTCGACGGTTGCTCGCCCTCGCTCGCGGGGGAACCGATATTCTCCGGCGACGTCGCCGGCGAGAAGCCAGCGATCGGCGTCGCCGCCCCGTGACGCGGTGACGTGCCAGGCCTGCTTTCCAACGCGGAGCGCGAACGGAATCCCGACATTTCCGACGCGCCAAGCTCGCCCGTCCTCCAGCAGCGCGGCGATCGCGAGCGCGACGATGTCGTCGGTGACGGCGGGGGGCCGCGCGAGTTCCGCGTGCTCGCCGAGATACGCGGTCGTCGTCTTGCCGGCGCGGAAATCGGGCTCGGCGAAGATCTTCGCGAGCAGCCCGATGTTCGTTTGCACGCCGCCGATTTCAAACGACCGGAGGCCGGAAGCGAGCCGCGCCAGCGCCGCGTCGCGATCGGAGCCGAACGCGATCAGCTTCGCCAACATCGAATCGTAGTAGATCGAGATCTCGCTTCCGGCGCGGACGCCGGCATCGAGGCGAAGTCCCGGACCCGCCGGCGGCTCCCAACGCGAGATCGTTCCGGTCGCCGGGAGGTACTCGTTGGCCGGGTCTTCGGCGTTGATCCGGGCCTCGATCGCCCAGCCGCGCGCGACGACGTCGTTCTGGGTGAGTTCGAGCCGCTTGCCGGCGGCGATCTCGAGTTGTAAGCGCACGAGATCGACGTCGTAGACGAGTTCGGTGACCGGATGCTCGACTTGGAGCCGCGCGTTCATCTCGAGAAAATAGAACGCGTTCGATTCGTCGAGCAAGAACTCGACGGTTCCGGCGTTGACGTAGCCGGCCGCTTGCGCGGCGCGAACGGCGGCGGCGCCCATTCGCGCGCGCAACTCCGGCGTCAGCGCCGTCGAGGGCGCCTCCTCCACGATCTTTTGGTGGCGGCGCTGGATCGAGCACTCGCGCTCGCCGAAGTGCAAGGTCGTTCCGTGCGCGTCCGCGAGGATCTGAAACTCGACGTGGCGCGGCCGCGCGACGTAGCGCTCGAGCAGGACGCGTTCGTCGCCGAAGGCGCCCAGCGCCTCGCGTTGCGCCGCTTCGAGCGCCGCGTCGAACTGCTCGAGGTCGTCGACGACGCGCATCCCCCGCCCGCCGCCGCCCGCGGCGGCTTTGATCAGCAGCGGCGTCCCGATCTTCTTGGCTTCCTTCAAGAGTCGCCCGGGCGTGCGATCGTCGCCGTCGTAGCCGGGGACGACCGGAACGTCGTGCGCGCGGGCCCGGCGCTTCGCTTCGGCCTTGTCGCCCATCGCCGCGATCGCGTCCGGCGACGGCCCGACGAACGTCAATCCGGCATCGCGAACCGCCGCCGCGAATGGCGCGCGCTCGGAGAGAAAGCCGTATCCGGGATGAATCGCGTCGGCGCGTAGCGCTTTCGCCGCGCCGATCACGCGCTCGACGTTCAAGTATGATTCCGCCGCGGACGCCGGCCCGAGACGCGCGGCCTCCTCCATGAATTCGAGATGATACGCGTGCGCGTCGGCATCCGAATAGACGCCGAGCGGCGCGATCCCCATCTCTCGGGCGGTGCGGGCGATGCGAATCGCGATCTCGCCGCGATTCGCGATCAGGAGTCGTTCCACGACGCTTTGCGCTTTTCGAGGAAGGCGCGCAAGCCTTCTTGCCCTTCCGCGCTCGTCCGTTGCGCGGCGATCGCGTGCGCCGTCGGATCGAGCGTATCGTCGTACGGCAATTCCCGCACCTTCGCGAGAAGGCGCTTCGCAGCGGCGACCGCCGTCGGACCGGAGCTCAGCAGCTCGGCGACGACGCGTGCGACCGCGTCATCGAGTGCGTCTTCCGCTACGACTTCATGCACGAGCCCGATCGCTCGCGCGCGTTGCGCGTCGAAACGCTCGCCGGTCAAACACAGCGCGCGCGCGTGAGAACTTCCGATCTTCGCGACCACGAACGGCGAGATGACGGCGGGGAGTATCCCGAGTTTAGTTTCGGTAAAGCCGAAGCTCGCGTTCTCGGCGGCGATCGCGACGTCGCAGCAGGCTACGAGCCCTGCGCCGCCGCCCAGCGCCGCGCCGTGGACGCGCGCGACGACGGGCTTCGGGATACGATCGATCGCGCGATACATCTGCGAAAGCCGGCGGGCGTCCGCGACGTTCTCCGCATGCGTGACCTCGAGCGAACCGCGCATCCAATTGACGTCCGCGCCGCCGCAAAACGCCTTTCCGTTTCCGGAAAGGACGACCGCGCGAACCCCGGGGTCGTCGCCGAGTTGGGCAAACGTGTCGTGGAGTTCGTCGATCAACTCGCGGTTGAAGGCGTTGCGGACCTCGGGCCGGTCGAGCGCGACGTAAGCGATCGCGTTCTCGCGCCGCATCACGAGCGAACGGAGCTCCATGGCGCGCGCGTTCAGCGGCGGACTGTCGGCTCCCTTACAAGGCCCTTGCCGGGCGCCGTGCTAAGATCGCCGCATGGATGCCGCCGGCGCCGTACCGGCCCGTACCGTCGAAACGCACGACGCGGAGGCGCTCGTCGTCCGCCACTCGGGGACTACGCGGATCACCCATTGGGTGACCGTCGTCGCGTTCGTCGTGCTCCTGATGAGCGGGCTGCAGATATTCAATGCCGCGCCCTATCTCGACGCTTCCGACAAGAGCAATCCGCAGCGGCGCATTCTCGAGATCGGCGCCGACACGGCGATTCCCGGCAAATCCGCCGGCGTCGTTCGGATCTTCGGCCACTCGTTCGGCGCGGGAAACGTGCTCGGCTACACCGACGACGGAGCGGGCGGCGTCGCGGAACGCGCGTTTCCAGGTTGGATCACCTTGCCCGGCTATCAGGCGCTCGCCGACGGTCGTCGCTGGCATCTCTTTTTCGGTTGGGTTCTCGTCGTGTGCGGAGTCGCATACTTCATCGCCGGATTCAGGCGCAAGGATTTGCAGGCGCTCATCTTGCGGCGCGCCGACTTGCCCAAGCTGCTGCCGATGCAGCTCTATTATTTTCGACTGCGCAAGGACCCGCCGCCGTACGGCCGCTACAATCCGCTGCAAAAAGCCGCGTACACGCTCGTCCTCTTCGTGTTCACGCCGCTGATCGTCATCACGGGACTTGCACTTTCGCCTGGAATGGATGCGATCGCCGGGCCGTTGACAACGGTCTTCGGCGGTCGTCAATTCGCGCGCTTGTGGCATTTTCTCTTGATGGTCGCGCTCATCGGGTTCGTGTGCGTTCACATAACGCTGGTTGCGAGCACGGGCGTCGTCAACAATTTGCGCTCGATGATCACCGGAAAATATCAGCTTGGCAAGCACGAGGGGGACGGTCCATGAGACGGCGCATGTTCGTGAGCGCCGGCGGCGCAGCGATGCTGGCCGGGTGCGCGCGTATTTCGAACGCGCTCAACGACAACGGCACGATTCACAACATCCTCGGCGCCGCGCAGCCGCTGAATCATCTGATCATCGGCACGCACGGCCGCGCGAAGACCTATCGTGAATCCGATATTGATTCGGACTTTCGCGTCAACGGTTTCGATACGCCGAGCGATGCACGCTACCGCGATCTCGTGCAGGGGCGCTTCGGTGCCTACCGGCTCGTCGTCGACGGCGCCGTCGAACGGAAGCAGGCACTCTCGCTTGCGGAATTGCGCGCACTGCAAACCTATTCTGAGATTACGCGGCATGATTGCGTCGAGGGTTGGAGCGCGATCGGGAAGTGGTCGGGCGTGCCGCTGGGGACGGTGCTTGCGCTCGCCAAGCCGGCGGCGAACGCGCGCTATGCGATCTTTCACTGTTTCGATCGCGCGCCTGAGGGTGACCCGTATTACGAGAGCCTCGATCTCAAAGAAGCCGCGCATCCGCAGACCGTCCTCGCGCTTGCGTTGAACGATCGTCCGCTCGATCCGGACCACGGCGCCCCGGTCCGCCTGCGCATCCCGACGCAGCTCGGCTACAAGAGCGCGAAGTGGGTCTATCGCATTCAGGTCGTCGACTCGTTCCGCGCGATACATGGCGGCAAGGGCGGCTATTGGGAAGATAACGGCTACGAATGGTACGCCGGGATATAGATTGCGGCGCTTGTTCGCCCTGGCTTCGTTGCATTTTGCACGGAAGCAACGGTGCCGCGCAGCGCAGGATGCGCGGCGGCGCGGCCTCGTCGCTTAAATAGGTTTCCCTATTCTGCGCTCCTCGCGCCTCGCCAGGACGAAAAATCACCCGCTGGAGGCTAGTCACTCGTGAAGCCGAAGCCGCCGCTCATGCAGCGTCGCCTTTTACTTATCTCGGTTCTCGTCGCGTCCTTCGCATCGGCCGTCGTCGGCGGGCGAGTCCTCGCTCAGCAGTCTCCGCAAGACGTCATCCTGCCGGGCCCGGTGTGGTCGCCCGACGCTCGCGCGAACGTCGACTCGTTGATCGGTTGGCCCTCGGGCCCGCGGGTCGTCGCCGAGCGCAAGTGGGAGGATCAGTTTGTCGGACTGCCGTCGGCGAGCAACGCACTCGACATCGAACGCCACCTCTCGTCGCTTCCGCATCGCGCCGGCACGCCGGCCGATTACCAAACGGCCGTCTACTATCGCGACCGTTTGAAGGCCGATGGTTTCGACGCGCACTTCGAGACGTATCAGGTGATGTTTACCGGGCCCCTCGATCAGCGGCTCGAACTCGTTGCGCCGCAAGCCAAGGCGCTAGACCTGCTCGAGGGCCCTCCCGGCAACCATAGCGATGCAGAAAAACTGGCCGGGCCGCCATTCGAAGCGAACTCCGGCGACGCCGACGTCACCGCTCCGGTGTTTTACGTCAATACCGGGAGCGTCGACGATTGGAAAACGTTCGATGCGCTGCACCTGACGATGCCGCCGGGTTCGATCGTGATCGAACATCACGGCGGCTTCGGCGGGCGCGATCCGCGCAGCGGGATGCGCGTTTACGAGCAACTCGTCAGCCACAAAGTGGCGGGCGTAATCCAATATTACGATCCGCGTGACGACGGTTTCACCAAAGGCGAAGTGTGGCCCAAAGGCAACTGGAAGAACGAGTACATGGCCGAGCGGATCGGCGGGCCGTCGCCGCGCTTTGGCGCGGTCTTACCGCCCGGCGATCCGACGCTCCCCGGCGAGGCGCCGTTGCCCGGGAAGAAACACCTCGAGTGGCAGCAAGCCGTTCCCGTCGGCGTCGCCGAGATGGATGTCACGCAGAACGTCGCGCGCCAGGTTCTCGCGAGCCTCGACGGCCCGGTCGTTCCCGATGGATGGCACGACGGATTCGAGATGGTCGAGCATGTCGGCGGAGGGGGCGCTACGGCGCACATGGTCGTCAAGATGGAACGCAAGCTCGTCACGATCTGGAACGTGATCGGAACCTTGCGCGGCGCGACGAAACGCGACGAGATCGTCGTGATCGGCAGCCACCGCGACGCGATGACGTTCGGCGCGATCGACCCCGGCAGCGGCTCGACCGTCATGTTGCAGATCGCCGACGGCTTTAAGAAGCTGACCGACGGCGGTTGGCGTCCCGATCGGACGATTCAAATCAAATCGTGGGATGGCCATGAGTTAGGGCTCTGGGGCTCGCTCTCCGAGGCCTATCAATTTGCACCGGAGCTGCGCCGGCACGTCGTGCAGTACATCAACACCGATCAACTGACCAACGGGCCGCCGTTTCACGCGAACATGAGTCCTGAGTTATGGGCGTTCGGGCGCGAGCTCGCCGACTATGTCAAAGCACCCGGCGGGAAACCGATCGCGGCCGTGACGCCCGATCCGAAACGGCCCGCGTTCTCGCAACCGGGCGGCGGGTCGGACCACGTCACGTTCATCTACTGGCTCGGGATCCCGAGTTCGATGATCGGATACTACGGCCACTTCGGCGCGCATCACACCGCAGAAGACAACATCGACGGCATTCGGACGTACGACCCCGGTTTCTTGGAAGCGATCTCGATGGCGCAGTACACGGGCCTGCAGGCGATGCGGGCCGCCGGCGCCGACCGGATGCCGCTTCGATTGAGCGACGTCGCGAATCAACTCTGGACCGACATCGAGAACGCGAAGCGAGCCTCGCAATTCGCGAAAGTCGATCTAAAACCGCTGGAGGACCGGATCGCCGCGTATCGCACCGCTGCGACCGCGTTCGATGCGAAGTTGACTGCCGCCGAGCGTTCGGGCGACGCAACGATGCTCGACCCGCTCGAGGTCCAGGCGATGCAGGCGCGCGACGTTTTCTGGATGCCGGGCGGATTATATTACAACCGGTACTGGCACACGATCGACCGTTACCAGGCGCCCTTTCCGGAGCTGTATTTCGCGATCTACGAACCGGAGGATCGCGACGCCAAAATAAAGGCCGCGCTCGACCGGCTCATCGGCGCGATCAACCGCGCCATCGCAATCGTATCGTGACCGGCCACGTTGAACCCTCGGCGAGGAATGCACTCTGCCGCGCTAAGGGATGCCCGCGAGTTTCGAGTCTTTCGAGCCTAACAGGATGCTGAAAAACCCCGCGCACCAGTCGCCGCTGGTCTTTTCCGCCGGCTCGTCGTCGTCGACTCGGTCACAATGCTATGGCATTGCTCCCTCGTCGTCTCCTCGATCCGACGAAAAATCCCAAGCGGCTTGGTGGTACGGGGGTTCTTTAGCACCCTGTTACGGAACCGGGTGAACGTCGGCGGGGTCTTGCGACGGCGACTTGATCGAGACGAACTTCAAGTGACCTAAGTCGACAAGGCCGGCGTGGGTCGTACCGCGCGGAATGACCACCATGGTGCCCGGCTTCAGTTGTACTTGCTTGTCGCCGAGCCACTCGGTCCCGCTCCCATCGAGAACGATTTGGATCTCGTCCGCACTGGAATGAAAGTGCTTGAACGCCGTACCCATTTGAACTGCAAGCGTCATTCCGTCCTCGACGACGAGCGTCTTCGAGTGAAGGTTCGGGAAGGTGGTGGTCGGTGCCGGCATCGTGTCGGAAGTGAGCGCTGCGAGGTCATACGTCGATGCGACAAGCGGTGCCGCTGCCGCGCGGGCGGCCTGCGGCAGGTGCGTAACGGCGGCGCCAATAGCAAACGAAATGACGGCTATGGCAACCGTTTTAACGTGATGCTTCATCGCGCGTCCTACGGAACCGTGGCCGCTGTCGCCTGCTGCCCGAGGCTCGCGCTGCTGAAAGCGCCTAGTCTCCGGGCGCTCCGGTCGGCGTAATCCTCGAGCCTGCCGGGCTCAAGCTGACGGCCGGGAGTTGCGGCAGCGGACGGCCGAGGGCGATCCAAATCCCCGCGAAGACGAGCAGCGCTCCGAGCGCATCGCGTCCGGTGAGATGCTCGCCGCCGGCGAGCGCACCGACGGCGACCGCGATCACCGGGATGATGAGCGCGGACAGGCCCATCGCGCCTGAGGTGATGCGCTGCAGGAGCCAGTGGTTGAGATAGAAAGCGAGCGCGCTGCCGCAGATCGCAAGATAGGCGAGCGCGAGCAGGGAGAGCGGGGCAACGGCGCGCGCCGCGTCGACGTGCTCGAAAGCTAAGCCGCTTGCCGTCAAGGCTATACCGGCCAGGAGCATCGCCGGCGGCAACGTCGCAAACGGCTTCGCTGACGCGAACGCTTGAGGTAGACGTTAGCAAATCCCGACGAAGCCGACGCGAAGAGCGCCGCGGCGACGTAGAGGAGATCACCGCGCGCGTTGCCGACGAGCGAGATCGTCGCGACACCGGCGAAGGCGAGCGCGGCGCCCGTAATCGTCGCGCGGTTCGCGCGCTCGCCGACGAGCTTGTGCGCGAATCCGAAGATGAAGAAGGGCATCGTTCCGAATAGCACGGCGACCAGCCCCGAAGCGAGGTGCGTTTCGGCCAGGTACGTCAACGCGTAGTTCAGTCCGAACATCGTCACGGCGAGAACGGCGACCAGGTGCCAGGGCGGTGCGTGTTTGCGCAGATCGATCCGCAGCGCGAGCGCCGCTGCGTAAAGGGCGAGCCCGGCGAGGATGAAGCGAAACCCCGCGCCGGCGAGCGGCGGAATCGAAACGAGCGAAACCTTGATGCCGAGCCACGTCGTTCCCCAAATCAAAACCGTCGCCGCATACGCGACGATCACGGCAACCGGGGACATAACAAAACGCGCCCAAGAGACGCGCACTGCGGGGAACATGGCACGCTTCACGACCCGCGCGACGCGCGTTCGGTTTCAACAGAGATCGCCCGCCGTAGGTTCTTCGGAGAAATCACCTTTCGGACGCTATGCGCCGAAAAGATAAGCGACCGGCGTGACGCGGCCGCCGAAGAACGCTGTGATGGCGACGCCGTACTCATCGGCGAGCCTCTGAAGTTCGTCCTCGTTCAAGGGAAGTTCGCCGCCCTCGGCCGCGGCCAGCCGTTCCAAGTCGACATGCGCCAATTCGGCGGCTCGCTCGATGTCGAGCCCTTGCGAAGCTCTGGCCGAGATCAGTTGTTCGGCGACTTCGTCGAGGATCGCGGTGCGCTCGTCCGGCATGAGAACGATGCGTTCGCCGCCGGACGAATTCAGCCTGGACCCGAAGTGGTTACGAGATGAGTTTGCGCTTACGCGCTTCGGTGATCAGTTCGGGTTGTGACTGCACGCGGAAAGCCTGATAGATCCAGTGGATGTGGTTGCGGACCGTGTTCGGGCTGCACTCGAGCCGGTCGCCGATCTTCTTCGCCGTGAGGCCTTCGCAGAGCGCGTTGAAGACCTCGCGCTGGCGCGGCGTCAGCCGGTTCCAGCCGTCGTCGCCGATCCCGGTCGAAGCCTCGCGGACGTCGTGCGCGATCCAGCTCTGCGGATAGTCGCGGATTTGTTGTTTGGCCGCTTCGTGCCACGCCTGATCTTGCGTGACCTGATAGAGGTGCAGCGCGGTTCGGGCGGCCCGCCACTTGTAGCCGATCTCGTCGAAAATGAAGTAGGCGGATTCGAAGAAATGTTTGGCCTTACGAGCATCGCCGATTGCCTGCTGGACGACGCCCGTGCTGTACGACTTCCCCGCATCCAGCCGCCGGTCGCCGCGCATGGCCATCCGCGGGCTGAAAGACTCACCGATCTGGCTAAATTGCGCCAGTAGCTTTGATGCTTCGCCAAGGTCTATGGACGCAAGAAGCTCAGCTGCGTAAAGTAGGCCGGTGCGTTCATCGTCCGATGTCTCCGCCCAACGCACTTTGTGCACAAGATCAAGCGCTTCATAGAGATCGGCACTCGATGACGCAAGCTCGCCCCCATAACGCTTCATTGCGGCGCGGTCCAACAGCGCCCAGACCTGCCATGCCTGTGTCGGAGCCAGCGCGCTGGCACGATGCAACAGGCGCAGAGAATCGAAATAACGCGCTGTTCCCTGAAGGGCCATCGCCCACCCGAGGTTACGAGCCGAAATAAACTGATCGACCGACAGATCCTCTGACCAATCTATCCGCTCGTAAAGCTCGGTTGCGCTACGGAGAAGACCCGGCGCGTGAATTTCGCGTGCCATGTTGCAAATTGCGCGGGTCGCTCCGGCGAGCAGCCCGACATCGACCTCATCGCCGGATTGAATGATCTGTGCGCCTTCCAGCATCAAGCGGGTGTGGTCTTGGTAACGCTCGCGTTTCGACGCGATCCACGATTCTAGGATGACACTACGCCCGCGAACGAACGGCGAGACATCCTCGCCACGAGCCAGCCCCGCTTCGGCTTTGGCGAGATCGCCTTTCATCCAGGCAACGAGCGCCTCTGCGTATCGCAACTCGGCTCGTGTGGCCGCGGGCGCGGCGAGCGCCTCCTCCGAGCCGAACTGTGAGAGTATGGCTTCAGCGCTCGCGAAATCGTTTTGCGCGGCGTGGGCTCTGGCAAGCAGCGCTTCGCCCTCGAGCTTTACGTATAGATATTCGAAAGCCGGCAGCTCGGTTGTCAGCGTCGCAATAATGTCCTGATGTCGGCCAAGCGCCATTAGACTCCGCGCGCGTAAGATTAGCGCAGGCTCACGATTCTCGCCGGCCTCGGCTGCCAGATCTTGGGACGCGGCAAGGGCCACCGTAAATCGGCCCGAGTTGAACTGCTGCCAAGCTTCCGCGAGATTAAGAGAAGCCGCCTCGCGTTGTGAACTCGAGGAAAACATAGCAGGGGGGATACCTTGCTTGGTAGCCCCCCTCCTCCTCAATAATGGTCTTAAAAGACTAGTTTGCGGCTAGCTCAGTCCATGGCGCCTGGCGATAGTCGGCCTACTGTGGCCCCCCGCCGCTGATGTCTTGGGCGTGGCGAGCCTGGCTTTGAGGGCCGCCGCCGCTGATATCCTGCGCCTGATGAGTCTGAGACTGGGGAACGAAGTTGGCCGACCCGGTAGAGCCGCCGGTGCAGGCGGCGAGGCCGATCGTCAAGATGGCGAGGCCGATGTATGCCGTGAAGCGTTTCACTTGGGGAGTCCTCCTTGACTTAAGCGGGTAGTCCTCATTGCCTATTGAGGGTCCGCGCGGATGCGAGATCGCCGGAGGTGTAAGCCGCCGGCGGACGGTCCGCTCCTGCCCTCCGTGGCTGGAGCAAGACCTATCATGTCATGTCGGGACGCTCACGGTCCAGACTTAGGCGTTAATACGTGAGGCGGCTCACATGCGTCGCATCACATGACCGCGGTCACATCCGGAAGACGCCGAACCTCGTCTCGGGAGTCGCTGCGTGGCGCGCGCATTCGAGGCCGATCGCGAGCACGCGGCGCGTGTCGACGGGGTCGATCACGCCGTCGTCCCACAAGCGCGCGCTCGAATAATACGGGCTTCCTTCGCGTTCGTATTTCTCGAGGATCGGTGCTTTGAAGCGTTCCCGTTCGTCGGCGGACATCGCGCGGCCGCGCGTGCGCTCGCCCTCGGCGCGCACCGTGACGAGCGTCTCTGCAGCCTGTTGACCGCCCATCACCGAGATGCGCGCGTTCGGCCACATCCAAAGTTGTCGCGGCGAATATGCGCGTCCGCACATTCCGTAGTTTCCGGCGCCGAAGCTTCCGCCGATGACGACCGTGAATTTCGGTACCTCGGCGCAGGCGACGGCCATCACCAATTTCGCCCCGTCCTTCGCGATGCCGCGATTCTCGTATTCCTTTCCGACCATGAAGCCGGTGATGTTTTGAAGGAAGACGAGCGGCGTCCCGCGCTGCACGCAGAGCTCGATGAAGTGCGTGCCCTTGAGCGCGCTCTCCGAGAACAAGATGCCGTTGTTCGCCAGGATCCCGACCTGATGCCCTTCGATGCGCGCGAACCCGCAGACGAGCGTCGACCCGTAGAGCGTCTTGAACTCGTGAAAGAGCGAACCGTCGACGATCCGCGCGATCACCTCGCGGACGTCGTACCCGACGCGCGGATCGCTCGGCACGACGCCATATAATTCGGCCGGGTCATACGCGGGCGGCGCGGGGTCGGCGTCATCGGGCGCGCGGCCGGGCGGCGGTGCGAGGTTCGCGACGATCGAGCGCACGAGCGCGAGCGCGTGTTCGTCGCTCGACGCATAGTGATCGGCGACGCCCGAGATGCGCGTGTGGACGTCGGCGCCGCCGAGTTCTTCCGGCGTGACGACCTCGCCCGTCGCGGCTTGAACGAGCGGCGGTCCGGCGAGAAAAATCGTCCCATAGCCCGCGACGATCACCGTCTCATCGGACATTGCCGGAACATACGCTCCGCCGGCCGTGCAGGATCCCATGACGGCCGCAATCTGCGGGATGCGCTCGCTCGACATGCGCGCCTGATTGTAGAAGATTCGGCCGAAGTGATCGCGATCCGGAAACACCTCGTCCTGCATCGGCAAGAACGCGCCGCCGGAGTCGACCAAGTAAATGCACGGCAGGTGATTTTGCTGCGCGATCTCTTGCGCGCGCAGATGCTTCTTAACGGTCAGCGGATAGTAGGTTCCGCCTTTGACGGTCGCGTCGTTCGCGATCACGACGCAGGGCCGGCCCTCGACGGTCGCGATCCCCGTCACAATGCCGGCGGCCGGCGTCTCGTCCTCGTAGACGCCGTCTGCAGCGAGCGGCGAAAGTTCGAGAAACGGCGCCGGCTGGTCGGAAAGGCGGTCGATCCGCCCGCGCGCCGTCATCTTGCCGCGTTTGCGATGGCGCTCGGTCGCTTCCGCTCCTCCGCCTTCGCGGACGCGCGTGAGCCGGGCTCGCAGATCGGCGACGAGTTCGCTCATGTGTGACGCGTTCGCGCGAAAATCGTCGCCATCACGCGCAACGCGGGTCTCGAGCAATTTCACTGCCGCGAACTTCGCGAACCTCGAACTTAAACCCGCGGTTAGATTTGAGCCATCGAAGGCCGCTTTCGCGGCGCTTGACGTATAATCGACCTCTAAAGAGTGCTTCTCATGGAGATCGGAACGATGACCGGGACCCCGAGCCCCCAATTTCGCCCACCCGGGTCGCTGAACGTTGCGACGGCGCTGTCGCCGTATCAAGGCCCCTGGAACGCGCGCCTCGCGGCGCACTTGTTGCGGCGCGCGGGCTTCGGCGGATCCCCAGACGAGATTGCGCGAACGGCGGGTATGCCGGTCGACGCAGCCGTCGAGGCGCTGATCCGCTACCCCAAAGACACAGGCTTGCCCGGCGCCCCCGAAGTCCTGGACGATCATTATGCCGAGGAGCGACAGATGCTCGCGCAAGCCGGCACTCGCGGTCTCGACGACGCGACGGTTCAGCAGATTCGGATGCAGATCGGCAAGGACCGGCAGAAAACCAACATCTCGATGATCTCGTGGTGGCTGAATCGCATGATCAACACGCGGGCGCCGCTGCAAGAGAAGATGGGACTCTTCTGGCACGGCACCTTCACGACGTCGGTCTTTCAAAAAGGGATCACGCCAAAAGAGGCGGTCGACCAAAATTGGATCTTTCGCAGTAACGCGCTCGGCAGCGCACGTGACATCGCGCATCTGGTCTCACGCGACCCGGCGATGCTGAAATACCTCGACAATGCGCGCAGCAACAGAGATCATCCCAATGAAAACTATGCGCGCGAGCTGATGGAACTCTTTACGCTCGGTATCAGAAACTACACCGAGGCCGACGTCCGCGAAAGCGCCCGCGCGTTCACCGGCTACTCCGTATACGGACCGCTCCGCGGCGGCGGCTTCTACTTCAACCAGCGCCAGCACGATGATGGCAGGAAGACATTCCTAGGCCAGAGCGGCAACTTCAACGGCGACGACATCGTCGAGATCATCTTCCGCCAACCGGCCGCGCCGCGCTGGTTCGCGCGCAAGCTGCTCAACTTCTTCGTCTACAACGATCCCGAGCCCGACCTCGTCGATGCGCTCGCTGAGGTGATCGCGAAGAACAACTACCAGATGGCTCCGACGATGTCGGCCCTCTTGCGCTCGAACGTGTTCTACTCGGAACGCGCCTATCGTTCGCTGGTCAAGAGCCCGGTCGAATTCGTCGTCGGGACTTACAAGCTGTTCGGCCTAACCGACGTCTCGGTCGAAACGCTCGGCGCGCTCAACCGCATGGGACAGGTTCCATTTCATCCGCCGAGCGTCAAAGGCTGGGACGGCGGCGCTTCATGGCTCAACAGCCAGACGATGCTCGTGCGCGAGAATTTCGTCAACTACCTCGTGACCTCGCAGATGATGATGCAGAGCTCGACGTGGCTTACGATGGGACCGCCGCCGAGCGCCAAGGATGCGACGGACAAACTCGTCGGGACGATCCTACAAGGCGACGCCTCACCGGTTTCGGCCGCGAAACTCGAGGCCTATCTCGACGGCGCCGACACGTCGGCGCTCGGTCAGCTCTCCGGCGAAAACTTCGAAGAGCGGATGCGCGGCGCGGCCTACCTCACGATGGCGATGCCCGCCTACCAGTTGAACTAAGGAGTCCACGATCATGAGACGCAGTCGTTTTCTGTTAGGCGCGGTTTCGGGGCTGACTATCGCGGCGAACACCGATTCGTTCTTCGCCAAAGCGCTGGCCGAGCCGGTCCTTCCCGGGTTGCCCGGCGGCGCCGACGATCGCGTCTTGATTCTGGTCAACTTGCAAGGCGGCAACGACGGCCTCAACACGGTCGTCCCGTATGGACTCCAGCAGTACTATCGCGTGCGCCCGGCGATCGGCGTGACGCCGCACGACGTCCTCACGCTCAACGCGCAGCTCGGTCTCAACCCCGAGATGAAGTCGTTCAAGGCAATGTACGATGCCGGCAACGTCGCGATCGTGCAAGGCGTCGGCTATCCGAAACCCGATCATTCGCACTTCCGTTCGACCGAGATTTGGCAGACTGCGGCGCCCGACCGGTACGAGAGCACCGGCTGGCTCGGCCGCTATCTCGATTCGGCCAATCTCCCGGAATCGAATCTCTTCAACGCGCTCGCGGTTGCGCAGGTCTTGCCGGAAGCGCTGATCTCGCGCAAAGTCGACGTCCCAGCGATCGCCGCGATCCAAGGCTACGGGCTGAGCAGCGACAAGCGCGCCGGCGAGCGCAGCGCTTTTTCGTCGCTTGCGCGCGACGCGCGCGCGCCGTTTTCGTCACCGTACCTGAGCGCGGTCGCCGAGATCGAAGACCATGCGCAACGCGGTTCTGAGGAACTACCGAAGTTGGTCGCCGGCTATAAGACCGACGCCGCCTATCCCGCGACCGGGATCGGACGCAGCCTGGCGCTGGCGGCGCAGATCGTCGGCAGCAAACTCGGAACGCGCGTCATCTACGTCCAGCACGGCTCCTTCGATACGCACGCCGCGCAGAAAGGGACACAAGACCGCTTGCTGCGCGAGCTCTCCGACGCGCTAAAGGCGTTCTACGACGACCTTGCGGCGCACGGGAACGACAAGCGCACGCTGACGATGACGTTCTCCGAGTTCGGCCGGCGCGTCGCCGAGAACGCGAGCCGCGGCACCGATCACGGTGAAGCCGGGCCGATGTTCCTCATCGGCGGCGGCGTCAAGGGCGGGATCTACGGCGACCATCCCTCGCTCGATGATCTCGACAACGGCGACATCAAGTACGCCGTCGACTTCCGCAGCGTCTATGCGACCGTCGTCGAGAAGTGGTTCGGCCGTCCCTCGACCGGGATCATCGCCGGCAACTTCCCGACGCTGGCGCTCCTCGCGTAGCGTGATGTCTCGTGTGTCGTCTGTTCGCGAAGATCTTCGTGGCGTCGACGCTGCTCCTCTCAGCGGCATGTAGCGGAGGAGGGAGCGGCGGCGGTGGTCCGTTGCCCACGCCTGTCCCGTCGGCGACGCCGACGCCCAATCCGTTGGCGGCGATCAAGCACGTCGTCATCATCATCCAAGAGAACCGGACGTTCGATAATCTGTTCAACGGATATCCCGGTGCGGACACCGCGCAGAGCGGGAAGATGAGCACCGGGCAGACGGTGCAACTCCGCTCGCAAAACTGGCTCGCGCCGGTCGACATCAGCCACGCGCACACCAATTGGTGGAAGCAATACGCGAACGGTAACCTGTATTTTGACCTGGGCTCGCCGTCGGGCCAGTCGCCGAGCTATCCCTACGCCTATACTCCGCAGTCGGAAACGGCGCCGTATTGGGCGTTAGCGCAGAGCTATGTCTTGGCCGATCGAATGTTCCAGTCGAACACCGGACCGAGTTTCGTTGCACACCAATACCTGATCGCCGGCTCGTCGCAATTCGCTCCGAACCAGTACGCCGACGAGAACCCCGATCACAGTACCATCTGGGGCTGCGACGATCCGAGCAATGTGACGGTGGGCCAGCTCGGCCCCAACGGCACGAGCCTTCCCGGGCCGTATCCGTGCTTCGATTACACAACCCTCGGCGACGAATTCGACGCGAGGGCGATCAGCTGGCGCTACTACGCGCCGTCGATCACCGGGACCGGCGGTTCGATCTGGTCGGCTTACGATGCGATCCGTCACATCCGATTCGGCTCCGATTGGGCAAACGACGTCATCTCGCCGGAAACGCAGATTCTGACCGACGTTCCCAACGGCACATTGGCAACGGTCACGTGGGTCGTGCCGAGCGGCGGGAATTCCGATCACTGTTGCGGCTCGCAGAACGGGCCCGCATGGGTTGCATCAGTCGTCAACGCGATCGGTCAGAGCAAATTCTGGAACTCGACCGCAATTTTCGTGACCTGGGACGATTGGGGCGGTTGGTTCGACCACGTTGCGCCGCCGCAACTCGACTCGATGGGTTTGGGTTTTCGCGTGCCGCTGCTCGTCATCTCACCCTACGCGAAGCAAGGTTACGTTTCGCACGTCCAGCACGAGTTCGGCAGCATCCTCCACTTCGCTGAAGAGGACTTCGGCGTCTCGGCCCTTGCCGCAAGCGATTCGCGCGCCGACGATCTCACCGACTGCTTCAACTTCGCACAGGGTCCGCGCTCCTACGTCCCGGTTTCGGTGAACGTACGTCCGGAAGTGCTGCGCGCTTCAACCGGCCCCCCGGACAATGACTGAATAGCAAAGATTGGACGCGCAACGTGGGTCGCAATAAAATAAAGAGGGGCGGCGCTGCCCAGTCGCGCCGCCCACTCCTGTCGTCTTGCCGACGTCTCTGACGGTAGCGCTCGGATGTTACACGGCCGTTACGGGCGCTCTCAGCGTCCTCTCAGGCTGGGAGACGAAGCGGCGGACGACCGCCGATGACGGGGTGTCCGACTGCTCATAGAGAAGATATGCAGATATGGGGGAATCTGCGTTCGAGGTCGGGCAGCACGCTTCGATCTCACGAAAGGTGACCGCCGAGGCGGTCGAAGCGTTCGCGAAGGCTACCGGCGACGTGAACCCGATTCATCTGGACGAGGCGTACGCGGCTGAAACCAGGTTCGGCCGGCGGATCGCCCACGGGATGCTCGTCGCATCGTACGTCTCCACGCTCTTGGGAACCAAATTCCCGGGCCCAGGCACGATCTACGTAAGCCAGGGCTTCAGTTTTTTGAAGCCGGTCTTCTTAGGAGACACCCTCGATATCTCGGCGACCGTGGCCAAGTACCGGCCCGACAGGGGGATACTCACCCTTGAGATCGCGGTCCAGAACCAGCGCGCTGAGAAGGTCCTCACCGGCGAGGCCGTTTGCCTCGTGACCGACGTCGCCACCGGTCAGACCGCACGCTCAGGGGCGGCCGCGGGGTAAGACCTTTGTACTTTGACGGGGTTGCATCTATGTGTAATATGCATATATCAGCATGAAGGACGTAACGGACAAGCGAGCGGCCTCTTCCAACGGTGACCAGACCGGTCGCACGGAAGTGCCGCACGCAAAAGCCGAACCGGGGCTTCCTCCGCGCGGTGCACCCAAGAACTACCTCATGGCGTGGCTCCTGGTGATGCTCAAAGATCTCAACCTTCACGGGTATGAGCTCATGCGAGCGCTCAAGGAAAATTTCGACGTCGTCTCCGACCCGGGGACCGTCTACCGCGCCCTCCGGCAACTCGAGCGTGATGGTTACATCACCTCGTGGTGGGATCCGAAAGAGCAAGGTCCGGCGCGGAGGATGTACACGTTGACCGCCGCCGGGAGCGACGCGCTCAAGTTGTGGAGTTCGTGGCTCGTGCAATACCGCGAGAACCTCGATGCGTTCTTCAGCCTTTACACCGGGACGTGGTCGAAAGACCACCCGTCCAAACCCCCTGAGGAATAACGCATGAGTCGCAAAGACACCGAAACTACCCAGAGCTACGTCGAGCTCTCGAGCCAAGGCTACACCCTCTTCGTCGATGCCGCCGCGTCGGCCAGCCAGCGCACGCTGGGCTACTGGAAGTCGTTGTGGGAGATCGCCTCGAAACCGCAAGCTTCGACCGCCGTCGAAACGACCGTGCGCGAGAACTTCGACCGGGCCAACCAGATCGTCGCGTTGACGATCGGCGAGCTCCAGACGACCGGCGCGAAGAACGCCGAGCTGATCGAGAAGCTGAGCGGCCACGCCGCGAAGGTTCAGGACAGCGCCTCAACCGCGGTTCGCGGGCTCGTCTCGACCGGGATCTCCAACGTCAACTACGCCAAGGAGACCGCGACGAAGCAGTTCGACGATCTGACCAAGCGCCTCGACGAGATTCAGGCGCGCTCGACGGCAGCCGTCAACAACTAACTAACTCGCGCTCGCGCGAAAATCGAGGGCCGGCGACATCGCCGGCCCTTTCGTTTTCTCGGGCGCCGGATGGTAACTGCAAACTGCCCTGGGGTAACGCCTCGAAGCGTTCCGAATCACGAGCCATGGAAACTAAAGCACGTCCGCCCGCCACCGCCACAGCGCCCGATCCGACGCACCCGAAGCCCCTCCTCGGCCGCATCGCGGTCGTCACCGGCGGCTCGCGCGGGATCGGCGCCGCGATCGCCCGAGAGCTCGGCGCGAGCGGCGCGACGGTCGTCGTCAACTACGTCCGGGGAGCCGATGCCGCCAAGGGCGTCGTGGCGCAGATCGAGGCGGCCGGCGGACAGGCGCACGCCGAAGCGGGCGACGTCGCCGATTACGAGTCCGTCTGCGCGATGTTCGAGCGGATCAAAGCGCGGTTCGGTCGGCTCGACGTGCTGGTGAACAATGCCGGGATACTGCGCGATCGTACCTTCAAGAAGATGACGATCGACGACTGGCAAGCTGTGATCAGCACGAACTTGAACAGCGTCATGTACTGCTGCAACTGCGCCGTCCCGATGTTGCTCGACAACGGCTGGGGCCGCATCATCAGCATCTCGTCCTTCGTCGGCCAACTCGGCAACTTCGGTCAAGCGAATTACTCGGCGGCGAAGGCCGGAATTCTCGGTTTCACCAAGACGCTTGCGATCGAACTCGCGCGCTACAACATCACGGTCAACGCCGTTTGCCCGGGATTCGTCGAGACCGAGATGTGGAAGTCGGTCCCGCCCAACATTCAGGAAAAGATCCTCGACCGCATCCCAATGCACCGCGTCGCGAAAGCCGAAGAGATCGCGCGCGGCGTCCGCTTCTTCGCCGTTGAAGGCGACTACATGACCGGTCAGTCGCTCAACATCAACGGCGGCATCTACATGGGCTGGTAGCTCGCGTATATTCTGATTGCTACTCGCGGGTCATCGTGAAGTCACAGTCAGGCTTGGGGCCGTTGTGGGTGACCGTCCCCGTGATCTCGTGAGCATCCGAGCTTAGTTTACCGTGGAGTTGGAGCCTGGACGCCCAACCATGGCCGTTGTTAAAATCGTCCTGTCCCCCTGGCTTGGGGTCTTCGGAGTAGAACGTCGGGTGCAGGTTTAGTGTGGCGATCTCGCCCGCAAGCGACGCCGACTCCACGTTTCCACCCATCGCCGCGCCTTCACCGAATCGGCCGGAATAGCTACCGTTCGATGCGCGCTCGATTTTCAACGGACCCGTAAGTTTGTGCATTTTGTTCGGATCCGTCCCTCCCCCGGCGTAAGAACAGCCGGTTGAAAGCGTCCAGGTTCCCGCCAGCGTCGCAGCGGTCGGCTTGAGATAGACGACGTACCGTTTTCCTTGCTGCAACAACAATGCCGCAGCAACGTCTTGCACGGTGGGCGTGAACCCCTTGAGAGTCGCCCCGACGCGCGCCGCACCTGCGACCTTGGCTTGGCCGACGGCTTGCTGTGAGAAAACTGCTTCTCCGTTGGCGCCGGTTGATTTGGAGGCGATCGCAGTGCCGGGAAACTTGCCCGGCTTGTAGAGCGTCACTTTCGCGGACGCGAGCGGCTTGTCGGTTTCCGAATCCAGCACTTCGACGGTCAGCGCGACACTCACGCTGTTGTCAAGAAGTTTCTCCGTCTTGGCCAACTTGACGTATTTCTTTCCGATGATGCTGAGCCACGACTTGCGACCGGCAGCGCGCTCGCTCGCCGTGAGGTCTGCGTCGGTCATGGGCAGATCATCCCAGCTTTTCAGCGTGGTCGCGGTAGGTTGATGCGTCCCGGACTTGAGCGCCGCTTGGAAGACGTCGTAGATGCGCCGCGAGATGTTGCCGTCAGCGTCCGTTTCCGTCACGTAGAGCGCGGTGTCGGTCCCCCAAAAAGTCTCAGAATGCCCGGGCGCACGGTAGTTGTCGCCAAAGACCACTGTCGATTGGACGCCCGCGGCGTTGAGGATTTCGTCGAAGGCGTAGGACCATTCGGCGCAATTGCCGGTACCGTAGCCGCTCTTGAGTGATTCGGCGAACTCGGGATCGCTCTTTGATGGAAAAGTGTCGCCAAGCGATCGATAGAGTTTGATGATCGCTTGATCGAGGGGCCAGCCGCTCCCCGCTTTCAGATTGTAGGTGGTCGCAACCGCGTCCATCCGCGAGAAGATGTAGTCGGCTTTCTCGATGGTGCTGCCGTCTTTGGGGAAACCGGGCTCTTGAGCAATTCCGCGACCGACGCGCGCAAAGCCCGTCGAACTCGCGATCCCCGGCGGCCAGCCCGCCGGCACGGTCGCGGCAGGCGTTGGGCCTGGAAGCGCGACCAGCGAGAACGCGACCAACACGCAAAACAACCCCTTCATAAGGTGCGTCCCCTATCGTAAGCTTCGCGCACGCCGGCCATAATTCGGGCGGCGCACCGAGCCAAGTATAGCACCGGCGCCCGCACCGGGCCACATTCGGATTGAGCGAGAACGATTCTCGGCGATGATTTCGATTCGGTTCCTCGGCACGGGTGGCGCGCGCTTCGTCGTGGCGCGGCAGATTCGCGCCAGCGGCGGGATGTGGTTCCGCTTTGAAGGCGCCGATGCGACGACGCAGATCCACGTCGACCCGGGCCCCGGCGCGCTCGTGCGCGCGCTTTCGGCCGTGCCGCCGTGCCGGCCGCTCGAACTCGACGCGATCGCACTCTCGCACAAACATCTCGATCACGCCGGCGACGTCAACGCGATGATCGAGGCGATGACGCAGGGCGGCTGGAAGCGGCGCGGCGCACTGCTCGCCCCGCGCGACGCCTTCGAAGGCGAACACGTGATCCTACCGTACGCGGCGCGCTTCGTTCCCGTCCATCACGTTCTGGAAGAGCGCAGCGGTCCGTACCGTGTCAACGACGTCGAGGTGCGGACCTCGATTCGACATCAGCATGGCGTCGAAACGTACGGGTTTCACTTTCGCTACGACGGCCAGACGGTTTCGTATTTGCCGTGCGGCCGATTCTTCGACGCGCTCGTCGACGATTATCGCGCGCACGCGCCCGACGCGCTCGTCATCAACGTCCTGCGCTATCGTGACTCGATGGACGTCGATCACCTAACGTTCGACCAAGCGCGAGCCGTCATTGCCGGCGTGCGCCCGAAGGTCGCGATCCTGACCCATTTTGGCACGCGCATGCTTGAACAACGGCCGGAGCGGCTCGCCCGCGAACTCGAGGACGAACTTGGCTTGCGCGTTCACGCGGCGGTCGACAATTGGACGTTCGATGCGACGACGGAAATCGCAGCAGCGGCCGGGAAGCCAGAGGCATGAAGAACGTCGATGAGATACTACGCTTGCCCTCTCCCGCTCCGCGTCCCCAATCGCTCGCGTTCGACGGTGAGAGTCTGTGGATGGGTTCCGTCGAAACCGAGCGGATCTACGCGATCGACCGGCTGCGCTGGACGGTGCGAGAAGAAGCGCAAGCGCCCGGCAAGCCGTGGGGCATGACCGTCACCGGCGACGAGCTACGCGTGCTTTGCGGCGAGACCGCGGACGATCATCGCATCATTCGCCGCTTCATCCCCGGGCATGGCTTTCGCTCGCATGACGCGATCCCGTGCCCTGACGACACCGGCTCGCACCTCGGCTTCGACGGCGACCGCCTCTACGTGAGCCAGTGGTACAACCACAAAGTGCTCTCGATCGACGAGAAGGGGCAAGTCGGATCGGTCATCGAGGTTCCGCACGGCATCTGCGGTCTCGTCGTCGTCGAAGGCTGCTTCTACCTTCTTACGACCGACGACGAGAAGAGCGACGACTACTGGCTGACGCGCGTCGACGCGCGCAACGGTACGCCTAGCATCGAGGACGTCGCGCGGGTCGGCTTCCAAGCGCGCGGCCTCGCGTTCGACGGCGAGCACTTCTGGACCAATCATCGCGAGCAGCACGAAATCGTCGCCTTCGCGCGTGTCTGACGCCACGGTCGAGGTCGCCGAGGTTCGACCCGAACGAACCGAGTCGTTTCGAGCGGCGAACGAACGCGAGGCGCTTTCGACGCTGTGGCGATTTCCGGTCGTCTGGCACGAGCAGCGACACGAGCTTGCGGCCTTCGACGGCGAGGCGATCGTGGGGGTCGTCGGCCTGCACATCGCGGCTTCGCTGGCCCGCATCGAATCGGTCGTCGTCGTCGCGACGCGTCGCCGCACCGGGATCGGCCGCAGCCTGCTTTCCCGGGCCGAAGCGGTCGCAAACTACTACAATTGCCATAAAGTGACGCTGGAAGTGCCGACCGAAGGTGACGCACAACGCTTTTTTGAGGCATGTGGCTATAAGACCGAAGCCGTTTTGACGCAACACACCTTCAAACGCGACGTTGCGGTCATGCGTAAATTTTTGCTATAGCTGCGAGTTTTGTCGCAGGGCCAAAGGCGGAATCGCGGCTTAATGGAACTGTTTAAATTCAATAGTAACCTCGAGGACGGGGGACCGCGTTGATCGTCAACGATATCGAAATCATGTTCGGCGGGCAGGCCGGCGACGGCAGCCTCACGACAGGCGACTTAATCGCCGGCGTTTTTAAGCGTATGGGCTTGGAAGTCTATACGTACAAGGATTTCCCGTCGCGCATCCGCGGCGGCCACACGAACTATGTGATCCGTGCCGGCGAGCGTCCCAACTACGGGATGGCCGATTTCGTCGACGGGCTCGTCGCGTTCGATCTCGAGGCGGTCGAAGCGCACATCGACGAGATGCGTCCGGGCGGCTTCGTGATCTTCGACAACACATCGGAGAAGGTCCCCGACGAGATGCGTCGCGCGGACATAACCTGGTACGACGTACCGCTCGGGAAAATCGCGAAGGAAGATCTCGGGCTCGAACTCGTACGCAACACGATTTCGCTCGGCGTCCTCGGCGCGCTGATCGGCATGGATCCCCAAATCATGCGCAACGACGTCGCCGGCGTCTACAAGCGTAAGGGCGAGAAAGTCGTCGATCTCAACAATCGAGCGATCGAAGCCGGCGAAAACTACGTCAAGCAACACTATAGCGAATGGCCGAGCGGTTACGGATTGCGCGCGAAGGCCGACGGCGATCGCTTGATCATGATGGGCAACGATGCGATTGCGTACGGCGCGCTCGTGGCCGGTTGTCGCTTCATGGCCGGCTATCCGATCACGCCGGCGACCGACATCCTCGAATGGATGGCGAAGTATGCGCCGAGCTTCGGCGGCGTCACGGTTCAAGCCGAAGATGAACTCGCCGCGATCAACATGGTTCTCGGCGCGTCCTTCACCGGCGTGCGGTCGATGACGGCGACCTCGGGTCCCGGACAATCTCTGATGACCGAAGCGATCGGACTTGCCGGCGTGCTCGAGATCCCGGTCGTCATCGTCGAGTGCGCGCGCACGGGCCCCTCGACGGGGATGCCGACGAAGACCGAGCAGTCGAACCTCAACCAGCTCATCTTCAGCGGGCACGGCGAAATTCCGCGGATCGTGATTGCGCCCGGAACCGTCGAAGACTCGTTCTATATGTCGGCGCTCGCGTTCAATCTCGCCGATAAATATCAGTGTCCGGTCTTCATCTTGAGCGAACAGGCGCTTTGCCAAAGTAAGGCGACGCTGCCGCGCCTCGATCTCTCGCGCGTCGAAGTCGATCGCGGCAAGATGGTCACCGAGCCGGTCGTTTTCGGTGAATACAAGCGTTTCGCGTTCAGCGCCGACGGCGTCTCGCCGCGCGTCATCCCGGGCGTGGAGGGCGGCATGCACCTCGCCCCGGGTTCCGAACACAACGAGGCCGGCGTTATCACCGAGAACTCGCGCAATCGCGCTCGGATGATGGAGAAGCGGATGTCCAAGATGGAGTCGGCGCGAGCGGATCTGCCGCAGGTCCTCACTCACGGCGACCCGCATGCGCCGATCGGCATCATCGGGTACGGTTCCAATCGCGGACCGATCGCGGAGGCCCAGGAACGCCTGGCCGACGCCGGCGTCGCTACGAAGTTTCTCGAGATGCGCACGTTGTGGCCCTTCCCCGAAGAAGAGGTCCGCGCGTTCATCGAGGACGCAGCGCACGTCTTCGTAGTCGAGAACAATTACACAGGACAACTCGAACGGCTCGTTCGGTACGTCGTCGGCCCGCTCGAACGCATGCACCGCGTATTGAAGTACAACGGCAGGCCGTTCCGTCCGATCGAGGTCATCGAACCGATCGAGCAGATCGCCGGAGTCCGCTCGCTGGCAGGAGCCCGATAATGGCGACGATGCTTACCCCCAAAGACTTTGCAACCGCGACGCCGTCGTGGTGGTGCCCCGGCTGCGGCGACTACGGCGTCCTCTCGGCGTTGAAGCAGGCGCTATCCGAACTCGGGAAGATTCCGAAGGATGTCGCATTCATCTCCGGGATCGGTTGCAGCGGGAAGATCAGCGGGTACCTGCACTCGTACGCTTTCCACGGCGTCCACGGACGCGCATTGCCGGTTGCGACCGCCGTCAAACTCGCCAATCGCGATCTCACCGTGATCGCGGCGGGCGGCGACGGCGACGGGTATGCGATCGGCGCCGGGCACTTCGTGCACGCGGTCCGGCGCAATCCGAATCTCACCTACATCGTCATGGACAACCAGACGTACGGGCTGACGAAGGGGCAATCGTCGCCGACGAGCCAGACCGGCTACGTTGCCGGGACGAGCCCGCAAGGCAACCCCGACGCGCCGATCAACGGCCTCTCGCTCGCGCTTGCGGCCGGGGGGACGTTTCTGGCGCGCGGCTTCTCGGCGCACCCGAAGATTCTGGTCGATCTGCTCAAGCAGGCGATCGAACACGAGGGCTTCTCGCTCGTCGAGGTGATGTCGCCGTGCGTCACATACAACAAGATCAATACGTACGCGTGGTTCAAGGAGAACACGTACTACGTGACCGACGACCCGGCGTACGATCCGGCGAATGCGACCCGGGCGTTCGGCACTCTCGCTTCCGACGGGAAGATGCCGCTCGGCGTCATCTATCGCGAGCAGCGCCCGACGTTCGAGGCCTTAACGCACCTTCCCGACGCGCCGATCGTTTCGACGAACCTCGATCCCCAGCAACCCGAACTCGCCGCGATCCTGAACGCGTACCACTAGCGCAAGCGCAGCGCGCGGCCGGCGCTCCGAGGCGATCGTGGTTGCGGACGCGGCTGCTGTACCGGCTTGCTCGCCGGTTGCGGCGGTGGCTGCGAATTCGGCTGCCGGTCCGGGGGCCATGCCGGCGGCAGCGTGTTGTTCTCGCGTCGCAGCACCTTGCGCGCCTGCTGCCATTCGGCCGGGATACGCGCTTTGTTGCGCAGCGAGCCGTCGTACAACAAGACGCTGCCGTTTGCGCTCGTCGCGGTAACGATCGGTCCGCCGCCTTCGATCATCGCGCTCGCGTCGGTATCGTGGCCGTCGACCTGGACGCGTCGGTCGAAGAGCGTCGTGACGTGGCCGCCGGCGACATGCGCGTTCAACTGCGCTGCGGCCGTCGTACCAAGCGCAACATTGCCGTTGGTCACGTCGAAACGCGCCAGCCCCGGATCGAAGTGGCCGTCGTCGTAGACGATCGAACCATTCACGATCGACGATTCGATCTGCTTGGCGTTGCAATGTTCGTAGACTTGGTTGCCGACCGCGGTTCTCGCGCGCAAGCGATTGAAATTCGAATCGGCGGTGAACAGATGTCCGTGCAGCACCTGCACGAAGCCGTCGCCGCTGACTCCGTCGACAGTTGCAGTTCCGTTGTTGAGGTGCAGAATGAACGTCCCGTTCTGATAATTCTGCAGCGCAAGGCTTCCGCGTTGGACGTTGGCCCACACAATTGCCGTGCCGCTCGGAATCGTGACCGTGATCGGCCCGACCGGATGACCGGCTTCACCTTTGATGAGGACGACGGCGTGCGGCCCGGGCGACACCGTCGAAACCACGAAATTCTCGGCCGGAAGGACGATCGGTCCGTTCGGTCCGTTCGTTTGGGCGGCTCGAATGAACTGCGGCGGCAACGATGCGGGGACGTAATTCACCGTGCGATTGACGGTGAATGTGGTCGAGTCCCCATCGATCTGCACCGCGCGACGATCCCATGTGCGGATCGTGAGGTTCGCCTGCGCAGGGATTTGGATGCGCACGATCGGCGCGTCGCCCCCCTCGATCGTAGAGACGTCGGCGCGCGCAGCGGCGCACGTCAGGAGCCACGCGAAAATGATATACGAAACGACGCGCCCGACGCCGCCCAGGCCCAGGAGATGCACGTCCCTAGCCTACCCCCTCCGACGGACGGGGGTCATGAGAGCGGGGTGAGGGTCGGGAGCGTGACCTTGAAGACGGTGCCGCCCTCGGGGTTGGCGCCCGCTTCGACCGACCCGTCATGGATGCGCGCGATGCTGCGAACGATCGCAAGCCCCAGTCCCGTCCCGGGGACCGCGCGGTTGCGCGACTTGTCTGTCCGGTAGAAACGATCGAAAACGCGGCCGAGGGCTTCGTTCTCGATCCCGATCCCGGTATCGGCAACTTCGACCGTTGCGTGCCCGCCGGTCGCCGCGAGGCGCACGTCGATGCGCCCGCGGTCGGTGAACTTGATCGCGTTGTCGATCAGGTTGCCGATCAGTTGCCGCAAGAGATTGGGATCACCGTAGACGACGGGCTCGCCGGGCGTCGTCTGCGATCGATAGCCGAGCGCCAGGCCCTTCTCGTCGGCACGCGACTTGGCGGACTTGACGGCCTCGGCGACGACGGCGTCTAGGGCCACCGGTTCGCGCGGCAAACCGTCGCCCGACTCCGCCTTCGCGAGTAAGAGCATCCCGTTGACGATCCGCGAGAGCGCGGCGCTCTCGTCGCGAATCGCACGCAAACTCTCGCGGCGGATGTTCACGTCTTCATCCGCCCACCGTTCGAGCATCTGCGCGTTCGAGTGGATGATCGTGAGCGGCGTCTTCAATTCGTGCGAGGCGTCGGAGATGAACCGGCGTTCGCGCGCAAAGCCTTCTTCAAGCCGGTCGAGCATCGCATCGAACGTTCGGGCGAGCTGCCCGAGCTCATCGAGCCGCTCGGTCCAGCCGACGCGCCTATCCAGCTGGTCGGAGCGAATCTCGCGCATCGCGCCGATCAGGCGGTCGATCGGTTCGAGCGCGCTCGCCGAAAGGGCGTAGGACATGACTCCGACGAGCAGCGCCGCGACGACGCCCATGATCGCGAGCAGCTCGCGCACCTGGTTGAGGATTTGATAATAGATGTTGAGGCTCTCGCCGACCTTGACGATCAGCGCGACGCCCGGATACTGGATCAACTGGTCGCGAACGAACACCTCGCCGAGTGCCGTATTCTCGACACGATACTCGATCGCGCCGCGGCGTGGAAACGGGCTCGGGCCGAGCGTCGCGTTTCCCATGTTGGTGCTCTTGCCCTCGGGATAGCCGGTCGTCGTATCGATTTCGACGAACGTCGAGGGTGAGGCCCAATGGTCGAGGTTGCCGGGAGTCGTCAATTCCTGATCGATCGGCAGCGCGTCGCCGATCGCGCTCAGTGCTTCGTTCCGCTGCACGAGGCGCGCGATATCGTTGCCGATGCTGTCGACGCGAGCCTGCGCCGAATCGAGCAAGATGCGCCGCAACTCGATCTGCAGGATGATCCCGGCGAGCACGATGACCGCGATCAAGAGCAGCGTGTATAACGACGCGATCCGCCAACGAAGCGATTTGAATCTCATCGCTTGTCTTTTCGCCCGGCTCGTCGTCGCTCGTCGCTTAAATGGGTTCTCACCATTCTGCGCTCCTCGCTCCTCGACCCGGACGAAAATCCTTCGCGATGGTTAGAGTGCCGCTGGAGGCGGGGATGTGTGGGTCGAAATCGTGTGAATCACCCCCGGAGCGCTCGGAGGCGCGAGAGGGGGTGAGAGGCAGACGAAGGTTTTCCACGGATGGCAAACCGAGGCGTGGTTGAGACCCACACATCCCCGCCTTCTGCGGCCCCCTAATCTTTAAGCGTATAGCCGACGCCGCGTACGGTCTGGATCAACTTGTCGTCGAAGCCGTCGTCGAGCTTGCCGCGCAGATAGCGGATGTAGACGTCGATCAGGTTCGAGTCGCCTAGGAAATCGCTCCCCCAGACCCCGTTGAAGAGTTCGTCGCGCGTGTGGACTTTGTTCCGGTGCAGCAAGAGGTACTCGAGCAGGGCATATTCTTTGGCGGTGAGCTGGACCGGCTTCCCGGCCCGCATCACCTCGTGCCGGTCTCGGTCCATCTGCAGGTCCTTGGCGGTCAGGACGTTCGAATTCGGATGTCGCTCGCGTAAGCGCGCCCGGACGCGCGCCAAGAGTTCTTCGATCGCGAAAGGCTTGGTCAGATAGTCGTCGGCCCCGGTGTCGAGCCCGCTGACGCGATCGGGGATGCGGTCCTTTGCGGTCAGCATGATGATCGGGACCGTACTCTTCGCGCGAATGCGCGTACAGACTTCGAGTCCGTCCATCTTCGGCAACATCAGATCCAGGATGACGAGGTCGGGCTCCTTGAGCGCCTTCTCGAGTCCCGCGAGCCCGTCGGTGGCGGATTCGACGACGTAGCCTTCGTGTTCGAGTTCGAGCCGAAGCACGCGCGCGATCTGTGCGTCATCTTCGATGACGAGGATCCGAAAGGCGCGCGCCGCCGCTTCGGTCACGAGCGCTCGGTGCGAACCTGGACGGGGACCAGCCGGAGCGGCATCAGCGAGACGATGAAGATCGCCGAGAAACCCATGGCGAGCGAGAGTAGCGTCGGCGGTTTCGCCAAGCCCTGCGCAAAGGCGACGAGTCCCCCGAAGATCGTGTCGGCAAAGACCTGGTTGGCAATCACGGCCCAAGTGAACCAAACCAGCAACGCAAGCGCAACGCCGATGCCGACGTTTTCGAAGAGGCCGACCTTCGCGCGTTCCGGCTGCGGCGCGTAGACGGTGATCGCAAGGATCGAATCGCGCAGCCCCTGCGGCGGCTCTTCGAGCGGCAGGGCGAACAGGGCGCGATCGATATCGTCGTAGCGTTCCATCAGGCCAGCAACTTTCGCAGGTGTTCCTTGGCGCGGAACAGGTGCGTTTTCACCGTTCCCATCGGCAGGTCGAGCACGCGCGCGATCTCCTCGTACTGTTGTCCTTGTAGATGATACATCGTGACGACCGTCCGATACTTCTCCGGCAGCGCGTCGATCGCCGTGCGGAGCCGCGACGCCTCGTCCAGCCGCTCGACGTGGACGTCGGGGCCGGGCGACGGGTCGGCCCGTTCGGGCATCTCCGCGTCTGAGAAACGACGGCGGCGGCTCAAACGGTCGCAGCACGCATGGTAGGCGATCGAAAAAATCCAAGTCGAGAACTTCGAGCCGGTCCGGAAGGTGCCGAGGCCGCGAAAGGCCTTGAAGAAGGCTTCCTGGGAGGCGTCCTTGGCCTCCTCGGCGTCGCGGAGGGTGCGAAGGCACAGATTGTAGACGGCCCGCTCGTAGCGCTCGACGAGGGTCCCGAAGGCCTCCGCATGGCCGGCCAGGGCCGTCGAAACGAGCGTCGCGTCGTCGTCGGCCGTGAAGGTCCGCGCCGCGCTCACGCGCGCAAGCGAAGGGGCGAGCATCGCTGCCATACCCTCACGTACGCTGTAAGGTCGCCTGCGGTTTCAGACGAAACACGGGGCTCGCTCGGTCGTATCTGGAGCATGATGCGAATTTCCGGGCAGGTTCGAGCCGCCACCAGGGGAGGCCCGCGATGCCGCTAGGGTTTATCTCCGAAAACGAAGTCGAGACGATCGTCCCCGTCGTCGCGATCTTTTTCATCTTCGGGTTTCCGGTGCTGGCGTGGCTCATCCACCGCTCGCTTTCGTTCCGGGAACGCCAATTGAAATACGTGGAGCGCATCGAGATGATCCGGCACGGAATGAATCCCGACGCTGATGCGAAAGCGGCCGGTGGGCCTTCCGCCGGAGCGTCGCGGCCGGCGGGCTTCGGCGACGTGTATGTTCCGCCGCCTTCAGGCCCTTCGCCGCACGCGCAGATCGACTTGTCGCGGGGACTCGTCCTGACGGCGGTAGGTTTGGCGATCACCGTCGGTCTGTCGTTCATCGGCATGGGCCCATGGTTGATCGGCGGTCTTGTTCCGCTCTTCATCGGACTGGCGCGCGTCCTCATGGCGCTGACGTCGGGCGCGCAGTTGCGCTTCGGTCCTCAGTTTCCGCCGCCATCGCCTCCGCCGCCACCGAACGCGAACTTTGCCGAACGCCCGGCCGCCCCGCCGACCTACGAAGGTTCGTACACGTATCGCCCCGGCCCGACCCAAGAGTTGCGCCCGCCGCCGAACCCCCCGACAACGCGCGACCAGTGAGGCCGCCACCAAAAAGTATCGGGACGAGCCGTGGCTCATCCCGATTTCTTGCGTGGAGCGGTTAAGAAGAAGGACGTTTTACTTACAGGTGACGATTGCCATCGCCCAGCCCGTCGGCGTGCGCGTCCGAACGAGGTAGCCGTCTTGCGTGCGGTCGTAAATCTGGAAGCCCGCTCTTAGCGCGTCGGCCAGCGATTTGAAGACCAGTAAACCTGCCATTGCTCGGACCCTCCTTTCCTCGTTTTCGATTATGTCCTATTCCTATTAACGTTCAATATCGAGAAATGTTCTAGTCCATTGCGGGGGCGGTTCGTAAATTTTGTGTGGGGATTTCTGGGGATTTCCTCAGAATCGCGAGGAAAGACGCCATCATGCAGGCCGTCGAGACGTCGCCGACGATCCACCGAGCGGTCGTAAGCGACCGTCGCGAGCCCGCCCCTGGTATCTCGGTCATCGGCCTGAATGCGCCTCTCTTGGCGGCTAGAACGCGCCCCGGGCAGTTCGTCATGGTCGTCCCGCCGGGCGGCGAACAGGTCGCGACGGCGTTCGGCGTCTATGAGGCAGAAGGCGAGCGCGTCTCGCTGATGGTCATCGCGGTCGGCCCGCGCACCCGCGAGTTGGCAGCGTTACCGGTCGGCTCAGCGCTCGATCTCTTGGGACCATTGGGGAACGGTTTCGATCTCGATCCACTCGGCGCCGACGTCGTGCTCGTTGCGGGCGGCGTCGGGATCGCATCATTGCTGCTGCCCGCGCGCGAACTCGTCGAGCGCGGGCGACGCGTCGAATTGCTCTACGGCGCACGCTCGGCGACATCGCTCGTCGATGCCGATCGCTTTGCGGAGAAGGGAGTCCGGGTAACGGTCGCGACCGACGACGGGACGCACGGGCACGCGGGACTCGTCACCGATCTGCTGCGCGCGCGTGGCGCGGCGTTTTCAGGCATCGCGGCCTGCGGTCCCTCGCCGATGCTGCGCGCCGTCGCCCGCATCGCCGCCGAGCTCGACATTCCAGCGCAACTCTCGCTCGAAGAAACTTTCGCGTGCGGTGTCGGCGCGTGCTGGGGTTGCGTCGTGGAACTCGATCGCAAGAGCCGGCAGGCGCCCGCGTTTCCTCACGTCGCTCAGCGCGCGGGGTCGCCGGAATTTGTCTATGCACGCATATGTAAGGAAGGTCCGGTCTTTTGGGCGCACGAGCTACGCTGGTGAACGAAGTTTCGATGGCCTCGCCGAGCGTCTCGGTTACGCTCGGGAAACTGCAGCTCGCCGCGCCGACGTTGATGGGCAGCGGCTGCTACGGTTCGGGCGAAGAGTACGCAGCGTTCGTGGACTTGAGCTCGCTCGGCGCGGTCGTGCTCAAGAGCGTGACGCGGCATCCGCGGCTCGGCAACCCTCCGCCGCGCCTCGCCTCGACGCCGAGCGGCGTGCTCAACGCGATCGGCCTGCAGAATCCTGGGATCGAGGTCTATCTCGCAAACGACGTTGCGAAGTTCGCCGACCGGCCGTGTGCGGTCGTGGGAAGCGTCGCCGGGTTTTCGGTCGACGATTATGCCTACGTCACCGAGCGGCTCGCGGCACGCGACGAGATCGACGCGATCGAATTGAACATCTCATGCCCCAACGTCGGAACCGAAGGCGAGACCTTCGCCTGTGATCCGCTGCTCGCCGAGCGGGCGACGCGCGCCGCGCGGGGCGTGACCGACAAGACGCTCATCGTGAAGCTCTCGCCGAACGTCACCGAAATCGCCGCGATCGCGCGGGTCGTCGAGGCTGCCGGTGCCGATGCGTTGGCGGTCATCAACACCGTCCGCGGAATGTCCATCGACGTCGATCGCCGGCGGCCGCGTCTTGGAAACGCGAGCGGCGGCTTATCGGGGCCGGCGATCCGCCCAATCGCCGTCCTCGCGGTCTGGGAGGTTGCGCAAGCGGTCCGCATTCCGATCATCGGGCAAGGCGGAATCGAGACGGCACGTGATGCGCTCGAATTCATCCTCGCCGGCGCCGCCGCCGTTTCGATCGGGACCGGGAACTTCACCGACCCGCGCGCGCCGCTCAATGTCGTCGACGGCATCCGCGCCTATCTCGCGAGCCGCGGAGTCGGCTCCCTCGCCGAGATCGTCGGCAAGGCGAATCCCGGGTTCGCCGCGGCCGCACCGTGACGGGAAAGATCCCCAAACTCGTCGTTGCTCTCGATGTTGCCTCGGCCGAGGTGGCGTTCTCGCTCGTCGAGCGCTTGCGCGCGCTCGACGTGACCTTCAAAATTGGTCAGGAAGCGCTCTTCGGCTACGGTGAAGCGATTCGCCGCCGCCTCGAGGATTGCGGCGCGCGCGCCTTCATCGACGCGAAGCTGCACGATATTCCGCGCACCGTCGGCGCCGGCGTTCGCGCGCTCGTCGCCCCCGGCGTCGACATCATTTCGATTCATGCGCTCGGCGGAAACGACATGATGGTCGCCGCCGTCGACGCGGCCGGCGGGCGCGCCGCTGAGTTGGGTATCGAGCCGCCGCAGATATTCGCGGTGACGATCCTGACGAGCATCGCGCCCGAAGAGCTCAACGAGTTGGGTTTGCGAGGCGGTCCGGGCGAGAACGTCATGCGCTTGGCGGCTCTCGCGCGGGACGCGCGCTGCGACGGCGTCATTTGCAGCCCGCACGAAGTCGGCGACCTCAAGAGGTTCTTCGGCGCGGACTTGGCGACGCTCTGCCCGGGAATTCGCCCTGCGGGCGTGGCTCACGGCGATCAAAAGCGCGTCGCGACGCCGCGAGCCGCCGTCGAAGCAGGCGCCGATTACCTCGTGGTCGGACGGCCGATCAGCGAAGCTCCGGATCCCGTGGAGGCGGCGCGGCTGATCCTCGAAGAGATGCGGGCCGTCGATGGTCGCTGAACGCCTAGCCGGCGAGCTTCGCGCGCGCGGCGCGCTCTTGAGCGGCCACTTCCGGCTCTCATCGGGACGGCACAGCGATCGCTTCGTCCAGAAATTTCGCATCCTCGAAGATCCGCGGCTGGTCGAACCGATTGCGGGCGCGATTGCAGATGCCGCGCGCGCCTTCCGCCCGACGGTCGTCGTCAGCGCGGCCGTCGGCGGGATCGTCCTCGGCTACGAGGTCGCGCGCGCGCTCGGCACGCGCGCGATCTTCGTGGAGAAGGAAGGCGGCGTCCCGGCGCTGCGACGCGGCTTCGAACTCGGCGCGACCGACCGCGCGCTCGTCGTGGAAGATGTCATGACGACGGGGCAATCCGTTCGCGAAGTGCTCGACGTCGTTCGCGCGCATGGCGCCGAGGTCGTCGCGGTCGCAACGATCGTCCGCCGCGAACCGCAAGATTTCGACGTGCCGAGCATTGCCTTGCTCGACCTGCCGGTCGCATCGTTCGACCCCGCCGAATGCCCCCTCTGCGCGGAGGGGCGCCCCTTGAGCGAGCCGGGCTCGCGGCGCCTCTAGGCGAATCCGGGGGAATGGACCTCTTGCGCGGCGCGCTCCGCGCCTTCTCTCCCTACAAACCGGGAACGTCGTCCGACGAAGTGCGACGGCGCTACGGCTTCGAGCATCCGGTCAAGCTCTCGCAAAACGAGAATCCGCTCGGCACGTCGCCTCGCGCCCTTGCGGCGCTGCACGAGATCGGTGCGCTCTCCGATTATTTCGAGGACGATCACCGCGCGCTGAAGATCCGTCTTGCCGAACGCTACGGTCTCGGGCCGGAGAACGTAATCCTGGGGCACGGCAGCAACGAGCTGCTGCAACTCGCCTTCAGCACCTTTGTCGATCCGGGCGACGCGGTCGTCATTGCGAAGCCGTCGTTTGGGCTGTTCAAGAAAGATGCCGACATCGCCGGCGCGCAGTCGATCGAGGTTCCGCTCGTCGACGGCGTTCACGATCTCGATGCGATGTTGCGCGCCGTGACTCCGAGGACGAAGCTCGTCATCGTTTGCGACCCAAACAATCCGACCGGGACGCGCGTCGAGCGCTCGGCGCTCGAGAAGTTCGCGGCGGCGCTCTCCCCCGACGTGCTCTTGGTGCTCGATCAGGCATATCGCGAGTTCATGGATGAGGAGTCGGTCGAAGGCGTCGAGATCCTCAAGCGGCGGTCGCGAACGCTCGTGCTGCGCACCGCATCGAAGATTTGGGGCCTCGCGTCGGTGCGCTTCGGCTACGGCTATTCCTCGAGCGAGATCGTGACCTGGATGAACTCCGTTCGTTTGCCATTCAACGTGGCCCGTCCGGCGGCGGTCGCGGTCCTCGCGGCGCTCGACGACGGCGAGTTCATCGCGCGAAGCATCGAGAACAACGAGCGTGGCAAGGTGTATCTCTACCGCGAGTTTGCGCGCCTCGGTTTGCACGCATATCCGACCGCCGCGAATTTCATCGCCGTCGAGGTTCCGGTCAAGGCCGACGTCGCGTTTGAGGCGTTGCTCGAGCGTGGGATCATCGTTCGTTCCGGCGACGGTCTTGAGATGCCCGGTCGTTTACGCGTCTCGATCGGAAAGCCGGAAGAAAACGCGGCCTTCGTCGCAGCGCTGGCGGAACTGCTCTCGGCCTGGCGGCGGCAGACGACGCTCGGTGCCGTCGGCTGAGCGTAACCATTCGTAACGGCGAGTCGCGCGATCGCCGATGGCTGTACGACCTGGGGCGGCGGACGGCGCCGAGCAGCGTTTCCGCGATTCGCGTTCCGGAGAGGAAGTCGCTCGACGCGAGTTTCGAACGGCTCTTCGAGTTCGCGTTCGGACAGTCGCACGTGCTCCTCGTCGCCGAGGACGACTCGGAGCCGCTCGGCTTCGTGCTGTTCCTCGATCAATTTCCCGATGAGGTAAGCGGTCTGCCGCAGGCGTTCGTCGTCTATGCTGCCGTCGAGCCGCACGCGCTTCGGCGTGGAATCGGGAAGGCGCTGTTCCTCGCGGCCGAAGAGGCCGCGCGTGCGCGCGGCCTCCCGTACGTTTCGTTCATGGTGACCGAGGAAAATCTGGCGGCACGCGAACTGTACGCTCATCTCGGATATCAAACCGAGCGCCGTCAGTTATGCAAGCCGCTCTAAACTCGCCGCAGTGGCGCCGTCGAGCGACGATTGCCGTCGTCGTCCTCATGCTCGCCCTTGCGGGGCTGTGGCTCATCGGGCATATTCCGCGGACCCTGACGGTCTTCACGATCGCGGCGTTCATCGCGTTCGGCGTCCACCCGATCGTCGCGTCCCTCGAGCGTCGCATTCCGAGAAGCGCCGCGATCGCGATCGTTTACTTCGGGCTCCTGGCGACGATCGTCGTGTTGATCTTGCTCGTGCTTCCGGCGTTGCTCGGGCAGATATCGATCCTCGGGCGGAACGTGCCGACGTACATCGCCGTCGTTCAAGACTGGATCGACGCTCTCCAGACGATGTTGCGTCAGCGGCTCGGCCACGAATTCTTGCCGGCAGGGTACAGCGACTTGAAGACGCTGTTCGCGGAAAAACTGACGACCTGGCTGAGCACGTCGCTCGCTTCGTTGACTGCCATTTTGGTTGACACGTTCACCGCCGCGTTCATCGGCGTATCGGCGCTCGTCCTTTCCGCATTTTTCGTCGTACGGGGCGAACATGTCGCCGACTCCTTTTACGAGCTCTTGCCGAAGCGGCGACGAGTTGCGGCGCGCGCCCTCGCCGACGAATTGGCCGAGATGTTTAGCGCCTACGTTTCGGGGCAAGTTGCTCTCTGCGCGATCACCGGCTCGCTGATCTATGCGATCAGCGCGTTCATGGGATTCAAGTTCGCGCTCTTGCTCGGGATTCTCAGCGGAATTGCGTACGCCATTCCGTTCGTCGGTCAAGTCTTTGCGCACGCGCTCGCGATCTTGCTCGCGGCGCCGCAAGGCGGCTACATGGTGCTGTGGGTGAACCTGGTCGTCTTCGGCGTCGCGCGCGTCTCCGACAACCTGCTCGTCCCGAAGATCATGTCGGAAAGCGTCGGCGTCTCGCCGATCGTCGTCATGTTCGCGGTCTTTGCCGGCGGCGAACTCTTCGGGTTACCGGGGCTCTTGCTCGGAATTCCGGCCGCGGCGCTAGCTAAGATTGCGTGGCGATTCCTACGCGAGGGCGCGCTGACGATGCCCGCGCCTCCGACCGGCGCCGTCAGC